>ERZ1292633.5-Hain-H41-02um-R1-5-length-468065-cov-40_pt1 | contig 468065 bp, 446 predicted proteins | sample MGYA00564406_ERZ1292633 | MGnify/ENA primary metagenome ERZ1292633 (study PRJEB36523, sample SAMEA6512639) | groundwater metagenome | collected 2019-01-08 | study: AquaDiva: Metagenomics assemblies of 32 groundwater samples
AGCACCTTTCGTGTTTGAAAAAATGAACAAAAATGTTCTTAGCAAGTTGTCCGTGGAAATGTAGCAGGATCACTCTACACTCAGAACTCTTAACTCGGCACTCCGAACTCAGCGCTCACCCACTTCCCTGCCATCTGATATTACGATATGTTGAGCGCATGCCAATAGTTAAATGGTTAAAAAAATGTCACATAATATAACATAAAACAGGAAAATTTATTCGTTTTATTGAACAATAATTGGGTAATATATTGAAATAAAACATAAGACAAAAGTAGCGAAACACTGCAATACGCTACAGATAATATGCAATAATATACAGATAATTAGCAAAACACTGCAGAAGTTAAGAGAAACGCTTGAGAAATGAATAAGAATTGTACGCTATAAACGGTTTTTATTTACGGTTACGTGGAATAATACAGACCACTTCCGAACCGTTATTTTTATATTCAAGCGAAGGAAACGACTTCATTCTGGCGATTGCTATACCTCTACCATTAGGATCAGTAGCGCGTTTCGGAGAGAGTTCCATATAATCTTTCCATGCAAACCCTTTCCCTTGATCCCTGATGCTGACCACTAATTCATTTTCACCTGCGGTATATTCAATAACAGCATATTTATTTTTATATTCCGGCAATGACAGGCGACGTTCTATTTCAGCATGCCACTGCCCATTCAGCGACAATTCCATTTTTTCATCATAAGTAATTCCTAAATTACCATGCTCAACGGCATTTACCATAAGTTCATTGAGCCCATACACCATATTCTCAGGTTCTGGAAAACAGTTGGCTATAAAATATGAAAGGTTATTGGTTTCCTCTAAAGTGCGAAAACGGAATATTCCCTTTTCCATAAGTCCCAATGTGCGCTGCTGTTTCTGCACTTGCTCACGCAATTCGTTGCGCCCGATACTGTCCTTTAAAGCTGCACGTACTATCGATAATAACAATGCTTCGTTATAAGGTTTCGCCAGATAATAATATACTCCTGCCTCTATCCCCTCCTGAATCCGCTTGCTGCTCGCTGCGGCAGTCTGCATTATTATCGGAATATCTTTAAATAGCTGATCTTCGCGCAAAGTTTTGAGCACTGCCATCCCATCCATATTGGGCATCATCCGATCAAGGACTATCACCCCAACATCAGGATGCTGTTTCAGCTTTTCAAGGGCAACAACACCATCACTGGCACAAATCACCTCAAAACCGGCATCAACAAGATATTCTGATATAATATCAAGATTAAAAACCTCATCATCAACGGCAAGTATTTTAACCTTATTTCCCATAATTCCTTGAAATTAAATACATTAACTACAAACTATAGTAATTCCAAATAAGAACTATACAGTCCTTATTTGAAGATACGCTTGCTTCGCGACGAAAAGTAAAATCTTTGGCGGTCTTTCGGTCTCGATTTTCATAGTCTTTATGTATAATTCTTATACATAAAGACTATATACAAAGGTACCTTACGCGAAGCAATATTAAATCGAGAATGAAGATTTTTAAAATAATATTGAAAATTATTTTATTTACTACTCAAAATAGTTTATCATATCCTAACTTGGTAATCCAAACCACCTACTAAAATCATTAGCTTTATGTCAATCGTGAAAATAATAAATAATAATACGGCTGAATTCCGTTTGGGCGGTAAGCTGACTTTTTTGAATGGTGCGGAGTTTAATGACCACCTGGGTGAAGTGCTTAGGCACAAAATCCAGTCTATTTCAATTTACCTGGATGAATTAACCTTTATGGACTCGGCAGGGTTGGGGATGCTAATGATTGCTCATAAGGAGTGTTATCAACGTGATATTGACTTAACCATATATCATCCGACCGGTGATGTGAAGACGCTACTGCAGATGACTAAATCATACGAGAGATTTAATATTGTCGATTGAACTACCAGATTTACTTTGTGACTCCCAGATACTTGTTGTTGATGATGTGACTGGGACGTGCGAAGCTTTGGAGACTGTTCTGAGCGATCACGGAACAAAAAAAGTAGTGTATGCTACTGATAACCTTGATGCCTCAGAAAAACTTGAAGCATTTACTCCCGATTTAATCATAATATATGTATCTTCATCAAATATCGGCTGGTTAGAATTCTGCAACAGCCTGCGTAAAAAAAATGGGGTTTCCGGCATAGTTCCCATTCTGGCTATAACCGATATGAACAAACTTGATGAGCGTGTAAAAATTCTCAAATTCAATGTTTCCGGCGTATTACATAAACCAATTCAGAATGAAGAGTTATACAAATCGCTTAACCTGTATTTGCAGAAAAGCCGCCTTATTAAACGTCTTGAAGAAAACAAAGAACCAACCGCAGCGGATCTTGAGATCGCCCGCAGCATGCAATATACATTGCTTCCCAATGATAATTTGCTGGATGCCTGCAAAGAGAATTATGGGGTGGAAATCAGCCATATATATCAATCATCGCAGGCTCTGGGCGGAGATTATTGGGCGATTAAGCAACTTGAAAATGGTCGGTTAATGGTTTGTGTGGCAGATTTCGCCGGACATGGTGTTTCAGCCGCTATTGATACATTCAGGCTGCATAATTATCTGATGGAATATGTAAATTATTCCAATTCTCCTGCGATAATATTGAAAGACATGAATGATAATTTTTATCGAATGCTGCCAATAGGACAATATTTAACCTGTTTTCTTGGAATAATCGATACTTCAAATAATAAAATCACTTATGCCGGAGCAGCAGTTCCACCGGCAATTCTGATAAATAACGAAGAGGTTATATCCCTTGATTGTTCTGGAACACCGATAGGAGCTTATCCAAAAGCAGAATATACCGAGCAAACAATAGATTTTTATAAAGATAGCACTTTAATGGTTTACAGCGATGCCCTCATTGAAATAAACAGCTATAATAAAAGCGTATTTACCAGAGACTCACTGTTACAGCATATACAGGAATGGTCGATATATGGTATGCAAACCATACACGAAAAAATATTGACCCGCATTAAGCAATCGAATCATCATTTTGATGATGATTTAACACTGATTCTTCTCAATATGAACGGCAAACACTGAGTTTGCGCTAATATCATATTAATTAGAACAATTGCATTCTTATACAATTAACCAATAAGCAAAATTCAATTTATTAAGTGCCTAAAGCAATCAAATTTTTGCTGTTAACTGCTTATATAATAATAATTATCTTATGTTTACTGCATAATTAACCAAATATTCTAAATATTATCACTTTAAATTAACTATATTCAGTTAAATATATAGGTTACAGTAGCTGTATTCCTATATCGATACTTGGTTAATGATAAAATTTAATTGATTAATTTAATGACTAAAGAACAGGAAAAAAAATTAAATTCGCCAAGAATACGCTACCTGGTCGCGTTTTCAGCATTCATCATGCTGACCTTCAGCTTTATTGTTATCTATCAGGGAAAGAACGCATATAATCAGGCAATAAAAGACGGCGAACAAAATTCCGTGCGTCTGGCAAATATCCTGAGTGAGCATGTGGAGCTGAGTTTTCTTGGTGTTGATTTATCGCTGAGGCGCGTTATCGAAAGGCAATTTTTCAATCTTCTATTTCGTAACAACATCCCGCAATACACAGAGAATGATTTTAGAATATGGTTAAATGAAACTCCACAGATAGCTGGTATTGCCCTGATAGATGAAAGAGGAGCGATCAAGGTTTCCGCCCACAAAGAGAAATATGGGCACTGGCTGGAATATCAAACCCGACCAGCGGGACAGCAGCTTTTCAAGCAGCTTCGTGAAACAGATAACAACGATGTATTCATAGGTAAAAATCATACGGTAGGTAAAACTCCCCTCATCATAATGAGCAGGCGTTATACTAAACTCGGTGGAGAATTTGGCGGTATTGTCGTGGCGGCAATTGACCCGCAATATTTCATCAATTTCTATGATTCTATAGCCTCCGGCAATCAGAAATTCATGTCCATTATGCTTTCTGACCAGACATTGCTTGCCTCAAGCCCATATAAAAGCGCAATCAATGAATTCCTTGGTCGCAACTTTCTGGGAGAGCAGGAAAGAGTTCCCAATGCTGTATTCCACGGGAAAGTTTCCTCAAGTGATTCCAATAAAATCATGGCTCTCAAGTTTTTAAAGAACATGCCCATTGCCATACAAATAACTCTGGATGAAGATGACTATTTAACAAGCTGGCGACAATCACGGCTAAGGGATATCGGCTTTCTGGTGCTATTTACAATTTTCGGTTCAATACTGTCATTCTTCGCGGTAGTAATGGCACGTCAGATTTTACGGGTTCAGGAATCAGAAAGTGCGGCGATACTTGCCAGTCAGGCAAAATCTGAATTCCTCGCTAATATGAGCCATGAACTCCGCACTCCGTTAAACGCCATTATTGGCTTCTCTGAAATGATAAATTCTGGCTATTTCGGCCCACTGAATGCCAACCAGAAAGAACGTATCTATGACATTAACCTCTGCGGCAACCACCTATTGCAGCTGATTACCGATATATTGGAATTCTCAAAAGGTGATGCCGGCAAACTGGAGCTTCTGGAAGAAAAAGTAAATCTAGGTGATCTGATTAATGAATCAGTGCGCATCATGAAAGGTAAAGTAAAAACCAAGAATATAGATCTGATAGTACGGATAGATCCACAGCTTCCATTGCTGTGGGGCGATAGCAGAAAAATCCGTCAGATTCTTATAAATCTTCTGTCAAATGCTTTTAAGTTCACTCCGGAAAACGGGGTGATAACCACATCTGCTAGCTTTGATTCACATAATAATTTAATGCTGATTGTAACCGATAACGGTATTGGTATCGCAGAAGGCGATATTCCTAAAGCTCTGTCGGTTTTCGGACAAGTTCACCGTGCAAAAAACCATGAGGGAACCGGATTAGGTTTGCCACTTTGCAAAATGTATGCTGAACTGCATGATGGAAAGCTTGTGCTTCAAAGTAAACCTAATGAAGGAACGACTGTAAAGATTATATTCCCGCATCAGCGCACTATAATAAACAGGCAATAAAGCGCAGGCATCACCACCCGACATAATTCTGTCATTAAGACCTCTGCATAATGCGTTTTTCGTCATTGCGAGAAAACGTAGTTTTCGCGGCAATCCAGCCATTACTGTCACCCCGCACTCACCCTTGTCACCCCGCACTTGTTGCGGGGTCTGAGGCAACAAATTCCGTCTTTGGTTTTTGCCCTTGATCCCCGCTCAAGGCGGGGATGACAAATTATTCCAGCGCATCGGGATTGGTGAACTTCGCTAAGCCTTCCTCTTCACCATTCATCCTCTGGCGCAAACAGTGAGCAATATAGATAGCTACGCTATAATTTTTCTCTAATTCCGCCACGAACATATCAATCATTTGCAGTTCATTTTCAGTCAAAGTATGACGTTTATCATTCTGGTAATTATAGGCGATAGCCATAGCATGTGATAGCATATCGAGAGCTACTTCAATTGGTAGCATTGTCCTGATGTCGTAATTTCTGTCGAAAAACATTTTTTTTCTCCCTCTTAAAATGCCACCAGCGAAATTGCTGGTGGCGGGGAGTTCGAAAACCTACCATATGAGAGGCTGCATTGGTCTTTGGCTTTCGCCTGAACATACACCAACACCCCCCCGCCAAAGCGAGGAGTGCATTGCAGTTGCACAAACTGCATATGGAAGAGGTTTCGATACCCCAAAGCCAGATTCTCCAGCTTCAAGTTCAGGCTAACATATTAAATTGGATGGTCAATTATTATAATCCCCTCTTCTCACCACCCGATGTAATTCTGTCATGCCGCATTTATTGCGGGACAGGAATAGCTGTTTTGCTTGTTTTTATAAAAATTGTCAGGTGGTAAGAGCACAGGCAATAAAGTGTTATCTTTTTACCGCTTCTCGGGTAAAGTGCTGCCATTCATTCACATATTTCTAAAAAACCAATATGAAAAAAATTATAGTTATTACATTACTGTTTATTCTGCTGCTTACAGTAGTTGTCGCGGCGAAATGGCTGATTAAAGGTGAGTCGGTTACGGTTACTAATCCAGTACGCGGCACAGCTTTACAGGCGGTTTACGCCACAGGCACCATTGAACCGACCATTATGATACCAATTTCTCCGCGCAGTTCTGCCCGCCTGGTAGAACTTAAAGTTGACGAAGGAAGTATGGTCAGCAAAGGTCAGGTTCTGGCGCAGCTTGAAGATGATGAACTCCAGAGCTCAATAAAACAATTACAAGCGCGTGAAGATTTTGCCAGGAAGGAATTTGAGCGTAATTCTATTCTAGTTAAAAACAATGCCACACCAAAGAAAAACTATGACCAGGCAAAGGCAGACTTAGAAGCGGCAATTGCAGCAACTCAGATCGTCAAAGCGCAAGCAGATTATCTTAAGCTAACCTCCCCTGATGATGGACTCATTATTAAGCGCGATGGCGAAATAGGACAGACAATCCCAACCAACACTCCGGTTTTATGGTTGTCATGCTGCGCCCCCTTACGTATCTCAGCCGAAGTAGATGAAGAAGATATTGCAAAAGTAGAAGTTGGGCAGAAGGTATTAATTCGCTCCGATGCTTTTGCTGAGCAGATATTTAATGGCAAAATTCAGGCAATCACCCCAAAAGGAGACCCTATCGCCCGCAGTTACCGCGTACGTATTGAGCTGGTCGGTGACACTCCGCTCAAGATTGGCATGACGGTCGAAACCAATATCGTAATCAATGAGAAAGAGGATGCCATACTGATACCAAGCAGCTCTGTTTACAAAGACAAAGTTTTGCTAATAACAGATGGTCGTGTTGTAGAGAAACAACTTTCACTGGGAGTTAAAGGAGCAAAACAAACAGAAGTGATAGATGGCCTGACCATTGATGATCTGGTGATTATCAATCATGATCAGAAATTGAAAACAGGTCGCAAAGTTAATGCCATTGTTAATACAGTTCCAAAATCATGAATCTGTTGATTTCCATAGCCGCACGACATTTATTGTCACGTAAGCGACAAAGTATAGTTTCTCTTCTGGGTATTATTCTTGGCGTGGCATTTTTTTTAGCAATTTCCTCGCTGATGAAAGGTTCAGAGAATGATTTCATTGCAAGACTTGTTAATAATTCCCCACATATTAACATAAACGATGAATTCCGTGATCCGCGCAAACAACCTGCACTAACATTATATCCAGAAGCAGCAGTGGAAATATCCAATGTAAAACCGGTAAGTGAAACTCGTGGCATAAGGGGTTTTAAACAAATACTGGATGATTTATCCACACTCGTTCCCGGTATACTTGCCTCACCGGTTCTTGCGGAACAGGCACTTATCAGCAGTGCAGGGAAAAATTACGGAATTACACTAAATGGTATGATCGCCAAAGAAATACGTAGCGTAACCACCATAGAAAAATACATGGTTTATGGTTCTGTAGACGAGCTTATTTCCAATCAGAATGGAATTATAATCGGTAATGAGCTGGCACAAAGATTAGCTCTGAGCATTGGCAATAACATAACAATTATCTCTACCAATGGGCAGATGCGGGTGTTCAAAATTGTCGGCATTTTCCGTACAGGGCGGGCAAGCTATGATGCTACTCAAACTTTTGTTGATTTAAAACGGGTACAGGCACTTACTAACCGTTCCAACCGTGCCAACAATATAATAATAAAACTGCCAGACCCTTATAAGGCAAGGGAAATAGCTGCGAAGATTGAAAATAATATCGGATATAAGGCCGTATCATGGCAGGAATCGTCCGAAGATATATTAAATACTCTCGCGATACGAAATATCATAATGTACACAGTAGTAAGTGCCGTATTAGTGGTGGCGGCATTTGGGATTTACAATGTTATTTCCACAGTAGTTATGGAAAAACAACGCGACATAGCCATTATGAAATCAGTGGGATTCCATGCCCGCGACATAAGGAAAATATTCATAACACAAGGAATTATCCTTGGCATAATAGGCTGCTTAATCGGTATACCGCTTGGTATGGTACTTATGAAAAGCCTGATGCAGGTAAAGCTGAAACCACCAGGAGGCACTGAATTTGTACAAATGCCGCTGGATTGGGGCTGGCAGCAATTTGCAGTTGCTGCCGGATTTGCCATAGCTGCTGCCGTAATTGCCGCGCTTCTTCCTGCGCGTAAAGCCGCAAGCGTACAGCCGGTTGATATTTTGCGGGGCAGCTAATGGGAAAAACTATTATCAAAGCCGAAAATATAACGCGCAGGCTAGAAGGAGAAATTCCAGTAACCTTGGTAAGCAATGCAGATGTTGATATTAAACAGGGCGAATTTATAGTTATTACCGGACCTTCCGGTTCCGGCAAATCCTCCCTGCTCTATCTTCTTGGCTTACTCGATAAAGCAACCAGCGGAACAATCTGGCTGGAAGATACTAATGTCTCTACTTACAATGATGAGCAGCTTGCCAATATACGTCTGGAAAAACTGGGCTTTGTTTTCCAATTTCATTTTTTATTGCCGGAATTTTCAGCATTGGAAAATGTGATGCTGCCAATGAAGAAACTTGGAATATTGCCATATGAGAAAATAAAAACACGAGCACAGGAACTACTGTCCAGCCTTGGTCTTGGCGAGCAGATGCACAAACTGCCAAAGCAATTATCAGGTGGGCAGAGCCAGCGCGTCGCCATTGCCCGCGCACTTGCTAATAACCCTATACTTATTCTTGCCGATGAACCAACCGGAAATCTGGACACTGAATCCAGTCATAATGTGCAAAAAATCCTGAAAGAACTCGCGCATAAAGAAAATAGGGCAGTTGCCGTTGTTACTCATGACCTAGGATTTGCAAAAATAGCCGACAGGGTTATTAAAATAGTTGATGGTAAGATTATTTAAACAACCTTGCGATTATAAACCATTCAGAAAATTCCTGGCTGCTTCATATTCAGCTTTTATATTTTTCAGCATTTCATCTTTAGAACCTGAATTGGCTGTATATTCATCCTGAGCTATTTTACATAATTCACCAAGCTGCATAGCACCAAGATTCAATGAAACTCCTTTCAGAGCATGTGCATCCTTACGCCATTCCTCTGCTTTATCTTCACTATAATTATTCTGCATATTGCTAATCGCTGTATCAAAGCAGGAAAAAAACTCTTCAAACAATATTTTTTCCATTTCAACATCACCGTCAGTCATGCTGCGTAAATTGTCTAAATCAACCGGATCAGCCATTGTATAATCCCTAGCCTATTTTTCTTAATTTGCGTTCCTGAACATATTTTTCAATAGACAGCATAATCTTCTGCCGGCTGTATGGCTTGATGACAAAGCCCTGCGCCTTGTTTTCTACAGCTCTGGCAACGTCCTGTTCATAGCTATTAGCTGTCACCATAACAATAAAACTATCAGGATCATGCTTCTTAATCAGCGAAGCAAACTCATGACCATTCCCGTCCGGCAATTCAATATCAAGAAATACAATACAGGGAATATGTTCGGCGTATAAAGATATTGCCTGTTTAACATTAGCGGCAGAATAACAGGTATAATTCCGCATTAACATACCTTCTATCAAATTTCGTGAGAAAGTCTGATCTTCTACAATTAGTATTGTCGGCAAGGTATACATACGGCGTTCACCGCCGTATTTTTTCATATGTTGAATCTGTTCTTCATTAAATTCTAATACAAAATTATCATCCGTCATTTTAAATCATCCACATTAATTACACAACTAACCCATATATATCCTGTCCGAAAACCTTACATTTCTGCCCCAATTCGAGAATGCAGTGTCAGACAGATACACGGCACTTTTACTGATAATCTACACAGCAAATGCACCTTAATTTCTTAGTTATTGCTCTGCTATTAATTGAAAAATATCAAACAAAATTATCGTTTTATCCTACATGATGGTGGTTAAGAAAAAATTAATACATTCCGAATAAAATGTTTAGATAACAGAATATACAAATAAAGCAGCTTTATTCCATAAATGGTTTTTATCCACAAAAAACAATATATTAACAGGCAATATAAAAATTAAATTAAATGCGCTCAAAAGTAGTAAAATAAACAAAAATGTATCATTAGAAGAATTTACCATGCCCAATATGATTCGGAAATTTTATCTGCCTCAAAGAATATGGACGCGGATGAACTATTGTCCTGACAGATAAATTCATGGAAACAAATAGCATCAAATGACCAGCCCAAAAAGAATGTACAAATTATCAATCAGCGCAAAGATATTAATACCGCTTTGTACTATCAGTGTTGTTGTGATGATCTTTGGGTGGACAATATTCAAATATCATTACAGCATACTAATGAAAGAGCAAATTGACAGGAGGGCAACATCCATTGCCAGAAACATAGAAAGATTTTCCTATGTGGTCGGCAATTCTCCAGAGCTAAACAGTATAATAGATTCCGTAGCAACAGAACAAGATGTTGAGATGATTGCCGTGTTTCAAAGAGACCCATTTCAGCTAGTCACTAATGATGGAAAAAAACTAACAATTCATGAATTAGAGCAAGCAATAAATGAGAAATATCCTGGACAAGGACGGGTGGAAGCCTTGCGTACCAAAAAATCCTTTAATTTGGTTAGCGCTGAAAAAGGGCAAGCCGATTATGTACTTATTACCCCCATTGCACTTAAAGAGCCAGATTCTAATAAATCCATAGATGGAATTATTTATATATCATTTGAAATACAAAATTTTCTGGAACAGATAACACAAAAGACACTACATACTTTGATATGGATTGCACTTGGTGTTTTATTAATTCTGGGGATAACTTACTCGGTTCTGCAATACTATATTTTTAGACCACTAAGCAGCATGAATGAAATCATAACGCGCCGCAGCAAAGGGGACGCTTCTGCCCATTTCAGTGCATTACGTGATGACGAAATTGGCAATATAGGACACTCTTTGAACAAAATGCTGGAAAGCATGGAACGCAGCACCAAGGCTTTTTTACAAGCATGGGAACCAGCAGAAAGAGAGGCAAAAATTGTATCATTGCTACGCAGCGTGGCGGTCGCCTCAAACAGTGCCACCAACATAAATGAAGCTATTGAACAAACGTTAAAACTTATCTGTGAATTTATGAGCTGTCAGGTTGGGCACGCCTTTGCAGTTGATACTAAAAATAAATTGCTACGCACAACTGGATTATGGTGGAGCAGTGATGATGATAAATTCCAGAAATTCAAGGAAATATCCATGGAAAAATTCTTTTCTTCCGGAGAAGGATTTCCTGGAAAAGCCTGGGAATCTAAAGAAATGGTATTGGCCCCATATATTATGGAGGATAAAAATTTTGTCCGTGCACAAATGTTGTCGTCTCTTCCTCTTAACATTAATACCGGGGTTTTCTTTCCTATAATAGTGGAAGGTAATGTATTTTATGTTCTGGAATTTTTCTCCTCAGATATAAAAACTGCGGATCTGGAAATGCTAAATGCAATAAAAGATATTAGTGGTCAGCTAGCGCAGGTAATTGAGCGCAATCAGGTTCAATTAAAATTAAAAGCGGCAAAAGATCTGGCAGAAAAAGCTACATCAGCAAAAAGCGAATTTCTTGCTAATATGAGCCATGAAATACGCACTCCTATGAATGGTTTGCTTGGTATGACCACACTCCTTCTTGATACAAAACTAGATAACGAACAACGTAACTGGGCAGACATTATCAAAAAATCAGGTGAAAACCTGATGGAGATTATAAATGATATTCTTGATTTCTCGAAGATAGAAGCGGGAAAATTAGCCCTGGATCCTGTACGTTTTGATTTGTACAGTACAATTAATGAGGTAACAGATCTCCTATCACTTACTACTCAAGAAAAAGGGATAGAACTGCTGGTTGAACTTGATCACAACCTGCCTAGATTTGTGATAGGCGATCCGGTACGTCTGCGACAGATATTACTCAATCTCACTACCAATGCTATAAAATTTACTGAAAAAGGCTATGTACTGATTAGAGCATCTGGCAAACCTACAGCTAATCAACAGATACACCTTTACTTTGAAATAGAAGACAGTGGGATAGGCATTCCTGAGAATAAGTTGGATCATATCTTTGAAAGTTTTTCTCAGGCAGAAGAGTCAACCACTCGCAAATTTGGTGGAACTGGCTTGGGTCTGGCAATATGTAAAAAATTATCCAGTATAATGGGTGGTTCCATCGGTGTGACCAGCACCTTAGGAAAAGGCTCTATATTCAAATTCGATGTGTTTATGGGAAGAACCGACCAAAGGGTTACCGAAAGGCATATTATTGATTGTGACCTTTCTGGAATACGAATTCTGGTAGTAGATGACGCAGAAATAAATTCTATAATACTCAGGAAATATTTAGAAGCATGGAATATAAAAGTTGATTTCTGCAGCACAGCAGAAGATGCTGTTATGTTAGCAAAACAAGCAGCAGAAAATGGTATGCATTACAATTTTGCTTTAATAGACTATTACCTTGACGGTAGTAGAAATGGAAAAGACTTAGCCAAATCTTTTAAAGAAGACGTAAACATTAAAGATATAATGTTAATAATGATAACGTCCCTATCACAGGTAGTTACCAGTGAAAATGTTACTAATTCAGGATTTGAAGGGTTCTTTATAAAACCCATATATCCAAATCATTTAAAAGCCGCCTTGCAAATTCTATGGAATGCGAAGAAAAGCGGTGAGAAGATACCGCTGCTTACACGCCATCAAGTCAGCAGTATGTTGCAGGGTAAAACCAACAATGAATCCATAAACCAGAATATGTTTAGTGATGTGAATGTGCTTGTGGTAGAGGATATGAAGGTCAATTTGATGTTGATTACCAAGATTCTTGAGAAGCATGGCTGCAAAGTATCATCAGCTGTTAATGGCAAAGAAGGTGTGAAGGCCGTTAGTAAAAACAAATATGACATAGTATTCATGGATTGCCAGATGCCGGAAATGGATGGATTTGAAGCAACGGGAAAGATACGCGAACTTGAGGGAAATGAACGTCATACCATAATCGTTGCACTAACTGCCGATGCGATGACCGGCGACCGGGAAAAATGCCTGAAGGCCGGCATGGATGATTACCTGAACAAACCAATTAAACCGGAACAAATTACCAAAACACTTAAAAAATGGATTAAGAAAGAAACAAAAGCCAGTTAGCCGAATTAGCAAACTGCGCGAACTAAATGCTCTGGACAGTCTATTCTCACCTCATTTATCGCCAGCGGTTTCTGCATTAAATGGCAATAATGCGGTGCGCCTTCATTATGGTCTTTGCCGAAATGCTGGCAGCTAAAACACATCCGCACAGGGATGATTTCAGTTTTCTGCAAATGCCCGACAAGCAGCAGAATACCTTCCCATATTTTGCTGATTTCCGCTTCAGGAACATGGCTTAGTGAATTATTAAAGTAATCTGTAAGTCCAGATAATCTATCAACTGAGTTTCTGCCACTTTCAGTAAGAGAAAGCAAAAAACCCCGTGCATCATCTGTGGCATTCTTTTCTAATAATTTTTTATCTAGTAAGGTTTTCACCGCGTCACTGACCGTTGCCTTGGTAACGGCGAATTCTTTGGCAATACCAGTGATATTGCACTGGTTATGATTATGGAAAGCAACAAATAATAAAATCTGAACCTGCAATGGGCTTAAATTATAATGTTTTGCTTCTTCCCATAGGGCAGCGCGAAACACAGTAGACAAGCGTTCAATGCCCGCGACCATTTTTGCAAGAATATCAAACTGTTGTTTTTCCCTGTCAAATGCGTTCGCCATGAGCAAATCCTATAATCTGGCTGTTATTAGTTAAAAGGATTTGGACAGCCTTCCATCTGTAAAATATAATGACCATGTTTGTTTATATATTCCTGTAACTGACTATCTGCATTCTCTGAATGGCAGAAATTACATCTTTCCTGTTTAAGTGAATCAGCGGATTCTCCAATTTTTTCGAGAAATTCTCTGGCGAATGTCACAGCTTTTTCCTTGCCATCGCCATTTGGCAGCAGCACATCAAAATGGATTGTTTTTCCGCTCTTTGAGGCAGCATAAGTATCATAAACATCAATTTTCATATTCTATCCATAATAAAAAACTTCCCCATATATTATGTATAATTTTTGCACTTCAAGAATTGAATTCTTAAAGTGCATACGCCCGCTACGCGTCGGAAAATCGGGCTTTCGGCCTCGATTTTCACATACCCATCCCAACTTTTCAGCTGGGATGGGTATAATTATACGAGGAAGTTAATAATATTAATATAAATATTAAGCTACTGCTTTTTTAACATCATCCATGCTTGCGCCAAAATTGATGTGCAAAACTGTTCCATCAATAACCAGTGCTGGCACAGATTTTACACCTACTTTTTCTGCTTCACCAATGCGGTTCTTATCTTTTGCGAAATGTACTACTTCTAATTCTATTCTACTACGGTCAACAATATCAAGAACTTGCTGTTCGGCAGAAACGCACACTGGGCATCCTGCATGATAAAATATCGCTTTGCTAGACATAAAAACTCCTATAATTTGTTGTTATCAGTTGTTGATTATTTATGTTCCTACTAGGCACTGTTAGCTAATTCGCTAGACCGCAAGCGAAAACGCCAATTTTAGAGAACCGCACCGCAAGCGTACATATAGTACGTGCGGAGCGGAAGCGCATAAAATGGCGTTTGCAGCAAGGTATAGTAGAATTAGCTAACAGTGCCTAAGGTAGGCTCAATAATCAATATAAGGATTCCTAACTAAATTATCAAGATAAAAATTCATTATGAAAATTCATTATTTACAGCATGTTCATTTTGAATGGATGGGACTTATTAAAGACTGGGCGGAAGCGCGTGGTCATAAGCTTTCTGCTACTAAGTTTTATGAAAAACATACTATTCCTAACATAAATGACTATGACGCGCTGGTAATTATGGGCGGCTCGATGAGTGTTCATGATGGGGCTATTTATCCGTGGTTGGTGGAAGAAAAAAAACACATAAAACAAGCTATAGAAGCGGGTAAACATATATTCGGCGTGTGTCTCGGCGCGCAATTAATCGCTGATGTTCTGGGTGCGAAGATATCCAACGCACCAGTTAAAGAAATCGGCTGGTTTCCGATTGCGTGGAGTGATGGCGCGATGGGGCATAAAATAATTTCAGGGCTAAATCCTGCAATGACTGTTTTTCACTGGCATGGCGAACAGTTTGAAATTCCCAAAGGCGCAATCCATCTTGCCTCCAGCAAAGCCTGTGAAACCCAAGCGTTTCTCTATAAAGAAAAAGTTTTGGGATTACAGTTTCACTTGGAGATGAATGAAACCGCGATTGATAAAATTATAGAAAATTGTGGTGATGAAATCGCTACTCCCTCACCCACCATCCAATCACAAGAAACAATCAAAGAAAAAATTGCAAATATCGCAGCGTGTGAACGGGCGTTGTTCAAGCTTTTGGATAATTTTTTATCATCCTGTGAGCAACGCAAGTTGCTGCACAGTATCTCAACATAATTATAAACAGATCCTGTGCTATTGCTTCGCAATCCACAGGATAATGGAAGCTACTGCGCCAGCCAGCCACCATCCATAGTGATTATCTCTCCAGTCATTGAATCACCATTTTCACCACAAAGGAAGGCAATCATCGCACCAATATTTTCTGGTTTGATAAAGCGTTTGTTGGGTTGTTTTTCACCAAGCAGTTTTGCGGTTGCTTCTTCAATACTTATATTCTGCGCTTTAGCTTTATCCTCAATCTGTTTTTGTACCAGCGGCGTATGCACCCATGCTGGGCAAATTGCATTCACTGTAATATTAGTTTCTGCATTTTCCAAAGCAGCAACTTTGGTGAGTCCCACTATTCCGTGTTTTGCTGCAACGTAAGCTGATTTATTAGTGGAAGCAACCAAGCCATGAACCGAGGCAATATTGATAATCCGCCCGAAATTCTGCTTACGCATTAAAGGAATTGCAGCTTTCATGGCATGAAAACTTGATGACAAATTTATGGCAATAATCGCATCCCATTTTTCTTCAGGAAATTCTTCGATGGGCGCGGTGAACTGAATACCTGCATTATTTACCAGAATATCAACCCTGCCCAGCTGCGCGTTACAATCCGTCACCATCTGCTTTATTTCCGCTGGCTTGGTCATATCCGCAGCAGAATATATAGTTTTTACGTTATAAGTTTTTGGAAACTCAGCAACCAGACCGTCAATCACAGATTTTTCACCCATGCCGTTGAGCATAATGTTGCATCCCTGCCCCGCCAATGTGCGCGCAATGGCAAGACCTATGCCACTAGTTGAACCAGTTACAATCGCATTTTTTCCAGTAAGTGACATGATTATCTCCTATAGTTTATCTTAAACTCATAACTCAGCACTCTATACTCTAAACTCATCTCCCCGCAATCAACATTTCCACCGCTTCGGGATTTAGTAATGTCGAAGTGTCGCCCAACTGGTCAAGCTGCCCTACTGCGATTTTGCGGAGTATTCGGCGCATGATTTTGCCCGAGCGAGTTTTGGGCAGTTGCGGCGCGAAATGGATAACATCAGGCATAGCGATTGCGCCAATCTGCGTGCGTACCCATGCTTTGAGTTCAGTTTTTACCTGCTCGTCAGTTTCCACATCGCCGTTCAGAGTTACATAAGCATAAATTCCTTCACCTTTTATGTCATGTGGCACACCAACCACAGCCGCTTCAGCAACTTTGGGGTGGGCAACCAGTGCTGATTCAATTTCGGCTGTACCGAGGCGATGCCCTGAAACATTCAGCACATCATCCATCCGCCCGGTTATCCAGTAATAACCATCAGCGTCACGCTTTGCCCCATCACCTGTAAAATAATAACCTTCATATGGCGCGAAATAAGTTTGACGATAGCGTTCATGATCGCCATAAATAGTGCGTGCCAAACTTGGCCATGGTGCTGCAATACAGAGTGCGCCCTCACCTTCACCCTCTATTTCTTTACCTTTTTCATCAAGCAACACTGGTTTTATTCCCTGCAAAGGAAATGTTGCTGAGCCTGCTTTGGTTTTGGTTTTTCCAGCTAGCGGACTGATAAGAGTTGCTCCAGTTTCCGTCTGCCACCACGTGTCCACAATCGGGCAGCGACTCTCGCCCACCACCTCGTTATACCACCGCCACGCTTCAGGATTTATAGGCTCACCAACCGAACCCAATATTCGCAGGGATTTGCGGCTGGATTTTTTTACCCACTCCTGCCCATCACGCATCAACGCACGAATGGCAGTTGGCGCAGTGTAGAAAATCGTCACTTTATATTTATCAACAATCTGCCAGAAACGCGAAGAATCAGGATAGTTCGGCACACCTTCAAACATCAGCGTTGTCGCGCCATTGGAAAGCGGTGCATAGAGCGTGTAGGTGTGTCCCGTCACCCAGCCAATATCAGCAGTGCACCAGAAAATATCATCTGGTTTTAAATCAAAAACTTCCTTATGGGTGTAAGAAGCCCAAGTGAGGTAGCCACCGCAAGTATGCAGTAAACCTTTTGGTTTTCCTGTCGAGCCGGAAGTATAAAGAATAAAAAGCGGATGCTCCGCGTCAAAATATTGCACAGGAAATTCATCACTCGCCATAGTTATGGCATCATGCCACCAAACATCCCGCCCACGGTTGAATTTAATATCAGTTCCAGTTCGCTGCACCACCAGAATTTTATCAACATTTGTGCCGGTTATCGCCTCATCAACCGTGGCTTTCAGTGGAATACGCTTACCACCGCGGAGTCCCTCATCAGCGGTTATAACTATACGACTATCGGCATCAATAATCCTACCCCGCAAAGATTGGGCGGAAAAACCGCCAAACACCACACTATGCACCGCACCAATCCGCGCACAGGCAAGCATGGCAATCGCTGCCTCCGGTATCATCGGCATGTAAATAGTCACCCGCTCGCCAACACCAACACCCATTGCAATCAGAGCATTGGCTGCTTTGCAAACTTCACGATGTAATTCTTTATAAGTGATTTTACGGTTTTCTTTACCATCATCACTTTCCCAAATTATTGCTATTTTATCGGGCTGGGTTTTAAGATGTCGGTCTAAACAATTTTCAGAAACACTAAGCTTTCCGCCGTCAAACCAGCGTATAACTCCTGTCTTGAAATCAGAATCATTCACGCTATCCCAACGCTTATGCCACTCTAAACGCTCAGCTATTTTTTCCCAAAATTGGTTATCATTGTGATTATTAATCATATTTTCCTCAATGTATGAATTTTCTTGAGTAATGATGGCAACAAATCGGCAATATCTTCAGCTATAAGCCCAACACCAAATTTTAAAGCAGCCTGTGTATGTAACCAGACAGCAGCGCACCCCGCTTCAAAGGCAGGCATACCCTGAGCCAATAGCCCAGCACAAATTCCGGCGAGCGCATCCCCTGTTCCGGCACTGGCAAGATATGCTGGTGCATCTTGATTAACAATTATTCTACCGTCCGGCGCAGCTATCACCGTATTTGCACCTTTCAGAATAAGCACCGCACCGCTTAACTTTGCCGCCTGCTGCGCCCTTGCCTCCTTGCTTTCATTCTCATCAATCAATGTTCCAAACAGGCGCGCAAACTCCCCTTCATGCGGGGTCAATATGCACGGCGATTTTATAGAAGAAAAAAGCAGGTGCGGATTATCGGAAAATATAGTTATCGCATCAGCATCAATAATCACTGGTTTATTCTTAGCCAAAGCACACAGCACAAATTGTTTGGTTTTTTCTGTCACCCCTGCTCCAGAACCAAGAGCAATTGCTGTTACTTTCTTATCTTCAATAAGCTTTGCAAATTCTTCGGTATTACCAGTAATTTTAGTCATAACCGCTTGCAGAGAAGAAGCATATACAGGCAAGGACTCAGCGTCACAGGCAACTGACACCAAACCAGAACCACTACGCAGCGCGCATCTGGCAGAAATCCTAGCGGCTCCGGTGCTGGCAATACCACCACCGCCTATAATTGCATAGCCACGGTCATATTTATTATATTCCGGTCTTAGCTCCGGAAAATGCTTGAGCCATAGTTCTGGGGAGTTTTTGGTTTCCTGCATCATACAATGAATATAATGCCTTACTGCCAAATAAGGCTAGTAATATTTACAAGCAACCAGTTCCGCCAGCATTTATTGCATCAACAACCCCAGCAGCACCTTCCAGCAGGGCAATGCCGACTATATGTAAAATAGCAAAATTCCATGACATTTTATTAAGCAACGCCAGAATACCAAGCATCACTATAGATAACGTCGCAATTCCTTTGCCAGTATTGCCCAATGCCCAACCGCTTACAGTGCAAAGCATATCACCAACCGCAGTGTTATCCCCGGCAAGACTCAGTTCCGGATAAAATGCCGGAAAAAGAGCAAAAACAATGAAAATCCAGAAATCCAGATTAGATAGTAACCGTTGGTACATTCTTACGCTTTCAAATAATCTATTGAGCGTGCTACCCTATCCATAATATCTGTACAATAAAAGTTACAATTTAATGACATTATGATTATCGCAAGACATGCCGCTATATGCAATTATATTGCACTATATCATGGGTTTAAATTTACAATCTCATAAAACACTTTAAGAAAATCCTGACAATTTTTATATAATTCAGGGTTGCGCAGACCTTCTGGGGTCAGGCTTTCGCTATAATAACGCTCCACGAGTTCTTCCATTCTGGAAAGACTGTTTTCGCTAACAAGGATTCCGGTATTTGCCTGCAAAGCCTCTGCCTGCGCTTCGGTAAGCAGGACACGCAGGCGCAGGCAAGCTGGCCCTCCACCATTTTTCATACTCTGGCGTAAATCGAGATATTGCACTTCATCAATTGAATTATTCGCAGACCTACATATTTTTTCCATTAGTTCTGCAGCTTTTCCAGCATAAAGATTTTTAAGCTCAAGAGGCGCGATCACCACCATCTTTCCATCAGGTTTGCTCACAATCTGGCTGTTGAAGAAATAACTATGCACCGCCTCTTCCACGCTTAATTCATTTTCCCTTATAATAATGAGCTGCAAATTACCTTGCGGATGCAGTGCTTTATATGCTCTTTCAATTTGCGCTATATCAACCATTCCATTTTCATAAGCTGACTCATGTACAAGCAGAAGATTTTCGTTACTCACCGCAATCACATCATTATGAAAAACACCTTTTTTTATCACATCGGGATTTTGTTGAAGAAATAATGCTTGTTCAGGTGGTATATTGTGATTTCTGGCAATAGCCTGTGATGCTTCCAGATTCTGCCTCTTACCATAGACAAATACGTTAAGTCCTGTTGCATTATGAGTAGGACAAAGGCGCATATGGTTTGCCGCTCCCTCATCCAGAAAACCTTCGGTAGATGAAAGTGGAGGATAAACAATGGCATCCGGTACATGGCGAAATATCTGTGACAAAACTGAGTAAGTCGCCTGCGCCTCTATGCGCCTATGAGGATTAGTGTATAGATTGGCAACGGTAAGATGCAATTTACCATCGGTGCTATCTATAGTTGGAGTTATAGTTGCTGCATTAGCTGCCCACATAAATGAAGATGATGAAGCTTGTTCCAGATTGCCAATTGGCGCATTTTCAACTGTAAACCCGTTTTCCTGCAAAATTGGTAGATATGGCCTGAGTTGCGGTGGCAAAATACCAGTCATAATTCCCAGTGAACGCAGGTAACGCGCCAGCGCAATAGCTTGCAAAGCCGCCTGCTTTGGATTAGATTCACTGCCACGGTTTCGCTCAGAAGCAACATTATCAGATGACAACCCGCCATAATGATGAGTTGTTCCCGGCAGCCCGATGAATATGATTTCTTCCATAAAAAAATATTATTAATTATGCCTCTAAAGAAAATATATAACTACGATTTTTCTGAAATGTCGAATAAAGACATTTTTCGCGATAGGTTTTTTGCCAAGACTCTGACTTTGTCGGATCTGCGCATTGTTCATGATTATGTGCAAAGTAAGAATATCAAGATAGCTGGGCAAACAATCCCATCGGCGGTTCATCTGAAAGGTACTGATAACGGTAATAAGCAGCCTTTTGTAATTCTCGCGCAGCTTCACGGAAATGAACCGGCAGGTCTTGCTGGCATAGCTCTAACCATCGCGCTCTCTGAAGCAGGGCTATTAAAGCGCGATGTAATAGCTATTATCGGTAATCCTCTGGCAGCAAGGCAATATTTTGCAGCACTAACAGAAAATCCAAGCGCGCCACAGGAAACCCGCGATGCTTTCCGCTGCGGGCTTAGTGAAACAGGAGAGCTTCTGCCTGACGGCAACCGTATTCCCATAGATTTTCTGACGAGCAAAAATGTTACGCCACACATTAAACGGTCGCAGGAATTATACCTGCTTGGACAGAATATTTCAGGAATAATTGATATTCACTCGGCGCGTGGTAACATGACCTGCATCACTGATCATAAGCATGACAGTGATTTACAATACAGCCCCATCCGCGCGGTACTTACCGAACTTGCCGAAGCCATTTCCGCCAATGCTTCCGCCACTGTAACTGTCCAAACCTTAAAGACCATTCTCTTTCCCCTGCCTAATATTACCTGCCAGACCGGAATTGAAGCAGGAAGGCATGAAAACCCAAATGCGCCTTACGTTGCGGCAGCTTTTACTCTTGCTACTTTATATAATCAGAAAATTACTGACGTACTTCCGTTTAACAAAGATGATAACGGAGTTTTTGAACGCTACAGCGTCCGCCCGCGCATCACTTATAATGATTTAATACGTGATGGTGAATTGCAGCCTGATGATAAAATATATATGGCATGGGAAAATAATGGCAAAATTGAAGACCACCAATATGACGAGATGGAAGCTATTCAAGCCGGACAGATAGTTGCGGTGGCGCGACCGTCCGGCGCAATTTTCCGCGCACCATATGATTTCTCCGGAATATTTCTCAGTAAATCCGGCGCGCTCTATGATAAAGACCCAAGCGTAGGACCGTGGCCTGTTGCCGCCAGTAAAATTGATAGCGTAAAATTCTGCTATCCGTGCATTGTTTCAAAGATTAGGATGGAATCAGCATATAAAACCAATAGCCGAGTACACGAGTGTATATGCTGCCGTTAACCCTGCCATTTTTCCAAGAGAGAGATTTTATGCAAGATTGCTACAGGTGCTTGTGAAAGGAAAAGCTTACAGCACTAACGTTGTTTAGAGTCCTGAGGTGGTTTCTCGGTTGGAAACGGAGGTAGCGGGTTCCCATCCATACAATGTTGGTATGATTGAATTAAAGCCATTCCAGCAGCAGCACTAGCCAAATGATTTGTATCCACTTGTCTACCAAAAAGTTGGCGGTCTTTAATTTCTCCGATAGGAACATCAGAAATCCTTTTACCAACTGATTTTGCAATTTTTAGTGCATCATCTAAACACTTCTTATCGTTTTCGTTGTGACTATCACCCATAATAATGACCTTCCATTCTATTCAAAACTAACTCAGGCAACCTACCCTAACTTTTTCCCTAAGTAAAGTGACAGTTATGTGAAGATTAACAGTATTTAATAAAAATACATAATAACCATCTGAATTAACTAAAGTTCATATTATGGAAACAAGGTTATGAAGGATAAAAACAAATGGCTTATAAGAAAACAAATCATGGGCTGATGTTATTGATTCTTAGCGTAAACACTGGCAACCTTATCGCTATAAACTTCCTGCCACTGGTCGTTATACAGTCCCTTCTCATAATCTTTCACAAAATCCCGCCCTTTTGCCAGTAAAATAACATCAATCTGATATGGTTCTAAAGTTTTCTGCCAGTCTTTTTCCAAAGTGACAAAAGCCATGAAATCGGAAAGTATTTTTTCATTATAAACGGTAACGGCACGACCATCCATAAATACAGGGAATTTGCCTTTACTCTCGTAAATTATCCTGCCACCAAAATCATAATCATTCAGCACGCGCTTACCGGCATAATTCTCCATGACAAAATTAATAGCGGGCAATGGTGATTTTTCTGCTTTTTCCACATAATGCTCTTTGCCAAGAACCGGCAGCAGGAAATAACTGCTGATTACTATAATAGGGATCAGAGCAAGAATAACTCGTGAATAATTCAGGTTGTTAATCCAGACGAGAAGCTTTCTGGTATTCTCATCTTTTAAATCATCAGCGGGAAGATTAGCTGCCAGATACGGCGCGCCAAGTATTGATAGAAAGCCAACATACCGAACAGAAAGAAGCATTAAAATAAGCCAGATAACGACAAGGATTTTATCAGCAACCAGCACATTACTTACGCGCAGGTTACCGAAAAATACAATCGCCACAAACCACAGGGAAGCACCCATAACACTCCCAAAAACGAATGGCTGCCACTCCATGATATATTTTGTTACTACACTGCTGGATGTTCTGACGAGTACATCATTGATAATGCCAAAGCCATAAGGATTCAGGGGAATCGCCGCTAAGCACGCCAGACCAACATAAAATAACCGCCAGAACCATTTTTTTTCTGAGTTGATAAAATGATTCAGATATTGTTTGCAGTGAGCAAAATTAATTGAATCGGTATGTGTCTTGATAATCGTATAAATAGCTTCCAGCCCATAAACACCGATAATTATAAATCCAACAAAAAAACTACCGTGCAGATTAACCCATAATACCATAAGAAGTGGTAATAGAAATAATTTCCATGTGGTCGGGTTAGAACGGCTTTGATGCAATATATGGTGAAAAGCAAGGGCAAGGAACATTCCGATAACTTGCGGTCTGCCGGTTGCGAATTCGAACATGGCATAAGCAGTTATCATCGCCACAAAAATCTGTGCATTCACACCAAAGCTACCACGGCTGTGCAGGCTGGCAACAAGCAAAGCCACGAGCATGGCGGGTAATGCCGAAGTAAATACAAACAGCCCCTGCAGACCGGTTTTTTCATGGATAAAACTAAGGATTACGTCCCAGAGCCATGACACGTTATACCATATCTGCTCGCTACCAGAAAATGACCAGCTATCATGCTTGGGAAGCGCTCCACTGCTGCGGATTAAATCACCCGCGGCAATATGCCACCCCATGTCATAATCCTGCAAAATAGGCAGGCAGAGAGAGTAGCTCACCACAAAAGCAAAGATAAATGTCATAAGTACTAGAGGAACGGGTAGGTATTTTTGCATTTTGAACCTTATATTCCTAAAATTTATTGGTTAACGGATAGCGGCGGTCTTTCCCAAATAACATTGACGTTACCTTAACACCAGGGCAGGATTGGCTGCGTTTATATTCCGACAAACGCACCAGCCGCAACACTTTCTCAACAATCTTTTGTTCATGCCCTGAAGCAATTATTTCTTCCGCAGACATCCTGCCTTCAATATGTTTGGCTAAAATATCATCAAGTATATCATAAGGCGGTAGATTATCGTCATCGCGCTGACCTGGCTTCAGTTCCGCCGATGGCGGTTTACTTATGCTGCGCGCAGGGATTGCCGGTGACTGCTGATTGCGCCAGTTTGCCAGCTCATATACCTTGGTTTTATATATATCCTTAAGCACATTATAGGCACCACAAGAATCACCATATAAAGTGGAATAGCCAACGGCAATTTCTGATTTATTACCGGTGGATAGCAGCAAGCTGCCATAACGGTTGGAAAGCCCCATAAGTATAATCCCACGCAACCGCGCCTGCAGATTGCCACCAATTTCCGGCTCTTCCATCCAGCCAGTTTTGGCAAATTCAGAAGTCAGTATTTTAGAAAAAACCTCCATGGCAGGAGTTATAGGAATAGTACGCGTTTCAATACCAAGCAACTTCGCGCTTGACTGCGCATCCTCCACGCTATCCTTTGAGCTATAAGGCGAAGGAAGAAGCACTCCCAGAACATTTTCCGCGCCCAGCGCATCCACCGCACAAGCAACCGTAACTGCCGAATCAATGCCGCCAGACAGACCTAATAAAACTTTTTTAAAACCGTTTTTGCACACATAATCAGCAAGCCCGAGCTTCATTGCATTCCAACACTCATCCTGTGGAGAGCGTAGCGATAGCACAGGATCTCGTGTAGCAGGGGAGATATCCTGTGCTGATGCTGACGCATCCCACAGGATTACTGACTCCTCAAACCTCGGAAACTGGCAAATAATTTCACCAGCAGCATCCATTACAAAAGAACCGCCATCAAAAACTATATCATCCTGCCCACCCACTAAATTTGCGTAAAATAATGGTGCAGAAATCACATGTGCTGCCTTCCGTGCTACATCCAATCGCTGCTTATCCTTGCCTATTTCAAAGGGAGAGCAATTTATCACTAATACGGCTTCTATTTCCTGCTTTCTGAGTGGTTCAAGCACTGCTTCATGCCAGACATCTTCACAAACCATGATAGCGATTTTATGCCCACGCCAATTTACAGGAATTATGCCATTTCCTGCTTCAAACAAACGTTTTTCATCAAAAACTCCATAATTGGGAAGCATGGTTTTAGGCTGGACATGGATTATCTTGCCACCGTCAAGCAGTAAGGCAGCATTTGTCATACCAGCGCAGGCTGGTATCCAACCTTCTTTATTTTTTTCTGGATGACAACTTTCGTTGGCATGACAAGAATTTTGTTCCCATACACAGCCAATAATCAGCGCGGCTCCACCCGCGGTTTTTGCTGCAATATCTTGCGCCGCCTGCATAGTTTTTTTGCGAAAGTCCGGAGACAGAATTAAATCCTGTGGCGGATAACCGGTTATGCAGAGTTCCGGAAACACAACTAACTGCGCACCAGCTTTCGTCGCCTTATCCCAGGCAGCGAGAATTTTTGCATGGTTTCCAGCTATATCACCAACCGTAACATTTATTTGTGCTATAGCAATTTTTGGTAATGACGACATCTAATGACGTATTATACGAAGATATTAATATTAAAAAATAAGGGAAAATTATAATGCAGTAGTATTATTTAGCAAGCAATTGCTCTAGCTCCGGCAAAACATCCTGCCACTGCGCCACTAAGCTATAATCGGCTATTTCAAAAATCGGGGAATTCTCATCTTTATTGATGGCAACTATCACCTTGCTGTCCTTCATCCCCGCCAGATGCTGGATCGCTCCGGAGATACCAACCGCAATATATAAATCAGGGGCAACCACCTTCCCTGTCTGCCCAACCTGATAATCATTAGGGACAAAACCGGCATCCACCGCCGCCCGCGACGCACCAATGCCAGCTTTCAAAATATCCGCCAGCACTTCCAGTTTCTTGAAATTCTCCGCAGAACCCATTCCCCTTCCGCCTGACACTACGATACGTGCAGAAGTAAGCTCAGGACGTTCAGATTTATTCTCCTGCAAGTCCACGAAACTGGAAAGTTCACCTATCGGCAAGGGCGCGAGGTTTTCTATGACCGCTTTACCGCCTGTAGCAGAAGCTGGCGCAAATGCCGTCTGGCGCAATGTTATAATCTTTACCGCTTCATTGCTTTCAACTGTTTCCAGCGCATTGCCCGCATAAATCGGGCGAACAAAGACATCGGCACTTATAATCTTTATAATTTCTGAAACCTGCGAAACATCAAGCAATGCAGCTGCCCGTGGCATTATGTCCTTACCGGTGCTGGTGGCAGTTGCCAGTATATGTGTATAATTATTACCTATAGAAGCAATAAGAGGCGCGATATTTTCGGCAAGCGGGTAGGTATAACAAGGCGCGTCGGAATATAGAACTTTTTTTACACCCAAGACAGAAGCTGCCTGCGTGCTTACAGCAACGGCATTCGTTCCGGCTACCAGCAAATGAATATCACTGTCCAATTGAGACGCCGCAGTTACTGCATGCAATGTCGCAGGATGCAGGTGTTTATTATCGTGTTCGGCAACAACCAGAATGCTCATATAACCTTCGCTTCATTCTTCAGCTTATCAACCAGCTCGGCAACGCTGGCTACCTTAACACCACCGGCGCGTTTTTTCGGCTCTTCATATTTTAAATGTTTCAAGCGTGGCGTGGCATCAACACCAAGTTCGGAAACCAAAACTTTTGTTAGAGGCTTACTGCGGGCTTTCATTATATTGGGCAAAGTCGGATAGCGTGGTTCATTAAGGCGTAAATCGGTACTGATTACGGCGGGAAGAGCGAGCTTCACTGTCATTAGACCACCATCAATTTCTCTGGTTACCAAAGCTGCATTATTTTCTATCACAATTTTGGAAGCAAATGTCCCCTGCCCCCAGCCAAGTAAACCAGCAAGCATCTGTCCGGTCTGGTTGGCATCGTCATCAATTGCCTGTTTGCCGATAATCACCAACTGTGGTTGCTCTTGCTCCACTAATTTAGCAAGAATCTTTGCTGCGCCCAAAGGTTGGATTTCATCGTCACTGGCAACTAGAATTGCCCTATCCGCTCCCATAGCAAGGGCCGAGCGTAAAACTTCCTGAGCTGCGTCAACCCCCATTGAAACGGCAATAATCTCGCTGGCGATGCCCTTTTCTTTTAAACGTACCGCTTCTTCCATGGCAATTTCATCAAATGGATTCATTGACATTTTAACACCGGAGGTTTCAACACCAGAACCATCGGCACGCACGCGAATACGTACGTTATAATCCACTACTCGCTTTACGGGGACCAGAATCTTCATGTATTAATATTAACAAAAAGCCTTTAATAAATTATTAATTTTATTTTTCTGCAAAATAAGCTATTGCCTTGTCCAACCCCCTGTCCAGCGAGGTTTTTGGCTGCCAACCCAACAGCTCCTTGGCAAGACGTATGTCCGGTTGCCTCTGCGCCGGATCATCCTGTGGCAGTGGCTTATAGATAATAGATGATTTGCCACCGGTTTTCTCCAGAACTTTATCTGCCAGTTCCTCAATAGTAAATTCATCAGGATTACCCAAATTAACCGGCCCCACAATTCCAGAAGCACTTTCCATCATCCGGATTATTCCCTCAACAATATCGTCTATATAGCAAAACGACCTGGTCTGGCTACCATCGCCATAAATAGTGATAGGTTCGCCAGCTAGTGCCTGACAAATAAAGTTAGAAACAACGCGACCATCATCACGACGCATGAAAGGACCGTAGGTATTAAAAATGCGTACAACCTTTATATCAGTTTTATATTGCCGGTGATAATCGAAACATAAGGTTTCAGCGGCACGCTTGCCTTCATCGTAACAAGCACGCGGGCCAATAATTGTTACATTGCCTGAATAATCTTCTGATTGCGGATGAACTTTTGGATCACCATATACTTCGCTAGTTGATGTTTGCAGAATTCGTGCATTATGCGCTTTTGCCAGATCCAGAAGATTTTTCATCCCTAAAATATTCACCATCATAGTACGCACCGGATCCGGCTGGTAATGCACCGGTGAGGCAGGACAGGCAAGGTTATATATTTCATCAAAATTAGAACCATCCTTAGAAAGAAAGGCATAAGGTATGGTTATGTCATGTTCGATAACCGAAAAACGTCCGCTGGAAAATAGCGGTTCGATATTTTTGCTTGAGCCTGTAAAGAAATTATCAACAGCAACAACATTATGTCCCTGTGCAAGCAATCTGGAGCATAAATGAAAACCGATAAACCCCGCGCCACCAGCTACTAAAATATTTTTTACAGAACTTCCCATGCCACTTTATATATAAATATGGAAGGAAGATTCAAGTAATATATTAATAAGCGCGAATCGCTGAAGTACTAATCGGTAATTCTCAACTCCTGAATACTATCAGCAATGGTTTTGAATATTTCGCTGAGCTGCGAAGCATCACCAGAATTTATAAAATAATACTTACCAAGATTAGTGTCAGATGAGCCACTGGCGCATTCACTCAGAAAATCATTAACAATTTTACCATTAACCTTATCAATGAAATCACCACTGGCATCTTTCTTCACCACATCACCAACAGCGATAGTATATACTACAGTCGCTGGATTCCGATTCTTGAAATAACTGCAAATATTAGAGCTCGCCTTATCAATATCCACATCATGAGTGGCAGGTGAAGATAACCCGGTATTAAGACCATCAGTTAGTAACACAACTGCGTGTATCGCGTCAGTCCTAAAGTTAGCAGCATATGTTTGTGCTTGCTGTAATCCGGCTGTGCTATTAGTTCCGCCTATTGCCGTCATAGAGTTTATACGGCTTTTTACTGCTTCCATATTGTTAGCAAAATCCAGCCTGGATTTAAGGGTATGATTCCAGTTAACCAGAGCAATACGGTTATTCCCCAAAACCGCAGCATCCAGCAATTTGTCAGCAAAAATATTGGCAGCGGTTTTTAAGCCGGCAAGTCGTGAACTAGCACCACAGGAATAATAGTTACTACTAGAACTGTAACAGTAATTAGTGCTGGGATTATTAACATCGCCATCGTTACAGGCAGGAGCGACTAATCCATTGCTCCCACACTTCTCGCCACCAAATGTCCAGTCCATAGAGTCAGAAGTATCAAACACTAAAATAACATCATACCGAGGTGCGCCACTAGCTATATTCACCCTACTGCGTGAAGAAACCTTGAGATTATTAAATTGGCTGCCCATGGTGCTGATAAAATTGGTATTCATACTCGCGCCATTGCCAACAGTAATACTTACGGAATTCGGATCATACTCCAAAGGCGGACGTTTTACACCGAGATAGGTCGCCGGAAAATTAAGGTTATAATACATCTCAGCCGCTTTTTTTCTGTCATCAGCAGAAGGATTAAAGCCAGCAGGATTAGCTGCAGCCAACGCTGCAGCATCAGAAGCTTGCTGCGACTTCATCTTAAGAAGATAGGCACGACCAAAATCTATGCCCGCCCCACCAAGAGCAACCAGAACCACTATAAAGAAAGCGGCCATGATCAAAACGCCACCTTCGTTATTATCCCTAAAAGAACGGATTACACCTTTATTGCTCTTCATATTATACCCCATGTAAATTCATATTTATCTACCACAGCTCCCCAAATACTATGATGGAGGAGGAGAATCTGGTATTGGATTTCCTGTACCACCGCCGCCACCGCCAGTACTGCAGGCTCTTTCAGTTTGAGAATCTGTACAATTTATAAGTTGGTTAGAATCTACAACACAGGTTGTGCTACCATTAATCGGAGTTGTGCAAGTCTTGCAAATTTTTCTGGTAGTACAAGTACGACATTTAGTGATTACCTTACAATCCGAACCAACACGCTCCGTTTTAGAAGAGCAGATTCTTGAAACAGGCACCAATGTAATATCGGCACAGAAAGAATACTTATTACCAAACTGTTCTTCCTCTGGATCTGTATCATCATCAGGACGCTTTAAAGTATCAATATCACCATTGCGTGGGCGGGTAAATACCACCGATTTCATTATATTTCCTTTAGCAGATGCCGAACCAAATGCACCGAGAATGTTGCTTAAAAACGGTTGGTAATTATAAAATGTCTCAGTTATGATCATGTTTTCACCCTGCTTCATATCAGACATGGCATTATGTATCAGCTGACCATTGGCACCAGGAAAACTCGGAGATGTTCCGGCAGTAGAGCCATTTTCTGATGTTGATGAATTGATAGCAGCTGCATTAACTCCATTAAGCAAACTTACCGCCTCAGACGAAGACAAACTACCACCGCCAGACCTTTGCCAGTTAATAGTTATGCTGCCATTGTTGTTACCTGGTCCTGTTTTAGTTATAGAAGAAATAATAGCTATGCGATCAGAAGCAGTATTATAAACATCCATGGTTCTGGAAAATTGCGCGAAAACTTCGCCATCCAGCGTTTTCGTGCTTGCTTCTGTTTTAATCTCCGTAGCCTTTATCGGAGTAAACTGACTCATTATATTAGAGAGTGCATAAACAGAGCGTTCTGCCCTCTGAGTAATCATAACGTAACGGGTAAATTCGACTACACCGAAAAATACAAGAAGCAACAATGGCAGAAGCAGAGCGAACTCTATCAAAGCCAATCCTTGCTTGTTAGACCATAAAGATTTAATCGAATTTTTCATAATTTTACCCATAAGCTTATTTATATGTTGCAGCAGCAAAAATTAATTAAAATGGTTCGTTCCTTAAGACGGTTGATGCAGTAATCATAACCACATTTCTTTTATTTCCCTGATTGTCGGTCCTTTGAAAAAATTGCCCAACAAGTGGCATCAACACGCTCCATGGATATGATATACGCACTTCTACTAATTCTCTGGCTTCTCCAAGTTTACTGTCCTGCGCCCCTTGATAATTTCCTATATTATTTACCTCTTGATACACAACGCATTCTTTTGGATCACTGCTAGGAGGATCTGTATCAAAACAAATGTCAGGCACCTGCGTTTCACCATCTGCCAGCTTGGTAATCTGCACCTGAGCTTTATCACCATTAATCAGTACCGACGATCTGTTCTTAGCGATGCATTTTATATAGCCTATCCGATCGGGATAGCCACTGCACTCAGTATCAGTAGTTTTACCAATGGAAGCAGTGCGCGAAATTTCCACGGCAATATTTTCGATTATCACTTTACTATACAGAAACAGTCCGAACTCCAGCATCCCAAAGACCAGCAAAAAAAACAACGGGGCAACGATGGCAAATTCTACGATCGCCGAACCATCATTTTTACGAAAGAAACCCGAAGAAAATATTTTCATATGTACTATTAATTCCATCAAATTACAGTTTGCCGAGCACTGATAGTAACACATATCAGGAAATTTATCATCAATAAACTCTAACATAAATTATATTAAAATTTAATTAATATTAATTATATTTCTATAATAAATTAATAATTATAGCTATTTTCTCAAGCTAAATTCTAATTAAATATTTATGAGAAAGCATCACCGCATATACCCAAACCTCTGTAATGACTGATAAAATCAGTTATTACAGATAAAAAGTGGCTGGCAGCCTAATGCACGTTAAGCTCACCCTTACAATATATAAACTTTGACGGGGTGATTAACTGGGTGCTGGCAACTTTCACAGAATGCAACTTACCATCAAGCTTTTGCTCCCAGAAACCTAGGAATTTATTGAGGACAGGAAATTTAGGAGCTATGTCCAGATCCTGCCATACATAGCTTTGCAGAAGCATAGGATGCTCTGGAAGGTGATAAAGAATCTCGGCTGTCGTCAGCCTGTAATCTCTCAGCATCATGCTAAAATCGGACATATACACTCCTTACAAATTAATAACCAGCAATCGTCAGTATAACAAAATTTACAAGCATTTTCAGCATATTATCGTGAAGTATGATAAATTAAATTTCTGGCATTTCTATAAAAATCTGATATAATTGTTGTCTCTTCATCAAATATATTTACATTCCCAGCAAATCGAATAAACATTCTGGAACTCGCCAGAGTGCTTTGCTTTGTTTCTGCTCTAGGAAGGTAAGGCTAGGTGTACAACTAAGTGCATGAGCCAAAGCCTGACTAAATAGGAATGAATGAAAATGCTCAGGATATGGACCGTTAGCTCAGTTGGTAGAGCAGCTGACTCTTAATCAGCTTGTCGCTGGTTCGATTCCAGCACGGTCCACCACTGATATAAGGGCATTTTATGCCCTTATATCAGTGGTAAGTGAATGGGCGAGAACCCCTGGGTTCGAAAAAATTCAGCAGGATTTTTGGACATTGAGGCGAAGCCGAAAGACCCGTAGGGCGCGTAGCCAGTAGGCGAAGCGTCAGTCCTCTACCGCCCACCATTTGTTCGAACACTTTTCATTAGCTTAAGTGTTCGCGTGGGGATTTTCTCTAAGCCAATTAATAAGGCAGGCCACTACGACGTTTCTCAATAACCGATATTTTTGAATTTCATCAGTGGACTTTTGTCCAAATGAATGAATTCCCATATCTGAATCTAAAACCTTACTACCATGCGAAATTGAAGACCTAATATCATAAAACTCATTCTTAATTTTATTTTCAATGCCTGGGGCGTACTTATCTATAAAATCCTTAAATAATTTAGTAGGGCCATCTGATGATTTTATCTGAGCAGAGCACCCTGGCGCAGCCGTTCACAAAATCTTTCTCGATTACATCCGGCTTATAGATTGCCTTATTTGCGACAAAATTATGCTGCACAAAATGCAAAGGCTTTTCTGTTGCAAACGCACTTGTGACTTGCAAGATTGCAACCGCCGTAAGCATGGAAATACTAGTAAATTTCATATGTTATCCTTATTTCTTAAAGTAAAACATTAGCTTGATTACTATCAATCTTAAAGAGTTTGTTGTAAATGAGAATCATTCGCAAGTCAACACTGGTAAAATAAATTATACTCATTCTGTATAGTTCTTATTTGGAATAACTATATGTTCTGTAGACCTGTTTGCTTTTGCTTGAAATTACCCCATATTACAAGTAATCACTCAAATTAAGAGAGCTTTTGCTTTAGCCGCTTTAGCTCAGTTGGTAGAGCACTTCATTCGTAATGAAGGGGTCGGGTGTTCGAGTCACCTAAGCGGCACCATCCGCCTTCGCTATTCTGCTTTATCCTTCAGGTAAGGTGCGAGTGTCAGTTTAGTTTCCTCTTGCGCCTGTAGGGCCTGCTCAGCTAGGGTTTTTAACCGGGTAACGTCGGGTGCTTCCATACCTGCCAGATGTTCGACTTCCTTGGCGATTTCTGCAACTTTCATCGCACCGATCTGCTGGCTGGAGGATTTGAGGGGATGCGCAGCACTTGCCATCGCCTTGAAATCACCTGCACTAAGCTCCTTCTGAATGGCTTTTACATACCCCTCCGCCACATCAAGATGGCTCGTGAGAATGAGAGATAGATTTTCACCCATCAGCTCGGCGAAATCGCTGAAGATTCTCTCATCGAGCGTATAGTTGGTAGCACCAACCATAAGCGATTCCTCTTTTTGCGCGTTACCTTCCTGTTTTTCTTTTGGCAGCCATGTGAGCAGAATACGCTCCAGATCGCTCTGGCACAGAGGTTTGGTGATATAGTCGTCCATGCCCGCCGCGATGCATTTTTCGTCATCGCTCTTCATGGCGTTAGCAGTGAGTGCAACTACCGGGACACGCGCTCTCTTCTGGTGGGCTTCGAGCTTGCGGATCGTTTGTGTTGCCTCATATCCATCCATCACCGGCATCTGGCAATCCATCAACACCAGATCGAAGTTGCGCGCTTTAAGCTGCTTCACCGCCTCATCACCGTCACCCGCCGGAGTCACGCGCAGACCGTATTTTTCCAGCATGGCGGTCGCCACAATCTGGTTGACGGGATTATCCTCGGCCAGCAGAATGTGAGCGTTGTTAAAATGCAGCTTTTCGTTAGCCTTTTTCTGCTCACCTGCCTTCGCTTCTTTCAGATTATGCTGCGTTACCATAGAGATGTTCCTACCGCTTTTTTGCGCCTCGGCAATAACGGCCAGCGCATCGCGCAAATGCCAGGAAGCCAAAGGTTTGCTTAAATAGCCCACCAAACCGATTTCCTCCATCCATTGTTTATCACCGCGACCAGGTGCTGAAGTCATCATCAGCAGCGCGATATTTTTTGTAGCGGGATTCGTCTTCATTTTCTCCGCCAGTTCTGCACCGTCCATATGTGGCATCATGAAATCGAGTATGGCAATATCGAAATGATTATCCTGCTCAAGTATCCCCAGCGCCTGCATGCCGGTTGCCGCTTCCACCACCTCCACGCCGAGCGGCACAAGTTGTTCGCGCACGATGACGCGCGCCGCTTCGTTATCGTCCACCACCAGCAGTCGTAAGCCTTTCAGCATGGCCTGTTTAGGAACAGCGAAGGCACTGGTACCGCTTTTATCTTCGGCAAGATTCTCTGGTTCGTCTCATCCGTCAACAAGTAAAGCGCACCGCCAAACGGCAGCAGGAAAAGTGCAATCGCGATCAGAGTGAAATAGCGTCTAAAGAAATAATTCATAATTGCTGCCTATTACTCGCTATATAAGAATATATTCCTATAATATACAACCTGTTGAGTAAATGTATAGCAAAATCACAAATTCTGGTATGAATCCGGAACTACAAAGAAAAGTAGTGACATGAAGAATATGATGGTGATTGTCGATGACTAACCACTTTATCAAGACATTCTGAAAAGCATGGCAGAAAATCTTAGTTTCGATGCGGCACTTCGTGGTGACGGCTTAGAAGCCATAGAATAGCTCTCAAAAAATATAGATTAAACGTATAATTCTAGTACAAAATGGCTGTGAAAATCGAAGTCGTCACTTGACTTTCCGCCACAAATTAATAATTATATTAAATTATATATACAAAATCCTTATTTGAAATTAATATATTTAACACGTAATTATATATGATCCGATGGACAGTTTGTCATGCAATGCAATAAATCATTAATTTAATTTCACTCGTATTAATCATCATGAAATTAGATCGTCCCTTTACTGGAGTATTAAATGACTTGCAGCGCCTTCTGCAAAGCAAACCTGCTTATACTGATATTATCAATCTAGGACTAGGAAATCCAGGGACTCCGGTTGATCCGGCATTGTTAGACCTCGTGCATAAGGATATTCATCAAAATGATGGTATTTCACGTTATGGTTCCAGCATAGGTGACCTATCTACGAGAAAAACCATAGCAGATTTTATGATGAAAATACGCAAAACTACTTATCAGTTTGATGAGAATTGCAATCAGATAGCTATCGTCGGCGGCATAACTGAAACGATTAAAGAATATTTTTTAGCACTTTATAATAAAGACACCGAAATAGATGGTGAAATTATAAAACACAATAAACTCAAGGTTTTGATACCTATACCTGCATATGCATGGTATTTCGATGCGCTTAAAAAAATACCAGGCGTTGAGACCATTAAAATTGATACTCGTAATACCGGCTGGAAACTGGATGCAAAATCACTTGAACATTTCCTAGAACGAAAACCACCACCGGATGCACTTATTCTCAATTATCCATGCAATCCTACCGGTCAGGATTTGACGGAAGCACAGTAGAAAGCAGTTGCTACCGTACTAAAAACCCATGTAAAAACTCATCCAAAGTTCCGAATTGTGCTTGATAACGCTTACAAGGATTTATCATTTTCTCCACATAAAGGGCTTTTTGAGATTGAACCAGAATTAATGAAGCATGGCATAGAATTTAATTCGGTTGCTAAATTTCATGGTTATGCCGGACGCAAAGGCCCAGGTTTTGCGGTATCGCAAAATACAGATGACATTGCTATGTTACGCAGGCAGTTAAATCCAGATCTGGGAATTGGGGCTGGCAATGAAGCATTTCTGAAAGCAGCATTTAGCCCTAACTATTTTACACCGGAACGTATAGAAAAAACTCTAGGAATGTACCGTCGCCGTTGCAACTTTGTGACCAATTACATAAACGCCCAGTTAAAACCCACGATTGGTAGCAACCATCAGATTGCCTTATCGACAGAGGGTGGAATGTTTGTCTTTGCTGATTTCAACCATTGGCTTGGGAAAAAAATTGAACCTAAAGAATCCAGGGCATTACGCAATTTGCTTTGTGAAACTATGCCGGAAAATAGTGATTATTTTAACCATGAAGTGTTCAAAAATAATAGAATAAATGACGATAAAGATTTATCACTCTATCTCATGCTTAAAGCTCATATAGTAACTATTCCTGGTCAGGATTTTGGAGCATCTCCTGAAGATGGAATGTTACGTATAGCACTCGGAGACATAGGAGACTTGACTACTTATAGGAAAACGACATCCACAGAACAATTTGCTAATTATTTGCCAAATGAACCTGATTTAAGAAACAAACCACTTAATGACTTGCGCAAACTAAAATCTGGAATGGATCGTGTAATTTCTACATTAAGAAACCTGGAGCAAGAAAAAACACGCTCATAAACAATCTATGCAGCATCTATAGCAAAGCACAAACACGCGCCAGCCATTCTTTTTCGCTATCATCAAGCTGCGGTAATAACTGCTCGTGCACCCATTCATGATAATCATTAAGCCATTTCTTTTCCGCATCTGTAAGAATAGACACATCAATCAACCGTGTATCTATCGGGGCGCAGGTCAGAGTCTCAAAACCTAAAAAAAGTTTTCCCCCCTGTTGTTTATTATTTTCGCCAACCGATTTTTCTACTACAGTAACCAGATTTTCAATGCGGATTCCATATTCCCCAGCTTTATAATATCCTGGCTCGTTGGACACCACCATGCCGACTTTGAGCGGTGCATCCCCTCCTCGCTTGCCAATACGCTGTGGCCCTTCATGCACGCCAAGAAAACAACCCACGCCATGCCCTGTGCCGTGGTCATAATCAACTCCGTCCTGCCAGAGAAATTGTCGCGCCAGAGCATCAAGCTGCGAGCCTGCCGTACCTTCAGGGAAAGTTGCTGTCGCCAGTGCAATATGCCCTTTTAGCACTCTTGTGAAGCGATCTTTATGTTCCGGCGATGGCTCACCAATCGCGACTGTACGGGTTATATCCGTCGTTCCATCAAAATACTGCCCACCAGAATCCAGCAAAAATAATTCGCCTTGCTGAAGAGCGCGATTGCTTTCCAATGTCGCCCTATAATGCACAATCGCACCATGCGCCCCGCTGCCAGCGATTGTGTCAAAACTCGGTTCAAGGAATAATTCATTCTGCATCCGCATAAGCAGCAGCCTATCAACCACTTCCAGCTCACTCACACTCTCCTGTTTTTCCAGCCAGCATAGAAGCTTTGCCACCGCAGCCCCATCACGTATATGCGCCTTGCGTATTCCAGAAATCTCCACAGGATTTTTAACTGCCTTAAATAAAATACATGGATCGATTCCCTTTAATAATTTTATTCCACTAGCGGAACATAAATCAGCAATAAAAATAGTTGTTGTCTGTGCGTCAAATATCATGGTTTTTTGTGAGAATGCGCGCAGTTCCTCGCTCAAAGAATCGGGCGCACATACTCTTACGCCATCACCTAAATGTTCCACCACCTTCTCATCAAGGCGCGCATGATCAACATATAGCTGAACATTTCCCTGCCCATCAATAATGGCACATGTCAAACATAATGGAGTATTTTCGGTGTCACGCGCGCGGATATTCAGCAGCCAGCACACACTCTCTGGCGCACTTATAAACAGCGCATCTGCACCTGCTTTTTTTACTTCTCCTGCTACACGCAGACGCTTTGCAACAGATGTTTCACCGCTATAAATAACATCATGTGCAAATATTTTAGTCGTAGGTTGAGCAGGACGATCTTCCCACAATTCATCAACCAGATTTGCTGTCGGCACTAGAGAAAATTTCTTAAACTTATCCAACATAGATTTGGTATAAAGTTTTGGATCAAACCCTATTTTTGCACCACTGGACAATTGCTGGGAGAGCCAATCTTGCGGTGTCACATCGGCACTATTTAACACCGTATATTCCGCGCCGACCTGCTTTGCTGCCTGCAACGTATAACGCCCATCAACAAACATCGCAACTTTATCAGCAAGAACAACAGCCAGCCCAGCCGAGCCAGAAAAGCCAGTTAGCCACTCCACGCGCCGATTGCAGGCTGGCGGATATTCACTCATCCATTCATCATGCACCGGTTGCAGGTAGGCATTCAGCCCGTTACTTACCATTAGGCTTCTTAGTTGTGATAATTTATTTGTCATTATCGTTATGTATTTTATCTCTGTAGAAAATTTGATGCTTACGCATAAATTTTTGTAAAATTGAATTTATTAATAATACTCTATAAAGAACATTATTTAACGCATAAAACGTAAAACACATAATACCAATTATAATTCTGATCCATATGATGAAAGCAATTAAAGCCCAAACAATTCCAGCGCCCATAAAAATAAAACTGATTTCCCAGAATGCAAGTATGTTTATTGTATATTCTCTATATCCCGATAACCATTCTGGTAGTTTATTACAACTTACACCACTTCCAATCGCCCCCCCACAATATCCAAGACTATAAAATATAATAGCCAATACTACATACCCAACTGGCGAAATTCCCAAAACAAAATACAAAGGCAATCTTCTTCTACACTTTTCTATAATTTTCTTCATTTTACCTGCCATTTTTTTATCCTATTACTAACGTACACCAATCCTGATAAACAAACTTTCTCTTTAAATATAACCCATGTGTGCGGTGTGCTGCAAGCACCTGTTTTTCCTGTGAGGTAAGCAATCCTGAAAGTATGGCAACGCCGCCAACCGCGAGGTTTTGTTTTAAATATGGAGCGAAAGCGATAAGCGGGCGGGCAAGGATATTGGAAATTATCAGGTCATAAGGTGCTGCGCGCTTCACCTGCATCGCGCTATAGCCATCAGAAACACCTGTCTTTATATATTTACGCACCTGATTTATTGCCGTATTTTCACCAGTAACCCGCACCGAAACTGGGTCGAGATCCACCGCTAGAATATCAGTTTTCCAAAGTTTGGCAGAAGCAATGGCAAGAATCCCAGAACCTGTTCCCATATCCAGAACCTTATGAAACTTGCGACTTCTTGCCAAAAATTCCAACGCTTCAAGGCAGCAACGCGTCGTTCCATGCTCACCCGAACCAAAGGCTGCCCCAGCATCAACTTGAATGGAAATACTGCTCGGATTGGGCAAGCCTTCCACATGCGAACCATGCACAAAAAATCGCCCGATGGAAAGCGGTGGAAAATCCCGCGCCACCTGCGCCAGCCAATCATCCTGCCGCAATTGTTCTATTTTTACTTCTGGCAAAGAGATATTATGCAGCGAGGAAATCACCAGCAAACGTCTTTTTATCTCATCTGCGTCAGGTTTTTCAGCGCATATAAGCTCAAAAGTCCAGATTCCTTTTTCCTCGTCAGTTTCAAAATTGGCAACGGAAGTGGCAATATCGGAGAATGCTTCCTCCGCCGTTCCCACCGCACTGGATGGCAGGAAAAACAACACTTGCCAGTAGATAGAGGGTTGCGCAAAAGGATTTTTCTCAAAGGCTTTTTTCATTTTATTTTATCATCTCCAGCCATTCATCTTCGCTAAGAACACGCACTCCGAGCTCCGTGGCCTTTTTCAGTTTTGAGCCAGCATCTGCGCCAGCGATAACAAAATCAGTTTGCGCGGAAACGCTGCTTGCCACTTTTGCTCCAAGGGTTTCCGCGCGTTCTTTGGCTTCCGCACGCGTCATTTTAACTAGCGTTCCAGTAAACACCACGGTTTTACCTGCAACTGGCGAGTTGCTTTCTATTTTCTTTGCATCCATGACCCGCAATTGCGTTAGCAATTTTTCCACGATTTCCGCATTATGATTTTCCGCAAAAAAATCAGCGAGAGATTTTGCCACTACGCCACCAATGCCATTAATATTTTGCAACCTCTCCGCATCCAGATTTCTCATCCCCGCAAACCAATTTCCTGCATTGCTATATTCCCGCGCCAGCAGCTTTGCCGTAACCTCGCCAATATGGCGGATACCCAGTGCATATATGAATTTTTCCAGCGTAACATCGCGTGATTTTTCAATAGCCGCGAGCAAATTCTCCAGCGATTTTTTACCCCATCCTTCGCGCTTTTCAATTTCATCTGATTTTTCTGCCAGCGTAAAAATATCAGTGACATTTTTTATGAGTCCATCATTCCAGAAAGCCTGAATTTGTTTTTCACCAAGCCCTTCAATATCCATCGCCCCACGACTCACAAAATGGCGGATGCGTTCAACCAACTGCGCTTCACAGCGTAATCCACCTGTGCAACGCCTCGCTGCCTCGCCCTCTTCACGCACAGCATGGCTGCCGCAAACAGGGCAAATATCAGGAAAAATATATTTCGGCGTTTCAATTTTACGCGTAGCAGAAACAATCTGCGGAATCACGTCCCCTGCCCGCTGCACCACCACCGTGTCACCAACGCGGATGTCCTTGCGCGCAATTTCATCTTCATTATGCAAAGTGGCATTGCTAACCACCACCCCGCCGACAGTTATAGGTTTTAGACGAGCAACTGGAGTTAAAGCACCAGTGCGCCCAACTTGAATATCAATGGATTCTATAACGGTAACCGCCTGCTCAGCTGGGAATTTGTGGGCAATCGCCCAACGTGGCGCGCGGGCGACTTCACCGAGCCTTTTGCGGAGTTCCAAATCATCAATTTTATAAACCACGCCGTCAATCTCATATGGAAGATGACCACGGCTTTCCTGTAATTTCAGGTAATATGAAAGTAAATCATCAACATTTTCCGCTTTCTTTTCCTGAATTGCCTTAAATCCCCAGTCTTTTATTTTTTCCATAAGACCGATTGCACTATGGGTGACAAACGAAGATTCACCTACACCATGCACAAAATAACCCAGCTTGCGCCCCGCGGTTATTGAAGCATCTTTTTGCCGCAAACTCCCTGCCGCCGCATTACGTGGGTTAGCAAATTTTTCTTCATCAGCAAGGCTCAAATTAAGCTCATTAAAATTCTGATGCGACATATAAACTTCGCCGCGCACTTCCAGTATTTTTGGCGGATTATTTTCTAATTCTAGCGGTAAAATTGTTGAGAGATTATCAGTAATATTCTCACCAACTTCACCATCACCACGCGTAAGCCCTAATACAAATTTTCCATTTTCATAACGCGCTGAAAATGACAGCCCATCTATTTTTTCTTCAATTGCGTAAGCAATCTTAGTATCATCACTCAATCCTAAAAACTTCTTATTGCGTGCGTCCCACTCTCTAACATCCTCCTCAGAAAACGCATTATTCAGTGATAGCATCGGCATAGAATGTTTCACTTTGGCGAACTTCTCCAGTGGTGGCGCGCCGACTTTCTGGGTTGGGCTGTCCTGCGTCTGCAATTGCGGGAATTTTTTTTCCAACCCTTCCAGCTCACGGCGGAGTTTATCATACTCCGCATCGGAAATAATCGACCTGTCCTGCTGATAATATAGCGCGTCATGATGACGGATTTCCTTTGCCAGCTTCTGCCAGCGCGCACGCGCATCCTCAAAACTAAAGTCAAACAACACTTATTTAGGTCTCCTGAAACATATTGCTTCTATAAATTATGTCATCTATTGACATTTTACAATAATTATGTAATTATAAAATAGCAACTTAAGACCAAATAAGGAACTACATAATGACCAGCAGTTTACATGTTAGTTTGCCTGATGAAATGCGGGCTTATGTTGATATCCGTACAAATGGCAGCAAGGATTATTCTACGCCCAGCGAATATGTGAGAGCTTTGATTCGCTCAGATATGGAAAGAGATGCGCAAAAATTATATGTGTTTAAGGAATTACTAAAATCCAATGATGAAATATCAAATAATATATTCGTGCCTCTATCAATACTAGACGAAATAGAAACACAGATTGCCGCAGAAAAACTTTAAGTTATGAGTGGTTGTATTGTATTTACGCCAACTGCATCTGAGCATTTTCGGAATATTCTTATATATACCAAGAAAAAATATGGCACACAGCAGATGCACAAATATTCCTCCCTACTCAAAAAAGGCTTTGGTGAAATAGTCGTAAACCACCAAAATGAAACCAATAAACATCTTGATTGGAAAAACAACATGGGCTTTGAGTTGCAACATATACAGCACTATTATGTGGTGTATAAAATTATCCGCGATAATATCTTTGTAATAGCAGCCATCTTTCATCACAGCATGGATATTCCAGAAAGATTAAAAGAGTTGCAGCGTTTATCACAACAAGAACTTTTAACACTGGCGAAAAGACTGAATTAGTTTCCTATGCCGCCTGCTCCAATAGTTTCTGCGCGGCTTTGCGAGCTTCAGTGGTGATGGTTTCACCCGCCAGCATCCGCGCTAGTTCTTCCTGTCGCTCTTCGCCAGAAAGCTCGGTTACATTGGTTACAATTTTTTTGTTTTTCTGCTGTTTTTGAATTAGCAGATGCTGGCTGCCACGTGCTGCTACTTGTGGCAGGTGAGTTACCACCAGCACCTGGGAATTTTTACCCAGTTCTGCAAGTCGCTTGCCGATAGCATCCGCCACTGCTCCGCCTGTGCCAGTATCTATCTCATCAAAAATAATAGTTGAAACGCTGCCAACGCTGGAAAGAGCTACTTTCATCGCCAGCATAAAACGTGAAAGCTCGCCGCCTGATGCAATTTTTCCGAGTGATGAATAGGTAATATCCTTCGCGCCTTTGCTGACGTTAGTGGCACATTCAAACTGCACATAATCAATACCGTGCGCGCCCCAATTCGTTTCCTCTAAATTATCAATCCGCACGCGGAAACGTGTTCCTTCCATCTTAAGCGGCGTTAGTTCCTTTTCAATCGCGCTTTCCAGTTTGATGGCAGCTTTCCTGCGCTGCTCGGAAAGCTTCTTGGCATGATTCAAAAATTCTGATTTTGCTTCACTTTCTGCCATTTTCATGGCTTTCAACTTATGCTCCTGCGAATCAATTATCGCCAGTTTTTCATCCACTTCATCACGCAGGACAGCCAGCTCATCCACTGGCAAATTATATTTACGACCAGCAGCTTTAAGCGCGAACAAGCGTTCTTCCATTTCCTCCAGTTTGCGTGGGTCAAACTGCGCTTCCTGCCCGATCTTTTCCAGCGCGTAGAGTGCTTCCTCGGCTTCTATGGAGGCTTTTTCCAGCCCTTCAATAATTGGTGCAAAAACCTCTGCTGTGGCAGTTAAGGCGGAGCGCGTAAGTGTGCGCTGGGAGTTTCTAAGTGCGCTTAAAACGCCCTTGCCACTATTAAGTTCTCCAATAGCTTCATTCAAAACCTCAAACATTTTTTCGCTTTGCATCATCCCAGCGCGGGCAGTGGTGAGAGTATCTTCCTCACCAAACTGCGGATTCAGGACTTTAAGTTCACCGCGCATATGGCGCAGATATTCCTGTTCACGGGTGGCCAGTTCTACTTCCTTAAGCAACTCAGCTATCGCATTTTTGCTTTCATTCCATTTATGATAATGCTCTGCCACTGTTTTCTGCGCGTCTGTTAGTTTGGCATAATCGGTAAGCATAGCGCGGTGTAAGACCGCATCCTGCAAGGTTTTCTGGTCATGCTGCCCATGCAATTCCACCAATGTTTCACCGATACGTTTAAGGGCAGATGCGGTTACTGACTGGTCATTGATAAGTGCCCTGGTCTTGCCATCGGAAGTAAGGCTGCGACGGATTATAAGAGTGTCGGCTGGTTCGAGATCCAGTTCGGCAAGTATATTTTTGGCAGCAATGTTGCGAGTAATATCAAACTCGGCGGATACCGCGCCTTGCGCTTCGCCACCACGGATAAGGCTGCTGTCGGCACGCGCACCCAGCACCAATCCTAATGAATCAAGTAAGATGGATTTGCCAGCACCAGTTTCTCCGGAAAGCACACATAAGCCCGATTTCAAGGCAATATCACAGCTTTCGATCAGAATGATATTACGAATGGAAAGCTGTATAAGCATATAATTTTGTTAAATTATGTTTTCCCACCAGGAAGAAGATTTTGGAGGAATATCTGCTGTTTTCTTGCCTGGTTCATCTTGTTTAATACCAGCATTAGTCATGAGTTTATAGCTGTCACGATACCATAAACTATTAGGGAAATTATGTCCAAGCACCGCCGCATAACGCTTTGCCTCTTCGGTAACTCCCAACTTCAGATAGGCTTCAACCAAACGGTGCAAGGCTTCTGGTGTATGGCTGGTAGTCTGGTAATTTTCTACAACAAAGCGGAAACGGTTAACCGCTGCCAGCGTGTCATCACGCTTCAGATAATAACGCCCAACCTGCATCTCTTTTCCTGCCAGATGATCCAGCGTTAGATCCAACTTGATTTTGGCATCACGCGCGTAGTTGGAATCAGGAAAACGGCGCATAACCTCACGCAATGCAACAAGAGCCTGCTCTGTTATTTTCTGATCACGCCCAACATCGGATATTTGGTCATAGTAGCAAATTGAGATAAGATAGTAAGCGTAAGGCGTTGATTCATTATCAGGATATAGCTTTACAAAGCGTTCCAACGTTGAAACCGCCGAATCATAGTCTTCCATTTCATAACTTGAATAAGCCGACATAACCTGAGCGTTGGTAGCCCAGGATGAATATGGATGTTGCCGCTCTACTTCCTCGAAAGTCTTTATGGCTTCTTTGTAATTTTCCTCGTCAACCTTTGTACGCGCGTCACTATACAGCTTTTCGGCTGATTCTGGCGGTTTTTGTGCATTATCTTCATCCTTGCCGGAGGAACAGGCAACAAGAAGGGACGCTAAAGAAACGGACAGTAAAAATTTTGAATAACGCATTCCCGCTTTATATCAGGCAAATATCCTATCATACAAGATAAATTTTAAGCGTAAGCGGCTTTTGCAATATGCAAAGGAGGAACAGTTGAAATTGCGTCTTCACTTTCTATTATATAAGCAGAATCGTCAGCAAACAGAGCGCGCAGCAATTTATTATTGATACCATGACCGCTGCGACGGAATTTCACCGTACCATCAATCCTAAACCCGGCCAGAAACAAATCGCCCACACAATCCAGAGCTTTATGACGCACAAACTCGTCATCATAACGCAGACCTTCTTCATTCACGATTTTGTCTTTGCCAACCACAATAGCATTGTCGAGCGACCCACCAAGTGCCAGCCCCATATTCCGCAGTGCGACAACTTCATGTTCAAATCCAAAAGTACGGGCGCGGCTGATGCTTTGTTTGAAATTTACCTCACGGAAATCATACTCGGCAGTTTGCTTACCAATCAATGAATGATTGAAATCAATTTCTATATTCAGCAGCATTCCAACGTCACCTTCTCTATTAGGCGAAATGCGTGCATAAGAACTGCCATCGTAAACCTCTACGGTTTTCAGAACCCTGAGAACCTGACGTTGAGCTTTCAAAGTAGTAATACCGGCACATTCCAGCATAAATACAAACGGCTCGGAGCTCCCGTCCATAATCGGCACTTCAGAGCTGCTAAGTTCAATAATGGCGTTATCAATACCAACACCCCAGATGGCTGCCATCAAATGTTCGATAGTGGAAACTTTAACCCCATGTTCATTTTTGATAGTAGTGCCAAGATTGGTTTCACACACCAAATCAAAACGTGCCGGCACCAAAGCATGTGCAGACAGAACATCCAGCCTTTTAAACACAATGCCAGTATTTGCAGAAGCTGGCAGAATATTCATTATCACCTGCTCGCCACTATGCAAGCCAATCCCCTTACAGGAAACTTTATTAGAAAGCGTGGTCTGCAGAGAGTGTATATTCTTATTTATCAACTTGATTCTCCTAAAATTCTTGAGCTCATACAGGTTCAAATTACGGATTATGTCCATGTATTTCAAATCAATGTTTGTTACGTTTTGTTACATAAACCAAAAATTAACTTCTGGGTTTATATCTCCTTGTAAAAAAGCAATTTTATCTCTTCCAGTACATAATTTTTTGCATTTTAATCATTATTTAACTTGTATAGAGAGGATATTATGGCTGCATGGCTTACATTAATTCCGGCTATTTCACAGTTGCTTGATAAAATCATCCCAGATCCGCAGGAGCGGGAAAAGGCAAAAATAGAGCTTATAAAAGCGGAGAGAGCTTTCGATCTTGAGGAACTGCGCCTGGCACTTTCCGCCGACCAGATGCAAAGTGAGATAAATAAGGAAGAAGCGACAAACCAGAATATTTTTGTATCGGGATGGCGACCGTTCATCGGCTGGGTATGCGGTGCTGCCTTCGCCTATCATTTCGTAATCCAACCAATTCTTGCGTTTATCATCGTCAATCATGGTGGGAAAGTGGAATTGCCAGCATTCGATATGCAAAGCCTGTCAACTGTGCTGATGGGAATGCTCGGACTTGGCGGACTCAGGACTTTGGAGAAGATAAAGAGTGCATCAAAATAAAAACACTATCTAGCAGAGCCAACCAGCTCCCTATCTTTTGCATCACTAAGTACTAAAGAAGCGAGATACGGTGAAGATTGTTTCAGGGCTTCTTGCGGATCATTCAGACGCGGACCATTATGCCGCAATTTTTGATTGGCTAATGCCATAGCAATCTCGGCTGATGTTTGATGTGGTAACCCTTTAAGGTAACCAGCCGCGAAACCAGCAAAAGCCGTATCGCCTGCACCTAAGGTGTTTATTATTTCTTCAGGTTTAATATCCCGAGTATTGACAAATTCAATTTTGTCTTTCGTAACAATAGCTGCCCCTTGATCCTCCAAGGTTATAAAAGCAACTTGTCCTTTAGTATATCCATTATCTCGCAAAACATGCTGCTCATTGTTAAATGTCTGTTGCAGTTTTTTTAAGGCTTCCGGATTATTGTGGCTAACTTGATAAATGCGAGCTAATTCCTCCATATTGCCAAGTATTAAATTAGCACTGGGTATAAGCCATTGAAATTTTTTTGCATTCTCTTCACCAAATTTTGCATGGGTAGGCAAAGCAAGCCATAATTCTTTTTTATCGTGCTTATTATCCCAACGCTGCGTTACCAGCTTATCAGGAAATTTCTCATCAAATTTTTGCCATAACGACCCTTGCACGAATACCACATCACTGTCTTTAACCATATCATCGGTGATATGATAGGGCTTTAGTATCGATTTTGCATTTCCCGGATGGGTTACAATTGTGCGGCGACCATCTTCATACAACAAAACAAATGACCTGGCCGATTGCGGGTTAGGAGCGTTATTCTGATAGGTTTTTGGGTCAGGAAACAGTTCTACTCCGGCTTCATTAAATGAAGTTTTTGCTTTTTCAGTATATTCATCATCCCCGGCAATACCAAGATATTTAGTATTTAACTTCCCTTTGCCAAGAAGCTTACTGAGAGTAACCAATACGTTAGCTGAAGAACCACCCGGTTCAACTGTAAGCTTGCCAGCCGCCTTCATTTCTTTCACAACTGCAGAAAATTCTGCGAATTGTTCATCGGTAAGTGCCTGCTTAGATACACCTTCAAGCTTATAATGCCTCACTAATTTCTGTAGTTTTTCACTATCTTGCACACGAACAATAAGATCAGGGATTACAAGATCAGCAGTTAGAATATTGATAGGTTTATCAGGCTTCATAATAATTGTTAATTTATAAGTTAATAATCTATATAGTTATTATTTTTGAGTTACGCTCGCTTCGCAGCAAATTTTACTTGTCAGATACCAGCATAACTTATCTACTGTCCTAGCAATAGTGACAATTTAATGAAGATTCGGTGCATCTATTAACCAATTGAATTATAATAATATTGCAGATACGAGCTATGAACAACACCAGAACTCTTAGCCAATTATATATTGCTACCGGCATATTATGCCTGGCACTGCTTGTCTTTGCCCATCATGGAATGCGCCATGATTTATTTATTGCCTGGGGCAACGAGGAATACAGCCACGGGATGATAATACCATTTATCGCCCTGCTAATCGGCTGGCACGGGCTTGCCGAAACCAAACCGGAAATCCGCCCCTCCTGGTGGGGTGTAGGGAGCTTATTAATCAGCGGAGTATTTCTAACATTAGGCACTCTGGCAAATTTCCCAACAATAGGACAATATGGCTTCATACTGGCAATTACAGGAATTACGACAGCCTATCTCGGAACGAAAGCTACTAAAATTTTAGCACCCGCCTTTATTTATCTATTGTTTGCCATTCCCCTGCCCCATCTGGTCTATGCCAATCTTTCCGGACAACTCCAGCTTATATCTTCAAATATCGGAGTTTTTATCCTTGAGGCAGTAGGAATAAGTGTTTTTCAGGAAGGCAATATTATAGATTTAGGAGAATATAAATTACAGGTAGTGGAAGCCTGCAGCGGTCTTCGCTATCTTTTCCCGCTGATGAGCTTTGGTTATCTTGTTGCCTACATGCTTGATGATAAGATGTGGAAACGGGTTTTGATATTTTTTTCCACCATCCCAATTGCCATAGGCATGAATTCCCTGCGCATTGCTGCTGTCGGAATTACCGTAAATTTCTGGGGTCAGGAAATGGCAGAAGGCTTTTTACACGATTTTGAAGGTTGGGTGATATTCCTGCTTTGCGTGGCACTATTAATTATCGAATTGCTATTATTACAACGGATCGGCAGCAAAGGGCGTTTCCGCAGTGAAATTTTCGGCATCCCTAATGGCAAAATAACATCCGGCAATATACGTTTTGCGCCACCAACTCTAGCCGCAATAGCGATGTCCATAATATTGGCGACTATATTTGGCGGTGGTCTTGCCGATAGGCAAGATGAAATTACGCCTAAGCATAAAGACTTTTCTTTTTTCCCGAATGTAATTGGTGAATGGCATGGCAAACAGCAATATCTGGATGGAGATTTGCTTAACGGTTTGCAGCTTACCGATTACCTGATGTCTGATTATAAAATAAATGATGAAAAAATTCCGGTTAATCTATATGTTGCTTATTATACAAGGCAGAAGATAGGTTCGTCGGCGCATTCTCCTGCCAATTGCATTCCGGGCGGTGGCTGGCAGATCGCCGATAAATCCATTAAAACCATTACTCTTATGGATGGCCTGAAACTCAAAGTATCGCGCCTGTTGATCCGCCGAGGCGATGCTGCCCAGCTGGTTTATTACTGGTTTGACGAGCGTGGGCGCAACGTTACCGAGACATCTTATGCAAAATTGTACATAATGCTCGATTCGATAAAACTGAAGCGCAGCGATGGCGCATTAATACGGCTTATTACCCAGATTGAGAAAAAAGAGGATATAGAAAATGCTGATAAAAGACTAGTACAGTTTCTTTCTAAGAGCTATCCTGTTATAAAGGATTTCCTACCAGCCAGTAGCATGTCATTACCAACAAATATGTAATGGTTATTATGAAAAAGTCACATATAAGAAATATTACGATTATCATGCTGATAGCCGCTACTTCTGCATTTTTTGCCTATGACAATGATACACCGCTTGAGAAAGTGGCAAAACATATCAAACGTGGCGATGTTTTGTTTGAGCGCGGAGAATTTAAAAAAGCACGGCTTGAATATAAAAATGCTGCAAAAATCACCCCAACCGATGTCGAAATTGAATATAGATGGGGTCTAGTTGATGAAGCAGAAGGCGATGTCCGCGCCGCCCTTGCTGCTTTCATGCAAGCAGAACAACAAGATCCGCATTTCCACAAGGCAAAGATCAAAGTCGCACATTACCACTTGATAGGAAACAGCTTGGAGGAAGCACAGAAAAGAATTAATGCCATACTTACAGATGACCCACAAAATATCGAAGCTCACGCCCTTAATTCGGCACTTTTTCTGCGGAAAAAAGATTTTGTAAATACCGAGAAAGAAGCACGTTTTGCTCTTTCTAAAGATCCAGCAAATATCACAGCGACATCTGTACTTACCGGAATGTATCTGGAGCAGGGTCAGAAGGACAAAGCTGAACAAATATTGACAGAGGGGATAAAGCGTAACCCAAAAGATACGTCCCTGCTCATGTTGAAAGGCAAAATTTATGAAACACCTCTCAATATAGAAAAAATAAACGAAACCTATAATGAGATTTTTAAACTCAAGCCAAAAGACATAGGGATCAGGATATACCTTGCCAATATTTATATCGGTGCGCAGAAAATTGACGAGGCTGAAACTGTTTTACGCAAAGCGGTTGATGATATAGAAAATAGCTGGGAAATAAAGCAGGAGTTAGTCAATTTCCTTGCAAAAAACCGTGACATAGAAATTGTAGAAAAACAAATCCACGCCTATATGCAGCAATATCCCGATAATAAGGAGATATATCTTTGGCTTGCAGATATATATTTGAAGAAGAATAACACGGAAAAAGCAATAGACCTGCTGAAACAGATAATTGCCGAAGAAAATGATGATAAATACAGCCTGAATGCCAAGACTTCACTGGCTAAAATTGATTTTGCCAAGGGAGATAAGGAGACCGCCAGAAAAATCGTTGAGGCTGTGTTAAAAAAATCTCCTAAGAACCCCAAAGCTCTTCTGGTGCGCGCCAATATTTTTTCGTCACAGGGAGATTATCAACTCGCGGTTTCCGACCTGCGTGCTATAATCCACAGCCAGCCCAAAGCCACGGAAGCACTTAGTATGCTCGCGGAAGTTCTGCTGCTTCAGGGATATAATGATTTGGCAATCGAAACCATGAACCAATTAATTGATATCGAACCAGCAAATACCTCTGCACTGGTGCGCCTTTCCCAGCTATATAACCTCAATGGAAATAACCAGCAGGCACTAAAAATATCGGCTTCGGTTAATAAAGTTGCTCCGGGATATTCAATAGGCTGGGAAAATACAGCAAGAATTGCGATTAGCATGAAAGATTTTGAAACAGCCCATTTTGCAATTAAAAATCTAACCAAAATTGAAGGGCATGATTTAACTGCAGCTTTTCTGGAAGGGCAAATATCCGCAGGCAATGATAACAGCAAGGAAGCAATCTCCTACTATACCAAGGTTATAGATGCTGATCCAACGTCACCCCTTTCCGAACACGCTCTTTATTCGCTGGTGGAAACTCACAATAACGATAATGCTGCTCTGGAAAATATTACAAAATATATAGCTTCATTAAAAACTGACAGTGCTTATGTAAACACAATTCTTGGAGAATGTTATATTAAGCTTGGAAAAAAAGATTTGGCGGCTTCCGCCTTTGATAAAGCAATAGCGAATAATCCATCGAACCAGTCAGCTTATATTCACCGCGCAAGGATATATGCAGAGCAGAAAAACAATGAAAAAGCTATAGAGATTCTGAAAATTGCAGCAGATAAAATTCCAACTGATGTAAGAGCTCTCATGCTGGAAGCCGATATTTTGCGGGTCAGTGGCAAATATAGAGAAGCTGTGGAATTATATGAAAATATATTAAAAAACAATCCAAAAATTGATGCCGCATCCAACAATATGGCGGCAATAATCGCAGATCATGAGTATGGAAAACCAGAAGAGCTGGAAAAAGCAATGCGGGCAGTCAAACAATTTGCTGATTCAGAAAATCATTTATTCCTCGATACCCTTGGCTGGGTTTATTACCGTCAGGGAAAATTTGAACAGGCACTAATAATGCTGGAACGCAGCCTGAAAATAAATCCTAAAGCGTCTCCTGAAATTCACTATCACTATGGCGCAATACTCTGGAAAAATGGAAATGTCGCAAAAGCAAAAGAAGAATTAACTATTGCAACAGGGAACGGCAATGATTTTCCAAGTATAGAGAATGCAAAGAAAATTTTACAGGAATTGCCGAAATAAAATTTAACATTAAGGCAATTAATTAATATCTTATTCAAACTTTGTTAATTATAAAAATATTGCACACGAAAGAATACTCTGCTAGGGATGGACTTTAATTCTGATTAGTCTATTTGCTTTACATTTAAATCTTAAGCTTTTAAGGGTATATTTATGAGATTTCATAATGCTATCATGGCTGCTGTTGCAGTTCTATTCACCTCCAGTGTGGCTAATTCTGCCGTGGTTGATTACGGCAGCTCAGTTACCGGTGGCGGGGAAAACATAGGAAGCGTTGGATTGATCCCTTCTGATCAGAGCGGGACTTTCTTTACTACCCCTGGTGCCGGCGTTGGTCTTATTTCTGGCGTTATTGGCAATAACAGCAAAATAACTTTTTCTTACACTTTTTCTCCTTCTAGCCCATTTAGTATACTTGGTTCGGCTGGTGGCGTGAGCGGAAGCCCACATTTTGCCTCTGCAAACTCAAACGGTTTTTCTGTTGCAACCGGTGGGGTTTTCGCCACTGCTAACATATCTGGGCTTAATGGCACAACCAGCATAACCAATACTTCTGGTGGTAATATCGACTTCTCCAGTATATTTGTTGGGCTCCTGCAGTCATTCTCTAATGGCTCTGGTGGCTTTGTCGGGAAAATTAATTACAACGTGTCTGCCGTACCACTTCCTGCAGCGGCTCTGATGTTTGGCTCTGCTCTTGCCGCAATGTTTGGTTATTCTCGTCTATCTAGACGAAGAGAAGGTATTCTACAGTCATAATTCTTTATTTGATATTCAATTTAAGCCGTTTTGTTAACTCAAAACGGCTTTTTTGCTGAATTCAAATCACTGCACTTCTCTTCGCAAAATTTATATTGCAGGTTATTTTTCAAGCATTCCGGCATGCAGACATAATATGTCGAACTATTTTGCTGCTGGATAGAATTATAATGCTCTTTTATAGTACTTGGCTTACTTTCCATATCAGAAAATTGATTGTACGGATCTTCTTCTTGTTCCTGATTGGCGGATTGCACTGATGTATCCTGCATCCCATAGCTGCATTTAGTCATACAAACAGCCGATACTTCTCCGCTTCCTTTGCAGTCACTCAAACATTTATAATCCAGATTCGCCCACGCTGTCGTAGGTATATACAGGGCAGAAATAACCGTACATAAAGCAAGTTTTTTCATACTACAACTTCTTGATCTTTTTTCAGCTCATATAATATTATCATAAGTAACTCATTTTCGGTCATATCATCCCTTATAGGACGAAATGCGCTAAGTCCTGAGCTATTACGATCCTGCACAACTTCGGCAACCGTCCGGAAGTTAATACTCTTTTCATCTTCAGCAAAGGCGTACATCATGGTCTGGTCACACAGCAGATTTATAAGGCGGGGAATTCCGAAAGAGAAATAATGCACTGCAGTACAGGCAAGATCGTCAAATATCTCATACGAACTACCAGCCACATTCAAACGGTGACGAATATAACCGAGAGTATCAGAAACACTCAGAGAAGTTAAGTGGTAATGCACCGATATTCTCTGCACAAACTGCCGCAGTTCGGGAAGTTTAAGAGTTGCAAGCAATTCCGGCTGCCCCATCAGAACTATTTGTAACAACATATCTCTTTCATTATTTATGTTGGAAAGCATCCGCAAATCTTCCAACATCTGAATAGTCATATTCTGGGCTTCATCAATTATAAGTAGCGTGCTTCTGCCACGCGCATATTCTTCCAATAAAAATTTAACGAACTCTTCGTGCGCCTTAAGCTCATCACTTCCAAAATCATCAAGTTCAAAAGCATTAGCAATCCAACTGCGCAAGCTGCCTATAGTCTGGCTAGGATTAGAAATAATACCAACAGTAACACTTGGAGCAAGCTTGCCGAGCAAATGCCTTATGATGGTAGTCTTACCAGAGCCGACATCACCACTCACCACCATAAAACCGGAATGATTAACGATCCCATATTCCAGCAGACTAATGACGCGGCTGTGGCGTTTGCTGTAAAACATGAAATCTGCATTCGGCAGAAGTGAGAACGGCATCTCTTTAAGACCAAAAAATCCTTCGTACATCTCCTTATTTTCTCCAAAGAAAGAATATAATGCTTATATAGATTTACGCTATATTAATCTATTTGTAAGATAAAACACATAACGCATTGATACCAGATAAAATAAGAAGAATTTATTGCTAAAAACGATTTTATTGGCTATAGAGTTTCAATATACAGGATAAACGAATTTATGATTATCTCTCTATGATTGAAAGATAAAACCTACCTAAAAGGATGAGCGCATGAAAAAAATTGTGAAGCTGATATTAGCCTTTCCAATTATATTCACCCTCCTGATAAGCTTTGCAAGTGCGGATGACAGCTATACCATCCGCCCTGGAGATATCCTGCAAATTACTGTATGGAAAGAAGAATCTTTGGATCGTGAAGTTCTGGTGCTTCCGGATGGAACGGTTACATTTCCTCTTATAGGGTCGTTTCCAGTCAAAGGGATGACCCCCGCCACAGCGGAGAAAGTAATCAAGAAAAAGCTGGAAAATATCATTCCTGATGCTTCCGTGGCAGTATTAATCAAAGCTCCACTCGGACATTCAGTGAATGTAATAGGTCAGGTGGTAAAATCGGGTGAAATCATGATGGGTCGCCGTCTCACAGTCATGCAGGCTTTAAGCCAGTCTGGCGGGCTCACCCCTTATGCTGATGAAGATGCAATTATTGTTTTACATCGTGGCAAGGATAATAAACAGACTTCAACGCCATTTCCTTATAGTGATTTAGCATCCGGTCGTAACCTTGATAAGGATATTATCCTCCAGCCTGGTGATGTTGTAGTAGTTCCAACAGCAAGCCTCTTTAACTGGTAGACGAACATGAAGAAGGATATTTTTATTAAAATACAATTACTTTTTTCTAGCGTACCCGCCTTGTTTTTTTATGCAAGCTCGGCTTACGCAGTAGATTTAAGTGACATAGACAGTAAACATCATATTAAAGTAAGGGGTAAGGAAGTTTTTGCCTATGATACCAATCCCTTAAGGTCAACCAATAGTTCCGATACGTTGATTGGCTCTGAAACCACGCTTGGTGTTACTCTGGGTGACATCACCCCCACTCACAAGCTATATCTGGACTCAACACTTAACTATAATCGCTACGATGATTCAGATTTCAATACTACTAATGTCCATGAAGCTCTTGGTCTTTATAAGATGAATCAGCGTTGGATGGCTGGTGTTGAAGGACGGTTTGATTATGACACCACAAGAACCAGCGAAATAACCTCTTTCGGCGTAACAATCCCAAAGGTGAGGAGTACGACATTCGCTCTTTCTCCACAAGTCTCCTTTCAACAGAACAGCCTTGATAAATGGTCGCTTAATAGCAATCTGGCAAAGGTTAAATATGATAATGCTGCTTTTGCCGATTACTTAGCAGCCTCAGTTAATCCAGCATATGCCCATAATTTTGATCCTAACAATGCCGGTATTATTATGCTGAACTTACAGCATTATGACGCTGATAATATTGATAATTCGAGAACCACCAGTATCGGTCCTTCTCTGGGCTGGACATCGGTGATAAATGACAGGCTGAGCACCAAAACGACTGCCGGCGTAGAAAGATCGGCTAAAAGTTCAGACATTGGTAACGATACGTCACGAATAAATTATGTTTTCTCTGTTGGTATCAATTTCAAGAGTGAGCACGATCTTGCCAATCTAACAGCCTCACGTTCGCAACAGCAATTTGCCAACGGCAGCTCCGCCCTTCTCACTTCAATTGATGCCACCGAAGAGCATACTATAAATGATAGGCTAAAGCTTAATGCAGCTGCTAATTACAGTTTTACCAACTATCATGATGTGGCAAGCGTCAATCTTGACCGTCAATATAAGGTGTCTGGAGGGGCAACATATAACATATTAAATAATCTGGATTTAACATCTAAATATGCGTACATAAACCAGAAGCTTACCAACACATCAGATCCGGTTAAAGAACAAATTTTATTAATCGGTGTGGAATATCACCCGGATTTTAGTCCGCTGTAATTAAACAAAAATATAGCTAGGGTTTTGAAATGGAAGATATTTCCTTACAAGATATTTTTAGAATATTGTTACGATGGAAAAAACGCTTCCTTTTAATGTTTTTTGTGTTGTTTGCTATCACAATATTTATTGCTCTACGCTGGTCAAATTATCGTTCAGTTGCCACAGTACAGATTGAGCTTTCTACTATTGCTCAAAATATTGTGAATAATCCAAATGAAAATGCCGTCACTCTAGCGGATCAGCGCATAAACCAGATTCAACAGAGGGTTACTTCTTTAGAATCGCTGGCACTAATTATCAAAAAATTCAATCTTTATCCGGAAATATCTGAGTCTGTTCCTATCGCTACCCTGACCGAAATTATGCGCAGAAAGATAAATATGTCGCTCATAAGCGGAACTATCGCCAATCCGGCTGCTGCACAGAAACAAACAGCAGAACAGCTATCTGCAATAGGATTTACTTTGAGTTTTGATTACAAGAATCCCGAGTTAGCACAACAGGTAACTGATGAGCTGGTAACCCGTTTTCTTGATGAAGATTTGAAAATGCGCCATTCACAGACAAAAGAAACATCAGAGTTTATCGCAACGCAGATTGAAGCTATAGAAAAAGGCTTTGTCGAACAGGAAAAAGTTATAGCTGAGTTCCGTTCCAAACATGGTGAATCCGGTCCTGCCGCCCTCATGTTTAACCAGCAGGCTGCGGCTAATCTTGCAATCAACCTTCAATCCATTGACGCGCAGATTAGCACTAATGAAGGAGTCCAAGGCAGCTTGCGCGCGCAGTTGGCAACAGTACCTCCCTATTCCCGTATCAGTTCAGATGGACAAGTAATGGGTACACCGGAGACGCAGCTTAAGGCACTTGAAACAGAATTAGCAACCCTTAAAGGGCAATATGGAAAGCAGCATCCAGATGTAATTAAAATAGGAAGACAAATTGCTGGTCTTAAATCACAAACTTCGGAAAAATCTTCGGAAATAAGAGGAGAACTGCAAAAACAGATTGATGATACCAATACCAATCTTGGCGCAGCGAAGAAAACGCTTGGTGCAAAGCACCCCGATGTGGGCATATTGGAAAAGCGGTTAAAGAAATTGAAAGATGAACTTGCCAAAACTCCTAAGAAGGATACTGCTAAAACTACAATAAAAAATGATGCTGATAATCCCGCTTATGTCCAACTAGCAACCCAGTTAATGTCAACGCAGGAGCAATATAAATCATTAGTTACGCAGCGTGATGAACTGATAAATCAGCGCACCAAATATGAAAGGGCAGTAGCACTTAATCCTAGCATAGAGCAGGAGTTATCGAAACTAACCCGTGATTACCAAAATGCTCAGGAACGCTTCCGCGAGTTAAAAGAAAAGAAGATGACCGCAGATTTGAATGAGCAGCTTGAACTTAGCAGGAAGGGGCAACGCCTGGTAATAACCAGTCCGCCGGAAGTTCCTGCTGACACCCAGCCTAAACGTAAATTATTCATACTCGGCGGATTTATATTATCCGTTTTAGGTGGTCTTGGCTTAGTAATTATTACAGAGTTCATGACTCAAACTATCTATGGAGCAAAACACCTCACATCTCTGGTTGGGGCAATGCCACTGGCGATAATTCCTCACATATATTCCGAAACAGAAAAAGTTTTACCAGCCCATATTAAATATATCAGGAAAAATTTTCCTGAAATTTTCAGGTTAATTGCTCTTTGCAAAAAAATTGGTGGCTTTAGAGAATATAAGAAATCTTAGGTTGGAGCAGTTATGGAGAAATTAGAAAAAGCGTTGAACAAGGCAAGATGCCAGCGTATGCATAGTCTCGGCTTAAAAAACAACGAACTATCCTCCATACATAACCCTGCTTTTACACCAGCCTCAAGTCCCATAGAATTGGGCGAAAGTTTTCTTAAGAAGAATCATATAATTTCTTACCATACCCGCAGCCAAGAGGCAGATGTTTTCAGAATACTTAGAACCCAGATTCTACAGATAATGAATCAATCCGGCTTTAAAACTCTTGGCATCACCAGCCCCAGATATGGCGATGGCAAAACCACAATCGCGCTGAATCTTGCTGTAAGCATCGCACAGGATTTAAAGCAGACAGTTTTGCTGGTAGATGTTGATTTACGTAAGCCAAGCGTTGCTGAGTATCTTGGTATTGTCGAACCACTCGGAATTTCCGATTACTGCCTGCAGAATACCCCTGTTTCGGAATGTATAATCCGCACCTCATTTGAGCGACTCAGCATACTCCCCGCCGGATATTCCCTAGATGCTTCTTCTGAAGTTCTAGGCTCTCCAAGAATGACTTATCTGGCAGAAGAATTAAAAACCCGCTATTCTGACCGCCTGATAATTTACGATATGCCACCGGTCTTAAATCAGGATGACCCCATTGCTTTTTTACCCAATATAGATGCTTTTATTATGGTGATACGTAACGGTGTTACTTTAACCAGCGATATTAAGAATGCCCTGAATTTACTTTCTGGTGCTAATTTAATCGGTACTGTGCTGAATGATTACGACAAAAGCACAGAATTTTAAAACCAGAATATTTTTTGTCAGTTAGGAAAAGTTTATGCACAATAAAACTAAGCGTCTTTCTGTCTTTGAAAGGATAATATTATTTTTTGCTGTGTTTATTTTCTGCAATTCCGCTCATGCTGAAGATATGCAGTTTTTCTATGGTAATAAGAAGATTGATACAAGGAATTGGTATGTTTCTAATGGCTGGAGCAATGGCGATTATCAATCATGTGAATGGCGTGAAGATGCCCTGTCTGCAAATGACAAAAACCTCCGCATCACAATTTCAGATGAAAGTGGGAAAATAAGACCTATAGCCTGCGGAGAGATAAGAACAAAACAACTCTATTCCTATGGCAAATATGAAGCAAGAATAAAAGCCGCAAAAGGAATCGGCGTTAACACCGCCTTTTTCACCTATGCCGGTTATCCCAGCAAAACTGTACATGATGAGATCGATTTTGAGTTTTTAGGGAAAGAGCCCACAAAAGTGCAGGTTAATTATTGGGTAGATGGCAAACAGAATCCGAAAATCCTGGATCTTGGTTTTGATTCCTCAGCAGATTTTCACGATTACAGTTTTGTCTGGTCTCCTTCCAAGATAAAATGGTTTATTGATGGCAAACTTGTCCATGAAACCAAGGATGGTGATGATATGCCAAGCCATCCCCAGAATTTATTTTTCAGCCTTTGGACCAGCTCCAAAGTCATGAAAGATTGGATGGGAGAATTTACTTATGAAGCTCCAATCGACGCTCAATTTTCAGCGGTAAAATATACTCCGTATAATGAGTATATAACAAAAAAATAGCTAGGGTCTGGTTACTCACGGCACAATATTTGCTGCTATATTTGCTGCTATATTTTCTGTCATCTTTAATCATATAACAACACAAATGGATCAGCCATAAATGACTGCAAAAATTCTGTATCTCGTTCATGATTTATATGACCCTGCGGTGAATAAACGTATATTGATGCTTAAAAGCGGTGGCGCAGAAGTAACGGTTGCTGGCTTTAGACGCATGGCTCAGGAGATTAATAATCTTGCCGGATGTAATACAGTCAATTTTGGACAGACCTATAATACAGGATTCACGCAAAGATTTTTATCGGTAATCCGTGAAATAATTCTTATAAAAAAGTATAAGAAAATATTTTCTGATAATGAAATAATAATTGCGCGCAATCTGGAGATGCTGGCAATCGCCGTACGCGGCAGGAATATGTGCAAAAAAAAGCAAGTGCTTGTATATGAAAGCCTGGATATTCACCGCTTACTACTTAAGAAAAATATCATAGGAAAATTACTGCGCAAACTAGAGGGCTGGCTCACAAAAGATGCATCCCTTCTTATCACCAGTTCCCCCGCTTTTATCAGCGAATATTTTGAGGCTCTGTCACAAGTAAAACTGCCAATAAAATTAATAGAAAACAAGGTTTTTCCTTATGACGAGAAAAACAAAGCAGTTATACACCCCGCCAATATCCCGCCACCACCCTGGAAAATAGGCTGGTTTGGAGCTATCAGATGCCGTAAAAGCCTTGATGTTCTCAGTGATCTGGTAAGGCTCAGCCAAGGCAATGTTGAAGTTATTATTCGCGGTCGCCCTTCCCTTGACCAGTTTGATGATTTTTATAAAACCACCAGCTCTGTTGCCGGAGTTAAATTTCTTGGAGAATATAAAAATCCTGATGATCTTGCAGAAATTTATTCTGAAGTTCATTTTACCTGGGCAATAGATATGTTTGAAGAAAATTTAAATTCTTCCTGGTTATTGCCTAACAGATTATACGAGGGTTGCCTGCATGGCTCAGTTCCAATTGCAATAGAGCATGTAGAAACAGGTCGCTTCATAAATATGCTTGGAATTGGCGTTTGTATTAAAGAGGCACGTAGTGAAAATTTATTTATTTTCTTTAACACTTTAACAGCAGAAAGGTATTGTGATATGAGGAAAAATTTGGTAGAAGTTTCTGGGCATAGGTGGATTCACGATCTCAGATCATGTGAAGATTTAGTTACATACTTAAGAACACTCAAATAACAAAGGAGGTTTTATGAACACCTTGATAGTTATTCCGTGCCTTAATGAAGAAAAAAATATAGAAAGACTGGTTAGACAGCTTTCGTACAATAATAAAGAGCAGGGCATAAAGATTATTATAGTTGATGGTGGCAGCACTGATGGTACTAGGGCAGTCATCAGATCCCTTACAGAGAAGCACGGTAATGTGCTCTATCTGCATAATCCGAAACGTATACAAAGCGCCGGAATCAACCTTGCTGTGGAAAAATTTGGCGAAGGCTGTGAGTTCATCATTCGTGTTGATGCCCACGCTGAGTATCCGAATGATTATTGCCGTACCCTTATTGATGAAGCACAGAGAACTAAAGCTGATTCTGTGGTGGTTGCCATGGAAACACGCGGGATTACCAAGTTTCAGAAAAAGGTTGCTGCTGCGTCTAACTCGAAATTAGGAAATGGCGGCTCGGCACACAGATCTTTAGGTGTCAAGGGGCACTGGGTTGAGCATGGTCACCACGCTCTTATTCGCGTCGAAGCGTTTAAAAAGATAGGCGGTTATGACGAGAATTTCTCGCATAATGAGGATGCCGAGTTTGATGTAAGGTTACAGAAGATCGGTTTTAAAATATGGCTTACTGATAAAACATCTATCATTTATCATCCGCGGAATTCTGCCACTGCCCTGTTCAGACAATATATAAATTATGGTCGTGGCAGGGTGCGTACTTTGCTTAAACATCGTAGATTTCCTCAGCTTCGCCAGATATTACCAGTTGCAGTAGCTCCGGCAGCACTTCTTACCATTGCAGCCATACTGCTTTCCTCTACAATGCTTGCTGCTCCTTTATTCCTGTGGGCAACTTTATGTATCAGCTATGGCGTGATGATCGCCATAAAATCAGACTATATCTCTCTTCTTCCGGTTGGTCTTGTTGCTATGATAATGCACTTGGCATGGTCACTTGGTTTCTGGCATGGGTTGATAAGAGAAACCATACTTAAAAAAGCATGACTGAAGAAACATCTGTTAGCATATGTGTCTGCACATTTCGTCGTCCGCATATAGTTGATACTCTGCGGTCAGTATTAAATCTGGAGATCGCACAGGGCTGGAACGTAAGAGTTATTGTTGCCGATAATGATGACACTGACAGTGCCAGGCGGGCTGTGGCTGAGGTAGCGCAGGAAGTAAGTTCGGAAGTAATAGGAATAGATTATATTCATGCCCCTGCCCGCAATATTTCAGTTGCCCGCAACGCCTGCCTTGATGCGGCAAAAACTCCCCTTGTCGCTTTTATAGATGATGATGAGTTGGTGACGAAAGGCTGGCTGAAAGCAATGATAAGCAAACTTGATAGCAGTAGTGCGGACGTTATATTAGGCCCGGTAATGGCAATTTACAGTAACGAATGTAAAGAATGGCTGCGTAAAGGAGATTTTCATTCCACCTACCCAGTATGGGTTGGAGACAAAATCATCACCGGCTATAGCTGCAACGTGCTAATTAAACTAACCTCAGCAACGCTACAAGAATTAAGATTCCGCCATAGCCTCGGCAAAACTGGCGGTGAAGATACTGTGTATTTTTCCAGCCTGCATAAAGCAGGTGCAGTTATCACTTACGCTCCGGAAGCCATTGTCACAGAAATGGTAACGCCGGAAAGGGAAAAATTAAGCTGGCTTATAAAACGCCGTTTCCGTTCAGGACAAACACACGGATTGTTACTGATAGAAAGTGAAAATAATATCAAACAATATATAAAAAATACTATTGAATATTTAACAAAATTCTCTGTTTGCATGGTAGTTACACTAGCTAATTGTTTACGACCTGCTAAAATGCGTTTCTGGCTGCTCAGAGGCGCGTTCCACATGGGAGTAATAGCTAAACTGCTTGGAAAAAAAGAACTAGTGCAATATGGATAATCCCTCCCCCGATATTTCAATTATCATAACCACCTATAATGTTGAACGCTATATTGAACGCGCCATAGAAAGTGTATTGACCCAGCAAGGTGTGACTTTGGAAGTTATTGTAGTTGACGATTGCTCTACTGATAATACCTGGCAGATAATATGTCAGAATAGCGATAAACGCATCAAACGAAAAAAGCTGGAAAGCAATGGTGGGCCAAGCATTGCCCGCAATGCTGCTATTGCCATGGCAGCCGGCAAGTGGCTTGCGATATTAGATGGCGATGATGCTTTCCTGCCCAGTCGCCTCGCTCGTTGCCTTGCACTTGCAGATACAAAACAAGCCGATATTGTGGTTGATAATTTGCTGATACATCGTGAATATGATCAGAAACAATCGCTGATGTTTCCGGAAAAATCACTCGCTGCTATTGGAAAACTTGACCTTCCTACATTCCTGCTCGAAAAAGTTTCTGGTACAAATTATGTTCTAGGTTACCTGAAACCAATATTCCTGCACAGTTTCCTGCAAAAGCATAATATCGTCTATAATACCGAGCTAAAGGTTGGTGAAGATTATATTTTTCTAGCAGAGGCATTGGCAAACGGTGCGGTCTGCGCGGTTGAACCTAGTGCCGGTTATAGATATACCGTTCGTGTTGGTTCAATATCGCATAGATTATCCCTTACTGATATAGAGCGTATTTTAGAGACCGATAAAAAATTTAGTGATAAATACAGGCTTGATGAAGCATCAGTAAAAGCACAGAAAAAAAGAAGGCACAACTTTAAAAAAGAATATTATTTTTTAATGCAGGTGAATGCTTTAAAACAAAGAAATATATTAGAATTTTTGCGAGTTGTGTGCCTTTATCCACCAGCAGCTGCACTCTTATCACGACTAGTAAGTGCGATTTATAAAAAATACACGACTAGACAAGGAAACAAGAAATGAAAATAATGTATTTCAGAGGTAAATATCCGAATTTTGGTGACGAGCTGAATATATGGATGTGGGAAAAGTTGCTTCCAGATTTTTTTGATGACGATGAGAATGAGCTTTTTATCGGCATAGGCTCTACTATTGGTAATCATTACAAAAAATCAGCAAAAAAAATTGTGTTTGGAACAGGATTCGTTGCAACTTATAATGAAAAGCCTGATGTGCACACTCCTGAATGGGATATTTATTTTGTGCGTGGACCACGCACCGCAAAATCACTCGATATTTCACCGGATTTAGCACTTGGCGATGCCGCTATCCTGCTTCGTACTATTGTAGATTATAAAAACAGGAAACCTGAGGTCATTTCCTTTATTCCGCATTGGGAAAGCTTAGAGCGTGGCAATTGGGAAGGAGTGTGCAAGATCGCAGGAATTAATCTTATCGACCCGCGCAGACCAGTAGAAGAAGTTATAAATGAATTATTACGCTCAAAACTGGTTATTTGTGAAGCGATGCATGGCGCAATAGTTTCCGATGCCTTCCGCATCCCGTGGATTCCGATATTGCCTCTTGAGAAAATACATAGAGATAAATGGTATGACTGGGCAGAAGCACTGGAAATAGAATTACTGCCAAAACGCCTAATTCCATCCAGTATCCACGAAGCCAAAACCACCAAATATTTAAATACAACAAACAATTATAGCTCTAAGCCAAACCCCACATTAACTACAGAACAAAATAAATCTTTATTGGGGAAAAAATCAATATCAGTCGTAAAAACTATTGTTAGGCAGGTTATATTGTATATGTCAGCTTATAGGCTGAGAATGATTACCAAAACATCACCAAATCTAAGCAAGGATGAGATTATAGATGGAGTTACAAAAAAAATGCTGGAAAAACTAGATATACTGCGCCAGAATTACTCCAAATGATAAAAGTTTCCGTCGTAATTCCCTATTTCCAAAGGCAAGCTGGCATATTGCGACGTGCTGTTGAATCTATATTATCTCAGGAAGTTCCCCCTAACAACAATGTAGAAATAATTGTGGTTGATGATGGCTCTCCAATATCGGCACAATCAGAATTAAAAGACCTGATATTTACAGCACCATTTACTTTAAATCTTATAGTGCAACCTAACGGTGGCGTGGCAATGGCGCGCAACAGCGCGCTCAAAGCCATCAATGAAACCACAAAATATATTGCCTTCCTTGATTCTGACGATACATGGCGACAAGGACATTTAAATAAGGCTCTGGAAACTTTGGAACAAGGAGCAGATTTCTATTTTTGTGATAATAGTAGGGAGAGTTATCACGATTCTTATTTTAAGAATTCCATCATATTAAACTCATACATTGCCAAACATAATGGCGATAACGATATTGTTAGTATTACGCCAAGCCAACTATGCACAACAATACTACGAGAATTCACCACACAGGCTTCAACCGTTATATACAGAAGAAGTATATATCCAGAACTGTTATTTGATACCAGCTTTTACAAAGCTGGTGAAGATGTAATTTTCTTTTTACAGTTATCAACTAAAGTGAAAAACGCATGTTTTTCAAAAGAAATTATGGTTGATTGCGGAACTGGTATAAATTTGTATTTCAGTGCCTTGAGTTGGGATAGCGTTGGACATCTTTCACAGATTATTACAAAACTTAGAACATACAATAAAATCAAATCCACTATGACTATATCCAAAAATGATATGCTTTGGAACAAAGCACTTATAAAATCAATAAAACTCAATATAGCTTTCCTTGCCCTACGCAAATTCTTTAAAACAAAAGGCAGAATTCCTGAGGAAATCAAAAAACTTGCCCATGATGATAAAACATTTTACCATTGGTTTCCTTTAGCACTCATTCAGGTAATTATTGGGAAACCATTGGGAATATATAAGCCTGATTAAATTATAAGAGGCTTCTTCTTTGTCTATCCGTAAAACAATTTTTGACAGCATGTCCATGTCCTCAGTCGGAGTTTTGCGACTGCTGGCGCAGTTTATCGCCATTCCGATACTGGCGCGGATTTTATCACCCGCTGATTACGGAATAGTCGCCATAGCCATGCCCTTTGTCATGTTCGCATTAGTAATTGCCGATGTTGGCATCGGTATGTCACTGGTGCGCACTCCCATGGAAAACCAAAGGGAATGGTCAACCTGTTTCTGGTTATCGTTGTTACTTGGTATTTTGCTAACGCTAATCACTCTTATCAGCGCGCCATTTGTGGCAATGCTCTTTGGCGAGCCACAGCTAAGCGCAATGATTATGGCACTTTCCATAGTAATATTAATGCAGACTGCCAGTGGTGTTCACAGTGCCGCCCTCATGCAGACAGAGAGATTCAAATTTATAGCCATTATCGAAACTATTACCGTACTTACCAGTATAATAGTGTCAGTGGTTGCGGCAAAGAATGGATTTGGCGCGTGGGCTTTAGTATTCCAGCAAATCAGCTTGTATAGTATAAGAACCATACTGGTATTTTTATACTCTCCGCTCAGGATACATAAAATATTTGATATTAAAAACGTCGCGGAACACATAAAATTCGCAAAAAATATGCTGGCTTTCAACCTGATAACTTTTCTGACCCGCGCCCTTGATAATTTAATCATCGGCAAGGTAATGGATACGGTGGCAGTCGGTATTTACTCCATGGCATTTCAATTTGCCCGCCTGCCGATGACACTGCTCGCTGGTCCCGTACAAGCAGTTTTTTATGCAAAAATGGCAAAAGTGAAAAATGACAAACACGCAATACGCCGGATATTCCTGATTATAACCAGAATCCTTGCCACCATAATATTTCCGGCAATGGGTATGGTAGCGGTAGCGCATAGCCCGGTGTTCACCTTAATACTTTCCGAAAAATGGCAAGATTCAGGTCGGATATTCATGCTGGTGGCTGGTATAACCGCTTTGCAGGCGGTGATGAACCTGCTGTGTAATACTGTCCGGATGGCACTGGGACATACCGGCGCACAGGTGCGGCAAACAACCGAGCAGGGTATTATCTGGATTATCACCATGTTCAGCACTATATGGTTCGGGCTGGAAGCTCTGGTTATTGCTTACAGTGTAGTATTTTTCCTTTACAGCCCAAGGATACTGATGCTGACGCTGCCATTTATTGATTGCAGTTTTAAAGAATATATCCGCGCTATCGTTACGCCGATCATCATGACAATTTCCTGCATTATAATTTATATTGTGTTACAGGATACATTCCAACAGAGCATGATAATGCAATTTGTGACTGCTGCCGTTCTTGCCATAATAGGAATAACCGCAAGTGTGTTGCTGCAATATTCCTTCTTTTACAATGAGTATAGAGAATATAGACTGATGAAAAATAATGATTATAGTAATTACAAGCCATAAATTATATGGATAGCTATGCAAAATTCTACGGACATAAAACTGGTTATTCCCCAAAAATTAGAGATAACTTCCCGTGGGTCACTGGTACTTCTCTTTTATGATGGGTTTGAAAGACAAGCAGATGATGGTTTTATCGGAGGCATAAAATCAGATACGCGTCGCTTCCTGCGCTATGCCAAGCGCACTGTATGCCGTCAGCAGGTCAGGACAGGGTTTTATACGGCGTTTATTGCACTGGTAAACAGCCTTAGAGTAGTAGGTTGTGATGTTCGCATCAATGATTTTGCTGCTGCTAGAAAACGTCCGAATTATCCTATCGGCATTGCTGGTTATCCATCAGTGATTGATAAAATTACTCTGCCCAACCCCATAATTTTTGGACCTGGTGATTTTGGCACACCGCCGGCATCGGTTTCAGTAGCTAAAGATCCGCGTTTTAAACTTCTAATACAACCTTCCGACTGGTTCTCGGACATGTACCGACCATTTTGCGGTGATAAAATGCTGACATGGTTTGCCGGAATTGATACTGATAACTGGCGAGACTACTCACATGAGCGCAAAGATCTCGATTATATAGTTTACGACAAAATCCGCTGGCATCGCGAACAGCGCGTCCCCGCAATATTTGAGCGCATTACCAGACATCTGGACAATAACGGACGCAGCTATAAAGTTTTACGTTACGGTCACCACCATCACAGCGAATTCCAGAATTCCCTAAAACGCGCAAGAGCAATGATTTTTGTCTGCGAGCATGAAACGCAGGGACTCGCCTATCAGGAAGCACTTTCCAGCAACGTTCCGGTTCTGGCGTGGGATGAAGGCGAGATGGTAGATCCGATGCTGCAACCCTACATGACGGATGCACTTGATATTTCCTCCGTTCCTTATTTCAACGAAAAATGCGGCATGAAATTTAAAATCGCCAATTTTGAAAAGGTCTGTGACTCTTTCTGGCAAAATCTATCCGTATTTGAACCAAGAGATTATGTAAAAACGCACCTATCTCTTGAATTATCAGCCAAACAATATCTGGAAGCATATCAAAGTATTATAAATAATGCGTAAGCAAGTAGCATTACCTGAATGAACGCACAAAAACATAAATTCATAAAACCAGTCTGGCAAGTAAGGGAAAAAACTGAGCCATTCATGGCGGATTTTCCGGCTATGCTTGCTGTGGCAGCTTCTATAGTTGCTATGATATTCTTGGGGCAGGCATTTATTTTGCTGCTTTATGCGTTGTGGCTGCCCAAAATATATTACAAAGGACAGTGGATAATAAAACCAAGGGCAATGATGATTTTACCGGTTGCCATTGCCTTGTATTCTATGATGTCCGCCATATGGTCGGTGCATCCCGGTCTGACACTGCGCGCTGCCGTGCAGTTCGGTTCGGTAATCTGCTGCGCACTTATTATTTCGCGCATCGTAAGACCCAATATCTTTATCAAGGGTTTGACGCTCGGCATGTGCATTGCGCTTGGCTTCATCCTCCTTACCTCCGGCTCCATCCAAGCAGAATCTGCTTTAACTGGCGGACTTGGCTCTAAAAATCAGGTTGGTGCTAATGCACAGATAGGTTTTTACTCTGCCCTGCTTTGCTTTTTCCTGCTTGGCAAATACTGGCAGAAATTTCTTATAGCCCTGCCCGCCATTTTGCTCTGTGGCTTATGCCTGATACTCAGCCAGTCTGCGACCGCCATAGTATCCTTACTTGCTATCATCATTATCAGCCTTGCCGGGTATCTGCTGGCAAAATTATCAAAACAGTTAAGAATATTTGCCTATATGGCGTTGTTTTTACTTATGGTGGCCACCACCGCAATAAGCAGCTCCGTAAATCTGGAAGAGATCGGTCTTAAGGCAACAGGCAAAGATGTGACCCTGACCGGAAGAACATATCTATGGGAAGAAGGAATCAAGGCTGGTATGGAAAACCCAATACTGGGTTATGGGCTCGGGGCTTTCTGGATACCAGGGAATCCAGAAGCTGAAAAAATCTGGTATAAATTCAGGATTTACAGCAAATCAGGATTTCATTTTCACAATTTATTCATCAATATTTTTGTTGAGCTTGGCGTAATCGGACTCGCCTTATGGTTATTGATGTATTTATACAGCTGTGCTAAAAGCGTCCGTTGTTTGCTGAAGAGTAATGGCAGTATTGAATCGGTATTTTATGTTGGAATCTCCTTCATGTACCTTATTCGTTCGATATCGGAATCAGATACTGGTGGACCATACGGTGTCGGACCGTTATTGTTTTTTTATATAGCGTTTCGTATTGCCTCACAAAACACTTTAAGTACTGGCAACAAGTCTATGATACGGCAGGAAAAATTATGAGCAATGAATGTGCTGTTTGTTATGTATCAGATATAAATTTTCTGCTGCCCAGCATAATATCTGCCACTGGAGTGCGGAAATTTGTTCCGGCGCAGAAAGCTGATATTTTCATTTTCACGGTGGGAGTGGATGCAGAAAAAATTCGGCAAACGAATGAATTGCTTGCTCCGTATTCTATTAATGTCTTAACCATACAGGACGAATTATTTAATGAAATAGATAAAGAACGACTGACTCGAACCCACACCCCGATGGCTATGTTCGGACGCCTGTTCATGCAGAATCTTTTACCGCCTGAGTGCAAGCGCATAGTTTATCTTGATGGTGACACCTGGATTTTACGTGATCCCACGGCACTGATAAATGCCACCGTTCCCGAAGGATTTCTTGCCGCCGCCGAGGATACTATTTATTTCCGCCAGAAATTTGCAATTGGCTCTACCACCAAAGGGATACGCCATTATTTCAACCAGATCGGTCTTAAGAAAAATCAGGGATATTTCAATTCCGGTGTCTTTGCCACATCGCGCAAGACATGGGATACCGTCTCTAAAGAAGCTTACATATATTATATAAACAATTCTGAAATTTGTGAACATAGCCCAGACCAGAGTGCGCTGAATGCAATTATAGGCAACAGAAGGCTGCGCCTTTCCAACAAATGGAATTTTCAGACCCAGCTTAAAATCTGGGGTGCCGATAGATATTCTGAGCCTGTTATCTGCCATTTCAACCGGCAGCCAAAGCCGTGGATGGGTGCTTGCGCACCGTGGGAAGAAATGTACGGACAGTATCAGAAAGCTATTGCTGAATTTTCTGCACTTAACCTGCCAATTAAAAACTTAAATGCAGAGGAAGTAGCAAAAGCTAATGAATCCACTAAAAAATCATATTCTTATTTAAAATTACCGTTTGTTTCCTGGCTGGTTCTACGACTGATTAATTTTAAAAATACTGAAAAGAACGCATGGATGTAGCTACTAACAATAATGAATCAGGTAAATCAGAACGCTTGCATTCGCTGGATGTTTTGCGTGGCATCGCCGCATTTATAGTAGTATTTGGACATCTTTTCCTGATGTACCCAGAGGCGTTGAGGCTGGAAATTCCGACATGGATTCGCATTTCAATCCTTAGGGTTCTAGTTAATGGGCACGCATCGGTAATTCTATTTTTTGTCTTAAGCGGCTATGTGCTTTCCATACCCTTCCTGCGTGGTGATTCCCAACCATATTTTGCTTACGTCGCCAAACGTATATGCCGAATCTATATACCGTTCGCAATATCCATATTACTAGCCATCGCCTTATATAGCTTGAGTACGTCTCCAGAACCCGGACTTGTCAGCAAGTGGTTCTATCAGGAATGGAGCGGAACAGCTTTAACCATCGAAAATATTACAAAACACCTTATAATGACTGGCGTTACTGATGAGATGTGGCTTAACGGTGTTATGTGGTCGCTGGTGGTTGAGCTGCGTATATCTATTATATTTCCAATGCTTATATATCTGTGCAATTTCCACCGCCTTTCTATCTTTACGGCAATATTAATCTACTCGGTAACAGCCACCATAATAATTTTATATGACATGCCGATGCAGACAGCAGATAGCTTAGCAGGAACTTTTGTTATAACTATGCGGTATCTTCCTTTTTTCATGGCAGGCATATTCCTGGTAAAATATCATGAAAAAATAAAGTTACGCCTAAGCCAGCTGACTAAACTGCAAATTTCTCTGCTGATAATGTTTATATTATCAATATATTGCATGCCTACAGAGATATATAACCACAAAAACGTAGCATTCTTAAGCGCGATAATTTCTCCGGAAATGTTGAATAACATACTGAAGTTTGGCGCAGATATTCTGATAGGATTAGCAAGCTGCGTTCTTATCGCACTGGTAAGGAACTATGGCGAAAATATAGCATTTTTTAATTATGCAGCCATGCGCTGGCTGGGTACGATTTCCTATAGCCTATATCTCATACATTTTCCGCTGACATTTTTTCTGTTCAGCTTGTTAATTGGGCATTTATCATTCTTATGGGTTTGCCTTATAGTTATCGTCGCCTCCATAATCATCGCATCAATTTTCTATTTAGTAGTCGAAAAGCCTGCAATGCGACTGGGAAAATATCTGGCAAAGACTGTCATCCCCGCGAAAGCGGGGGTCTAGGGCAAAACCCACTGACAGAATTTATGGCTCTATCCCGTGGCAAGCACGAGATACAACATCTAAAATGCAATCTTAGTTCCAACCAAGAATCCATTGTCATCCGCGCCTTTAATATTGTCAGCATCACGACGACTATTCAGATTAAAGTTTACGCTGACTTTATCACTTACCGGTGCTTGATAACCCAGAGTAAAGCCAAGCTCACTACCAGTTGGACGTAGTCCGACGCGCTGGTTGATTGTACTTGCCACACCATTTTCATCAACAGAGCTAACCGCAACCGATGCCGAACCAGAAGTTACGCGTAGTGGCGCACGCACAGAAAGCGACAAGCTGTCGCCAGGTTTAACCGTATCACGCTGGACAAGAGCAGCTCCTATGGTACGAGCGTAAACCGGTGTCACATCAGAAATCAGACCGCCTGAAAGCTGCGCACCGTCAGTACGGGCGATAGCGGCATCAAGCAGCAAATCCCTGCCTGCCCCAAGCTTAACCGCCGAAGAAACACCAAATGATACGCTGCGGTTATTCTCCCCAAAATTCACTGGGCTGGTAGATGAATAGGTCGTTCCCAACATACCCGAGCTTTCATCAAGCACATTCACCGTAACCCCAGCAGTAAAATAAGGTGTAAGGTCATGGGTAACACCGGCTCCAAAGGCAGAGGCATTTGGCAAGCTCCAATCCACAACGCCACCCATTACCGAATCATTATTAGTCTGCGACCATGAGAAAGCCATACGCGTATCCGCTAAAAGCTCTGTTCCATAAGCAGCAAAATGCCCGCCCTGCGCAAGATTCTGGAGAGCGTCAGAAACGCCTAGAGAATAAACCTGACCGGATGCTACACTATCACTTCCCCACAAAGCTCCGGCAAAAGCCGTTGCCCCAGGAAAGCCATTACCAAGGGCAAGGGTAGAACCATATTCATTAGTTACTGAAAACAAGAAATTATTCATGCTGGACAGGCTTGCTGGTCTTGAAATATCCAGCCTGTCATCTGTTTTTTCTTCACTGCCAAAAGTAAGGTGGCTACCATCGGCAAAATTAACATTAGTCTGGGTTATTTTAGGAGCGACCAACCCTTGCGAAAGTGGCGAGGTACGAGTGCGGGCAGAAACCAGCCCAGAAAGATCCACAACGAAATCGCGCTCGAAGCTATCAAAAACCGTATAATTGCTAAGGACGGAACGAACAGAAGGCAACGATCCCATAGCACCGCCACTTAATATGGAACGACCGCCAGAAGTCTGGCTGACAGAAACGGCTTCACCATCACCAGCTGCCTGAGTAATTGCAACAGGCGCACCGCCGCTTGCCAAACCATATGTTCCACCAACCGGCTGGAATGCTTTCACCAGATTAATGAAGCCATTGCCATAGGTCGTATCAATTCCCTTATTTCCTAAATCAGTCGCAGTTTGCTGGAGAACCTGCGCAGCCTTACCATTGCTTATCAACACCGGCCATTGGTAAATCAAAAGTCCGATCGCGCCAGTCACCTGTGGAGCCGCCATTGATGTGCCAACATTCTGGACAACACAGCTATAACCTTCGCAAGGGCCACTATTTGAATTGTAAGCCCCCCAAATACCATTAGTTACCGTCGTCTGGAAAAATGTACTCTTAATATCCCCGCCATTAGCCATCACCCAGATATTTTTATTAGCGGTGGTTTTACCAGTGGCAGACTGAAAATTCCCGCTTCCAGGCTTATTACTGAACGAACTTATCTTGGCAGTTGATGCATTGACACCGTCACCCTGATTAGTAGAGCCAACAAAAATCAGGCGTTTTATAGCATCGTCGGTATAGCCAGTAATTTTAAGCCCTCCAGCTAAATTCTGCTTGCTATTACCGCCAGCAAAAACCACGTAAGCATTCTTGGAAGCCGCATAATTTACTGCACTTGCAATGCTATTGTAAAAATCCCGCTGGGAAATTGAAGTTCCCGAAGGTCCAAGGCTTAGATTCAAAACCTGCGCACCATGATCCACAGCATAACGGATACCATTGGCTATATCGACAGATGTTCCGGCTCCCTGTGCATTAAGCACCTGCACCGATATAAGCTTTCCAGCGCGGGCAACTCCTGAGAAATTAACTGAATCATTCTGCACCCCGCCAACTATCTGGCTGGCAGTAAAAGTGCCATGTCCGTTCAAATCAGTAAGTACACCACCGGAAGTACAAGTTCCGTTAAGGCATACACCACTATTTACCGTATCGATGTTTGATACGCCCTGCCCGTTATAAGCTGGAGTGAAACCAATCCACTGCGGGGTTATTCCCGTATCTATATCACCAAAAACAATTCCTGAACCATAATTGGCACCAGCCATAACCGCAGTTGCGCCGGAAAGATCGTTAGGAACTGATAAATTAGCCGGAGCAGCAAAAGCAACATGGCTGACTGTTACGGACAATATAAAAAGAGTGGAAAATAAGGATGGGCGGAAGGTACGTGACATAAGATATCTCCATTGGAAATTTTACTGAATGGAGAATAGTGAATTGCAAAAAAATTACAACATTATTTGGAGTTACTGTATAAATATTTATATATTTTTAAATCCCTGTTTATAGAAGGAAATGCTAACAGGAAAAGATATGTGGCAAGAGGAAGTACAAAAGAAAAACCTGAATACTTAAAACCAAATGCCCCCACAATTCCACCAAACAAAAATAATGATACAATAGACAGATGCATAATAATCTTATCCTTATTATATAAAACCCGAGATAAGTTTCTGTCCATAAATGAATATATAATTCTACCCAGTTCAATACCTATATCAGTTGACATGCCGGTTATATGCGTTGTCCTTATGGTAGTGTTTGAAATCTTGGTGATAACGGCATTCTGGAGTCCCATCAGAAAACACAATAATGAGATAATGTAGAATGGCTCCAGCTTATTATTGAAAACTCCAAAAACCAGCAATAAAGCACTCTCTATAGCAATTGGCAGCGCGTAACAGGAGTTCAGATGACGGTTTCGCCCCCATATTACTAATATTGTCGTTGTAGCTGCCCCGAAAATGAAACACAAAATGTAACTCAACATAGATGTGGCTAATAACCAGTTACCAATAACAATATTGTCGGCAGCAAGGGAAATGATACCGGTCATATGAGAAGTATACTGACTGACAGCCATAAACCCTCCGGCATTAATAGCACCTGCTATAAACGCCAGAGAATAGCCCAGCTTTTTATTTTCTTGTAAAGTCCTGCGTTTCCCGGCAAGCATTTCATCCGCTTAAATAATTTTTAATAACTTATATTACAGCATTTGCCTCAATTACCTTAAGAAAAGCACGTTCTAATGATGCTTCAGACATCTTATCTTTAAATTCTTTTGGCGTCCCAATAAAATAAAGTTTTCCATCATGGATAATTCCTATGCGGTCACAAATCTCATCAATATCAGAAAGAATATGCGAACTGAAAAATATTGTTTTGCCGGATTTCTTATTGGCAAGCAATTCATCTTTAAGCTTGATGCGCGCACGTGGATCCAATCCACTCATCGGCTCATCAAGAATAAGTAAAGACGAATCGACCATAAACGCGCCGACCAGACCAAGCTTCTGCCCCATACCCTTGGAATAAGAACCTACACGGCTATCAAGCACATCCGGATCAAGATCAAGTTCTATAGCTTTTTTCCTGGCATATTCTTTGTCCAGAGCTTTCTTATAATAAGACAGCGCCAAATCCAGATATTCGAAGCCTTTTAAATAGCGTGATGGCTGAAATTTCTCCGGAAGATAAGAAATATTTTTGCGGGCATTAATATCTTTAGAAGATATACCAGCAATTTCGATCCCGCCATTTTCACAAGAAATAAGATCCAGCATGGTCTTGATCAAAGTTGTCTTGCCAGCACCATTCAAGCCTATCAAACCAAAAATTTCGCCATGATTCAGGGAAAAATCTATACCTTCAAGAACTTTATGATTTCCATAACTTTTATGGACATTGTTTATTGATAGAGGAACAACACTATTCATTATTTAGCCTTACCCAATACACTAATTTTTTTCTAACATTCCCATACCACTACCTTCATCCATACCCACGGTGACCGGCGGTAGTTTCCCTTCTACCACGCGCATGGAATAAGACGTGAAAGTCTGATTAGCCTTGAGCGGAAATATAACCTTTTTATGCATAAAATCAACTTTTATCGATTCATCAGATGAATAACTAGCATCAGTAATTTTATCCATTCTTTGTGGCTTCCATTCCACCGTGATTTTTTCATTATCAATCTGCACTATTCGTAGCCCTGCCGCACTCACACCACTATCTTGCGTTATTTTCTCATCATTGATCCATACCACCCAGTCACGTGCTGAACGGTAAGCAATAGACGAAAGGAAAAACTGTGGATAGGTAAAACTTCTGGGTTCTTCCTGAATATTGCTGATCTTCTCAAGGTTTTTTAAGAAATCATCTTCCGCAATTACATTATTACCTTTCAGATGTTGCTCATAGTAATTTCTGGCACTGCGTATCGCGACAATATCATTATCAGAAAGCAGCAGGCTCTTCATTTCAACATTATCATCACCAGCCAGAAAGGAGGAGCCGGCATTCTTTGCTTTAATTCCTGATTCTGCCATTCCTTTTTCCATATTTGCTTCTTCCTGTGCCAGCAACAATGACTGTGGCATTAATCCTCCTGCAAGCACGAGTAATGATAAAGCAAGGCGAAAATATATTGTCATATCATCTCTGCCTCAACCTGATAAGATTTTTACGTTCATGCCCTTTAGGAAAACCTGGTTGTCCCTTATCAGGACTCTCCAGAAGATCTTTATCATCAGCAGAGACGCTACGAAGCCCAAACAATGTAAATTTAATATTGGTATTTACAATGGGTACAGACCCTGTATCTTTTATTGTAATAAGTGCCGCATTATCGAAATTTGCTCCTAATCCGAACTTGAGATATGTAAATTTAATTCCCATAAATGTTTTCTGTAACGTTTTTATAAGTCCAAAAATTTCTAGATCAGTAAGTCCATTAAGGTTTATGTTAGTATTACTTGATTCAATAAAGGCTGTAGGACGTTTATACTTATCACCGGAAAGAGCTTTGATCTCATCCATCTTTACATCCAGATTATCTATATGATATTTCTCACGCGCGCCAGCGATTGCATCACGCAAAGCAGCCTTGTTGACCATCAGCAGCTTGCCCTCCTGCTTCTGCTTTATCTCACCATACATCACCATGTTATTAACCACTTTGCTGTATTCTAATGACAGGTTATTCACCTGCTGCATAATCCCGTCAGATTGGGATTTTAGCATATTAATATTTCTATCATATTCTTCATCAAACGAATCCAGATACATAACCACTCCAACAAACACCCCAACAATACCCAAAGCGATTATTGTCTGTTTAATTAAAGTATTTCTGATAACAGAGATTTTCATCTTTTACCGATCCCGATAAGTTCATCTGTTGAAATTCCGCCAAGCCCTGGTGGCATTGCCGGATTAGGCACATTATTATCGGCTTTTTTAGTAAGTAATAATGTTGCCTCCAGATTATTATTTTCTATTTCTACTGGTGCTTGCTTGTCCGCAAAAACAATTTCTCCGGCTTCAGACTGCTTGGAAATGGCATCAGGTAATTTTGTGTAGACAACTTCATACTCTGGAAATGCCGCACGGACATCACGTAGAACCTTCTTAGCAACGACCTTAAATGCTTCATCAGTACCTGATATTTCCGGAAAGCGTAGCAGCAGCGACATATTCTCAGAGCTACCAGTTACGTTAGCAGCAGGGTCAGGCAGAACAGCCCCTTGCCAGATAACCTCACGAATAGTAACAGACGCAATTATAGAACCGCGAATTCTGGATAGAAATCCCAAGGGTGATTGGCTTTCGCTTGTCAATTGCTGATACAGTACAACAGTGTCGCTGACTTTCTGAATATCAATTCCACTCTTGGCTATCTCGGCATTAATCTCATCAAGTTTACGCTGCTGAATAATTTTTTGTTGTTCCAAATTTTCTATTTCAGAATATTTCTGCATCAGTCCCAGACCTATCATACCACCATAAGATAACATGCCAAGAACTGCAGCCCCGACCAATGTTCGCTGGTAACGCACCAGATTATAGAGATTGTTAACCTTAAGTATTTTAGGAAGTGATAGAACCAGACGATGAACTTTGCTGCAGGCAATATAAGCAGACATGATCACATCACCAAACTGATCGGATGGCTGAGCCGCACCGTTAATGCCCAGAATCTCAGACACTTCAAAAGGAGTGAATTTATATATTTTAGAAGTCAGAATTCTTGACAAATCCAGAACATTATTAATATCAGCAGAAGCTATAACATAAATATCCAAACCTTGCTGTATATTGAATGATAAACGCTTCATATATTCAACTGTACTTGCCATTTCCTGCTCAATATTTCCTGCAACAACTTCAGCGGTTACGTCACCAACCGGCTGTATCAGGCGAGTAAAAATAATCCGGTCATCTTTAAGTATCACCTGCCGGAAGCCACCAACCTTGTTGTGACTTACAAAAAATTTCCACCGGGCAGCATCCGTATTTTTTTTACTCCTTCGTGGAAGTCCCAGGGCAAGATCTATGCTCTTTATCACGTTTTCTGTTTCAACAGACAGAAGATAAATGCCATTTACCCGGTTATCAACCTTATCAATAAAATCAAACCAGAGCTTAAGGTTAGGGCTATTTTCCAGCGACACCATGAGGAAGTTCCAGTCGCGGCGGCCGCTGGAATCGCGCTCCAGCAGAACATAACCTTTTATTACATCAGCACCAAGATCCCTGTCCAACCGTCGCTTTATAAGCTTCTTTACTCCAAGAGGGCTTATAGGCGGAAGAGATTGCTGAATGAAGCTTTGATCCATACTATCAATAATAATAAATATGGGGGCATTATTGTTTTTAGATAAAATCGACTTGAATTCTTTTAAATTTTCCTCGCTGGCATGAGCAATAAAATTGCGACTTTTAACAACATTGCCTTCAACATAAACTAATATGGCACCATCATCGCCGATAATGAGAGCATATTTATCCCCGGATGTGGCACGAAAAGATTTCTTTTTTGGAGAAACATTTGTCGCCACCTTACCTTTTACCTGCTGTCTATCGGCTCGGTTAAAAGCAGCCTTAGGCAGAGGAGTTGGAGCAGGTACAGCACCTCCATCTTTTTTCAGAAATCTTTTAAACGAAAAAGCCATGCACTATGTCATATAAGATAAAATTGTTTATACGAACGCAAGATAACACTGTTTTTGGTAAATCGTCACCAAAAATTACTATATCTTGTATATTAAAACTTCATTTTGCTGAATGATTGATAGAGCGGTCCGAACACTGCGGCGATAATCCAGAAAATTAAAGCTCCCATAACTACAGTTAGTATCGGCTGAATCGATCCGACCAGACCTTCCACTGCATCGTTGACTTCACGGTTATAGAAGAAATTGATATTTTCTAAAGCTTCATTCAGATTACCACTATCCTCACCAACTTTAAACATGCGTACCACAAGATTAGGAAATTGCTGAGAAAGACGAAGGCTGGAGGTTATAGAATTACCATCAGTCACGTTAGTTATAACCAGATTTACCGATTCTTTAAGCACGCGGTTATTCACTACCCCCCTCGCCGCCTCCAGTGATTCAATGACATCAATCCCGCTATTAAACATTACTGCAAAAAAATGGGTGAAACGCGCCATGTCGATCTTGCGGATAACTGGTCCTATCAGCGGCATTCTTAGCGACAGAGAATCCACCTTATATGCAAAGGATTCACTGGCACGATAAAATATCATTAATCCAAAAATAAGCAAAACCGGCATGCCTAGAATAACGTACCAATAACTGGCAAATGCGTCAGAAACCGCTATGAGAGCCTTAGTGTGAATAGGTATTTCAAACCCCTGCGATTTGATAAAATCAAGCATCTTGGGAACGGTAAACATCATTAAGGCGGTAATAACTCCTGATAAAACCAGAAGCAGGACAATAGGATAACGCGTTGCTTTTTTAACTTTGCGCTTTAAATTATCTGACCATTTAAGATGCTCGCCAAGATGGATAAATGACATGGAAAGATTACCAGTTTTCTCACCTGCCGAAATCAACCCGACAAACACATCATTAAACACTCGCGGATACGCTGAAAGTGCTTTTGAAAATAACAGGCCGGTTTTCACCGATTCATAGACACCGGTAAGTATATCTTTAAGTTTTGCAGATTCCGTGCTGTCCCTTACATCCGCAATGGCATCATGCAGAGGAACGCCTGCTCGATCCAACTGCTCTAAATGCATACACATGATAATAAGGTCTTTGGTTTTTATCTTGCTGCTCTTCCCCACTCCTTTGCTGCGACTGCGAACTTCACGAGCACTTACCAGATCAAGCCCCAGATCCTTCAGCCTGCTTTCCAGATCCATTTCATTTTCCGCCATTAAAGTGCCGCGGATATTATTACCTCTATCATTTATGGCACTATATTTATATGATGGCATAATTAACCTACAACCTATCTGTGAAATCTATTGTCGCTATCAATTCTGCTATTGTAATTTCGCCAGCTAATACTTTAGATATTCCGTCTTCCTGCATGGTAAGGAAACCTTGCGCCAACGCATGTTCCAAAATTACGCTGCGCGTAGCATGCGTAGATATCAACTCTTCCATCTTGCGATCAATACGCAATATTTCCACAATAGCAACCCGCCCTTTATAGCCTTTATTCTTGCATTTATCACAACCAACAGCATCATATATATCAGGGGGATTATCAGCATCTACGCCAAGTACCTGACAATCTTCAGCAGTGGCAGGGCGACGTCTGCGGCAGTGCGTGCATAATTTACGTGCCAGACGCTGGGCAAGAGCACCAATGAGCGAGCCTGCCAGCAGATGCCCCGGCACTCCTATGTCACCCAATCTTGGAATACAGCCTATAGCATCATTAGTGTGTAGGGTAGTAAACACCTGATGACCGGTAAGGGCAGCGCGAACTGCCATAAGTGCCGTATCAGCATCGCGCACTTCGCCCACGAATATAATATCCGGATCCTGGCGCATCAGGGATTTCATACCACCAAGCCAGTCAAGTCCGGCACCCTCGCGTACACTGCTCTGGCGAATAAGCGGCAATTGATATTCCACCGGATCTTCCAGGGTCATGATATTGGTTTCAATATCATTAATATAGCTCAATATAGAATATAGCGTGGTGGTTTTACCGCTGCCAGTTGGCCCGGTAACAATAATAATCCCTTCAGGACGCTTGAGTAACTTCTTAAGTACCATGGTATTATGTTCAGAAAACCCGAGATCCGCCAAGGGAACCAGAGATTTTGCCTTATCCAGCAGACGCATTACTATATTCTCGCCATGAATAGTCGGCTGAGTAGCTACGCGAAAATCAACTTCACGTCCGAGTACGTTATAGGAAATACGACCATCCTGCGGATTACGCGATTCGGCTATATTCATACCTGACATAATTTTGATGCGAACCACCATCGCACTCCAGTAATCACGGTGGAACGAGCGAATCTGCACCATCTGCCCATCAATACGGTAGCGCAGGCGCAGGAACGAACCTTCCGGCTCAAAATGTATATCCGACGCGCCGAATTTAATTGCATCAACCAATAGCGCATTCACCAGACGCACTGTAGGATTAACATATCCTTCCTGCCTGCCGTCTAATTTATTGCTATTGTCCCTTATACCGGTTTCAATTTCCTTTAAAATACCATCCACCGATATTTCATAATCATAATACTGGTCAATGAGCTCAAGGATTTCCGAATCCGTACAATAAACCGGCATAACCTTTGTGGTTTTATGCACGTAACGCCGCACCTGATCAATCGCCAAAACATTGTACACATCGCTCATAGCCAGCTGCAGAGTATCTCCATCCAGCCCAACTGCAATAATCTTATAGCGAGTTGCCACTTCTTTAGGTATCAGCCGCACCACATTAGAATCAAGCATGGTGGATTTAGGGTCGAACTTCTGAGTTCCCGATGACTCAGCCAGAACCTCACCCAGCGCACTTTCTGTAAGGAAGCCCATATCCACAAGGATAGAACCCAGAAGTTTTTTGCTGGTTTTCTGCTCGGTCAGTACAATTTCCAACTGATCCGGAGATAGAAGACCAAGAGCAATAAGTTTTTCTCCTAAACGCATAGGCTTAGGTGCCGGCGCATGCTTCTCCAGCCTTACATCAGAAACAGTTCCGACAGCATTTAAATCATCTTTATCCATAGATTCTGGAATAGGAATCTCGTTATTTGACATATATATAGCTGTTCAATCAAAGCATAAAAATTATACAAAAAAATCTCATGTCGAAACACCGTGCAAAATAGCACAACAAATAACTAAATACAAAAGATTGATATTTGATTAATATTTTCAATAATTAAATAGCTGTAAATAACAAAGCAGCCGAGGTTATTGACAATCTCGGTTTTTTCGCTATCAGTACCTCACCGATACTCATTAGTAAAAGGGGCATTAGCTCAGCTGGTAGAGCGCTACGATGGCATTGTAGAGGTCAGGAGTTCGACTCTCCTATGCTCCACCAATAATTTTTGTTAGTTTTAGTATTTTTAGACCCTTAGCTCTGAAACAGCACATTCTGCGGGCTTCAGCGGCGTTGTTTTTTATCCATGGGGGCAGAGAGAAGAAAATCGGGAGATTTTATAGCTCAAATATCCGGTTTTTCTCAAATGCTAAATTCAGCGACCCACACAGGGTCTATTTTAGAGTGGCTTTCAGGATAAAAAATGGGGATGGTACTGGCAGACTTTAGGCAATCTGCAGCAAGGTCTTTTGCGCTTCCCAATCCATTGGAAGCGGCTGGCGTACCAGTTGACTGACATTGAGATTCCTCGGCTGAGTGCCATTCATAATCATTGTTGTGATTTCAGGGGACAGATATTTCAGCCTCATAACATCTCCGGCATAGGTACGCTCGACTCTCTCTTTTTCGGCAATCTCTTTGACGGATTTAATTTCACCGGACTCCAGCATCTTGTTCCACTTATAGGAACGGACGATGGCGCGGATCAGTGATTGGTCATGGTTGGTTTTGTTTATGCCGATAGCACCGTGATTTGCTGAATATCCAATTTTACGTCCACCATAGCTCCTGAAGGTAATGCTCAGTATCACTTCAATCATGTCCGTTTTATCAAGCACTTCGACATGCGCTGATTCTATCGCTGCCTTATCACTAACGCCATAATTTTTACTTCCGGCAATGATTTTCGATAGTTTAACCTTATCAATCATGATGGTGATTTTGTCCTCAAAAACAACTATTTTATCAACAGCTTCCCGCACAATAGCATCCACTGCTGCATGATATCTCGTGCAGATTTCGGCTTTACTAAGTTGGAGCACTTCAAGTTTGATACGGTTTATATCCAGACTGGCAGTGCCATTGGTAATGATAGAATTGAGTTCAGCAATGCCGATCCGTGCCTTGCTGGTCTTGTTTAAATAATAGTGATACCGCTTGCTACCGCGCTTGGTGTAAGTGGTAATAAATGGGTTGCCGGAGGCATCAGCCACCTTGCCCTTGAATAAAATTTCATGGTTCTGATTTTTTGCTGCTGTTCTTAACACAGAGTTATTTTGGAGTTGCGCCTGCACTTGGCTCCATAAGTCCTTATCAATAATAGCTTCATGCTCGCCATCATGGATGTGTTCCTTATGTCGAATTTTTCCAAGATAGAGGTAATTCGATAAAAGCGTTCTGACGCTTTGTTTTGAATGTTTGGCTGCTCCGCGCACATTACCAGATTGCGTCACCCAGCTTTTTGGTTTGTACCCATGCTGATGGAGATACTCTTTCAACAAATGTATGGATTTTAGCTCCAGATATTTTTTAAAGATGAATCTGACTTGTTCAGCTTCTGCAGGGTTAACCAGCAATTTACGATGTTGAACATCATATCCCAGCGGTATTATCCCACCCATCCACATACCTTTCTTTTTAGATGCGGCGAATTTATCGCGGATGCGCTCACCTGTAACCTCACGTTCAAACTGCGCGAAGCTAAGCAGGATATTGAGGGTGAGCCTGCCCATGGAGTTAGTGGTGTTGAATGCTTGCGTGACCGATACGAAGGAAACATTGTTGGCATCAAAAATTTCTACCAGCTTGGAAAAATCCATCAGTGAGCGTGAGAGTCGGTCCACCTTATAGACTACTATGACATCCACTTTTTCTTCCTTAATATCATCCAGCAGTCGCTGTAGTGCCGGGCGTTCGATTGTGCCGCCGCTGAAACCACCGTCATCATAGCGAGTTGCAACCACCTCCCAGCCCTCATGCATCTGGCTTTGTATATACGCCTCTGCAGCAATGCGCTGTGCATCGAGGCTATTAAATTCCTGGTCCAGACCCTCCTCATGAGATTTGCGGGTATAAATTGCACAGCGTATTTTAGGAGGTTTTTTCATACGAACCTTTTTGTTTTTTAAGACCGAAGAAAAGTGGTCCAGACCATCTAGTGCCTGTTATCTCGCAGGCGATCTTGGAAAGACTGCGATAGGGCTTGCCCTTATACTCAAATCCATTTTCACAAACGGTTACGGCATGCTTAGTATCATTCCATTCCCGCACCAATTTTGTACCGTGGCTTAATGTGAATTTTTCTTGTGATTGCCGCTGCTCGCCGAACGCCATACGGTCGAGTTTATTTTTAATAGTTTGGCTTAATTGGCCATGGGCCTTTTCCTGAAGCCTGTATGAAATCTCAGCAACCATGAAGTCACGCCGTATTCGTTGTGGCGGGTGCCTAAAATGCTTCTCCCAAAGTTTCTGCAATTCTACCAGCGGCATGTCCTGCAATGCTGCTAGTTGTTCCTGTATCTTACCCATATTAACCTCCTGACACAGCAAGCAATGCTTACCGTGTCAGAGAAGTCGAGCATTATAGTTCATTATCTTCATATTCTTCCAGTTCGTGCGCAAAATCCTTAGCAAGCTCTTCACGACTGGGAATATAAGGCAGTATAACACTAATCTTGCCGTCGCTGAAACCGTATTTTTCCGCCATATTCTGCATCATTTTTGCTGCTTGTACATTTCCATTTATGGCGCTTTCGCTCATTTTCATAAGCATCATTTCCATATAATTAGTTGTGACAACTTGACCATTGATGCGTGCTTTTCGATCACCGAAGAAAATCTTTTCTATCATATCACATATTTGCTCATGCTCTTTCTTAGGTCTCCCCTTAGGATTACCGGATTGCCCCCGTTTAAATTGCGTGCTCTTTGGTGGTTTCCCATACCCTACTTCATAATCATTATTATTCATATTTTCCTCCAGCCATTTCATTAAATGTGGCGAATGAGTCAAGGTTAAATGCATCCTTGCCTGTCAAAGCCTGCCAACGGCGGATAATGACATCGCAATATTTAGGGGCGAGTTCTATACAGCGGGCGATACGTCCTGTCTTTTCAGCAGCAATCAAAGTTGTGCCGGAGCCCGCAAATGGGTCGAGCACAATATGCCCTCGCTTAGTACAGTCTTTTATGGCATCTGCAACCAACGCCACTGGCTTTACTGTTGGGTGCATTTTTAGATCCGACTGTCTACCTGCAAAGCTGTTGACTCCTGCATAATCCCATACATTGGTGCGATAACGGCCGTATTTTCCTAGCTCAATATTGTTAATATGCGGGGCAGTACCATGTTTAAAAACAACGACAAACTCATGCTTGGAGCGATACAAAGCACCCATACCGCCATTGTCTTTATTCCAAACACAAATATTTTTTAGTTCGGCGAAACATTGCTTTCCTTCCAGGAGCAGCATGTCAATATGCCGCCAGTCCATGCAGATATAGTGCAGAGACCCATCTTGACTAAAAGCGCGGGTCTGTATCATAAAGTTTTTCAAGAACTGCCGGAACTCTTGCTCGGTCATTTCACCTGAGGCCATGGCGAATTCATCATGCTTAATCTTGCCATTGCCGCATACATGCCCCTGAATTGGTACATTATATGGCGGATCGGTAAAAATCATCTGCGCATGTTGGCCACCCAGGAGCTGGTTATAAGTATCAGGTTTTGTTGAATCACCGCATATCAGGAGATGTGATCCCAACTGCCAGACATCTCCTGGTTTGGTTATAGTAACTGTGTGATCGAGTTCAGGAATTTCCTCATGTGGTTCCAAGATTTCGGCCCCATCTATTAGAACATCAATCTCAGACATCTCAAACCCTGTCACTTCAATTTCGAAGTTTGTTTCCAGCGTAAGATACTGCAATTCGATGGCTAGAATATCTTTATCCCAGCCTGCGTTTGCGGCAATTTTATTATCCGCTATGATATAGGCCTTTCTTTGGGCATCAGTAAGATGATCAGTGCGTATTACCGGTATTGATTTCAAACCCAGCTTCTTCGCAGCTTCAATGCGGCCATGCCCCGCCATAACACCACCACATGAATCAATCAATGCGGGGTTCATAAACCCGAACTCCTTGATGCTATTGGCAATCTGCTGTATTTGTTTGGGAGAATGAATACGGGCGTTATTATTATAAGGCTTCAATACCTCAATCGGAACGATTTCAACCTTCAGGTCATACAAAAGTGATTCAGACATATAAGTCCTTTCAAAATAGGATAACACTCAAGCGCAACGGGAACCCCATACGACTGGTGTTATCAGGTGAATAATTTTTTTTGAAAAGATTAATATGCCTAGCCTATTAATCGCCTCGACCTTGTCGAGTTATAGTCAGCCCTCAGCCGACACATTATTAACTGCCCTTAGCAATTGAAGATTAATGTACCATCTTTTGTATGGTATCGCAATAATAATTAATAATTGAGATCATAATTTGTATTTTATTGGATTGGCCGCACCACGCTTACGCATACTATCTGGCAATCTTTTACGAAGATATATTTTTGCTATATCAGCGGCAGCCTCGCACCCGATAAAACCCCAGCGCATACCAAGTAGTGCCTCTCTTCCCATAAAATTTTCCGGAGTTGCCTCTAGCCATTTTTCTGCAATGAACACGCCCACCACTAATCCTTGTTGCATTGCTAACACCAATTCAGCTTGCCGTGCTTTTTTTGGATCAATCTTCCACGCATACCGGACTGCTTCATAGATACTTTCCTTTTCAGTAGCAGAACGACCGATATTAATCATTAATACTTTATGGTGGAATACTATTTCCTCCGCTTGATATCGTTCAATAATCTGCTGGGCATGCATCACGCCACGATCATCGGTATCATGCCCGCTTATCAGATTTGCTGCTTCCGGGTAAGCATCAATCAGTGCTGACTCTACTTCAAATGCGGTTTGCTCATCTAGTCCATGCCGATGAATTACATGCGCAACATCAAATCCTGAAAGCCTGATTTCACGAATGCGCTGTAACTTAACGTTTATTGCATTATCGGCTGATTCGCTCTCACCCTTAACATGAGCAAAGACACGATTGCCTAACCCCTTGCCAATATAAAAAGTCTGACCATTGCGGGGATCAATCAGTCGATAAACATAGTAGCGAAGATGCTCGGTTATTTCTGAAGTAAACACATCATAATATCCTATTTTGGGATAATCCGATAACAGGATTAACTCTCTGTGCGCAACTTATCAACTCCTTATTGCGCACAGTATGAAGAAAAGCATTCATTCAGATAAATCGGCTCAATTACAGGAGCTACTAATCAAAGCTCGTATTAATTCTGGACTTACTCAAAAGCAGTTAGCTGATAAGCTGGGTAAGCCTCAGTCATTTGTAGCAAAATATGAAGGCGGAGAACGTAGAATTGATGTAATTGAGTTTATAGAAGTGTGCCAACTGATTGGTGCAAAGGCTCAAGATATTATTAAGAAAATTCTTTGAATAGAGCAAATCAGCGCGGAATTCGCTACTTCACCTGGCACGGCGGCGAGGGAAATACAAAGTTATGATGGTAGTTCGAACAGTACTCCCACTACTTCTAACAGATTGCTAAGCCTTGGTAGACCATGAGTGCCATCAATACTCAAAATCTCGGCTGCAGTTGTGCCATCTGAATTTAAGCTCTCTAAAAGCAGCAGTTTATTCTTTAACTGTAGACGTTTGAAGTAGCGAGCTCCGTTCTCGTCGATGGCAATAACCAGTCGACCATCCATTTTCTTCATATGCTCATTATCAAATGGCAAATCACGAGTAATCAGATATTGCCCATCCAGAGCAATAGGTTCAGCACTTCTGCCCTCTACTTTAAAGAGTCGAACATCCTTCAGTGCTTTTTCGAGAACAGAAAAGTTTTCCAGTGCAACCAGTTCAGCTGCTTCATTTTTTGGAGGAGTTGGTAGCAAATATGATGCAAAAATTGTTCCCACCACCTTCTTGCAATTGCGCTCAATACTTTCTAGCGGAACAATAACTGGTTCAGGAACATTATATGGGTCAACGGATTGGCCACTCAGGATAGCAATTTGAGAATGGTCATCTGGTTGACTGTAACGTCTCGCGAGCAAAGCATTTCCATGCGTAGCAACGACTAGATTGCGAGGATTAACTTTTGCATGATTACAGACAATTACAACATCTCCAATATTAGCTATCGGATCAAAAGTTCCAGCAGCAAGCTGATAAACTTCGTGATTGGGCAGATTAATTTGTTGGAATGACTTCCATTCGGTTACCATGATTTCTCCGTCACCAACACGACCATCTGTTTTCGCTGCAGCCGCGATTCCTGTTTGTTGCAGTTGTAATTTTTTCACCTCATCCTTAAAACCAGAAGGGAATTCAATTACATTATCTGCCCAAGAGAATGTGCGTGGCTCACCATGAAACGATTCATACTTGTCATAAATATGGAAGGCTTCATGTATTTGTCTTTGCAATGTTTTTCCCCAAAAATCCTTAACATCAGAGGCCTCCGCCAAACCTATTGATTCATCATCTTTATGATGGGATTCATTAATTAGCTTTATGGGTTTACCTCCACCACCATTCAATGTGTTGAAGAGACTAACGAATGCTTTTCTATTGAAAGGAGCAACATGCGCGTCTTGTAACCGCTTAAGTTCATTCTTGAGGGAGTCTAAACTCATATCGGGTATGGTAGGCCCTTCACCACGCAACATAAACTTGATTAGATCCTCGCAATAAATCCTCACATCGGAGATGTAATCACGCGCACGAGCATCATTGTTGTTGCTCTGAGCTTCATCTAAAACCCTCTGCAAACAGCCACCATTAACAATGGTGGCAACACCGGAGACTTTATTAACCCCGCCTATCAACCCTTGTTCCCCCTTCAGTTTTTCATGTTCTACGATGCATTGATAAAATTGTCGTTCATGGGTGGTGACTATCAATTGCATGTGTTGCGATTGATTTGGATTCAGATTTGCTAATCTGACAATTTCCTGCGCCCACTTTCTTTTATTGCGTGGGTCAAAAGTCGTTTGCGGGTCATCAAATACTACTAACGGGAATGGATTATATCCCAGAGTATCAAGCGTTTCTTCACGTAATGCCAAAATGAAAGACCATAAAATAGCTCTGAGCCAGGAGGTATTTGCTACCAACGCCGAGTTAATCGTTATGCCTTCTTCAAAGCTGCCCAAAACATTTACTAATTTTTTCTCTAGAGACGTATCCTCGTATTTTAATTTTTCACGCAGGTGTATTCTATCGAGTATGTCTTTAATGCGTGTGGAAAGGCGAGCTATAGAGCTTGCAGTTTCAGCTCCAACCAAATTACGAAGTTCTTTGAGGGGCTCTAATGCTTTGGCGATTTTCTCTCGTAATTCCTGCTCTTTTTGTATGACAGCCCATTTTGCAGTCGCATCCGCTGCTGCAGTAAGGTGCTTGGATAATGCGTCTAAAGGCTCGGCTTTTGCCAGCGCTTGCTCGAGGATAGTCAGCTGTCCTTCAATGCTTTCTGCGTCAAAAGTTCCATCGTCCTGTTTTTTACCTAGTACAGTGCTCCAGGCATTTACAAAAATCTCTCGATTCCCCCCCCACCATGTTACCAAGGCATCAAGTCTTTCTAGGGCATGCATTATACGGCGAAGATTTTGTGCCGATTCAGGTTCTTGCGTGTTGTTTTGGAACTGAGCATATGTGAACTGAGGCAACAATGCCTTCTGTGCTGCAACAATTCTTTTAGCACAGCCTGCTACGCCTGTTAGAACGTCATTAAATGGTGAATCTTCGCTGAATCTCTGCAGCACCGCTTCAGAAAAACTTTCCTTAGGATCCATAGTAACAAGCGTGTCTCGATGCTGTTTTATGGCTGATGGCAAAAGAGTGGTTAATTCCGCCTCAATTGACCGGCATACATCATCTATCTTTCTTTCCGCCGACATAGCCTGATTCTTTAACTCCGCTAATTCAGCGGCTAGCTTTTTTTGTTCTTCAGTTGAGAGGGCGGATAAACACAAGGGGCAATCGGTATTTTCATTATGCTCGTGCGGCATGATGTATGACTGAGCAGCCAAAGCCTTAAGACGGAACTTAGTATCCGCTTGCTGTTTGTTATGCCAAGATATGGCTGTTGCAAGAGTCGATCTTGCACTATTTATCGAGGCAGAGAGTTTTTTAAATTCTTCATTATCAGCAGCATCTTTTAAAGCAGCCCATGCCTCAAATACTATAATTCCTCTGGTTTTTTGATTTGCGTAGGCTCTAGCTGTTTCTACAGCTTTTTTTACTCTTTCTCTTCCGCCTGGAGTAGCCGTATCTATTTCTTGAGAAATCTCTGATTTTAATACCCCCAATTGATTCCCAGCCTGTGTGGAGAAATCCAACGCAGCAGTCTGAAGGTTGACCACTGCATCCTTATGATTAAGTTCTATGTCTTTAGGTAAATCTACACTTAGCGTGGTGGCTAATTGGGTTGCAGCTTGTATTTTGTCATCATACTTATTTTTGTGAGTATCAATACCTTGATCTTTTCCATATTTCAAAAAGCGTCTGCCTGCATGTGTTAATACACCACACCCATCTGCAATATCAGCCAATTGATCAAGCCCAGTAAGCAGTTTTACGGCCTCATATAGAGATTGGCTTTTCTCGCCGAATCCAATTTTCGTTAATCGAGCAGGCATTAAGAGGCCTGTTTCAATTAATTGAGGGGCCGAACTTAGTCTTTCATCAATCTCGACAGTTATGACTGGCGTTCCAGTGGCCTGGCAGGAAACTTGCCGATATGCGGTGGCAATATCATTATTGCTATTCTTAAAGGTCAGACGCACCGAAACTTCTGCGGTTTTTTTCAGATCAGATACTTGAATTGGATAGGATACCATTGGTGGCCATTTACCAATTTCTTTGCCATTTCCATCGTAGATAGGGGCATGTGTGCAATTATCTTCAATGGGGCCATCTTGATCTCGAATTCGCTTACCCGTCAGCGTCCATAAAATCGCGCTTGCAAGCGAAGTTTTTCCTGAGCCGTTTTGTCCTTCCAGGCACCAATTGTTGCCACTTATCCATAAGTCGAAAGGCTTGCCGCCAAACTGAGTGAGCCCACCAAAACCTGACGCTTCGATTCTTTCCAGACGCCAAGACTCATTTTGACTGCCCGATTTTTCTGCGGACTCTTCAGCTGCAGGGTCATGCTTATCGTTATTCCACGCGTTAATAATTCCGGGAAACAGAGTTTCATCGCCTTGTGCAACCTTCTTAGAATCTTGTCCGAGCAGATACTCCATCAAGCGTCGCTGCGCGGGTAGATTTAGTGTTACATTGCCAGCTTTATGCTCAGCATATTTTGCCCACTTCAATTCCTTGCCGCTTAAAAGAGCAGTTATTGCTTCGCTTAATGAGATTGTCATGGTGTTATCCTTAAATTAATAGGCTTTATCAAAGTTATGCAGCCTCTATGTAAAAACCTAATCAAATTAGTTGAAGCGTACTTTCTTTTCCACTATTTTCAATACTATTACCTATTTTAGGACATATATTCCATGGACCACGATGAAATCATAACGGTTAAAGAGCTTGCGGAGTACCTGAAGATTGCAGAAAAAACTGCATACAGATTCCTTGCTGAAGGAACGATTCCAGGGTTTAAAGTGGGCGGTTCATGGCGGTTTCGTAAAAAGGAAATCGATGAGTGGATTGCTCGTCAGACCGAAAAAAGATTAAGTATATGAGTGGAACATTTTACGAAAAGCCTATTCTGAACTCTCCCTACTCTGAGCCTATGATGCATCATGCGCTTGATGCAGAAGGACAGCCCACCGATAATCCACCGATTAAGGGGCGACGTAGATCTGAGCTAATAACTCCTGTTCCCAAGCCACGAAAGCGTAAAAGAGAGTCTGAAGCTACTCAGACTAAAATGGAGCTCCATTCAGATGATGGTATATCGTCGGCTGAGCAGGAATATAATCCGACTCCAATTATTAATGAAATTCGCTCGCATGTTGCTCAGTGGAGAAAACTTGCCAATCAAACTGGGTGGGGTGTAACTCCGGCTACAGCTAGGTTACTGCAGCATTGGAGACACCATGAGTTCCAGGGGATACGACCGTTTTTCTGTCAGATCGAAGCTGTTGAAACCATTATTTGGCTTACAGAAGTTGCGCGTAATCAGAAACAATACCGGAGATTTTGGGAGCACATTAATGGCGCTAATGAGCAGGCCAATCCTGAACTAATAAGATTGGCCATGAAAATGGCTACAGGCGCAGGAAAAACCACTGTTATGGCCATGCTCATGGCATGGCAAACGGTCAATGCTGTACGCTCTCCCTCAAGCAAGCTCTATACGAGGGGATTTCTTATTGTTTCTCCAGGAATTACGATTCGTGACCGCTTGCGTGTGCTCTTGCCCAATGATCCTAACAGTTATTACAAATCCCGTGAATTGGTTCCGGCAGATATGCTGGACGATATCAACAAAGCAAAAATCGTCATCACAAATTACCATGCCTTCCAGCTGCGTGAGACGATGGATACTAATAAGGTTGGCAAATCACTTCTTCAAGGTCGTGGTGAAGAACTCAAAACCCTTGAGACGGAAGGCCAGATGGTTCGACGCGTAGCAGAAGAGTTGATGGGAATTAAGAATATCGTTGTAATCAACGATGAAGCGCACCACTGCTATCGTGAGAAACCGAATAACGATGAGTTGGAAGAACTTAAAGGGGAAGAAAAGCAAGAGGCAGAAAAAGAGAACAAAGCAGCCAGGTTGTGGATTAATGGTCTGGAAGCATTCAATAGAAAGCTATGTGTACGTGCGGTCTATGATCTTTCAGCCACCCCATTCTTTTTGAGGGGCTCTGGCTGGGCTGAAGGCACGCTATTTCCATGGACTGTAAGTGATTTTTCACTAATTGATGCTATTGAGTGCGGCATTGTGAAGCTGCCACGTGTTCCAGTAGCAGACAATATTCCCGGTGAAGAAATGCCTATCTTCCGTAATCTGTGGGATCATATCGGCAAAGACATGCCTAAAAAAGGTAAAACCACTGGTGATCCGAAAGAAATTCCTGACAAACTTAAAACCGCATTACACGCACTTTATAAGCATTATTCGGAAACTTTTGAGAAGTGGGAGCGTGAGGGAATAGAATCCCCACCAGTCTTTATCGTGGTGTGCAATAACACATCCACGTCTAGGTTGGTTTATGAATATGTTTCAGGTTGGACGCGCCCCAATGACGATGGCGAAGAAATCCTCGAACATAAGGGACATCTCGAGCTTTTCCGTAACTTTGATGAGCATGGCAACCCGTACTCGCGTCCCAACACTTTGCTCATTGATAGTTATCAGATTGAATCAGGTGTGTTGGACAAAAATTTCCGCGAAATGGCAGCAAAAGAGATTGATCTCTTTAAACGGGAAATGAAACAGCGTACAGGCGCAGGCGACATTGGAGAGATCTCTGATGCTGAATTATTGCGTGAAGTAATGAACACTGTAGGAAAGAAAGGCAAACTTGGAGAACAGGTACGCTGCGTTGTATCAGTATCAATGCTGACGGAGGGTTGGGATACCAATACAGTAACGCATATTCTTGGTGTCCGTGCTTTTGGCACGCAACTACTATGTGAGCAAGTAGTTGGGCGAGGCCTCCGCCGTTATTCATATGACCTTAACGATGAAGGCCTATTCAATGTCGAATATGCAGACATTATGGGTATTCCATTTGACTTCACGGCGAAACCACAGATAGCTCCTGTAAAGCCACCTAAAAAGACAACGCGGGTACATGCAGTGAAGGAACGCTCATCTTTAGAAATCATTTTCCCCAGAGTCACAGGCTATCGGGTCGATTTACCTGAAGAACGGTTTTTAGCAAAATTTACAGCAGATTCCACTCTGGTTTTAACGCCGGAATCTGTTGGTCCAGGGCAGACACTCATGGAAGGTATTGTAGGTGAAGGCGTAACCATATCAGCAGCTGAAGCACAGGCGAAAAGGCCAAGCACTATCGCCTTCGATCTGGCGAAATTACTCATGTATAAGCATTTCAAAGACAAGGATGGCGAGCCGAAGCTCCATCTTTTTGGGCAGCTAAAGCGTATTGCTAGGCAGTGGATTGATGAAGGCTATCTGGTTTGCAAGGGTGATACCGGTGCATGGATGCTGGAATATCTCAGCATTGGTGGTCAGGCAGCAGATCATATATACAATGCTATCGTCGATGGCACCGCTGATGAGAAGATAGTTAAGGCAGTACTAGACCCGTACAACCCAAAATCATCCACCATGCATGTAGGATTCTCCACAACTAAAGAACTATATCAAACCGACCCGCAAAAATCTCATGTGAATTATGTAGTGATCGATAGCGACTGGGAGGCAGAATTTGCACGCGTGGCAGAACAGCACCCCAAGGTCATATCTTATGTAAAGAACCAAGGTCTAGGGCTGGAAGTGCCATACAAAGACGGTGTTATGTCGCGCATATATATCCCTGATTTTATTGTTCAGATTGATGACGGGCATGGAAAGGATAATCCGCTAAACTTGGTCGTAGAGGTTAAAGGCTATCGCCATGAGAATGTTAAGCTGAAATCTGAAACTATGCGAACGCAGTGGGTTCCGGGTGTAAATAATCTTGGAACATATGGTCGTTGGTCATTTGAAGAATTCAGCGACGTATTTGAGATGGACAAAGAATTCAAAGCACTCATCGCAAGAGTTATAGAAAATCACAAAAAGACAGAGGCAGCGTAATGGCGAAACAAACCAAAAAATTGAAGCAGGTCGAAACGCTGACGCATGATGAAGCTAAGCGCCGCAACATCCCCACCGCTGAATTACAATCTGCCGCGCAACGCGCTGAAGAAATGTACCCATTTGCGCCAGTGACCTACCAGCGCAAAGAGCCGCTGCCTGAAGGTGCAACTCGCCCACGCGATGGAGACCTCGATCCGCAAATTATTTGGAAAGGCGCAACCCTTCGCCTGAATGCAGAACAGATTGAACAACTCACAAAAACAGGAAAGCTGGAAATTGGTGACGCGCAGCTAGTATGGCGCGGAAAAGATCAGCAGGACTGGTCAGACCTCGTTGTGCAAGCACCACCGCTTTACATTCAGGAAAAAATTCACCCCAAGGCGATTATAGATGATCTGAAACGCCAGACTAAAGAACGCAAGGATGAACAATCAGACATTGTTGACCTTTTTGGCGATTTCAACGGCATTGACCTCGAAGCAAAAACAGAATTCTACCAGCATGATCAACATTGGTCGAACCGGATGATTCTGGGTGATAGCCTGCAAGTGATGGCGAGCCTCGCCGAACGCGAAGGCCTGCGTGGACAGGTGCAGTGTATATTCTTTGATCCACCCTATGGCATTAAATTCAATTCAAACTGGCAAGTTTCAACGCGTTCTCGTGACGTAAAAGACGGGCAGCGAGACTATCTTGCTCGCGAGCCAGAAGTTGTTAAAGCATTCCGCGACACATGGAAAGATGGCATTCATTCCTATCTTACCTATCTACGCGACCGCATGACCGCAATGCGTGATTTATTGAGTGAAAGTGGCTCAATATTTGTACAAATTGGAGATGAGAATGTTCATCGTGTTAGATCGGTAATGGATGAAGTTTTTGGAGAGAAAAATTTTGTGAATGAGATAGCATTTGCAAAAACAACTTCTTCTACCAGTGGCGATCTTTCTGGGGTCTATGACATCGTAATTTGGTATTCAAGAAATAAGGCAAATCTTAAATATAGACAGCTATATAAGAGCAAAGTAGCAGGGGGTGATGGAGGCACTGGTTATACCAGAGTCAAGTTAGAAAAGGGTGAGGTCTTACCAGTAAGCCAGTTCAAAAATTCTTCAGACGAAATCAGCCTTCCCAAAGGTGCTACATTGATATTTCCTGATTCAATACGCTCACAAAGCCCGGGGTCGCGATATGATGTCCATTACTGTGGTGATTTATACCGCCCTGAACCAAACTATTGGAAAACAGATGAAAAGAATATGCAACGCCTTCTTAAGGCAGATCGCCTACATGCGACAAAAAACAATCTATCTTATCTAAGGCGCTATGATGATTTTCCAGTTTATCCAATGTCAAATTTTTGGGCAGATACACTGGGGCAGAACCAATTTGGAGGAGATAAGATTTATGTAGTCCAGACAGGTTTAACGGTTGTTCAGCGCTGTATTTTAATGACAACAGACCCAGGAGATCTTGTTCTTGATCCAACCTGTGGTTCAGGAACAGCAGCAGTTGTCTCAGAGCAGTGGGGGCGACGCTGGATTACAATCGATACCTCTCGCGTAGCTCTGGCACTAGCGAGGGCTAGGTTAATGGGAGCACGCTATCCGTATTACTATTTGATTGATAGCCAAGATGGGCAGAAGAAAGAACAAAAGATAAGCGGAAAAATTCAACCTGATACCCCAACCCATGGAGATATTCGTCAGGGGTTTGTTTATGAGCGTGCGCCGCATATCATGCTCAAAACCATTGCCAATAACGCTGAGATTGATGTTATCTGGGATAATTATCAGCAAAAGTTGGAACCATTGCGTGAAGCGCTTAACAAAACTCTGGGCAAAAAGTGGCAAGAATGGGAAATGCCGCGTGAAGTAGCCGACGACTGGACGAAGGACGCAAAAGACGCTCACGTTAAATGGTGGGATTTGCGTATAAAGCGTCAACAGGAAATTGATAAATCCGTCGCACAAAAAGCGGATGTAGAATTGCTCTATGATCGCCCATATGAAGATAATTCTAAAGTACGCGTCGCCGGTCCATTTACGGTGGAAAGCCTCTCGCCTCACCGTGTGGTGCCTGCGGATGAAGAAGAGCTGATTGAATTAGTTGATGCTGCTGACGGCAAGCGCAAGCGTAAAGAAATACCTTTGCATGACTTTACCAAGATGGTGATAGAGAATCTCAAATCAGCAGGCGTACATCAGGCAGCAAAAGATGATCGAATCACCTTCACTGCTATTGAAGGCTGGCCAGGTCATTGGATTGCTGCAGCAGGCCGTTTCATGGAGGGCGAAAAAGAGCGTCGCGCCGCAATCTTTATTGGTCCAGAGTTTGGCTCAGTCACACGTGCAGACCTGACCGCCGCTGCGCGTGAAGCGAATGATGCACGGTTTGATGTGCTGATCGCCTGTGGATTTAACTTCGATGCACATACTGGCGATATCACCAAGATGGGACCATTACCTATCCTTAAGGCAAAAATGAACCCAGACCTGCATATGTCGGAAGAACTCAAAAATACCGGCGCAGGAAACTTGTTCGTCGTATTCGGTGAACCAGATATTGCGTGGGATTTTGATGATGATGGTAATGTCGTGGTAGAAGTGCTGGGCATCGACGTATTTGATCCCAAAACTGGGGAAGTGCGTGCCAGCGGGAAAGACGATATTGCCGCGTGGTTCATTGATACGAATTATAACGAAGAAAGTTTCTTTGTCCGTCACGCTTATTTTATGGGAGCAAATGATCCGTATAAAGCGCTTAAAACCAGCTTGAAGGCAGAGATTGATAAAGAGGCTTGGGAAACGCTCTATCGTGATACATCTCGCCCATTCGCGCGGCCCAGCAATGGAAGGTTTGCCGTGAAGGTCATCAACCACTTCGGCGATGAAGTGATGAAAGTGTTTGGAGTATAGGGGAATAAAATGGCACAATATATTGTTACTGACTTAACGAGATTCAATGCTGAAGAGCAAGTCTGCACAGCTGTGATTGACATGGATAGTGGGCAATGTTTAAGGCCGATGCCTTATCTAACCAGTAAAAACGTCGAGGAGTTGAATATGCACCCCGGTGCCATACTAAGAGGTGATATTTCATTAGATCCTTCGGCTGTGAATCCACATGTTGAGGATGCAACAAGGGGTAAATTAGAGTACCATGGACCTGCATCTGGAATAGATTTTAAAGCGGTCTTAGATCGCTCATTATCTAATTCTGTTGAATTAGGTTTTGGTATAACATTAACTGAAAACCAAAAGCATATTCCTTTTGGAGAGTATGCTAATTGTTCGATTGTTACAGTCAAAATATCGCCAGAAGCACTAAGTATTCACGAAGATCAATACAAACCAGGAAGGATCAAAGCTTCTTTTACTGACGCGGAAGGTCATTACTTCAGTTATTTGCCTATAACAGATAGAGGCTTCTATGACTACGCAAAGAAACATCAAGATGATGGTCAACTCAGAAGTGTTAGGCAGTTTATAAAATCACAGGCGGAATTATATTTGAGAGTCGGTGTTAGTAGGCGGCATCAAAGTGGGAATAGAGACGGATATTGGATTCAGGTAAATGGGATATATACGTTTCCAGGTTTCTTTGAAGAAATAAGGAAGTATTAACATGAACAATACTATTTTCACGGTGGGCCATTCAACGCATGAGATCGGGAAATTTATGGATTTGCTGAAAATGCATGGCATTACAGCTATTTGTGATGTGCGCTCTTCGCCCTACAGTCGATTCAATTCTCAATACAACAGAGAAAATTTTAAATCCAGCCTCTGGGAAAATGACATTAAGTACGTTTTTCTGGGAAAAGAGCTTGGCGCTCGCAGTGACGATCCAAATTGCTATCAGGCTGGCAAAGTTCAATATGATCTACTTGCCAAAACAGAACTCTTTCAAAAGGGACTAGAACGGGTACTTCAAGGTGCAAAAGATTTTAATATAGCATTGGTTTGCGCAGAAAAAGATCCAATTGAATGCCACCGAACCATACTTGTTTCCAGGGAACTTGAAAGAAAGGGTTGCTCAATTTCTCATATTTTAGAGAATGGTGATATTCAGACTCATGATGAACTTGTTGCTAGACTAATCAAAGAGATTAATAGTGGTCAAGCCCAAGATTTATTTATGACAGAAGTAGAAATTCGTAATCAAGCTTATAGAAAACAGGCAGATAAAATTTGTTATGCACTTCCAGAAGAGGAAGAAAATAAAGCATTAACAAAGATGGAGGCTACAAAATGAAAATATTTACTATAGGCTTCACAAAAACAACGGCACAAAGTTTTTTTGACCGACTAAGGAAATCTGGAGCAAAAAAAATAATTGACGTTCGTCTTAATAATGTTTCCCAATTAGCTGGCTTTGCCAAACAAGATGATCTTAAATACTTCGCAAAGGAGATTTGCTCAGTAAATTACAGGCACCTCCCAGAGCTAGCCCCAACCAAAGAAATGTTAGAACATTATAAAAAAAATAAAGGCTCTTGGGAAGAATATGAAAAACGATTCAATGATCTAATGGCGCAACGCAAAATTGAACAGATTGATAGAGATATTATTGATGGTGGTTGTTTATTATGCAGTGAGGATAAGCCACACTTTTGCCATCGTCGATTGGTGGCTGAATATTTAAAGGACAAGTGGCATGATTTAGATATTGTACATCTTTAACTAATAATAAAATTTTGAAAAAATAATCTTATGCAGTTCCGGATCGCAGACAGTTTTACAAAGGCATTAGGCAAATTGGCTGCCCAAGAGCAATCTGCTGTCAAAATTACTGTGTTTGATCTCCAGCAGAACCCATCCGCGCCTGGGCTGCAATTCCATCGGATTGATAAATCTAAAGATGAGAATTTTTGGTCTATTCGTGCAAATCGGGACATCCGTTTGATTGTACATAAGACAGCAGATAGTTTCTTAATTTGTTATGTTGATCATCATGATGATGCCTATAAATGGGCAGAACGCAGGCGCATCGAAACACATCCAAAAACGGGTGCGGCGCAAATTGTAGAAGTTCGTGAGCTCGTTCAAGAGATCGCGGTACCAGTTTATTCCCAGACAGGCGAAGTCGTCCCCACATTGCAGCCTAAAACTATTGAAGCAGCGTTATTCATCAACTTGACAAAAGATGATCTGCTTGATGTTGGCGTTCCAGAAGACTGGATTGATGATGTTCAGCAATCCACAGAGGATAAATTTTTTGAACTTACCAATCATATTCCTGCCGAAGCAGCTGAAGCTCTCTTAAATTACGCCACCACTGGAAAACTGCTGAAACCAGAGGCAGTACAGCTAAATGCTAGTCCCTTTGAGCACCCTGATGCACAGCGTCGCTTCCGTGTATTGGATAACAAAGAAGAATTGGAAAGAGCCTTGGAATATCCATGGGATAAGTGGGCAATATTTCTACACCCAACTCAGCGTAACGTAGTTGAGCAAAAATTTAGCGGCCCTGCACGCGTTTCAGGTACTGCTGGTACAGGAAAAACAGTGGTTGCACTGCACCGCACTGCAAATATCCTAAAAAATAATCATGATGCTAGAATTCTTCTGACGACATTTTCTTCCCCATTGGCAAATGCGTTAAAACACAAACTGAAATTGCTAACTGGCATTGATAGCGAGGATGGATCGAAGGTTAGCATCCGTTCTTTTGAGGGAGTGGCACAAGATCTATTTACCTTGGCTTATGGACATACACCACGCGCTGCATCCAAAGATCAGGTGAAGGGTGTTCTAGAGTCTGCCAAAAAAGAACTGGGTGATACTGAATTCACTATCCGTTTCCTTGTTTCCGAATGGCAGAGCGTAATAGATGCATGGCAAATTGAGAGCCTAGAAGCCTACCGCGATGTGCCACGTCTAGGCCGAAAAAATAGACTTGGCTCTATGCAGCGTGAACGGGTATGGCCAATTTTTACGAAGGCCAGAGAAATATTTCAATCACAAGGCATGGATACCTGGTCTGGTATTTTTTCAGCTGTGACGAAACACTATGCAGATAAAGCTCATAAGCCATTTACGCATATTATCGTTGATGAAGCGCAGGATTTAGGAGTGCCAGAACTACGTATGCTCGCTGCGATCTCTGAATATACAGCCGATGCTTTGTTCTTTGCGGGTGACTTAGGGCAGCGGATTTTCCAGGAGCCATTCTCTTGGAAAACTCTTGGTATCGATATTCGTGGCCGCTCTCAAACATTAAAGGTTAATTACAGAACATCTCATCAAATACGCCAAAAGGCAGATAGGTTATTGCCTGCAACTGTTCGTGACGTAGATGGAAACGAAGAAGATCGCAGAGGCGCGGTTTCTGTTTTTAATGGCCCTGAGCCAGTAGTTACTATCTGCACGGACATCAATGACGAAAAGTTGGCAATTGCGAAATGGATTAAACAGATCGTGTCTGAGGGCGTGGAGCCTGACGAAATTGGATTGTTCGTTAGGAGTAACGATGAACTCTTACGTGCAAGAAATGCTGCGAAGGAGGCTGGTTACAAGGTTTTAGAACTGTCTGATCGCGTAGAGGAGCGTAATAGCCGTATTTCGATTGGAACCATGCACCTTGCGAAAGGACTGGAGTTTAAGGCTGTAGGAGTTATTGCATGCGATGATGATATTTTGCCAAAACAAGATCGAATTGAAAACGTTGCAGATGAGGCGGAGTTAGATGAGGTTTATGATACCGAAAGGCATCTGTTCTATGTGGCCTGTACTCGTGCAAGAGATCGTTTATTCATTTCTGGTGTAGATCCTGGATCTGAATTTATAGCTGATATTAATTAAGAATCTTTGTATATTGCTCAGATATTCTAATACAAACTTTTTTAAGTTATAGGTTATTTAGTATATATGAAATAATATGATGGGCTCCGAGCGGGTTCGCCGCCATCCCCACCTCCGTACTTGATCTGCAACTCGTGCAGCTTCTCCTACGGTCCCGGCGCTTATGGGTCCCGGTCCCCGTCATGGGCGCTCAAGGTTGCCCGAGCATCAACCATATTCTAAATCATAGGGAAACATCACCATTGCCCAATAAGGTCATTTCGGTAATTTTCTTAAATTCCGTTAAATATTCTGGGTACTGTTGAGTAATGTATTTCACTATACGAGTATTACTAAGTAGGCTTGATAGGTAAGTTTTAGAAACCGCTAGAATTAGTACATTGGGGCCAAAGCTCTCTTCAATTAAGCGGTATTGGTTATGCAAACTCCCCATTTCCGCTTCCATCCGCGATATTTGCTCATCAGTCAGTCCTTTAATTTTCTTTGGTTGTGATGGATCAAGCAATTGCATTTTCGGTGTTGCCGCTAATAATGCCCTGATGTAAGAAAATGAGTAAATATTAGCATCACGCATTAGAGTGGCAGCCTCAATCTGCCGTACTGGCTTCATTCTCCGTAATACGCTGAATACATTAGCGGCTACCATTTTATCCTTAAGCAATTCTACTGCTTCCGGACAAATACCCTTAAGTAAGTCACGCTTACGGATAATATTGTTCACGTTGAGATTGAGTGCCCTCGCCAGCTTTTCTTCAGAAACCCCGCGTTTTATTGCCGTCAGTATCATACGATGTTCCTGAATAGTAGATATGCGGCTGATATGCTTATTGTAAGTATAGGTTTCGTCATCAGTCGATACTAGGCAGGCGGTTTCCTTCTCACCAACTTCTTTCAGGGCTTCAATTCGTGAATGCCCGTCGAGAAGCATATATTTTCTCTGACCTTTGCTAGGTGGTGCTACCACAGGAAGCTCTATGATACCGACCTCTTTTATAGAAGTCAGTATCTGCTTATATTTTGCACCATCACGCATTGCCGGAGTAATGATCTTAAGAGGTGAAATATCCTCTAATTTTAACGTGACGGTAGTAGTTTCAAAACCCAACATATAAGATGCTCACCATTTTTATTTTGTTAATTTTTTTATATTTTTAATTGGTGTTATTTACCTGATATCAATGTTGCCAGTTGTTTAGGCATGGTATCCAGACTCTCCGCTCGCAGGAGGGTAGTAAAATGTTCTTGCTGCATCAGACTACGCATAGCTTCCTTAAGAAACATCAGCCGGTTATTTACCAAGTCCGCTTTACGTTCCACCAACTGCTTGCGGGCTACTTCGCGTTTATAGGTCCTGATAATATTCTGACCGAAATCAGAAACATTGTTCCCTGAATGAGTCTTGCTTCTTGCACCACGCAGTGTTTTTCCAGCACGCCTACGATCTTCAAAGAGGCGCTTGGCAGCCATAAACTTACTACCGCTTAGATGGCCTTTTTCATAGGCTTCTTGGAGAACTTCTTGCTCGTTTTTAGGAGAACTGGCAATATTTATAGCAAGCATAATAGGGATATTGCCCGATTCAACTGCTGCGACTAATCGTTCCTCGCCCTGTTCAAGCAATGTAATGATATTATTTATATAATCTGTGCTGTGTCCTATCTTGGCGGCAATGGCTTTTGCATTATATCCTTGCCTGAGCAATATTTCCACGCCTTGCAATAAATCCATTGCTCGGTGTTTACGCCGCGCAACATTTTCTACCAAGCTCATGATAAGTGCTTTTTCCTCACTAGCATCAATTATCATGGCAGGAATCATTTTTTGGCCACAAGCCATGAATGCTTCCAGTCTTCCTTGCCCGCATACTAAATCATAGTCTTTACCTCCTGTTTTAGAATGACAGGCTGTAACAGTGATAGGACGTTTAAGCCCAACCTTGGCAATATTTTGCACAATGCCCTCGAACAGTTTAGGATTACGGTAACGGGGATTCATAATATTGATCTGATCTACTGGAATCATGCCGATAGTTGGCGTGTTTTTTACAGTCATGCAATCTCCTGTATAAACACTCGTTCAGTCAGCAAAAAGAATGCTTCCAGATCTTCAAATCGGTAGGCATCAAGGGCAAGGCCGTTATGTTCCGAGAGCCGCATCTTGGGATTTTCAATATCAATGGCAGGCAGCAAGTAATAATCGTAAGCGTTTTCGTTTTCTGCATCCATGCGGATGGCAATCGTGATGTCTGGAAGCAGACCGCTATCGAGATGGATTTTCCAACGGAATGAACCCGAATCAGTTTGTTTGCAGCGGCAAATAACAACCGAAGCTCTTAGTTCTTCATTGATAATCAATAGCTCTGAGGATTCTTCCTGACGAACTTTACCGCCTAGTTCTTCTATTTTACGGATAGTCTCAGCAATAACTTCCTTATGAATTCCTCTTAGACGACGGTTGATTTCTATAAAGCTATAATCATGGTCAGGAGTAAAACCAATAAGCTCATAGGCTCTTATTAGACTGCCAAACCTATGAGAATAGGCAGTCGAGGATGGCATGCCATCAGCTTCATTGATAACTATACCCGATAGCCAACCATGCTGCTCATGTAATTTACGGAGCTTCTCTAGCATTTCCTCATCTGTGAACTTACGGCTGCGTTCCCGGATAATGCCTTGCGCAGTATAATAATAGCGAGCTTCTACTATTGCCTCGAACACACCATCCTTGCGTACCCACATCTCTGGAGTATTAACTACATGTCGTTTCTTCAGTTTGAAGGAAGTGCGGTTAAATACATTATTACCTATGTATTTTTCGTTGGTCAGCACCTCATGCACAGTACCATTGGTCCATTTACGCCCTAGGTCAGTTAATACACCACGTTGGTTTAATAGAGCGGCAATCTGGCTCTCGCGCATTCCTTCTTCGGTAAATGCCTTATACATCCAGCACACATTTTCCACCTCATCCTCTGGCCCAGGCACAAGAATAACTCTATCAGTTTGCAGACTCTTGTGCTCACCGCGCTTAAGCTCGGCTTTTTGCCGACCATGTTCGTCAATCAATACCCGGCGTAAGCCATATCCGGCGGGTCCGCCTTGACGGTAGCCAAGTTCTATCAAACGGCATTGTCCGGCGAATACTTTGCTAGATAGCTCACGGCTATATTCACCAGCCATTGCTCGCTTCACACCTTTAACAATGGTTGAAACTGGACTGCCATCATTTTCAAATTGCTCAGCTACGTACTGAACGTCAATTCCAGCGCGGCGGCAGATATATTCATAATAGGCACTTTCATCCGCATCCTGAAACCTGCCCCAACGGGTTATGTCCAATACCAGTATCATGTTGAACTTAGCATTTTCGGTTTGCACATCATCAATGAGCTGTTTCAGCGCATCACGGCCATCAATGCTCAACCCACTTTTTCCGGAATCGGTATAAATTTGAATAATTTCAATATTATAACGTGCGGCATATTCACGAATGGCATCCGCCTGATTTTCAGTAGAATATTTCTGGTGATCAGTGGACATACGCACATACATGGCAGCGCGGCGAATAGGGTTATTATAGCTGGTATAGTTTTTCACATTAGAGCCCATATATTAGGAATGTCATCGAGATGCCAATTGGTTGGCTGATTACCGTTAATTATAGTAACGGAGAATCATTATGTCAGTCCCAAAAAATGACCAAATTTTAACCACGATTATTACCGATATAGAACTAACTAATTTGATTAAGAAAATACTACGTCAGGAATATAAAGATCAAAGCTCAGCGGTGAAAAGAATCAGCAATAAAACCGGTATTGAATTACGAGCAATTCGCGATTGGTACGAAGGTCGCAAACCCCCTAAATCTATACATTTGCTATTACTTGCCAGTCATTATAATGAGATTTTTAACCAGCTAATAATTTTGACTGGCAATTCACATTTATTGGAGTTGTATGAACAAAAAATTAGCTTTCAAAATCTGCTTTCAAAAATTAGCAAAAGTGCAGAATCTGATGAAATTTATAGTGCAAGATATTGCACTATAAATGTGGGAGTCGATTTTGAAAAAGCTAAAAATTTGAATAAACGCCAATTATGGTATTTGGGATTGTTACAAAATGGGCATAAAGTAAAAATTGCCGATATAATGGTATTTTGGAAAGTATCGGCTCGCACAGCTAAATATGATATATCAATGCTTGCCAAACAGGGGCTTGTGCAATTTGTTGGTTCTCGCAAAATCGGGCATCATAAATCCATATGAATTCCCTGTTATTTCCCGGATACGATTTTTGGCAAATTCAAGGAAATCCACAGCCATTCTATAAATTTAACAATAAATCACTCCTGATTCCCAGTAAAAATTGAAATTTACGCTGTATTTTGACCTGTATCAGGGTAATACTGAGATGGGTGTTAGCAAGTGATGATTCACTCCACCAATACTTTTTATGTATTCCTGTTTTATACCACCCTTTCGTAGAACCAGCGCTGTGTGCGGGGCTTGCGGGGACAAATATTTCTTGCCCAAACATCCCGACCCGTTTTTGCGCTAAAATAGCCCACTAAATCGGTGCGTACATCGATTCGAAATTTGCGGCGACCGGTTTGGGGTGATTCAGGTGAGTAATATAACTAAGGCTACCGCCTAATCTAAATCCTTCCGCTGAATATTTATGCTTCGTAGCAGCGAAGGGAGCGTAGCTGACCAAAGCAATGCAAGGCTTGCCACAGCACCAAATACACCTGAAATAACCTTTACATAAATCTGTGCATTTTCAAGACCAGTGCCTTGAACGCTAATCCACTTAAAAAGTAAGGCGAATATGAGTGCGGCATAGTAAAGCCAAAAAACTAGGTTCTGCCCATCGATTAGTGAGCGATCATCATGTTTGAGGATTTTCTCAATCCGTTTTTTCTCTTCCTCGGTCGTATAACTGCTGTTGCCTACGCTTGGGCGACTGGATAGCACAGCGGAAATTGCCAGCGAGATGCCTATTAATATGGATACAATAGTAGCGAGCAAGTCTATCAGAGGTGTGAACTTTTCTGGTTGCTGATATGCTTCGTGTCCTACAACGCTGGAGGCATGCAAAGGAATGGGCTAGGCGGTCAATTGCTCCTATCTGCTGGTCGGCGTGGTCTCCATGCCTCTCAAGAGGTCGGAGGCGTGGCATTGCTGATTGATGCCAAAAATGAGGGTGTCGCGCGGTGGTATGCAAGCTATGGCGCGTTACCACTTCTGGATACGCCTCTTTCTCTGCTTCTGCCTCTGGCAACCATCCAACAGGCGTTAGAAGCCACCGACAAACTATAAGTCAGTCGTGGCGCACAAAAGAAATTCTTTAGGCAGGAATCCACTCGAAGTTGGTCACCATTATTAGGACCACTTGTGGAATATAAGAAAACCCGCAAGGCCGAAGCCCTGCGGGTCTGGCGAGTTATGCGTTGTCGTCGTCCCTGCGGTCGGCAAGGGGATAGATAGTGAGGTCACCATCGAGAGGCAGGCAGGTGAGCTTGATGTTGAAGCCCTTCCCGCCCCGATGCGCCCAGGCTACGCCAAGCTTCGTCCATTCGGAGCGTTGCTCGCTGCCGGTTGTGTAGGCGCGGATTGAGTACACGCCGTGAGTCGGTTTCTTGTTTTCGTATGACATAGTTTGTTTCCTTTCATGTTCCGGCGGGCACCATTGCCAGCCTTGTGACTTTCGTAACGCCGCGCGCTGCACCGGATGCAAGGGTTCACACGGTCACTGGTGCGGGCCGCCCTTGCAGCCATGAGGGGCAGGGCGGGGCAGGGTCACAAGTAAATGCTGGTTGGTGGTGATGGCTGCCGGGTGAAAGGAGTTTCCACGTAACTATTCTGTGAACCAGCGCCTGGGTTTTCCCTGGGACGGCGCAGAATATGGGTGAAGATATGCAAATTCAGGCCAATGTTGCCAAACTGCCTGTTATTCGTGGTTGGAGCTATGGTTTGTTCGTCAACCATCCCGCCCGTCTGCTCTGCAATATTGTTTTCGGTGATCACATTATTACCGGGGTAAATGCTAATCAATTCTTGTCCCCCAGAAGTGCACCCCCCAGAGAATCCATAATTACAATTCCATCCACCTGAAGGCTGAGGATTGTCGCGGGAGTTAGCATAATTCCGGCGAAAAACATTGCGGTCGCCATATTTATTTATATTGGCATGCCGATGGAAATTATAAGTTTCGTTTTCTTCTACCAAACTGTCATCCACGTAATGAAAAAGTACACCTATGTCCCCATTAACATAGCGATTGCTTCTATTGAAGAGATTGCGGCGGATGGTAATATGGTTCGAGTGCTTAATATCAATACCGCTTATAGATAGTACTTTACCAGGATCGTTGTCCTGACTCTGAATGGTAAGAATAGGTGGCGGCGTGGGCGGAAACGGCGATAGAGAGGCTAAGCAAAAGGACTGTCAGCAGAATGGAAAGCTGGCGGCATGGGAACCTAAATCGACTGGCACAGACAGAAAGCACAAAACTGAACCGCAAAGTTGAGACATATAATACATAATATATTACTTAATAGTTAGTGCAAGTATTTAGTTGATGAATGTTAACAATTACACATCCTTTTTATGTGGTATTCGCACGGTCGCGGAAGCTCTTAAGCGTAAGCGACGGTGCTATCCGAACTGGACACGGTGCGCCCCGCACGGTGCCACCCATCCGGTATCCTTCCGTTGTCTTAACTCTTGACAGAGAATGGATTAAGGATTAATTGTTGGGCTTCTGAAAAAGAATCAACATTGTGCCGTCCCATGCCCGCCCGTAACATAACAAAAGGATTCACCCTCATCGAGCTGTCACTAGTCTTGGTCATTATCGGACTGATTGTAGGCGGCGTACTGGTGGGGAGAGATTTGATAAAAAGTGCGGAAATCCGTGCCCAGATAAAACAGGTTGAACAATATACTTTAGCCTATAATACCTTTAAGCTGAAATATGCTTGCATTCCCGGCGATTGTAAAAACGCCACAGATTATTTTACCGGAACAGCCAATGGCGATGGCGATGGAATAGTTGAGAGCTCCTTTGGTTATTCGCCGGATGTAGAATTTGATCTTGAGCAATCACGTTTCTTTGAGCAGCTTTCACTTGCTAATCTCATTCCGGGTAAATTTTCTTCTTCTTTAACTCTCGGGATCGGCTTCCCTGCAACTATCCTGGCACCAAAAAAAGGATTTGTGGCAGGTAAAGCACGGTCAACCAACGTTAGTAGTTGCATAACGAGCACATACTCTTACGACTGTTTTGCTGCTGGTAAGTGGAACACTGGCTTGTTCTTCTTTGTGGGCAATCCGACCGATACGCCTTGGACGAATACAAATGATTCATACGGACTGTTTACACCAGCGCAAACGCAATCCATCGACCAGAAACTAGATGATGGTTTTCCACATAGTGGCGTATTAAGAGGTGGAGAAGCGTGGGACAGCCTTAATGGCAGATGTTCAACTGGTTCTTCTCCACCATCAACCTATTTAGTGACCAATACCGACACTGCCTGTGTGTTTGCATGGAAGCTCGACTAGAAAGTACGCTTCACACATGTTCATGTTGTACCGCTGCTTATCCGTCACAGGCGTAACCCTTCCTGTGTCCATATCGACTCGTGACCAAATATAATGTTGGTGGGTTCTGCCTCCCCGCTCCCCTCCGAACATGTTTTGATTCTAGGGTGATGAAGGTCGATTTTGGGTGGATCTCGGCACGGTCACGACGCCAGCGGCAAAGTGAGTGTTTATGCTCACATGCATTGAGCAAGAATTCATAGAATTGGCTGTCACTCATTTCACCCGATGCCATAGCAAACTCAGCATGTTTTACTTTGCCATTGCCACACACGTGGCCATCGATTGGCACATTATAGGGCGGGTCAGTAAATACCATATCCACTTTTATCTCGCCGAGTAATATGCGGTAGGTTTCTGGTTGGAGCGCATCACCGCATATCAGCCGATGTTTCCCCATGATCCAAACGTCACCAGGCTGCGTAATAGCTGGCGCGGCAGCCACATCTGGGATAACATCAGCGGGATCGTTTTCTTGCGGCGCATCCATAATCAGGTCAATTTCCGCCACTTCAAAGCCAGTGTCTTCGATATCAAAACCCTCAGTATCTATTTTACACAGATGCTCAAATTCAATGGATAATATATTTGTATCCCAATCAGCATTTTCAGCAATTTTATTGTCGGCAATAATAAATGCGCGAACCTGATCCTTGCTCAAATGCCGCGTACTAATAATTGGCACTTGCGCCATACCCAATTTCTTTGCCGCTTCCACCCTGCCATGCCCGGCCATAATCATGTATTTATCATTGACCAATACTGGATTGATGAAACCAAACTTGGTGATGCTGTTAGCGATCTGTTGAATCTGTTTGGCAGGGTGAATTCGCGCGTTATTTTTATAGGGCTGGAGCTGCTCGATCGGAGCATAGCGAACAGTCAGCCTGTCTATTGTATCATTTATAGTTTCATTCATATTATAGCTCCCTATGGTGCTTATTATTGATAAAAAATATATTATGCTGCCGGTCTACCCCTCCCAGCCGCTGGGATGGCGCTCAACAAAGCTGGCAAGGTGAGCGCAATATCGGCGAGCTCAATAGCGGTAAACGCCGTATATAAATTTGGATAAGTATGTAGTTCTTTTTTCAGCCCCTCTAAACCTTTTACGAACACGGGGCACATAATGATTGGGTTGTCGCCTGAAAGCGCAGGAACAGTTTCCTGCATTTCCACACGGTTGATCAGCATAAAATGGCTTACGGCATTTTCGATTTCGCTGCGGTTGGCCCCCCAGATGGGTGCCACGTCCCCACTAGAACGAATTTGGTTATATCGTTTCTTAATGTCCTGTTGGGTGTGTTGCAGAAAGAATATAATCTCTGACTGCTTGAAGCCGATATTCAGCATGTACAGAGCAATACCCATCATAAACACATGAAAGTCACTGTATGACTCTTGGGTGCCTGTCCCCTCACCGGCAGATTCAAAAAACACCCAATTGTTTTTTTCTGCACCACTGGCCCTGTCAATGTTGAGCAGCTTCTTTACACGTGATTTAAATACTTTTGGCATCTCAGGGACATGATCCGTATTACCCCATTGTGGCAGCGCGCATATGTATTTCCATAGCGCTTCTTCCATTTGGTTGCGTAACCACTGATTCGTATAATAAGCTTTCATAGGTGCTATAATATAATAAGCTCCTTATGGTGTCAATATAAATATGTCATAAATATGTCATGCTATATTTTATATTTCACAGGATTGGCAGCACCGCGCTTTCGCATGGAATCAGGCAGCCTTTTTCGAATATATAGCTTAGTAATTTCTTCTGAAGCCTCATGCCCCACGAATCCCCACCTGCCTTCTCTAAATTCTTTGCCTGGGAAATTTTCTGAATTCGCCTCCAACCATTTACCTGGCACAAATACCCCGATCACCACCCCTTGCTGCATCGCCAGCACCAACTCGGATTTTCTTGCCTTCTGCGGATCAAGCCTCCATGCATATCGCACCGCCTCATATACATTTTCTCTTTCCAAAGCAGATTTATTCACATTGATCATCAGTACCCTGTGTTGAAAATCGATTTCTACTGCTTGGTAGTTTTCGATGATTTGCTTGGAGTGCATGACACCGCGTTCGTCAGAATATCTCCCGCCCACAATATTTGTCACTTCTGGGTAGGCATCAATTAATGCTGCCTCGACTTCAAATGCCGTTTTCTCATCCATACCATGTCGATGAATGACATGCGCCGCCTCAAAACCACTAATCCGAATTTCTCTTATGCGCTGCAACTTATCGCCGATGTCATCCTCAATTGAATCGGCCTCACCTTTCACGTGAGCAAAAACCCTGTTTCCCCTACCCTTTCCAACATAAAATGTCTGACCATTGCGAGGGTCAATGAGCCTGTACACATAGTACTGCAATTGCTCTATAACTTCAGGTGTGAACATTCTGCCTCCCTACAGCAAACTAGAAGGTCACCAGATTGCTCTGGTGACCGGGAGTTTAGAAGTTGCGTTAAGACAACCGCGACGATCTTTACCGCGAGGCTGGACATACATCGTCGCCTCCCAGCCATAAGGCCGAAAGGCGACATCATTGCGGCTGATGTCAGCCGCTTAACGCAGGATTCTAAAGCCCCGGCGAGCACAGATGTGCTCACGCAAAAACGTTATCTCTAATAAGGGATTAACTCAAGGGAATAGTGATATACTCACCAAATATCTAAAGTACAAAAACACGCTGAGATTTGTTGATTAATCAGGTCAGTGTAACTTGTGTGGAAGCACATACTTGAAAAGCTGTAACCAAGAGGCAAATGAATGATGAAGAAGTTTTAGAAAAGCCTGCTGCTCATGTGCCGCCTGTAGCCGTGGCAGGAACAAAACTCGAAGAAAAAGCTGTTGGTGCGAGTATCTCTGCTTTCGATAAAATAAAAGGGCTCGGTGTCTTTCCTAACTTTGTTTGGCCTAGTGGCTTGGAGCATTTTAAGACTTTTAACTTGTTTTATGGCTGGAACGGCTGCGGTAAAACCACCTTATCACGCCTACTTCGCTATCTGGAGGACAACAAGTTTCTGCCAGAAGATTGGTACCCAGAGTTCAAAAGCAAAACCAGCACGGGATACCCTTCACATTACAGCATCTCATTTTTCGTCCGCAGCTATTCGGCTATGACCGACAGTTACCGACGATTCTGACGGTATAAATGACAATATATTTTTATTGTTAAATTTCTAAAACAGTATGTATATCAACGTTATAACTCTTCAATGTTTATTCCTTAGGGATCAGCACTGCGTTTATAACAGTCGAAATGAACTACCCATCTTTTCCATCCAACCGTGGGCGCAGGAGAATGGGGGCGTAGACCACCACATAGATAGCAAAAGCGATTAGCCAGAGTGCGGACGATGCTTCCAGAAAACGCATGGTGAGTGAGGGAAATAGCCAGATACCAAATACACGACAGAAGGCTGCAAGATTGATGGCGGCAAAAACCATCATCATCGCTTTTCCAACCGCCAGTGGCCTGCCGCTATGGCCAAGCGAGACTCTGGCCATCATGCCCAGTGTCAACACACCGATACCACCTGCCGTGAAAGCGTGGGTTGCTGCAATGGCAGGAACATCCACACCCAGCAGCTCCAGCCCTTTGATGACAAAGCCCACAACAATCCACCCATAGCCTAAATGAAGCACCCAAAGTAGCGGTGTTTTCACCGTCCGCAGGCTTTGCCAGCCCGATAGACGCCAGCCATTGACAAAACCTGCCGCAAGACAGGCCACACCTGCCGCGATGGAAGAAAGCTCCGCCGCATCCGCACCGAGCGCAATAATAGATGTAAGCAGCGCTGCTTTCTCAAGCGGCGGTTTGCGCGGAATACTCAGCCCCAGCGGTCTTTCAGTGAAGAATGGAATCACCCGCCCACCAATAATCACTATCATCATAATGATAATCGCAAGGGCAATGCGGATGCCGAGTGCAGAAAGTTCTGCGTCCTCTTCGCTGTAGGTGTGTGTCAGCACATTGGCAATGGAAAGTCCAAGCAGCAACACGATAAAAAAGTAGTTGCGCTTATTTTTCGATTTAAGGAGTGCGGGGGCAATGCCTGCTGCACAGGTCAAAAAAACGAGCAATCTACCACCGCCACCAGCCCCGATGGTAAGTAGGATGAGAATAACAAAGCGATGCGCCCTGCAAGCCACAGGCCAACTATAGCGGCGAGTGGCGTGCCCTTGGGGGTTGGATGCCCTGTCCAGTTTGGCACAGCGGTGAGCAGAAACCCTGCGATGATCGCACCCGCATAGCCAAACAGCATCTCGTGGCGATGCCAGATGAGCGCATCCCATGCGCTTGTCCATTCGCTAACGGCTCCAGACATCCATAGAATGAAATAGCCCAGCGCAAAAATACTAAAGAGTGATCCGAACAAAAAAAACGGCCTGAACCCCAACCGAAACAGCGCAAGTTCACGGCGAGAATTCTGGGGTGATTGCGGCTCTTTGATAGGTAGTAATGTGCTCAAAATATCACTCTTGCCGCTGGTTGGAGGTATATATCAGAAGTCCGGCGAAACATTTCTTCTGAACTTTAGCCAGATAAATTGGTTTTAACCAGCATGATACCACCACTCCGCCAGCCAATATATTTTTGAGTTACGCTTGCTTTACAGCGTAAAATTAAATCTCTAGTGGTCTTTCGGACTCGATTTTCATAACATTGGGTTTACCTACGGCCTCTCGTGTCCCCATGAATCCACCCAGTTATGACACCAAAATCGGTGCATTTCTTTGTCATAATAAAAATTGTCGGGGTGGAACATTGGGCATGGCTTTTGCCCACTGCAGTAGCTGCGGGGCTCAACGCTACGATCCGTCAGTGAGCACCCTGGGCAAATATCAACGGCTAAAGCCAAACCCACCCGCATCGCCACATTTTCAGCATCTTCTTTCATAAGAACCTGCCTTTCTAGGGGATACAACTCCCACGATGAGCCTTACACAGAAAATCACAAAAGGCTTTGATCTGGATCAATGCGCTAATGATTTGTTTATGCTACACAGCGCGAGATTCTACTGCACCAGCGGGTTATCTGTCCCTTCCAGATGAATCCCTGCGATGTGGGCTTTGCCAACCAGCACTTTCAGATATTGCTTCACTGCCGTTTGCCATGATGCCTCTTTGAGATAGGCAGCGATGGTCGTCTGAACATATTCAAATAGCACAGGATTCCCCTCCGTGTCGCGGAAGGTTTTGCGGTTTTGTTCGTAGTAACGTTGGCAGCTCACCGCATCAGGTTCAGGGGTGATGACCTCCTGTTCCAGCAATCTACTGATAACATAGTCTTCCTGCGTTTCCTCGCTCGCCGTCGCATCTGGCGCGGTTATTCCTAGCCGCGTGGCTTCCTGCAATAGAAGTTCCCGAATTGCTAGAGCCTGTGCGGCTTTTTCCTGTGCTTCGGGTAGCGAAGATGCTGGGTGGTATTGCATCTCTGCAAACACCTGTTCGTCGCTAATCTCAGTGTTGTTAACGTAAAGGGGCATTATCTGCGAGCCCCACGGCTACGAACCACCTGATACGGCCTGCCGATATATTTCACCGGCGCACTAAGTATATGGACTAAACGGGTGAACGGGAAGATCAGAAAAATCGTCATCCCCAGAATCAAATGCACCTGAAACGGCCAGTCTGTGCCTTTGATGAACTCCGAAGCACCGCTTCGGAAAGTCACTATATGCTGCGCCCATTCCGAAAGCTGAATCATGATGCTTGCGTCATGGTGTGACAGTGAGAATGGAATGGTGATCATCCCCAGCGTGATCTGCACCCAGAAGATAAAGACCACAAGAATATCCATAGTCGAACTGGTAGCGCGGATTCTAGCCACGAACATGCGACGGAACACCAGAATAGTGAGACCGATAAAGCCAATCGTCCCTGCAATGCCGCCTGCGATAATCGCCAGCAATTGCTTCTGTTCGGCAGTGACGAAATGCTCATACACCGCGTGCGGGGTCAGCAGCCCGACCAGATGCCCGAAGAAAATGAAAATCACGCCGATATGGAACATGACATTGCCAATTTTCAGCCCTTTATCCGCCAGTAACTGGCTGGAGGATGCTCGCCAGCTATATTGCTCGCGGTCATAGCGAATCAACGTTCCCAGAGCGAAAATAGTCAGGCAGATGTAAGGATACATACCAAAAAAGAAGGAATAGTAGTAATCGCTCATGGTCTTGCTCCTTGCATCATTTTTTCCAGTGGTTTTGCTGTGCCGCCACCGCAGCCACCACTGCCACATCCGCCACTGCCACAGCCCCCCGCTTTGGGAGCTTCCGCACCGAGAAAATCAATCGGCTTTTCTTCCCATTCTTTGTCGAGCTGCTCGAAATTTACTACTACAGGCGCCTTACGCTCCACTTTTTCTGGCGTTTTACCCGCCAGCAACGTGAGCGTATCCAGCACCGCACTATACGGGCTGCCACGTTCGGCAAGGCGCTTGCCCAGCGCGACAAGAATGTGGCCTGTATTGGCGAGTTCTTCGAGTGCTTCTTCTTTCGGTATCATTGAGAGGTATTCGAGGAACACCGGCAGATAATCGGGCAATTCACTGGCGGCGAGGCTGAAGCCTTGCTCCTTATAACGCTCAGCCAAATCGACCATCGCCTGTCCGCGATCTCGTGATTCGCCATGCACATGCTCGAATAAATGCAAGCTGAGTGAGCGCACACGGTCAAACGTATCCACATAATCCTCTTGCAAATCCAGCAAATCTTCTCTCTGGAGCTGTGCCGTGAGTGAACGTAAGCCTGTCACCTGCTCCTTACTCACCAACGCTTCCTGCTCAATCAGGTCGCATAAATCGGAAGTGCCCTGAAGCCACTCTTCATTCGGATACCACAGCAGGATACCTAGTGCTTTAAAGGTTTTAACTGGCATGAGTGCCTCCAAATAGATTTTTGCGTTTAGGTTTGTCGAACAGCTGTGCCTCGGAATTGCCGCCAGAGCAGCCATTGCCGAAACTGAAACCGCAGCCGGAACGAATATCGAACGCTTTCTCCGCATATTCACGGTGCGAAGTGGGGATCACATAGCGGTCTTCGTAATTCGCAATCGCCATGTAGCGGTACATATCCTCGACCAGTGCCTGATTCAACCCGACCTGCTCTAGAAGTTCGTTGTTCTGAACTCCGTCCACATGCCGACCGCGCATATAAGCACGCATGGCAAGCATACGTTCAAGTGCTACGCGCACTGGTTTTTCTTCGCCTGCCGTGAGCAGGTTAGCAAGATAGGTGAGTGGAATACGCAAGGACTTCACGTCAGGGATCACCCCGTTCATGCCCATCTCACCACTTTCGGCAGCATTCTGGATGGGCGAGAGTGGCGGGATATACCAGACCATCGGCAGCGTGCGGTATTCTGGGTGAAGCGGAAAGGCAATCTTCCATTCCATCGCCATTTTATAGACGGGCGATTTTCTGGCAGATTCCAGCCAGCTTTCGGGAATCCCCTCGGCACGTGCGGCTTTGATAACCTCTGGATCATTCGGATCAAGGAACATCTCCAGCTGCGCGTGGTATAGATTCTGCTCATCTTCCACCGAAGCGGCAGCCTCGATTTTATCGGCATCATAAAGCAGCACGCCAAGATAGCGGATACGACCTACGCAGGTTTCGGAACACACGGTCGGTTCACCGTTTTCGATGCGCGGATAACAGAAGGTGCATTTTTCGGACTTGCCCGATTCCCAATTGAAGTAAATCTTCTTGTAGGGGCATGCCGATACGCACATGCGCCAGCCACGGCACTTGTCCTGATCAATCAGCACAATGCCATCTTCCTCGCGCTTGTAGATTGCTCCAGATGGGCACGCTGCAACGCAGGCGGGGTTTAGGCAATGCTCGCATAGACGCGGCAGATACATCATGAAGGTGTTCTCAAACTGGCCATACATTTCTTTTTGGATGTTCTCGAAGTTGTAATCCTTGCTGCGATGCTCAAACTCACCGCCGAGGATTTCCTCCCAGTTTGGCCCGCCGACGATTTTATCCATCTTCTTGCCGGTAATCACCGAAACGGGACGTGCGGTTGGCATCGTTTTCGCTTCGGGTGATTTATGCAGATGTTCGTAATCGAAGGTGAATGGCTCGTAATAATCGTCGATAGATGGCAGGTTGGGGTTGGCAAATATATTCGCCAGCGCACGCCATTTTCCGCCCTGCTTGGGGTGGATTTTGCCGTTCTTCTTGCGCTCCCATCCACCTTTCCAACGATCCTGATTTTCCCAGTCTTTAGGGTAACCAATGCCGGGTTTGGTTTCGACGTTGTTGAACCACGCATATTCCACGCCACGACGCGAAGTCCAGACGTTTTTACAGGTGACGGAACAGGTATGACAGCCGATACATTTATCGAGGTTCAACACCATGCCAATTTGTGCTCTTACTTTCATGGTATTTCCCCTATTTCGCTGCCGATTCGAGTCTAGGCATTTCACCGCCTAAAGCCGCACCATAATTATCTTCGTTCATCCAGTCTATTTTCTCCATTTTGCGAAGGATAATAAACTCATCGCGATTACAGCCGACCGTGCCATAGTAATTAAAATCATAGGCAAGCTGTGCATATCCGCCGATCATGTGAGTAGGTTTCAACACCGTGCGGGTGACAGAATTGTGAATGCCGCCACGCAGACCTGTGATTTCACTACCCGGCACGTTGATGATTTTCTCCTGCGCGTGATACATCATAATCATACCTTCTGGCACACGCTGGCTTACCACCGCCCGCGCAGTGAGTGCGCCGTTGGTGTTGTAGGCTTCAACCCAGTCATTATCGATCACGCCGATTTTCTTGGCATCAATTTCCGAAATCCAAACAATCGGCCCGCCGCGCGAGAGCGTAAGCATCAGCAAATTATCCGTATAGGTCGAGTGGATGCCCCATTTCTGGTGCGGCGTGATGAAGTTCAGCAGCACCTGCTTGCGGCCTTTGCCGAATTTCTCGATCACGCTTTCGGTGGTTTTCATATCCACCGGTGGTTTATATACGCAGAGCGATTCGCCGAAGGCACGCATCCAGCTATGATCCTGATAGAGCTGCTGACGCCCCGTGAGCGTGCGCCACGGAATCAACTCATGCACGTTGGTATAACCCGCCGTATAGCTGACATGCTCGGACTCAATCCCGCTCCATGTTGGCGAGGAAATAATCTTCCTCGGCTGTGCCTGAATATCACGGAAGCGGATTTTTTCATCCTCCCGCGTATCCGCAAGGTGGGCGTGCTCACGGCCTGTGGCTTCGCTCAGCGCATTCCATGCTTTCACCGCCACATGACCATTGGTTTCCGGTGCTAGTGTGAGGATAATTTCTGCCGCATCAATCGCGGATTCGATTTTTGGCAGACCTTTGGAAACGCCTTCTTCCGTGACGGTGTAATTCAGCTCCGCCAGCAGTTTCAACTCATATTCCGTATTCCAGTTGATACCTTTGCCGCCATTGCCCAGCTTGGCGAGCAGTGGCCCAAGCGAGGTGAATTTTTTGTAGGTACTCGGGTAATCACGCTCGACTAGGAAGACATTCGGCATGGTTTTACCAGGTATCGGCTCACATTCGCCTTTTTTCCAGTCCTTCACATCGAAGGCTTGCGCGATTTCATTCGCCGTATCGTGCTTGATCGGGTTCATCACCACATCTTGCTCTACGCCTAGATGCCCGATGCAAACTTCGGAGAATTTCTTGGCGAGACCTTTGTAAATATCCCAGTCACTGCGCGATTCCCACGCGGGATCAACCGCTGCCGAAAGCGGGTGAATGAATGGGTGCATGTCGGAAGTATTGAGATCGTTTTTCTCGTACCAGGTCGCGGTTGGCAAGACGATGTCCGAATACATGCAGGTGGTGGACATGCGGAAATCGAGCGTCACCAGCAGGTCGAGCTTGCCTTCAGGTGCGGTCTCATGCCACACGACATCTTTGGGCTTAGTACCACCAAATTTACCAAGGTCAACGCCTTGCACACCGTGGCTGGTGCCGAGTAGATGCTTGAGGAAATACTCATGACCTTTGCCACTGGAGCCGAGAATATTCGAACGCCAGACGAACATGTTGCGCGGCCAGTTCTGTGGCGCATCTGGGTCATTGCAGGAGAGTTTGAGGTCGCCTGACTTTAACCCTTCGGCGACAGCCTCACCGACATTACGCCCCGATTTTTTGATACTCGCCCCTACTTCCAGAGGATTGCGCTCTAATTGCGGAGCAGATGGCAGCCAGCCCATACGTTCAGATTTCACATTGCAGTCGATAAACGAAAGCTCTTTCCACTCTGGGTTATCTTCCAGCGGCGACAAAATCCCCTCTATTGAAAGCCGTTCATAACGCCACTGGTCGGTATGGGCATAGAAGAACGATGTTGAATTCTGTTGACGCGGCGGGCGGTTCCAGTCGGTTGCAAATGCCAGTGGTGCCCAGCCCGTTTGCGGACGCAGCTTTTCCTGACCCACATAATGACTCCAACCACCGCCAGATTTGCCGATACAACCGCACATCACCAGCATGTTGATGATAGCGCGGTAGTTCATATCCATGTGATACCAGTGGTTCATCGCCGCACCGATGATCACCATCGATTTACCATGGGTTTTATGTGCGTTCTCGGCAAATTGACGAGCGACGTTGATGACATGCTCGCGCTTCACGCCGGTGATATGCTCCTGCCACGCCGGTGTGTAAGGGGTATCATCGTCAAACGAGGTGGCAACATTCGCACCACCCAGCCCGCGATCTACGCCGTAATTTGCAATAAAAAGATCATAGACGGTGGCGACATACGCCTCACCCTCTTTGAGCTTCATTTTTACAACAGGCACATTGCGCTCAAGAATGCTGGCGTGATCGGTGCTATTAAAATGTTCATGTTCGATATTCCCAAAATAAGGGAATGCGACAGAGCCTATTTCTTTTTTGCTATGCTCGATGAGCGACAGCAACGGCCAGATTTCCTCGCCCGTTACTTCATCTTTTGGCTCTAGGTTCCATTTGCCTTTTTGCCCCCAGCGCGAGCCAACAGTGCCATTGGGGATACGCACGCGTTCTTCTTTGCCGCAGATGATGACGGGTTTCCAATCGGGATTGTTATCGGTATTGAGATTTTTATCAAAATCTGAAGCGCGCAGCATACGTTCCGGCACCAGCGCATCGCCGCGCTTCACCATCCGCACGAGGAAGGGCATATCAGTATATTGGCGGCAGTAATCGTCGAAATAGTCGCTTTTTCCATTCACATGCCACTCGGACATGATGACATGCCCCATTGCCATCGCAAGCGCGGCATCGGTGCCTTGTTTCGGGTGCATCCAGAGATCCGCCAGCTTGGCGACTTCCGAATAATCAGGCGTGACCGCAACCGTTTTAGCACCTTTGTAACGCACCTCGGTGAAGAAGTGGGCATCGGGCGTGCGCGTTTGTGGCACGTTGGAACCCCAAGCGATAATAAAGCTGGAGTTATACCAATCCGCTGATTCCGGCACGTCCGTCTGCTCACCCCAAGTTTGTGGGCTGGAGGGAGGCAAATCGCAGTACCAGTCATAAAAACTCATGCACACACCGCCAATCAGCGATAGGTAGCGGCTGCCCGCAGCATAGGATACCATCGACATCGCGGGGATGGGCGAGAAGCCGATAATGCGGTCGGGACCGTGTTTCTTTGCGGTATAAACGTTGGCTGCCACAATGATCTCATTCACTTCTTCCCAATCGGCGCGTACAAACCCGCCCTTGCCACGCACCTGTTGGTACGATTTGCGGGTGGCTTCGTTGGTGACGATGGATTCCCATGCATTCACGGGATCTTTGGCGATCACTTTTGCGACACGCCACGCTTTAAGAAGACGGCTACGTACCAACGGATATTTCATTCGGTTGGCACTATAGAGATACCATGAATAGCTTGCGCCGCGTGAGCAACCGCGCGGTTCATGGTTGGGCATATCAGGGCGGGTGCGCGGATAATCCGTCTGCTGGGTTTCCCACGTCACAAGACCGTTTTTGACATAGATTTTCCAACTGCACGAGCCAGTGCAATTCACACCATGCGTCGAGCGCACAATTTTGTCATGCTGCCAACGGCTACGGTAAGACTGCTCCCAACCACGCGACTCATCGGTCATCACCCCATGATCGCCCGAGAAATTCTCTGTCTCACGTTTGAAGAAGGTCAGTTTGTCGATAATATGGCTCATGGTCTTCTATCCTTGTATGTTTTGCTGGGGGGATGCTAGGGCGTATCCCCCCGATTGAGATTGATATGGATCAACTACCCTATGGATTTTGTACATAGGCATTTTTGCGTAGGTAGAACCACCAGTTGATGACGATGCACAGCGCATAGAATATGGCGAATCCGTAGAGTGCATTTTCTGGCGTGGTGGCTTTAATCTGCTCACCAAATACCTGCGGAATAATGAAAGCACCGTAGGCCGCCACCGCCGATGTCCAGCCCAACACGGGGCCAGCTTGCTCTTTGTCGAACACCACCGCAACGGTGCGGAATGTCGAGCCATTGCCAATGCCTGATGCAAAAAACAAGAGTAGGAACAATAACAGGAACGGAATAAAGTAAACTTCTGGTGTTGCCGATGCGTAGGCCTGTTTCATGTAATAGGCTACACCCAGCGCACCACCCACCATAAGGAAGGAGATAATTTGCGTGACTTTCGCACCTCCCATTTTATCAGCAATCCAGCCACCGATGGGGCGGATAATGGCACCGATGAACGGCCCCATCCACGCATACATTAGCGCGCTGGGGGCGTTGGGGTTCGCGGTGGTGTGCGTCATCACGCCGTCCACCATCAGATGCTGGAAGCCGAAGATTACTTGAATCGCCAGAGCCAGCGCGGCGGAGTAACCGATAAACGAACCGAAGGTCATAGTATAAATGATCGTCATCGCCCAAGTATGCTTGTTATTGAAAATTTTGTACTGGCGAGAAAGATTCTGTTTATAAAGATCTCCAGCAGGAACAAGTTTCAACAAGAATAATGTGGCAACGATGACGACAGGAATCACCAGCCACTTACTCAGACCATATCCACCGGCTTCTGGTGGTTGCATGAGTATAAATCCAGCCGCCGCCGTAAATAGCCCAGTGAACAGCATCGCAAAGATCCGTGTAAACGCGCTAAGCAATGACCCTGGATTTGGCGTAACATGAGGAACAACCAGATTATTCATCCTTGTCCATGTCAGGAAGAAAAGCGGAATCAATAGCACCAGCCACACATAACCAGCATTGTGGATATAGGTTTCGGCACCAGCAGGTATCTTACCAAATAACCAACCGCTGGCCGATTTCAATATCATTGAGTCCCCGCCGAACACAGCACTTGTCATGACCAGCGGAATGAGAATCTGCATGGTGGTTACACCAAAATTTCCTAACCCTGCATTCAACCCTAACGCCAACCCCTGCATTTTTTTAGGGAAGAAAAAGCTGATATTTGACATGGAGGAAGCAAAGTTTCCCCCACCAATCCCAGAAAGCAGCGCGAGCATTTGATACGCCCAAAGAGGAGTATTTGGATTTTGCAGTGCCATGCCTGTCCCTATGGCAGGAATCATCAATAAGGACGTTGTCAGGAAGATGGTGTTGCGTCCCCCAGCGATACGAATCATAAACGAACTTGGAATACGCAGTGTTGCGCCAGCCAGACCACCAATCCCCGCCAGCGTAAACAGTTCCGAAGGCGTAAATGGAAAGCCTAGATTGAGCATCTGCACAGTGACAATGCTCCAATACATCCACACCGCAAAACCACAAAGCAGGCATGGAATGGAAATCCATAAATTGTTATAGGCGACGAACTTGCCTTCTTTGTGCCAAAATCCCTCGTGATCTGGATCCCAGTGTGTAATCATTGCATTCATACGATCTCCTTTGTTGGCACTTAAAAAATGTGATTAGTGATGTCGGCTACGTCCAGAAGGAGCAGCATCCATTTCAGGGAAGAAGTGCGGACCAGCAAGATCCGGATGTTGTCTACGCTCCATCAGCATGATGGCGAAATGCATCCAAGTGAGCGCAATAGAAACCAGCAGGAACAGCAGCATGAAGCAGCTTGTCCATACGTTCGTCAGGTCGTTTAAGATGCCAAAGGCAAGGGGCAAAAAGAACCCGCCCAATCCGCCAATCAGCCCCACTATACCAGCAACAGAGCCTACATTATCAGGATAATATACAGGAATATGTTTATAGACAGCGGCCTTGCCAAACGACATAAACAGCCCCATCACAAATACAATCACGGTAAATGGAATAAAACCAAGCCCAGCACTGAAGCTGATGTCACCCTTAATTCCATGAATTACATAATCAGTTGGAGGATAGCTAAGGACAAAGCAGCACAGAATACAGACAGAAAACGTCCAGTACATAACTCTGCGCGCTCCATATTTGTCGGAAAGATAGCCCCCAACAGCGCGAAAGGCAGAACCCGCTACAGAGAAAGCAGCAGCTAGCATTCCCGCTTGTTTAATATCCATGCCATAAGCCCCCACATAGTAACGTGGCAGCCACAAAGCAAGCGCAACAAACCCGCCAAACACAAAGAAATAATACATAGAGAAACGCCATACCTGAAGTTTCTTAAGTGGTTCCAGTGCCATTTTAGTGGTCTTTTTGGCGGCACCTATTTTACGACGCTCTACCAGCTCAGGTTCATCCTTCGTGACTATCCAATAGATGATAGCGGTTGCAAACAATACCGTCGCCCATACCTGCGCCACCATGTGCCAGCCATAGGCCACCATCACGAAGGGAGCGATGAATTTAGTGACCGCTGCACCGATATTGCCCATTCCATAAATGCCAAGTGCCGTGCCCTGACGTTCTTTGCCGTACCATTTGGAGAGATAGGAAATGCCCACCACAAAGCTGCCACCGGAAATACCCACACCGAGCGCAGTGAGTAGCAGCATATTATAAGTATCCGCATAGGTCAGCATCCAGGTGCTAATCGCAGATGAAATCATGACCATCAGCAGGATTGGTCTACCACCATACTGGTCTGCCCAGATGCCAAGCGTCAGACGGATGATCGATCCGGTCAGGATAGGCGTACCGATCAGTAGGCTGAACTGGGTTTCGGTGAGTCCTAAATCCTGTTTAATCTGCACACCGATAATGGCGAAAATAGTCCATACGGCGAAGCAGATGGTAAAAGCAAAGGTGGTGCTTGATAGTGCCATTACCTGATCAAATTTTGAAACATTTTTTAGGTCGACCATAATTAAATCCCAGACGTAATTGAACTGGCTGGAACATCACATGGAACCAGTAAATCCGAGATTGATCTGGATCAATCATCGTGTTTTTTCTTTAGCCTTGCAGGAAATACGGCAGATTTAGGTCAAAAAAACAAAACTCGGCGTTGCCTTCATATTCTATTGATAATTTTGCCGTTCTGGCTATTTTGGGGGGCTATATCCATGAAATGAAGGTTGTATGACTAACACATTGAACAATCTATGTGATTTTATTCACGAAGCGCAGAAAGAGCGCGGTTCGGTGTCCCTTTATCTGCGTAGCAAAAATGGTGAACATTCAGAAGCGATGGAATCACAATTTGCAGTGGTGGATGAAGTCAGCAAAGCATTAAATAAATTACCGAAGAAGCAAAGCTCCCGCATTGAGCCGTTTTTGAATGCAATTCACTATCTGCCCGCCAAGCGAAAATATGTAATCGCCAGAATGCTGGAGCCAACAGAAGCTCTGTCTTTTTACACCCGCGATATTGTCGCTCCTGCGATTGAGATTGTGCAGGAACTGGCAGTACTCGAACCGGGCAACAACCCCGCAAAAGTTTCGGCTTTTATTAATTTTCTTTATTGGAAAGAGCGCGTGGGGCTGGAGCGTGCGCTTGGCACACAACTGGTCAATATGGATTGGTCGGAAACGCATGATTTCAAAAATCGACTTGAATATATCGTGTCCGAACAACGGGCTTATGAGCGCATGTTTTTAGCGTTGGCAGATGAAAATGGCCGCAAGGCGGTGGAGGCACTGGAGCGTGATAACGGCATATTCCGCAGGATTCAGGAGATTAACGATAGTCTTGCCAAGGGGAATAGCCAACAAATTACCAAAACGATTACGGCGGAAGAATGGTTCAACCTGTTTACCGCAAAAATGGATCTGTTGCACGAAGTAGGAAAAAGCATCGCTGGCAATCTTGCCGCTTCTATTCAGGAGTCCAAACCCAGAGACACCCCAGCAATAAAGGCACTCACCGACGAGCAAGCAGGTATCGAAAGCGGCGTGCGTAGCTACATGGGCACAATTCAGGCATTACCGTTGTTTGCAGGTCTTGCACCTGATGCCCTGCAAGACATTCTGAAATATGCCCGCGTTGTCAGCCACAACAAAGGGGCGATGATTTTCCTGCAAGGCGAACAAGCCTCGCGTTTTTATATTATTCTCGATGGTTGGGTGAAGCTGTTCAAAGGCAATGTCGATGGTCAAGAAGCTGTGCTTCAGGTGATGACGGTTGGTGAAACGCTTCTTGAAACGGTAATTTTCAGCAATTCCCCTTTCCCCGTAACGGCGCAGGCAGTGGAGCCTGTGAAGCTGCTCTCCATTCCTGCAACCATTGTGCGCGAGAAACTCCAGAACAATAAAGAACTGGCTATCAATATGCTTTCGACAGTGGCAGGACGCTCGCAGGCACTCATCAACCAGTTCGAACAACTCACACTCAAAACCGTCACGCAGCGCGTGGGATGGTTTCTGCTGAAATTGTTTTTAGAAAATGGCGAGCATACTAAAAACATCAAACTGCCTTACGATAAATCGCTGATTGCTGGCTATCTGGGCATGAAACCAGAGACTTTCTCGCGCACGCTGCAAGCCTTGAAAGAACAAGGAATTGATATTGATAAAAACTACGTAAACCTCCCAGATGTCTTCGCACTTTGTGATTATTGCGACATGGAGATGGCCGAAAAATGCAGTCGTGCAGGTACAAAAGAGTGCGCAAATCCCGAATGTGCCAACGCTTGATCTTGGATGATTAGTTGATCCACATCAATTGCAGAACATCCTTTTCCTTTTAGCTTCCCCTTATCCGAAGCCTTAAAGACCTAAGCAGACGCGCCGTGTTTGTATGGTTTTCAGGCCGTAATCCTAAGATTACCGGGTAGCGGCGGAAACGCCACTGCCTCCCGCGTTTGGAAAGGATGTTATGAATATTGCACATATTGAGCGGTCAGCAGACCGTGCCAGCCTTGAGCTCCGCTCCATTGCAAAATCAGGAGATTTTGCAGGGAGCAGACTGCAAGATGCATTTGGGAGAAAATTCCCGTATCTACGCTTGTCTGTCACGGAAGTGTGCAACTTCCGCTGCACCTATTGCTTGCCTAATGGTTATCAGAAAACGGAACGTGATTTCTTAACACTGCCTGAAATCCGCAGGTTGGCTTCAGCCTTTGCTGAGCTTGACACGCAGAAAATTCGTTTAACCGGCGGTGAACCAACGCTACGCCGAGATTTGACCAACATTGCCCAGGCAGTGAATGGCATCCTAGGCATTCGCACCGTCGCACTTACCACCAATGGTTACAACCTCAAGGAGAATGCCAAGGCTTATTTTGATGCGGGCATTAATGCGCTGAATGTCAGCGTGGATAGCCTTGATCCAGCACGTTTCCACGCCATCACTGGGCAGAATAAGTTAGCACATGTACTGGAAGGTATTGAAGCAGCAAAGACAGCAGGTTTTACAAAAATCAAGGTTAACAGTGTGCTGCTCAAGGAAGTCACAGATCATACACTGCCCGATTTTCTGGCGTGGATTAAACGTGATGCGCTTTCGGTGCGCTTTATCGAGCTTATGCAAACGGGTGAAAATCTAGCCTTCTTCAAGCAACACCATATTAGCGCAGGTATTATTATTCAGCAATTGCTGGAGCATGGATTTATACCCGCCATTCGCAAGCCAGACGCTGGACCAGCGCAGGAATTTACTCATCCAGATTATGTTGGGTCGATTGGGGTTATCGCCCCCTACTCCAAGGATTTCTGCAAAAGCTGCAACCGCCTGCGCGTAACCTCACGCGGCAAGCTCATGCTCTGCCTATTTGGTGAAGGCGGTTATGATTTGCGTCCATATTTGCAGCACGATGATCAACGTGACGAGTTGATTAATGCCATCGCATCGGCACTACATTTCAAACATGAGAGCCATTCCCTGCATCAGGGTTTGACTGGCTCAACACCCCATCTCGCATCGCTCGGAGGATAAATGAAGCCAGCATTTCAAATGATAGACGTAGGAAACAAACCCGTGACGCATCGCGTTGCGGTCGCCAGTGGTAAGATCGTCGTCGGGGCGGAAGCCTTCGCGCTAATACGTGACCGCAAGCTGCCCAAGGGTGATGTGCTGATGCTGGCGGAAATCGCGGGCATTCAGGGTGCGAAAAAAGCCTATGAGATGATTCCGCTCTGCCACCCGATGGGGCTGGATATGGTGCGCGTTTTTACGGAACTATTGCCAGAGGAAAATGCCGTGCGCGTGTTCTGCGTTGCCTCGGTGCATGCTAAAACCGGTATTGAGATGGAGGTGCTTGCGGGGGTGAATGCCGCGCTGCTTACCATCTGGGATTTGAGCAAAATGATCGAAGCCAATCTTGCCATGCGCAACATTAAACTTCTCGCTAAGAAAGGCGGAAAATCTGGTCTATGGCTGAACCCTTCTGGTGTTCCTGATTGGGTGATGGAACTGGTCAAGCCACCCGCGCCGAAATTGCTGGCAGGTCGTAAAGCAGCGGTGCTGACGTTAAGTGACCGTGCCGCCAAGGGCGAATATGAGGATGTTTCGGGCACATCACTCAAGGCGATATTGGAAGAAGCTGGATGTGCCATCTGTGATTATCGCGTCATCCCCGATGATAAAGAGGGCATTGCCGCCACGGTTCGGGAGATAGTGCAAAACCACACGCCGCATCTTTTGATTACTACCGGTGGCACGGGCGTTTCACCGCGTGACTACACACCCGAAGCCTTGCAACCGCTGTTCGATAAAGAAATCCCCGGCGTGGGTGAATTGCTGCGACATGACGGCGCACAGTACACTCCGCTTTCGTGGAGCAGCCGTGCCGTGGGCGGTATTATCGGAAAAACGCTGGTGATAACGCTGCCAGGCAACCCTGCGGCAGTGAAGGAAGGATTGAGTGCGCTGTTACCCAAACTGATTCCGCACCTCATCCGCATCATTCACAATGAATGATGCTTTATTAATAATGCGCATGGCCGCCCCGCCAACCCCATGCGCGTAACGAATGGAGAGAAATAATGAGCATGATTTCCTATGACGATGCGCTGGCGATTGTTCTGACACATGCCAGACAAAGTGCCACCCAGAAACTGCCACTGCTCGATGCGCTGGATAAAATAGCTGCGTGCGATGTGCAAAGCCTCATTCAGGTGCCGAGCTTCCGCAACAGCGCGATGGATGGTTTTGCAGTGGTCAGCAGCCAGCTTGATTCGGCTAGCGAATCGAACCCAATCACGCTGGAAGTTACTTCCGCTATTGCCGCAGGGGATGATGTAGCGACAGCGGATGCAGCCAAAGCCGTGCAGATCATGACGGGGGCTGCCGTGCCAGAACCTTATGATGCGGTGATTCCAGTGGAGATGGTGGCGCACGTTGACAGCGAAGTCACCTTCACCAAGCCACCGCGCCAAGGCGACCATATTCGGCATGCAGGAGAAGATGTCGCACTTGGGCAATGCATTCTTCGCAAAGGCGAACGCATCACGCCAGAAATCATCATGTTGCTTTCGGCCGTGGGCATTTGCGAGGTGGAAGTAATGCGCCTGTCGCGCTTGCACATTCTCAGCACGGGCAATGAAATCAGTGATGACTATGCCGTGCCTCTAAAAGGATCGCAGATTTATAACTCCAATGCGCCATATTTATTGGCGGCAGCGCGGCAGCAAAGCCTAGAAGCGCAGTATGAAGGCATCGTGCGCGATGAACCAGCACTGTTTGAGGCGAAGCTAACTGCCATCACCGAACCTGCGATTATCATCAGCACAGGAGCGGTTTCCAAAGGTGTGTGGGACTTTATTCCTGATAGCCTCAAGAAACTGGGCGCAACCATCCATTTCCACCGCGTCAATATCCGCCCTGGCAAGCCGGTGCTGTTTGCGACTCTGCCCAATGGTAGTTATTATTTCGGTTTACCGGGAAATCCTATCTCCGCAGCGATTGGGTTTAGTTTTTTTGTGATGCCACTGGTGCGTGCGTTGCATTGTATCGCACAGCCTGCACTGCTCACCGCTAAACTTGCAGGCAGTTTCACCAAGAAAGGCAATTTCCTCCAATTCCTGAAAGCGGCTCTTGCGGTGGATGCGGATGGGCAACTCATCGCTGATATTTCTGAGGGACAGGAATCGTTCAAGATCAGCCCGATGGCTGCAAATAATGCGTGGGTGGTGCTGGATGGAGCCAAGAACCAGTGGAGTGCTGGCGACACAGTGGTGGTGATTCCTTACGGTGAAATCATTCCAAACACACGCAGGGAGGCAGCCGTATGTCAGGCAGCATAACCCTTACCATCAGCCTGTTCGGCGCGTTCAGACCGTATGGCAACGGCGAAACAATGACGCTGGAAGTACCGCAAGGTGTGAATGTCAGAGAAGTAAAAAACCATCTGAAAGTAGCGTTGAAAAAAGCACGAGCAGATTTTGATAAGGCGGCACTGGTGGATGAATCGGCATTGGCAGACGATACGCAAATCCTGGCCGAAGATATGACGATAAGCACCAGCACCACATTGGCTATTTTGCCGCCCGTGTGTGGGGGATAACATGACGGAATCCATCTATACTGGCATTAGTGAAGAGCCACTTTCCATCCAGAAGGCAGCAGATTTTGTTGATGTGGCGGAGAATGGCGCGCTGAATATGTTTATCGGCAAGGTGCGTAATCACAATATGGGCAAAGCCGTAAATGCCGTAAGTTACGATGTATTTGCCCCGCTCGCCTGCAATGTATTTCATGAATTGTGCGCGGAAGCGAAGGCGCAATTCGGCGAGCGTCTACGGCTGTATATCGAGCATTACAAAGGGAGGCTTACGATTGGTGGCATCAGCGTCATCATTGCTGTCGGCTCACCACACCGTGATGAATCTTTTAAGGCCTGTCGTTATCTCATCGAACAGCTAAAAATCCGTGCGCCGGTGTGGAAGCAAGAGCATTATGTGGACGGCGATAGCGAGTGGGTAAAAGGCCATGCGCTTTGTGGGCATCACCATGACTGATATGGCCGCCGTCATTTTGGTCGGGGGAAAATCCTCGCGCATGGGGCGGGATAAGGCAACACTGCCCTATCGCGACAAACGACTGGTGGATGTGGTAGCTGGTGTGGTTCGCGATGCTGGCATAAAAGACATTTATGTCAGTGGCGAAATGGAAGGATATTCTTCATTGCCCGATCTCATTGCAGAATGCGGGCCGGTCGGTGGCATCTGCTCCAGTGCAGTGAGGCTGTATAAAACCCATGCCAGCGCATTATTTATTCCCGTGGACATGCCACGCTTGAACACAGAATTACTGCGCCACTTCATCAGCGCATATCACGGGAATGCCTGTCATTTTGAAGATCATCCGCTGCCTTGCATCCTAACATTGGATAGAAAAATCATGCGGCACATCGATGAAGCTGCACAAACGCTCGCCTGTAAACAAAAGCTATCGGTGCGAGCGTTTCTGAACAGTGCTGAAGCAGAAATGATTCCTGTTCCAGAACACCTGAAACTAGCACTTACCAACACTAATACGCCAGAAGAATGGCAGGAGGCCCAATGGGATATGGTTCATGAATCTACGCATCAGTGAAAACCAGCTTCGGTTTCGTATTACGCAAGGTGAAACGGAATTACTGAAGTGCGATGGCTCGCTATCGTTCGCGCTTAATCTTGGCAGCCAAACGGCAGAATATGCTATTTCGCTTGCCGATCTTGAACAACCTCTAGATTTGGAAGTGGATAAAAATGCATGGAAGCTGCTGGTAGATCGTAAAGATTTCAGCCAGTTTATAGCGTCTCTCCCTTCACGTGAAGGTATCGAACAAAATATTTCGATGAATGGCACTCAGTTGACATTGGTGCTTGAAGTGGACGTGCGCCGTAAACGGGTGGTAGCCTAAGAGCCTTCTAAGCCAGATCGCCCTTCCAGCAAACGATACCGCCTGCAATATGCGCGACATTGGTGAAGCCCAGCGAAAGCAAGTGCGACGCTGCAGAAAAACTACGCATGCCATGCTGGCAATACACCACTACATCAGTACCGGAGGTGATGTCACCCACCGTATCTTTATCTCCCAGCAAAGTTCCAAGCGGAATATGGAGCGCGTCAGGAATTTTGCCCGATGCTAGTTCGTGTGCCTCGCGCACATCGATGAATATGGCTTTGCCGATGCGCGTTGCTGCTTCCTCTGCACTAATATTTTGCACACCAGACCCACCCCCGCAGCTTTCTGCTAAATCCTCCAAAACGATAGTATCAGGATTCACCGAACACACCGGGCATGCGCGCCGTTTATGCACTTTCAGTAATTTCGTCTCCATGTTACGCGCATCCAGCATCCAAAGTTTGCCAAGAAGCGGCTCTAACCCCTTTTCTTTGCACCAATCCAGCCCCAGCAGCATTTTTATGGCCTCTAGTGCCTGCACCGTACCAGCGATTCCAGCCATAGCCCCGATCACACCAGCCTCCGCACAGTTGGGAATATGTCCACTTGGCGGTTTGGGATAAAGGCAACGGTAGCACGAACCATGCTCTGCCCAAAACACAGCAACCTGCGCCACAAACCCCAAGATAGAGCCATAAACAAGCGGCTTGCCGAATTTCACGCAAGCATCGTTTATCAAGAATTTACTGCTGAAATTGTCCGTGCCGTCGATCACGACATCATAATTCTTAATCAGCGATTCCGCATTGGTGGCGGTCAGGCGCACGTGATGCGCTTCAATCTGGCAGATGCTATTCAGGGCAGAAAGTGCCGCATGACCTGCTTGTGCTTTCGCTACTCCCTGATCGGCTTCTTTGAACAATACCTGCCGCTGCAAATTGCTGACATCCACTGTGTCATCGTCTACCAAGCCGATTCGACCAACCCCAGTCGCTGCCAGATATAGCAGCGCGGGCGAACCAAGCCCGCCTGCACCAATGCAGAGAACCGAAGCCTCGGCGAGGCGTTTTTGTCCCTCAATTCCAAGTTCGGGTAGCGCGGTTTGTCTAGCATATCTTAACATGTGCGAAGCATAAGATATGCAGCTACCCCATGTGGTTGATACAGATCAATCTCTCAGAAATAGTCACATTATAACTATAGCCGATACAAGGAATACTTATGCCCATTGATGAACCCGCATTAACAGTCCTGATTTTTATCGCTGCCACGCTGTATTCTTCGGTGGGACATGCAGGCGCATCTGGCTATCTCGCGGCGATGGCTTTGTTTGGCATCGCTCCAGAAACTATGCGCCCTGCCGCACTTGCGCTGAATGTTCTGGTAGCTTCGCTTGCGACATTTCGCTTCACACGCGCCGGTCAGAACGATCTTAAACTACTCTTACCTTTTGTTATTGCCTCCATCCCCGCCGCATTTATCGGAGGCATGATCCATATACCACCTGCCTTTTATAAGCCTTTGATTGGCATCATACTACTACTCTCGGCATTTCAACTTTTACGTACAGCTAGAACATCCAAACAAAAAGATCGGAAGATGCAACGACCTCCGCTTGCAGCGTCACTGGCAACAGGCGCAGGACTTGGCTTGCTTGCAGGGCTAAGCGGCACAGGTGGCGGAATCTTCCTTAGCCCGCTGCTGTTATTCATGGGCTGGGCACCAACGCGCAATGTGTCAGGAATTGCAGCCAGCTTTATTCTTGTTAATTCTATTGCGGGATTGCTTGGGAATATGTCTTCGCTTCAGGCTCTGCCACCCACACTTCCGGTATGGGCAGGCGCAGTGCTGCTGGGCGGACTAATTGGCACGCAGCTCGGCACACGCACCCTTACCATCCCAGGCATCCGCATCATGCTGGCACTGGTATTAGTGATTGCGGGCGGAAAGATGCTGCTCACCTAGAGATAATACTATCCACTAATGACCTGCTTGACCAACCCCCTTGTTCCCTGCTTTATCCGCACACCATTCCCTGCTATAAATTTTAGGGAACTTTTGAGAAAACGACGACTGAGCCTGTAGTATAAAGCGATAAAATATACTGGAAAAATAGATATCACTGCTATCTCTTGTATTTTCCCTGTAAATCTACTGATAACAGGGAATTACTGATGGCAAAGAGATCAACCTAATATTGCTCCACCAATTTTTCTTATATTACAGCATATTAGATATGTGTCGCGTGTGTCGCCTACCCGCCTCTTCCTCCACCATGTCACCAGCTTTACGTACCCAGTGATGCACCAGCTGAAACAGCACGCCAAGAACTCTGCCAATTGAACGAAATCCTACATTGTTCAGATACTTTTCCACTCTTCCATAATTAATTATATGCTTTCAGCTAGCTGTTGCTGGAATATTGGTATAAAAAACATCAGTTGTTTTGACTAACAAGATTCTTATGAAACACCTATGGAACTAAAATTATCACCCTTACCATTGCTTGCCGCACATCCTCTTTTTGATAAAAACCCAGAGTTTTGGCAGCAGGTTGCGCAATATATAAAAACCAAGCGTTTCGATAAAGATGATGTGGTGGTGCATCACGGTGATGCAGCGGGTAGTCTGTGGCTAGTACTTTCCGGCTGGGTAAAGCTCACGCGGCAGACGCCCGATGGCAAAGAAAGCATCATAGGTCTGTGCACTGGGGGTGATGTGTTTGGCGAGGCGGCATTGTTCCAACATGCCAACTATCCTTATACCGCCGAGATAGTGAGTAGCAGTGCAGAGCTAGTTTCTATTCCATCCACAACGATTCGCACTCTGATTGCCAAAGAACCTAAGCTTTCCGCCCATGTGATGTCTTTGCTTAATGACCGGACTTCACAAGCACGGCTTAAACTCGAACACATGACGACAATGTCTGCAGCGCAGCGGCTTGGGTGCTTTCTGTTGCGTCTGTGCCATACGCAGGCGAATGGCTCCAAGACCATTGAAATACCGGTGGAAAAACATATTCTCGCGGCGTATTTGGGTATGAAACCAGAAACGCTTTCGCGCAGCCAACAGCAATTAAAGCCATTGGGAATCAGTGTTGCAGGTCATGGTATTACCATCGGTCATATCGAGAAACTACGCGAATTTGTGTGCAATAGCTGCTCCGAATCAGGCAGTTGCGATGCGGAAACGGCAAGTTAAGCCGCAAAAATTCCTTCAAGTGCGTATGTCAGATTGACCAGTGGCAGGGGCTGCTTGAACCATGCAGGCAACAGCGGATACTCAATCTCAGCCACAATATGGCGCATGGCGGGAGCGGGTAGTGATGCATGAATCCATGCAATATCGTTGCTGCTGCCGATGATGACAAGCTGGTCAAACGCATGGGCATTTTCGGCTTTATCCATCGATTTTTGGAAAGCATCCAGTGACGAAAAAACGATCTGGTTATCTTGTAGTTTGGGCGAAAACGAACCTTGTGGGGTTTTTTCAAATAATGAAATCATCCCCTCACAGGCAGCCACCACCCAAGTTTTTGGCACAGCACCACACAAGCTGCTCTTGCATTTGCCTGAGCAGGCTTTCGTTTTGATGGGCAAGATGTTGCAGTCAGACATAGCTAGAACTTATAACCAATGCCTACACCGATCAACCACGGATCGATATCCACATCGGCTGTTACTGTACCGTTGCTAAATTTAACATCGGTGCTGATGAAGACTTTTTTCACATCTACGTTAAAGTACCAATTGTCTTGGATAGGAACATCCACACCCGCTTGCAACGCAGCACCAAAGCTATCATCATATTTAGCATTCACCAAAGCACCAGGCTTCTCATCATAAAAATGCGTGTAGTTTACACCCACTCCCAGATAGGGTTTTGCAAATGAAAAATCGGTGAAGTGATATTGTAGCGTGAGTGTCGGTGGCAACAACCATGAACTTCCGGCATCAATACCGCTGCTGGTGGTGACATCATGCGGTGTCACTGCTGCAATCAGCTCAGCCGAAATATTTGGCGTAAAGAAGTATGTAAAATCAAGCTCTGGCACCACACTGTCATTGATTCTTACGGAGTCGCCATTTGAAACACGTCCATCCTCATCAGCTAAAACTCCGAGTGCCCGTGCGCGGATCATGAAATCGCCCGCCTTAAAATCACCGGCTGCAAATACAGGACTAGAAAGTGTAAGCATTGCTGCAGTGGTTAGAAGAATTTTTTTCATACATGATCCTTTGTAATTATTGAGTTGAAACTAGCGGAAAAAACCACTCATTCCTTGATTTGCATCAAGCACCCATACTTTTCTTTGGCTATATACTTTAAGGAAATCAACAAAGGAGAAAACATATGCCACTTGAGAATCACAGCCTAATCAATGAATTTCCCGAAATGCGTGAACATATCCATCAGATGAAAACGTCAAATAATCATTTCGCACGTTTATTTGCCGAATATGACGCGGTGGAGCATGATGTACATCGCATTGAATCGGGCGCAGAAGCCGCCAGCGATGAACGTCTAGAAGGACTAAAGAAACAGCGTCTACATTTGAAAGATGAGCTGTTTGGGTTGCTAAAAAAAGCAGCTTAGTTCTCTTCCTCATCGTCACGCAAAATTCGGTGCGGTGCGCCGTCTAAATCTTCAAACTGGCCGCTTTTCATCGCCCAGAAAAAGGCGACAAGTCCAACTAGACCAAGCGTCAGCGCGATGGGTATGAGGTAAAGCAGGATGTTCATGATGACTCTCTTTCTACCGCGAAGATTTTAAGGGTTGGTGTGGTGGCTTAAAATCTTTGCGGTCACTAAAATTCAATCGCATTGCATTACCAATGACCAGCAGCGATGAGCTAGACATCGCAATGGCAGCAATCAGTGGCGTGACGTAACCAGCAACCGCTAGCGGAATCGCAATCACATTATAACCAATAGCAAGCAGGAAATTCTGGCGGATCAGTATTTGTGAGAATTTTGCAGTGTCTATAGTAGTGAGCACAGGTTGTAATTTATCACCCTGAAACACAATATCTGCCGCATTTTGAGTGATGTCCATCGCCGAAGCAGGAGACATAGAAATAGTTGCTGAAGCAAGCGAGGGTGCATCATTCAACCCATCGCCCACCATCAACACATTCGCGCCACTTGCTTTCAATGCAGCAATTTTTTCTGCTTTCTCTACAGGTGTGAGTGCGCCCTGAAATGTTGCAATGCCAAGTGTTTCAGCGATTGTCTTCGTAACTTCCGGCCGATCACCAGAGAGTAGCAAAGTGTTGATACCTTGCCCATGCAGCGCAGCAATTATTTCTTTCGCATCTTCGCGGAGTTCATCGGCAAAGGTGAAACGCACTGGAGTTTTACCTTCTTCAGCAAGCCAGAGTTCCAATTCCTCCACCCGTAGGAGGGAGGTTAGGAGGGGGGCATTCTTGCCCAATTGCGAATTATCGAGCAAGCCCGCCCCCACCCCAACCCTCCCCCTGTGGGAGAGGGAGTTAACCCACTCCCTTTTCCCCAACCTCACCCCATCCACCTCCAGCCCTGAGCCTTGTATCTCGTGTACATTCGAACGTGGCGTGATATTCGGACACGCGCGCACAAGAGCCTGAGAAAGTGGATGCTTACTGTTGGCAGCAAGTGATGCTGCTAGCTCCAATTCACGAATCTCGAACCCTGAATCCTGTAACACTGGCTTACCAACAGTCAGCGTGCCTGTTTTATCAAAGACCGCATGGGTGATGGTGGCAAGACGCTCGAGTGCACTGCCGCTTTTCAGTAAAATTCCAGAGCGCATCAACTTGCCGCTAGCGAGCACCTGCACCACAGGCACAGCAAGCCCCAGAGCGCATGGGCAGGTGATGATGAGCACTGTTGCCGCATATAAAAGTGCCAACTGCCATTCGATAGTGCCAAACACCATCCAGCCGATAAATGTGGCAGCCGCAAGCGCGTGTACGGTAGGCGTGTACCACCCTGAAATACGGTCAGCTAGTGTTACATATTTCGCCTGAGATTGCTCAGCGGTTTCCATCAATTTCACAATTTCCGAAAGCAGCGAACACTCGCCTGCCTTGGTGATGCGGATGGTGAGCGGGGAAGCCATATTCACCGTGCCAGCAAAGACTTTCGCGCCCACGCCCACGCGCGCGGGCAGAGTTTCACCTGTAATCAGGCTGGTATCAAGCTCCGATTCACCGCTCGTAATTTCGCCATCTGCCCCGATTTTTTCACCCACCGCAACCAGCAATGTCATACCTTCTTTTAATTCCGATAGTGGAACGGTTTCTTGCTTGCCATCTTTTACAATCGTCGAAAATCCCGTCATCATCTGCAACAAATCATGCGCCGCACTGCGCGCGCGGCCTTTGGCATGGGCTTCGAGATACCGCCCGATGAGCAGGAAAAATAGCAGCATAACGCCGGAATCAAAATAGGAATGCCGCCCGAATGTCGCAGTTTCGTAAATGCTCATCAATGTGGCGAGAATCACCGCCACGGAAATAGGCACATCCATATTCGTTTTGCGCTGCGAAAGGGCTTTCCACGCTGATTTGTAAAATGGCAAGCCTGAGTAGGCGATGGCTGGAATGGCAATGGCAGCTTGCACCCAGTGGAAAAATGTGCGCGTGGCCTCGCCCATTTGCACCGTATCGCTGCTCCAGAGTGGCACGGAAAACAGCATCAGATTGCCGCTGGCAAATCCCGCTACCGCGAGGCAGCGCAGCAAAAATTTCTCTTCTTTCTTTTCGGAGGTTTCAGCTGTGGCGGGGTCAAACGGCACTGCGCGGTAACCCATACCGTTAATAAGACTCACCCACTCATCACCAAGTTCCACCGCACCTTTCCACGCAACGCGCAGACGCTTGGTGGAAAGGTTGAGACGTGCATTTTCAACTGCTTCTTGCTTTTTTAGGGCATTTTCAATGATAGCAACACATGATGGACAGTGCATACCATCCACCAGAAGATTGAGGCTGTATGTGCCATCGGATTCGTTAGTGATGAAGGGTTTGGCGGTCATTCAACAACAATCCGTTTCGATTGCTGAAAATTTTTATCCCCCACCACCGCATCCACCCGCACATGCCAGATGCCCTTGGCAGAGAACGTGACGGGCGTTTGTTCGCCTTGTAATTCAACCGAAAAATCTATACCCGATTGTGTGGGGCGGGTGAATGTAGCTTTGGCGTTGTCGGGGGTGATGGTAGTGCCGTTTTTGTCTTTGAGTATGAAAACTATCAAGTCATCGGCATAGCGAATCTCACCTTGCCACCCCAATGCTGCTTGTGCATTTTCAGCTTCTACCACCTGATTATATGCCAGCCCTTTTTCATACGGATGATCGGTCACCGTGCCACTATGCGTGCGGATGGCAAGCGTCATCATCACCGCATTCACCGCAGCGATAAAGCCGAAAAATGCAATGAAATACCATGCTACGCGCTTTCCCGTCATCGCCCCTCACTTATAAAGACCGTGTCTTTCGCCTGAGTGATATTACTGCCATTTTCAATGAGTTGAAACGTAATTTCTTGGCGCGGCTCTGCTTGTTTTTTAGCCGTAAGAAACACACGGAAATGCCCAACGGAGTTAGCAAACACTGGCAAATGCTCGGCTGGAATATCGCTGCTGGCTTGCACGCGTATTTCTTTATTCTCCAGTCCTTCCACGCTGAGCGCATAGCTTTTATCTTCGTGGTGCTTGTTGATAATGGTGATGTTGTAGCCGTTACGAATCGAGTCATCGGAGAGCTTTACAAATAACGGGTTGCGGTCGTGAATCACGTTTATTTCGAGCGGTGAGCGCGTGAGTAAGCTATAGAGCATCAAGCAACCAACAATGGAGATGATGCCACCATACCAGAATGTGCGCGGACGCAGCGGATTGAATTTCTTTTTGCTCTCCGTGTCATAGCGTATCAGACCTTTGGGCAGACCGATTTTCTCCATCACATTATCGCACGCATCAATGCAAAGTCCGCAGGCAATGCAATCCATTTGTAATCCTTCGCGAATGTCGATACCCATGGGGCAGACGGCAACGCAGCCATCGCAATCAATGCAATGACCCTGTTTTTGTTGCTCCCAGCTCGGACTACTGTCCTCGCTATGGAGCGCAGCGTTCGCTGGCTCATGGCTGGCGCGGTCTGCTGACCGCGCAAGTTGCGCCTGTAAATTCTTCCACTTTCCGCGTGGCTCACCGCGCTGTTCGTCATAGGCAATAATCAGCGTGTCTTTGTCAAACATGGCAGATTGAAACCGCGCATACGGGCACATATAGGTGCAGACCTGCTCGCGCGCGAAACCGGCCATGAGATAGGTGGAGAATGTAAGCCCAAGAATCCAACCGCCGACGCTCCATGGCACGTCAAAATGGATGATCTGATCAAGCAATGTCGGTGCATCGTTGAAATAAAACACCCAGGCACCGCCAGTGCATAGGCCGATGAGTATCCAGATGATGTGCGTAAGGCCTTTTTTGCGGATTTTTTCAAATGTCCACGGCGATTCATCGAGTTTTTTGCGAGCGTTGCGGTCACCTTGCACGATGCGTTCAACCCACACAAATAAGTCCGTCCACACCGTTTGCGGGCAAGCATAGCCACACCACACACGACCAAACAGTGAGGTGACGAAGAACAACCCCACTGCTGCTAAAATCAAAATACCCGTGAGGTAATAGACTTCCTGCGGCCAGATTTCGATACCGAAGAAATAGGCTCGGGTGTGTGCCATGTCGATGAGTATCGCTTGGCTAGGTGATGATTCTCCTCTATCCCAGCGCAGCCACGGCGCACCATAATAAATAACTAGCAGCGTAATCATGGAAAGCCATTTCAGTTTACGAAACGTTCCCCACACGCGACGCGGATAAATCTTCTTCTGCTTGGCAAACAGCTGAATATCGTCGCTCATTCCCCGCCGCCTAGTGAGTGCACATATATCGTCAGCTGCTTGATGGTCTCATCCGATAGGCGCGTTTCCCACGCGGGCATCACACCATGTTTGGGATTGGAAATCTGCTGCGCTAGGCTTGCTTTGTCAGCACCATAGAGAGCGATTGCATCCGCCAGATTCGGCGCGCCAAATTCACGACCACCTTTGCCATCCACGCCGTGGCAAGAAGAACAGTTGGTTGCAAATAATCCTGCACCTTGCTCATTCGAATTGCTTTTGCCAGAAAGGGAGAGCACGTGCTGCGCGATCGCATCAATTTCTTCACGCTTTAGGCTTGCATCAAAGGCAGGCATTTGCGAATCACGCGCCTGTGCGTGACCAGAACGCACACCCACTTTGAGCGTGGTATATATATCCTCGAGTTTACCGCCCCACAGCCAATCATCATCATTCAGGTTCGGATAGCCCTTACCACCTGCCGCCCCCGTGCCATGGCAGGCCGCACAATTTTCTTTGAACATGGTTTTACCTCCCGCCACCGCAAAGGCATAAAGCTCAGGATCTTTCTGGATTTCATTTAAGCTACGCGCTTTAATTCTCGCTGCGAATTCACCACGACGCAGGGTAATTTCTTCCTGTTCTGCTTTAAGCTTGGTGTATTGAGTCCAGCCCGCTGTGCCTTTCGTATTTCCTGAAAGCGTTGGCCAGGCGGGATAGATCACCCAATAGCCGACTGCCCAGATGCAGGTAATAAAAAACACCCACAACCACCAGCGCGGTGCGGGGTTGTTGAGTTCTTTTATTCCGTCCCAATCATGGCCAGTGGTTTCAACACCGGAGTGCTTGTCTATTTCTTTGTTATCAGTCATTGGAATCCTCATTGAGCGGAATGTTTCCATAATTCTGCATCTGTTGTTTCGCGCTTGGGCGATAGGTGCGATAGGCTACCCACAGAAAGAATGTGAAGAAGAAAATCAGGCCAGTGGTTGGGGCATATTCATAGATAAGGTTCATGGTTTTGCCTCCCCAGCCTTCACGGCACTTGAGTCGTTATTTAGCTGGTAATCCTTGATATCCGCCAGTGTGCCAAGGGACTGCAGATAAGCGACCAGCGCATCCATTTCGGAAACAAAGTTTTTCTGCCCATCAAAATCACGCACATTCACCTTTTTGCCATAACGCGCGGTAATGCCTGCCGTATCAGAATCGGCGCGGGCTTGCGCCATTGCATCGTTATAGGCATGCTCAATCATCTCATCCGTATAAGGCACCCCCACCGTGCGGTGTGCTTTCATGAGCTTAGAAATTTTGCCAATGTCAGCCGCTTGATTCATCATGAAGCTATAGGACGGCATGATGGATTCTGGCACAACATCGCGCGGGCGAATCATGTGTGCAGTGTGCCATTCGTCGGAGTATTTTCCGCCCACGCGCGCCAAATCCGGCCCGATGCGTTTGCTACCCCAGAGAAACGGATGGTCATACATGCTTTCCGCGGCGAGCGAATAATGCCCGTAGCGTTCCACTTCGTCACGTAGCGGACGAATCTGTTGACTATGACATGAATTGCAGTTTTCACGAATGTAAATCTGCTGACCCGCAAGCTCAATCGGTGTATAGGGACGTATACCACTCACTTTCTCAATCGTGGTTTCAATGCGAAACAGCGGCACAATTTCCACCAAGCCGCCAATAGAAATCGCAACGATAGTAAACACCAGCATGAGGATAGAATTACGTTCCAGTTTTCCGTGATGCTTAAACATACGCTGCCTCCTTTGCTACTGCCACTTTCGGAGGGTTCACTGTGCGCCAGCAATTATACACCATGATGAGCATACCCGCGAGATAGAGCAGACCGCCAAGTGCGCGGATGAGATAGTATGGATGCATCGCCTCCACTGTTTCCACAAAGGAATATTCAAGGAAGCCCATGGAATCATACGCACGCCACATGAGACCTTGCATAATCCCCGAAATCCACATGGCGGTGATGTAGAACACGATGCCGATCGTGGCCACCCACAGATGGATACTGATAAGGCGCATCGAATACATCTCCTTCTTTTTCCACAGTACAGGAACTAGATGGTAGATTGCGCCAAAGCTTATGAACGCCACCCAGCCGAGTGCACCGGAATGCACGTGACCAATACCCCAATCGGTATAATGCGAGAGCGAATTCACCGCTTTGATTGACATAAGCGGGCCTTCAAACGTGCTCATACCATAAAATGCGAGCGCAACGATCATGAACTGCAACACAGGATCATCTCGCAATTTGTGCCACGCGCCTGAGAGCGTCATCACGCCATTGATCATGCCGCCCCAAGAAGGCATCCACAGCATGATGGAAAAGGTCATGCCGAGTGTTTGCGCCCAGTCTGGCAGGGCGGTGTAATGTAGATGATGCGGCCCTGCCCAAATGTAGATGAAGATGAGAGACCAGAAATGGAGAATCGAAAGGCGGTAAGAATAGACTGGGCGATTCGTGCGTTTGGGAATGAAATAATACATGATGCCAAGAAAGCCAGCGGTCAGGAAAAACCCCACCGCATTATGACCATACCACCACTGAATGAGCGCGGCTTGTACCCCGCCCCACACCGGCACTGATTTTGCGCCGAGACCTGATACAGGAACGCTTGCACCATTCACCAAATGGAGGATAGCGACGGTTGCAATGAACGCCAAGAAGAACCAGTTTGCCACATAAATATGTGGCTCTTTGCGGTTTTTCAGCGTCATCATAAACACAACCAGATACGCCACCCAAACCACAGTGAGCCATAGATCTGCATACCATTCTGGTTCCGCATATTCTTTGCCTTGCGTCACACCCAGCACATAACCAAGTGCCGCCATCACGATAAACGCTTGATAACCCCAGAAGGTGAAGTTAGCGAGCTTGTCATTCCACAGCCGTGTTTGGCAGGTGCGCTGCACGACAAAATACGAGGTGGCGAACAACACGCTGCCGCCAAAAGCAAAAATTACCCCCGATGTATGCACAGGGCGCAGACGACCAAAAGAAAAATACGGTTCAAAGTTCAAATCTGGAAAGGCCATTTGCAGGGCGATGATAAGCCCGACCAGCATGCCTACTGCGCCCCAAAAGAGTGCTGCGATGGTGAATTTTTTGACAATATCATCGTTATAGATAGGGGCAGTTATTTGCATATTATCTCAATCCTTTTGTTGCCAACACCAGCAGTGTCAGCCCGTTAAACGCCATGCCAAAACGGCCAATGCCTTGCATCATCTCTTTCCATTTATATGTGAGTAATGTTGCCCCACCACTTGCCACAAGCAGTGCGGGAATTGTCCCCAGCACAAATAGCCACATGGCAACCATACCTGCGATTGGATTGGCAAGTGTCGCCGCCATCATCAGCGCGGCGTAAATCAAACCGCAAGGCATAAAACTCATGAGCATCCCGCGCAAAAAACCATTTTTAGGCGAATAAGAAAGCAGAGTATGTTGGTTCGGAATGAGGGCACTGAATAAAAACAACCCACCAGCAATCACCATCAATCCTGCTGAAAGCATTGACCAATAAGAAGCCGCTGCCAGTTGTTTGGAAAGTAGTGCGGCGAAAAAGCCAAGCGCACCATAAGTTGCAAGCCTGCCCAGATGATATTGCCACAGCGAAGCCGCGCTCATCTTCTTGCCACAGCTTTTTTTAGATGAAGATACGCTGCCTACGGCGCGGAAAATCGGGCTCTCGGCCTCGATTTTCATGGCATCTAGCCTTCGGCTATGCGCCATACCCCCGCAGGCTGACTGACACGCCACCACTGAACCACACATGACAAGACAGTGAGTGAGGCTGCCCATCAACCCACCCATAAAAAACACAGAAAACATGCCCCCGCTCTGGGAAAATGCTGCCGAGCAATGTGCAATCAATGCTTCCATCTAAAATCCTTTGGAGAGCACTCTATAATCAAGGCATTTCAGTGCCTTGATTTGCATCAAGGTGATAAAAGATCCAATCTATTGGTTTTTACTCCCCTGTTTTTGAGAAATAATTCCTCGGCTTGGACTACAGCCCCTTCTCTTTTATTGTCACAAGAAAGGGCATAAATGTAGAAAATCATGCACCTAACAGTGCCTAACAGAGACCTCTGCATAATGCGTTTTTCGTCATTGCGAGGAGGCGAAGCCGACGTGGCAATCCAGTAAAATTAAGCATCATAGAAAGATGGATTGCTTCCTGCCACGCTACGCTCGCAGTCGCAATGACGCATTATGCAGAGGTCTCAACATTGAATACATTTAAAAGGGTGCGCGGTGCAAGATACATCATTTAAGACTGTAAGCAACCATCCATAATCTTGTTTCCCCATACAAACTATCTTGCTAAGCTGAGATCATGATCCGCTTATCAGAAAACCAGCAATCAGTTCTCCTCAAAGTTGGGGCTATGTTCTTCCTGTCGGCGATGAATGTCGCCCTGCGGATGTTATCAGATGAGCTGCATTCCACTCAGATAGTCGTAATGCGCCATGTTTGCAGCATTTTCATAGTGGTTTTATGGTCGAGCTGGCTTATGCGTGGAATTCCCCGTTTCCACAGCAAGCGAATATCCGGGCATTTCTGGCGGGCAACTTTTGGTATATGCGCCATGGAAATGTGGTTTTATTCCATCTCCATAATGAATATTACCCTTGCTACCGCACTATCCTTCACCACCCCTATTTTTTCCACCATCATCGCCATTATTTTCCTGAAGGAAAAAGCAGGAATCAGAAGATGGTCAGCGATAGCCATAGGCTTTATAGGAATGCTGATTATCCTGCGCCCGGATATAAGCGGCATCAGTAACGCCGGCTGGATAGTGATTGGCGCGTCATTGCTGATGGCATGTTCCGGTGCTATGGTAAAAGGACTTACCAGTAGCGAATCCCCGGAAACCATAGTATTTTATATGTCGTTATTCATGCTTATATGGTCGATACCGGTCGCAATTCCTTTCTGGCAACCATTTACAATAGCGCAGATGGGTATGGCATTTATCATTGCTCTATGCTCAACAATAGCCCATCTCCTCATTGCCCGTGCTCTGATAAAAACCGAGCTGGTGGTATTCGCGCCATTTGATTTTCTGCGGCTGGTGTTCACAGTAGCTCTTGCCTATATATTCCTTGGCGAAACAATAGATTCCCATACAATCACCGGTTCGACAGTAATTATAGCAAGCTCTATTTATATTGCCTACAGGGAAGCAAAACTTAAGAAAACTAATGCGCTAAAAAAGAAAGCTATCTCTCCAATATAGTAAGATCCGCCTCTACTTTTTCATCGAGAATGTCTTTTGCCAGCTTATGATCCAGCTCGTTTTCCCATTTGGCAATAACTACTGCCGCAACACCGTTACCAATTAAGTTAACCAGCGCACGACCCGTTGACATAAAGCGGTCAATGGCAAAAAGCAATGCAAGACCAACGGTAAGTTTTTCCGGTGGCACTATATTCATGGAAGCAAGAGTCGCCGCCAGAACCAGAAACGCACTACCTGTTACACCAGCCGCGCCTTTGGAAGTAATAAGAAGTACTCCAAGCAGGGTAAGCTCCTGCCAGAAAGTTATTGGAGTATCAGTTGCATAAGTAACGAATAAAGCACCCATAATGAAATATAGTGATGAGCCGTCCAAATTAAAGGAATAACCGGCAGGAATGGTAAGCCCTACCACCTTTTGTGAGCAGCCAAGAGCCGTCAGTTTTTCCATCATGCGTGGCAATACCGTTTCTGATGACGATGTTCCGAGTACGATAAATAGTTCCTCACGTATGTATTTGATAAATTTTACAATGCTGAGCTTGCAGTAAAATTTCATAACCGGTGCTAATATTAAAAATATGAATAATATACCAGTACCGTAAAATAGTAACACCAGTGATCCCAATTGCGACAAAGAACCCATACCGAACTTGCCAATAGTATAAGCCATAGCACCAAACGCACCAATCGGCGCAAATGCGGTTACAATATCGACCATCTTGAACAGGACATGCGAGAAGCCATCAACAAGATCATGAATTTTTTTGCCACCCTGCCCCAGCTTTGCCAAACCCAGCGAGAATAATATAGCAAGCAATAACACCTGCAGAATTTCGCCGTCGGCAAAGGCACTTACAAAGGTATGGGGTATGATATTCATCAGGAAATCCACCGTGCTGGACATATGCGCGCTGGCGATTTTTTTGCTGACATCAGCAGCAACAGGAGCAGTGCTTATGTGCATTCCATCTCCTGGTCTAAATATTTCCACCATTATCCATCCGATAACCAGCGCGATTGTAGTTACAACTTCAAACCATAAAATGGCTTTCGCCCCTACGCGCCCCACCTGCTTCACATCGCCCATTCCCGCTATACCACTGACAATAGTGCAAAAAATAATGGGGGCGATTAGCATCTTGATTAAATTAATGAAAGCATCACCCAAAGGTTTCATTTTTTCCGCAAGCCCGGGAAGGCATTTCCCAGCGGTGTCAAATCCGGAATAACAGGTCTCGGCAATTTCTTTTCCAGCATCAGGTAGTCCTGCTTTTACAATCTGAACACTGGGGTACATAGCACCAAAAGCAACACCCAGGAAAATAGCAAAAAGAACCTGCAGCAACAAAGATTTATAAAAAGGTTTTTTTGTTGTCTTTCCCACGTTTTTTGAGATTTTTGGCGAAACTTTAGCGTTCATAATAAATTCCCCATCTGGTATTTTATTTTCTGGCGTTTGTTAAATTAGTTAACCTAAATAGACAATTAAGAGGCCTATTATTAATAAATGCAGAGTTAGCATTAAGGCAAAACTTGCTAAATGACCAGCGAAAAAACTCTATTCACCTCGTTTATGCTGAGTTTTTTCCAGAATTTTTAGGGCTGAAGCATAGATTTCCTTGCGCGACTGACCGGTTTGCTCAGCAATTATGGTCGCCGCCTCCTTAACTGAATGGGATTTAAGCAGCATCTCCAGATGTTCTTCAACCTGCTGTTTTTCAATTATTTCTACATTCTGTGGGGGAGCAATTACGATTACAACCTCACCTTTCGGCGCACCGTTCTTCTCTATATTATCCAGCAGTTCCGATAGCTTACCTCGCCTGCTTTCTTCATAAAGCTTGGTTATTTCACGCACTATTGCCGCCTGCCGATCTTTTAAAACATCACGCAAAACCGCCAGCGACTCCTCGAGCCTGCGCGCTGATTCAAAAAATATCAAAGTGGCAGGAACCGGCACCAAGTTTGTTATATATTTTCTCAATGCCTCAGATTTGCTGGGTAAAAACCCGCCAAAAAAGAAACTGTCGCTGGGAAGCCCAGAAAGGCAAAGAGCAGCAAGTACACTGGAAGCCCCGGGAATAGCGGTTACATATATATCTTTTGCCAGTGCCTCACGAACCAGTTTATATCCCGGGTCGGAAACAAGGGGCGTACCAGCATCAGAAATGAGCGCGACCCGCCGCCCTCTTGCTATTTCCGCCAGTATTTCCGGACGGCGTTCATCTCCATTATGGTCGTTATAGGAAATAAGCGGTTTATTAATTCCATAATGTGCAAGCAACCCGCCACTTACCCGTGTATCTTCGCAGGCAATCAGATCCACAATTTTAAGGATATCAATGGCGCGTAAGGAAATATCAGAAAGATTGCCAATAGGGGTGGATACTATATATAAACCTATTGGATTTACTTGATTTGTTTCGACCATCACTTAAACTTTTCATATATAACGCTTGACGTTATACCAATATAAATTTATTATTCTAAGATGATAAAGACATTTGCAGATAAAGAAACTGAAAAGATATATGCAGGTGTTGTCAGTCGCCGCCTGCCTTTTGATATACAGCAAGTGGCAAGACGGAAACTACGCCAATTAAATAATGCGGAAACTTTGAACGATGTTAGAATTCCGCCAGCTAATCGCCTTGAAGCATTAAAAGGAGAATATAAGGGGTTTTATAGTATTCTGGTGAATAACCAGTGGCGGATTATATTTCGCTTTGTTGATGGCGATGTTTTTGATGTTGAAATGATAGATTATCACTAAAAAAACTCCTAAGGAGGGAGAGAATATGTCGAGATTACAAAATGTGCATGCTGGTGAAGTATTGCTGGAGGATTTTTTGAAGCCAATGGAGATAAGCCAGAATGCTTTGGCGAAAGCAATTGCTGTTTCGCCACGACGTATTAATGAGATTGTGCTAAAAAAACGTGCTATAACGCCAGATACCGCCATCAGGCTTTCTAAATTCTTCGGAACATCAGTTAAATTCTGGATTGGTCTGCAAGCTGATTATGACATTGAGGAAGCTGAACTCTCATATAATTATAAAAAAATTCGACCTTTAAGCGAAACAGATCATACTGTTTAGACAAATTTTATCATGAAAAAGAATGTTTTTCGCAGTTCCGTGGTACATACCAGTTCCAAGCCCCCTTCCCTTGAAGAACGGCTGGCGGAGCTGAAGGGAAGCTTTGCTGATAATAAAACGCAAGCTCTTGATATCTGCCGAAACTGGCTTGCCGGCGAGCGCAATATACTGAAAGAAGAGTTTCTTGCAGGAGGAAAAGTTACCTCACTTCTTACTAGGCACACCAAATTAATCGATAACCTGCTTTCAGCATTATATTCGGCAGTTGCCGGTTCTAATGATAAAGTTGCTGTGGTTGCCGTTGGTGGTTATGGACGTGGAGAAATGTTTCCTTACTCCGACATTGACCTGCTGTTTCTTTATAATCCTGCAGATGAGGCACAGGCAGCCTCTATTGTTGAATCGCTGCTTTATATTTTATGGGATATGGGATTTAAGGTCGGACAGGCACATCGTACCATAGAAGAAGCGTTGGAGCTGGCAGTCAGTGACATAACCATCCGCACTAACCTGGTAGATGCGCGCTGTGTGGTGGGTAATAAGCAGTTATTTGAAGAATTCCATAAACGCTTTGACTCTGAAATCATGGAAAGTAAAATTTCTGAATTTATTGAAGCGAAACTGCTTGAGCGTGACAACAGGCATACTCGCTTTGGCGATTCGCGTTATATGCTGGAGCCTAATGTAAAGGAAGGCAAAGGTGGCTTGCGTGACGCTCACACATTATGGTGGCTGGCACGCTCCGCCTATTCCCTGACCAATAATAACCAACTGGTTGAACACGGGTTAGTCAGCCGTGAGGAATACAAAACCTTTGAACAGGCACGGATATTTTTATGCCGAGTTCGTTCCCACCTACATTATATAGCTGAAAGACCGGAAGACAGGCTTACCTTTGATTATCAGCATAGGCTGGCTATTGCCATGGGCTTTGAGCACCCCTCAATAAATCGCTCTATTGAACGTTTCATGCGCCGTTATTTCGCAGCAGTACGAACTATCGGCAACAGTACTAGGGTGTTCTGCGCCTTGCTTGAAGAAAGCAATAAACGCAAGCCAAGACGTTCTCTTGCCAGCTTATGGCATATGACTTGGAATCTTGGCGGGTTTAAAATTGACGGCGAACGCTTGAATGTCCGTAGCGACAATATTTTTGAAAAATCTCCGGTTATGATGATCGAGCTGTTCCGCGTTGCACAGATCCACGAACTGCAGATTCATCCGCATGCACTCAAATTGATCGCGCATAACCTGCACCGGATTGACCAGACGCTGATAAATGACAAAAGAGCTAACAATTTATTCATGGAAATACTTCTTTCTGAAAAATTAGCAGAAAGCACCCTCCGTAATATGAGCGATGCCGGAGTTCTTGGGCGTTTCATCCGTGATTTTGGCAGGGTTATCGGGCAAACTCAGTTTAACATGTACCATGTTTATACCGTTGATGAGCATACGCTGGTGGCAATCGGCATGTTGCACGCCATAGAAAACGGAAAAATGAAAGATGACCTGCCTCTTGCCAGTGATATAATTCACCGCATCCGGCTAAGACGGGTTCTGTATCTCGCTTTATTCTGCCATGACATAGCCAAAGGACGGGGTGGAGATCACTCGGTGCTCGGCGAGAAAATCGGCATGAGACTAGCAACAAGGCTCGGATTTACCAATGATGAAATCCAGACAGTAGGCTGGCTGATACGCTATCATTTGCTTTTTTCCAGTGTCGCCACCAAGCGTGATCTTAATGATCCAAAAACCATTCAGGATTTTGTCGCCGTAGTGCAATCGCCGGAACGGCTTAAACTGCTTCTGGTTCTCACGGTTGCTGATATACGTGCAGTAAGTCCGGTTGCTTGGAACGCATGGAAAGGCGTGTTACTACGTGAGTTATACAGTCGCGCCGAACTATATATGGGTACCGGCAAAATCGAGCTCAAACAACAACAGGCTAATTATTTTCATGAAGATCTGCGTAAATTCCTGATTGGCTGGAGCGAGAGTGAAATAAATAATTATATCGGACAGGGAAATTCAAGTTTCTGGGCAAGCGTTGAACCTGCCCGCCACGCAGTTATAGCAAGAATGGTGCGTCAGTATTCAGCAGCAGAACAACCGGTTTTTCTTGATACGCAACATAATTACGAACGCTCAATAACTGAAATAACCGTTTGCACAGCAGACAGGCACGGACTGTTTTCAATGGTAGCAGGCGCAATGTCACTTGCCGGCGCGAATATAATAAATGCCAAGATATTCACACTGAATAACGGCATTGCCATAGAAATCTTCCAGTTGCAGGATTTAAGCGGTGATGTGTTCGACCGTCCGGACAGGCTGACTAAAATGTCCGTGTATATAGAACAGGTACTATCCGGAGAATTAAATATACCGGAATCATTTGCCAAACGCGCAACTACTTACCTGAAAGCTCGCAGTAAGGCAGTGCCTCTCCTCGGGCAGGTTCTCATTGATAATGATGCCAGCACCATCCACAGCGTTATAGAATTCACCTGTCGCGATCGGGCAGGATTGCTGCATGACGTAACTGGTGCCATTGCCGAACTTGGGCTTTCCATTGTCACCGCACATATTTCAACGTATGGTACACAGGTCGTCGACGTATTTTACGTCAAAGATAATTTTGGAATGAAAATCATGCATGAAAATAAGATAAAACAGATACAGGAAAAACTGTTTTCAGTGATGAATGGATAGCAGAGACCTCTGCATAATGCGTTTTTCGTCATTGCGAGGAGGCGAAGCCGACGTGGCAATCCAGTAAAATTAAGCATCATAGAAAGATGGATTGCTTCCTGCCACGCTACGCTCGCAGTCGCAATGACGCATTATGCAGAGGTCTCTAGCATATTATGTTTAGTCCCAGAGTATGATGGATGGGGTGATATCGCGCTCCCGCAACCACGGAAATTCAATAAATTGCAATATACCTTTTGTTTTTTGAACTTTGGAAAAGTTCTAATGGCAGCGTTTCATTTCCTTGCCTATAAGCCAGTAATTGACTGGAAAAGCGACTATATAGCCAGCAAGGATTGCGAAAGCCAGAGCTTCCCAGAATAGCGGGTTAAAAACCGAACCGCTACTCATGCCACCCATGTGGTAATCCACCGAATTCATCGCCAACTCCATCACTCCGATAGAAATTAATTCACCCAGCCAGATAGCTTTTAATGCGCTTTTAAAAGGCAGGTTGGCGCGTTTCATCAGTGGGAAAATAGTGAGCGAAAAACCAGTTATATAGGCAAGCACCGTTGCCAGCGCCATTGATGCGTAAGCATGCAAGCCAAGAGTCACCCCAATCATCAGACCAATGGTTTCGCCGATGACGCAGCCAGTAAGGCAGTGCAGCGTGGCATGAGCTGCGGCATTCCATGAAGATTTGCTATGTGCCGTATGTGCCTGAGCTTTTTCTTCATGGTCGCAGCAATTATGATGTGTGTGTTCTGTCTGAGCCATATCTTTATGTTAATCGATTAACTACAGATTGTCATTAATAGTAATTCCAAATAAGAACTATACAGTTCTTATACATAACGACTATAGCTACATCGATGCAAACTGCCTCTCTAGTTCTTTCGGGTTATTTGCCCAGGTCTCTCCAACTTGTTTTGACATGGCATCCGGAAAAATATCTTCTTCGCCTGCAATAATGCCGTCCACTATATTTTTTGCAGTTACTTCTGGACTGGTTTTTTCCATTTCAAATTCGCGTGCCATGTCGGTATCGATAGGCCCTGGGAAAATGCCAAAAACCTCAATGTTTTTTTCTTTAAGTTCAGTACGCATTGCTTGAATAGCAGAAAATAATGCTGCTTTTGAGGCAGAATAGCCACCGATTCCAGCAATACTTGCCAGCCCTACAATTGAGCTTACACTGGCAATTCCACCACCGCCATTTTTCTGTAAAATTGGCACGAAAGAGCGTGTTACGTTGACAGTGCCAAAATAATTCACCTCCATATCATGTCTTATTGATTCCTCATCACCTTCAAGGATGCTGGCAAATTTTAAAGCGCCTGCGTTATTTATCAGAAGCTGAACGTCTGAAGCCTGCTTTGCAGCATTTTTTATTTGCGCGCTATCAGTAATATCCAGTTTTATGGATACTATACGCGAGTCGGAAAAATCAGGTATATCCTCAATTTTACGAGCTGCAGCATATATCTTTTTGACATTTTTTTTGAGTAATGCTTCGACTAATGCCTTGCCGATTCCACGATTTGCACCTGTAACCAAGACGATTTTATTTTCTAATTTCATAAGAATTCCTTTTAAGGTAATGGGCGATACTCCAGATTTTCCTCCGGAGTATCGCCATAGGCTGGATTAAGATTTGAAAGCAACAGACAATTTTGCTTGATAATCATTGCATGCTTCACGCGCAGCCACTTGGTGCTGCATGCAAGCAAGAGCCGCATCAACCGCAACTTCCGCAACTTTATCAAGTTTCTTACCGATTTTTGCTTCCAGAATCTTTTTCATTTTTTCTTTCAGCAACTCATGCTTAGCTTCTTTTGCTAGGCATAGCAAATCCTCAGCAATGGTGCATTCACCACTGGATTTACTGCTTCCTGAATCGCAGGAATTCTTGCTTGTATCGCAGCTATTATCATTATTATTGCATTCACCCATAACTAATCTCCTTAAAATTTATATTATTAAAACAAAATAATGAACGCATGCAGTTCACACCAGCTATATAAATACATAGAATCTATTTGACAAGTAGGCACAATTAAATCATGTAGTACCTATAAAGTAACTAATAGGGAGGGCAAGCTTATGGGGCAAGATGCTGTAGTGAAAAAAATGGCTGAAAATTGTGATGGTGGCGAATGCCCGATGGGTACGGCGATTGCCCTTATCGGTGGCAAGTGGAAACTGCCGATACTCTATAATCTGCGTGATGGAACGCTGCGTTTCAGTCAATTACAAAAAGCTTTGCCGCAAGTGACACAGAAAATGCTTACTCAGCAATTGCGTGAGCTGGAAAAGGACGGGCTGATTGACCGTAAAGTATATGCGGAAATTCCACCTAAGGTTGAATATAGCGTCACCTTGCTTACTAAAAAGCTTGAACCTATTCTAAATTCTCTTTGTGCTTGGGGTATGGAATATCAGAAAATTCGTACACAATCCAAAAAGCCAACCAGGAAAGCCGGATAAATTTATAAACCATGTCACAATTGCCGTTACAATTAATGCTGCCGGAAGTGCTTTCTGCTGATAATTTTTTTATCTCAGGCTGTAATGAAGAAGCGTATGAAATATTGATAAATGAAAGAAATTGGGAAAATAACGCCCAGAAACATGCATTATATCTTTACGGTGAAAAAGGCTCAGGAAAGAGTCATATGGCGCATATATGGAAAGAAAGGGAAGGTGCGGCAATCATTCCTGTGAATAATATCAAACCCGCTTCTGTAAATGGTAATTCCATTATCGAAGATGTCGAAAAATGCACGGATGAGGAAGCATTGCTGCATTTATTCAATCACTGCAAGGATATAGGCGTGAAATTGCTTATTACTTCTTCTTTTCCTGTGAGCAGCCTTCCATTTACTTTACCAGATCTTACTTCCCGCTTGCGTGGTTTACAGGTCGCGACTATTTACCCGCCCGATGATGCGTTGATAGCAGGTGTCATGCGTAAACAATTCGCTGACAGGCAGTTGCTGGTGGATGATGAAGTTATTTCCTATCTCGTCACCCATACAGAACGCACTCTGGAAAATGTAAAAATACTGGTGGAGAAGCTGGATAGGAATGCATTGTCTGAGAAAAGAAATATTACTATTCCTTTTGTGAAGAAGATTTTGGGTTAGACTTTTTGTCATACCGCCGCAGGGCGGTATCTAGTTCTTATTTGAAGATACGCTGCCTACGGCGCGGAAAATCGGACTTTCGGTCTCGATTTTCATAGTCGTTATGTATAAGAATTATACATAACGACTAAACACCTAATCTTCATGTTTCTAACTTCGATGTGCCACAAAAAAATAGCCGTTGCTAAAATAAATGGCATAATAAAAATCATCAACCAATAATAAAGTCGTTTATTATTATAATGTAAAAAAACCTTATCAATAATTCTTAAAAAAGAACTCATTTGCCATCCCCATAAAAAGACAGTCTATAATTTTGTACTTTTTTAACTATATAGCTTGAGTAAATTTCTATTACAGCGATTGCTGCTAGTAATCTCCAGAAAAACCATAAGTAAAGATTTTTAACATACATAAAAATTCCGATGAAAAGAAAATGCGTATGTGTACCATCGAAACAAGCAATCCAAGTTCTTTCTGGATAACAGCTTAAATATAGATTCCTCGCCTCAATATGCCAAAGAAATGTCGCAATAGATAAAATAACCGGAAGTACAAATACCAATATCCAAGCCAGCAATCTTTTATGCTGATAATAAGCGAAGAAACTTGCAATTAGTCCATTATTTTCATTAGGCGGCTTGGAATTCATCATAAAATTCATGCTGCAACCTCATTACCCCATATACTATTGCTATTCTGATGAACATCGTCTGGGTTACCTTGATAAGAATAGTCTTGCTTATGAGCATTGATATACGAAACAGCAGCTTCCACATAGACAATTGCTTTCCGAACATCAGCTTCTGAACCAGTAAATAAAGTTATTCCAGTGTGCGGATGGTTAAACTGCGTAGCTGTTTCTGGACCATTTATCCTACTATTACTACTAACATAACCTTCTATATAATCACCATCTGCACCAACTGTTTTTACTTCTCCCGTGGTTTTGTCAGTGGCCAAGCCATTGATTTGCATGAAACGAGTACCATCATCCTTCCATATTTCAAAATACAGATGACCACTTGGTCCAATAGGTAATACTTTAGCTTCAATAGTCCAAACCATAAACTCTCCTTTTTACATTATTTTTTACATTCCTCAGGAGCAAAAATACTAAGAGTAAGTCCCATAGGTTGGGGCTTCTCCCATACGCCTTCTTTTATCCAACGATCCTTACGTTCCTCAATATACTTCACATATTCTTTTGCCATTAAAAGATAGACATTTTTCTTTTGCCATTCTTTAGGAATACAAAAAGTACGGTTTAAAGCACTCATAATTTCTTTGGTTTTATGCGAACAACGCTTAATATCATCTGTGGGGTTAACAGCAGAATCTACTGAGTACGCGGCAAAGCCTGCACGTAAAAACGCCGATAGGTAACCAGTGATCTGTGCAATACAATAGGTACGTATAAATTCCCGATTTTCACCATTATCTGCATATTCTATTGCTTGCTTACAATCTTCATAAAGCTCCTTATTGGTCATAGAAGGATCTTCTTTTACAGGGGCAGGTAGATCTTCCGCATGTAGAACCGAAACTGAAACGAAGAATGCGCAACCCGCTAAAAAAGTGAGAAAGGAAATTTGTTTTTGTAACATTAAGTTGCCTTTTCTAAAGATGGATTAAATAACATAAACCACAACCATATAATTTAATCAATTACAAATACATCTTTAGATGTCATGCACAAATTGCATACGCCCGAGTACTTGGAAATACCCATTATAAATGCCATTCAATTGCCTAGCGCAGACACTATGGAGAAACCCGGTTATATCAGTTTTTGATATATTGATACTGGCTTTACAGTCATCATAAATTTCCTTTAATGATGGATAATAGGATTTTAATTCTTCTCGTTTAGAAGATATAGCTTCCGCCCACACGCTACCTGAATTTACAACCAGAGAAATTATTATAGAAGCAGCTAAAATAATCCGGCTCATAACAGTAAATAGCGAGATCATATGTACTTTAGCTCTTATAGCCCAAACCATAAAACCACTCTTTACATTATTTTTTACATTCCTCAGGAGCAAAAATACTCAGAGAAAACCCCATAGGCTGAGGATTCTCCCATACGCCTTCTTTTATCCAACGATCCTTACGTTCCTCAATATACTTCACATATTCTTTTGCTATTAAAAGATATATATTCTTCTTTTGCCATTCCTTAGGAATACAAAAAGTACGGTTTAAAGCAGTCATAATTTCCTTAGACTTATGCGCCCACTGCTTGGTATCATCTGCGGGTGCAGGATCACCAACTTTAATTGGGCGAGGAGCATAAACTGAGTAGGCAGCCATGCCCGCGCGGTCAAACGCTGTGAAGTAACCAGTTATCTGTGAAATACAATAGGTACGGGCGAATGAATGCATCTCACCATTATCTGCGTACTCTATTGCTTGCTTACAATCTTCATAAAGCTCCTTATTGGTCATGAAATCTTCTTTAGTCATGAAATAAGGATCTTCTTTTATAGGATTAGGCGAATTTTCCGCATGTAGAACTGAAGCTGAAAATATGCAAATAGCTAAAAGAGAGAGAAAGGAAAATTTTTGTAACATATGTTATCTTTTCTAAAATGCCTTAAGTTACATAAACCACAACCAAGATATATACAAATAACAAATTATTAATCTAATTATAAATTAACAAATCATTTATTTTTATGGTTGTCAATTAATAGATTTTTTTATGCAGCCAGCTTAGTCTTTTTACTATTATCGTTTGCCGCCAGCCCATTCTTTGCGCCTGTGGTAAAATATTCGGAGGAAATATCGCTTACATCGTTTATTACTCCGTCACCGTTTTTATCCATCACCAGAAAGCCTGTGCCGTTTTTAATCCAGCCTGTTGTCAAGCCACCAAAAACATGTTCTTTTGCATCGGAGTGCGTTGATATAAATCATGTACATATGAGGGTCTTAGAATCCTTCCTGGCAGGGTATATTTTAAAAAGATAAGCACTTCTGTTATGCTCTCTTCACCACGTCAAGATTGGACGAATTGCGCTAATGATATTTGATTTGTCAATCACCACAAAATACGCAAGTTAACCACCTGCACAGCTATCAAACGCATTAGGCTTGGTCAAAGCCGCGCGCGCCATAATTGAGGGAATAATACAAAAATTCACTGGAAAAAATATATAACGCAAAACTGCATAATTGCCACAGTGTCCAGATTCAGAGATAATTGGAGGCAGTGAGGCGGGCAGGATATGTAATGTTAGCTAACATTACGTTTTTATTCGCACTCGGTGCTCAACAAATTACCATGCCTGAATGGGCATCGGCTACCGCCTTGGAGGGGATATGACGAAGAAACAATCTAGACGCAGAGTGCATCATATCCGAGTACCAGTGCTGCCTGCTGAAACAACCGAAATTAAACAAAATGCTGCTGATTGTGGTTTGTCGGTTGCTGCCTATCTTCGCTCCGTCGGATTGCAATATAAACCCAAGGGCATCTTGGACTATAAAGCCATTGGCGATCTAGTAAAAGTCAATGCCGACTTAGGACGACTTGGTGGCTTGCTTAAAATGTGGCTGAGTAATGATGAGCGATTGGGAATGCCTAACAAGGAATCTCTGGCAATTAATGAGCTATTGCAGGAGATTCAAGCGACGCAGGCATTGCTTCTTGAAACAGCAAGGAAAGTATAGTTTCAGCGTGCTTCAATTGATAGCGAGGTTATTTCTGGCCATACCTGCGTGGCGCAAGTCTGGATGTCATCGTGATAATGGCTGTTGATCCAGCTGGCAATGAATCGTGTCGGTGCGCTGAGACGAAGTAATGTACAATTCTTATGTGCTATTTGAATCTGGCTGAACCAACTTCGGAACACTGCTTCGCCATGTAGGGCTTTTAGTTTTTCTAAGATTATTAGCAAACCGCGATTTTCTGGCGTATCATCACCAAGATCATTAATGCTTGGCATTATTTCAACCTCTGGATTCTCATCAGGATATTCCAACCAGCGTTCCCGCTTCAGCCATTTGGCTGGATAGGGTGCAAAGCCGTCCTTTGCTTCCTTGGAGAGCAAATATCGCTTTGCCGCTTCTAAAAGGGCATTAGAATTAATATTACAGCACGCCTCTTGCCAAGCAATGTAAGCAATGGGTTTTTCGCATCTGCGTTTCTGCGGCCATGTCATCCAAAATTGTTCGAACCCCTGCAAATAACGACATTGTTTTTTATCATTCAGGGATAAAGTTCTATGGGACGTTAAGTGGGTAGTTAAAGTATCTATATTATAAGGGGTGGGTCTCTCAGTACCAGGGGGATGGGTCTGTGCGTCACAGGGGGTAGGGTCAATTCGCCCAGGGGGGTGTGCAAATCCATCAGGCAGGGCTGCATTTAAATCATCAAAAATAATGCGGTATTCATTTGAAGTTTGTCCGCCATCTTTTCTGCTGCGACTTTTAATTTCTAAATAACCGCAAGCAGCAAGATGACGAGTGGATTTTCTTACAGAATCGACATGGACATGGATAATGGAAGCAATGGTGGCATGGCTGGGAAAACACCAGCCTTCCTTATCACTGAATAGCCCCAGCGCATTGAGTGTCAGGATGTCGGTTCGGCATAACCGTTTATCGCCAAGCACACGGGCAGGAATAATTGAAAAGCTGGCATTCGCCATAAATAGTGTACGAGCATTGTTTATATAAAAATATTAAACAGTAGTGATATTTATTTTTGCTCATTGCAAACAGCCAGTTTTGCGTTTTTCCAATAACTAAAATTTGTAAAAAACGCAAAACTGCGGGTTTGTGAAACACGAAAAGAATCTATATCATCGACAAATCGCCAAAATATCTGGCAGGGTTTTGTAAAAGCTTAACATGTATTTTTCTAGGAGATGGAAATTCAATGCACACCACACCTGACTACTCAACTACCCGTATTCTACGTTTGCCAAATGTTAAAACTCGCACTGGGTTAAGCCGCTCCACCATATATGCAATGATAAAAAGCGAAAGCTTTCCCAAATATATCAGTCTTGGTGCGCGAAGCGTTGGCTGGCTGGAAAGCGAAGTTGAAGCATGGATAGAATCTATCCGAACTAATTAACGTTACCGAAAAAGGGAAATTTATGAATAACCAGAACACACCTCGCCTTGTTCCAGTCACCCAATGGACAAGCATACATTCTTATCCGCCAATTGGGCAGCTTAGAGCCTTGGTGTTTAATGCCGAAAAAAACGGCTTTGATAGTTGTATACGGCGCATTGGTCGCAGGGTGCTAATAAATGAAACAGCCTACTTCGCTTGGGTAGAAACTCAGAATAAAAAATAATGGATGTTTATGGGAGAAAAACTCTATGTCTGTTTTATCCAAATATTTTTTCATTCATACTTGCTACAACCTTGCTAGTATGGGCTTCGGAAAGGTGGGCGTAGCGTTTTACCATTTGCAGGGTTTTATGTCCTAGGACTTCGGCAATTTCGGCAAGGCTTGCACCATTCATAGCAAGATAACTAGCGGCACTGTGACGCAGGTCGTGGAAGCGGAAATCTTCCAATTCAGCAATTTTCACCGCATTTTCCCAAGCAGTACGAATATCGATGGGCTGCTTATGTTTCGTACTTGGAAAAACATAATCACAGTCAAGCCGCCTGACTTTCATATGCTCGGAAAGCAACTTATAAGCGTATCCTTGAATAGGCAGTGACCGACGTTCACCATTTTTAGTTTCATGCAGCGTGATGAGTCGGCGCTCAAGACTTACATCTTGCCATTTCAGTGTTAAAATCTCATTTTTTCGCGCACCTGTACTTAACGCAAACACTACAACTTTATGCAAATGAGGATTGTTGCTTGCCTTACAGGCTTGCAGCAGCTGGTTACGCTCTTCATCAGATAAGAAGCGCACTCGACCACGCGGTTCTTTTAATTTTTGAATGCGTTGGACAGGATTACTTTCCTGTAATTCCCATTGTTTTACGGCAATAGTGAAAACATGTCCTAGTGCTGTTAAATATCGATTTGCAGAAGTAGTACTTAGTTTTTTCCCGTATCGATTTGTAGAGCCAATAAGTCTATTGCGAAACTCTGCTATGTGCGACGCTGTTACGTCAGCCAACATGTAATCGCCTAATTCGCTTTTCCAATATTTGAGGTAAAGGCGTTGATTGTAGGTATTGCGTCCAGACAAATCTAAAATCTCTTTGGTGTATCTATCTATAAGTTGAGTAAGTGTGTATCTCTTTGCTTTGGCAGACTTGAAATGCCGCCCCTCACGAATTGCTGCCTCTGTATTCTGAACCCAGTGCTTAGCATCGGTGAGACGTTGGAAGGTTGCCGATTCTACTGGATGCCCTTTGAGACGTACCTTGACACGGTAGCTTACTGTTCCGTCATTACCTTGGCGCTTTTCTATGGTTGCCATAATTCCCTGCTTCTATTGATTACCATGACTCTATACAGAACGTGACAAAAAGCAACAAAAACCAACACCTAAGACAATTCAACTAAGGTCTTATATAGACTTTATTTATTTAATACAGGTTATTATACTATTATTCAAAATGATTTGGGACATTGATGGGGCAATGGTCAGACAAAATCCCTTAAAATAGCTGCTTCGAGACAAGTTTAAATTTTTGATATTGATTGGGTATTATTTCTACTTAGTGTCCCAAAAGTGTCCCATTTTTCTTTTTGTGCGATAAACCAATCTTCTATGATTGGCTCTGATATTGGTTGCGGGGGCCAGATTTGAACTGACGACCTTTAGGTTATGAGCCTAACGAGCTACCGGGCTGCTCCACCCCGCGTCACCAAGAAATAAACTACGAACAAAAGCCCGTAGCTCTTTAGAACAGTTATCCGCCTGCAAGCAGGCGGTGGCGGGCTGCTCCACCCCGCGTCACCAAGAAATAGCAGCTAGTTAAAGACTAGCCTATTTAAAAGAGAAGGAGGATTTTACACAATATTTATTCTTATACAAGCATTGTTTACAATTATTTATATACAATAAAAACACAGAAAAGCTATGATTGACTGAATGGTTATTTATACTTATAAACGTTCACTTCCATAAGTATTTGCGTAGTTTTTGTAAAATTGCAAAACTACAAAAATTAAAAAATATAAGAATTATTAAGGGGATTTTAATAGTATGGCTACACCAAAACAGCCTTTTTCAGCAACATCACCAACTAATAATATTTTTTCTCAATTATGGTTTCGTGTAATATTAGGTCTGTTGCTTGGTATAGCCTTTGGTATTGCCATGGGTAGAGTCGCGCCCGGGGTTATTATGGAAGAAGATGGGAAAACCATACTTACCAACTATATCAAGCCTGTCGGCACTGTTTTTATCAATATGATCAAAATGGTGGTTGTGCCTCTCATATTCTTCTCTCTGGTCAGCGGAATTACCAGTATGACCAACGCCGAATCATTCAAACGCGTTGGGCTCAAGTCGGTATCAGCTTTTCTGCTGACTGGTGCTTTTGCCGTCTGTATCGGCCTTGCCTTCGGCACGGTGTTTCAACCTGGTGCTGGTGTCGATCTTTCTTCCCTTAAGTCGCATGTTCAAGGAGCTGCTGCAGCTGCTACAACACCTCCTAAGCAAGTCAGTATAATTCAAATTTTTGTGGATATGGTTCCTACTAATATTGTTGAGGCAATGGCAAAAGATAATATCTTGCAGGTTGTAGTGTTTGCTATTTTTGTGGGAATAACCTTGAATGCCCTTGGAGAAAAGACCAGAAACCTGACTGATCTCTGCCATTCCGCTGCCCAGCTTATTTTCAAGATGATTTCCACTATCATAAAATTTTCCCCATATGGTGTTTTCGCCCTCACCTCCTGGGTTGTCGGCACGCAAGGCGTTGAAATATTATTGGCTCTGCTTAAACTAGTGGGGACAGTAACCGGCGCGCTTCTTACACAGTATTTATTGTTTGGCATTATGGTTGTGGTATTTGCCAGATTGTCGCCTGTGCCATTTTACAAAAAAATGGTGGAAGCACAGGTTCTTGCCTTTTCAACCAGCAGCAGCAAAGCCACATTATCTACGGCGATGCGTGTGGTAAATGAAAAAATCGGTGTATCAAAAAGCAGCACATCGTTTGTTTTGCCACTGGGTGCCTCTATCAATATGGACGGAACAGCCATCTATCTTGGTATATGCTCATTATTTTTCTCGCAGGCATATGACATACCGCTTGATGCACATCATTATTTCATCTTGATTCTGACTGCAACCCTTGGTTCAATCGGCGCGGCCGGAATCCCTGGTGGCTCACTTATCATGATGGGTATGGTGTTTACCTCGGTTGGCTTGCCACTGGATGGCATCGCGATCATCGCTGGTGTTGACCGCATACTCGACATGATGCGCACCACCGTCAACATCACTGGCGACTCGCTTATTACCATGCTGGTTGATAAATCAGAAGGTGCGATGGATTTAGAAACCTATCATGATATGAGTAAATAAGTTACCTGAACCGAAACTTGGAAATGGTTGACGAATACAGTGTTGCAGACGGGCTGGCAGGCTCTGTTAAATCCACACTGTCCATTTTCTTGTTTCCTTGTCTAAGCTTAGGGTTATTGAGTACATTATCCACTATTTCTTCTAAAACCTTCGGTGAAACTTGCAGAATTTTTTCTTCTTCACCTTTGTCATGAAATTTCAGTTTTAAGGAATTATAATCCTCGCTTGATTTGAATTGAGCAATTGTAGCTTTCAACAAAATTATAATTTTCCATATCCCGCTATCAGTACTTATCTTCTTTGAAATTTCATCAGCAGCCATTTTAGCTTCTTCGCCAGAATCAATAATTCCATTTCTGTTTAAATCATAAGTTTCACTTGGCTTTGCTTCACTTTTTTTTCTGGAATATTCCATAACAACCTCTAATTGGTAATTTCATCTATATATGATATGTGCTAAAAAATCACCGCAGCAAATCCTGCCCTAAAAGTAACATATTAGCATCGGCATCAATGGATTTCTCCGCTTCCATATGGCGATATATTTGCAGATTTTCCAGGACGCGCTGCACATAATTTCTTGTTTCAGAAAATGGTATATTTTCAATCCAGTTGACTGCTCCGTCAATAGTTCGCTGCGGTTTGCCAGATTTCTTCACCCATTTGTAAACATTTCCTGGCCCAGCATTATACGCCGCTATCGCCATAATCAGAGAGCCGTCGTAATTATCAATCATCCGCTGCAAATACAAGCTTCCTAGAATCATATTATATTCCGGATCATGTAGTTTATTGGGGAAATATTCCATATCACTTTTCTTGGCTACCTCTTTTGCTGTAGAAGGCAGTAGCTGCATCATCCCAACCGCACCTGCCGGACTTCTTGCCATACTGTCAAATTCACTTTCCTGACGGGTTATGGCAAGGGTTAGCGGACGTGGCAACTCAAGATTATCTGGGGTTTTAGGAACAGGATAGCCGGCTTCAATCAGCACGACATTATTTTGCAATGCTTTCTTTGCTCCACGCACACTCAAATAAGTTCTGCCAGCATCAACACCAAGCTCGCTGGCAAGCAACGCCTCTCTTTCATTGGCAGCGTCAGTGACCAGATTATTGATAATCTTACCAGCAAGTCCCAGCTGATTAAAGTTAATGCATAGTTTGACGGCACGCACAATAGTTTTGGAATTAAATTCCAGAGCTTCGCTGCTGTCGACAGAAGGAGGTGCAGGAATATTGAGAGGGGCTGTACCACTTTCAATTAAAGTTGCAAGTTGACCATAAAAAGTGGTGGGATAGGCACTAGCCTTATTAAGCCATTCTTTTTCTTCTTCAATATATCCTGATTGTTTTGCTGCCTTTGCCGCCCAGTAAGCAGCACGCGATTTGCTAACTGGATATTTTACTTCAGAAAACATCTTTTTAAAGATCAGATAAGCTTCTTTAGGTTGCTTTTTATATTCAAGCAATATCCTGCCTTTAAGCCAGTGGGCATCGGCAGCAGTAGTTCCCTCCTCCTGCCCGTGATTTTCAATCAGGCGGTATGCCAATGCTATATTGCCATTATTGATTACATCACGAATTTTAGCTTCACGGATTTTCCACCATTTCTCAGGATATGGAATTTTCTTAGGAGTTATCAGCAATATGGAAATAACACCAGGATCATCACCACGCTTTGCCCTAAACACCATCTGATCATAAAGCAACCCAATATCTTTTTTTAAACTGTCAGGCAGTTTTGCAAGCTGCGTTTGCGCGTCTTTCTTGCCGGTCTGTAGTGCTATACGCGTTTTATATAGCTTTCTCCGGTTTTCATTCACCCGCGTCATCATCCGCTCGGCTGGTGCTAGTTTTCCTTCCCAGAGCAGGCGGTCGGTTCTTTTCACGTCATCCTCTGGTTTCAGCATATTACCATAATTTGTCAGTAATGATTTTTCCTGATCCTCGGTAAAATCACCATCCCGCCACGCCGAATGAACAAGACCAATTATTTTCTCGTGAGTCTGTCTGTCAGTTTTTTGTAAAGCACCGACCAGAGCAATTTTCCCTACGCCGGTAATGGGGGGAGTATTTTCAAACCACTGGGCAATTTCCTCGGCACTGACATCACCATCTGCTAATGATTGCTCAGCGCGGATACGCAATTTTTTCTGTTCCGGCCAATCGGGATATTTGGAAACGAACTGATTTATTTCAGAAAAGCTTGCTCCAGAGTCTGTATCTAATAAATATTGCCATTTTACCAGTGCTTGCAGAACCTCATCACCAGAGTTTTCAGCATGTACAAATGCATCACTCCACTGCCTCCGTTCCGCAAACATGAAAGCAGATCTGGTATGCTCTGCCTCTTCCTGCGTCATAGCATACGCGGAAGAAAAAATAAAAAACGCTAATAAACAGCAAGTTACAAATGATCTAAAAAAACAAAGCATATTATATATTGATTACAAACCATTATTAGCATTATTGTTAATATCAGACTTCTATATTCATTCTGTATAATTTTTATACAGAATGAATATGAAAATCGAGTCCGAAAGAACGATTTTCCGCTGCGAAGCGTGCGTATCTTCAAATAAGAACTATATAGTTCTTATTTGTAATAACTATATTTGTAGGCTAAGGTTGCTTAAATGTATACACCCGACATTGTAAATCTGCGTCATTTTTATTCAACAAGTTTTGGGCAGTCAGTCCGCAACCTGATTTCCAGCGCAATACTCCGTATCTGGCCAAATACCGGGGAAGACGTGGTAGTTGGTCTTGGTTATGCCACCCCTTATCTTGCAGATTTTATTACTCCATCAGCGCATCTTGCCGCCTGCATGCCCGCCGGACAGGGTGCTGCCTACTGGCCACATGGTGGTGATAATCTGGTGGTCATCTCGCATGATAGTGAACTTCCTTTTACCGAAAGCAGTATCAACCGGGTTTTACTGGTGCATAGCATGGAAAATAGCGAACAGCTTTCCTGGCTGATTCAGGAAATATGGCGGATACTCACTCCTAACGGAAGAATTCTGGCTGTTGTCCCCAATCGCCGTGGCATGTGGTCGCGCTCTTCGCGCAGCCCGTTTGGCTATGGTCGCCCTTTCAGCATAACTCAGATGCGTACCCTGCTTGGCGAGCAGAATTTTACTGTGACCCACGCGAATTCCGCCCTGTTCATGCCCCCTACCCGCCTGAGATTCTGCTGGAAAATCGCAGGCAAATTAGAGTCAGCAGGCAGGTTCATTTGTAATTTCCTAGGGGGTTTCTTAGGTGGAGTTATTCTGGTAGAGGCAGAAAAACAGATTTATTCTGGAATTGCCCAGCCGGTTGTCGAAGCACGAAGATACCGGTCAAAGGTTATGGGCGCAAAAGCGATAATGAATATGGAAAAGAACCAAAGCAGCGATTAGGATGTTTCTGTTTCCACCCACTCCATAAACTCCGGCAGACCGGATTCTACCGGCAGAATCAAAACACATGGCAACTCATAGCTATGCAGCTCTTTTATCCTGCTTGCCGCTTTTTGCGCTTGTTTATCAGTTGTTTTGGCAAACAGGATAACTTCGCTTGCTTCCTGCACTTCACCTTGCCATCTATAAACCGAAGTTGATCCATCCAGCACATTAGCACAGGCAATCAGTTTTTCTTGCAGCAATTTATGGGCAATAGAAAGTGCTTCTTCCTTACTTGCAAAAGTTGCGTATAAAAGTTTTATCATAATTCTCCTTACTTCCCCCTCTCCCTCTGGGAGAGGGAACTTGTTTTTACCTGCGCCCCTTAAAACACTCCATAACCACTGTCCGTGAATGTAAAATATTAAGTGCAAAACAAATTATAAGATATGCGCCGCCACCAGCACAGGAAAGTAATATAAGCGCCGAAAAACGCACGAGCGACAGCGTGTGCCGATCCATATATGGTGCGAAATAGGGCATAATCAGCCACAACACAATCGCCATTGCTAAGCTCGCCAACAAAATTCTTGCAACTTGCGCTATCAACCGACGCTCAATAACCAGCCATCCCCGCGCTTTTAACGTCCGCGCCATCAGCACAACATTCACCCAGCTGGCAATCGAAGTGGCAAGTGCCATGCCGACATATTGCAGAGGTATCATCAGAAGCAGGTTGAAAACCAGATTCACACCAATACATAATGTAGCAATTTTAAACGGTGTTTTAGTGTCCTGATTAGCGTAAAAAGCTGGAGCCAGAATTTTCACCAGAATAAACGCTGGAAGACCGAGCGCGAATGCCATCAGAGTTTTGAAAGTTGCAGTGGTATCTGCTGCGGTAAATGCTCCACGTTCAAACATAACGCTGATTATCGGCTGGGCTATTACAAACAGGGCAACCGCCGCTGGAATACTTAAGAACAACGCCAACTCCATGGCGCGGTTCTGACTGCGAAAACTCTCTTCACGCTTGCCTTCCCGAATCTGCCGTGAAAGCATAGGCAGCAAAGCAGTTCCCACCGCGATACCGATTACCGCTAACGGAAGTTCGCTTATCCGATCTGCATAATATAAATACGACACGCCACTATCGAACTGCGAGGCAATAATGAGATCAATGAATAAATTAATTTGTGCCACCCCTGCTCCCAGCGCGGCTGGCGCAATCAACACCAAGAGTTTTTTTACTTCAGGCGTAAGTCGTGGGCGCACAAGTTTCGGAAGCATCCCCTGCCTTCTACAGAAGCGTACCAACCATAGCCATTGCGCCACACCAGAAATCGTCACCGCAATAGCCAGAGCATGCGCGCCCGTTGGGGTAATGTCAGCAATAAAATAAGGGATAATAATAAGGCATAAATTCATAATGATTGGCGTTGCTGCAACCGCAGCAAACTTATCACCGCTATTTAAAATCCCGCCGAGGAGCGACACCAGCGAAATGAAAATTATATAAGGCATAGTGATGCGGGTAAGGGTCACCGCAAGCTCAAATTTATCAGGATTATCAGAAAATCCCGGCGCAAGCACATACATCAGATATGGCATGGAAATTATAAATATCGCAGTTACGATAAGCAAAATAAGAAGCAGAAATGACATAGCCTCGCCAGCAAAATCGCGAGCTTTTTCCTTGCCATCAACCGCCAGCATCCCAGCAAATAGCGGCACAAACGCCGAATTAAATGCACCCTCGGCAAACAGGCGGCGCAGGAAATTAGGCAGTTTGAAAGCTACAAAAAAAGCATCCGACAGGAAACTCGCACCGAGGCTGGAAGCAATAGTCACGTCGCGGACAAAACCCAATACCCGCGAAAGCAGCGTGTATCCGCCAATTGTTGCTGTTGATTTTACTAGTGACATGAGAAATATGTAGCGGATTATCTTTATTATTTCCAATAGTCTTTTAGGCTGCGCCTACTATCCTCCTCTCCCCCTGCGGGAGAGGATAGTTTTTGTTACCGCGCATACTTAATGCGAGGGTTACAAAAACTTGGTGAGGGGTAATTACGAACTACGCAACTACGAAGCATACCCCCACCCTAACCCTCCCCAGCAAGGGGGGAGGGAAAGAGATTAGACAAGATCAGGCAGGATAAAACCGCTTCCCCGTATCCTGCAAATCTTCCCGGGCAAGGCGCAGGAAAACATCAGCTATTTCATCAGGATGCGGTAGGGTTTCCGGGTCTTCGCCCGGGAAAGCCTTAGCCCGCATGCGAGTACGCACACCACCCGGATCAATCAGGTTAGCTTTCAATGGTGTTTTCGCATTTTCCGCAGCGTAAGTTTCCACCATTTTCTCCAGTGCCGATTTACTAACTGCATAAGCCCCCCAATAAGCGTAGGTTCCACTTGTTACCCCAGATGACACGAACATGGCGCGCGGGGCAGCGGATAATTTCAGCAGCGGGTCAAAACAACGAATCAGGTGAAAATTAGCAGTGAGGTTAACGGCAATAACCTTATCCCAATCATCAGGGTTGCTATGAGCAACCGGCGAGAGTTCGCCCAGAATTCCAGCATTGCCAACCAATATATCCAGCCTGCCGAAACGCTGGGCGATGGACTGTGCCATAATTTCTATTTTATCAGTTTCCAGCAGGTTGAGCGGAACCAAAGTCGCTGTTCCGCCAATTGCTTTTATAGCATCATCCAGCTCTTCCAACCCTGCCACGCTGCGACCAGTAGCGATTACATGCGCGCCCTCAGCAGCAAATCTTTTGGCAACGCCGTAACCAATGCCGCGCGTCGCGCCAGTTATAAGGGCGATTTTGCCGGAAAGTTGCTGGTGATTAGTGACAGACAATGATTGCATAAAAGTTTTCTGTACAAACAGAATATCGTTAATGAGATTTTTTATATTCCTGTAATGCTGTATTATAATCGTTAGATTTAAGTATTTTAGGCATATAACGTATTTTTCGCTTACTACTTAAAGTAAATTCTCCGTTATATCCACCCCTTGCACCGCAAGAATGCTCCCTACAAATACCATTAGGATCACTAAGAACTAACTTATCTCCTTTTACAGAAATTGTTAATTTACATTCGTAACTTGCTGGTGTTTTAAGTACAAATCCACCTATTTTTTTGTATTCTGCAACCCCAAAAATAAAACACTGATGACCATTATAAAACTTAAGTTTCGTTTTAATATAAGCTGCTGAGTCCGAAACACGTACAAATTCTAAAACATTCTCAGATACAAACTTGTCTCCATCAATAGTCCCATTGTTGAATCGCTTCTTATAAACGCCCTCAAGCTTTTTTATTAATTCTTTTGCGAGCTTTGGATCTCCATTCTCCTCATAAGAAGACACAGCATCTATTTCCTTATCTTCTGCAATAGCAACAAAACTGTATAAAAATACTACAAAAATAGATAATACCAAAAGTCTCATAAATCCTCTCAGCTTTACTGCTTCTCTGAAAATAAATCTTTCTGCGAACCACCAACCGCATTCTCAAAATCAGTTAGCGGAATCGGGTAATCACCGGAGAAGCAGGCGTCGCAGAATTGCGGGTTATTATTATCGCGGTTAATGTCCGCCACCGCCTGATACATGCCATCAAGCGAGATGAAAGCAAGGCTATCCACCCCGATAATTTTCGCCATAGCTTCAACATCATAATTGGCAGCAAGCAGCTGGTCGCGGGTTGGCGTATCAACCCCATAAAAGCAGGAATTAGTGGTTGGCGGGCTGGCGATACGCATATGCACCTCCGTTGCTCCAGCATCGCGCACCATGGAAACAATTTTCTTGGAGGTAGTTCCACGGACAATACTATCATCCACCAACACCACCCGCTTACCGTCAAGGATCGCACGGTTGCCGTTATGTTTCAGCTTCACACCCAGATGGCGCACATGATCAGAAGGTTCGATAAAAGTTCGCCCGACATAATGATTGCGGATAATGCCAAGCTCAAAGGGAATACCCGACTCTTTGGCATAACCAATCGCTCCGGGAATTCCGGAATCGGGAACAGGCACAACCACATCGGCCCCTACACTGGTTTCCCGCGCCAGCCACGCACCAATGCGTTTGCGGGTTTCATACACATTGCGACCTTCACTGATTGAATCCGGACGTGAAAAATAAACATATTCAAAAATGCAAAAACGTTTTGGTGCTTTAGCAAACGGTCTTAGCGAGCGCACTCCACTTTCCGTGATAATAACAATTTCACCAGGTTCAATATCGCGCACGTATTTTGCACCAACAATATCCAGAGCACAGGTTTCAGAAGCCAGTATATAGCTATCACCCAGCGTTCCCATAACCAGAGGACGTACGCCAAGAGGATCTCTCACCCCTATCAGCATATCATTACTCATAACTACCAGCGAATAAGCTCCCTCAACCCGCGACAAAGCGTCAAACAGGCGATCTTCAACTGAAGCATGTTTAGAAAGCGCGATAAGATGGATTATAACTTCTGTATCCGAAGTTGACTGGAACAAACAGCCAATATCGATAAGCTGTTTGCGTAGCGTCATGGCATTAGTAAGATTACCGTTATGCGCTACACCCAGCCCACCAAAACTGAAATCACCAAACAAAGGTTGCACGTTACGCAGCAAGGTTTCTCCGGTAGTAGAATAACGGTTATGCCCAATCGCAATATGCCCTTTGAGTTTACCGATAACTTCTGCGGAATTGAAATTATCGCCTACCAGCCCGAGTGCGCGGTGTGTATAGAAATGCTCACCATCGAAAGAAACAATACCCGCTGCTTCCTGCCCACGGTGCTGCAACGCATGCAGCCCCAGCGCGGTTAGTGCCGATGCTTCACCATGCCCGAATATACCGAATATTCCGCACTCTTCATGAAAATGATCTGTATCAAAAGGTAGCATTATTTTTTACCTAAATTTTTAAGTAAATCTTCAAAGCTTCCAGAACCTTCAGTTGCTTTATCTTTCATTTCACCACCAATTTTATCAATATCAGTTGAGTCTATGGAATCAGTCATTCCTGTAGCTGAATCCTGAGCTCTATCTTTTGCTTGCTGCTGCATATTAGAGAGTTCTTCTACATATTTAGGAGCAATATTAGCGAGCATTAAAGCTCCTTTCTCAACATAAGGTCTGGTCTTCGCTTTTTCCAACCAATCAGGACGATTTTCATCCTTTATTACTACCGTTATCAGCAAATAACCAAGGGAAATTATAAATGCACCACGCAACGCACCAAAAGCCAGTCCTAGGAAATTATCAAACCAGCCTATTTCCGTACCTGATTTAAGAACTTTTATAATGATGCGGTTAAAAATTGCAAAGACTATGAGAGAACCGAAATAAAGGCTTAATGTAGCAACAACATTGGCAGCAAGCGGCTTGGCAAAATGCGGTTGCAGCTTCTCCGAAGCTTCCGGGAAAAAACGCACCGTAATAAACGCCGCTCCAATCCAGGCAATAAGTGACAGTATTTCCTTAACAAATCCACGAAAAAATGCAAATATGCACGATAATGCCATAATGCTATATATTGCCATGTCAAAATAGTTCAATTGCGCATCAACCATTATTTTTCCCCATTTTTCTGGTAAATTCAAACAACTGGCTAGCCAGCCCCTGCACTGTTTCTACAGGTTTTATTTTAAGCGTCAATATTAAGGACTGAGTGTTTTAATTATTTTAGAGATCTGTTGTTTTAATATTGGCAAATCGCCATCTAAAACCTCTTGTACCGTTTGAATATTTATATTGCCATAATCGTGAATAATACGGTTGCGCATGTTTATAATAGCCGCCCAAGGAATCTGATTATTATTATTTTGCAACTCTACCGATAATTTTCCAGCAGCTTCACCAATTATCGCTATATTATATAAAACTGCGTGCAAAGCCATTTTATTATGTAAATCTGATATTTTATAATCTTCAATATCTATAATAGCCTGTAATATATCCTGAAGTTTTATCAGGTTAGCATCCAGCTTTTTCATAAGGGCACAGCTTCAGATAAAATATATGGTGCCAGAACCGGCTTTATAGATAAATCATCAAGAACATCTATTTTATGCCCACCCATTAATGCAGAAACACCAACCTCAAAAGCCGAAATATCCAATAAAGAACAGCCTTTTTGCGGATGTACTAAAAAATCAATATCGCTATCCAAATGTTGCTCTCCACGCACCACTGAACCAAAAACACGAACATCCCCAAGCTTGTGCTTAGCAGCAAGCTGAATTATCCCATCACGATAATTAGTTCTTAAAGTCTGTAAATTCATAGTGTTATTGTAACCATATAAATATAAAAGTAAATCATTTCCCGCCAAACAACTGGCTAGCCAGCCCCTGCACTGTTTCTACAGATTTTATTTTAAGCGTCAAATCTTTAAGTGAATGACTGGGTGTATAAGCAATAGAAAACCCCAATTTTTCCGATTCCTTAAGGCGGGCATCAGTGCGCGAGACCGAACGCACCTCACCAGAAAGCCCAATTTCCCCAAACATTACTGCTTTATCCGGCAAAGGCACATCATAAAGCGCGGATAGCAGGGCAGCAGCCACCGCCATATCAGCCGCCGGTTCAGAAATTTTTATACCTCCTGCCACATTTAGATAAACTTCCTTATCCGAAAAACGGATGCCACAGCGTGTTTCCAAAACCGCCAGAATCATCGCCAAGCGGTTAGAATCCCACCCTACTACGGCACGACGCGGTGATGACATATAAGATGGTGCAACCAGAGCCTGAATCTCCACCAGCAACGGGCGCGTCCCTTCCATTCCTGCAAATACGCATGCGCCACTAATCGGTGTATCGCGGTGAGAAAGAAATAATGCCGAAGGGTTAGTAACTTCTTTAAGCCCACCTTCCTGCATATCAAAAACTCCAATCTCATCAGTTCCGCCAAAACGATTTTTGACCGAACGCAAAATGCGGAACTGATGCCCTCGCTCGCCTTCAAAATAAAGCACAGTATCTACCATATGCTCTAGCACACGCGGCCCGGCAATCTGCCCGTCCTTGGTGACATGCCCGACCAGAAACAAGGTTATACCGCGTTTTTTCGCCAGTTTTATCAGCTCATGGCTGGCTGCCCGCACCTGCGAAACTGTCCCTGGTGCAGCCTCTATATTGTCAATAAACATGGTTTGAATGGAATCAATAATCAAAACTTGTGGTGGGTCTTTATCAATGCTCGCAATAATATCACGCACCGAAGTTGCCGATGCCATAAGCACCTTCTTGCTTTGCAAACCCAACCGCCGCGCCCGAAGGCTCACCTGCGCCACCGATTCTTCACCGGAAATATAAGCACAGGACAAATCCAGATTTGCCAGAGATACCACCGCCTGTAATAATAATGTCGATTTTCCTATTCCAGGATCACCACCGATAAGCACCGCGCTTCCGGCAACCAGCCCGCCACCAAGCACGCGATCAAGCTCGCTTATTCCTGTTGTCTGCCGCGCTGCATCCGGTGCATCAGCATCAAGCGGCACAAAATCAACTTTTCGCCCTTTTCCGCCAACCGATAAGCCTTTGGGCGTTATTTCTAAAGTCTGCTCTGAAATACTATTCCACGCTCCGCAATCATCGCAGCGACCTGACCATTTGGTATGGATAGCTCCGCATGAGCTACAGATAAATTGTGAAGTAGGTTTTGCCATTATTTAATCGCCATTAATTAACTGCCATTTTATTATTTCCACTTATGAACATTTGTGCTAATGTACATTTGTACATCAAAAATGAAAAGGGTATTTTATGAGTAGAATTAGCATAGAAGTAACGCCAGATATACACAAGGCAATTAAACTTGCAGCTATTGATAGCGGACTCAGTCTCAAGGATTTTGTGATTCACAAACTAATTGAAAATCACACTCATAAAAAACTGAAATCAGGTGCAGGGCATGATGATTGTCCTCTATGTCGCGCTTTTGGTGGGAAAAATAAGAAATACAAAAAACTAAAGCCAAGCGATATGAAGATCGTAGGAAAATACAAAACCGCAAAGGATATGTTTGCAGACCTGCTTAAGGAATAAATGATGCGGAACATCCAAATCACCAATAAATATCGCAAAGATTTAAAGCTTTGTTATAAAAGAGGTTATAAACTTACCAAATTGGAAAAAATAACGGAGCAACTTAGTATTGACGGAAATCTCCCTCCAAAGAATAAAGCGCATAAACTGTCTGGGAATCGCGCAGGTCAGTGGGAATGTCATATAGAACCAGATTGGCTCTTAATATATGTGATAGATGATAAATCCCTTACTCTCATTGAAACCGGAACACATTCTGACTTGTTTGACTAAAATGCACATATTTGAACTTAAAACTTTGAAGGATTTTTCCCCTGCCTACAAGCTGGTGAAACAAACCAATCCCGCCCTTACCAAAAGCGAATTCAACGCAAGACTGAAGAAAATGCTGAAGCAAGGTTATCGCTGCATCGCCATGGGAAATGACCGGGATTTCATGGGAATTTGTGGGTTTTGGTGGGGAACTCGCCTGTGGTGCGGCGACTTTATTGACCTTGATAATCTGGTGGTTGATGAAAAACATAGGAATAAGGATGTTGGCAAAAAACTGGTCGCCTGGGTAGAAAATGAAGCAAAATCACTTGGTTGTGCGCAAACAGGGCTGGATTGCTACGTTACATTTAATGAAGCTCACCGCTTTTATTTCCGCGAAGGTTATATTATAAAGGGCTATCACTTCATCAAACCCATTGAGAATATTGAAAAATAAGTAATTGCATTTGTATATACAAAATGATATACATAAAAGAGGTAATTTGTGTTATTTGATGGATTTGACTGGGATAAGGGAAATCGTGGCAAATGCCTGAAACATAGTGTTTCAGTTGATGAAATTGAAAATTTGTTTTATGAAAATATTTTGGTTGCGCCAGATATTCATCATTCCAGCAAAGAACAACGATTCCGCGCTATAGGTATTACATTTGAGGGTCGTTATTTATTTATAGTTTTTACTATGAGGCTAAAAAATAAACTACAATTAATCAGGCCAATAAGCGCACGCTATATGCACAAAAAGGAAGTAAACGCACATGAAAAAGAAATTTCCAGAATTCAAAAGTGATTCCGAAGCGGAAACTTTTGTAGATAATGCCGATTTAAGTGAATATGATTTTTCTGATATGATGCCAATGAAGTTCGAGTTAAGACGCAAAGATAAAACTGTTAGCCTCCGCTTGCCTGAACCGTTATTGGACGCTGTGCGTGCCAATGCCAAACGTATTGGTATTCCATATCAACGCTTTATGCGCTTGGCAATTGAACGCGCTATTAAACTGAAGTAGAAAAATGACCAACTTCCTAGACTTTGTAGAAAATAATATACTCCTCCTTGACGGAGCAATGGGAACGCAAATTCAAGGTGCGGATTTAAAGGTAGAAGAAGATTACTGGGGGCAGGAAAACTGCTCGGAAATCCTGAATCTTTCGCGTCCAGATTTTATCCGCAACGTGCATATGAAATATTTTGCAGCTGGCGCGGATGCGGTAGAAACAAATACTTTTGGTGGCTCGATTCTAACCCTCGGAGAATTTGGGCTAGAAGAAAAAACTATTGAGATAAACCGCCGTGCCTGTGAGCTGGCGCATGAGGCGATTGCTGAGTTTTCCCATGATGGGCGCAAGCGTTTTGTGGTTGGTTCAGTAGGTCCTGGTACAAAACTCCCGAGCCTTGGTCATATCTCTTATGATGAACTCGAAACCTCATTCATCTCGCAAATAGATGGTCTTATTTTAGGGCGCGCCGATGCTATTTTAGTAGAAACTGCACAGGACGTGTTGCAGGTAAAAGCAGCGGTGAATGCTACCAAAATTGCCTGTGCTAAGGCTGGCGTGAAGCTACCAATCATGGTGCAGGTAACGATGGAAACCACAGGCACAATGCTGGTGGGAACGGATATGGCAGCGGCAACCACTATAATGAACGCGCTGGATGTAGATGTTATGGGCCTCAACTGCGCGACAGGGCCGCAGGAAATGTCTGAGCATATCCGCTATCTTTCACGCAACTGGCCACGCAAAATCTCAGTGTTGCCCAATGCGGGCTTGCCTGAGCTGCATTGTGGCAAGGTGCATTTCCCACTTTCGCCAGATGAAATGGCGCGCTGGCTTGAGCGTTTCCTGAAAGAAGATGGAATAAATATTGTCGGCGGATGTTGTGGCACTAATGAAGAACATATTGCTGCTATAAATGCGATGCTGGAACGGCAAGAAGCTGGTAAACCCCGCCCCTCTCCTGTTAAGCGCGACGTGCATTTTGTTCCGTCAGTCGCTTCATTGTTCAACTCGGTGGAATTGCGTCAGGAAAACGCGATTCTTTCCATCGGCGAACGCTGCAATGCTAACGGCTCCAAGAAATTCCGCGAGGCGCAGGAGCGCGAAGATTGGGATGCTTGCGTGGATATGGCAAAGGAACAGGTGCGCGAAATGTCGCATACTCTGGATATATGCACAGCTTTTGTCGGGCGTGATGAGGTGAAAGATATGAGCGAAATGCTCACCCGCCTGCGTGGTGGTATTACAGCCCCGCTGGTTATCGATTCCACCGAGCTTAACGTGCTGGAAGCATCGCTGAAACTTTATGGCGGCAAGGCGATTATCAACTCGCTGAATTTTGAAGATGGTGAAGAACCGGCGGTAAAGCGCATGCTACTTGCCAAGAAATATGGTGCAGCAATGATTGCCCTTACCATTGACGAGGAAGGCATGGCAAAAACCGTGGATAGGAAGCTGGAAGTCGCGCATCGGCTTTATGATTTCTGCTGCAATAAACACGGCTTGCCACCATCAGATTTAATGATCGACCCGCTGACTTTCACCATCTGCACCGGCAATGAAGATGACCGGAAACTGGGGTTGTGGACGCTGGAAGCGATTGAAAGAATTTCCAAAGAACTGCCGGATGTGCAGATCATCCTCGGTCTATCAAATATTTCTTTCGGGCTAAACCCGCCTGCCCGCCATGTGCTGAATTCGGTGTATCTCGATCACGCGCAAAAACGCGGTATGACCGGCGCAATCATCCATGTTTCCAAAATCATGCCACTGCACAAAATCCCGAAACACGAGGTGGAAGCCGCCGAGGATTTGATTTTTGATAGAAGAAGTCCGCTGGAGATGGTGGCTTAATTATTGAATTTATAATGGAACTGGTATAAATTTTGAATTGGCTCTCATTTCTTGTCTTAATGAAAGTTTTTCGGCTTCCTCAAGACCACTACCAACTGGCATACCAAAAATATTATAATGTCTTGGCGGAGGCTCTTTCTTTACTATGTTCAATTTTGCCAATTGATAGAATTTTACTGCCAGATCACCGCGACCTAATAGTGGTCTATCGGGGTATGATGGTTCAACATATTCTTTTGATATATTCCAAATATAATTCTCTAAAAGATTTGTGGTTTTATACACAGAAAATCCATCAGGATGTTTACCTTTAAAAACAGAGGTTTTGACGGTATGGGGACTAGTATTATAATCAATGTCGCTTTTATAAAATAAATAACGGGAAAGAATATCATCAGGCTTTAAGTCGCTTACCATCGGAATTACCAAAGTGATGATTTATATCTATAAGTATTTTATCTATTGATTCTTGGCAAAAATTCATATGTCCATAATTATTAGTTCGTTTTCCCTTTTCGTACAAAGAATATATAATTCCTTTTCCATCCAGAATTACGGAAAAAATTGTTATTTTCCCAGAATCATTTTTATACCATTCGAACAATATTTCACCAGTAACTTCTACATTTAATGAAGGCTCATGAATCGCAATAGGAAGCCTATTTATAAATTCTTGAGAATGAGGAATAGTATTTGGAAGAGGTTGCTTTTCTTCCGGCAAGCTTTCTAATAAGTCTTGTAATATTTTAGTTTTCCATACAATCTTTACAGCTGTAGACTGCCTATATTGAACAAAATCTAGAACTTTACTATCGACTTTATTATCCCAACCATATGGATTATTCATTTGTACATCTCCAAGGCCTTGGTTGTTAAATGAGTACAGAAAACAGAATTTTTTACTTCTCTCATTTCTTTGAAACACTCCCTAATGATATCATTATGTATATCTTCAGGCAATTCTTTCCTAATAATATCAATATCTAAAATAAAATTTTTATATTCATCATCATTAGGTTGCTGTACAAAATTAACTATACTTTCATATTTTGAATCAAAGAAATCAAACATATATCTATATTGAAATTGACTGATTTTCCCAATTTTATCTATATTATCAGGAAAGTTCATGTTAACAGAAAAATACTCTGTTAATTTAGCAGATTTTGGAATTTTTATAATATTAATGAAGCGTAATCCCATTCGAGATGCTATTATCTTCTTACGACAATTCCTGTATTGATCCCAAACATATATTGCATTTTTAATGAATTCATCTCCACCTGGATAATCTCCAAGGTTATTATATGAAAAACCATTTAATCTAAATTGGGTTAACTCTGTTTCATTTGTACTACTGTACATAATTCCAAATGGTATCTGTTTGCTCAATAATTGATTATCTTCAATAATTCCTTGAAAACGAGATAATTGCCCTTTTTTTGCAAATCTACTATTAAAGGCATTATCGGTAATAGATAAATTATCTACTGATAAATCTTCCTCTTCTTCCAGTATAATTTCAAAAACAGCCTCAATTGCTGGTGGTTTTTTTATATCATCTAAAATTTTTGTTGCTTCATTTGTCATATAAATAATTTATTGTATTTTTATGTTTATATAGGAACAATTTATTGACTGGAAGATAGTTTATTTAATTTATATAAGTAATTTACGGTGCGGCGGTTAATATTTAATTAAAGCTCTTCTATCCTAACCATCAGCGGCTGTTCAAGAACCGAAGAAAGTCTGGAAACTTCTTCTATGGCAGTGAGCATATTTGCTTCCTGCGTTTCGTGGGTGGTGAGCACCAGCTGCACATTTTCGCCCGGCGCATGTGAATGTTGCAAGAAGGTGCGCAGGGAAATATTATGCTGCTTGAAAATATCGGTGACTTCGGCGAGCACACCGGGTTTATCCGCCACCGCAAGACGCAGGTAATAAGAGCTTTTGAGGCTCTCCATCCCGATAAAATTATCCAGCTGCAACTTGCTCACCGGCAAGCTGAACGGTTTGTATTTAACGCCACGGGCAATATCCATTATATCAGCAACCACCGAAGATCCGGTTGGATTCGCCCCTGCCCCGCGCCCTTCGAGGAATATCCGCCCGACGAAATTTCCTTCCACCAGCACAGCATTATATACGCCCTGCACTGTTCCAAGCATTGAGGCTTTACCAACCATTGAGGGATGCACACGCTGCTGGATTCCGTTTGCAGTCTGCACGGCAATGCCGAGTAATTTGATAGTGTAGCCAAGCTCATCGGCAAATTTCATATCGCGGAGCGTAATGCGGCGGATGCCTTCCACATAAACCTTGTCAAGCGCAGGCGCACTGCCATAAGCAAGGCTGGCGAGGATTGAAATCTTATGGGCAGTGTCGATCGCATCAACATCAAAACTCGGGTCAGCCTCGGCGTAACCAAGCTCCTGTGCTTCCTTCAAAACTTCATCAAAGCCACGTTTGCTTTCCCACATATTGGTGAGGATATAGTTACAAGTTCCGTTTAAAATACCCATAACCCGCGCAAATTTATTGGCAGCCAAACCATCACGCAGGGTTTTTATAATCGGGATTCCGCCAGCCACCGCTGCTTCAAACGCCAGCACTGCTCCGGTTTTTTCGGAGAGTTTAGCAAGTTCAACTCCATGATGGGCGATCAGGGCTTTATTCGCAGTAACCACCGATTTGCCGTTTGTAAGTGCGGTTTCCACCAGCGTTTTTGCGACACCTTCTGAACCACCAATCATTTCGACCACAACATCAATTTCAGAATCACTGGCAAGCGCGACAGGATTTTCTACCCAGCGCAAACCGCTAATATCACACCCACGTTTTTTATTTTTATTGGAAGCTGAAATCGCCACCACTTTCAGTTCACGGCCACAACGCTCGGCAAGTAGCTCAGACTGTTCGCGTAAAATACCAAGCGTACCGGAACCAACCGTTCCAAGCCCTGCTATGCCTATACGCAAAGGACTGCTCACACAGCCTTCTCCAGACTGCGTATATTTTTCTGAGGGTCAGTGGCAAGAAACTGCTTTATGTTGCGCACAGCTTGGCGGATACGGTGCTTGTTTTCAACCAGCGCGATACGCACGAATCCTTCCCCGCCTGGACCAAAGCCAATGCCAGGAGCAACCGCAACATCCGCATTCTGCAGCAATAATTTAGAAAATTCTAGGCAACCAACATCCAGATAAGCATCGGGAAGTTTTGCCCACAGAAACATTGAGGCATTTGGAACAGTAACATCCCATCCAGCATCAATCAGACCTTCAGCAAGTATATCACGGCGCACCTTATACATTTCGCGTAAATTCACCACATAATCCTGCGAACCATTAAGGGCGGAAGCAGCTGCAACCTGCACTGGCAGGAACGTTCCATAATCAAGATATGATTTTATTTTGGTAAGAGCTGCAATCAAGGTTTTATTACCGGAAGCAAAACCAATGCGCCATCCCGCCATTGAGTAGGTCTTGCTCACTGTCGTGAACTCAACAGCAATATCTTTCGCGCCTTTTACCTGCAGGATAGAAGGTGGTGGATTGCCGTCATAATATAATTCGCAATAAGCCAGATCTGAAATTACATATACGCCATAATGCCTGCAAATATCAATAACCCGCTCGTAAAAACCAATATCCGCTGACTGCGCCGTCGGATTGCAAGGATAGTTTACTATCACCGCAACTGGCTTGCGCTTGCCATCATCAAGCACAGCTTTGAGCGCGGTAAAGAAATCCTCTCCAGTACTATTGGGAACCGGAACAACCTCCGCGCCGGCAATTACAAAACCCCAGACATGAATAGGATAGCTCGGGTCAGGAACAACAAACCTGTCACCAGGACCAGTTATAGCCTGCGCCAGATTAGCCAGACCTTCTTTTGAACCAATGGTAACTACCACTTCCGAATCTGGATCAAGCTCCACGCCAAAACGCCGCGCATAATACGCTGCCTGTGCTTTGCGCAGACCATGAATCCCACGCGACAGGGAATAACGATGGACTTTAGGGTCTTTAAGTGTTTCCCGAAGCTTGTCAATCACATGCTGCGGTGGCTGGGAATCAGGATTGCCCATGCCGAAATCAATAATATCATGACCACTTGCACGAGCAGCAGCCTTGATTTTATTTACCTCAGCAAACACATATGGAGGTAAGCGACCAATCCTGTAAAATTCTTCCTGCATATAACAAACTAATAACCCGAAGTTTGAGCTCTGCGCGCATCATAACGCGATGGACGAATGGTCTTTATAATTGCTGGCGATGGAAGAGAATCAGGAACATCAAGCGATTGTGAGGCTGGTTCAGAAGCTGGATCAGCTGACGGAATCGGAGATTCTGCGATTGCCACTGCGCTTGCTGCAATATCATCAATAACCTTAGCTTTTTCATGAGCTTCTTCTTTATTATCTGATGATGCCTCAATATTCACTTCGCTCAAAGAACTAATCGAAGCGACAGTCTCAGTCTCTTGATTTTCTACTACCCCGGAAAATGTTTCTTCGACTGGCTTAGTTTCAGAAAAACTGCTAAAAATACGCTCAAAGAAATTCGGCTTATCTTCTTCCATAGTTTCTACAATTACCGGCACAGAATTTTCCTCTATATTACTCTTTTCCGAAGCAAGAAAAGGAGCAGGAGGATGCTCTAAAGCTGGTTGCAAAGGTGGAACCGTAACCACACCGGCGACAGGTGATAAATCTTCCTTCAAAGGTTCTGATTCCAAAGAGGATGGAGACTGGTTAGATGTATCAGGAACAGATGGGGTTGGAGCTTCGCGTTCTAGTAATTCCTTCTCCTGCTTCGAAATACCGTGTTCTTGCTTTAATTCATTAAAATTCTGCTGTTGATCGCGCTTAACGGCATCAAATGCCTCCGGTCTAGGAGGAACTGACGAAAGATCAGGATAAGCTGTTGGCTGCACTTTTTCAGGCTCACTTGCAGAGAACCCAAACACATCAAGTTTAGAACCTATACTTCCAAGCAAAGTTTCTTCAGGTTCAGCTGGTGGTGCATCAGCTGGTGGTACACTAGCTGAATCCAACAATTCCGTATTATTACCTACATTGACATTTATGTTCTGATCAGAAGCTTTTTCAACTACTATAATTGATGTCTTTTCAGGTTCTGCTGCATCCACAAACATTATCTTTGATTCTTTATCTTCCAGTTTAGATTGTGGTGATAAAGGGATAGATAATCCCATTAATGGGTTGGCGATGCCTTTTGGTCTATAAGGATTACCAAGAAAAGACTTGCGGGCAACAATTGGTTCGACTATCCGCTCCACTGGCTCCTTAGATTCTACAATTTCCTTCGGTGTTTCATCACCAAAACCAAACCAACCACTAAAAAAGCCTTTTTTGCTTCCAGAATCATTTTCCGCCTGCACCAGTTCCGCTTCTGGCACTTCATTTCCATGAGCATCATATTTATCATACGGATCATCCAATGCCGTTTCCACTCTTTCTGGTGAAACATTAGTAACCATCGGAGGCAGTTTATTACTAGTCGCAGGTGGCATATCCGGCGATTTAATAGCACGGCTATTGTAAGCCGGAGCGCGACGCCCACCATCAACCTTCTGAGGAGAACGGCTATCACCAAACATATCGGTAACGCTCGACATACCACACCCTGTAAGCAGCAAGATCGCCGATACTCCCAAACAAATTCCCATACGCGAAATTGTAAGGTTGGATGTGGTTAGCAAATTTTCATCTTTTATCGTATTTTTCATAATACTGAATCCAATGCATAATATTTGGTTTTATTTATTTTAATTTAATTTAGCTATTTTAATTAGTTGCCAGTAACTATACAACATGTTTAGATAAGATATATAGTAGAGGCTTGCCTTATGCAATTACCTATTTGTTGTTACTATATGTTTTTTATATTTTGAAAAATGATATTGGACATGATGTCGCCATATGCAAAATAACAAGCAAGATAGCAATAATTTCTCTACATTTACTCATGATCCTGCTGAATTTGCAGGAAATATGGCAAAGGCTGCTGAAAAATGCCAGCTTATTATGCAGGAATTCCTCTCCAAACAGGCGCAGGATGTGGCAAGCACACCAATTGACCCGCTTAACATAGCAAATGCCTTTACGGAATTATTCACCCGCATGATTAGTGACCCGGTTGGTTTGGCAGAAAAGCAATTGAATTTTATGCAGGATTATATGTTCCTGTGGCAGAAAACCACCCAACGTTTATTCGGAGAGGAGCAAGAGCCTGTTATAACACCAGATAGCCGGGATCGTCGCTTTAAAGATGTGGCCTGGGAACAGAATACTCTCTTTGATTTTCTTAAGCAGTCATATTTGTTATCAGCACGTTGCATCCAGCAATCGGTAAAAGAGGTGGATGGGCTAGATCCACATGATGCCCGCAAAATCGATTTTTATACTAGGCAGTTTATCGATGCCATGTCGCCTAGCAATTTTTTGATGACCAATCCTGAGGTATTGAAAGCAACGATAGACAGCAATGGCGAAAATCTGGTTAAAGGCTTGGAAAACCTTCTTGAAGATATCGAACGTGGCAAAGGAAGTTTACGCATCAGCATGACGGATCAGTCGGCTTTCGCTGTTGGCAGAAATCTTGCCGTCACCAAAGGGAAAGTAGTTTTCAGGAATGATTTAATTGAGCTTATTCAATATGAGGCTACAACTAAAGACGTTTACAAAACTCCATTACTAGTCATACCTGCATGGATAAACAAATACTACATACTGGATTTACAGCCGGATAATTCTTGTGTGAAATGGGCTGTTGATCAGGGGCATACGGTATTTGTCATTTCCTGGGTCAATCCCGATGAACGCCTGAGCAAAAAGAGCTTTGACGATTATATGAAAGAAGGACCTCTGGCAGCTATGGAGGCAATAGAAAAGGCGACAGGGGAAAAATCAATCAGTGTATTTGCTTATTGCCTTGGCGGAACTTTAATGTCCATTACTCTCGCTTGGCTGCATGCTAAAAAGCAGCAGGATCGCGTCAAATCTATAACTTATCTCACCACCATGATTGATTTCTCAGAGGCTGGTGAGCTTTCTGTATTCATCGATGAGGAACAGTTAAAACTTCTGGAAAACCGGATGTCACAGCAAGGTTATCTGGAAGGCAGCGAAATGGCGATGACTTTCAATATGCTGCGAGCTAATGATTTAATCTGGTCTTTTGTGGTGAATAACTACCTGCTCGGCAAAGACCCATTCCCTTTTGATTTGCTCTATTGGAACTCCGATTCTACGCGCATGCCGGCAGCTATGCATAGCTTTTATCTACGCAATATGTACCAGCAGAACAAATTGATTAAACCAAATGGCATTACTATTGATGGGGTTCCTATTGATCTGCGCACGATAAAAACTCCGACCTATATGCTTTCTACGCGTGAGGACCATATAGCACCATGGAAATCAACCTATGCCGCCACCCAGGTATTCGGTGGCAGTATTCGCTTTGTACTTGCTGCGTCCGGACATATAGCCGGAGTTATAAACCCGCCTTCCAAACAGAAATATTGTCACTGGATTAATGAAGACCTGCCTAAATCCTCTGATGACTGGCTAAAATCAGCGCAGGAACATGCCGGTTCATGGTGGATGGATTGGCAAAATTGGCAATTACAGTTTGCTGGAGAAAAAGTTCCGGCGCGTATTATAGGTGCCGGCAAATTAAAGCCGATTGAAGACGCTCCTGGAAGCTATGTCAAGGCTATGGTGTAATTTATAATCTGTAATTTATAATCTGTATTTTATAGTAATTTGATATAATAATTACCCACTCGTCATTGCGAGAATGCGTAGCATTCGTGGCAATCCAGAAGCCAAAACATGTTGAAAATACTGGATTGCTTCCTGCCACGCTATGCTCGCAGTCGCAATGACAAGAATTGGGGATTTTTATTCTCAAATGAATATATAATGATTACAACAAAACTAAGCGTGACCAACTGAAGCCGAGAAATTCCCGACATCAAAGCCGAGAGAGGAAATAGCAAGACCCCATTTTGCTTCGTTATCAGTGTCAAAAAGCAACTGCTTAGTCGCTGAAACGACAATCCAGCTTCCACTTTCCATTTCCGCTTCCAACTGCCCAGCACTCCAGCCGGCATAACCAAGAGCAAGCATAGAACGCTTTGGCCCACCACCGCCCGCCATTGCCTGCAACACATCGGCATTAGAAGTAACAGCTACACCGTCATGTTTGCAGATAGAGCCATTGGCAATAAATTCATCGCTATGAATTATAAATCCTCTATTACTCTCAACCGGACCGCCAAAATGCACCTGCGTACCATGGCTGTAAGTAGTTTCTATATTAAGCTGCTCCATTATGTCATCAACCTTGACATTATCTATAGGATAATTAACGATAATTCCCATGGCTCCCGCTTCATTATAAGAGCACATATAAATAACCGCCCTAGTGAAACAAGATTCCTGCAAAGAAGGCGCAGCAACCAGAAATTTTCCGGCAATAGAACCGGCACTCGCACCCACAGAATAACCAACGCCAGATTTGACGGCAACATTCACGCCAGCCACTGACGCTTTCTGCCTAAGTAATGTTATATCTTCAGCCATAATTGTGAATATAACGCATTTAAAAAAAAATAAAAGTACATATTACAGGATTTTTATGCTTTTTTTGTCCAGCTTGCCGGCAAGATTTCCAGCTTTACACCATCACCGACAAAAGGCGTATCAGCATCTTTGGCAATAGCATATTTATCATTATAAATCAGGGCAATACCAATATCTTTAAGTGAGGTACGCATCTCTCCTATTACTTCATCACCTACCATTATTTTGCTGCCAGAAACAGGCAGATTCTCATCTGCTTTCACGCTGTAAAAAGATTTCCTGACCTGCCCGCGAAATTTGCTGCGGGCGGTTACTTCCTGCCCAATATAGCAGCCTTTGGAAAAATCAACCCCGTGCAATTCTTCAAAACCACTCTCTAATAATAATGATTTTTCTACAACCATGTCACTGGTATCAGGTACGCAGAGCGAAAGTCTGAAATATTCATACTCTTCTACTACTACTGGTGAAATCGATTTTTGCTGACAAAATTCGGCAATAGCATCTTTCCTGCCAATCGCCCTGAAACCAAGTTCAGGCAGGCGTGGATCAACATATATATTATAATCTGGATTTTCATTTTCTTCTGTCACACCCGCCCATAAAGCACAAACGCTAAATGACTCTTCTACTGCAATTTCCACTTTCGAGCGCAGACGGTAAATTTTCAATCTGGAGAATAAATCACCTACCCTATCGCGCTTTACATCAACGAATATTTTGCCATTCCACGGAATAAGAAAAAAATCATGCAGGAATCTTCCTTGCGGCGATAAAAGCGCGGCATAAACTGGCTTACCATCAGCAAGCTGCCTGACATCATTACTTACCAGACCCTGCAGAAACTCCAGCGAATCTTCTCCGCCAATGCTTATTAATCCACGCTGCGATAAAAACGCATTAAACATCTAAATACTCGTAATTCGTAGCTCGTAATTCGTATTTTGCAGCTCTTAACACACTAAGCCCTGAATCACAATTCTTGGCTTTATTTATGAGAATTATTTTTATTTTTTCCATCTTCTATTTTCTCCAACCTGCGCAAACGCTCTTTAATGAAATAGTTCATGTATTTGAGATCCATATCCTTTATATCATTTGCTTCAGCACGTTCTTTTATGGTCTGCATAATATTATATGCATCTTCCATTTCACCACGCTTCTCCCTTACCACCGCTGCCATCTGCTGCGCCCATACTGGAACTGCTTTATTGACTAGAGGCGATGAAACTTTAAGTGCCAGATCCTTATCATCCAGTTTATGCATTGCCAGATAAATAGACTGTACCAGCCACCACCATTTAGCACCAACATCACGCACGGAATGGGTATGGAGATAATCAACCACATAGCGCACATCCGCTGTGTTCTGCGTCTGACTGAAATAATAAGTCGCCATGGCAGGAATAATATTTGACCGGGCATCCAGCTCATCTAAAAGATTGAACCATAAATAAAGCTTGTTGAAATCATAATAACGGAGTGAAGTTGAGCGTCCAAAAGTGTCGCCAGCGTTTTGTAGGTTAAACGCCAATATCCTGAAATAAAACTGGTTATCGCCAAAGGTTAAGGCATGGAGAGCTTCTCGCCCAGGAACGTCAGGAACTATTCCCATATCTGGGGTAATATCCTTGGTTTTATACCAATAACCAAGCTGTAACAGCACCAGAACTGCGAGCAGCGAATAGTTACGAAAGAATGTATTTATTTTTGTTGCCATAATCAAAATTGCCTGCGACGGAAATCAATCATAGTTGCAGCAAGCAGAAGCGGTATAAAAACCAGAGCCTGCGCTATGCAGACTTGCCAGTCCTGCTGACTTACAAAACCATAAACCAGCCAGTCACTTTTAGCAAAAAAATCAAGTCTAGGCAATAAGGTAGAAATAGCTTGCAACGCCCATTTAAGACCAACAAATTTTATATCATTAAACATTCCGGAATTAGACGTAAAAACAAAGAAAGCCATCATCCGAGACAATATATAAAAACCCATGCAGCCAAGTACCGCTGTTACCGCACTACGCATAGTGAATGCAGAAAACAGGGAAAGTGCAACCACAATACCCATTTCCAAAAGCAAGCTAAGCGACCAACCGATAAATCCGGCAAAATTAACAGGTCCTATAAAGGCAATGATGGCAACCACCGGAATGGTAAGAAGCAAGCCGACAAAGGAAAAGCCAAGCCAGTAGGAAATGACCAGATTAGAGCGCGATATAGGGCGCGAGAGAATCACATCAATTTCTTTAGTATCAAAGGCATTACGTATATGAAAACAGATAAAAACTATAAGTCCCGCCATCAGAATTAATCTGGAAGATGAAGATGCGAAAGACAAGGTCATTTCTGTTTCTTCAATAAAGGCAGTGCTGCCGAGAGTTGCAGAAATTGCCGTGGCTACCAGAATACCAACAAATAAACCAATAAAAAGCCAATCGCGTAAAGCGGTAATCATAATATAACGGATATTAGTCAACATAAGAAACCTCTTAAGAATGCCTTATTTCAAAACTTATTACTTTAAAATTTTAGGGGGCGAGGATCCTGCATGAATTTCTGATAAACTGCTTTATCGTAAGGATCTGCGCTACCGCTGCTACCAACAATAGTGGCGCGTATAAATATCACCAGTTCTTTTTTGGTGTTCTTCTTATCCACATATTTGAACAGATTGCCAAAAAACGGCATTTCGCTGGCATAAGGAACTCCACTGTCAGTATTAGTAACCTTATCTTCCAGCAGACCACCAATCACCAAAGTCTGCCCGCTTTTAACCTTCACGATGGAATCAAGCTCCCTGGTTTCAACCTGTGGAATCTGGCTGACAGTTCCCGCAAGGGCCTTCCCTACATCAGTAGTAACGTCAAAAGTCTGAAGGGCAAGAGCAAGATTAATTTTAAACCCAGGATCATCGACAAATTTTATAAAACGCTTGAGTGTCGGGCGAATACCAAGAGTTACTTCATCCGTCTCCTTGTTAATAGAAGGCTGCAAACTCAGTATTATTCCCACAGGCTCAGATTGCTTCTCACTGGTAGCGGTTATAGTTCCCTGCGTGGTAGTCGTTCCGCTGGTCGTTGTCGGAGTAGAAGTCAAAGTTACTTTGAAATAAATCAGATTCTCTACAAAACTGAGCACTGCCTGCTGGTTATTCATAGCGTTGAGACGTGGACTGGAAAGAGCGCGTGTGGTTCCGAACTCATCCAGCAATTTGACTGCCGCCGAAAGATCAACGCCAGTGCCGAAAATATCATTTTTCAGCACAGTCATCAATGGCACACTATTATCCGTAACACCTTTTACTGCATTGCCCAGATTTCCTGAAAATTTCAGGGTATTACTACCGAAATTTGTCCAGTTTATACCGCTTTGATAAGTATCATTAAGGCTAACCTCCACCACTTTAGCTTCAATAAGAACCTGTGACGAAGTATTTTCCACAACACTATTTATAAACTTCTTTATCATCTCATGCTGTTTTTCTGTAGCTGAAACAGTAAGAGTTGATGCCTGACGGTTCACCACATAGAAAGAGCCATTTGCTCCAGTGGTGGCTACGGCTGGAGTACTAGTTGCCGGTGCTGGCGGTTGAGCCGGTGCAACCGTCGTTGCCTGCGTTGGTTTTATAACACTTTTATATGACTCGGAAGAAGCATCACCAACCTCTTCCAGAGGCGGCTCCACCGCAGAAGAAGACTTCTCTGCCGCAGCAGGAACCTGCTGCGCGGCAGTTGTAGAAACCGAGCTGCGCTGCGGTGGTGTATATGCCAGAATTTGACCTATACTACTTTCAAATTTTAACCAGAAATCACTGCTTGAGGTTGCGGTGATACTGGAGCTGGAACCACCACCACCTGATGATCCGGAACCACCACCCCCTCCTCCTGATCCAACACCTCCAGTACTGATACTACCATTGGCACTGCGATCACTATTCAGTAAATCAAGGGAATAAATATGCATATATGGCGTATCACGCTCAACGCGCAGCACACCATTCTTCATGCTATAGCGAAGTCCTGCCATGTTGGATATGCGCTCTATCACTTCGTTAAACGGTCGATCAGTAGCGCGCAATGAAACACCTCCGGTGATACCGGCATCAACATCAATATCCACTTTTGCAAGGCGGGCAAGCTCAAGTAGAACATCCTTGAGCGGAACATCATCGGTAACGGCTAAAGACACCAGTTGTGTTTCACCAATTTTCGGACGCGGTGGCGCGGCTATAATTTCAGCAAGGTCAGGAATCGGTGGCTCAACCACATTACCAAGATTGGCGGTGACTTCCGGCTTATTAAAGCTTGCTGTATCACGCATATCACGAAAATCTTGACGCACCAGACCACCTGGTCGATCAATAGAGTCTAAATTCTTCCACCTGGAAGCGAACTTATCAGTATCACAACCGGACATCAAAACAGTGCAGGATAATAGCAATAAAAGCTTATTCGCTCTCTGTTTCACAATACACCGTACCTTATATATAGTTGTATCAAAGTAATATATCCAACCTACATTACTATATCTAGTAATTCAACAATGCAACTATTCAATCGGTATAAACATAAATTTTTCTGTAAAATATTTTTACTGTTTCTCAGAAGCATCAATAAACACGTCAAGCTGTTGCCCGACATAAAGCGATGCATCAGCGAGAGGCTCGATTGAATATACCACTTCCATTATACGCGTATCGATCAGTTCAGTAGCGTTGCCGCTAAGTTGAGTTTTTGGCTGCACCAATGGCTCAACGCGCACGAAGTTAAGATTATATTTGCGCTCCTTGTTACTACGCAGATATGCGATAGCTTTTGCTTTTTCATTAAAACGCCACAGATCATTTTCATCAATCTGCACCCGCAAATGCAGAGGAGTAGTATTGCCCATAACAACAGGGGCGAATGCCGCCCCTGCCGAAGCAAACTCACCTGCCCGCACTCTTACTTTAAGTACCTCTCCCGAAATCGGCGCAATTACTGTGTGTTTATTTAGCATACCCTTAGCTGAATCGAGAGTACTGGTAGCACTTTCCAAATTAGCTTTTGCTTTACGTACAATAAATATCTGTCGCTGCTTCTGAGTTACACTAATAGAAACACCGCCTTGTAAATTGTCATACCGCTTGAGCAAATCATCCTCATCATCAAGCTGTGCCTGCGCTACTCTTACATTAGCCTGTGCAACCGCTAAGTCTGATTCGGCAGAACGTTTATCAGTTATAAGCAAAACATCACCAGCATTTACTTTATCACCCTCATTGACTTTTACTTCGGAAATTATTCCAGAAACAAAAACGCCGACTGATAAATTTCTGCTATTTGCCTCAACCACCCCAGTACCAGAAACCGACTGAGTATAAGGAGTGACAGGTGGTGAAACCAGATTGTTGGAAGGCGGTGGCGGAGGATTGCCTTTGGTAAAAGTAAAAATTATCGCTCCGGTAAGACCGATAACCGCAACAATGATTGATAGATTAACTTTGTGTCCTAGTATCTTCATATGATTTTTCCATATTATTGGTTTCAATTTTTACTATCACCCCATCATCCATATGGGCAATACGATCAGCATAATTAAAAATCCTCTCATCATGTGACACGACAATCAAAGTAGTGCCAAGTTTTTTCTGCATGGCTTTCATTGTGTCCATAATTTTCATTCCGGTATGATGATCCAGCGAACTGGTTGGCTCATCACATACCAGTAAAGCTGGTTCGTGCACAAGTGCGCGGGCAATCGCCACGCGCTGCTGCTGCCCGCCAGAAAGCTGGTTGGGGAAAGAATCAATCTTATCAGCAAGCCCCACTTCCACGAGTATCTCCCGCGCCTTTTTCATTGCATCGTCCCAGCCCATATTGTTTATAATAAGCGGAATCCCAACATTCTCAGTCACAGTAAGCGTTGGTATCAGGTGAAATGACTGGAATATGAAACCTATGTTCTTTGCACGGAAATCCAGAATTTCTGTATTCCCCATATTTGCATAATTCTTGCCCAGTACTTCGCAAACGCCACTATCATAATGCAATATACCAGCAACGATGGAAATAAGCGTGGTCTTTCCACAACCGGAAGGGCCAACCAGCATAAAAAATTCACCTTTTGCAACTTCCAGATCGGTGCCGCGGATAACATTGATTATATCATCACCAGCCGAGAAATTTTTAATTAAATTGCGACATATAACAGCCTTCATGCTTCAGCCCCGAAACACAACGGCTGGATCAATTTTAATGACCTTACGAATGGCAAAAAGCGCGGAGATTGTTACAATCGCCAGCACGCCCAGACCAGCAAAAACCAGAAGTATAGGTGGCATTCTGAAAGCTAAAACCGAATCATGGAACTTCATTCCGAAAAGCGATGTTATGCCAACCCCTATTCCATAACCAATCATTCCAACTACCAAAGCCTGCAGTACTACCATCTTTGCCAGAACGCTATTACGCACACCCATTGATTTAAGAGCAGCGTAATGTTTCGCATTTTCATTCACAAAAGTAAAAAATGTCTGCCCAACAATCGCCGCGCCCACCAGAAAACCAAGAGCAACTGAAATCCCGAAATTTATGGGGATACCCGTGCTTTTCATCCAATATTGCAAGTTTTGCTGCTCGAAAGCTGCGCGCGAATAAGCAGCCAGCCCAGTCGCATCTTCAATACGTTTGCTTAAAACATCAATGCTTTCTCCCTCTTTGGCTTTCACCAGAATGTAACTCAGATGTTTGCGGGTGGAAGGCGAATAAAAAACGGCGCGGGAATAGGTGGTATAAACCTGTGGCTGCAGCACAAAATTGCGGGTGGTTTTAATTTTGCCGACAACAACCGCCCGCTTATCATTTATCTCAATTACATCACCAGTAAGCAGGGGACGTGTATCACCGTCTGGGGTTTTTACACGCAGCTGGGTTTTTGCCGCCTCATCGCTTACCAATATTGCATCAGCAAGCCTGAGATCAGTAAGTTTTCCTTCTAAAATTCTACTTGGCGCGCCGACAAAAGTTGCGTCATCCAGTCCAGTCATATCAACAAAACGGGTATTGCCATCAGGCAGCTTGGTTGCCACCATATTTTTAAATAACGGAATAGCCCACGCCACCCCTTCTATTCCCCGCACCCGACCAAGTTCTACATCACGCAGCGGTTTATTTTCTTCTACAAACTGGATACCAGCATCCATAACCCAGATATCAGGTTCGGAAACATCGCCAATAAAACTATAAGTTCGTGAAAGTAGCCCAACCAAAATAGCAGGCTGCTGAGTCATAATCAAAGCGGCGAAAGTTACACCTACAATCATGGCTATATATTTGCCACGATCACCAAACAGCATCTTCAGGGCGATAAGGTACATTGCGCCACTATAGGCAGTGGTTAATTCATTGCAACTGATAAATAGGTCTTATAAGCATAGCTAATTATTGGTAGATTATCGCAAATGTTCGGTATTTTATTGCATATTATTTGTTCATTATCCGTAGAGTTTCGCATCGTTTTGGAACTTTTATTTTATGTTTTATTGCAATATATTACCTAATTTTTATTCAATAAAATGGCAGTCCCTTCCGTTTTGATGTGACATTATGTGACATTTTTTTAGCCAATTAACTATTTTACGAGTAAGGCGTAGTTTATAGTTCGTAAAAAGTTTATGCTATAAAAAATAGACAGGGAAGTGGGGATTTAGTCATTGCGAGAATTTTTGTAAAAAATTCGTGGCAATCCATCTTTATTATTTCGAAAAACTGGATTGCTTCGGCTTTGCCTCGCAATGACATCTTTACTTCTAAAAAGAGAGGCAACTAAACTCCAAACTCTACACTCTAAACTCAGCACCTCAAGATATAGTCTTTGCCAGCGAGACTTTACCGCTACCCCTGCTTGCCGCTTTCTGCTGCGATGAATGCGGCTTCCAACCAGTCATGGTTATCAGCTCAAAACTGGCTGTGATGCGGTTATCATTATTGGAAAAATCGCGCAGGTAATTATCAACAGCCGACATCATAAGCGAGCATGGGGTAAAATTCTTCTCACATTCAGCAAGGGAATTGCTTTCTCCCATATAACGCAGCTCCTTCATTAGTTTCAGCGGATGGCTATATTCGACGGTGACAATCTCACTATCAACCACTGGCAGGGCAAACCCGGCTCTTTGCAACAAAGAGCCGGCTGTCTGCACATCGATAAAAGGCGATATGCGCGGGGAAACCCCTCCCCGATATTCTATTTCCGCTTTTTCAAATGACGCGCGTAGTTCATGCAAAGTCTGCCCACCAAAAAACACGGCAAGAAACAGCCCGTCAGGTTTTAGAGATCTCTGAATCTGAATCAACGTCCCTGCCAGATCATTCACCCAGTGCAAAGAACCAACACTCATAACCAGATCAAATTTATTATCGGCAAATGGCAATAATTCCTCATCCGCAACCAGATTGATAGTATTATTGGCATTTTGTGCAGCGCGCAATAATTCTTGCGCCACCGCCATTTGGATTAAAGTCTTTATCTTTCCGCGCCTCTGCAAGGTTTCAGCCAATATTCCACCACGCGCCCCTAAATCAAGGGCAAGAGGGAAATCGCGGTTAATATATTCCAGCCGGTCACACAGCCTATGTGCCATTTCCCTGAACAAGAAGTCATACTCAGAAAAATTTGCCGCCGCCCGCAAGCGATGTTTTTTGAGTCTTTTTCGGTCAAAGATATTAGGAACATTATTATAAATCATAGAGATACATAGTTTGTAATGGTTAACGTAACATTAGCGAACGGCATTGTCATCAATTCTTCATATGTATGATATTGATTTTAAGTAGAATAGTGATAGTTTTTTATTAAAGGGTTTTAACTAAAAACTAAAGCAAAATTGGTATTCTAATATAATACTTGATAGATTGCCGATTAAACAGGGAATATGCCAGATATAACTAGTACAACGCCAAATCCTCTAGAAACAACTGTGGCTATTGATTTAGCACGGGAACTGAGCGACCAGCAGATAGAAATTATCAGGGGAAAACCGGATTTTGGCGGGAAAGAAATCGCTAACAGGTTGAAAATGCTGCGCGACGCAGTATGGGGGGATAAAGAAACCAAAAAACCTCTAGCCGAAGACGAACAAAAAGCAAGATTTACCGCAGCAATTGAAGGACTTAATGAGCCACAAAAGGAGCAGCTGCTTTCCTCATACGCTAAAATGGGACATTTATATGAAATAGCCTCACTTTCTGCTAGGTCTAATTATTTTAATAAAATCAAAGCAAATCCAAAAGACGCAATACCGGATAGTATCGCTGATTTAGCTACAACCTATATTAATGTCAAAGAATTGGTAGAAAAACTTAACCATCCGGTTTTTGAAGTGGTAATGACCGCCCATCCCACCAACGTCAATTCGCTGGAATCGATGCGGGCGCAAAGGGAAATTAACAAGGCTCTGGAAAAACATGATCAGGAAGACCTCACCAAAGCCCTTACCAAATATCAGGAAACTTCTTTGTTAAAAGAAAAAATAGAAAATGGTAAAAAAGCAACTGAAAATCTTACAGTTCGCGAAGAGACCCAAACAGCACTCTATTTCCTCGGCAACATTTACGAAGATTTGCCAAGGATCTACGCCAATTATGACAGGGCTTTAGAAAAACATTCTAAAGAAACAAATTCCAGCTATGACCCTACTGCGCTTAATCTAAAAATAAAGCTTGGCTCATGGGGATCTTCGGGCGACAAGGACGGGAATAACAGTGTAACAGCGGAAACAACTCTGGAGGCAATCGCCCTGCATACTCAAGCTATAATCACCCGCTATCGTGACGATTTAGAAAAAATTCCTGCACTGAGCAGATGGAAAACTAACTTTTCCGAAGCATTGACAGAATTAAATCCACTTACAGAAGAAATCGCAAAATTGCGTGAAGATGCAAAGAAAGAGCAGAAAGATAGTAATTCTACACCCGAAAAGCTCAGCGAACGTTTTGACAAATTATCAGGGAACCTAGCAAAAATCAGGAATTCCCTTGATGCCAAGAATTTTGAGAAAGATTTGAAAGAATCAGCAGAGCATAATAGTGAAGAAGGCAAAAACTCTTTAAATTTATTGCGTCGCGTCCGGGTTTTTGGTTTTAATTTCTCAAAAATTGAATATCGGGAAACTGCGAAAGAGTATAGTCGAGTGGTTGGAGAGTTAATTGATGGCTATAGAGATTTAACACCAGAACAGAAAGCCGAAAAGCTGACTGAACTTCTGCAACAACCAGGCAAGGCTACAAAACTTTTTGAAGATAAAAAATCTCAAATTTTAGAAGGTGCTGGAAAAGTTTACTCTAAAGATTCGGCTAAACCTATCGCCTATCATACTCTTAAACGCATGGCACTGGCGCGTGATTTTGGCGATATGATAAAAGATAATGTGCTGGCAGAATGCGGGCAGTTGGAAAATGGATCTGGAACGAAGCTAACAGATAAAGAAAAAGAACCGTTAGTAGCCGCGCAGGGACTCACTAATATTCTTGAAGCACAATTCCTGCAACAGGCTGTCGCAAAAGACGGAAAACGCCCTAAGCTAGGGATAATACCGCTATTTGAAGAACCTGACACTCTTAAGAATATTGAGCTTATAATGGAAGCCGCTTATACAAACGAAACCTATAAAAAACATTTAAAACTTTTAGGAAGCAATGATGGGGCTACACAACAAGTGCAAATTGCCCATAGCGACAATGCTAAACGTTCCGGCCTGCAAGCAGCAAGAGCGTATATCCACACTGCCCATCACAAGATGCGCGAGTTGGGCAAAAAATACCCGGATATACAAACCCAGTTTTTCGAGGGCGGAAGCATATCCGACACCTACCGTAATGGGGTACGGGCATTATCGAAAACCATTGACGCTTTTGCTTTGCATGATTTTGCTAAATTTACCTTCCAGGGTGGTGATTTACTGAATTTCTTTAACCACCCATCCTCGGTGGAACGTTTATTTGATAACGCAGTTTCCCACCAGACCAGGATGCTGGAAGCTGGAAATCCAGTAGATGGAGAAGGCAAGAAGTGGGTGACTAGAGTAAGAAATTCGCAAAGTAATACTCCAAACCCGGAAGTTGAAAAGAATGTCATCAGGGCATTAAGGCAAACCCTAGTTGACTATCAGACTCGAGACTTAGCACCTGATGCCCTACCAGTTTTGTTGGAAGCACTTAATTACAAGAAAGTTACAAGGGATAGTAATGCCAGCTCACGCGCTGGCGAAAGAACTGGAACAGCTTTTGCTAAAGCAAATACGCATTTAGGAAACATTACTTTTAAACCAATAAATGTTGATGATATACGTACTATAGGCTTAAGTAAAACAGCACAAGGTGCTTGTTTTATTCCTACCATTGCCGGCTCATCGGAACTAAAGGAACATCTTAATACTGTGTTTAGTAAAAGTGAATTTAATGATCCTAAAAAAACAGGAATACCTCTTGCCCCTCTTACATCTGAAACGCTAAAAAAAATCAATGATAGTTCTGCTGTTTTCCATGATGACCAAGAACGCTTAGCAATTGCTGTAGTACTTGACGATTTGGATATAACTGAAAAGGTAGCAAAACCACAACTTATAAATGCACCGACAGAATATAGAGAGGCAAGTGCTTTTTATCTAGATAATCTTAGAAAAACTGACAGACTTGCTGCCGAATTATCTTATGCTTCTCTTACTGGAAAAGACCTGCATGCAAGCAACCTATCTCCTAAAATAATTCGTGAAAAAATGACCAATGACGCTTTGCCACATCTGAAAGAAGATATAATAAACAAAACCAATTATCGCGCTGCGCTGCTGCATTGGCAAATTGAACATCCTGAGCTTTTTGAAAGCCAGTATATGGGAAGAACCGCACAAGTGGCAAAAGACACCGTAGAACATGGGCGTTGGCTGGGGGCAAGTGACCCGTCAACAACAAAGCATCAAAAAGATAATATTGCCGGACGCGCCAGGTAGCGTTAAAAGGGTGTATGCACACCCCAATTCTCAACCTCCTGTTTCCACCACAATGTTTGAATTGTGAATGTCGTGTGCCAACGCATGGGACATTATGCATCCCCTGCTGGCAGCAGATTCATTTCATAACCGAACCGATGTGCCATGCTTGCGGCCTGCCCTTTGATTATGACATCGGCGATGGTGCATTATGTGGGGCATGTATGCATAAGCATCCTGATTACAACCATGCGCGGGCAGTTTTTCGTTATGACGAGCATAGTCGCAAACTTATAACCCGTTTCAAATATTCCGATCATACCCAGCTTGCTAAAATTTATGGAACGTGGCTGATGGGAACCGGTGGGAAATTACTAGAACAAAGCGACATGATAATTCCAGTGCCACTGCATTATTTCCGCTTCCTGCATCGCCGCTTCAACCAGTCGGCACTCCTTGCCCATACTCTATCAAAAAAAAGCTCTGTAAAATGCCTGCCGAATGCATTAATCCGTACCCGTAAAACCACCCCGCAAACTGGTCTCACCCGCAAACAGCGTGAAACAAATGTGAAAGGCGCATTCACCATTAATAAACGTTCCGTAAGAGTAATAAAAGGAAAGAATATATTATTGATAGATGATGTATTTACGACTGGTTCAACTATCGAACAATGTACAAAAGTTTTGTTAAAAGCTGGCGCAGCTCAAGTAAATGTGCTAACATTGGCAAGGGCAATTAAATAAGGATATTTATATGAATAGCAAAATAACAAATGTATTAAGCCTGTTTCTTGCATTGGTGATAGCAGCCTATAGCCTTCCTTCGCACGCAGAAAAGGGAGGCAAGGGCAAGCATGGTTATGAAGATGATGATCATGGTGGTGGAAAACATAAAAAGCATAAAGATAAAAAACATAAGCATCATAAATCGGATCATGATGGCAGCCATTCATTCAAAATAAGCTTTGGAAATGATGATCGTGTTGTTATCAGAGAATATCTGACGCGTGAATATGCGCCAAACTGCCCGCCTGGACTTGCCAAAAAACATAATGGCTGCCTACCTCCTGGAATCGCCAAAAAACGTTACGTTGTCGGACAACCTCTGCGCGGGCAGTGGCTTCCTGTCCCGCATGATTTGCTGGTATTGCTCGGGCCAGTGCCTGTAGGCTACCAGTATGTTCAGGTTGATAAAGACGTGCTGCTTATTTCCGAAGCATCAAAGAAAGTGATAGATGCGGTGACGTTATTATCGGCTGTTAGCAACTAGAATGAATTGGAGAGAAAGAATAGAATCTGATTATGGAAAAGCAGGCGAACAATTTAAGAACCTTACAGATAAAGATAAGAAACTTTATTGGTGCTTCTATAAATACAGAGTAAAACTAAGCATAGAGATGGTTTATTATGAAATATTCTATAATCCTGACTCTAATTCCCTATTTACTCTAGGAGCACATATGCATGCAAATGATACAGCAGCAGCCCAGATAATAAAGCCACTTATATCAAAGTCGATAACAATAAATCACAGTGGCGAGTTTGAAATATTTACTTCTGGTATACTAGGAGGAGGTGAATTTGATTTTTCATCAAACATAAAACAATCTATTGATATAAATACAATGAGTTGGAAACTTTTTAATATTAGCTCTAAAATTAGAGAAACCAAATTTTCAAGGAATAACAAGATTCTGGCTTCTTGGAATGAGAACTATGAATACACTATTAATCATGACAATTATAAAGAGAATCCAATAGAGGTTGTATGCCCTGCTTGTTTTGATAAAGGGTTTAAAGACTCCTTTGCTATATCAAAAGCAGATTACAGTAGTGGAGCTACGGGATACGAATTATATAGCTGCAATACAATAAATGCAAAGATGGGCTGTACAAATTGTGGTGGTAGTGAAGTGGAATACGAAAGATGGTACTTAATGGAAAACCCTGAATTAAAAAAAGATTCTAAAACCATAGTTAAAGGAAAGGGAGTTACAAACGAAATACAAATGCCACCTTATAAGTTACTAGATTAATATAACTTAATTAAAACGCTAAATATTGAAATATTTCGCTTGCGGATGGTGGACAACTATTGCTGAAGTTGATTGCTCTGGGTGGAGTTGGAATTCATCAGAAAGTTCAATGGCGATGCGCTCTGCACCGAGTAATGACAACAATAATTCCTGGTCTTCCAGGCGCGGGCAGGCAGGATAGCCAAAGCTATAACGCGAGCCACGATAGCCCTGCTTCAGCATTTTCCTTATGTCACGGTCATCCTCATGTCCGAAGCCAAGCTCCGAGCGAATTTTTTTATGGATATATTCAGCCGAGCTTTCGGCGATTTCTACGCCTAGCCCATGCAGATATAAATAATCCTGATAGCGGTTATTTTCAAACCACTGCCGCGCCACATCGGCAACTGTCTGCCCGGCGGTTACTACCTGCATAGCCAGCACATCGCGCTCGGAAGCGTCTACATCGCGGAAGAAATCGGCAACACATATTCCGCCATCTTTATCCTGACGCGGTAAATCCAATTGCCCAACCTGTTTTTTTCCTGATTCATCAAATATCAGGAGGCTATTGCCACTGCTTGCGCATTTGAAAAACCCATAAGCCGCTTTAGGCTGCAAAATATTTTCGCTCTCACATTCAGCAAGCAGTTTTTTTAAAATCGGACGAACATCCGTATCCACCCATTTCCAATATTCATCCAGAGATTTTCCGGCTTTTTTAAAGCCCCAATGGAAGGTAAAAAGCATCTGTTCATTAAGGTACGGGATGAGAGCTTTCACCGGAATGCTATCGACAATTTTTGCACCCCAGAATGGCGGCTTTGGCACTGCAACCTGCGCGGCAAGTTCCGCACGTTTTAATTTAATTGCTTCCCATTCAACTGGGCGCATTTCCACGCCAATCAGCTTCTGTCCGGCTTCTTCGTTCTGCGACCAGCGTTGTTTGGCTTTTGAACTGCTTGGGCGGTTATGCTTGCGTTTTTTGATGTCTTCCAGATGGCTGTCAAACTGACCGCCCGCGATTTTATTCATCAGATCCAGACCGTCAAAAGCATCCTGCGCATAAGCCACCCGCCCTGCCCCATAAGCCTCCACGCAGTCTTCTTCCACATAAGCACGGGTAAGGGCCGCACCACCAAGAAGAACCGGAATGTTGATTCCTTTTGAAGTTAAATCAGCAAGATTCTCGCGCATCACCACCGTTGATTTTACGAGTAGTCCCGAAAGCCCGATCGCATCCGGTTTTACCTCATCAACGGCTTTCAGAATTAAGTCGATAGGCTGTTTGATGCCAAGATTGTAGACCTTGAAACCATTATTAGTGAGGATAATATCCACGAGGTTTTTGCCAATATCATGCACATCGCCTTTAACTGTGGCGAGAACGATCTTTCCTTTTTCCTGCCCTTCGATTTTTTCCATGAATTGCTCAAGATACGCCACGGCTTTTTTCATGGTTTCAGCACTTTGCAGAACAAATGGCAACTGCATTTTCCCAGAGCCAAACAACTCACCAACAACTTTCATGCCGGCAAGCAAAATATCATTGATGATAAATAGTGGCGTATGGGTTTTCATGGCAATAGCAAGATCATCTTCCAGACCTTTCTTGTCACCGTCAACGATGCGGTCTTTAAGCACGCCCTCGATAGTATCTGCCCGCTGCTTTACCGACGATGCTTCACCTTTACGCCCTTCAAACAGGGCAATAAAATACTGCAGCGGATCATAAGGATCATCCGATGTGCCAGCTGGTTTTTTGGGAATGTATGGTGTGTCAATGGTCACGCTAGGCGCACTTCGAGTTTTTTTCCTAAAGCCTCAGCGGCAGCCTGCAATTGCGCGAACACAGAAGCATGAACTGGAGAAAACATCCGATCAATTTGTTTCTGATTAACTCCCAACATTTTAGCCAAGTCAGCTTTGCGCTTCCCTTGTTTCCGCATTTCAATAAATAATGCAACTTTTGCTGAAAGAAGTGCTGGCAAAATTATATAATCATTACCACTATCACAATCTTTAGCATTTGGTATTTCTTCACCATCTGCCAGTGCTGAAGCAATAACAACCTCTATCATTTTTTCCGCTTCTAACTTGACCTCTGCTTTACTCGCAGCAGAACACACACCCTGAAATCTTCCACTGGGATGACTAATGGTAGCAATATATTCACCATCTATTTTTTCGATTAATATTGGATAACGCATAACACCCCTATTTCAAACCAAGCTGCCTTTTTATCGCATGTACCAAACCAGTACCAATTCCCTGCTACCATGAAAAGGCATAACTGTCTTTCTTCCCTTATAATGGATAGTTATATGACCACCCTTACCTTTTGATTCTTCAAAGCTACAACCATGCTCTTTAAGCCATTTTTGAACTCGCTATACTTCATATAGCGAACTCCACACTAACCAAATATACGGCATTATTGTCTTATTGTAAAGCATATAATCACAGTTTTTCTATAAAATCCGCCAGCCCCTCTTGGCGAACGCGTTTTAAGCGTTCGGCCTTAAGGATAGCATTTATTTTTTCGTGGGTCTGGTCGAGATCTTGGTTGATGAGGACATAATCATATTCCTGCCAGTGGCTTATTTCGGCGCGGGCTTTGCTCATGCGCTTGCCCACCACCTCTTCTGAGTCCTGCGCCCTTGCCCGCAGGCGACGCTCCAGCTCATCCATAGAAGGCGGCAGTATAAAAATACTTACCAGATCATCGGGCATTTTTTGGGTCAGTTGTTTTGTTCCCTGCCAGTCAATATCAAACAAAACATCGATGCCTTTTTCGATATTCTCACGCACAAATTTTTCCGGTGTGCCGTAATAATGGTCAAATACCTGTGCATGTTCCAGAAGTTCACCGCGCTCTACCATGAATTTGTAAGCAGTGTCATCCACGAAAAAATAATCCTTGCCATGCACCTCACCGCCACGCATAGAGCGGGTAGTAACCGATACTGACATCACGATGGTTTCATGCTGCGCAGCGTTTTTATATTGTTCAAGCAACCGGCGCGACAAAGTGGTTTTCCCAGCACCGGACGGCGATGAAAGAATAAATAACAGCCCGCGACGGTGCAGTTCGACTTCAGCTTGCAATGACATCAAGAAACCTTCACTTCAACAAATCAGAAACAGCACCCGCAATATCCTGTGCATTCGCATCATATGGGAAATGTTTAACATACTTGCCGTTTTTATCCATTATATAGATAAAGCCGGAATGGTCTACAGTTTCATTACCTTCCGAGTTTTTGGTCTTGGCAAAATAAGCTTTATAGGCTGATGTTGCTTTGGTTACCTGTTCCTTTGTGCCGGTGAGACCAATAATGCGTTTATCAAAATTGCCTAAATATTCCTTCAAAACTTCCGGTGTATCTTTCTCAGGATCAACACTTATAAAGATGGGTGCAACCGAGTCTGCCTTATCACCAAGCAATTCCAGAGCTTTGGCAAAGATTGTAGAAGTTACCGGACATATATCGGGGCAGCTGGTAAATCCAAAGAAAACCAGCATGATTTTCCCACGAAAATCATTATCATTAACCTGTTTATTATCCTGATTTATAAGGGTAAAATCTCCACCCACCAAAGCTTCGCCTTCGCTTGCTTCTGTCAAAACTTGAGAATCGGAAGTGATTCTATTCTTAGTAACCACTAACATAACCGTTGTAACAACCAACAATAAAAATATTAAAAAACTACAAAATCTTATCATAAATCAACCTATTACATAATAATTTCAGGTGGCACCACCAGCAGTATAACTTGCGCGGTTAACATAAATGTGTTAATATTTCCTTTAGAAGAACCAATAAATTCACATTGTCAGTTTAATGCTATGTTTGCTTACTTAGGAAACACAATTAACATTCCAGCACCAGTAACACTGGTCGCTACGCCGTTGCCTAATAGTATTGCTCTGCGCGCACCGTATGACAATGTGTCCCCGTCTGTTTCTAGCGCACAATTGGATAATAATGCAAGTGGCAACCGGAATTATTTGCCAAAAGAAAATGTACCGCAAACTATAGCTGCTAATCCTTCTCCAGAAAATTTTTCCGTAAGCAACTCATCAAGCAATTCACCATCATACACTGCAAATGCCCAGACCAGTTTTCTAGTGCAGCTCGCTGCTGGCGATATTTCCCCGGAAGTACGCGGTCTTTTCGCGCAATATGATAAGCTGGTGAGCTACGCTAATGTGAAATACAAACCAAGCAATGCTGGGAAACCTACTGAACCTGTGAGCTTGTTCAAAACTTTGTTGCAATTGGAGAAGGGACCAAGTTCGCATACCCTGCCAGATGAGTTTCCGGTAGATATTCCAGCAGATATCTCTTATGTGCAGAATGCGTTTCCTGCACAAGTAACAAAAGAATTTTCCTTACCTGAAGACATAATAGCACCAGAACAAGAAGCTGTTACTACAGAAAAACAGAATGAACCATCTGGGATATCAAATCAGGTAAGTAAATCATATAATTCAACCACCCGTCTCAGCGATTATAATATCCCAGAAAACGTTGAGTTGGCTTAAATTATCCTTTACGATAAACCCAGACATGCGCCGGCGGAACGTTTGCCAGAACCAGTTTTACGCGTTTTCCGACAAGTCCATAACGCTTGAGTTCGCTCCTGTTAATCGGCGATTTAGGGCCATAGGTAAACTGCACTATTATTCCTGAATCACCAATTACCTTTGCCATCTGTTCCTGAATCCCATGGCGAACAGCAACGGGCATGGTAATAAACGGCAAGCTGGAAACGATAGCATTTACTTTATCCATACCGGCGTTCTTAAGCACAGATTCCAGTTCCATGGCATCAGCACATAAAACTTTTAAATCGTGAAATATGGCATGTAGTAATGAATGTAATTTTTTGTCACGCTCAATAACCAGCAATTTATCATGAGCAATTTCCGCCTCAAGCAAAGCCTGGGTTACCACACCTGTACCAGCACCAAGTTCTATAACAGCCCCTTCCATGCTGGTATCAACCTGCGCTGCCATAGCCCGCGCCAAGCTCCTCGAGCTGGGAAGTGCCGCTCCAATTTTCAAGGGAGAACGCAGCCAGGCCGCAATAAAATGATGGCGCAAGCGCGGTTGTTTCTTCGCTGCTTGCTTAGGATTAAGGTTTGACTGCATCTTGTATCTGCTTTACGGCTGCGGTTATTTTAAGGTTAAGTAAATAGCTGCCATAACGAGCAGAAGCAAGCGTAGAATCACCGGACACGCCATTAACTGATAAATTATCCCGGGAATGATCGCCTAGCAAATTCTTGCGTACTGTGTTTTCATCAATCGCCATAAGTTCCGAAGTATCCTGAAAACCGGCATGCTCGTTCAGGGTTTTAAGTGGCAATTTTAATGAAGCAACCCAAGCATCCTGACCATTATTGTCATAATAATCTGATACTTGTAATACTTTCACACCGGCTTTTTTCCATTTTTCTGTTAATTCTTCCGCCAATTTTTTCTGCACTGCCTGATTGCCTCCAGAATCGCCCAAAAAGCAAATCAGTTTAAAGCCATGCTGCTTTAAACTCGCCGCTGCATCTTCCAGTAAAGCAGCATAGGTTTCGGCGCGGAGGGAAATTGTTCCAGCAAATTTCATATGCCCTTCCGGAGGTTCTATATTACCTTCCGGCACATAAGCAATAACCGGCGCAACCAGTGCATTTCTGAGTTTCTTCGCAATTTCTCCGGCAGTGTAATGTACTATTCTGTTGTGCTTGCCGATAACCATATGCGGGCCATTCTGTTCGCTGCCGCCGGTCGGGATTATGGCAATAACAGTTCCTGAATCTATCTTCCCGCGAATCTCCGGCGAAGTCAGTTCCTCTATATAAACACTTCCGGCTGCATGAGCAGGCATCATTGTCATAATGCTGATGACACAAACAAGAACACATCCTAAACTACGCACCATTCAGACTCCAACCTTCATCAGCAACCAGACAATATGAATAAACTAAAAATCGATGAAATCTTCCGCCGCTTAAGCAAGCAAGAACCAACGCCAAAAACTGAGTTATTTTATACTAATGATTTTACTTTGCTAGTAGCAATAGTGCTATCGGCACAGGCAACCGATGCCGGAGTAAACAAAGCCACCCCAGCTTTATTTTCTGTGGCCAACACGCCGGAAAAAATGTTTGCCTTAGGCGAAGCAAAATTAAAAAACTACGTAAAAACCATTGGGCTGTTCAACAGCAAAGCAAAAAATATTATTGCACTCAGCAAAAAACTGCTCGACGAGTTCGGCGGGAAAATACCAGAGTCGCGTGATGCGCTAATGAGTCTGGCTGGCGTCGGCAGAAAAACCGCGAACGTCTGGCTTAACTGCGCACGAGGATTACCTACCATAGCTGTGGATACACATGTATTTCGTGTAGCCAACAGGCTGGGTTTATGCAGCACAAAAACAGCAGACTCAACAGAAATGGCACTGGAAAAAATAATCCCGGAAAAATGGAAAAAACACGCTCATCACTGGTTGATTTTACACGGTCGTTACACCTGCAAAGCCCGCACACCACTATGCGACCAATGCCTGCTAAGTGACCTCTGTAAAGATAATACACTGCTTATGAAATCTGGAAAATAATCCCAAGGCATTATTTTGGAATAGCGGGAGACATGCCCTTTTCACGATAATATTTCTCCGCACCTGTATGTATAGGGGCGATGGTATCATTAGCCACCATATAATCTGCTTCAAGGGTTGAGAACACAGGATGCAGTGTTTTAAAATTATCAAGATTTTCAAAAACTGCCTTTACCGTTTCATAAGCAACATCGTTACCAAGATCCGCCGAAGCTACTAGTAAAGCGCGTACACCAAAAGTTCTGGTTTCCTGCGTATTACCGTTATACATACCACCAGGTATGGCTGCCTTGACGTAGAAAGGATGAGTGGCAACCATTTTTTCAATATCAGCCTTGGCTATGCTAACCAGAGTAGTTGCACAGGAAGAAGTTACCTGCTGAATAGCACCATTAGGATGACCACCAGCATAGACCAGAGCATCTATTTTACCTTCGCATAATGCTTTAGTCTGATCACTTGATTTAACATCAACAATATTAGCAAAGGTTTTTTTATTAAGGCCCTTTTGTGTGATTAATTCTTCCATAGTTGCGCGCATACCAGAACCGGCAGGACCAATGTAGATACGCTTACCTTTCAAATCATCGAACATATTGATTTTGGCATTTTTTCTTGCCACTATGGTAAATGGTTCAAAATGCAAAGAAAGAAGAACGCGTAATTTTCTATCCATACCAGCATCAGAAAAAATCTCTTTGCCATTATAAGCGTAGTACAGCAAATCAGATTGTACTATTCCAAGCTCAAGTTCCTTATTATGTATGGATTCAAGATTAGCAATTGAACCACCAGTTGATTCCACTGCACAATGTATGCCGTGCTCTTTGCGACCACGATTGACCATACGGCAGATTGATCCACCGGCAGGATAATAAACACCGGTGACTCCAGCTGTACCTATGGTAACATTTTTTTCTGCTGCTGACGTGTGAGGAACAGCTGAAAATACAGCAACAAATGCAAACAGAATAGTATAGATATTTCGTATTGAACCCATAATTAGCACCTGCTTATACTGAACAATTCTAATACAGTAACAAAAGACACGAGTAAGCACAATAGGTTAATGCGATATATCTTAATTTATAGTAATTCTGTATACTTATTACATAGTTAACCAACAAAATGATTACATCATTTTGACGCTGCCTACGGCGCGTAAAATCGCGCTTTCGGCTTGCGATTTTCATAGCTGATTAAGCAATTACATGCTTAATCAGCTATACAGAATTACTATGAAAATCGAGTCCGAAAGACCGATTTTACGCTACGAAGCGAGCGTATCTTCAAATAAGAACTATAGTCATTTGAGAGTAAAAATCCCCAATTCTTGTCATTGCGAACGTAGTGAAGCAATCCAGTATTTTCAACATGTTTTGGCTTCTGGATTGCCACGAATGCTACGCATTCTCGCAATGACGAGTGGGTAATTATTGTATCAAATTACTATAATATTTAATGATATCTTAAAAATTCACTCTTGTAACAGAGATAAAAAGCTTCAAGCCTTTAGCAACTCGCCCTTATTGCGACGCTTATCGACATACATCGACATATCTGCCGAAGCCAGAGCAGATTCAGCATCGTCGCCACTACGCACCAGATAATAACCATACGCTGCGGACACATAGAGGTGAGAACCGTTAAAAGTAAACGGAGTATTGTCAAGTTTTTCAGCAATTTTTCTTCCTCTAGCCTTTGCTGATTCTTCATTAGCATAATACATTATTACGGCAAATTCATCGCCACCAATACGTGCCAGAAAATCAGATTCACGCATCACGGTAGATAGTATCTGCGAAACATGAATTATGGCAAGATCCCCAGCAGCATGACCGTGCGTATCGTTTATAGCTTTAAAATCATTTAAATCAAAATAGAGGATAGTAGACGGATGACCGTAGCGTTCATGCATGGTTATCGCCCATGACAGGCGACGCATAAAGGCGCGACGGTTGGCGATAGGCGCAACACAATCAACATCGACCAGTCGTTCTATCTCTGAAAGATTTTCCTTGGTACGCGACAAATCACGGTTTACATCGTCCATTTTTTCGAGCAAGGCGGAAATAACCAGACGCACATTCGGGGTCATTTCATCTTCAGGAATACCAAGGGATATCAACCGTTCTGCCAGAAGCATTTTACGAGTAGGAGTAACCTTACTGAATTTAACTTCGCTTTCCTGAGCCTTCATACTGTCCATCTGAGAATAGAAAATATTAAAGTAGAAGCCAGAATAACATCAAAACTATAAATGTAAACATTTTTCAGGTTACATGATTTGCCTATTTAATTCATAAAGGGAAATAGCAGCTGCATTGGAAACATTGAGACTTTCCATCTTATCTGATATAGGAAGTCGTACCAGAGAGTCACAACGTTCGCTGGTCAACCGACGCAGCCCCCTGCCCTCAGCTCCTAAAACCAATACAGTTTTCCTGTCAAATTTTGCCGCAGAAATCAATTGTTTCGCCTCACCATCCAACCCATAAACCCAGTACCCGGACTTTTTGAGAAGTTCAATGGCTTGCGATAGATTCCCTATAGTTATAAGAGGAACGATTTCCAGCGCGCCGCTGGCTGCTTTTGCCATAACCCCGCTTTCCGATGGAGCATTACGGTCAGTCACTATCACCGCACCCGCATTAAATGCTGCTGCTGAACGTAATATCGCACCGACATTATGCGGATCGCTGACCTGATCAAGCATCACCAGACCGCTGTTACTAGCTGGCGAGGATAGAAATTCTTGCAAGCTCGGCTGCAAAAGCGTTTCGCATTCTACGGCTACACCCTGATGCACAGCTTCTTTAGGCAATAAATCATCAAGTTTTTTGCCGTCAACAATCTGCAGGTTTTTTATTCCGGAAAGAAGCTTATCACCCGCAGAAGCTGCAAGCTCATCGCGGGTATTTTTAGTCACCAGCACACGTTTTATCTTGCGCATCGGATTGGCAAGAGCTGCAAAAGAAGCATGTTTACCGTAGATTATATTGGAGGAGGATTTCATTTAATGAAAGTACATCGTAAATCGTAGTTCGTAAATCGTAAAAAACGAAATACGAACTACTAATTACGAACTATGCGGTTAGCTAGCCAATAACTCACCACCATCATCACCACTCTGAGCAGCAGCAATTGCTTCTTTCTCACGTTCAGTTGCGATTTTACGCAGGCGCATAACCGCAGCACCAGTTCCAGCAGGAATCAACCGACCAACAATAACGTTTTCTTTCAGACCTGTGAGGCTATCAACTTTACCGGCAACCGCAGCTTCGGTGAGAACACGGGTGGTTTCCTGGAAGGATGCCGCCGAGATAAAGCTGTGAGTCTGGAGGCTGGCTTTAGTAATACCCTGCAGGACTGGTGAAGCAGTAGCTGCTTTATAGCCTTCTTTAAGGGTTTTAGTGTTAACAAAATCAAACTCTTCGCGATCAACCTGTTCACCAGCAAGGAAAGTGGTTTCATTAGGATTATCAATTTCCACTTTCTGCAACATCTGGCGCACAATAACTTCAATGTGCTTGTCGTTGATAAGAACGCCCTGCAAGCGGTAAACCTGCTGCACTTCCTTAACCATGTAACGCGCCAGTGCTTCAACACCCATAACTTTCAGAATGTCATGTGGCACAGGGTTACCGTCCATCAGCAGATCGCCCTTCTGTACATAGTCACCTTCCTGTACGGTTATATGCTTACCCTTAGGTATCATATATTCAACCGGCTCAATCGCCTCGTCTTTAGAACGGACAATAACGCGACGTTTGTTTTTATAATCCTTACCGAATTCAACTACACCTTCAGTTTCAGAAATAATCGCATGGTCTTTCGGTTTGCGCGCTTCGAAAAGCTCAGCCACTCGTGGCAGACCACCGGTAATGTCATGGGTTTTGGTAGATTCACGCGGGATACGGGCAAGAACGTCACCAGCATGAACTTCCTGACCATCAGCCACAGAAAGAATAGCTGCCACCGGCAGGAAATAACGCGCTTCCAGACCATTCGCCAAGGTAATTATTTCACCTTTTTTATCACGCAGGGCAACACGCGGCTTCAAATCAGCACCACGAGTCTGTTGACGCCAGTCAGTTACGATTTTATTGGAAATACCAGTAGCCTCGTCCATAACTTCACGGATTGAAACGCCTTCTACCAGATCACGGTAATGGGCAAAACCAGCACGCTCAGTGATAATCGGAAGGGTATATGGATCCCATTCGGCTATCTTCTGACCTTTTTTCACTTTTTCATCTTCCTTAGCGAGAAGACGTGCGCCATAAGGCACTTTGTAACGCGCGCGCTCACGGTTATTTTCATCGCGTAGAATGATTTCACAAGTACGGCTCATAACCACCAGACGACCGCTGGAATCAGTCACGATATTTTTATTGGAAAGTGTGAGGGTTGAGTCATGCGATGATTCAACACTTGAAGTTTCCGCACCACGCTGCGCCGCACCACCAATGTGGAAAGTACGCATGGTAAGCTGGGTTCCTGGCTCACCAATTGACTGAGCAGCTATAACGCCAACTGCTTCACCAATGTTGACTTCGGTTCCCCGTGCAAGGTCACGGCCATAGCAATGAGCGCACACACCAACTTCGGTTTCACAGGTAAGCACTGAACGCACCATAAGTTCTTCAATACCTGCCTCATCAATCTTATCAACCACCTGTTCGTCAATCAAATCGCCAGCTGACATAATTTTTGTGCCTGCCACCGGATGATGCACATCACGCGAACTGGTACGACCAAGAATCTGATCCGCCAGCGGAACGATAATATCACCGCCTTCGATAACTGCCTTTGCCACCACGCCACGGCTAGTGCCACAATCGCGTTCAGTAACAATGCAATCCTGCGCCACGTCAACGAGACGGCGGGTCAGGTAACCGGAGTTAGCGGTTTTAAGAGCGGTATCAGCAAGACCTTTACGCGCACCATGTGATGAATTGAAATACTCAAGTACCGACAGACCCTCTTTAAAGTTCGAGATAATTGGTGTTTCAATAATTTCACCTGATGGTTTTGCCATAAGCCCACGCATACCGGCAAGCTGCTTAATCTGAGCTGCCGAGCCACGCGCGCCAGAGTTTGCCATCATGTAAATCGAGTTGATTTCACGAGCTTTGAATTTACCGTCTTTATTTCTGCCTACTGAAGAAATCTGCTTCATCATGTCATCAGCAACCAGCTCCGAACATTTTGACCAAGCATCGATTACCTTGTTGTATTTTTCACCAAGGGTAATCAGACCATCAGCATATTGCTGCTCGAATTGCTTCACTTCACCGAAAGTTCCATTCAAATGTTTCTGTTTCGTAGTCGGAACGATCATATCATCCTTACCGAAAGAGATACCAGCTTTTGCCGCATGTTTAAAACCAATGCCCATTAGTCTGTCAGCAAAAATAACCGTCTCTTTCTGACCGCAATGACGATATACTTCGTAAATAAGGTTCGAAGCTTCTTTTTTGGTCAGCAGTTTATTCACTACTGAGAAAGGCAGCTTCACATGTTTTGGCAAAATCTCTGAAATGAGCATCCTGCCTGGAGTTGATGATACAATCTGCGTAACTATTGCGCCATTTTCATCAACAGTTTTATAACGGCATTTGATTTTGCTATGTAGCGTTACCATGCCATTATCAAGCGCGTGCTGCATTTCGGAAGTATCAGCGAAAATCATTCCTTCGCCCGCTTCGCCATCAGATTCCAGCGTGATATAATAAAGTCCAAGCACAATATCCTGGCTCGGCACAATAATCGGGCGACCATTGGCAGGAGAGAGAATATTGTTGGTGGACATCATCAACACGCGTGATTCAATCTGCGCTTCGATTGAAAGCGGAACGTGCACAGCCATCTGGTCGCCGTCGAAATCGGCGTTGAAAGCAGTGCAAACCAGAGGATGTAAATTGATAGCCTTACCTTCAACCAGAACTGGTTCGAATGCCTGAATCCCAAGGCGGTGTAAGGTAGGAGCACGGTTCAGAAGCACTGGATGTTCGCGGATAACTTCTTCGAGAATATCCCATACTTCCGGACGCTCAGTTTCCACCATGCGTTTTGCAGCTTTGATAGTGGTAGCGATACCATAAATTTCCAGCTTCGCGTAAATGAACGGTTTGAATAATTCAAGTGCCATTTTCTTCGGCAGACCGCACTGATGCAGTTTCAATTCAGGACCAACTACGATTACCGAACGACCAGAATAATCCACGCGTTTACCAAGTAAGTTCTGGCGGAAACGACCCTGTTTACCTTTAAGCATATCGGAAAGTGATTTCAACGGACGTTTATTGGCACCAGTAATCACCCGACCACGACGACCATTATCAAACAGCGCGTCAACAGATTCCTGCAACATACGCTTTTCATTACGCACGATAATATCAGGCGCGCGCAGCTCAAGCAGACGTTTCAAACGGTTGTTACGGTTGATAACGCGGCGGTATAAATCGTTGAGATCAGACGTTGCAAAACGACCGCCATCAAGCGGTACAAGCGGGCGCAGTTCTGGCGGGATAACCGGAACAACATCCATGATCATCCATTCCGGTTTGTTATCCGATTCAAGGAAAGCTTCGATCATCTTCAAGCGTTTCACCAATTTTTTGCGGCGGGCTTCAGAATTAGTAGAAGCAAGCTCAGCACGCAGTTCTGGTTTTTGTTTAGCAAGCTGCAAGCCACAAAGCATGGTTTTGATAGCTTCCGCACCAATCTGCGCGGTAAAGGCACTATCGCCATATTTTTCCTGCGCGTCATAGAACTGTTCTTCCGAAAGCAGCTCACCCATTGAAAACGGAGTTAAACCCGGTTCAACCACCACATAAGATTCAAAATACAAAATCTTTTCTAAATCTTTTAGCGTCATATCCAGCAAAATACCGATACGGCTAGGAAGGGATTTCAAGAACCAGATATGCGCAACTGGAGAAGCAAGGTCAATATGCCCCATGCGCTCGCGGCGAACTTTAGAAGTAGTAACTTCAACACCGCATTTTTCGCAGACGATACCGCGATATTTCATGCGCTTATATTTACCGCACAAACATTCATAATCCTTGATAGGTCCAAAAATACGAGCGCAGAACAAACCGTCACGTTCTGGTTTGAAAGTGCGGTAATTGATAGTTTCAGGTTTTTTCACTTCGCCAAACGACCATGAACGAATCTTTTCCGGACTCGCAATGGAAATTTTGATTTCATCAAATTGTTTGGTAGCAGTAAGTTGCTGCCCGAAAAAACTCATTACTTCATTCATATTCTTCTCCTCAGTTGCTAGCGGTTAGCGACTAGCGGTTAGTAGTGACAACTAGCCGCTAAACGCTAGTCGCCGACAACTTATTTATGCTTCTTTCTCAATCAACTCTACATTCAGACCAAGAGATCTCAACTCTTTCACCATAACGTGGAATGACTCAGGAATACCCGATTCAAAGCTGTTATCACCACGCACGATAGATTCGTAAATCTTGCTGCGTCCGGCAACGTCATCGGATTTAACGGTGAGCATTTCCTGCAAGGTATAGGCAGCACCGTAAGCCTGTAATGCCCAGCACTCCATTTCCCCGAAACGCTGTCCACCGAATTGCGATTTACCGCCAAGTGGCTGCTGGGTAACAAGTGAGTACGGTCCTATAGAACGCGCATGGATCTTGTCATCAACCAGATGGTGAAGTTTCAGGATATACAGATAGCCAACCGTGGTTTTGCGATCAAACGGCTCACCAGTTCTGCCATCATAAAGCTGAACCTGACCGGAAGAATCAAGATCGGCTTTTTTCAACCAATGCACAATATCTTCCTCTTTCGCGCCATCGAATACCGGGGTCGCAAACGGAACACCTTTTTTCAGATTACCAGCGAGCTCAACAACTTCCTTATCAGACATTTTGCCGATAGCTTTATTAAGCTCTTTATCCTCATACATTTCACCAAGGAAATCCCTGAGTTTTTTCACTTCTGCCGCTTTGCTGTTCTGCTCCTGTACATCTTCGAGCATAGCGCGGATCTGTTTGCCGATACCAGCAGATGCCCAGCCCAGATGGGTTTCCAGAATTTGCCCAACGTTCATACGCGAAGGAACGCCAAGAGGATTTAAAATAATATCGGCATGCGTACCATCTTCAAGATATGGCATATCTTCAATCGGAACGATCTTCGATACCACCCCTTTATTACCATGACGGCCTGCCATCTTGTCCCCTGGCTGCAGTTTGCGTTTCACTGCCACAAACACTTTCACCATTTTAAGGACACCCGGCATCAGATCATCACCAGCCTGCACCTTGCCGACTTTTTCTTCAAATTTATGGTTGATGCGGGCAAGAGCAGAATCAAGCTGTTTTTTCAGCTGCTCGATTTCATTCATCGCCTTTTCGTCTTTAACCGCAAACTGCCAGAGCTGACCTTTGCTATACTCAGCGAATGTCTGTTCGGTTATTTCTGCACCAACTTTGAAATTCTTAGGCCCAGAAGTGGCTTTTTTACCAAGCAGTAATTCATGCATACGGCCATAAACAAAACGTTCGATAATACCGCGTTCATCATCACGATCTTTTGCCAGACGCTCAATTTCTGCTTTCTCAATAGAAAGGGCACGCTCATCTTTTTCAATGCCACGACGGCTGAAAATCCGGACACCAACTATTGTTCCCGCTACACCCGGAGGCAGGCGCAGGGAAGAATCGCGCACGTCAGAAGCTTTTTCACCAAAGATTGCACGCAGCAATTTTTCTTCAGAGGTCATCGGCGATTCTGATTTCGGTGTAACTTTACCCACCAGAATATCGCCAGGTTTTACTTCGGCACCTATATGCACAACCCCGATTTCGTCAAGGTTACGCAGTGCTTCTTCACCAATATTTGGAATATCGCGGGTGATTTCTTCCGCGCCCAGCTTGGTATCACGCGCCATAACTTCGAATTCCTCAATATGGATTGAGGTAAACACGTCTTCCGATACGATACGCTCAGAAATAAGGATTGAATCTTCAAAGTTGTAACCATTCCAAGGCATGAATGCCACCAGCACGTTACGACCAAGTGCCAGTTCGCCAAGATCGGTAGAAGGACCGTCAGCAATAATATCACCGGCTTTCACCACGTCGCCAACAGTAATGAGCGGACGCTGGTTGAGGCAGGTATTCTGGTTAGAGCGGGTAAATTTAATAAGGTTATAAATATCAACACCCGGAGAACCATCTTCTGAGCTTTCCGAGCTGCGGATAACGATACGGGTAGCATCAACCTGATCCACCACACCACTACGACGAGCAACAGTGGTGACGCCAGAATCTTTCGCTACGATTTCTTCCATACCAGTGCCAACCAAAGGAGCTTCGGAACGAAGCAAAGGTACAGCCTGACGTTGCATGTTTGAACCCATCAATGCACGGTTCGCGTCATCGTTTTCAAGGAAAGGAATAAGAGCCGCCGCAACTGAAACCAGCTGCTTTGGCGCAACGTCAATATAGTCAATCTGGTCAGCGGATGACAAAACGAAATCACCATTACGACGGCAGGAAATCAAATCACCAGTAAATTTATTTTTCTCGTCCATAGCTGAATTTGCCTGAGCGATGGTATATTTACCTTCTTCAATCGCTGATAAATAAATAACCTCATCGGTCACACGTTGATTTACCACTTTGCGGTATGGGCTTTCGATAAAGCCGTATTTATTTACACGGGCATAAGTTGCCATTGAGTTGATAAGACCGATATTTGGTCCTTCCGGAGTCTCAATCGGGCAGATGCGACCATAATGGGTTGGATGTACGTCACGCACTTCAAAGCCGGCGCGTTCACGGGTAAGACCACCAGGTCCAAGCGCCGATAAACGACGTTTATGGGTGATTTCCGAAAGCGGGTTGGTTTGATCCATAAACTGCGAAAGCTGGCTTGAACCAAAAAATTCACGGATAGCAGCGGCAACCGGTTTAGCATTCACCAGATCATGCGGCATTACAGTGTCAATATCAACACTGGACATACGCTCGATAATCGAACGTTCCATACGCAGCAGACCAATGCGGAACTGGTTTTCCATCAATTCACCAACTGAACGCACACGACGGTTTCCAAGATGATCGATGTCATCAATTTCACCGATACCATCTTTTAAGCCCACCAGAAGTTTCACTGAGCCAATAATATCTTCCTTGGTCAATATGCCAACATCTTCAGCAATATTCAGATTCAGGCGAGCATTCATTTTTACGCGGCCAACTGCTGATAAATCATAACGGTCAGCTTCAAAGAATAACGAGTTAAAGAGAGCCTCAGCTGCTTCAACAGTGGTTGGCTCACCCGGGCGCATCACGCGGTAAATATCGATAAGAGCGTCTTCACGCGTAGTATTCTTATCAGCAATCAAAGTATTACGGATATACGCACCAACATTGATATGATCGATATCAAGCACCGCAACATCTTTCGCGCCCGCTTCTTCAAGAACAGCAATAGATGCAGCAGTTACTTCTTCACCGCCTTCAACATAAATCTCACCAGTCTGTGGATTTACTATGTCAGTTGCTATGTATTTGCCGATAAACTGCTCGTCGGTAACCAGATATTCCTTAAGACCATCTTCTGCGAATTTCTTGGCAGTGCGGACATTCATTTTCTTGCCAGCTTCAGCAATAACTTTTCCGGTTTTTACATCAACAAGGTCATAAGCCAGTTTCACACCACGATATTGCTCATGATTGAATTTTGCAGCCCAGCCTTTTTTAAGCTTTTTATAAATAGTGCGGGTATAAAACGTATCTAAGATACTGCTATTATCCATGCCCAGTGCACGCAGGAAGGTGGTAACCGGAACTTTACGACGGCGGTCGATACGCGCATTCACTAAATCTTTTGCATCAAATTCGAAATCCAGCCATGAACCACGGTAAGGTATAATACGGCAGGAATAGAGAAACTTTCCGGAACTATGGGTTTTACCTTTATCATGGTCAAAAAATACGCCAGGGCTGCGATGCATCTGCGATACAATTACGCGCTCAGTACCATTGATAATAAAAGTACCATTATCAGTCATGAGCGGAATATCGCCCATATACACATCTTGTTCCTTAATGTCTTTAATTTCACGCGCGCCAGTATCTTCATCAACAATCCAAACAATCAGGCGCAAAGTGACGCGTAATGGAGCAGAAGAATTTATCCCGCGGGAACGGCATTCATCAACATCATATTTAGGCGCGTCAAAATTAAAACGCACAAATTCAAGGGTTGAAGTTTCAGTGTAATCCTTAATCGGAAACACAGATTTAAATACGGCATGTAAACCAGTATTGGTACGCTTTTCTGCGGGAATGTTTATCTGCAGAAACTGATCATAGGAATTTTTTTGTACCTCGATCAGGTTCGGCATAGATGTGATTGTCTCAATTCTGCCAAAACTTTTTCTGATGCGCTTACGAGCGGTGAACGAAAGTTGCGAATTTTGAGCTTGCGCCATGAGGAGACCCCTTACCTGAATAATATTAAAATACTAAGTCACACTAGTGAATATCGTATAAATAGCAAAAGGGAGCGACGCGAAAAACCGCGCCACTCCATAACAAATCGCAATCAATTGAAATTATTTAACTTCAACTGTTGCGCCTGCCTCAACCAAGGATTTCTTGATTTTTTCAGCTTCATCTTTAGAAACAGCTTCTTTAACTGCTTTTGGTGCCGCTTCAACAAGATCTTTAGCTTCTTTCAGACCAAGACCGGTTATTTCACGAACAACTTTGATGACACCGATTTTCTTGTCTGCAGGCGCAGAAGCAAGAATCACGTTAAACTCGGTTTGCGCTTCAGCAGCAGGCGCAGCAGCAGCACCAGCGGCAGCGGCAACAGCAACAGGAGCAGCAGCAGAAACACCCCATTTTTCTTCAAGCATTTTAGACAGCTCAGCAGCTTCGATAACAGTCAAAGCTGATAATGTATCAACTATTTGCGCAAGATTTGCAGACATAAATAAACTCCCAACAAGAAACAAAAAAATTAATAAAAATAAAATTACAAACTAAATAACAACCACTCCCAACCCATACCTACTCTTTGTTAGCGTGAGCAGCTATTACCCGCGCAACCGCGCCACCTGGAGCTTGCAGAACGCCAGCAATCCGTGTAGCAGGAGTTTGAATAATACCAACAATTTTAGCACGCAACTCATTAAGCGAAGGCAGCTTAGCCAATGATTCAATCGCTTTTGCATCAAGCTTCTGTGAACCGTAAGCACCACCGATAATAACTAACTTTTCGTTAGTTTTCGCAAAATCCACCAAACCTTTAGCCACCGATACCGGATCCGCAGAAGTAGCAATTGCGGAAGGACCTTTAAGCAAATCAATAATTCCTTCCAGCGGAGTATCCTTAGCTGCGATTTTGGTAAGACGGTTTTTAGATACTTTAAATTCCGCTCCAACCTCACGCAATTTACGGCGAAGCTCAGACACTTGCGCAACGGTAAGACCATTATTATGAACAACCAGAGCAATACCAGCTTTATTAAGCTTCTCGTTGGTAGATTCAATCAACGCTTTTTTCTGTATACGAGTCATTGGCATATTTTTTCTCCCTACGCTGCGAGTAAGTCAGAAAGATCAAGCTTGATGCCCAGACCCATAGTTGAAGAAATACCCACTTTTTTGATATAGTTTGCTTTCGCGCCAGATGGCTTTGCCTTCACAACAGCGTCAACAAAAACCTTTATGTTCTGGGCAATAGCATCTTCGCTGAAGCTTGCCTTGCCAACACCAGCATGAATTATCGCTGCTTTATCCAGACGGAACTCAACCTGACCAGATTTCGCCGCTTTAACCGCATCGACAACGTTAGGCGTAACTGTGCCAAGCTTAGGGTTTGGCATAAGCCCTTTAGGACCAAGCACCTTACCAAGCTTACCAACAACCGCCATCATATCAGGAGAAGCGATAACACGGTCAAATTCAGTAAACCCAGCAGCTATTTTTTCCGCCAGATCTTCAGCACCTACGAAATCTGCGCCAGCTTTAAGAGCGTCAGCAGCTTTATCGCCGCGAGCAAAAACCGCCACGCGTACATTCTTACCAGTGCCGTTTGGCATAGAAACCATACCACGCACCAGCTGGTCCGTCTGCTTTGGATCAAGACCGGTATTGATTACCACATCGATGGTTTCATCGAATTTTGTTGTTGCACCTGATTTAACAAGCTTAACCGCTTCTTTAAGGGTATAACGCTTTGTTATGTCAACCTTGGTGACTAAAGCTTTTCTTCTTTTTGCAATCCTTGGCATAAGCTTTAAGCCTCCACTATTTCAAGACCCATTGACTGGGCTGAACCGCGAACCATCCGCGCAGCACCTTCAATGTCGTTAGCATTCAAATCTTTCATTTTTTCTTCAGCAATCTTGCGAATCTGCGTCATGGTAATCTTACCGGCAGTCGCGCCCTTACCTGGAGTTTGCGAACCTTTTTGCAAACCAATTGCTTTTTTGATATAATAGGAAACCGGTGACAGCTTGGTAATAAACGTAAAAGTACGATCCTGATAGGCTGTGATAACAACCGGTATTGGTGCGCCTGGCTCCATTTTCTGAGTTGCAGCATTAAATGCTTTGCAGAACTCCATGATATTCAAACCGCGCTGACCAAGAGCAGGGCCAACCGGCGGCGATGGATTTGCCTTACCGGCAGGAATCTCTAATTTTATATAACCAACAATTTTTTTAGCCATTATCTTTACCTTCAAAGTGGTTTTAACGCCTGCACACACCGATAATTTCAAGTCAAATCAGCGGCAAACTCCCAAAAACTAACCCTTAGCCGAAATTTCCAGCAATAAATTTCAACAATGGGGAGAAGACTTATAGTTATGGTTTTTTCTTAATGCAAGCGGTTTTTAATAATTTTTTAAATAAATCTACGCAACCTTACGCAACCTTCTCGACCTGATTATATTCAAGGTCTACAGGAGTCGCTCTGCCGAAAATTGAAACCGAAACCTTAACTCTGGATTTCTCATCATCAACCCCTTCAACCAAACCAACGAAAGACTCAAACGGCCCTTCAACGATTTTGACGTTTTCGCCAATCTCAAAGCTGAGCTTGGATTTAGGATGCTCAATCCCATCACGCAGCTGTGCAAAGATAGAATCGGCTTCCTTCTCGGTGATAGCCACGGGACGACCTTTGCCACCACCACCAAGAAACCCGGTTACTTTTGGCGTATTTTTCACCATATGCCAGGTTTCATCGGTAAGCTCCATCTTCACCATAACATAACCGGGGAAGAATTTGCGCTCAGAGGTCATTTTCTTGCCGCGGCGGATTTCGCTCACTTCTTCAACAGGCACAACAACTTCCTCAATAAGATGAGAAATATTCTTTTTAACCGCCTGCTCTTTTATTGATTCTGCGATTTTCTTTTCAAACCCGGAATGGGCATGTACAATATACCAACGAAACGCCATGTTTTAACTTTCTTTTTTCTAATTTCTAAGCAACTGCCTATACACCAATAATGAGCTTAATAACCGAACCGGCAAACAAATCAACAAGCAGAAAAAACACTGAGGCGATTGCCACAACTACCAGCACGGTAATCGTAGAAACCGTGGTTTCCTTGCGGGTTGGCCAGGTAACCCTTTTCATTTCCTGACGTACTTCACGGACAAATTTAGCTGGATTTAGAGATGTCATCGGTTTTATCGATTCTTACGTTTAAGCATTAATAATAAAGGGGAAGCATGGATTTGTAGAATAAATTGGGATAATTGCAAGCTTTATTTTGGAATGACTAATCCTTCTTGTTCGGTATCCTTGACTTTTTTCGGCGGGCGAAGATGTTAAGCCCTTCAACAAACCCGGAAAAAGCCATTGCCGCGTAAATATATCCCTTTGGCACATGTGCGCCGAAGCCCTCGGCAATAAGCGTCATACCGATCATCAGCAGAAAACCAAGTGCCAGCATAACCACGGTGGGATTGGCACTAATGAAATTTGCCAGCGGGTTGGCGGCAAGCATCATTGTCCCTACAGCTACCAGCACAGCTACCACCATCACCGGCACATGCTCGGTCATACCCACAGCGGTAATAATACTATCAATGGAAAACACCAGATCCAGAACCAATATTTGTCCGATAGCGGCAGAAAAACCTATGGTAGCCTTGGCGTTATCGAACATATCGGCTCCTGGCGAAGGATCCACACTATGATGGATTTCCTTAGTAGCCTTCCACACCAGAAACAATCCTCCGGCGATAAGAATCAGGTCACGCCATGAAAATTCATGGTCAAATACTGAAAATATTGGCTCAGTCAGTTGCACTATCCATGCCACCGACCCGAGCAACAACAGGCGCAGCCCCAGTGCTAGCCCTATACCAATGCGCCGAGCTTTGGAGCGTTGATGTACCGGCAGCTTGTTGGAAAGGATAGAGACAAAGATCAAATTGTCGATACCAAGCACCACCTCCATGACGATCAGAGTAGAAAGTGCCACCCATATTACGGGATCAGATGCTAAGGTAATGAGATATTCCATGAATGCGACATTTTTTGAATTGATGTTAAACAGCAGGACAATACGAATAACCTACTGGTCATTTGCCGTCAAGTGGCAGCAGGGCGACAAGATTGACAAACGACCTACTGGTCATTTGCCCTGCGGGTGGCTCCGCCATCCAATTTTGTTTACTGCAAAATTGTCGAACTTAAAGTTCTCATAACCAACACACCGTTTCCATTAAAATATAGGGGTATTCCCCTACATTTTAATGGCAGGGGCGACAAGATTCGAACTTGCGACCTGCGGTTTTGGAGACCGCCGCTCTACCAACTGAGCTACACCCCTAAGTCAGTAGCCAGTGGTCAGTAGTCAGTGATCAGTAAAACTCTGAAAACCGACAACTGACTACTGACCACTAGTTAATCTACTCCAGAATCTTAGCAACGACACCGGCACCGATGGTGCGGCCACCTTCGCGGATAGCGAAGCGCAAGCCTTCTTCCATCGCGATTGGCGAGATTAGCGTAGCTTCGATGCTCACGTTATCGCCAGGCATGATCATTTCAACACCATCAGGCAATTTGATAGATCCGGTCACGTCAGTGGTACGGAAATAGAATTGCGGGCGGTAGTTGCTGAAGAACGGAGTATGGCGACCACCTTCATCCTTGTTAAGAACGTAAATCTCAGCAGTGAACTTAGTATGCGGGGTGATCGAACCTGGTTTGCACAATACTTGACCACGCTCAACTTCCTCACGCTTAGTGCCACGCAGAAGAATACCAACGTTATCACCAGCACGACCTTCATCAAGCAGCTTACGGAACATTTCAACGCCGGTGCAGGTGGTTTTCTGGGTAGCACGCAAGCCTACAATCTCGATTTCCTCACCAACCTTCACGATACCGCGTTCAACACGGCCAGTAACTACAGTGCCACGACCGGAAATTGAGAACACGTCCTCAACCGGCATGATGAATGGTTTATCAATCGGACGTTCAGGCTGCGGAATTGATTTATCAACCGCTTCCATAAGCTTAAGGATAGCTTCGCGACCAAGAGCCGGATTCTTATCTTCCAGCGCGCACAGAGCTGAACCATGGATGATAGGAATGGTATCGCCCGGGAATTTATATTTGCTGAGAAGCTCGCGCACTTCCATCTCAACCAGCTCAAGCAATTCAGGATCATCAACCATGTCGCACTTGTTCAGGAACACAACCAATGCCGGAACGCCAACCTGACGGGCAAGAAGGATATGCTCACGAGTCTGTGGCATAGGACCGTCAGCCGCAGATACCACCAATATCGCGCCATCCATCTGCGCAGCACCGGTGATCATGTTCTTTACATAGTCAGCGTGGCCTGGGCAATCAACGTGCGCATAGTGGCGGTTCTCAGTTTCATATTCAACGTGAGCGGTGTTAATCGTGATACCACGCGCCTTCTCTTCCGGAGCAGCGTCGATCTTGTCATACGCCGTATATTTAGCGCGACCAGACTCAGCCAAAACCTTCGTGATCGCAGCAGTCAAACTCGTCTTGCCGTGATCAACATGACCTATCGTTCCGATATTACAGTGAGGTTTATTCCTCTCAAATTTCTCTTTTGCCATGTTATGCCTTCCTTATATTTTCTGGTTATTTGTTTGTAATAAAATTCTCACATATTTATGGGCATAAGTGCTGGAGCGGGTGAAGGGAATCGAACCCTCGTGTTCAGCTTGGAAGGCTGACGTTCTACCATTGAACTACACCCGCAAACTTAATAATAAAACACCTTGCCCCAAAGCATATGCCAAATAAATTAGTAAACACAAAACCCATACACGGATTTTGTAATAGTAGCGGGTTCTAGTCTAGCCTGTGATAAAAATCAACAATAGAATTGGGTAAGAAAAGCTAATAATAAAAATAGTGCAAACAATACGGGTAGGTACTATAAAATACTGTACCGACTCCTATTATACACAAGACTGACATTATTTGCCTATATTACCCATCAACAACCGCAACCACAAGGAGAATACATATGAAAAACTCTATATTATTAGGAATAGCACTTGCCACCATCTCCACTTCCACAATGGCAGCTGAAGTACCTGCTGCTGCCGAGCCAGCGAAACAAACAGCTGCCGGACAGGAAATGAATAAGGATAAAATGATGCAGCGCAAGGGTATGCGTATGGAGAAGATGTGGAAAGAAATGGATACTAATGAAGATGGCTCTATCACCAGAGAAGAATCAACTGCTTTTGGCAATAAGAAATTTGATGAGAGAGATTCCAACAAAGATGGAAAAGTAACCAGAGAAGAGTGGGATGCCTTCCGTAAAGCCAAAATGGAAGAAAGAAAAAAGCGTATGAATGAAAAACAGGCAAATATGCCAAAGGATGGAGCGAGTACACCTGCTCCTGCTGAGAAGAAATAGTTAGGGTATGTTGTGAGTGCTGAGAAAAACTTCAGTCTTAGCACTCATAGCCTAAGTATTCATCCTATATGATTTAAATTAATTTTACATTTTTCTTTTAAAATTTCTTCCGCTTTTCCTTGATGGCGACTTAATTCATTTATATTCATTTTCTCTAGCTTATCGTTAGGCACTCCATCATCAGCTAATTTATTAATTAACGGCTTAGTTAAATCCATAATATTAGTGCGAAGTTTTTGGTAGGTGCTGATTAGCTCGTCATCGCATGCAAGTTTGGCATCATCCCATTTATAGCCAATAATACCAGCAGCAGTATCAATAAGGCGCAGTGCAAATAAAGATTTGACAGCGATATTATCCTCTTTAATCACAGGATAATAATGAGCATACTTATTAAACCCATTCCATGCCAATATTGATATTTTCTTATTTTCTTGCCAAGTAGAGAACCCAGACAATGGGTAGTCATAGAAAATGAAGAAAAATGATATAGCTATATGTTCAAAGCTATTTGCTTCAATTAAATCTTTGTCATTTATATTCAATTTGGAGTACTCAGTTATAATATTAATAGCCTGTGTCAAACGCTGCCTGTGGTTGCTAATCCTGTCACGCGCCAAAAATTCTCCCTTATAAGGAGCAATATAAAATTCATAATCCCAGCTAAGTCGCTCTGTATTTATAACTGGTATTTTTTTAATTCCATTCTCGTATATTTTTCTTTGTTCTTCCTCAATCCAAGGCACTATTAATCCTGTATCAGAAAATCCGATTTTAAGAAGTGCCGTTCTTGTATTTGTATAAATTTTTAGAGTTTTGAACTGATCTTCTAACCCATATGAAGATTTATAAGATACGTCATATTGCTTAATAGATTCAAAAATAAGGAGAAATGCAATAGTTATAAAAAATACAAAACCAATACACATCCATTTTATTGCGGACAGTGCTATTTTTTTAAATTTTCTCATATTTATCGCAAATGCGGCTACAGTTTCAAACTCAATACCCGGTCAGAATCCTGTCCACCAGTTCTTTTATCGTCGGCACAAAGCCACCCGCATAGAACGGATCATTCTTAAATTTGTAGGCATTATGCCCCGAGAACATAAGCTGGGTGTCAACAGGTTTTCCCAGTATAATATCCTGTAGGGTTTTTTGAATACAGAAGCTGCGCGGATCAGCTTTTTTTCCGGTAGTGTAATCATCATGGTCTTTCCAGTTGGAAAAACGACAATGGCTAAGACATCCCATACACTCTACCTGATCAATATGAATCTCCTCAGCTTTCTGCGGTGAAACAAAAATCAGTGAAGAATCCGGCGTTTTCATCGCCTCGGCAAACCCCTGCTCTTTCCATGTATCCACCCGCGCCTTATCATCAGGCTGCACAAAAACCGGACGGCCACGCGCACCAACCGGAAGCGGTTCAGAAAACAACCCCTCCTGTTCCAGCCGGTATTCAATCTGCCTTTCAGTACGACCACGCAGCTCTTTGATAAAATCATTATTCACGCCGGAGGAATAAAATCCGGTCGGGCTGAATTGATTGAGGAACACATCGCCCTCTTCTAAAGTCATCAGGCGAGTTTTCCATTCCTGCGATACCGGACTTTCCTTCGTTAGTAAAGGACGCGTACCGAACTGGAAAGCAATCTTCCCGATTTCCGGATTATCCAGCCAGTTTTCCCAATCCTTCAAATGCCAGGCTCCTCCCGCCATTATGATAGGTACTTCCTGCAAACCGAAGCTATTCATGGTTTTGCGTAGCTCAGCCACCCGCGGATAGGGATCTTGCGGCAGATTTGGATCTTCCGCATTGGAAAGACCATTATGCCCGCCAGCCAGCCACGGATCTTCGTAAACAACACCGCCAAGCCATTGCACTGTCTTATTATAAGAGCGTTTCCACAGAGCATTGAAAGCTCGCGCCGAAGAAATAATCGGATGGTAATACACTCCATAACTTGCTGCCAAATCGCCCAAACGGTAAGGCATGCCCGCGCCACAGGTCACCCCATGCACCATGCCTTTTGCGCCTTCTAAGATTCCGGTAAGAACCCTTTCAGCACCACCCATTTCCCATAGAACGTTGACATGGATACGTCCATTGCCTCCGGAAATTTCATGGGCAATTTTCGCCTGGGTTATGCCACCACGAATACTTTGCTCCACCAGTTCTTCATGCCGTTCCTTGCGGGTACTGTTTTTATAAACATAAGGAATAACTTTTCCATTTTCGTCATAAAATTGCGCGTTAACTCCGGAGAAGGTTCCAACTGCGCCCGAGGCCGCAAATGAACCAGCACTGATGCCGTTACTGGCACCAATACCCTTCCCGCCTTCTACGATGGGATAAACTTCCTTGCCAGAGATTACGACTGATTTTAATTTCTGACGAAAGTCAGTGTTAGCAGTAGATTTCAACAATTTAACAATTCCTTGATATGAGATAGCACACAATTGAAAAACATATTATAGAGATATAAAACCATTAATACAATGATGAAAAATTAGTGAGAGAACATGATCATATTTAGTTCGCCAAATTCATTGTTCAGAAATTGCGGCCTGTTATTTTACTGTCTCCAACTATTATTATTTGCGGTTTCCCTGAAGCCATTCCACTCAGGCACCTGGTTTCAAACCGAACCAACGCTGCTTGCAATGTTTATATTCGCGGCAATAAATGCAGCGTGGCTTGCTGTAGGGATTTCTAAAAACTGGCTGGTTATAGAAAAACCAGCGCATCCTTTATTATATGGTCTTCTGGCATGGGTAGCCTGGCAATTAGTGGTGCTGCTAACAAGCAAAAGCCCTGTTAATTCATGGTTTGGCCTGCCCCAACTTGGCGAAGGAGCAGGTTGGCAGGTAATGTTGTTATTATCATTTGCCATGGCAATGCCACTTTGGCAAATAAACAAGCACAAAAAAATTATGCTGGTAGTTGCGACATTAGCCCTGGGCATCATGACCTATCTGCATTTTAACCCTAAGGTCTTGTGTGACCGGCAAATGGATAATTACTTTTCAGATAATCCAGCTGCCCCGGCGAACTGGCCGGACTACCTACCGTTTATTGCTGGCTGGCTGTGGATAGCTTACGCAAGCTCACCCAATATACGCAGCAAACGATGGCATGTTGGGCTAATAGCTCTTTTATCCACAGTTCTTCTGGTTGGGCAGAATTCTTCAGCACGGGGAATGTTGTTCCCGACACTTATAATATTGAGCCTGATATTGCTTCTGCGGCTAATAAAACAAAAGCCGGAATGGATAACACAACTTATTTCTACAAACAAACTATGGCGAAATTTGGCGGTTTTCGGCTGCATGCTACCTCTTATCTGGATAGTAATCAGTCAGAACCAAAATCTTTTCTCCTGCAAGAATGCCTCGCTTTCAACCCGCGCCATTTATAACAAAGTAGCAGTGACAGCTATATTGGAGGATCCTTCGCGCCTTGCCTTTGGCAATGGCTGGGGCAATTTCAGCGATGATATGTTCAAATACGGAATGACCGAGGGACTTACCAGCTATGATAATGGCATATTAAAACCTAACAGCTTGTGGCTATATGGCAGTGTTTTCCACCCACATAACCAACCGGTGCAGGCATTGCTGGCAACAGGGATTATCGGCTTCCTGATTTTTATAACATTGCCGATACTTGCAATTTTACCGCTGCGTAAATCACTATTCTGGTGGTGTGTACCAATTGTTCTGGTTTTAAATGCCATGAGCAGTTTATGGTTTCTATTACCGCAGGTTATGAATTTCCAGGCATTGGGGCTTGCAGCTTTATGCGGTGGCAGACCTGCACGAATCCGTAAGACCGGAGCTATCCCATTTTATATGTCGGTAATATGCGCTGCCTTCGTTTTGCTATTCTCGGCAAGTGCCTACGAACAACTGAATATAATACGCTACGGCGAGCAGCTTAAAGTAATTATGCGCGAAGACCCCAATAAGCCGGAAATCGTCCAGTGGATCATGCAGGATGTTACGCATGGCGGCAAGAGAATGGCTGAAGCGATCAATTATTTTTCCAAGGAGATTACAGATAAGGTAAACAATGAAATAGTAAGCGAAATTGACCGTGACTGGTATCGCAACTTTCTTGAAATCGCACATCTGGTGGCGCAGCAATCATATGCTGGTATTGAGCTTAAGAAATTAGAGCTGGATTTATACCGGCAAGTTTTTGAGCTGCCGAAAGCGTCCATATTGGATAGTTTGAAACCGCAGGCAAAATCAAGGCTGGTTGCTGCAATGATTGCTTTCAGCAAAGCATATCCTGAGCGTGAAGATTATATAGCACCATTCCTTTTCAACCTTGACGGGCTTACAGATGGCGACAAGATAAAACAACGAGACATATTAAATTATATCTTAGAAGCAGCAGCTAATCACCGCAGTGCTTTGTGGTTAATAGGAACTCTGGATGAAGAATCACCAGAAACACAGGAAAAAGGCAGAGAGATGAAAAAACTGGCAGTAAAATCAGGTGTGGAAAGAGTTTATCCCGTCACTAAACAGGAATTATCTCCTTATCAATAATTGCCACCTGATAATTTCCATTAAGACACTGCCATAGTTATGCACAATTTATACACATATACAAACCTAACAACCATATGATTTTACTCAAATCAGCAAACTTATCCCCAGCTTTCACATGCCTGTTTTTACAACAAAACCCCATCATATAGTGTAAAAATACCTGTCAAGCACAATATATAGTGAAAATTCAATTTATCTGATTGCATTACAGATTTGTAATGTTTACAGTTCCCATTATTGAACTTTGATACAAAATTTAGCAAGCAGTCGTGAGTTAAAATATGGTGCAAAAAAAATGCGTTTTTTGTCCTAGGTTTTCTGCCCCCGATTAAACTGTTAGCTAAGGAACTGGACATAGAGTAAATTCAAATTTTAAGGGGAACTTGCATGCGTATTGAAAGACATTTCACCAAAGCTACAAAAACAAGCAGTAATGCTGCGGTTTATGAAAGCATTGCTTTCAAAAAGGTGGACGTTGTGATGAAAAATCCCAATGGTTCAGCTGTTTTTGAAGCTCTGGGTACGGAAGTTCCTGAAGGCTGGTCACAAGTAGCTGCGGATGTGCTTGCACAAAAATATTTCCGCAAAGCTGGTGTTTCTGCTGCCCTTAAAAAAGTTGAAGAAGAAACCGTCCCAAGCTGGCTATGGCGCAGTGTTCCTGACGAAACAAAACTGGAAAGGCTGTCGGAAAAAGAGCGTTTTATAGGTGAAACTTCTTCCAAGCAGGTATTTGACCGCCTCGCCGGAGCATGGACATATTGGGGCTGGAAAGGTGGATATTTCGATACAGAAGAAGACGCAAAAACTTTCTATGATGAAATGCGTTTTATGCTCGCCTGCCAGATGGCAGCACCTAATTCCCCACAATGGTTCAATACTGGTCTGCATTGGGCGTATGGTATAGATGGCCCGTCGCAAGGGCATTATTATGTTGACCCTGAAAGCAAAAAACTCACCCGTTCGAAAAGCTCATATGAACGCCCGCAGCCACACGCCTGCTTCATTCAGGGCGTTTCTGATGATCTTGTAAATGAGGGTGGAATAATGAATCTGTGGGAGCGTGAGGCGCGCCTGTTTAAATATGGTTCAGGAACTGGCTCAAACTTTTCTGACCTGCGCGGCAGCGGTGAAAAGCTCTCTGGCGGTGGTAAATCTTCTGGTCTTATGAGCTTCCTGAAAATCGGCGATCGCGCTGCTGGTGCTATTAAATCAGGTGGCACAACTCGCCGTGCTGCAAAAATGGTGGTAGTTGATATTGACCATCCTGATATTCAGGAATTCGTACGCTGGAAAGTTATAGAAGAACAAAAAGTTGCGTCTATAGTTACAGGCTCGAGAATCTGCGCTAAAAATTTAAAGGCAGTTATGGATGCTTGTAATCTGGGAACATCAGATTCGCGCTTTAATCCATCAGATAATCCTGCCCTTAAAAAAGCAATGCGCGAGGCAAAAAAAGCTCTTGTTCCTGAAAATTATATTCTACGGGTGGTGCAATTCGCCCAACAAGGCTATTCGCAAATTGATTTCCCTGAATATAATACCGATTGGGATTCAGAAGCCTATCTAACCGTGTCAGGGCAGAATTCTAATAATTCCGTGCGCGTAACCAATGAATTTTTGGAATCCGTAGAGCATGGCAAACCTTGGCATTTGATGAACCGCAAAGACAAGAAAATTAGCAAAACTATTTCTGCCAAAGAGCTGTGGGATGAAGTGGCTTATGCTGCTTGGGCATGTGCTGACCCAGGCCTGCAATATGACACCACCATCAATGAATGGCACACCTGCCCGCAGTCAGGGCGCATCCGCGCTTCCAACCCATGCTCGGAATATATGTTCCTTGATGATACGGCTTGTAATCTTGCCTCAATCAACCTGCTGAAATTTAAAAAAGCCAATTCTAGTGGAAACTTGGCGGGCAACTTTGATATAAAAGCATTTGAATATGCTTGTCGTTTATGGACATTAGTATTGGAAATTTCTGTAGCAATGGCACAATTCCCATCCAAGGAAATTGCAAAACTTTCCTATGAATTCCGTACCTTGGGGCTTGGCTTTGCCAATATCGGCGGGCTGCTGATGGCAACTGGTATTGCCTATGATAGCGCGGAAGGTCGGGCGATTGCTGGAGCAATTACTGCAATTATGACCGGAACATCTTACGCTACTTCTGCAGAAATGGCAAAGGAATTGGGTGCATTTGACGGTTACACCGAAAATAAAAAGGACATGATGCGGGTGATGAAAAACCACCGTCGAGCTGCCCTTGCCGAGACTTCCGGTTATGAGGAACTTTCAATTCTTCCAGTACCGCTGGATGTGGATAATTGCGAAGATAAAAATCTGGTGAAAGCTGCCAAAAAAGCGTGGGACACTGCAATCATGCTCGGCGAAAAATACGGCTTCCGCAACGCACAGGCAACCTGCATCGCACCAACTGGAACAATCGGTCTGGTTATGGACTGCGACACAACTGGCATTGAGCCTGACTTTGCGCTGGTGAAATTCAAAAAACTGGCTGGTGGCGGTTATTTCAAAATCATCAACCAGCAAGTTCCACCTGCCCTTAAATATCTGGGTTATAGCGACAAACAAATTACCGACATAACCAACTATGCGGTCGGTCGTGGCACACTGAAAGGCGGCAATGCCATCAGCCATGAATCACTGCGCGCTAAAGGTTTTGATGACAACGCACTGGCTACAATTGAAAAATCATTGGTTGCTGCGTTCGAACTTAAATTTGCATTCAATAAATATGCGCTCGGAGAAGAGTTCTGCAGAGAAAAACTTGGTTTTAGCGAGGCACAGTTAAATGATTTCTCATTTGATATGCTCGCGGCTCTAGGTTTTTCAAAAACCGAAATAGAATCAGCCAATGAATATTGCTGTGGAACGATGACTCTGGAAGGCGCGCCACACTTGAAAGACATTCATCTTTCGGTATTTGATTGCGCCAATCCTTGCGGTAAAAAAGGTACGCGCTTTTTATCAGCCGAATCGCATATCCGCATGATGGCAGCGGTACAGCCTTATATTTCTGGAGCAATTTCCAAAACCATCAATATGCCTAATTCTGCAACGGTTGAAGAATGTAAGGAAGCCTATCTTCTTTCTTGGAAACTCTGCCTCAAAGCCAACGCTCTATACCGCGATGGTTCAAAACTTTCGCAACCGCTTAATTCATCGATTGTGGCGGAACTCGAAGATGAAGAAGATGACGCAACACCTGAGCAATACCGCGCGCTTCGTCAACCGCAAAAAGTGGCTGAACGCATTGTAGAGCGGATTATTTATGAATCACAACGCAGTAAACTTCCTGAAAGGCGCAAAGGTTATACGCAAAAAGCCAGCGTCGGCGGGCATAAGGTTTATCTACGTACTGGTGAATATGAAAGCGGGGAACTCGGCGAAATATTTGTTGATATGCACAAAGAAGGTGCGGCTTTCCGCAGCCTTATGAATAATTTTGCAATAGCTGTTTCCATCGGCCTGCAATATGGTGTGCCACTGGAAGAATTTGTTGACGCTTTCACCTTCACCCGCTTTGAACCGTCAGGCATGGTCGAAGGCAATGAAGCTATCAAGATGTCAACTTCCATTCTTGATTATATCTTCCGTGAACTGGCGATTTCCTATCTCGGACGCAATGACCTCGCCCATGTTGATGTTTCTGATACCTTGTCGGATACTATCGGTCGTGGCGAAGGTGATTCCACTCGCTTAAGCGACGAGCCAGAGCTACCAAACTTGTTTTCCAAAGTTACCAGCAATGGTTTCGTGCGCGGAAATAAGCTCTATGTAGTTTCTAATAATAATACTGGAAACTCGGTTACAACTGGCGCAGTTGCTGGCAATCTGGCACTTGCAGATGAAACTCAAACCATCGCCTATTTGCAGACTGGGCAGGATAATATAAATATAAAAGTCGGGGTTTCGGTGCAGAGCAAAACCACTGCCGTCAGCGAAAAAATCCGCGAAGCCAAAGCCAAAGGCTATGAGGGCGATGCTTGCCAAGAATGCAACAACTTTACCCTTGTGCGTAACGGCACTTGCATGAAGTGCGATACTTGCGGCTCAACGAGCGGGTGTAGTTAGGAAATATATAGTATAGTAATTTGATACAATAATTACCAACTCGTCATTGCGAGAATGCGTAGCATTCGTGGCAATCCAGAAGCCAAAACATGTTGAAAATACTGGATTGCTTCCTGCCACGCTATGCTCGCAGTCGCAATGACAAGAATTGGGGATTTTTATTCTCAAATGACTATAGTTCCGTATAATTTATACGGAATTACTATAGCTGTTTGGTTCTATACTCCATTCTGTATTTTTTAATACAGAATGGAGTATGAAAATCGATACCGAAAGTCCGCCAAATATTTTACTTTGTCGCCGCAAAGCGGGCGTAACCAGAAAATAATGATATATCATTATTTTCTGTAACAACTATAGTAGATTACAATACTCCAAACTCAACACTCTATACTCAGCACTTATTGCTATTTTTTTGCTTCTTCCATTGCTGCAAGAATTTTGGCAATGCTCACCTCTGAGTTGCCTTCTTCTATCTGCTGGAAAGTTACCCCAAACATTTCGGAAACTTTGGCGGTGATTTCGGCTGGTGGTTCTTTGCCCCTGCCGGAAACTATCACTTCGCCATATTCATCTTTTACGAAGTTCTGGATATTGTATTTATTTTTAACAGCCTGCTGGAATTTTCTAATTAAATCGGGTTTTATGGCGACATAGCACCAATAAAAACCGCCCTGCTGCATCATCCCCCGAACCAAGGTAATGATGCGGACATCATCTGCAACAGGGGCTGAGTCCATTCATTATCTTCCTACAAGAGTTGTAGCGGCATCCTGCCCTCTATGGAATAAATTGGCTGTCTTCTGACCAATCGCTCCGCCTGCTACTGCTGCTCCGGCGAGCGTGGCACTAGCATATTCAGTAGCAAGAAGCGTTTTTGCCAACGAGACACTAAAAATACCACCATCTGTCATAGCCATAGCAGTCATAGCAGTAACTACAGCCGCACCTATAATGACCGCACCCCAATTAACATTTTTCAACGAAGCCATAACACATCTCCTAATAATAAATTAAACCAAATTACCCTATGTTGCAAGAGTAACATATTGTCGCAAAAAATAGTGTTACAATTCTGTGAATCTATATATTACAGCGTAAAATATATAATTTATTTATATTTATCAATACAATAAGCTATTTATTATGCTTGCCCACGAAATCAACAATGATAGGCACGACATTTTCCCGGAACTTACGACCGTTGAAAATACCATAATGCCCCACGCCCTTCTGCATGTAATGTTTACGCATATTGGCAGGCAGGTTTTTACAGAGTTTCTGCGCGGCTTCGGTTTGCCCTACGCCGGAAATATCATCGAGTTCGCCTTCCAGAGTAAGTAGCGCGGTTTCGGTAATGGTTTCAGGCTTCACCTTCTTGCCTTTATACATGAACTCGCCTTTTGGTAATAGCTGGCGTTGGAAAACCTGATCAATGCAATCCAGATAGAACTCAGCAGGCAAATCGGCCACGGAAAGATATTCATCATAGAATTTTTTATGGGCGCGCGCGCTTTCACCATCACCTTCCACCAAATGCTTGAACAGATCTTTGTGGGCAGTGACGTGGCGTTCCATATTCAGAGTCATGAAACCGGTAAGTTGTAAAAACCCTGGATAAACCCGGCGCATAAAGCCGGAATATTGAACAGGTACTCGGGTAATTACATTTTTTTCAAACCATGATAGCGGTTTTTCAGTAGCTGATAAATTGACTTTAGTAGGATTGACGCGGGTATCGATCGGTCCACCGATTAGAGTCATGGAACGTGGAGCAGCTTTGTCTTTTGCTTCGTTCATCACCGCAGCAGCGACCATAACCGGAACAGACGGTTGGCACACTGCCATAAGATGCACATCCGGTCCAAGGTCACGGATAAATTCAATAGTGTAAGCAATATAATCTTCCAGATGGAAAGCACCATGTGTTGTTGAGACGTGGCGGGCATCAAGCCAATCAGTTATATAAACATCAAGGAAAGGCAGCAATGCTTCCACAGTACCACGCAGTAAAGTCGCATGATGACCAGACATTGGCGCAACAAGCAGTAATTTCGGCTGCACTATCTTGCCGTGTTTTTTGAAGTGCAGCAGGCGACAGAATGGTTTTTCACCTATTACTTCTTCGTAAATGGTTGTTTGTTTGCCATCGACAATAGTGTGGGCAATTCCGAATTCCGGCTTTGCGTAGCGACGTGTCATACGTTGCAGAACTTCCGCACCGGCAGCTACATGTTTGCTATATCCGGTATAAGAAAAAGGGCTTAAAGGGTGGCTATGCAGCATAGCAGCAGCACTAGCCATTATATTTATAGGAGTAATGGCTGCATAATGCATTTCGTGCAGATGATAAAGTGGACTATTTTCGTTCATGCCGATCATTTTATGATTCCCCTTGCCGCTATAATAGCATAACTATATTGCACTGCACCAATTATACGGCAATTCTGATGAATAAAGGATTAAATTTTTATAATGGAAACTATTTGTAGCAGATTGTTGTATTTTTGTCGTAAGCTGCCACCAACCGGTAAACCAACAAATTATTGTAATATATTGCTTTAACTCATTATTATATCTTGCCATGCTGGAAAAAGATTTCACACAACTTGCCGAAAAAACTCTGGATAAATTAGCTGAATCACTTGATAAGCTAGATGAATCCGGCGATCTGGAGCTGGATTACCAAAATGGGATTATTATGATCACGTTTAATTCAGACAAACAAATTATTATAAATAAGCACGCGCCCAGCCAGCAGATATGGTTGTCTTCTCCCTTAAGTGGCGGCAAGCATTTTTCTTACGATGCGCTAGCAAATAATTGGAAACTTGCAGATGGTGTTACCTTGAACACTATGTTATCAGCAGAGTTGAAAGCACTGGCTAACATAGACATCAAGTTGGAGTCATGAAATAAATGAGACATAATCCATCAGCAAGCCTTCCCGACCGTCCTAAGGGAAATATAAAAAATCTGCTGCCATTGCTGCGCTATGTCAGACCCTATAAAAAACAAGTTATTGCAGCGTTTTTTGCCTTGCTATTTTCATCCGGTGCGGTTCTTGGTATGGGAGCTGGTCTACGTTATATGGTGGATAACGGGCTTAGCAAAGGTGATATTAATTTGCTTAACAAAGCATTTTTTATTTTGCTGGTTGTTACTTTACTTCTTGCAGTGGCATCTTATGCCCGTTTTTTTCTCGTATCGTGGATAGGAGAGAGAGTGGTTGCTGATATTCGCAATGCTGTCTATCGCCATCTGGTTTCCATGCATATTGGTTATTTTGAAACCACGCGTACTGGCGAATTGCTGTCACGCCTGACCACAGATACCACCTTGCTGCAAACTGTTATTGGAGGATCGGTTTCGGTGGCAGCGCGCAATACTATTTTGTTTTTTGGTGGCCTTACCTTGCTTATGGTAACCAGCACTAAATTAACCGTTTATTTGGCTTTCATGGTTCCTTTAACTATAATCCCAATAATATTTCTGGGACGTAAAGTACGTTTGCTTGGGAGAGAATCACAGGAGAAAGTTGCCGATATAAGCTCGCATGCTGAGGAATCACTTAATGCGATACGTACTATCCAGTCACTTACACTGGAAGGATATAAAAAACATAGTTTTACCGAACATGTAGAAAGTGCATTTGATTCTGCCAGTTCACGCATTCGCGCCCGCGCTTTTCTCACGGCATTAGTTATTTTATTGGTGTTTGGGGCGATTGTAACTGTGCTTTGGCTGGGTGGGCATGATGTGCTGGATGGCAGCATAACAGGCGGACAACTCTCAGCCTTTGTGTTTTATTCAGTGGTGGTAGCTGGCGCAGTTGGTGCTATTTCAGAGGTGGTTGCGGATTTGCAGCGCGCAGCTGGAGCCGGAGAAAGGCTTGCTGAGCTGCTTTCTATTTCCCCGCAAATAACCTCGCCGGAAGATCATGGACAGGTAGTGATTCACGAAGCTAATATTGAGTTTGAAGATGTAACTTTTCATTATCCTATCCGTCCTGATAAAGCTGCTATTGAAAAATTTTCCCTGGAGGTGCAATCAGGAAAGACTATCGCTCTGGTTGGTCCTTCGGGAGCAGGGAAAACAACTATATTCCAGTTGTTACTGCGTTTTTATGATCCTACCAGCGGGTCTATACGAGTTAATGGTCTGGATATAAGAGACATCCCGCTTGAATTGCTGCGTTCCTCCATCGGAATTGTGCCACAAGATCCGGTTATTTTTTCCACCACAGCCCGCGAGAATATCCGTTTAGGCAATATAAATGCTACTGATGCGGAAATTGAAGCTGCTGCTCGCGCTGCTTCTGCTCTGGAATTTCTGGAGAAATTGCCCAAAGGTCTGGATACTCATCTGGGAGAGAAAGGAATACAGCTTTCCGGCGGTCAAAGACAGCGTATTGCTATTGCCCGGGCGATTATCCGTAATCCCAAAATATTGCTCCTTGATGAAGCAACCAGCGCGCTTGATTCAGAGAATGAATATCATATTCAGAAAGCATTGGATTTAGTTATGAAGGGGCGCACCACCTTTGTGATTGCCCACCGCCTGTCTACCATAACCAAAGCTGATAGCATAATCCTGATTAATGAAGGGCATATTGAAGCGATAGGGACTCATAGCGAATTACTGCAAAAAAGCACGTTATATGCAAGGTTGGCTGATCTGCAGTTTAAGAGTGTAGGGTAGTGATTATCAGCACTCAAAATCTTCCTTACGGTATTTATACTGCAAGGCAATCAGGGCGGCTTTGGTCATTCTTATTCCCAGCAGGGAACTGATGATAATAAGTGGAATCCAGATGGCGGCATGCAGCCAGTAAGGTGGCGCAAACATAACTTCGGTAACTGTGGCAAAAATTGCGGTGAATGATCCGATAATAAAAACACAAAAGACCGCAGGACCATCACCCTGTTCATGCCCCTTGAATGATAAGTCGCACACAGGGCAGGATTCAGCTATTGTGAGAAAACCTTTATACAGAGAAGCTTTTGCACAACGCGGACAGCGGGCGCGCAAAGATAAATAGGCTACAGAAACAGAATCATCTTTCTTATCTGCGTCTGTTTCACTCAATGATGCCGCACTTTTGGCTTAGGTGTTGCCTTATTATTTTCTAATATACGATACGCCACAAATACCGCCCCGACCAGTGACAGCAGGAATGCTATCAGCATATTAGTGCCGGTGAAAATAGTAGTAAGTGCCGGCATAGCTACATTGGCAAAATCAAGATAGACAAACAAGAATAGGAACAACCAGACAACGTCTACGAAATGCCAATACCATGCGGCAAATTCAAAACCCAGATGATGTTCCGGCGTGAATTGATTTTTCTTTGCACGAATCAGGCAGATTGCCAGAAATATCGTTCCAACCAGAACGTGAAAGCCATGAAATCCGGTTGCCATATAGAAATTAGAGGCATACACCCCATCTTTAAAGCCAAAGGCGGCATGGGTATATTCATATACCTGCAAGGCAGTAAAGCTCACACCAAGAGCAACAGTATAATATAGCGCGGTTACCGCACTTTTCTGGTCTTTATTGAGAATTGCGTAATGCGCCCAGGTTACGGTAGTGCCGGAAAGAAGTAAAATAAGGGTATTGAGGAAAGGCAGATGCATCGGGTCAAACGGCACTATACCTGCAGGTGGCCAAGTACCATCAGCAATTTTCCATAGATCATCTGCCATTGGTAAACGAGGAAGAGTGCTGGCATTAAAGAATGACCAGAAAAATGCTGCGAAAAACAAAACTTCCGACACGATAAAAAGTGCCATGCCCAAACGCAAGCCTGTTCTCACCTTATAGGTATGCGCCTTATCAGTAATACCTTCCTTGATTACATCACGCCACCACACAAACATGGTATACAGCACCACCGCAAGACCAATAAGCAACAATGCCAGACCACCTGGTTTGCCATGCATAAACATCGCCCCCCCCATTGTCAGGCTGAGTAGCGAAACCGCTCCAAGAGCCGGCCACGGGCTGGGATCTACCAGATGGTAGGGATGGTCTGCGTGTGAATCGGAATTATGATGAGTATCTTTGGACATGAAAATCTCTTTAAGCAATATCTTTATATTACAAGTAACTACTAATGGACTAGTGTGTAGCAAATTATAGCAGTTTGTAAAATCATTTTTTCTGTCATTTTTTTACAGGAAAGAAAGTATAAGAAAGTGTAATAGTATTAACGTCTTTCATATCCGGGTCATTTAACATTGCCGGATCGATAAAAAATGATACCGGCATATCAACCTTCTGACCGGCCTCCAAAGTCTGCTCGGTGAAGCAGAAACACTCGATTTTAGAGAAATAAATCCCTGCCTTGAACGGTACGACATTATACACTGATCTCCCAGTAACCGGCTGGTTTTCGCGATTATGAGCAACATAATAGGTTAATGTCTGCTCCCCTATTTTCACCTTATGCGAGCGTTCGCCAGGCTTGAATTCCCAATTTAGGGCAGGGTCGATATCGGCGTTAAACTCAATATTGATTGTTCTTTGTGAGATATTTTGTGGAGCCATGCTCGCTTTTTGAGTTGTTCCGCCATAACCAGTAACCTCACAGAACAGGCGGTATAATGGCACGGAAGCATAGGCAAGCATAAACATCCCTGCCGCCATTGCAATGAGGTTAAGTGCTAATTTGGTATTCTTATTACTCATTTTGCTTTTCCTAGAAACCAACGAAACATAATTGGCAGCACTGCCCATGCCATTTCACTTACAGCGACGAATAACACCACTTTTTGTGGGAAATGCAGCAAGGCAATGCTAACTCCCAGTGCGACATTGTTAAACGTTGAGCAGGTGGCAAAGCTGATGCGGGTTTGTCTATCTTTTCCTTTCGCAAACATCCAGCCACAGACAAAGAATATAATATAACAAACCAGCGTGAGCAATATCGGGATAATAATACCGACAGTGTTTCCTAAAATAAATTCACGCTGCTTGGCAATAACCAAAGCTATTACAAACGCCACCAGAATAATAGAAATTAGCTTTACATTATCATACATTACCTTGCCAAATTTGCGGAAGTTATGAGTCATAAAATATAGAAGCATCGGCACAAAAATACAAAATGCCAGAGTTTTGAATAAAGGCAGGGTAGTAGGTGTTACACTTGCATCAGCAAGTACCAGTGAGCATTGCAATGGAATGAGGAATGGCGCAAGGATAGTGCTTAAAATTACAATAGCAAAAGCTGGCGGCACACGCCCGCCAAACATATTGGCAAAAGCCGGGCTGGAAACTGCTGTGGGCAGTAGCGCAAGAAGGAATATGGCTGCGGCATATTCCGGAAAAATTTTCAGCGTAATTATGAACAGAATTATTGGCAAAATTATAAATCTAACCACATAAAACAGCGTGATATTCCACCAGCGTATTTCAGAAAACCCACCATCTTTGAGTTTGAAACAAGAAGCATAGGTGAGTATCGCAAGAGACACAAAGGCGGAAGCATCAGGAACAGCGGCAAGTGCAGGAACCGCAAGCCCAACCACACAGGAAATAAGCAGCACCAGCCCAAAATTGCTTTCGATTAAGTTACGCATATCGCCTTATATATGCAAACTTTGAGCTTAGTGATAGCGGTAAAATCCCATTCCGCCATAAATATGTGGTGCTGGGCGGTAATAATCATCGTCGCGGTGGTAATTTTTCTGACGTATCAAGTCAAGCTGCATCAGGCAATTGGCAAACATATCAGTTTTAGGGCGGATGCCGTAACTGGCACAAGTATCGAAATCCGCTTGTTGTTGCAAACGCTTGTTCTCGGCGAGCTGCTCAGGCGTTGCGCAGGCGGCAATTAGCAGAAATGAAGATATAATCAGCAGCTTTTTCATGGGCGCATAATAATAGAAACAGCATAAATTAGCGATAGGTATTTTGATATAAGTTATAAATGAGGGATTATAAATAATCATTGCAAATATCACCTGAACCGCTAGAACCAAACGGTTATAGTAATTCCGTATAATAATTTTACGGAATTACTATGAAAATCGAGTCCGAAAGACCGATTTTCCGCTGCGAAGCAAGCGTAATCTCTAAATAATGACTGTGAAGTTATTATTTGGTAACTAATTAAGGTTAATAAAAAATCATTGGGAGGTGGTATGAGTCTGTCCAAATTCATGGTAAAAAAATCAATTGCCGCAATTCAAGCAGAATCACAAAAAGGCGAATTGAAGCGCACATTATCCGCGCTAAATCTTATAAGCCTCGGTATTGGCTGCATCATCGGTGCCGGTATTTTCGTCATGACCGGACAAGCTGCTGCTGAGTATGCTGGACCTGCTATTATGATCTCATTTGTTATCGCCGGTCTTTGCTGCGCTTTTGCCGGACTTTGCTACGCCGAACTTTCCTCCATGCTTCCGGTTTCCGGCAGTGCCTATTCCTATGCTTATGCCAGTGTTGGCGAGTTGCTCGCCTGGATCATGGGGCTGCTATTACTTCTGGAATATGGGATAGCCGCTTCAACAGTAGCGGTCGGCTGGTCGGGCTATGTGGTCAGTTTCCTTAAAAATTTTGATATAATAATTCCGGCTGTCCTTACCACCCCTACCCTGCAAATCATCAATGACGGGAAAGATATTATATTTACAGGTGGTATCAACCTTCCCGCTCTGTTTGGCGTTGGTGCAATGGCATCGCTTCTGGTAATTGGTATAAAAGAATCCGCCAATATCAATAACATAATAGTTCTTATAAAACTTGCCGTGGTTTTGCTGTTTATCATTTTTGGTGCTTTTTATGTAGATACTGCGAATTGGCATCCTTTTATCCCTGAAGAAACCAGCGAAGGAAACTACGGATGGAGCGGAATTTTACGCGGTGCCGGCATTGTTTTCTTTGCTTATGTTGGTTTTGAAGCAGTTTCCACCGCAGCACAGGAAGCCAAAAACCCGCAGCGCGACATCCCGATCGGCATTCTTGGCTCACTTGCCGTATGCACAATTCTTTATATGGCGGTAGCCGCAGTGCTTACTGGCATTGTTCCCTATTCTACCCTTAATGTTCCCGATCCTATAGCTAAGGCGGTTGATGCAATTAACCTTCCTTGGCTGTCATTTGTAATAAAAATCGGAGCTATTGCTGGTCTTACCTCGGTAATGATGGTGCTTATGTATGGGCAGACACGGGTGTTTTATACCATGGCAAAAGACGGCCTGATGCCCGCCATATTCAGTAAAGTTCATCCAAAATTCCACACACCTTATATTAATACCATAGTGGTAGGGCTGGTTATTGGTCTGGTTGCCGCTACCACCCCTATTAGCATTCTGGGTGATTTAGTATCGCTTGGAACGCTTACCGCCTTTGCCATTATTTGTTTCACCGTGCTTTACCTGCGTAAAGCCGAGCCAGAGCTGGCACGTCCGTTCAAAGTACCTTTTTCTCCGTTTTTCCCGATACTTGGCATATTATTCTGCGGATATTTGATATATGGGCTGCTTTCCAATCCGGTAACTGTCATATTTTACTTGGTTTATCTGACAATTGGCTTGGCTATTTACTTCGCCTATAGCCAAAACCACAGTAAACTGCGCCATAACCCTTAAAAGTGAAGCTTTATACTTCATTCTGTATTAAAAAATACAGAATGAAGTATGAAAATCGAGACCTAAAGTCCGATTTTTCGCCGCAAAGCGGGCGTAACCAGAAAATAATGATATATCGTTATTTTCTGTAACAATCATAGTTAATTGTCATAGAATTGTCATTTAATTATTGTAATTCTACGCTATAATGAACGCTTGAAACCTTTTTCAGGCAGGATTTTTAGTGGGAATTTACCGTTATTCACAAGGCAGTGTTGTTGATGAGGTCACATTCGTAAAATCGGATGGCGGCTCGCTGCGCGCCTATTTGCACGCTCTGCCCGATACTTCCGAAAAAACTCTTGGTGATATTTCGCTAGCTATGGCAAAGCGTGGCTGGCAAACCGTGCCTAATTCGATGAATGGCAAGGCAACTTTGGAAGTTCGTGGTTTTGGCCGTACCAAACAGGTAACTGACATTCTTTCTGAAAATGGCTGGGCAAAAGGAAAGGAACAAATAACCGAAGATAAAAAAGATAATTCTAAACTTTGGGATAAAGTTAAAAAACGCAGTTTGTTTTTAAGTGGCATTTCTTTCATGATCAGTGACGCTTGTTACACTATTTACGGTCAGAAAGATAAAAATCCGATGAATTCGGGAGCAGGACTCGCCTATATGGCAGGCGGGATAGCTTCCTCCGTTTTTGCCCGCAAAGACACGTCTGATCTGCAGATAAAAGAAATAGCTGGTAGAATGGCTAAACATATGCAGGCACAAAATATAGAGTTGCCGGATGATTGCTCCTTAAACTCAATTGTTAAAGATAAGCATAAAGGCATTATAAAAAGCGCAGATGATCTTTTCCGCCGTTATCCTTCGGAACTCACCAATACATTATTTGGCCTTGCAGGAGCATTAATTGCTACAGATGCTATCAAGGAATTAAGATCTAAAACTACAACTAAACATGATAAATCTGTTGCCCCGATTGAGCTTGCACTTGGTGTTACAACTATGGCATCCGCCGCTTTTGGTACTTTAGTGCAAGAAAAGTCCCGTGACCCTGATGTACCAAGAAAACATGGGGCCCCGGGGATTTGGGAATGGATTCAGGAAAGACCATTACTAGTAACCGGTATCGGATATTTAGTAAGCAGCGGTTTTCATATAGCAAGCACTATTAAAGATTATAAGGGGGGTGATAGCGAAAAGAAAACAGCAACAATATGGCGAATGGGATTTATAGGGTGTACTGTTCTCGGAGAAGTTCTGCTAGCCATCTCCTCCAAGGGGCATGGCAAAGGAGTAGTAAGTGACAAGAGTGTTGATAATAGCGTTATATCGCTATCCGCCGAACTAATAGCCAAACAGCCATCGGCGCAGCATGAATATCTGATTGATTATATGTCCGGTTTTCTTGGGCGTGATGATGTGCTTGCGAAAAAAGATACTGAAGTAAAAGATTTACTGCGCGCACAAGTTGAGCTGGTGAAGAAAAATCCATGGGCGCATTGCAAGGATGTTTCACCGCCAAAACCTGCAGTAAAAAATGAGTTATTTGTTCCCCTGCCAGAAGATAATAAATGGCAGGCGGTAGTGGCTAAATCCATACCACAAAATTCTCCCACTGCCTCTTTATAATGAGCTTTGCTCTGTCATACTGAGCGAAAGCGAAATATCTCCAACAATTTGAGGGATTCTTCGGCTATGCCTCAGAATAACAAAAAACAATCTTACAGTTGTCATACTTCGCATAACGAGGTATCTTTGCTGCGTAAATTATAGTAATTTGATACAATAATTACCCACTCGTCATTGCGAGAATGCGTAGCATTCGTGGCAATCCAGAAGCCAAAACATGTTGAAAATACTGGATTGCTTCACTACGTTCGCAATGACAAGAATTGGGGATTTTTACTCTCAAATGACTATATTTCAAATGCAAAGATATTTCTCTGCGTTAGCAATGATAATTGTGTAAGTAAGGTGGCGATGCGTCTGAATTTTCATATACATAATTTTCTTGGCTGGCTGCTGCTTGTTTGCGTAATTGTGCTGCCTGCAAAACCGGCATTGTCTGCTGGGAAAGCGTCCCTGCCCGTCACACGCGGGGAAGTTATCAGGGATGTCGCTAGGGTCACTTTTGAATGGCCAAAGCCGGTAGAATTCAAGGTAAATTCAAAAAATAAAAATGTTTCCATAACTTTTGAACGTAAAGCCAATCCAGACGTAAGCGCGATACTTTCCAAACTTCATCCTTATGTAACCAGCATAGAGAGGAAAGCAGACGGTAAAACCATTATCCTTGCCACAGACAAACCATACAAAATCCGCAAATTCATGAGTGGTAGTGTAAGCGGGGTAGAGCTGGTTGGCGTTGCACCAAGAAAGCCACCTGTACAGCAAGCATCTAAAGCAAAAAACATAATGCCTCTTGTACCTGCGGAAGATAAAAAAGATGCAGCAAAAATCATCCTGCCTTCTAATAAAGAAAAAAATAAAGACGAAGAAAAATTAACTGCGGATACTGCAAGATTTCTTGCAAAGCTTACGCCTTCAGCTGGTGAAGAAAAACAGGAACAGCCTACAGTTCCTCAGAAAACAAAAGAAGCTGATGATAGTGCTGCCCAACCAAGCACAGGAAATGCAGTCGCACAGAGCCAGACAAACAAAGTAGCTATTTCTTCAGCTGAAGATAGCGCCACTCTGCGCTTACCTCTAGCTGAACGCACTGCTTTTTCTATATTTATCCGCAATCGTTATCTATGGATTATATTAGAAAAACCGGCAAAACTTAATCTATCAGAATTTGATGATATGGAAAAAACCGTCATAGGTAAACCGTCTATTATAAATAACTCAAAAGCTACCATATTATATATACCGATAGATGATAATATTTATGCCAACATAACGAAAGAAGATAGCTCGAACAATATCGCTATATTACTTACTCAAAAGAAACAGCCCGTTTCTTTCCCGCTTCCAGTTGAAGTAAGTACGAGCCCTCCAGCACCTCCACATGTGTTAGTTCCGACTTTAGAGATGGCAGATCCAATAATTGTCCGCGATCCGGTAATTGGCGATGAGTTAATTATAACCCCCTTATTCAAAATAGGAGAAGGTGTAACCAGATATCGGGAATTTGTAGAATTTAATTTGCTGGAAACCGTGCAGGGGATAACCATCGTCAAAAAAGCTGACGATGTTTCTGTTCTTCAGCTTCGTAATGGTCTACGAATAACTACCAGCAAAGGTGCTAACATCTCTCCAAATCTTCCAAAGGTAGACATAAAAGAAGAAATAAAAGGGATTCAGGCAAGCCCTACTCTTTTTCCTCATGAGATATGGAAAGCAGAGATAACCTCATCCCGACAAAAGCAGCTTCAAAAACTATTCGGCCAGATTGTTGAAACTGAAAATATTCAGGATGCCAATAGCGCCCGCTTAAGAATGGCACAGATATATTTAAGTGATGGAATGATACCGGAAACCACTGCTTTACTTGATGGAATAAACCGTTCAAATCCGTCTTTTTATCGCAGCGCTAAGCTAAATGCGATGCGTGGTGTTGCCAATTTCCTTATGGGAAGATTTGTAGAATCAGCAAAAGATTTTTCTGCTACTGAATTAAACAACAATAAGGAAATTGATTATTGGCGGGCGGTTCTTTCAGATTTGCTGGGTAACAGCAGCCAAACTTACGATTATTTATCAATGAATGATGATTATATAAGTAAATATCCCCCTGTATTCAGACAAAAACTAGCGATAGTTGCCGCCGATCGTGCCATAGCAAACAAAGATTATAATATAGCGCTGAAAATTTTTGATTCACTGCATCAAGACAATCTGCTCGATTCTATCAATGTCTATATAAATTTTCTTATGGCAAAAATAGCTATGAACACCGGTCAAGAGGAAGAAGCAACCGAAACTCTCGATAAATTGGCCGAAGATGTGAAACACCCATTCGTAAAAGCCCGTGCTGAATTTACCCGCATAGTTCGCGATATGGAAGCAGGCATGGATAAAGATGAAGCTGCCCACAGGCTAGAAAGACTAAGGCTGAGCTGGCATGGTGATAATCTGGAACTAACTATTCTTACTCTGCTTGGTGATCTGTATAACGAGAAAAAAGATTATGTAAATGCTATGCGTGTATGGAACAACGGCGTCCAGTCATTTAAAAACACCACAGTAGCCATAGATATGGCACGCAAGATGTCTGAAACTTTTATCATCATGTTTAATGATGGTGTCGCCGATAAATTACCGCCTCTGGAAGCTCTGGCACTTTACTACGAATATAGAAATTATATGCCTACCGGTACGGCAGGCAATGAAATGATTGACAGCCTGGTAGAACGACTTATTTCCGTTGATTTGTTGGAACAGGTTGCCGGTCTGCTGGATCACCAGATGCGCGCGCAGACGGAAAAAGAAAGGCGCAGCCAAATTGGAGCAAAACTTGCCACGGTATATATTCTTAACCGCCAGCCACAAAAAGCCCTGACCACATTGCAGGATTCAGTCTTTGGGGAAAATCCTATTATGTTGCGGCTTCTTAGAAACCGGCTGGCAGCAGAAGCTATGGTGAATCTGGAAAAATATGATTTAGCAATGCAGACATTGGGGCAGGATGATTCGCTAGAAACAGAGCGAATCCGCATCATGATATATTGGAAAACAAAAGAATGGGATAAACTTACCAGAAGTGTAGAAAATATACTAAAAGACAGACGGGATATAACCGAACCAATCAATCTTGACGAAAGCGAACATCTGATTAAGCTCGCGCTTGCTTATGTTTTTACCGACAACAAGGAACAGCTACAGTATCTACGTGATTATTTTGGACCACTCATGGTAGGTAACCCTAATCGCAAAGTGTTTGAATTTGTTACTTCTCCGGATATTGCTCCTAACTCACGTAATTTTGATGAGGTAATCGAGTCTGTTAATAAAACCAAATCATTCATCAAAGATTATAATGCCCGCATCAAAATAACGCAAAACCCAACTATTGCCGCCAAATAAACCAATATACTCTTCTTATATACTCAAAGCAGTTCAAGAATTGGCTAGACAATCGAGGCGAAGTGTAGAAAAACTACACGAGTTGAAGGTTAACGAAGCCAATTCTTGAAATGAGAAGAGTATAACCAGAAAGGATGATTTTGCTATGACCACTATCAAAAAAGTTGCCGTTATCGGCTCAGGAGTAATGGGCAGTGGAATAGCAGCACACATCGCAGGCAGCGGAACTCCGGTAATTTTACTGGACATAGTACCAGCTGGAGCAGAAAGCCGTAATATACTTACTGAAAAAGCAATAGAGAAACAACTCGCCAATAAACCATCAGGATTTCTGCACCCTAAAGTGACCAAGCTTGTTACCTGTGGCAATCTTGAAGACAATCTGGATATGCTTGCCGATTGCGACTGGATTATTGAAGCAGTTCTAGAACGGCTTGATGTTAAACAGGATGTCTACCGTAAGATAGATACGGTACGGAAAGCAGGAAGCGTTATTTCCTCCAACACTTCCACCCTTCCATTAAAAACACTGACTGATGGTCTGCCTGAAAATTTCAAGAAAGATTTCATGATTACCCATTTCTTTAATCCACCGCGCTTTATGCGTCTGCTGGAAGTTTTGGGTGGTGGTGATACGCGTAAGGAAGCAGTCCTCGCTATAGAGCAATTTGCTGATGTGAAGCTGGGAAAAACTGTTGTTCATTGCAAGGACACTCCTGGATTCATCGCCAACCGCATCGGAGTATACTGGATGATGCTGGGACTTATAGAAGCTATGCGCCTTGGTATCTCGCCTGAGCAGGCTGACGCTGTTATGGGTAAACCGGTGGGAATGCCAAGCACTGGTATTTTTGGTTTGTTTGATTTGATCGGTATCGATCTGATGCCATTAATCGCCAAGGCTATGCTTGCCACCCTTCCGGAAAACGATGCTTTTAGAAAATTATATCAAGAACCGGATCTAGTGAAAAAAATGATTGCCGACGGTTATACCGGACGCAAAGGCAAAGGCGGATTCTACCGCATGAATAAGGAAGGTGAGAAAAAAATCAAAGAGGTTATTGACTTTAAAACTGGTGAATACAAGCCGGTCAAAGGCAAAGTGGAACTGGCAAGTGTTGAAGCTGCTAAAAATGGAATTGGCGCACTTCTCACTCATTCTGATATTGGTGGACAATACGCAGCTTCAGTGCTTGGTGGAACGCTGCTTTACGCCGCTTCGCTCATTCCAGAAATTTCTGATGATATTGCAGCAGTAGATGCAGCGATGAAGCTGGGATATAGCTGGAAATATGGTCCGTTTGAGATGATTGATAAGATCGGTGTCGATAATTTTGCGAGGATGCTGCAAGCAAAGGGGAAAGAAGTTCCTACATTAATTGCCAACGCTACAGGAAAAACACTATATTCAACCACCTCTGGTCAGAAAACCGCAATTAATATTAAAGGAGAGTATATTTCAATTGTTCCGCCGGCAGGAACATTAATGCTTGTAGATATAAAATTAAGCAAAAAGCCGGTAATAAAAAATGCTTCCGCAAGCCTCTGGGATATTGGCGATGGCATTGCCTGCCTTGAACTTACCTCAAAAATGAATTCTGTCGATCCTGATATTTTATCACTGATTGAACAAACCGTCGCACTGGTTAAAAAAGATTTCCGTGGGTTGGTTATAGGTAATGATGCCGATAATTTCTCGGTAGGGGCTAATCTCGGCTTCATGCTAATGGCAGCAAATATTGCCGCATGGAAACAGATTGAAGATGTCATCCGCGCCGGACAACATGCAATGATGGCACTTAAGCACGCTCCGTTTCCTGTTGTTTCCTCTCTAGCTGGTATGGCACTTGGTGGTGGTTGCGAAATTGTTCTGCACTCAAACGCAGTGCAGGCACATGTTGAATCATATCCTGGACTTGTAGAAGTTGGTGTCGGGCTTATTCCTGCCTGGGGTGGGTGTAAGGAAATGCTGCTGCGGCATATGGATATAAATAATCCAGCTAATGCCATGCCAACCGTCAGCAAAGTGTTTGAAATGATAGGCACGGCAAAAACCGGTGGTTCGGCACTGGAAGCAAAAGATTTAAGAATTCTGCGTGAAAGCGATGGAATAAGCATGAACCGTACCCGCGTTCTTGCCGATGCTAAGGCACGCTGCCTATCTATGGTGGATGGTTATGAAGCACCGGCACCGCAAGCTTTGCGCCTGCCCGGTGAATCCGGAAAAGTGGCATTATTCATGGCTATTGATGGTTATGCTGCTTCCGGCAAGGCAACCCCACACGATGTGGTGGTATCACGGGTACTAGCACAGGTTCTTACCGGTGGCGACACTGATATTGCTGATGAAATCAGCGAACAGAAAATATTAGATTTGGAAGTGGCCGGATTTATAGAACTGGTAAAAACCAAAGGAACAATTGCCCGCATTGAGCATATGCTGCAAACCGGAAAACCACTTAGGAATTAGAATTTATAGGAAACCCCGCCATAAATACTGCGCCCGATTTCCGTCTGAGTCTGATAAAGGAATGGAGAAAATTCCTTATGCCTGTGGTCAAACAAATTCTGCCCAACCAGACTTACCTTTACCGAATCAGTCAAAGGATAGGAAAGCTTGGTATCAAAACGGTAATAAGCGGGAATATCTATGCCATGCAGCTCAGAAACCGCATAAAGCGCATTATTCATCTCAATTTTATTCTGGAACAGATAGGTTGAGCTGACATTAAACATATTTTTAGGGTTTTTCCCCAAAAGCGAAGATACAATTTTGCTCTTATCATCAAATTTAAGATTAAGATAACTATAAGAACCAGTAAGTCTCCACGATGAATTAACATCATATCTAACTAACACTTCACCACCGAATGAACTAGCCTTATTAGCATTCTGAGCTATAAGTGGCTGCAGCACATAAGTGCCGAATACTGTTGGATTTCCTAAAGTATCAATATTTAATTTATTATAGTCATTGTAATATCCAGCAATATCAACAGAGGCATTCTTAATCGGCTGGAAGCGATAACCAAGTTCATAGGAAATCAACTCCTCAGAATCCAACCTATCATTACCTTCGCTCTCAATTAATGTTGGAATCGGAACGGTAGCTGTTGGTGGTAATATGGCATATGATAATTGTCCATCAGCATCGAAGCGACTCGGAGTATGTACCGCCCGTGATATCGCACCCCAGACTGTCTGGGTATAAGACGGCACCCAGGACATGCGCACGCTTGGCTGCACTTCAAAACCGGAATAATCATTATGTTCAAACTTGGAACCAAGAGTTAAGAATAGCTCGCTAGGTATAAGGGCAATTTTATCTTGAAAAAATGCATTAAACAGATTGTCATTTCTGGTGCGCGGACTCAAATTATATTGAGCACTTATGGGATCGTTCTTGTCATTGATAAATCTGTAACCGCCACCCCAGATAAACTCCTGCCTTTCCCACCCTGACCAGAAATGCTGGAATTCAATATCAGCAGTATTAGCCGTATCATTAAAAAACAATGTTTCTGAGGATGCATTGTCAAAATATGCCTGCAAAGTAGTTTCTGAATCTTTGCTGTGTTTCTTCTCCCAGCGCGTCAGGATATTTCCACCCTTTAACTTGAAGCCTTTAGAAGAGCTATAGTATGTTCCGGATGTTAGATCAGGAAAAATGAACGGATCGTCTTCATCAATAGTATAAATATCACCCTGAACGGTTAGTTTATCATCAGCGGAAAGCTTCATGTCACTGCGGAATCCAGCCTGTTTCTTGCGCCATGAATCCCCGGCATCACTACCATCTGTATTATACTGATCGTCATAATCATTATATTTGGCATAGGTACGCGCATAACTACCATCAGCAATCTTGCTGCCATAACGAACCGCACCGCCTATCATCTGGTTTCCGGCAGTCGCCGTCGCCAGACCGCCCTGCGTATCCCTGGCACTTTTGGTTATAATATTGATAACACCATTTACCGCATTGGCTCCCCATAAGGTTGCCCCTGGTCCACGCACTATTTCAATACGGTCAATATCTTCCAGCATAACATCCTGAGAATCCCAGATAACGCCGGAGAATAATGGCGAATATACAGTCCTTCCATCAATCAGAACCAGAAGTTTATTGGCAAACTGGCTGTTAAACCCGCGAGAAGTAACAGTCCAGTTATTTGAACCGGATTGCGCCACCGAAATACCAGGAACCATACGCAACACCTCTGGAATATTAGTCGCGCTGGAACGTCTTATCTCATCCTGAGTTATCACAAAAACGGCAGCCGCCGCTTCATTTTCCGGTTCAGATTTTTTGGAAACCGAGGTTACGGTAACATTGCCCAACTCTTCCAAGGATAAACTAAGAAGCTTTTCCACTTCAGCATCTTCGCTTGAAGAGGCAAACGCTGGAGGAGCGTAGCAAAACGCGACAGTAGAGAATACCGCAAATAATCTAGAGCGCAACATATTAACCACCCCGACCTATTATCTATATAAAATAATTTCAATTATCGGTAATAGCTTAATATGATTAAGAATAGATTAATTTACAAAATGATTGTTGATATATACTAATTTCGTATGATTTTAAATTAATTTAATAGTTCATAATTGTTTGAAAAAATTATATCTTTACCACCTTTTTCCCAATAACCATTATGACAAAATCCACTTAAATCAGAAACAGTCAAATACCATTTAATATCTTCTCCCAAGACCCTGTCAGGTGGGTGTATCCCATTTACTATTTTAGTAGTTCTTACACCAAAACTGTTTGAGATCATCCTCCAGTTCCTCGCCATGGAATAGGTTGAACTTACAAATAAGTAGTGAATATTAGAACTCGTTACCTTGCTGTACATGGCTTTACATAAACCAAATGTAACATCCTCTTCACCGCTGTCTTCCATAACAACAAATCTGGAAATTTCAGCATGTCTCACTTTATCAAGTCCCCAATCAGGAAATAAATCGCGGAATATGTATTCGTCAACTTCAGTTGGCAATGACCAAGTTTCATCCCCTTCACGAATGGTAAGCCGACATCCGCCAAGACAAAGCCTACCTCTTCTAGCCACCAATATATGGCTCAATCTATCATATTTATCTTCACCGCCATCAAAACCCCTTAGATTAAATACCCTGCGATACCTATCTTCACGAAGGCGATAATATTGGTGTAAAAGTGCCGGATCTTCGGTGAACTCATATATAACCGGTTCACCTTTTGCATATGTATTAAATTCGCGCTTAGTCTCGATTGCCTGCAAGACACCTGTAAAATTCAGTGTTTCAGAATCATCTTCATGCATTTGTTGCGACATTTGTTCAGACATAAATTGTTAATTCCATAAGTTGATATTAACCAAATATTAGAAATTATTAACAAACGCAACAGTTTTTTACGCACGAATCATCAAATTATTTAAATCCCGAGAATTATTAATATAGAGCCATTAGACAAACAGGCTATTGTATTTACACTTTTAGCCTGTGGATGTCATTAGCAATATAATGATTTATATCATATTTTTTTCTATAGTTGCTTTTATGCAACATATTTAGATTTTTTTTATTTGCTACTTGAAGTAGAGTTTTTAATCATTTCCTGTCACAAACAGCTATACTCATTATGTATAATAATTATAAAGAATGAGTATGAAATATAGGAAATAAGAAGTGAAAATTAATATAAAGCATTGAATGGTGGCGACCAATTCAGCAGTTTGCGTGCTTCACTATCATCAACCTGCAACGACATGCAGGTACGAATATAAATATCTTCCCTACCCAATATGCGACAACCAAATTTTAATATAAAATCGGGTAATGGTAATAATATCGGCGTAACCCCAATCTCTTTGCCAATATATCGAATAATATCAGCAGTGGAAACCGCCTCACCATCACTTAAAAGTAGAATCTTTCTGGATATATTTTCCAATGTCAGCATATTCCATACAGCATCTACCAGATTATCTACTGCCAAAACACTGCGTTTATTTTTTATCGCGGCAAAAGGCATTGGTATTTTTTTTCTTATCAAGCTCTCCAGCATTTGTAGATTGCCAGTTATTTTCTTACCATAAATAAGCGGTGGACGGATTATCACCCAATCCATTTTCTCACCAGCCACTTTCTGCAGATCCTGCTCTGCCGCAAGCTTCGAACGCGCATAGGCATCACAAGGATTAGGCCGATCGGAAGAGTGGAATTGGTGGTCAGGCAGTGTATATTCTCCGTGCACTTTTAACGTGCTTATAAATATGAAACGGCGCACACCGGCAGCAGCTGCACACTCCGCTAAATGGCGCGTGGCTTGCGTATTATTTATCTCATATTCTGAATCCGAAGCTCTGTTATCATGAGCTTTGGCAGCAGTATGGATAACCACGTCTACTCCCTGCAAATCCTCCGTCTTCAGCATGTTAATATCACGAATAAGCCGGCTCAAATGTTTTAAATTACCGGGAATTTTTTTGTCATCACGCGCAAGCAAAAGCAATTCCTTTGCTGGCAGGTTCATGCCGCGCAATACCAGCTGCTCACCAACAAAACCGGTTGCTCCTGTGATAAGGATTTTCATTTAAACAGCAGCTTTCGGCTTGCGCCAATATTGTGGAAAACGTGACAATATTTTCCTTATTATAAAAAATGGCGTTACATTAAAACCAAGCTCTTTACATGCACGATAGCAGTCGATATTGCTTTTTATTATACTGCGCAAACTATTATTGGAAGCACCGCCTGTACGCATACGCGTCCATATCTCATTCACATAGCGGCTGCGTATTTTATGCAGCTCAAACCAGCTCACTGCCATTACAAAATCAGCTTGTTTGCGGTAGCGTATATCAAACCCACCGAAACGTTCAAATAATGAACGGCGCGCAAAAAAAGTTGGATGAGCTGGCATCCAGCCTTTGAGGCAATCCCCTGCCCCGTGTTCATGTCCGCGCCAATAGCGGATTATTTTATCAGTGTCTTTCCTGTCAACATAGATAAGGTCGCTGTGACAAGCGTCAATATCAGGATCTGACATTACCGCCACAACTTCTTTAAGCACATCCTTGTGCATATAAACATCATCAGAATTCAGGAAAGCAACAACATCACCTGTAGCCCTCTGCCACCCCTTGTTCATGGCATCAAAGATACCTTTGTCCGGTTCAGAAACAAGCAATGAGATATTGCTTTCATAACGCCTGATTATATCCTGCGTTCCATCGGTAGAACCGCCGTCAATGACTATATACTCCACATGCTGATAGGTCTGCCCGGCAATACAGCGCAAAGTATCTTCGATAGTATCTGCCGAATTGTAGCATACGGTTATAATGGAGATTTTAAGCAAAGATATCTCCCGGGTTATCTTTATGCATTTTGCAATATTTCCTGCTTATTCATAAGAGCGCGCTGATATGCTGATATTAATATACCTGTCATAGCATAAAACTGATAAGTAACAAAATAATTGCCGGAAAATTGTTCTATTATCAAAATACTGCCCCAGAGCAGGAATGCTGTGTCAATTATATTATTTTCCTGATTGCGTTGTTTATGTACAAAGCCGCGAGAGAAATAAAAAATCAATCCGCAAACTACAAATAAATACAAGCCTCCACCGACAACACCAAGCTCTAAAAAAATATGTAATGTCAGATTGTGGGGCAATAATCTTTGTGATGATTCTCCTGTATATACTACATAATTATTAGCACCTATTCCGAAAACAGGGTTTTCTTCAAATATTTTCAATGCGCTTAAAGACAGATAATATCTGGCAGAGATTGAGTTGCAATTGCTAGTACAATTGATATCCGGCAGGAATGTATTAAGCTTTGGCACTCCTGACCTGGGAATTTCTTCCTGCGCTGGCACAGCAGCGGGCTTCACTTTTTCAATATCACCCAAGTCATATTCATCCTGTTTTTTTACTACGTTTACCAGCTGATTATACCCGCTCAATAAAAAATCTGTTCTTACCTGCGGCATCATAACTAAAGCAAATAATATGGCAGATATAAGGAGTACTGCCTGTCTTAATAAAACTTTTATATTGTTATAATTAAAAAATACTATCGCAACGGCAGAAAACAATAAGCCACTGAGTATGGTGCTTCTGGTAGCAATAATTAACAGTACCCACACACACAGGAAAATCAATGTTGCTTTCATCCAGAAAAACTTACTGTCACGTATTTTGAATATAGGGCAGTGCAGCAATATAAGCAACGGCGCAAGTGCAAAACCGGCGAAAGTGTTGGTTGGTATACCACCATAATAATTAGGGTCATAATTCCAGAATAAGGTCGAAATCCGATCCTGATTATATTCATCTGCAGGTATAAAAATCAGCTCAAAACTAACTATAATAGCGGCAGCAATAGTCAGGAATAAAACGGTAAAAACAAATGCTTTCAACTCGTTTTTATTCAACAATCTTCCTGCCATAAAAGGAAAGGCCATAAATCCTATATAATTCTTGAAAAATAGTTGATGAGAATATTGCCCATGCATGATCAATGAAATAAGTATAAAAGCAAAAAATGCTCCCATACAAATATCAATCCATGTTGGACGAAACTCTTTTCCATCTTTAAAAAAACGGGCAAGCAATAATACCGCCAGCACAGGAGCCACCAATAAAGCCGGACGACTGATATCAAGATAATGATAAATTATTGAAAAAAATATCTGCCCAAAAAGCAGGATTGCCAGCAATATTGGAAACAGGAACGAAAATTTATTATTAAATAAATCAATCTTCTCCAAAAGTGCTGACATCATATTTTGTTACCAATTGAACATAATATCTTATATAACCGCGCACTAAAATCTTTTTGTGTCCATCTGCTGGAATGTGCATATCCTTTATTGCGTAGCGACATACAATAATTGTCGTCATTCCACAATGTTTTTAATGCCACAGCAATAGAATCGACCGAGGATGGCTCTATATAATATGCTGCATCCCCTGATTGTTCAGGCATGCCATAAGTGCCGGAAATTATCACAGGACAGCCAAGTGCCTGCGCTTCCAGAGGCGGGATGTTGGTAGGGCCAAAAAATGTTGGCATAACCAACGCCCGCGCCCTCCGATATAGCTCCGGCAAATACTCATCCGGCACATAACCAATAAAACTAACAGCGTTTTCAATTCCCAGTTTTTTCACCTCATCTAATATTTGAGGATATGAGTGATTTTTTGGTCCTGCCAGAACCAGATGTATGTCCGGGCAATCTTTGCGGATAGTGGCAACCGCCTGCACTAGACGAATGTGGTTTTTATGCGGATAAAACTGTGCAGGATAGAAGAAGTATTTTTTTGGTAATGGAAACTTCGTTGCAAAATCTCCTGGGATTTCTTTATTATAAATATAGTTAGGTGGAATATATGGAAGTGGGTAAATTTTTTCTGCTTTCACGCCATAGCTTTCCATAGCCTGTTTTTTACCAGTTTCAGAATCTACCAATATTGCCTTTGCAGCGCGACAAATTGAACGAAAGCGATGTTCGCGCAGGAAATAACGCCCTTTGCTGGATACTTCAGGAAACTGAGATTCATAGCGGTGCATCAGATCATGGATCACACCTATGGCAGGAACGCGTGCAAGATATGTCCAATGATCCTGCGCGGGGAAAATCCAATAATCTGCTTTTGAGTGCGCAAAAAATTGCGCAGTTTTATCAAGCCGCCATATACCAATTTTCCACAATAATAATGGCAGGCATAATTTGCCCCAAAGCCAGCCCAAACCTTTACGCTCACCTTGCTGCGTGCCAATATGCACAACCTCCATGTTCTTCCCAGAAAAATACGGCTGCCAGCTAGGATCTTCATATGCCACTATTATTTTATATGAGTCCGCAGGCAGAGTGTTGAGGGCATCAAGCACGCTCAGGCTATACTGGAAAACACCACCAGCCCCACTGCGAAATCCGAGATAAATTCCAACTCTGGTTATTTTTTCTGGCATATAAAACTTACGCCCCAGCTATTAAAACTTGGAGAATTTTCTGTTATCCATTCATGTGAATCGATCACTTCAAAACCAGCATCTGCAGCAAATTTACTAAGTTCTGGAGTGAAGAAATAGCGCATCAGATGATGCTCTTGCGTTTCACTGTAAACACCAGTTTTTTTGTTGCGCGCTATCAAGCGGTAATGAACATCTACCGTATTTTTTGTTGCGTCCATAGTAGGCGTGGCAATGCGGGTGATATGCACCTCTTCATCTTCTAACTCTTTTACGCGCAGCAGCGGACGGTCAGTCAAAACCGCAGGGCCATACCAAACATCAAAAAAGAAAATGCCACCTGCCTGCAGATGCTCCCCTGCGGTTGCAAACATAGCGCGCACATCCACGTCAGAAGTCTGATAACTCACAACATGAAACAGCGAAAGTACCGCATCAACTTTTACATTTAGGCGCACACTACGAACATCGCCTTTATGCAAATTTATTTGCGGAAGTTTTGCGCAACGCTCTTTTGCCGCTTCTAGCATTGATTCGCTCTGGTCAACACCGTAAACCTGAAATCCCGCCTCAGCCAGATAGGAAGCATGAACACCCGAACCACAGCCAAGCTCAATTAATGATTTCGCTGCCGGAACATGTTTTTTCAGCACTTTAGTTATATACGCTACTTCCTGTTTGTAAGGCTTATCCTTATAAAGCAGGTCATAATATTTGGCATACTCGGCAAATACGGTCATGATTTAAGCACCTCTCTTACTGCTGCTGCCACACGCTCCGCCTGCGCCACCGTAAGTGCCATTCCGCTGGGAATGTAAAAACCGCGCCGCGCTAAACGCTGCGTAACTGGCAAATTTTCATCTTTGAATAATCCCATTTTCTTAAATACCGGTTGTTCATGCATACCCCAGAAAAACGGGCGCGTTCCTATTCCAAGTTTCGCCAGCCTTGCCATAGCCTCTTTCGCGTCGAAAGGCACGTCATCGGCAAGCACCAAACCATAAACCCAATAAATATTTTCTGCCCAATCCGTTTTATCAAGCGGCTGCTCAATTCCTTTTACGTCAGCCAGTAATTCCCTATAAAGATTTCCCATTGCGCGCTTGATTTTAGTGAATTCATCTAGCCTTTCAAGCTGCGCGCAACCAACCGCCGCCTGCAAATTCGACATGCGGAAATTCCAGCCTAACTCTTCATGCACAAAGCGTTTTTCTGGCTGGAAACACAGATTACGCAAGCTGTCTGAGCGTGCAGCCAGAGCATCATCATCCACCATCACCATTCCACCTTCACCTGTGGTTATGTGTTTGTTGGGATAGAAACTGAAACTGCTAATCACCCCAAAACTACCGCAAGGACGACCACGCACAGTTTGCCCGTGCGCCTGCGCAGCATCTTCAATAACTGCAATACCAAGCGGCTCGGTAATAGCAAGCAACGCGTCCATATCCACACATAAACCATAAATATGCACCGCCATAACCGCTTTGGTACGATTGGTTATGCGAGCTTTCACCTGCTGCAAATCCATATTCCAGTTTTTAGGGTCTGAGTCCACCACTACAGGAGTTGCGCCAGCACGCACTATCGCTGCTGCACAGGAAATAATGGTAAAACTCGGAAGTATCACCTCATCGCCCTGCCCAATACCCAGCGCGGCAATAGCTAAATCCAGCGCGACTGAACCATTGGCAACGGCAATACCATATTTCCTGCCAACACACGCCGAAAAATCTTTTTCCAGACGTTTTACAAATGGGCCTTCCGATGAAATCCAGCCAGTATCAATACATTCAGATAAGTATTTTTTTTCATTCCCATCAAGAAGCGGTTCGTTTACTGGAATAAAATCACTCACACCTAATCCTTTATTTTTAGCTGTGATTCAGAGATCGGAGAAAAACGAGTTTTGTCAGATTCTCCCGCATGCGGTCCTTGCTTGATTTCTATCATTTCCAGTTCTTCAAGGGCAACAAAACCATGCCCGCCTGTTGCCAGCAAGATAGTGTCGCCAGTGCGTAAAACCCTGCTTTCCAGATAGTTTTTTTTGTCATCATAAAAATCAACACGAACACTGCCACTACGGATAAGCAATACTTCCTGCGTAAAATGCACCTCGCGCGGCACAGGATTATGCACATGTGGAGCAATAACCTTGCCCGCAGGATGGCGCATATAGCCAAGCTGCTGTGACAAATCAGGCTCAGTAAAAAAATGGATGCCTGGCTCGCGAAAATCCGCGCGGACAATAATAGCAAGCAACTGCTCACCTTGAGTTAATCGTTCGATCATTTCTGACATTTTGCAATATATTCCAATATATCTTTGGCTTCTTTTTCAAGTGTATCAATACTAAACTCTTTATATACCATCTCCTTACAAGACTTAGCAAGCTGCTTGGCATAGGCTCTATCATTTACTAGTTTTACAATTGCCTGAGCAAAATCTTCAGCGCTATCAGCAAGTAATAAATGTTTCTCATTTTCAGCAGGAATCCCTTCCGCGCCAAGGATAGTTGAGACAATTGGAATGTCGCAAGCGGCAGCCTCAAGAATCTTAAAACGAGTACCTGATTCAAATTTCAGCGGCACAACTGAAACGTCCGCGTAGCAAAGATAAGGCAGCACTGATTTCAGTTTTCCAGTAACCGTTACGTTAGCATTTGTTTCATGCCCAAGGGTCATATCCGAACCACTGCCGACAATATAAAAATGCAGGTCAGGCAGGGATTTACGCACTAGCGGCATTACCTCATCCAGCATCCAGCGCGCCGCTTTATCCATCGGGCTGTTGGCATGACCAAAAGTTCCAGCGAGATAAATATATGGTTTATGCAAAGCTTCTGCTTCAGGAGATGTTTTTGAATAAGTATCCAAATCTATAACATTGGAAAATTGCTGAACCTTATGCACATCTTTGGTAAGCGTTCGGTAATAGGCGCAATCAACTTCTGAAACCCCAGTTGTAACATCGCACAGTTCAACCCATTTACGCTCTTCAATTTCTTTAGCGCGACCTCTGCGCGCAACCAGCAATTTACGTAAGCTATTTTTAATATAGGGAAGTTCACGCAAAACAAACCGCGACCAGATACTATCGGTATCACAAACCAGCTTTAGATTCGGGCGGGCAGCACGCAATTTTTTAATCAAGGGAAAAGATATATTGCCATAACCCAGCCACACTACATCTATTTTCCATTCATCCACACACCGCAGTATATATGCGCAGTCACGCTCCGCATCCAAACCGGTCACACCGCCAAACACACGCTGTGCCTTGCGGATATAACGGTTGGAACAATGCCCTACGCAGGACGGCGCATAGCGAAAATCCTGCGCGTAACTGCGATAAAAATCTTCTGCTGCCTGCCCGCCAATCATGAGCCTGCTGGCACGCGAAATAATATATAACTTCCCCACACGGCTTAAGGCTTTGATGCTGTTTTCAATACGCAGCTGCGGCCCACCTGCTGGCGGATGCTCTAATATCGGTGTAGTGAATAAAATATTCATGCCGCACCTTTTAGAAGTTTAATATCATTAGTCACCATTTCTTCAATTATCGATTCGAGATTCCGCTCATATTTCCAACCTAGAATCTTGCTTGCTTTACTTGAATCGCCAACTAGTGGGATACCTGTTTCTGGTCTGAAATACTGCTCATTAACTTCAACAAAATTTTTATAATCCTTGCCAATTGCTGAAAACGCTAGGCGCAACACATCTTCAACGCTATGCAATATACCTGTGGCAATAACATAATCATCAGGCGAATCATGTTCGAGCATAGCGACCATTGCCTTAACATATTCTGGCGCATAGCCCCAATCGCGCTTTGCCGCAATATTACCAAGCTCAAGGCGGTTCAGAAGCCCCAAATGGATCTGGGCGACACTGGAAGTTATTTTGCGCGTGACAAACTCAAATCCTCGGCGTGGTGATTCATGGTTATACAAGATACCAGCACAGGCAAATAAACCATGTTGACGGCGATAATTAGCGACCAGATGATAACTGGCAAGCTTGGAAATTCCATATAGCGAGCGGGGATTAAAACGGCTTTTTTCATTCTGCGGAAAACTATCAGGCTCACCAAACATTTCGCTAGAGCCAGCAAAATAAAGGCGGCACTCTGGCGCAAGCTCTTTAAGCGAAGAAAGCAGGTAATGGGTTGCTGAAAAATTATGGCTTAGGATAGTATTTTCATCATCAAAATCGTAGCTCACAAAACTTGCCGCCGCCAGATGATAGCACTGGTCTGGCCGTACCTCGGAAATTATTTTGCGGGTGGCAAGTGGGTTATCAATATTAGCAACATGAAGATGAATTTTTTCTTGAATTGCAATTATATTGGTAAGGCGGTGGGTAGGGTCTTCCAAAGCTTCGCGCCTTATTATTCCGTGCACCTCAAAACCTTTCGCCAGCAGAATCTCTGCCAGATATGAACCATCCTGCCCAGTGATTCCAGTTATCAGAGCTTTGCGTTTGCCAGACATTTGTTTCCTAAGACTTAAGTAAATCAGTTAAACATTGCTGCCATTTATCATATGAGTAACGCTCTATTGCAAGCATTGATGCTGCCTGCGATATTTTTTCATAAGCTTTTCTATCATCAAGAGAGGAAAGATACTGTGCAATCTTATCTGGCGCATTAATATCCTGACATTCCACAATTAATCCAGCCTCACTGTCTTTTATCAATTCCGGCAGTGCATCGCTGTTATTGAGAATAACAGGAATGCCGTAAGTCAGCGCGTCCATCACTACAATTCCCTGCGACTCTTTGATAGCTGGATGAAAAAATACGTGCGTTATTTCATATAATTCTTTCAGGTCTTTTTGATTTAGCCTGCCAACCGCAAAAGCTCTCGGCACTCCCTGCAATTTTTTCCGTATAGTTTCCAGCTCTTCACCGTCACCCGCCCATATCCAAAATAAATCATCACGCTGTGCCTGTATTTTTCCTACAATTTCTGCCCATGCTACAGGATTTTTATAATCCACCATCATGCCAACAGAGAGTATCAGTTTCTTACCGGATTTATGCAGATCCAGCCACTGCGCCACGCGAACATCTGCTGATTGCGTGTCAATAATAATAGTTTCACATGGTCTTTTCAAAAAAGGTGGATTGGAGAGTATACTAATTAATTTCGGTTCTATGCCGATATAACGCGCCCAGATCTCCGCAGCAAAATCAGTCGGAGCAACAAGCTTTAAACGGTTACTACCCAGACGTTTTACAACTAATATATTCAAAAATTTCCGCCATAATTTATAAATATAAAATTTCAGCCCTGATTTTCTTTCCATAGATGAAAGATCGGGCGTTACAAATAAAAAATAATCTGCTTTGCCAGCAAGCAGCACAAACCCCCAGAAGCTATTAGGATCATGGGAAACTATGTTTAAATTGCGTCCTATGCAGGAATTACAGAGCGCAACAAATAATTCCCGCACAAAATTAATCGGTATGACCAAGAAGCGAACGAACGATAGACGAGACAATAATATTTCGGTTGTGGAATAAATGGAAATCGGGCAAGAAATATGAGAAATTGTGGGCTTTGTGCTGCAAAATAATAGCACTCTTTTTACATTACATGCAGCAAAAAGAACCCTGCTGAATTGGTTAAGATGGGTGGCAACCCCGCCATACGCCGAAGCATTTGAAATCAATATAACTTCAGACCTGCTATCATCCATACTCACTGACCATTCAACAAATCAAGCCTGCTTTTATCCTGAAGAAATTTAGTAAATATTGCCAGATCTCTTTGCTGATTATCTGCAACAGGAATGTAGATCAAATCATCAGATTCTTTTACCTTTGTTACACCGTAGCGCAAGGTCGGTTTTAAGCCAGAAAGTTCAAATGGCTTCAAGTTAAATAATCCGTAGGCGTAACGATTTGCCAGAGAAATTTGTTTATCTGTTAGCGGTGGCACTTCATGTAGACTGAGAAGAATATTCCTGTAGTCATCTGGTGTCGCTGGATCGATAGTAAAGCCCTTGCCTTCGTAGCGCCCTGTGCCAGCCGTAACTACTGGTTTTCCCAAACAAGGCATTTCTAGTCCTGCCGTTCCCCGCACTGAAATTCCGTAATCAGCTATCTGATACCAACCATAAGGGCTTATGTTAGTATCGGCATAAATAAGTTTAATATGGGAAGGCAATTCGCCGACATATTCCTCAATAATTCTTTCTTCTTCGTATTTTCCTTTGAGCAAGGATTGAAATTCACCGCGCCATAAATTGGAAGGATGCAGTTTGACATACCAGTCAATATTATGATTTTCTTTTGCTATTTTTATGGTTTCTATCAGCCATGTTGCATAATCCTGATACAGCTCATCACCATAATGAAACAGCGCGTCATAAAGTATATGGCTGAATATCACTACCACTTTGCGCTCTGGTGCAATTCCCAGCTGCTTCCTACCTTCATCACGGGTAAAAATTTTAGTGTCAGCATGGTTGCGTTTTGAACGTAGCCATTTATTGCTATAACGATCAGAAAAATTCTTTGCTACTTCCTGCTGGATTTCAGCATCATTCCCCAGATTCATTATATATTCCCACGCGCCATTGGTCAGGGCTGCATGGTGCAACCTCTCGTTTTCCGTTCGTCTACGCTGCACAACAATAGCGTTATCACGCACAGTGCCGCTGGTTTTTATAACATCAACCCCTGCTGCCAAAGCGGCATAATAGAACCCGCCATATTCCTCGATAAAAGTCTCAGAAAACATCGCCGTTTTTACATTGTGAGTTTTGTAAAAAAGCTCGGCTGCATCATAGGCAAGGCATATATTTTCTACCCATTCTTTAGCAAACGGCAGAAAATCAGGAAGTTTAGGATTAATAAAACCTGTAGCATTATGGCGACAATAAGTAGAAAGAACCATCGCCCCAACTGGCATGTTCTTATGTTTTATCTGCTTCCAGTCAGAGGCAGTATGTAAGTCATCCAGCTTGGAAAGTGAAAATGATGATGACGCGCTATCCAGGCAATCTTCAAGGATATAAATACGTGCATTTATCAGCTGGAAATATAGCTTATGCAGCCATTGTTTGCGCAGCAAAATCACGGCAGGTGCATAACCCGCAGCGCGACCAGAAACACCAAGATATGTCCACATCTGCGCCCAGCTGGTATTCATCCCCCTGCCCGCTACAAATAACAATGTGCTGTTCCCACCCATAGCAGGCAGTTCAATCGATTTAAAATTATTTCTATAAGTTTGGTAGTCACGAAACATTCCGTAACGCAAATAGAGAGCTTTAGGTATCTTTCTTAGTACAGATATCATGTCAGTGCTCCAGTTTATACTTATATAGTTAACTAACAAAATGATTGCATCATTTTGACGCTGCCTACGGCGCGAAAAATCGCGCTTTCGGCTTGCGATTTTCATAGCTGATTAAGCAATTACATGCTTAATTAGCTATACTGGTTTTTCAAAAACCATTACCACATTCAACCCTTCATAATTTTTAAAATCACGCGGAGTAAACAACAGGCTGCGTACCAAACGGAAGGCAGAAACCATGATTTTTCTTACACCGCTTATTGGAATATCGCAAACACCCTGGCAATGAATAACCTTTAAACCCGAGCGTGCGGAAAAGTGCCTGAGTAACCACCATGGCAAAATAGATATATGACCAGAGGTAATGCAATCTTCTGGCGAAAAAAGGGCAAATTCACCACGTTTGAAAGCAGCGTGAACAGAAGGAAAAGTGAAAATATTAGGAGTGGAAAGAATGAGCCTGCCGCCCGGTTCAAGAATATCCATAATATCACGAAAAAATTTGGCAGGATTTTCCAGATGTTCAATAATCTCCAGCGCAATTACCTGCTTATATTTCTCCTGCTTTAATTTCCCATCATACCAGCGCGGTTGATTCAAATCAGCTTCCACCAATGGAATATCTAAATTCCAATCGCCACCATCTAAATCAACTGGATTCATTTTATAGCCGTTATCCTGCAGGCGCAGGGAAAGCGCGCCAGAGCCAGCTCCTAGCTCCAAAACCGAAAGCTCTTTGCTAAAAAACTTATCGGCTAACTGCGCTGCATATTCATGCAATCCAGCAAGAGCATGAATATGAATGCCACGATAAGTAGGACCAAGATTATTACGGTGAGTAACCTCGAAAGGAGCTGCCGGCATTTTATTATATTACCAAAATAGATTAGGAATTTCGGGAAACTACTATAGCGGTAACCCTTATGCAAGGATTCATAATTCTTCAATCTCAATCCGCCCTTTTTCCACCAGCATTTCCAGCAAAAACATATCCATTTTTGTGTCAAGGTTGAGGCTGCGTTCTGGCGGCATAACGTAAGGGATAGTCTTTGGCGGCATGAATGTGGATTTTTCGAGTAATATATTACGGTGCGTTAGGTAAAAAGCTCCATTAAGCGAATAAACCTTGGGCAGTTGCTGGCGCGCCACCATTGATTCTTTACCTAGATAGGAACGAACATAACCATCGTCTATTTTCTGAATTTTATCAGGATGTGGTGAGTCATGTTCCACTAGGCTCACAATTGCCTCCACCTGCGTCGGGTCTGCATTATCAAAACCATTGCAGAGAGCTTGCAAATCTGCAGAAATACGCAGCGGCGAGGTTACCTGCAACAATAAAATATAACCTTCATCTATATTTTCGGCTGCAATTGCCTGCTTCACCACATCAACAGTTTTCGCCGTATCAGTTGCCAATTCCGCCGGACGTAAATTCTTCATCGCCACGCCATAATTTTTAGCAATGGCGAACATTTCTTCGTTGTCAGTAGAAACTAAAACACGATCAACATACTCCGAGTTTTTAGCCAGTTTAATTGCGCGCTCAAGTAAAGTATCCTTGCCTAATCTACTGAGATTTTTCTTTGGAATACCTTTTGAGCCACCACGCACAGGAATAATTGCTGTAAGTTTCTGTCCGCGTATCATGCCCCACCTTCGTGTTATGATTTTTTAAAAATTGCTATTTGACGGCTGCCAAGCATATTGCGATGAATATAATCAGGTGTAATCCAGTCAAACAAACCAGCAGGATCGCCATAACCATGATACGGATATTCGCCCGACATATAGCTTTTTATATTATCGATTTCAGTAATAACCGTTTCATGGAATATTTTGGTAAGACCGTGACGTTCCATTAAAACAGTCAGGCTTTTTGGACAAAAATGCGAAACATGTTTCCACGCAAAAGTTGGCGACATTTCCCGCATCAGGCGCGTTGCCAACGACTCAACATTAGGAACTAGAATAAATAGCAATCCGTTTGGCGCAAGCATTTTTATAAGAGCATCAAGAATAGCGTGTTTATCATAGAGATGCTCCAGCACGCTCCACATTGAAATCGCATCATAATTATTGCCGAGTTTATTAGGCTCTAACCGCTCGAAGCTGGAATTGATAAACTGGATTCCACCGCCATCATTATAAATATCGCTGTAACGCTCGTTCACATCAACACCAACACATTGCTTCCAACCATTGCGCTGCGCCATTTTTAGGAACACACCCGCGCCACAACCGAGATCTAATATCTTGCCGCGCGCAGAAGGATTAAGCTTTTCAATGAGGTCAAGACCATACTGATATTTTATTTCATCAATTTCAATTTGTAGTGGTTGAGTGTAAATATCAGATGCGGTTTTATCATCCATATAGACCCGTTCCGCCACATCAAATTTCACACGCGGATGCAGGTAGCGATGCGTGCAATTAAGGCAGCGGTAAATATCCAGACCAAAGCGACTTAAGAAATGCTCACGTTCTTTATTATCACAAACCGGGCAGCTATCTACATCTTCCCACATGCCTTCCTTGCGCTGATAACGATCAACGCCGGAATCATCAACCAGCATCGCATGTTCGCGGATAAGATAACCGCTGGAAGGTTTACCCTTACCACTACGATTAGTCTGGTCATGAAAACTCTTAGCTCCATGCCGTAAATTGCCATCAAAACGGCTTTTAGCTTCCAGACGTTCTTCGAAAGAATTTATATCGAATGTACCAGCTTCTATGGCAGGACGTTCTTGTTTGTTTGTTTTCATTTTATCGCCACAAATCCTTCAAAACATATATATTTCATAACTGACATGATATCGACAAAACCTGCACGTTTTAACATATCAATATTCCCTTGTGTAGAAAATGGTTCCAGAATTCCTTTAAGACTACGAGCCTTGGAAACTATTTCATCAGGCGTATAACCTTGAGCTAATTTAAAATCATCATACATACGGGTCAGCATATCCTGAAAACGTGCATCTGCTCCACGCACCTTCTCAAACATAAGCAGCGCGCCGCCCCATTGCAGATGGTTATAAAACTTATCAATCAACCGTTGGCGTTCGCTAGAGCGGATAAACTGCACCGTGTAATAACAAATAATCAAATCGCAGGGCTGCATTTCCATGGTCAACGCATCATCAACCACGAATGAGATATTTTTAAAATCCTTCCCGCGCTGATTAGCTATTTCTACCATGTCCGGCTCAACATCCATACCAATAAAACGTACATCAGCCTTGCCAGCGGTATGCTCGGCAAGCTTGGTGGTAAGCGCGCCTGTCGAACACCCAATTTCATAGCAAAGCGAGCCGGGTTTCAAAAAGAAATCGCTCAAATCGCAAACCAACTGATGCCCCTCTTTATACAGAGGCACTGATTTAGAAACATGACTGTCAAATCCCTTAGCCACCTCGCCGCTGAAACTCCAGTTCGCGCGGTTCGCCGAAATCCCATCGCCAACAATTGTGGGGATTACTTTTTTACCGGCTGAAGACATAAAATCCCTTTCCACCATTAAATTCATTATGCACATTATCAATGGTTATAACTTTTTCTAACCACTGCATCATTTTTTCCACTTTACTGTTATCAAGTTTTGCATCACGCAGGGCATTGGTTAAGCGTTTACGCATATCAATAATTAAGTTTTCGCCATAAACCCGATCATGGGCAAATGTGCTCCATTCCAGCTTAAATCCCTGCTTCTTCGCCATTTCCTCAAAATCAAACGGTGAAAAGAAATGAATGTCAGTAAGTGACATTGGAACATCCAAAAGCAGTTGCAGGGTCATCCAGATATAGCCACGTATATTGGTAAAATTAGGACAGGTTACAACCAATATACCGTCTTTTTTCACGCGCTGCATAAGGTCGGTAATTGCCTGCTCTGGATGATCCAGATGCTCGATAACTTCCTGCAAAACCACCACATCATAAAACTCGGTTATATCGTGGTAATCCTTAGTATCAAAAACAAGATTGTCAGATTGGTGGCGCAGCTTACAGCCTTTGATTGCTTCCTGCGCATAATCCACAGCATAAACGCTTTTTGCACCAGCACCAGCAATCGCCATTGCTGTTTCACCAGTTCCACAGCCAACTTCCAGCACGGTTTTACCAGTAAAATCCACCTTCGCCACCAGATACTGCGTGATATCCATAGTTGAGAAGGTAAAAAAACTATCCTTATCACCAGCATAAGCTTTATTGCCGGAATACGCAGAATTATAAATTTCTTTCAGTTGATCATTACGCCGCATTTTTCTGTCTTTCCTTTGCTATTTCCTGCATAGCCTGAGTTGATTCTGGCTGCCAATTAAAAATTTGTTTTTCACCAATTTTATTACTGAAACGCCCGCGATAATAAGCCCGATTCAACAGCTCTTCGTGACTTAATTCACGATCTTCCTGCCCTAACATTATTTTCCAATCAGGAATTTCGGTATTTAGATATTCAAGCTGTGCATCTTTGTTTAAAGCTGAAAATTCCTTTATCTGCACTATATGTTCAGCGCGAATGGAAACGCGCCCATCCCGACTCCCCTCTTCCGGCAGAACAGTAAAATGCCGTTCTATAATTTCCGCGCCAAGATAGATTGCAGCAAGTGCAGCCTTCACACCATCACGCGATACCAGAGAATGATCGCTTAAACCCACATGATCGGTATAATTTTTCAGAAAATTCATCCGCGCCAGATGCATCTGCTCCAGCGGGGTCGGATAAATAGTTACGCAGTGCAGCAAGCTGTATTTTTTACCACTAGCACACAGCAATTTTGCAGCACCTGCGATTTCTTCATTGGTCGATGCGCCAGTGGAAACTATAATCTCGTCAAATGATTCTGTAAGAGCCTGAAGCAAAGGCAGCGAGCCACAATCATAACTAGCAACTTTCACCACCTTCCAATCAAGTTCAGCAATCGCAGGAATACAGGTTAAATTAAAAGCTGTGGTTAGAGGAATAAGACCAGCCTGTTTGCATTCATCAATAAATTCGCGCTGCTGCTCATAGCTTAGTTCCAGCCCCTTAAGGCGGTCATATTCTGGCTGATACGGACGTTTGATTATTTCCACCTGTCCATTTGCGCCAGTTTTTCCTTCTTCAAATTCTGGACGGAAACTAACATCACGTGCGAAAATTGTTTGAATTTTCCCATGCGTTGCGCCTGCCTGCGCGGCAGCATCTATCATTCTTTTCAAAATATCAAAATCACCATTATGGTTCTGACAGAATTCCGCGATTATTTTGAGATTATTTTTCATGTATTTGCCTTGTGAAAATTTTTAACCGCATCAACCAGCGCGCTTAAATGCGGTGTCATCTGTTCTTTCCCGCATATTCCTAGCATTTCGCCTCTTTCTGCACCAGACATTTTTTTTAATTCACAGGTTGTAATATCCAACAAAAAAATCTCGCGCCCACCACCATTTTCTGCCGTTTCGCCATCACACATTTCCAAACCATCCGGGGCAATTTCTGCAGAAAATACAAAAAGCAGGTTAATATCGCCATTTTCACCGATATGCACCAGCCCATCGGTTACGCTTTCTTTCCCCTGATATTGGACTTTAATCTGCTTATTCTTAAGTGGTATGTATTTTAATTTCAGATAGTTATCTGATTTTTCCTTGCCATTATAGGCAATGTCAATAATCTGCTTAAAACCAGTGCATTCCGGGATAAGTAATTTTGTATCTTTGTATATGTTCAGCTCCTCAAATAATTCCCGAACCACTGATACAGGGTTCTTCCATTCTTCAATCCCCTCTGCCCTGCCGGTAAACAGAGAGTATTTACCGGGATTTATCTTTGCCACTGCTGAACGCTTAACCACCGGCATATAGCGATTGTCAAAGATGATAGTTCCACCACCGGAAAGATAAAGATAAGCAGCATTTTTCTGGGCGACGCGTAACTCTTCATCATTAGTAATTACATCCTGTGGAGTTATTCTGTCTAAATCAACACAAAGTTCCATTTCGGATATTTTTATTGAAACGCCCTCAAACAGACGGACAATTTCATAATAGCGCATCAGCTTAAAAATCCTGCGGTGGAATAACCCATGGTAGCATAACATACGTTCGGCAAGCGTTCAATTTCTCGCCAATCAAACATACTCCAACCATCAAAAAACAGTATTGAATGCTCACATCCCTGTAGTGCTTGAATAACATTGAATTTATTATTGCGGTAGTGATTATTCATGAATAATACAACATCATACTCGGTCAAAATTTCCTGCAATTCTCCTGTATTTGCGGTACACCCCAAAGATTCTATATCTGCGGAACTGACTACAAAATCTTTCACTGAAATATTTGCCTTATTTGGCAAGCTGTTCACTATGTTAGTAGCTATGGAATCACGAATATCAGAAGTCTCTGGCATTCCTTTGAATGCCAGCCCTACTACCAGAATACGCAATTTTTCCACCGGTATTTTTACCGCCTGGGAAAATTTTTCAATCTTTGCAAGAACATATTCAGATCCGCGTTTATTAATACTGCGACTGGTACGACCAAGAACCGGACTATAGCCATTTTCGGCAATAGGTTGCGAATATAAAAGCGGGTCTTTGCTCAGACAAATACCACCAACTCCCGGACTGGGCATAGGTATCCTGTCACGCGGGTAACCTTCATTAGCAGCGCGGATTATACGAAATGCGTTGATATTATAATCATCACACATATAGGCAATTTCATTGGCAAAAGAGAAAATCAGATCGCGGTAAGTATTATTCATAAGCTTGACTATCTCAGCTTCTTCCAATGACTGAACATCAACAATTACATTGGTTATTTTACGGAACAAACGAGAAGCTAAATTGCTGCTTTCCTGATTAAATCCGCCAATAATCTGTGGCAGAATCCGTAATTCTTCGAGCGCATTACCCTCCACTGTGCGCTCTGGCGCAAAGGCAAGATAAAAATCTGTTCCACAAGACATGTTATTTTTTTCCAATATAGGAAGCACTATATGGCGCATTGTGCCGACCGGAACGGTAGATCGGAAAATAACCAAGTCACCATTTTTAAGTATTCCTGAAACAGTTTCAGAAACTGCCTCAATAGCCGACAGATCCGGTTTTCCATCAGATTTTATCGGCGAACCGACACTTATAATATGGATATTAGCAGAGTATTTTTTTGCATCATCAGTATAGCGGATAGGGTTGGTGGCAGCCAGAGAATAGAGCATGGAATCCAGCCCTTTTTCATAAAAAGGCGCGATGTTTTTTGCAAGCATTTCCAAACGCTGTGTGTTCGTATCAATACCAACAACCGATAACCCAGAATTGGCGAAAGTGCAGGCAAGAGTAAGGCCTACAAATCCTAGCCCATAAATAGCAATGGTCTTATCATCAATGCTTGGCTCTAATATGTCTGTAAGCAAAATAACATCGTAGAAACGCCCATCATCTTCTATCAGTATGAGCTTGTCATATTTCATAAAATGCGTGCCACGCTTGCGTGCTTCATCCATAAGCTTACGGCGCATAAGTGCCGGTGCAAGATTTTTATTAATTGTGATAGGTTTGAAGTTGGCTACTTTCTCTATCTGCGAATTTATATCAAACCCTTTGGCAAGGCCTCTGCGAATATCGCCATCAGTAAGCGCGCCAATAACTTTATCCTGCTCATCAACTACTACGGCAAACCCGGCTATATGTTTATTCTCAGCCAGACTGCCCATCATGCTGATTGCATCTTTAACCAGAGTCTGCTTCCTGATTAAAGAAGCAAAACGAGTTTTTACAGACATGCAATAACTTCCTTAAACGAACTTATTCTCTTCCAGCTTGAGGCAGAATGTATTCCGGTTCTGTCAATCAATACCGAATCAATCCCAGCGTCCTTGCTGAGTACCATATCAGCTTCATCATCACCAAACATAATACAGGCTTCAGGTCCGCATTGCTCCTGCCGCAGAACATTAGCCACATGCTCTTTTCCCTTGGAAAAACCAGCTTCACTGCCAAATATATCTGCTATCCTAGGCAGAATATTAGGTGGTATATTACGTTTTGCCAAAGGATATAATTCCTCCTTAGGCACAGAAGAAGATATGTATATTTTGAATGGTGTCGCATTAAGGGCAGTAAGCAACATCATGGCATCCGGAAACATCTGCGACTCAAGAAGTGCCGTCTCATTTTTCTTGGTAAGCATGGTACTCATATTACTTATATCCTGATCGCTAAGCAGCAATATATTATAATGTTTGGCTATCTTGTGGAATATCTCAGCGCGCGGTGCGCCACTGAATTTTCTGTAAAGCTCAACTACATGCTTGGGAATAATTTCATGGTTACGCGATGATAGGTAGGAATAGACAACTTCACTGAAAGTTTTTTCTTTAACCGCCATTGAATCAAACAATGTGCCGTCCCAATCAAACATCAATACCTTTTTTTTAACCAACATAATCTGTCCTTTCGCTATTTTCTGAAACTGAATTTATCAAACGTTTAAAAGCAGGAGAGGTTTTCAGTAAGTTATCGTAAGATCCCTGCGCCTCTATCTGACCATTTTTCAATAGCACAATATTGTGGCATTGCTGCACCGTAGAAAGACGATGGGCGATTACCACTATAGTTTTTCTGCTATCAATGTCATTGCCTAATCTATTAATTGTTTCCATTACTGAACGTTCCGTGACATTATCAAGGGCACTGGTTGCTTCGTCAAGCACCAACAATTGTGGATTATGGTATAATGCCCGCGCCAGACCGATGCGCTGCCTTTGGCCGCCGGAAAGGCGCACGCCACGCTCTCCAACTACAGAGTTGTATCCATCTGCAAGTTCTGAACTTATAAAATCGTCAATCTGCGCCATTTTTGCGGCACTAAATACAGCGGTTTCATCAATTTTATTATCATCTATACCAAAGGCTATATTACGGCGAATTGTGTCATCTATAAGAAAAATCTGCTGTGGAACATAGCCTATGATATTTTGCCAAGGACGGATTGATTGCGTATCTAATAATTTATCATCAATATAAATTTCACCAGATTCAGGCCGTAAAATACCCGTTATTATATCAGCTAATGTGCTTTTGCCTGAGCCTGTCGTACCGACCAGCGCGGTAATCTTATGAGCAGGAATTTGTAAGCTTATATTTTTAAGAACTGCTTCAGATTTTTCAGGATAGGTGAAAGAAACATTCTGCAGATTAATTTCTTTCCCAAGAGTTATATCCGAGATGCCATATTGCTTATCATCAGCTTTATCTACGTTTAGTACATTGCATAATTCCAGCATCGCAGGGGTATGGAAACGGATAAGGGTTATTGAATGGAATGCCTGCTGCAGGGCGGGAAGCATACGGTAGCCAATAACTGCATACAAAGCCAGAGTTGGCAATATATCGTTCAACGATTCTTCACGCGTAAGCAAAGCTAAAATTACTATTATCATAGTGCTGAAAGCCAGTATTTCCAGCAGATAGCGCGGTAAAACCGCCATTGCTCCACTGGAAGCGTGATAGTGGGCATTAAGCTCGGAAGGCATAGCAAACCTGCTTATAAAATAATCTTCACGCCCTAATAATTTTACATCCCTGATGCCGCCAAGCACTTCAGAAACCACCTTGTGACACTGCGCTTCCTCTTTCATAGTCTGCTGCCCGATATGCTTAACATGCCTGCGCAAATTGAAATATATCGCAGCATAACAACCGCCAACAACGCCAAAAACCAGCAAGGTTATAACAGGGTTGATGGTCATAAGTAAGAACAGCATAAAAACCAGGACAACACCACGCGCCATAAGCTGCATAGCAGGTATCAAAACCCCGTTGACTACACGTGGAATCTGATTCATTAACATTTTTCTCATTTGCGAAGTATTATTTGACAGAAAATAAATATAAGGTCTGGATGTGTAATCCCTAAGCAATCCCAGTGAAAGCTCATGGCCGCGTTTGTAAGTAAAAGTAAGAACGAGCCAGTTTACCAGGGCAGAGGTTACATTGGATAAAATCAAAAGAAACAACACTGCGCAGCCAAGATAAGTCAGAAAATCCATATTATTTTCCGCGCCAGACAGCAAATAGAGTTTACGTAAAAATGGCTGGGTTTGAATTAACTCAGGGTTCGACGCGACAGCGATAAACGGCATTATAGAGGCAACTCCAAGCACTTCGAATATTGCTACTACAACCATCCCGGCCCAAAGAAAAGTCACATTCTTCCACCCTTTTAGCGTCAGAAGAAAAATAATTTTTTTGTAAGCTGAATCCATGAATTACCTATAAAGTCTTCAGGTAGGCTTGATAGGCTGTTTTAATTCCTTCATATAGAGGAATTTCTGGCTTCCAACCCAGATTTTTCACGCGCTCAACATCAAGCAATTTTCTTGGCGTGCCGTCTGGTTTGCTGCTGTCAAAAACAAGCTTTCCGGTAAACCCGGTAGCTTTTGCCACCATCCCGGCAAGCTCGCGTATGGTCAGATCTTCGCCACAACCGATATTAATAGCCGGTAGAACTTCCGGTCTGGTAAGCTCTGTCATCACATTGTCACTGGTAAGCAGGAAGACACAGGCTTCAGCCAGATCATCGGAATATATAAATTCGCGCTTTGGCGATCCAGTTCCCCAAACCACCATTTCTGCATCGCCACGCAGCTTAGCCTCATGGCATTTGCGAATCAGCGCGGGCAGAACATGTGAATTTTCCGGATGATAATTATCATTTATACCATAGGTATTAGTTGGTAGAACAGCAAGATACCGAGTGCCGTATTGCCGGTTATAAGCCCAGCACATTTCAACACCGGCAAGCTTGGCAACAGCATAAGGGCGATTTGTCGATTCCAATGAGCCACTGAATAAATATTCTTCGCGCATAGGCTGCGAACAATCACGCGGATAAATGCAGCTAGACCCCATGAAAATCAGCCGTTTTACACCATGCCGATATGCCGCATCAATAACATTGGTCTGAATCTGTAAGTTGTTTAAAATAAAATCCGCAGGATAAGTATTATTCGCCTGAATACCGCCAACTTTTGCCGCAGCAAGAAATACGGCTTCCGGTTTTTCCCCAGAGAAGAAATCTTCCACTGACTGCTGGTTACATAAATCCAATTCCTGATGAGTGCGGGTTTGTAAATTTGTATATCCATGTTTTTCTAAGGAACGTACCAATGCTGAGCCGACCAAACCACGATGACCGGCAACAAATATTGGAGAATCGAAGGATAATCTACTCACTATTTCCCCTATTCACTATGCATAACAGCATTAAATCCATGTTCCTTGATAAGGACATCGCGCTTTGCCAGCTGTAAATCCGACTGCATCATTTCCGCCACCAGATCCTTGAAAGAAATTTTTGGTATCCAGCCTAATTTATTTTTTGCTTTTGTCGCATCGCCAAGCAATGTTTCCACTTCCGTTGGCCGGAAATAGCGCGGGTCAACCTTCACCACCACCTGCCCAACCTTGCATTTTGAAATTTTATCGCTGGCGGATATTTTATCAATAATTGCTACTTCATCAATTCCCTTGCCCTGCCAGCGCAGAACAACCCCAAGCTCGGCAGCAGCGGCATTTACAAAATCACGCACGCTATATTGCACTCCGGTGGCAATGACAAAATCTTCCGCCTCCTTCTGTTGCAGCATCAGCCACTGCATTTCCACATAATCCTTGGCATGTCCCCAATCGCGCAGCGCATCCATATTACCAAGATACAAACAGTCCTGAGTTCCCATATAAATTCGCCCAAGGGCTCTGGTTATCTTGCGCGTAACGAAAGTTTCTTCTCTAACTGGTGATTCATGGTTGAATAAAATGCCATTGCACGCATAAATCCCATAGGCTTCGCGGTAATTCACAACTATCCAGTAGGCATATAGTTTCGCCACAGCATATGGGCTACGTGGATAGAACGGTGTGGTTTCTTTCTGCGGAATTTCCTGCACCATCCCATAAAGTTCGCTGCTACTTGCCTGATAAAAACGGGTCTTTTTTTCCAGCCCGCAAATGCGGATAGCTTCAAGTAGGCGCAGAGCCCCCAGAGCATCAACATCAGCGGTATATTCCGGCTCCTGAAAACTCACACTTACATGGCTTTGTGCAGCAAGATTATATATCTCATCAGGCTGGATGGATTGCACCAAACGCACCAGATTAGTACTATCGGTCATATCGCCGTAATGCAGAATAAACCTACGATTATCAACATGCGGATCCTGATATAGATGATCTATCCTGTCAGTATTAAACAGTGAAGCCCTGCGCTTTATTCCGTGAACTATATAACCCTTACTTAGCAGCAATTCTGCCAGATAAGAGCCATCCTGACCAGTTACACCAGTTATTAAAGCTATTTTTTCCATGAACCACCTTCAAACAAAATATTATTCATCGAATCTTTAACTTTTTATATCCCCGCTGTCAAAGTCTTTGCCAGAACACAAACAAATTAAACATAGCAAACAAAATATTCAGGTATTCATTTGACAAACAATAATAAATTTACTTATTTTCCTGTTTACAACCTTGGATATATTTATAGACAAAAAACACCAACTTATTGTATGTATAGAAAAATCAATGTTTAGCAGGAACTGTAATGAAAAGTAAAATCATAAAACGTGGCTTTGATATTATAACAGCGATTATCGCGCTAATTATCTTCGGTCCTATTATTGCTGTAGTTTCCGCTATGGTACTGGCAACTATGGGTAGACCGATATTTTTCCGGCAAATCCGCCCCGGGTTAAAAGGCAAGCCGTTTGAGATACTTAAATTCCGCAGCATGAAAAATGAAACTGATAACAAAGGTAATCCCTTAAGCGACGAAGAGCGACTCACCAAATTCGGTGACATGCTTCGTAGTTACAGTATTGACGAGTTGCCACAGCTTATAAACATACTGAAAGGTGATATGAGTGTTGTTGGACCACGCCCGCTGCTCTATGATTTTTTCCCTTATTATACCGTACAGGAAATGCGCCGTCATGAAGTAAAGCCGGGTGTCACTGGTCCAGCGCAGGTTAATGGCCGCAATAACCTGAACTGGGATGACCGCCTGAAGATGGATGTTGATTATGTAGATAACTGGTCTCTATGGCTGGATATAAAGATTATTCTCAAAACAGTTCTGGTTGTTCTGAAACGCGATGATGTTAGAACAGAAGGATATGCAACTTTCCTGAGACTTGATGACTATCGTAAAGAAAAAGAAGTGAAAGATAATTCTGTAGAATCGGAATTAAAAAAACGTTATATCTCATAAGAATTTGCAGTAACTCACCGATGCCTGTTGAAAATAATTTAAGGAATAGACAATGCTTCTACCTGTTATAATTTCTGGTGGTTCTGGTGAGCGTTTATGGCCAGTTTCCCGCGCCGCTTTTCCTAAACCATTCATCACCATGCCAGACGGAGAGAGCCTTATTCAAAAGGCATTCTTAAGGGCTGCTGCCCAGCCCAATGTAACAGAAATCCTTACTGTCACTAACCGCGACCATTATTTTAAAACCCGCAGCGAATATAGCGCGGTCAACAAAAACAAAGCAATCACCTCATTTATTCTTGAGCCAATGGGGAAAAACACCGCTCCTGCCATTGCCATGGCCGCATCTTACGCCAGCGCGATGTATGGCGATGACACAGTTATGCTGATTCTTTCCGCTGACCAGCTAATAAATAATGTAGAAGCATTCACGCAGGCAATTTCTGCCGCAAAAACCCTTGCTGAGAAAAATCAGCTTGTCACTTTTGGTATTACGCCAAACCGTCCGGAAACCGGATATGGTTATATTGAATGTGGCGAAGGGCATATAGTGAAGCGTTTTGTTGAAAAGCCTGATTTAGAAACCGCTAATAAATATGTCAGTGGTGGAAAACATCTTTGGAATGCTGGTATATTCTGCTTTAAGGCTGGAATTTTCCTGCAGGAACTTGAAGAACATTCGCCTCAGGTAGCACAATCTGTCAGAAGATCAGTGCCTGATAACTGGACACAGGCAACATATAATTATGTTGAACTTGAAGATGATTTATTCGCAGAAATTCCCAATATCTCGGTTGATTATGCGGTTATGGAAAAATCAAAGAACGTGGCGGTTGTCGCTTGTGATATTGGCTGGAATGATGTCGGCTCGTGGAGCGCAATGGGCGACATGCTTGAATCAGACACCAATAATAACAAGCTGGTTGGCGAAGTTTATACCTATAACAGCTCTAATTGTTTTATTCAGTCTAGCGGACGAACCGTGGCAGCAGTTGGGGTACAGAATCTTATTGTGATTGATACGCCTGATGCTCTGCTAGTGACTAATCATGAACAAGCGCAAAACGTCAAACACATTGTAGGACAGCTCAAGGAATGTAACAACGCCACCTCAAAGGAACATAGCACGATTTTCCGCCCGTGGGGAAGTTACACTGTACTCGAAGAATCTGCCGGTTTTAAAATCAAACGCCTTGAAGTTCTTCCCAGTCATAAACTATCCCTACAAACACATAAGCACCGCAGCGAACATTGGGTGGTGGTTTCCGGCAAAGCAACAGTGCAAAATGGCGAAGATATTTTTGAACTCCTACCCTCGCAATCAACCTATATTCAGGCAGGAAACAAACACCGCCTGCAGAATAACGAGAACGGTATCTTGGTTATTGTCGAAGTGCAATGTGGTAATTATCTTGGTGAGGATGACATTACGCGTTTTGATGACACTTACGGGCGTATCAAACCGGAAACAGCGCAGCTAAAAGTCCGCTAGATAAATACAAATTCCTCAATGACCACTCAAAAAACGCTCAGCTTCTAACGCCGCCATGCAGCCGGTTCCCGCTGCTGTTACAGCTTGTCTGAAGATTTTATCCTGCACATCGCCCGCAGCGAATACACCTGCAATATTGGTTTTTGTGCTGCCTTTCTCGGTTACGATATAGTTATCATTATCCAAGGTTATAACACCCTTGAATAATTCAGTATTGGGTGAATGACCGATAGCAACAAATGCACCATCAGTTTTTACATCGGTAATCGCGCCTGTCTTTAAATTTTTAAGGCGCACAGCCGTCAGAGAATTAGGGTTTTCTGTTCCCAAAAATTCTTCCACAGCACTATCCCAAATCACCGAAATTTTAGGATGGGCAAATAATCTTTCCTGCCCAATTTTTTCGGCGCGTAAACTGTCGCGGCGGTGAATCAAAGTTACTTTAGAAGCAATATTGGCTAGATAAAGAGCCTCCTCCACCGCGCTATTACCACCACCTATTACCACAACTTCTTTATTCTTATAGAAAAACCCGTCGCAAGTAGCACAGGCGGAAACACCAAAACCAGAGAATTTCTGCTCGCTTGGAATCCCCAGCCAGCGTGCGCTTGCACCAGTGGCAATAACAACAGTATCAGCCACATAACTATCACCAGACTCACCAACCGCTGTAAATGGACGCCCCAATTCTTTTTGCGAAAAATCCACCGACATTATGATATCATGGATAATATTAGTGCCAACATGCGCCGCCTGCTTTTCCATCTGCTCCATCAACCATGGCCCTTGAATTGCATGCTCAAACCCCGGATAATTTTCCACGTCAGTGGTTATAGTAAGCTGACCACCAGGTTGCAGACCATGCACCATAATGGGGTTTAAGCCAGCGCGGGCAGCGTAAATCGAAGCTGTGCAACCAGCCGCGCCAGAGCCAATGATGAGGATTTTAGTGGTGTGATTCATCGTGTATCCCATCCTGTGGATGGCGAAGCCATAGCACAGGATCTGTTTCAAATTGCATGATATCCTGAGCAACCACTAACGTGGTTCTCAGGATTTATACTAAAGCTTTTTCGCGTGACCTTTGAGATATTTAGCAACACCAGCGGCATTTGCTTTCATGCCTTCATCGCCACGATTCCAACCTGCTGGGCATACTTCACCATGTTCTTCATGGAACTGAAGCGCATCAACCATCCGCAGTGCCTCATCAACATTACGCCCCAGTGGCAGATCATTTACCACCTGATGTCGCACGACACCGTTGCCATCAATCATGAATGTGCCACGGAAAGCAACCGCTTCACCGAGCAGAACATCATAATCACGAGCTATTGATTTTGTTAAATCAGCAACCATCGGGAACTGAATATCACCAATTCCACCTTTTTCAACTGGGGTTTGTTTCCATGCCAGATGGGTGAAATGCGAATCAACGGAAACCCCGATAACTTCAGTTTTACGCAGCTTGAATTCTTTTATGCGGTTGTTAAAAGCGATAATCTCGGAAGGGCAAACGAAGGTAAAATCAAGTGGCCAGAAAAACAAAACGCCAATTTTACCTTTTTTGGTTACCTTGCCAGAGGCATCTTTTTTAATGCCTAAATAGTTGTAAAGATTAAAACTTTCATCAAAGCTACCATCCGCCAAAACGGCTTTAGCAGTAAAATCCGGGGCTTGCTTGCCTACTAATACACTCATGGAACTCTCCTTAGGAATACTGGGTTAAATTAAAAAATGCCTAGTAAATATATAGGCTCTCTAATATAAGGTTCAAGTGTTGTTTATATAAATCAGAGTTTTTTTGTCGGATATTATAATGATTGCTTTTTTAAAGCATAATTTTCGTAAACCCCAGCTTATTCCGCTGCTCTTTATCATTACCTCAACCATCACTCTTACCTCGTTTGGTGTATGGCAGGTTGAGCGTTTACAATGGAAAAATGCACTGGTAAAACAAATTGAGCAGGTGCAACAATTTCCGCCACTGCAAACCCTGCCGACCGACTTAAATAATCTCGAATATCGAAAAATTATTTTAACTGGTGTTTTTAAATATGAAAAAGTTTTGCATTTAATTGGTAGGCAAAAAGGTAATTTCCCCGGTTTTTTCATGCTCACTCCATTTGAATTGGAAAATGACGGGCGTATTATCCTTGTTAATCGTGGATTTTCCCCGAAAGATAAAGAAACCAAACCAGAAGGATTGCAAACTATAGAAGGGGTAATTCGCCCACCCCGCGAAAAACGCTATTTCGCCCCTGAAAATATGCCTGAGAAAAATGTCTGGTTTTATGAAAATATCCAAGCAATATCACAGGCTACAGGTCTATCAATTTCACCACTTATAGTAGAACAGGTCGGCAAGGAAAAGAAAGGCGAGTTCCCCATAGTTGGAGACGGCAAGATAAATCTGAAAAATGACCATCTTGGTTATGCAATTACATGGTTTGCAACTGCCCTGATTGGCATAATAATGTTTGGATTTTATTATAGGAAATCCAGATAATGATGCAGGTTTTAGTATTGACAAATAGCCATATTAATGTATGGTGATATATGAAAAGATATTTTGAATGGGACGAAGGAAAAAACGAATTAAATCAGAAAAAACATGGGGTTTCATTTGCGAAAGCAACAAAGGCTTTTTTGGATGTAAATCTTGTTATTAGGGAAGATATAACCCATAGCACAACTGAAGAACGTTATTTCTGTTTTGGAAAAATTGATAATAAAGTCATGACCGTGCGTATTTTTGGAGCAGCGTACTGGCGAAAAGGAGAAAAATTTTATGCACAAAGAGATTAATTATGAAGAAAATCCATTTGGCAATGTCAAGGTTGGAAAACGCATTCTACTTCCAGACTTACCTTCCCCAGCTGAACTTGCTAAAGCGGAAAAGACTACTAAGATTACTTTGTCTATCAGCAGCGACAGTCTGAATTTCTTTAAAAAAGAAGCAGCAAAATATAATGTCCCGTATCAGGCAATGATTCGTCGCCTGCTCGATGAATATCGCAGTAAAATATAAGCATGTTTTACATTTCCACACGGGGAACTGCCCCGAATTTATCTTTTGAAGACGCGGTGCTGGCTGGTCTTGCCACTGACGGCGGGTTATATGTGCCAGAAACTGTGCCTACCCTTTCCATGGCGGAAATCACTGAAATGCAGTCGCTTTCCTACACCGACCTTGCTTATAATATCATCTCGCGTTTTACCAGTGATAGCATCGCACCCGATGCACTTAAACGCATTATAGATGAATCCTACAAAACCTTCCGCCATACTGCAGTTGCGCCACTAAAACAACTGGATGCAAACACATATTTACTGGAATTATTCCATGGCGAAACTCTGGCCTTTAAAGATTTCGCGCTGCAGTTTCTAGGAAGATTGCTTGACCATATTTTAGAAAAACGTAAACAAAAAGTGGTGGTGGTCGGAGCCACTTCTGGCGACACTGGCTCGGCCGCTATTGCTGGCTGCCGCGGGCGTAAAAACATGGATATTTTTATCATGTATCCGCATGGACGCGTGTCTGATGTGCAACGCCTGCAAATGACCACAGTGCTTGATGAAAATGTGCATAATATCGCAGTGGATGGTAGCTTTGACGATTGTCAGGATATTGTAAAAACCTTATTTAGCGATAAAAATTTCCGTGAAAAATATAATCTTACCGCAGTAAATTCAATAAACTGGGCGCGGATATTGGCGCAGGTAGTGTATTATTTTTATGCCGCACTCAAGCTCGGCGCACCAGCTAAAGCTGTCAGCTTCTCAGTACCTACTGGCAATTTCGGCGATATTTACGCTGGCTATATCGCAAAGAGAATGGGGCTGCCGATTGAGCAGTTAATCATCGCCACTAACCGCAACGACATTTTAGCGCGTACTCTTAAAACTGGAACTTATGAAATGGCAGGTGTCGAACCATCGCTTTCACCAAGCATGGATATACAAATCTCCAGTAATTTTGAGAGGTTGCTGTTTGATTTATACGAGCGCGATGGCAAGGAAATTGCAGGTATGATGGATGATTTCCGCAAAAATAAGAAACTTGTGTTATCAGCGCAAACTCTCTCAAATTTACGCTCTGAGTTTGCAGCTGATTCAGCAAATGATGACGAAACCAAAGCCACCATAAAAGATTGTTATGAAAAAACTGGTGAGTTGCTTGACCCGCACACGGCAGTTGGCTTATGTGCAGGAAATAAAGCGCGAAAGAATAGGCAAACTCCACTTATAGTGCTTGCCACCGCCCATCCAGCAAAATTCCCAGATGCAGTAAAAAGCGCGAGCAGTGTCCATCCTGCCCTGCCTTCCCACCTATCTGACTTGTTCACACGCAAAGAAAAATTTGAAAGAATCGGTAATGACGCTGAGGCTATAAAGGAATTTATCAATGAAAAAGTTTGACAAATTTTGCCAATTATTATATATATCATAATATGACAACGCTGAATATTTCCATACCAGAATCCATGAAAGCCTACGTGGAAGCGCAGGCGGCAGAAGGTGATTTCACCACCAGCGAGTATGTCCGCCACTTAATCCGCATGGATCAGGAACGTAAAACAATAGAAAAACGCGCGCAAATAGCCCAATATTTAGCACTTTGTGAGCAGCAGATTGCAAGGGGTGAAGCACGCGAATGGGATGCTGATAAGCTCCGTAATGAATTTGAAAAAGAGTATAAAAAATCCAAACAAAGTAAAAAATAGCTAACGAAATATGCGCCAAATTTTATATTCTCCAGAGGTGCGCAGTGCTTTGCGTGATATATTTTTCTATACAACTGAAAAATGGGGAATAAGCCAGGCCGATAAATATCACAAACAGCTCTCTGATTCTTTTACCATTTTAGCGAAGAACCCTAATCTTGGGCAAAAACATCACCACGCAGCTAATATTTATAATTTTTACCCTATTGGCAGTCATCTGATAATTTATCGTTTCAATCAAAAAGAGCTGTATATCGTTGCTATTATTCACATGTCAATGGATGTTGAAAAAAGACTGAAAAAACTTATAAAAAATATAGAAAAATGACCTATCAAATCACTATTTTACCTAATGGAATGCGGGTTGCCAGCGAGTTTTTAGCTGGTGTTGAAAGCGTCGCAGTGGCGGTAAGTGTCGGCACTGGCGCACGTTATGAAAGTGACGCCGAAAACGGCATCTCGCATCTGCTGGAACACATGGCATTTAAAGGCACAAAAACCCGCACTGCCCGCGATATCGCCGAGATTTTTGATGCGATTGGCGGGCAATTAAATGCCTATACTTCTATGGAACTCACAGTTTATTACGCCAAGGTTCTTAAAGAAAACGTGACTCTGGCAGTGGATATTCTCGCTGATATCATGCAAAATTCCACATTCGATGAGGATGAACTTAAGCGCGAAAAGGAAGTTATCATTCAGGAAATCGCCATGCATCACGACACGCCTGATGACCTGATAGTTGATTATTTTGATAGCACCGCCTTTGCAAACCAACCTCTTGGCCGTTCAATTTTAAGCACGCAGGAAAAAGTTTCTTCCTATAGCAGCGATGATTTACGCAGCTATATGGCGGCGCATTACCGCCCACAGCGTATGGTGTTGACCGCAGCTGGTAATATTCAGCATGACGATTTTGTTGCGCTAGTGGAACGATTTTTCACCATGACTAAAGTAGAAAATGGAAAAACTTTTGAAACTGCTAAATATATAGGTGGCGATAACCGCGTTACCGCTGATTTTGAGCAATTGCATCTGTTGATTGGCTTACCTGCCATTTCCATGCATTCTCCTGACTATTACGCACTGCAACTTTATACTACGATTCTTGGCGGTGGCATGTCCTCGCGTCTGTTTCAGGAAGTGCGTGAGAAACGTGGGCTGGCTTACACGGTTTACGCCATGGCATCAGCCTATGAGGATGTAGGAATGATGAGCGTATATGCTGCTGCCGCACCCGATAAGGCGACCGAACTTTCCTGCGTACTCTGCGAACAAATTGCAGATATGGCAAAAGATGTTTCAGAAAAGGAAATCACCCGCGCCAAGAACCAGCAGAAAGCTGAATTACTGATGGCACGGGAAAATCCGCAGACGGTGGCAACATGGATCGGCAGGCATTTATTGTTATTTGGTGAGTACCGCGAAGCAGCAGGTATTATCAAAAAAATTGACGCGGTAACTAAAGAACAGTTACTTAAACTTGCGGCACAAATCGCCAGCGGGAAGCCAACAATCTCTGCACTCGGTGATGTTTCTGGTGTGCTGACTTATGAAGAGTTGAGTAGAAAACTGTCACCCCGTGCTTGACACGGGGTCTAGGGTCACAAATTATGTCTGTGGTTTTTGTCATAGATCCCCGCTTTCGCGGGGATGACAATTTAATCACAAAAGCTCAACTCACCTTTAACTATAGCAGTTATATCTTGCTTTTGCAGATGCTCCAGATTCCGTAAAACATAGGAAACTAAGCTGGAAATTTGTTTTTCTTCCACCTCAGCACCGCGATATAAATTGCGCTTAAGGCTTTCCTTAAATTCGGCTGCATTTGCCACCGTTTTTTCGTAGGAATCGATGCGCCCATAAAATGCCTGCGCCATTTTCTTAACGCGTTTGCCGATCCCTGTGTCACTCGCGCCCATTTCGCGCAGACTTCTATCCATATCCGAGAAAAAAACTTCCCACACCGCGCGAATAAATTCTGGCCGCAAAAATTCTTGAGAGTCGTTTTTTAAACGCTGGGTAAGCATAAACACATGAATGATTATGACATCAAAGCGACCGTCCAGCGTGTCAGCAACGGCACATTCCTGATAAAAAAATGGCTTCCTAGCCTGATTCACCAGAGCAACATAAGCTTCATGCGCCGGAATCTGAAAAGGATCAGCGGAAAATATTTTTTTTAAAACAGAAAAACTCACGCCGCAACCTTGGAGAGCATTTCTTTCTGCAGCTTTTCCATCGCCCGCACCTCAATCTGGCGCACACGTTCGCGGGAAATATTATAAATCTGGCTCAAATCCTCCAGCGTGTCTGGTTCATCTTTAAGGCGACGACGCTGGATAATATCACGCTCACGTTCACTTAGTTTTGCCATAGCATCGGTGAGGAGTGCTTTTCTGCCTTGCTGCTCTTCACGCTGCAACAACACAGCTTCATGGCTGTCAGCAGGTTCAACCAGCATATCCATTTTTTCACCATCACCATCAGCAGAAATCGCACTGTTCAGGTAAACATCATTTCCTGACATACGCTGATCCATATCAATAACTTCTTCACGGCTCACATCAAGGATTTTAGCAACGTCGCCAACCTGCTCATGGGTCATGCCGCGCTCACCAATCGCACCGATTTTGCTTTTGATTTTACGTAGGTTAAAGAATAGGCGTTTCTGCGCTGCGGAACTGCCGATTTTCACCATCGACCATGAACGCAAAATATATTCCTGAATCGCCGCGCGAATCCACCACATAGCATAAGTAGAAAGGCGGAAACCTTTATCTGGCTCGAAACGTTTCACCGCTTGCATCATCCCGATATTACCCTCGGCAATCAGCTCACCCATTGGCAAACCATAACCGCGATAACGAAAAGCGATCTTCGCAACCAGGCGCAAATGGCTGGTAACCAGACGGTGCGCTGCCGACATATCACCCTCATCGTGCCAACGCTTGGAAAGCTCATATTCTTCTTTTTGCTCCAGCACAGGAAACTTGGTGATATCCTGCAAATAACGGCGCAGACCATCAGGTGATGACGGACTGGCAGGTATAGCAACCGCACCCTTGGAAACTGGGGCAAGCTGAGTATTAATGTCTATTTTGGTCTTAAGCGCTTTCATTAATATTCCTATCTTGGGAGAAACATTATAGTGCTTTTTAGCAGAACTTTCAAGAGTAATAGGAAAGTATCATCACATTCTCCACTGTCATCCCCGCGCAGGCGGGGATCTAGAACCATAATTTCTGTCAATGGTTGTAGCCCTAGATCCCGTGTCAAGCACGGGATGACAAGACTATTCTCGTCGCCAGTCGGTCGTGCCGTCTGGCTTGTCTTCCAATATAATTCCTTGATCGGCAAGAGTTTTTCTTATTTCATCCGCCCGCGCCCAATTTTTGGATTTTTTGGCGGTAATGCGTTCGTCGATAAGCGATTGTATTTCCGTATTATCACTGCCAGAGCCTTTGAACCATTCTTCGGGAGAATGTTGCAAAAAACCCAACATATTTCCTATAGTCAATAAATCTTGCGGCGAAGCATCATGCATCATGCTTATAGCTTTCTGAATATTTAAATCATCACTTAAAGATTCTAAAAAACCTTCTTGCTGACCACTAACCACTGACCACTGACCACTGACCATCCGATACCATTTATCCAGCGTCAATCTTGCATCATGCAGCAACTTATCATTCCAATCTAACGGGCTTCTATAGTGTGCAGAAAGCAATGCAAAACGTATCACCTCGCCTTTTATTCCTTTATCCAACGCATCCTTTACGCTGGTAAAATTCCCCAGTGACTTGCTCATTTTCTCGCCATTTACGGTGAGGAAGCCATTATGCACCCATGTTTTTGCAAAGCTAGACTCTGGCGCAGCGCAGCAGCTTTGCGCGATTTCATTTTCATGATGCGGGAACATAAGATCCGCTCCACCGCCATGAATATCAAAATCATCACCGAGATATTTGCTGCTCATCGCTGAACATTCAATATGCCAACCCGGTCTGCCCGCACCCCAAGGCGATTCAAACACGCTGCTTGGGTCATCGCCCTCATCAGCTGGTTTCCAGAGCACAAAATCACCAGCATGTTCTTTATAACTTTCCACCTCCACCCGTGCGCCAGCGATTAAATCTTCCAGTTTACGCCCAGAAAGCTGCCCATAATCCTTATAACTCGCCACCCGAAATAGCACATGCCCCTGCGAAACATAAGCATATCCGCCAGCAATTAGTTTTTCAATTATCGCTATCATTTCTTTGATATGGTCAGTGGCGTGTGGCTCATGGGTAGGAGTCAGGCAATTTAAAGCCTTCATATCCTCCTGAAACCAGCCCTCCACCCGCTTAGTCAGCGCGGAAATTGGCTCATTATTCGCCTTAGCGGCGGCGTTTATTTTATCATCAACATCGGTGATATTGCGTACATAAGTCACGTGGTTTTCGCCATATACATGACGCAGCAATCTATATAAAACATCATATACCACCACTGAGCGCGCATTGCCGAGATGCGGACGGTCATAAACCGTCGGTCCGCAGACATACATTTTTACGTTTTCCACATCCGCAGGTTTGAACTCTTCTTTTTTTCGGGTCAGGGTGTTGTAGAGATTAAGCATTGGGATGTTTTTCTACCCATTCTTTAAGCACCGAATTGATGCGTGATTGCCAACCTTTGCCCATAGCGCGAAAATAGCTTTCTACCTTTGGATCAAGACGGATTGATATATTATTGGCGTGAATTTCACTTTTAGGACGACCGCGTTTTACCAATTTTCCACCAACATAGAAGTTTCCAATTTCCAGCATTTCATCAGTTAATTCTGGTAATTCATCATATTCAGAATCTTGAATTACATGAGCATCAACTTTAGCTAAGTCGCTGCCTAATTTTCTTTTGTTCTTTTTCATTTGCTTTCCTCATCGTAAATATGTGGCAACAATCTCCACGCTGTACATAGCCAATCACTACCATTCTGCCTTTAAGAAAACCGTAACATATAATCCGTGTTTCACCATAATTTTTGCGCTTATCTTCTATCTCAAATGTTTCATTAGAAAAAACTTCTATAGCATCTTCAAAATCAAGATTTCGCTCTTTTAGAGTAATTTCCCGTTTGTTTTCATCGTAGGTTATTTTCATATTTATTGTATATGCAAAAAATCAAGCGGTCAAGCGGTGTTTTACTCTCTCATATCCCAGCAACGGCAGTAATTTCTTAAATTCAGGACCATGATCCAAACCTGTAAGAGCTTTACGGATAGGCATGAATAACTCTTTGCCTTTGCGCTCAGTGATTGGTTTTATTGCTGAAAGCCACGCATCCCACGTGGATTCATTCCACGGTTCAAGAGGTAGTAAAGCAAGAGTTTTGTGCAGAAAATTACGATCTTCAACACTTAAATCTGATGAAACCTCGCCGTGTAAAATATCCCACCATATTTTTGCCTCGGTGATATTTTTTAAGTTAGCTTGGATAGAATTCCAGAATTTTTCATCAGCAAAAGGAATTAACGATTTTACTTCCGCAAATGGTAATTTATGCAGTAATTTTTCATTTAATTTTTCCAGTTCGGCGAAATCATAATTGGCGGGAGCGCGACCAAATTTTTTAAAATCAAACTGCGTCATCAACCCCTGCAAATCCATAAATGGCTCAACCGCATCCGATGTTCCGATATGCGCCAGCAGTGAGTTAATCGCCATCGGCATAATTCCATTTTCGCGGAGTGTACGAATATCATTGCCACCCACGCGCTTGGACATTTCACCTTCTTTGGTTTTAAGCAGTGCCAGATGCCCGAATACTGGCATTTTGTAGCCAAGAGCTTCAAAAATCTGCACCTGAACGGCGGTGTTGGAAACATGATCTTCACCGCGCACAATATGAGTTATTCCCATCTCTCCGTCATCAACTACCGAAGCAAAAGTATAAAGCGGGACATCATCCTCACGCACCAGCACGGGATCGCTCATATGGGTTGCTTGGAATTTTGCTTCACCACGAATTAAATCCTGCCAGATAATAGGTTTGTCTTCGAGCAGAAAACGGTAATGCGGCTGGCGGCCTTCACTTTCATATTTTGCTTTTTGTTCATCAGAAAGTTTCAGGCTGGCGCGATTATAAATCGGTGGAAGGCTGCGTGAAGCCTGCATTTTGCGCTGCACATCCAATTCTTCCTGTGTTTCATAGCAAGCATATAACCTGCCAGAAGCAATGAGTTTTTGTTTAGCCTCTTCGTATTGCGCAAAACGCTCCGACTGCTTGAACGTGCCGTCCCAATTAATTCCCAGCCACAATAAATCTTCGCGTATAGCATCTTCATATTCAGCTTTAGAACGATCCGTATCAGTGTCATCAATCCGCAGCCAGAATTCACCGCCAATTTTGCGCGCAAATAGCCAGTTGACCAAGGCAGTGCGAACATTGCCAAGATGCAAATAACCAGTTGGGGATGGAGCAAAACGTACTTTAATCATGAGAGTTCAGGGGTTAGAGGTCGGAGGTCAGAGATTAGCTTTTGTTGTAATTTTGCTGTTAGACCATTTAACATACGTGCTATTTCTGATGTTTGTAATAATGCATTATCCAGTTTGTCGCCATCAATATAACCGAGTTCTTTGGAGATGAATAATTGTGTTTCCAGTTCAGCCAAAGAACCATAAGCGATGTCCAAAAAACGAATATACTCCTTTGTAGATTGCCGTGACCGCCCCTCAGCTATGTTAGAAGGAACAGAAATAGCTGCTCTCCTTATCTGGCTTGTTAGAGTGTACTGTTCTTTAGTTGGAAATAAATCAGATATTCTATAGATATCCTTCACTAAGATAATAGATTTTTTCCATACTTCCAAATCCCTATAGCTTTTTATTTCCATACTGACCTCTGAACCCCAACCTCTGTTCTCTGACTATAACGCCGCCTGCGCCGCAGCCAGACGAGCCACTGGCACGCGATATGGCGAGCAGGAAATATATGTCAGCCCAGCTTTCTGGCAAAAGGCGATAGAAGCAGGGTCACCGCCATGTTCACCGCAAATGCCAAGCTTCAGGTCAGGATTGGTTTTACGTCCGCGCTCAGCAGCCATTTCAATAAGCTCACCAACACCAGTCTGGTCTAATGATACAAACGGATCTTGTTCAACAATTCCCTGTTTCTTATAAGCTTCAATGAAAGATGCGGAATCATCGCGGGAAATACCCAGCGTAGTTTGCGTAAGATCATTAGTGCCGAAGCTGAAAAACTCTGCTGACTGCGCGATTTCAGCAGCGCGCAATGCAGCACGTGGCAACTCTATCATCGTGCCAACCATATATTCAATTTTGACATTTTTTTCTTTCATTACTTCGCTTGCGGTTTTATCTACCAGCACTTTCAGAATCTCCAATTCTTTCGGCATCATCACCAGCGGAATCATAATTTCAGGAATTACGTTCTCTTTGCCCTCTTTTATAATGGTTGCCGCAGCTTCAAAAATCGCCCGCGCCTGCATTTCATAAATTTCCGGATAGGTTATGCCAAGACGGCAGCCGCGATGCCCAAGCATCGGATTTTGTTCTTTAAGCTCATGAGCGCGGTGACGCACAGTTTCCACGCTAACACCAGCCGCACTTGCCACTTGTTTTATATCTTCTTCAGTGTGCGGTAAAAACTCATGCAAAGGCGGGTCAAGCAAACGGATAGTTACCGGCAGACCGCTCATAATGCGGAATAATTCTACAAAATCATTGCGCTGCATCGGAAGTAGTTTAGCGAGCGCAGTTTTACGTCCTTCAACATTCTGCGCCACGATCATTTCGCGCATGGCTATGATGCGCTGTGCGTCAAAAAACATATGCTCAGTACGGCACAGCCCAATACCTTCCGCGCCAAAACGACGGGCAACTTCTGCGTCATGCGGTGTTTCTGCATTGGTACGAACCTTAAGTGTGCGGGTTTCATCCGCCCAGCCCATCAGCGTATTAAAATCTTCGGAAAGCTGCGGTTGAACTGTAGCAATCAGCCCAAGCATCACTTCGCCAGTGCCGCCATTGATGGTGATAATATCGCCTTCTTTGATGATAACACTACCTGCTTTAAGTTCCTTTTTCGTATAATCAATCCTAAGCTCTCCCGCGCCAGAAACACAAGGCTTGCCCATACCACGCGCTACAACCGCAGCGTGGCTGGTCATGCCGCCACGAGCAGTAAGGATTCCCTGCGCCGCGTGCATTCCGTGAATATCTTCAGGCGAGGTTTCAATCCGAACCAGAATAACTTTTTCTTTATGATCCAGTGCCATTGCCTCGGCATCTTCAGCAGTGAACACCACCTTGCCAGAAGCCGCCCCTGGTGAAGCAGGAAGCCCTGTTGCTATCACAGTTTTTTTAGCTTTAGGATCAAGGGTTGGGTGAAGCAACTGGTCAAGTGATAATGGATCAATGCGCTTAATTGCTTCCGCCTGCGTAATGACTTTTTCGCGCACCATGTCCACTGCTATTTTTACAGCAGCAGCAGCCGTGCGCTTGCCGTTACGGGTTTGCAGCATCCACAGTTTATTATTCTGGATGGTGAATTCAATATCCTGCATATCGCGGTAATGCGCTTCCAGCTTGTCAAAAACTGCGGTGAGCTGCTTGTAAACATCGGGCATTACGGCTGGCATTTCATCAAGAGGTTGCGGCGTACGAATCCCCGCAACCACATCTTCACCCTGCGCGTTTACCAGAAACTCGCCGTAATATTTGCGTTCGCCAGTTGACGGATTGCGGGTGAAAGCAACACCTGTTGCACAATCATTTCCCATATTGCCAAATACCATGGACTGCACAGTAACCGCCGTTCCCCAGCTTTCAGGAATATCATGCAAACGACGATAAGTGTTAGCACGCGGATTCATCCATGAATTAAATACCGCCTGAATCGCGCCCCATAATTGCGCATTCACATCATCAGGAAATGGCGCGCCTAATTCTTCTTTAACTTTGGCCTTATATTGCCCAACCAGTTCTTTCAAATCTTCGGCGGTAAGCTCAGTGTCCAGCTCGATATCGCGGTCGCGTTTTTTCTGCTCCAGCATTTCTTCGAAATAATAATGATCAACTTCCAGAACAACATCAGAATACATCTGGATAAAACGGCGATAGCTATCATATGCAAAGCGTTCATTGCCAGTTTTTTTGGCAAGGGCTTTTGCCGTCACATCGTTAAGACCAAGATTAAGCACCGTGTCCATCATCCCTGGCATGGAAGCGCGCGCGCCCGAGCGCACAGAAAGCAGCAATGGATTTTCAGAATCGCCAAACTTCGTACCAACGTCTTTTTCTACTTTCGCCAAGGCAACAGAAACCTGGTTTCTCAGGTCAGCAGGAAGCTGTTTACCATTCGCATAATAACCAACACATACTTCGGTGGTAATGGTAAATCCTGGGGGAACAGGCAACCCCAGCGAACACATCTCCGCCAGATTAGCCCCTTTGCCACCAAGAAGATTTTTCATGCTGCCATTGCCATCCGACGCACCGCCCGCAAAGCTGTAAACTAATTTCTCTGCCATATCATCTTTCCCCAAAGGAATTCTATTTGTGTTTGTTTGCGCGTTCATGTTTTTACCCTTCAATTTTACTAAAGTCAGCGATGCTATCAATTAACATCCTGATACGGTCAAGCAACCGCAATCTGTTACTGCGTAATAATTCATTATCTTTAACGTTTACCATGATTTTTTCAAAAAACAAATCAACAGGTGCGCGCAATGTCGCAAGCATGGACATAGCCTCTTTATATTGCTCATTTTCCAAAAGATTTGCTATTTTAGAGATATTATTTAAGGCTGCTACCAAAGACTTTTCCGCATCTTCCACCAAGGCTGATTCCACAAGCTCCTTAGCAGAATATTTGCGTGAATCTTTTTTCTCTTCAATATTTAAAATATTCGCTGCCCGTTTATAAGCAGCAAGCAGGTTTTTCCCATCATCAGTTGTGATAAATTCCTGCACTGCTTTAGCGCGGGCGACAATACGCACAATATCATCTCTTTTGGCATCATCACCTGCAATCACTGCATCTATCACATCATGACGAACACTGGAATCTTTCAGCTGCACTTTGAGACGGTCGTGGAAAAACTCAAGTAGGGAAGCTGAGAGTTTATCAGCCGCGCCTTCGGGTATATCTTCATAGGCAGTTTCACTAACTGAAAGATATTTGCCGATTTTATGTGGTTCATGCAGTTTTTCCTCAGTTTTTTTCACCAGCTTTTCATGCGCCTTATGCGTGGCAACAACGGCAAGCGGTGGACAGGAAAAAATTGGCTTAAGCGGCAGGCGGATATTATTTTCCAGCAATATGCGGATAACGCCAAGAGCGGCACGGCGCAAGGCAAATGGATCTTTGCTACCGGTTGGTTTTTCACCAATGGCAAACATGGAAATCAGCGTGTCGAGTTTATCGGCAAGCGCAACACAAATTGAAACTGGCGCAGTTGGCACATTATCCCCTGCCCCTTGCGGTTTATAATGATCACGGATGGCATCAGCAACTTGCTGCGGTTCTTTTTGTGCCGTGGCATAATACCGCCCCATAATCCCCTGCAGCTCGGCAAATTCGCCAACCATGCCCGTAACCAGATCGGCTTTGCAAAGTTCAGCAGCGCGGGTTACCAAAGCACTGTCATCGCGAGCAAAGCGTGGCGATCCAGAACTGGATTGCTTCGTCGCTTCCGCTTCTCGCAATGACGAGTAAATAATACTTGCGAGCTTCCCAATCCGTTTTACCTTATCTGCTACCGTTCCGAGCTTGGCGTGATAGGTGACAGTTTCCAGACCTTCCGCCCATTCAGAAAGTGGTTTTTTACGGTCAGTATCCCAGAAGAACCGCCCATCGGCAAAGCGCGCGCGCAGCACACGTTCATTGCCAGCAATTATCGCTTTTCCCTTATCATCCGTTGTCATGTTGGAAGTGATGAGGAAATTAGATGACAGGCTGCCATCCTGATTTTGCAGAGCAAAATATTTCTGGTGCGAGCGCATCACCATCGTAAGAACTTCTGGCGGCAGATCCATGAATTTATCATCAATTTTACCGACCAGAATTTGTGGATACTCAACCAGCCCAACCACTTCTTCAAGCAAAGCAAGATCGGGTTTCGTGATTAGGGATTCGTGTTTCGCAATGGATTCTATTTGTGACTCTATAAGAGTTTTACGTTTGTCACGGCTGGCAATTACAAAGGATTTTTCCAGCGTTATTTCATATTCCTGTGGTTTGTTTATAATGATTGGCTGTGGTGCTAGAAAGCGATGTCCATAAATAATATTACCAGCCTTCACACCTGCAAATTCCACAGGCACAATTTTACCATCAAAGATGCACAGAATACTATGCAGCGGGCGCACCCAAGTGGCTGAGCCACTGCCCCAGCGCATAGATTTTGGCCATGGGAATTTTTCCAGTATTTCTTCAATAATAGTTTTTATAATTTCGGCAGTTGGTTTGCCTTTCTGGAAAGTGGTTGCGAAATATACGCCATCACGTTTTTCCAGTTGTTCAATACTCAGATTATTCTTTTTGAGGAAGCCATTCAGCGCAGCTTCTGGCGCATCAATTTTCGGACCTTTAAGTTCAGCGGTAATGTCGGATTGAGTGTCTGGAAGATTTTTGATTATCACTGCAAGACGGCGCGGAGTGACAAAGCCTGAGCTTGCAGAAACTGCTAATGATTTCCGCAATGAGTTTTGCAAATGTGCAATAGCGTCCTGCTGCATCCGTGCCGGAATTTCTTCCGAGAAAAGCTCCAGCAAAAAATCAGGCATACACCCTCCGTGTCATGCCAGCGTAGGCTGGCATCCAGTGTGTAAAAAGATGGATACCAGCTTTCGCTGGTATGACAGAATTTAAATCAGGCATTTTCTACCACATTATTTTTTTCATCCAAAATCAACACCACTGGCTTATAGGCTTTTGCTTCTTCCGGCGACATTTGCGCGTAGGCAATAATGATAACCAAATCATCCGGTTCAACCAGATGCGCTGCCGCACCATACACGCCGATACGTTTACTGCCAGCAGCTTCTTCAAGAACATAAGTTGTAAAACGCTCACCGTTATTTACATTTAAGACATCAACCTGTTGTCCAACAATGATGCCTGTGCGCGTAAGAAGCTCTTTGTCAATACCGATTGAGCCATTATAATGAAGTTCGCTATGCGTAACGCGGGCGCGGTGCAATTTGCTATGGAGCATGGTAAGCATCATGCGGGAAGTTCCTTTTTCGATTTATTTTTTGGTAAATTCACTGTGCCACTTAAAGTAATAACTGAGTTTCCTGATATTAAAGTCCGGTCACCGGCAAGAGCTATGTCCAAAACACCACGAGCGCGCGATGCCTGAAACGCATGAAAATTATTCCTGCCTAGCTTCTTTGCCCAGTAAGGAGCAAGAAAACAGTGCGATGAACCAGTAACAGGATCTTCATCAATACCAATAGACGGTGCAAAAAAGCGAGAGGCAAAATCATAGCCATCCACGCCTTTCGCAGTGGTAACTATAACACCATTTACATCAAGTTTAGAGAGTTTCTTGAAATCAGGACGGACGGAAAGAAGTGTACTAAAATCTTTGACTTCCACCAGATATTTGTCCGTATTTTTTTCACAGGCAATAATATCAACACGGAGAGCCTTAAGCTCTTTCGGCGGAGTTGCAGGAACACCGGCTTGCGTTGGGAAATTAAGCTCTATGGTTTTTTTTAAAATACTTGCTCTAAGCTCACCGGAAAGCGTATAAAAATTGACAACATCCCCAATTTTCAGCTCCCCAATATGCAATAGGGCTTGCGCTGCAGCAAGAGTTGCATGACCACATAATGGGACTTCCATCTCAGGAGTAAACCAGCGCAAATCATAATTCAGAGCAGAACCTTTAACTATAAAAGCCGTCTCAGATAAATTGGCCTGTGCAGCGAGCAACTGCAATTCCTTATCATCAGGAAATTCAGGAAGTAAATATACCGCTGCTGGGTTTCCACGAAAGGCAACCGGCGTAAAAGTGTCTACTATCCAGAAATTATTCATTGCCACCCCCCTTTGAATAAGCCTCGCAACAGCCTTTCGCCAATGCCCTTACCCTTGCAATATAAGCGGCACGCTGCGTCACCGAAATAACCCCACGCGCATCAAGCAGGTTGAAACGGTGCGAAGCTTTTATACATTGGTCATAAGCTGGAAGCGGCAGATTTTTAGCAAGCAATGAATTACATTCTTTTTCCGCATCTTCAAACTGGCGGAGCAATTGCTCGGTATCGGCATATTCAAGGTTATAGGCAGAAAATTCTTTTTCATTTTGCAGAAATACATCGCCATAGCTAACACCCGCGCCATTGAAATCAAGATCATAAACATTTTCCTTGCCCTGAATATACATGGCAAGACGCTCCAGACCGTAAGTTATTTCGCCTGAAACTGGCTTGCATTCAATTCCGCCAACCTGCTGGAAATAAGTGAACTGCGTAACTTCCATCCCGTCACACCAGACTTCCCAACCCAGCCCCCATGCGCCAAGAGTTGGCGATTCCCAATCATCCTCCACGAAACGTATGTCGTGTTTAAGCGGGTCAATTCCCAGCATCTTCAAGCTCTCGAGATATAATTCCTGAATATTATCGGGCGATGGCTTTAAGATAACCTGATATTGATAATAATGCTGCAGTCGGTTCGGGTTTTCACCATAACGCCCATCTTTCGGACGGCGTGACGGCTGCACATAAGCAGCTTTCCAATCTTTGTTTCCGAGCGCACGCAGAGCAGTTGCCGGATGGAATGTTCCCGCTCCAACTTCCATGTCATAAGGCTGCAAAATAACACAGCCTTGCTTTGCCCAGAACTGGTGCAAATCCAAAATCATCTGCTGGAAAGATAATGCCACAAAATACCTAAATTCTATAAATGAAGGCTTCTTTTAGGGCGTTTTCATTAAAAACTCAAGGCTTTTTCTGGACGAGCAAGGCAAGGACTAGCACCACTCTCGGTGCGCAGCCTGCGTGGCACTTAAACGCAAGTTTATTAACCTTTCTGCCAGCCGCCCTGCTCATTCTGGCTGAAATAGGTAATTTCATGACCAGAGTTTTTATATTCCGTCCAGCGCGCTCTGGCGGCGACTGTTGCCTTAGCATCATTTCCATCAAAAACATCAAGAATACGCTCAAATTCTTCCTGCTTTACACTCCGCCCATCCGTAACCACGAGTAAATTAGCGGAATTAAGCGGCTCTGTGCCCGTAGAAAGTAAAATTTGCTGATTTTCTGGCTGTTCATCCTTATCACTACCGTGCGCTAAAAAACTGGCGGGATCATATGTCCATAATAGCTGGTTGAGCTGCTCTACACGTTCATCAGATTCCGCTACCAGACAAACTTTATAGCCACCAGCCAGCGCACGCTCTAATAATTTCGGCAACGCACGTTCTAGCGGTGTGATTGTTAGGTGGTAGAATTGGATGGTAGTCATGAGAATAGCTTTTTGATTTTGTCTGTTGGGTAATAAGAAACATTTCTACCAGTTTTAATTTTTTGTAAAAAACTTTCCTCTACTAATTTTTTAAGATCAGAAACAGCCGTCATTTTTGCTATTGGCTTATTCATCCCTATATACTCCACAAGAGTTGTAAATACCTGCTCACCCTTTGCCATATACTGCAATAATGACAATTGCCGATGGTTAAGATTATGCCCATCCCTTACAATATTTGCGATAGTCTTGTTTTCAAATATTTTACGTTCTACATATTCACCAAAAGATTTACGTGCTAGTTTTAGTTTTTCAATATTATAATGAATGAAATAATTTAAGTCATTTTTATCCTGTTCTGAATATATATAGGCCATAGCATATTGTGCTGGTGATTTTAAAATATGCTCAGAAATTGATAAATAAGAAAACGCCCAATATTTTTTCCTGAGCATATACCAATAAAATAAAATTCTGGCTAACCTACCATTGCCATCTTCAAATGGATGCAGCAACCCTATCCAAAAATGCAGCATGATACCTTTGATTAAAGGATGAATAAAACCAGTTCCAACATCTTTGTCATTAGCGAAATCTACCAGCTTTAATATTTGCTCTTCAACAAACTCTTTGCTTGGAGCAGTGTAAGAAATTAGACTAGTCTCACCCCAAGGTTTGATGACTAGAGGATTGCCTGTGTTATTGAGAGTCTCCCGAAAAATTCCCTGATGTTTTTCATCTATTGTCTTATGAATGATACGGCGGTGTAGATCTTTTATAACTTCTACTGATAATTCTTCATGCTTTAATTCAGCTTCGATAAATTTCATAGTTTCATGATTGTTTAAAATCATTTGCTCACTTTTATTGCTCGGCGGTCTCTTTTTTTTCAGCATTTCTTTGGCTACTTGTCTAGAGGTGTTTGCCCCCTCAAGTTGAGAAGAAGCTATTGATTCTTCAATAAGATTTCGTCTAATAAATTTTTGTTTATCACCTTCACCAAAGCCCTCAATTCCTATAAAATGCCCGCCAAGCTCTAAGTCAACTTGGTGCAAAAATTCCACATGACTATGAGGATTAAACTTAAAATACTTTTCATTTGCATCAGAAATTGGTGTATTTTTAGCCGAAAATTCTCGCTGCAAGGAAATAAATGCCCATACAGATTCTTTTTTTTCTGAAATCCAATTTTTTTTTCTGAAATCTTGCCAAGAAAGATAATTTTCCTGTGCTTTAGAAATAGCCAATCTTACTTCTGGTGATTCTACAAGTGTACGAAAGTTTTCTCCCTTTAGAAGCTCAGAAGAAGGAGATTTTTCAATTTTATAGTATTCTTCTTTCATCTAAATTCCAAAATAGGTCTAATGCTATACTAGTTTTATACCGATATTATACTAATATAAAATAGGTACAACGTCAAACCTATTTTGTACCTATTTTTATACCTATTACATATTAAACAATATCAACATATAGCGTTTTTCTATCAACAACCACTACTCGTAGTAGTCCTCGATTAGCTGGTTGAGGAGGCGCACGCCATAACCTGTGCCACCTTTTGGAGTTATATCAGTATCTTTTTTGCTCCACGCCACGCCAGCAATATCAAGATGCGCCCACGGCACATTATTTACGAAACGCTGCAGGAACTGAGCGGCGGTAATTGAACCAGCTTCACGGTCTTTGCCGATATTCTGCATATCAGCGATATCGGAATTAATTTGTTTATCGTAAACTTCGCCAAGCGGCAAACGCCACACTTCTTCGCCAACTTTCGCACCAGTTTTGAAAATTTGTTCAGCGAGTTTATCATCATTAGAAAACAATCCTGCTCGGCTTGTTCCAAGAGCAACGATAATCGCGCCAGTCAAGGTTGCTAAATCAACAATGAATTTTGGCTTGAAATGCTTCTGCGTATACCACAGAGCGTCCGCAAGCACGAGGCGACCTTCAGCATCGGTATTGAGAACTTCAATAGTTTGCCCTGAGTATGAAGTAACAACATCTCCTGGACGCTGCGCGTTACCACTTGGCATATTTTCCACCAACCCAACCACGCCAACAACATTTACTTTGGCCTTACGACCAGCCAGAGCTTTTAGCAAACCAATTACCACACCAGCACCACCCATATCCCATTTCATTTCTTCCATGCCACCTGCTGGTTTTATGCTGATACCACCCGTATCAAAAGTTACGCCTTTGCCGACAAAAGCAAGCGGTGCAGCTTTAGAATTTTTAGCGAGGCCATTCCATTTCATAACCACCAGATGTGATTCAATCGCTGAGCCTTGACCAACACCAAGCAGCGCGCCAAAGCCAAGCTTATACATTTCCTCTTCACCAAGAACTTCAACTTCTACGCCCAGTTTTTCCAAAGTTTTGCATTGTTCAGCCAATGTTTCAGGGTTGATTATATTAGCAGGTTCGCTCACCAAGTTGCGGGTAAATAAAACTCCGTCCGCAATCGCAGCAAGTTCACCGTAAGATTTTGCTGCTACTTTAGAACCAGCAAGAGCCACGGTAAAATTCTTCAAAGTTGGTTTTTCATCAGCAGTTTTTTTAGTAAAATATTTATCAAAATTATAGCTGCGCAGCCTAGCACCATTAGCTATTCTAGCAGCAGCATCTGAAACGCTAAGTGCGCCAATTTTTGCACTTTCCAGTACTATAGTTGCGGACACTGCGCGCAGGCTATTTAATTTAGGCACAACGCCACCGCCAATGTTTTCAAGTGCAGTTGTATCCAAAGTTTTCAACGCGCCAATGCCTGCCAATATGGCATAATCCACTCTCGCGCCTTGCGCCAGATTAACCGCCAGATATTTCCCGCGCTTGCCAGAAAAATTGCTGCTGGCAATAGCTTTAGTAAGCAGACCATTCGCCTTTTTATCTATTGCCTGTGCCTCGTTCGAAAGTTTTTTATCCTCGCCAACCAAAAAAATAACTGCTTTGTCAATTGTAGTTGCTGCACGTTCGGAGAAATTTATTTTCATTTAATATTTCCTTTATTAAAGATAACAAGATTATAAGATGACGAGATGATAAGAGGGTGATATTCTCATCATCCTATCATCTAATGTTCTGGTCATCTACAAAATATGTACCGTTACAACAAATATATAATCAAGCATCTCGTCCATTCGACCCTGCTTATTACTTTCAGTCTTACCGGTATCGTGTGGCTGACGCAAGCGTTGCGCTTTGTTGAATTCATTGTCAATCAGGGTGTATCCATCACTGTGTTCATGGAGCTTACTTTACTATTGGTTCCGTCCTTGCTGATGATGATTTTCCCACCAGCCGTATTCTGCGCGGTACTCTTCACTTATAACAAACTAACCATGGATAGTGAACTGGTGGTATTGCAAGGAGTAGGATTGAGCCGCTGGCGACTGGCAGAACCGGCTATCATAGTCGCAGCCATTGTCACATTATTTACTTATATAATTGCGACATATCTGCAACCATCCAGCTATAAGCAATTTAAAGATATGCAATATGTCCTGCGCGATAAATATGTTTCCCTGCTGGTGCAGGAAGGCGTGTTCAGCAACCCGGTAAATGGTCTTACCGTATTCATCCGCGAACGTGATTCCGCCGGCAAATTGCACGGAATTTTAGTGCATGACAACAGGCAGGAAGATAAATCCATAACCATGATGGCGGAATCGGGCAAGCTGGTGGAAACGCCACAAGGTCCTAGATTCCTGCTGGAAAATGGCAACAGGCAGGAAATGAATGACGGCAAACTGTCATTCCTGAATTTTGAAAGCTACACACTGGATATAAGTTTTTATACCAACTCCATGAACACCAGAAAACCGGACGTGCAGGAATTATACCTGCCGGAATTGCTGGGATATACCGACGAAAGCCACTTGACACCTTCAGAAATAGCCAAACGCCGTGCTGAGGCGCATCAGCGTATGGTATGGCCGGCATATAGTTTAGTTCTGGCTATACTTGCGGTTGCCACTTTATTTTCCGGACAGTTTAATCGCCGTGGCCAGTGGCAGCGCATTGCGATTGCAGTTGCAGCAACCACATTTATATTATTTTCAGCAGTTGCCATACGCGGTACGATGTCGGTCAAACCAGCGATGATTCCAATTGCTTACCTTAATTTATTGCTACCGCTGCTTATCGCAAGCTGGATGATTAGTGATCATATACCGGCAAGAAAGAGGGCAGCATGAAACTGCCGTGGACGTTATCACGTTATATTGGCAAGCATTTTCTGTTGGCTGTTATCATTGCTTTATTCGGTCTACTTGCCATAACTTCCCTGGTTGACGTTGTAGAAATGATCCGTCGCGCTTCCGGCAGGGATGGCGTGCCATTCCATATAATAATATCGCTTACCTTGCTTAAACTTCCCAATTTTGCAATCAAGCTGATTCCCTACGCTGTGCTGATTGGCAGCATGATGGCACTTACCCGCCTGACAAAAACCCAGGAGCTGGTAATCGCCAGAGCAGCAGGTATATCAGCGTGGCAATTCCTTGCTCCAGCTATGATACTGGTATTTGTTATCGGGACTTTTATGACCAGCCTGTTTAATCCCTTTGCCGCCGCGCTGATGATGCGCCATGAGCAGGTTGAAGGAAAATATATTTCCGGCAGAGCCAACCTGCTTGCCGTTTCTTCATCCGGTCTGTGGCTGCGACAGATAGAAAATAATGGTGAGGCAGGCGGGAATATAAGCGAACATATTATCCATTCGGCAAAATTAGTGCAAAGCGATATGTCCTTTGCCAAGGTGATTATTTTCGCTTTTGATAAAGATAAAAAATTCTTGGAAAGGCTGGATGCGCAGCGCGCCGAACTAAAGGATAAAATCCTGTATCTGACTGATGTAACCCGCTCCATACCGGGCAAACCAGCTGAACCCATCAAAGATTACGCGCTGCCAACCACCTTGACTCTTGAGCATATTCAGGACAGCTTCGCCTCGCCGGAAACTATTTCTTTCTGGCAGTTGCCGGGCTTTATAAATACTCTGGAAAGTGCAGGATTTTCCGCACTTAAACACAAGCTTTACTGGCATACACTGCTTGCCAACCCATTTCTGATGATTGGCACAATGCTGATTGCCGCCGTGTTTTCCCTGCGCCTGCCCCGCCGTGGGAAAATAGGAATACTGATAGTTTCCGGCATAATCACCGGCTTCCTAATGCATTTCTTCACTGATATTATTTTTGCCTTCGGCGCGGCTGGCACTATCCCCACAATCCTTGCCGCTTGGACACCAGCGCTGGTCACCAACATGATCGGCGCGGCACTACTCTTGCATCTTGAGGATGGTTAGGTCATCCCAACGAAAGTCAGGATCCAGAATCACCAGCCGATGCTTTCGCTATTAGTATCGGCGACTATTAATCTTACATTTAAAGCCTGTTTTAGGGGTGTGTCATCCTGAGCGGAGCGTAAGCGAAGTCGAAGGATCTGCAAAATAATGTAAAGATCCTTCGCTTTGCTCAGGATGACAAATTATCGGCTTTACTGGTTTTATCCTGCCTTCTACCTGTTTATACTCATTACCCTTCCCGACCATCAATTCTCTCTATACCATGTTTTCAAAAACATTAGGGGGATGCTAAATGACACACAGGCTAACACCAAAACAAATAAATGCTCTGCACATGCTGGCAAGTGGAAAATCAACCATCCAGATATCCTCTGAATTGAAAATGCGGCGCGAGACTTTTGCGCGCTGGCGGAAAATTCCGGAATTCATGTATGAATATGATAACCTCATGAATGAGGTAAGGCACGGATTTAATAATAAAATCACAGAAGTGATGAACGCTGCAATTACCCGAATGGTTGATGTGGCGGGTGGATATGACAGTGACCCGAAGCATATCGAAGCACTGTTGAAACTTATCACAACATTGCAAAATGACAGGGAAAAAATGCAATAATTAGCAGATAATATGCAATAATATACAGATAATGTACAGATAATGTACAATTACGCCTCTTTCGCCTCAGCGACCGGCTTAATGCTGGTTACTGCCGCATCAAGGTGGGTTTGGGAACACAGACCAAGCAACACCGGGTCACGCGGGCGGATATTGCTGCTATTCCAATGGGTTTTACCACGCACCGCTTCAATGGTGTTTTTAGTAGTTCCCACCAGTTTGGAAATCTGCCCATCGGTCATGCTTGGGAAATTCTTGACGAGCCAAGCGATTGCATCCGGCTTATCCTGACGGCGTGCCACCGGCGTATAACGACTGCCCTTGGTTTTCTGCACGATATATTGCTTAGCTGTGCCGAGCATCTCAAGGCGTTTATCGACATCTTTTTCACACTCAGCTATGCTTTCCTTGGAAAGCTGACCGCTGGCAATAGGGTCATGCCCGCGAATTCCTGACGCCACTTCGCCATCAGCAATACCCTGAACTTCCAGCGGGTGCATTCCACAGAAATCCCCGATCTGTTCAAAGGTAAGGGCAGTATTCTCAACCAGCCACACAGCGGTTGCTTTCGGCATTAAAGGTAACGTCATAATTTTAATTCTCTGAATAAAAAATAATAAAAAACTCCGCAGATACATAAAATGTATGCAGAATTTACTTTCCTGCCCACTTATTTAGTGGTTTTTTGCGAATATTCAAGTATTTTAAGCAACATGAGTTCAGAACCAATAGTCAAATTCTTAGCCAACGACGATAATATAGCGATAGTGACGCTTTCGCGCCCTAAGGTCGCCAACGCCTTAAATTCTAAAATGGCATTGGAATTAAAGGATATTTTTTCTAAATTATCCAACAAAAACCATAGGATAAGAGTGGTTATCCTGACCGGTGAAGGCGAAAAAGCTTTCTGTGCGGGAGCGGATTTAAAAGAACGCCACAATATGGATTTTCATGCATGGCAAATCCAACACCAGCTATTTAAAGTTACTTTGCAAACTATAATGGAATGCCCGATTCCGGTAATTGCTGCAGTTAACGGAGCGGCTTATGGCGGTGGCCTGGAACTGGCACTTGCCTGCGATTTCATTTATGCCAGCAAATCAGCCCATTTTGCGTTGCCGGAAGCAACTCTTGGGATAATGCCCGGCATGGGCGGAACTCAGAATCTGCCGCGTGCAGTGGGACTGCGCCGTGCTAAGGAAATTTTATTTACCGGCAGCAGTTTTTCAGCAAAAGAGGCATATAACTGGGGTATAATCAACAAGCTCTGCGAACCAGATAATTTAATTGAAGAGACACTGGATTGTGCAAAAATCATAACAAAAGCTGCACCAGCTTCGGTAACCGCTATTAAACGAGTAGCAAGCAGTAGCATACATTTGCCAGTGAACGAAGCATTGGTAGCAGAATCCAATCATTACAATCTCCTGCTTAACACTAAAGATCGCAGCGAGGGAATTAATGCCTTTAACGAAAAGCGCGCACCTGTTTTTACTGGAAAATAAACTTGTATCATAAAAATACAAGTCATTGGATAACAATTGTAAAGTTCCTGAAAAATCAATATCTTTCCTCGCTAACGATTTATTAACCTTTATCGTGTAAATTCACGTAATCTATGGTTATTTTGTTATGCATTATATAATGAGTAGCGGGATAATGGGTTTTTACTGCAAACAACTAATTGAAGCCGGAAAACTGAATTTTTACTGATTTTATACTGAATATATTATAGTTTAACTAATTTAAGGGAGTACCAAATGAAAGTCGTAACAATAGAAGCCATACAGAATAAGGAGTCAAACCCAAGCTTAATCAAGCAGGTGGGCTTTACTCTAATCGAATTATCAATCGTACTAGTAATCATCGGTCTTATTGTCGGCGGTGTACTGGTTGGACAAGATCTGATTAAAGCGGCAGAAATTCGTTCTACCATAGGTCAATATGAAAAATACAATGCGTCAATAAACACCTTCCGCACTAAATATAATGGTATTCCAGGCGACTTAGTAGCTGCCTCTTCAACTGCTTTTGGTCTTGACCCGACAGCTGGCGCACACGCCGGAACCGCCGGTCTTGGTGACGGCAATGGTTTGATTGATGGTGTTGGTGGTGCCGCAGCTAACCAAGGCCTGCAGTGGGGTGAAGCTCTGCTATTCTGGCAACAGCTTTCCGTCGCAACCTTGGTTGATGGCAGCTACGGTACAGCAATAACCACTGGTGGATTAGCCGGAGCCAACCTTACCGGTGCAACCATGGGTACCTACCTGCCACCAGCAAAAATTGGTCGTGGCAACTATTGGAGCGTTGGCACTGATGCTGCTGGCTCCAATTACTACGTTCTCGGTAGTTTAACTGCTGTTACCGCAGCTACCGGTGTCCCAGTTTATGCTAATTCATTAACGCCAATAGAATCCTACAATATCGATTCTAAACTCGATGATGGCAACCCAAATACTGGTATCGTTCAGGCACGTCTTTATAGTTATGTAACCGGTCCTGGTCCTTTCGGCGTACTGTCTGGCAGCAACGCCTCTGCTTCAGGTGCTGCTGATTCCGCAACTACTTATTGTACTATTGGCGCAACCGCTACTACGACTACAAACACATATGCTCGTAACACAAGCGCTGGTTCAGGTGGAACGCCAAATTGTATCTTGCGCATGCGTTTTAACTAAAACTCCGCTTTGACCATCCAAATGGGTGGCAAAATGGAAATAACTTTAAACCACCCCTTGTAATTAAGGGGTGGTTTTTTTATTTAATAAATCTGTATAGCTGGTTAAGCATGTAATTGCTTAACCAGCTATGAAAATCGCAAGCCGAAAGCGCGATTTTACGCGCCGTAGGCAGCGTCAAAATGATGGAATCATTTTGTTAGTTAACTATAACGTGATTTTTTTTATAATTTGTGATAAAATCCTCCGAAAAGCTGAATTTTACCAAAAGCAAAGAGAATAGATGGCTATTAATAATAACGAAGGTCCAAAGCTACAGGATGTAAATGCGCTGATGCAACAAATGGCAGCAGGCGGTCAGAGTAGTGGTGGTGACGACAGCAATAAAAACCAGTTTGAGACTATCACCGATGGTCTTGCCACTCAATTGACACGCCTGCTTGGCAAACTGAGTTTTGGTCTTATAAAAATCAGGCTAAGAACTTTGGGTTCAACTGGAGTTACTAAGCAGTTCGATATGGCAGGATTTGCTGCTAAATCTATCAATGAAGGTGCGCCAACAGCAGCTGCAAGAGGTGGGGTACTGGCAAATACCGCACAAAAAGTCGGCTTAACCAGACCTGATTTCGGCTCTATTGCCAAACCACTCATAGAAGGTTTCCCTGTTCAGAGCATGTCCTATGCATCACTTGGCAACCTCACCCCGATGGATACTGGCGGCAGTAGTGGCAGAGGCGGAATCGGGCTTGCCTAGCTTTTTATCCTTTGCAGTCTTACAAAAAATCTATTAGATAGTGGCTGAAATAATGGCGGGTTAATTATGAAAATTGCTATATTGCGCGAACAGATAGAAGGTGAACGCCGGGTTGCAGCCACACCGGATACGGTGAAAAAGTATATAGCACTAGGTGCTTCTGTTAGCATTGAGAGTAATGCGGGCTTCGGCATATCTATTTCTGATTCGGATTATGAAGCAGCAGGAGCTGCCATATCCGGTGACATAAGCGATGCTGATATAATTTTATGCGTACGTGCGCCTTCTGCAAAAATTTTAACCTCCGCAAAAGAAAATGTTATACTGGCTGGAATGCTTGATCCTTACACTGAAAGTGAAAAAATTACTATTTATAAACAGCAAAAAATTTCTGCTTTTTCGCTGGAATTGCTGCCGCGCATATCACGGGCACAATCAATGGATGTGCTGTCTTCACAAAGTAACTTAGCTGGATACCGCGCGGTTATTGACGCTGTGTCAACACTGGGTAAAGCTGTCCCGATGATGATGACCGCAGCCGGAACTATTGCTCCGGCCAAAGTTCTGGTGCTTGGCGCGGGTGTTGCTGGTCTGCAGGCAATCGCCACGGCTAAACGTCTTGGAGCTGTAGTTTCCGCTTTCGATGTTCGCCCTGTAGCTAAAGAGCAGGTAGAAAGCTTAGGTGCTAAATTCATTGAGGTTGCAGCCAGCGAATCTGGGGAAGCCAGTGGTGGTTATGCCAAAGAAATGAGCGAAGATTACAAGCGCAAACAAAGTGAGTTAATCGCTGAAACTATCATCAAACAGGATATAGTAATTTCTACGGCACTTATTCCCGGTCGTCCAGCACCGGTTTTAATCACCGAAGAAATGGTAAAAAACATGAAACAAGGTTCAGTTATTGTTGACCTGGCAGCGGCAAGCGGTGGTAATTGCCCGCTTACCGAACTGGACAAAACCGTAGTGAAACATAGAGTAATGCTGATCGGTTACAGCAATATGCCGAGTCGCGTAGCAATTGATGCCAGCCAGCTTTATGCCCGCAACCTTTATAACTTTATTTCCACTTTGCTCATTGAAAAAAACTCCATAAATGTTCGGTGGGACGATGAACTGGTAAAGGGTACACTGCTTACCCATAATGGTGAGACTGCTCACTCTATGTTTGCAAAACAAGCTTAAAAACTATATAAGAAAAAAATCCTACATGTGGATTTTGTATAATGAGGAATTATGTTTGACGGTGAAATTATAACCCAAAAAGCCGATAATCTTGCACAGCAAGCTGCCGAACTTGCTGAAGACATTAACGCAATGAATTTGCAATTACAGCAGCAAGGAGCAATCGACCCGTTTATTTTCGGTCTTACAGTTTTTGTGCTGGCGTGTTTTGTTGGATATTACGTGGTCTGGAAAGTGACCCCTGCCCTGCACACTCCACTTATGGCAGTAACCAATGCTATTTCCGGAATTATCGTAGTTGGTGCAATCATCGCGCTGGGGCCAGATGGGTATGGGTTTTCACACTTGTACGGTTTTATCGCGGTGGTGATAGCCTCTATTAATATATTCGGCGGGTTTGTGGTAACTCACCGTATGCTCTCCATGTTCCAGAAAAAGCCGGTTAAAGAGAAGCACTAAATTTATTCTATTATTTCGTCAGGATATACTCCCCATATTCCGGTTTTTTCGATCCATCCCTTGTGACCGTTAATATGAATACGACACCAGCTCCTAGTACACTCAACTAGCTTGCAAACTACCGTTGGCTCAACTTTAAGCAGAGGTTTAGCCTCTTTTTCATGGTCCTTCCTCACAATTTGCGACTTTTTACCTTTAATAATAACATTCCGTTTCCCATCCAGCATGGTTTTATGCACCCAACCGCTTGTGCCTTCAGAATCGTTGATTTTTCTCCACATATCAAACTCTTCGATAACTTCTACCGGCATCCCTTCTCTTCTATAAACCCAGGAAATAGGATAACGAGTGCCTGGACCAGTGCGAACATTAACCTCATCAGATTTAAGGGAAACAAAGCGAGGAATAGGCAAGCCACTATTACCCGCGGCCACAGCAGAAAAAGGTGGCGCCGAGCACAAAATCAAGGCGCAGACAAAAATTAATCTATAAAACATAATATGTTATAATACCAACATCTCAAGCTTTTGAAAAGAGCGTAAATCTAATCGATAATAAATTGCATATTACCCATTTATGTGATAGAGGCATGCTGTTGAAAATATAGCTTTGTCTCAATTAAGATATAAAATTTATACAAAAATAAGGGAAAAATATCATGCATCGCCCACGCAATCTGGTAAATAATCAGCTTCTGTTAGCTCTAACCACATCGGCTTTAGTAATGTCTCCTGTAGTTGCAGGTGCTGTGGTTATTCCAGATACAGCACGCCCAGAAAATATTCAGCGTCAACTGCAGATTAATACCCAACGTCCAGAACTCAGCAAAAACCAGATTATCACCGTGCAAGAGCAAGGTGGCGGAAAAGAACTTAAGGGCAATATTGCTTTTACCTTGAAGTCTGTGCGTTTTGAAGGTTCAAAAAATTTAAATCCCAACGATCTTATACGGTTCTATAAGGACAAGCTAGGCAAAAGCGTTACTCTCAATGAACTCAATAAAATGGCAGCCAGTGTCACTTCTCATTACCGTAATGAAGGGTTTATATTGACCCGTGCCGTTGTTCCTCCACAGAGAATAGAAAACGGAATTGTAACAGTACGTGTTATTGAAGGTTTTGTAAGCGATGTACAGCTGAAGGGTGATGTTGGTAATTCCAACAGTATCCTATATAGCTATGCTGAAAAAATAAAACAGGCTAAACCTCTTGATGCAGAAACCCTTGAACGTTATCTGTTGCTTATGGAAGATCTACCAGGAGTGGAAGCTCGCGCGGTTATCCAGCCATCCTCAACAACGCCGGGCGCATCACAAGTAGTTGTAAATATTAAACGCAACAAGTTTGAAGGCAGCACTTTAGTTCTGAACAATCGTGGTACGCGTTATTTAGGTCCGGTTCAGGCAACCGGCGTGCTTGCTGTCAATAACCTAATGCAACAGGACGAACAGACATCTCTACGTGTCATAAACACTATTTTCTATCCTGATGAACTTAAATATTTTGGCGCACGCCACGAACATGCGGTTGGCAGTTACGGTACTAAGGTTATATTGGATGGCGAGTTTATTGCAACCAAGCCTGGATATACGCTGGAAGCCTTCGATGTTACCGGTGAAAATTACAAGCTGGAAGCATCAGTATCCCACCCGGTTCTACGCAGCCGCCAATCGAACTGGTTTTTGAATTCTGATTTCTATATGCAGAGAGTGAATTTAAGCTCATTTAACACCAATCTTTATCAGGATCATCTGCGGGTGCTGACTCTTGGTAGCGCCTATGACTTTATTGACCAATTAAATGCCGTAAATAAGGTAGAGGGCATCGTGTCTAAAGGATTCAGCTGGGGTACAAGCAATAATGGCTTGGCACATTCACGAGCAAATGGTGAAGCAAGCTTCGTCAAGTTCAACGCTAACGCCACTCGTGTCCAACCTATAACTGGACCGTGGGCAGCCACTCTCTCGGTTGAAGGGCAATATTCACTGGATCCTTTATATGCTGCAGAAGAATATGCTCTTGGTGGACAGAGATTTGGTTCGGCTTTTGATCCAGCAGAAATAAGCGGTGATTCTGGAATAGCTGGTCGTATTGAGCTACAATATAACGGAACTTCTGATTACCAATATCTACCTACTTACCAACCTTATGTATTTTATGACATAGGTGAAGTCTGGAATCGTAATATTTTAGCTGCTTCTGAAGCAAAGTCAGCTTCTTTGGCATCTACTGGTGTTGGAGCGCGCTTTAACATGTCAGATACACTGACCGGAAGTATGGAGTATTCTGTGCCGCTAACCAGAAAAGTAGCTACAGGAAGTGGTGATGGCTATGAGCCCAGGTTCTTCTTCAACCTTCAGTATCGCTATTAATTAGCACTGAAAAGACAACAACCTAGGCTTTTAAAAGTTTAAAACTTTATTAAATAAAGTGACTAATAGTTACTTTTTAGTTAATAACTCTTGACTAAATAGGACGATTCAGCTAGAAAGAGTTGCATAAAGTTCAAATAGAATAGGTTTAATATTAAGAAGAAGGTTTCAATTATGAGCAATTTATCTAGGAAAAACAGTCAGATGCAATCTCTCGCAAAATACTCTACCGTTAACATGTCACGTCTTTTATGTGCCTCTGCTGCATTCGTACTTATTCAGGCAAGCAACGCTCACGCGAATCCAACTGGCGCAGTTGTTACCTCTGGAGATGTAAATATAAGCTCACCACAAGCTGGCAAACTGATTGTTAACCAAAATACCGATAAAGCAGTGATTAACTGGAACAATTTCGATATTAACAATGGCGAATCTACACAGTTCATCCAACCTTCTTCCAATTCTGTTGCCCTCAACCGTATCACCGACGGTAATCCGACTAAAATTCTCGGAGAACTATCGGCTAACGGAAAATTGATGATTGTGAACGGCAATGGTGTATTTTTTGGTGAGAATTCACGGGTTGACGTCGCTGGTTTGATTGCAAGTACCGCCGATACTTCTGACGCTGATTTCCTGGCTGGAAAAACCAATCTTTCCGTTGCCGGAAAAGCAGATGCCAGCATCGTTAATAAAGGCTCTATCACTGCTGCTGAAGGAGGACTCGTAGCTCTTGTTGCCCCGAATGTCCGCAATGACGGTGTTATTCAAGCTAATCTTGGCACTGTAGCACTGGCCAGCGCAGAAACTGCAAGCATCGATTTCTATGGCGATAATCTTTACAGCTTTGCACTAGACAAAGAAGCCAGCTCATCTGTAGCAGGCGTTGAGAATAACGGTATAATTTCTATAGGTGGCGGCAAAGTTCTGCTTACTGCCAAAGTTGCTAAAAACGTTGTTGACAATGTAATCAATAACACTGGGATCATCGAAGCCAGCTCTGCCCATATGGAAGGTGGAACTGTGGTTCTTGATGGTGGCAATGGCAATGTAAAACTTTCTGGCACTATCAATACTTCCGGCAATACTGGAGGCAATGTAACTGTAACTGGTGAAAATATTGCTCTTGCTTCTGCCAACATAAACGCAAGTGGGAAAAATGGTGGCGGAACAGTAAAAATAGGTGGCGATTATCAGGGCAAAGGTGCTTTGCCTCACGCCAAGACTGTTAAAGCTGATGCGGCAAGCAAAATAGACGTAAGTGCTACTGATTCAGGAAATGGTGGAACTTCTATTGTATGGTCAGATGAACTAACCAACTTCAAAGGAACAATACTCGGTACTGGCGGCGTTAATGGTGGCGATGGTGGTCTTGCCGAAGTTTCTTCAAAAGGCAGCCTTGGATTTAGTGGATTCGCTGACTTACACGCAACAAATGGCAAAGCTGGAACTTTATTGTTAGATCCAGGCAGCTTGTTCCTTGGCAATGTTGGTGATTTCAGCTTCCTTGGTGATGATTTCGTAAAAGTTGATGCGACTATCGCTACTTTGAATACCGGAACTAATGTTACCCAAACTGCAACTAACAACATCAGCGTGCTTGGCGATATAGTCTGGACCGGTTCAGGTTCTCTTACCCTAAGCGCAGGTAATAACGCATATATTGAAAGCGATATTCTATCTTCATTTAATGGGACAGAAACACAGGGCGCAGTTAACATTAATGTTGGCAACAACATCTATCTTGGCAATGCTGATATAAACACTGTTGGTGGTGATATAACTGCCAATACCAAAGAATTCCACATGAGCAACAGCACCATGAAGAGTGTGAATGGCGATGTTGAAATCAACAACACAGCAAAATTTGCAGCTAGTGGTCCTGTAATTATCGAAGGTCAGTCAGTTAAATTTTTCCAGAGCGCGGATGGCAGCATCCAGAATGCAATTGATGCGGTTGGCAATACCGGAGCAGGCGGAACCTTGCTACAACTGCGGGATGGCATCTGGAATGAAGATATTGCTATTAACCACAGCAACTTTGTTTTAAATGGTAACGGCGCAGGCAACAGCATTATTAATGCTACAGTTCCGGCAGTATCTCACACAATTAAAGTATTGGACGGAAACAACGATGTTACTATATCTAACCTAGCAGTAAATGGTGGAGAAATAGGAATCAGCGTCAAAAACAATACTGGTTTCAAACTTGATAATGCTAAAGTGTCAAACGCAGAAACCGGTCTGATGCTGGATTCCACAGTTGGTGCTTTAGTTACCAACAGCACCTTTGAAAACAACTTTGCGGGTATCGCAGGTAACAATACCAACCTTACCAAGGTAGCAAATAACTCATTCCTCGGCAATTTCGGCGGAGCAGGTTTTGATGGTGACACCAACCTGACTATTCAGGATAATGGTTTCAATAATAATTTTATAGGTATCGCGCTTATTGATGTGGTAGGTGCGCCGGTTACCGGAAACACCTTCAACTCTGGCAATTTGGGAATTCTAGCTGACGGCGGTGAATCGATAGTGCTAGACAACAATGAAATGACCGGTGTTGCTAATGGTGTTGCTGCTCTTGATTCAACAGGCATAAAAATCACGGATAACAAACTGGATGGCAATGGTGTTGGCTTAAGCGGTATATATATACTTAGCGGTGGCGTAAACAGCGTTATTGCCGGCAACGTTGTTGATGATTTCAGCACTGGCATAGGCGTTGAAAACAGCACCGATACCGGTATTTTCTTTAACGAAGTAAAAAATATAATCGGGGATGCAATCTTCCTGAATAACAATACACATACTCTTGTTTATCAGAACAATATTTTTAATGCGAATAATGGTGTGCATGTGGTTGGCAGCACAAGAACAGACGTTATAGAAAATACTGTTCATAACACTGGAACCGGTATTCTAGCTGAGAATGATTCTATAATCTCAATCAAACGCAATGAAGTGTATAACAGCACATCTGGTATTGTTGTAAGTGATTCTGACGGCAGCAACATAGTGGACATTGAAGATAACAAAGTTCACGATAATATTTTCGGTATAACCGTAAATAATACTGATAATGTTATTCTGAACAGAAACATCTACACCGATAATGGCTTCTTTGGTGAACAGGAAGAGGGTGGTTATGGTCTTGGCATATTCGCCAGTGATAACGCTGTATCAACTGGTGAAGAATTCCGTGGTAATATCCTGAGCATCCTGCTTGATAACAGCCAGAACACTCTTATCCGTGAAGCATTAGTAAACGTTCCAGACACACGCACTGGCTTATTCATCCGCAATGGTTCCGGTGGCACTTTAGTACGCGGTCTGGATATTAATGGCGGTGCTATCGGCGTTCTACTCGATGGTAGAGGCAGTTCAATGCAGTTTGAAAGCAATACCAGTCGCTTTACTGGTCAGGATCTTTATTTCGTATTGCAGAATGATGCTATGTTCGCTGGTGGTTCTGTAGCTCAGGCTAATTCATTGGACGCAAGCCAGCAGACTTTTGATGGCATTCGTGCTAGTGACTTCACCCCAGCTGATCTTGCTGCAGCGGAAGGAATAACCACCGACGTTGAAGATGCTATCCCAACTATTGGTAACGTATTCTATAAAGCGTTCCCACCAGTTAATCCTCCTGCTGGTCTGTCAGGACTAGATGGTCTTAACCAGTTCCAGGAATTCCCAACCATAGTTGGCTTGTTCTCATACGCTGGTCGCACCATCACCAACGACCCAGGCGTTACAGCCCCTACTTTTGACATACCGTCACTAAATCTAAGCTTGCTTAGTGGTGGTGGCAGCATTAGCGGAACAGTCTCAGCTCCAACAGCGTTCTCTCCTAGCCAGCTTGCCGGTCTAGAACCAGCAGCAGGTGGAGCAAATCCGCAGACACTGGCTTCTCTTGAGCCAGCGGCTGGTGGTATTAATCCTAACTGTGGAAATAACTTCCTCGATGATGGATTTAAGACTAGATTTGACCGTATTACCTGCGAAGTTGAACAGCAGCAGCAATAATGTCGGGCGCACAAACAAATGGCAAGTCGGGGGGTAATATTCCTTCTGGCTTGCCACTTCTTTATAAGCTGCCAAGCGCATTGGATTCTAGAAGGCACGCACAGGCTTCAATAAGTAAGCTGGTTGATTATTCTTTTGCTAAACAGACAAATTCCCTGCCAATCAACCTAGCCGAATTTGGGCAGGCAATGCGCCACTATCCAATAGTTTTCAGCAATGATAAAGAGCCAGTACCAGTAGTTATTGTAGGTATGGAGCAAAATAACTACTTCATAAAGCCCGATAATTCCTGGCAAGATGGCGCATATATTCCTGCCTATGTCCGTCAATATCCTTTTATCTTTTTTGAACGTCCCGAAGAAAAGAAATTATATCTTTGTGTAGATGAAGCCGCGCCGCAATTCAGCGCGACTAAAACAGATAATAGCAAAGCACTTTACACAGCAGATGGCAAACCCACAGCACTTACAAATAATGCCATGAAATTCTGCACAGCTTTTTATCAGCACCATATTATCACCCGCAATTTCTGCGCAGACCTAAAAGAACATAAATTATTACAGCCTTACCAATCAGAAATAACCTTGTCTTCTGGTAAAAAAACTAAGCTGTCAGGCTTCCAGATGATTGATGAAAAAGCCCTAAATGCACTGCCTGATAAAATATTTTTGGAGTTCCGTAAAAAAGGTTGGCTGGCATTTATTTATTTTTCACTGGCTTCCACCTCGAACTGGAAAAACCTAGCCGAACTAGAGGCAAAATTTACAGCTTAAATCATGCGGCAAAGTCACTTTGCGGATGTTCATGGTGAGCGCGTCAATAATCAGCAAACTGCCCGATAATGACTGCCCAATTTCAAGTAACTCTTTAATAACTTCGAGTGCCTGCATGCTGCCGAGCATCCCCGCTAACGGTCCGATAATTCCTTCTTGGGCGCAGGCGATTTCCCTTTCCGGCATCTCCGGAACAAGACAGCGATAACAGGGATGCCCCTCACACAAATATGGTTTGAATGTTGAAAGCTGGGCAGAAAATCCGCTGATAGCCGCCGAAACTAATGGTTTTTTTTCCTGCAAACAAGCAGCACTTACAGCAAAACGTGTTTCAAAATTATCGCTGCCATCAACCACAATATCAAAATCACGAATCAGTTTATTTGCATTTTCCGATGTGAGTCTTTCCTCAAATATTTCCACCACGCAGTCAGGATTTACTTCATGCACGCGGTCACGTGCTGAGGCAGCTTTGCTGCGCCCAATATCTGCAGTTTCAAATAAAATTTGTCGCTGGAGGTTGGATAATTCCACACGATCTGGCTCAACAATCCCAATTTTTCCAACACCAGCAGCAGCAAGATAGGCTATCGCCGCGCTTCCCAACCCACCAGCACCAATAACCAAGACTTTGGATGCGAGCAACCGCTCCTGACCTGCTTCCCCAACTTCCGGCAGGACAATATGACGAGCGTAACGACGTTGCTGGTCAGAATTAAATCTCATGCTACTCAGAAAACAAATCCGTACTCAAATAACGCTCAGCAGATGACGCGGCAATCACCACAATGAGTTTGCCTTTCATCTCTGGACGCGCGCCAATTTCAAGGGCAGCAGCTATAGTTGCGCCGGATGAAATACCAACAGGAATCCCCTCTAGTCTGGCGACTTTACGGGCGGTAGCAAATGATGTTTCATTACCAATGGCAATGATTTCATCAATCAAATCTTTTTGTAAAACATCAGGAACAAAGCCAGCGCCGATACCCTGAATTTTATGCGGGCCAGGTTTGCCACCAGAAAGAACAGGGCTATCTTCAGGCTCAACCGCAACAATTCGTACGCCTGGTTTGCGCTGTTTTAAAACCTGCGCCACGCCAGTAATCGTTCCGCCTGTACCGATCCCTGTAACAAACACATCAACCTTACCGTCAGTATCAGTCCAGATTTCTTCAGCCGTGGTACGGCGATGAATCTCAGGATTAGCTGGGTTTTTAAACTGTTGCAGAATAATCGCATTTTTATTTTCCGCCCTTATTTCTTCAGCACGTTCAATTGCGCCGCGCATTCCTTTTGGCGCAGGCGTAAGCTCCAGTTCCGCACCAAGATGTTTCAGGATTTTACGACGTTCAAGCGACATGCTTTCTGGCATGGTAAGTATCAGACGATAGCCTTTTGCAGCGCAGATAAAAGCAAGAGCGATGCCAGTATTACCAGAGGTAGGCTCAACCAGAACCGAATCCTTGGTAAGCTGACCGCTTTCCTCCGCCGCCTCAATCATCGACAAGGCAATACGGTCTTTAACCGAAGAAAGCGGGTTATAAAACTCTGCCTTCACCACAATATCAGCAACTATGCCCGCTTCTTTTGCAAGTCTATTCAAGCGAATAAGAGGAGTATTCCCAACGGTTTCGATAATGTTATCGTAAATACGACCGCGCCCAGCTTTATCAAGTTTAGTTGTCATTTCTCTGCTCCTTATTTTGATTAAATAATAAAATCTGATTTGTTTTCTGCATTTTTACGGACTTGCCTGCTTTCTGCCTGCTCACATAAATCTGCCAGATTTATTTGCTTTAAATTATCCTTCATCGATTCATCCAGCTTCTGCCATATTGGTTTTACAATCAACTCACCAATAGGGGTGGATTTATAACCCAGATGCTCTTCCTTTTCGTCGCCCAGAACCGCATTAATATCGGCAATTGTAATCCGCCTGCGCTCTTTTGCCAATACATAACCTCCATGCGGTCCGCGTACACCACGCAGAAGCCCCCCGCGCACCAGACGCTGCATCAATTGCTCAAGGTAACGTGGTGGCAAACCTTGATGCTGGGCAATATCACGGCTGGAGATAGCTCCCTGCCCTGCATTATAGGCAATGGTCACCATCGCCTCCACCACATAAAATAATTTGCGTGACGGGGAAATCATTTTACAGCAACCTTTACACCAGTTGAACCAAACCCGCCATCGCTGCGCGCTGTATCATCCAGTATTTCCATCTGCTGCCACTGCACCTGCGCGACAGGCGCGATAATTAACTGTGCAATCCGCATTCCCCGTGAAATTACAAAATCTTCCTGCCCCAAATTTATCATCAATATTTTTATTTCACCGCGATAATCCGCGTCAATTGTCCCCGGAGTATTAAGCAGTGTGATACCATTTTTGAGAGCAAGACCAGAGCGCGGGCGAATCTGCGCTTCAAAACCTACTGGCAACGCTATAGCTATGCCAGTTGGAATTAACTGTCTGGCAAATGGCGCAAGAATAATATCGCTATCAATTGCTGCCATTAAATCAGCCCCTGCCGCCTGCTGCGTAGCATAAGCTGGAAGTGGTAAATCCGCGCCATGAGCAAGTTTTATAATTTTTACCTTTATAATTTTCTCTGGGGTCATTTTTTCTTCTTCTTTTCTGTTAGCTGGGTGGCAATTTTCTCTACCAGTTTTTTTGCAACTTCCTGTTTGCTCATTTTACCCCAGACTTCACTTTTATTCCCGCTAATAAACAAAATATCAGTGTTATCTTGCTCAAAAACTTTTCCACCAGATACATCATTAGCTAGTATCCAATCACAATTTTTTTTCTTCAGTTTTTCTTTAGCGTTTTTTTCCAGATTTTCTGTTTCGGCAGCGAAACCAATAACTAATTTCGGACGTTTTTTATGGTTAGAAATAGTTTTCAGAATATCAGGATTTTCTACCAGCTGCAAAACTGGCACAGCTTCCCCAGCTTTTTTCTTAATCTTATTTTTAGCGATAGTTTGCGGGCGGAAATCAGAAACTGCGGCAGTGAATACGGCAATATCAGCAGGCAAAGTTTTCTCCACCGCTGCTAACATTTCCTGCGCGCTGGTAACTTTTACGAGGCTAACACCAGCTGGAGCTGGTAAATTTGTATGCCCGCTTATGAGAGTTACTTTTGCCCCTGCACCAGAGAGTGCTTCAGCAATCGCATAACCCTGTTTTCCTGAAGAATGATTGCTTAAAAAGCGCACGGGATCAATTGCTTCGATAGTTGCGCCCGCCGTTACGACTGCGCTAAGAGTGCTGAGTGCTGAGTTTGGAGTTTGGAGTTTGGAAAAAATGGCTTCAGCTATAGTATCAACCTCCGCCATCCGCCCCTGTCCTACTTCGCCACACGCAAGCATACCAGAAGCAGGCTCGATAACCTGCACGCCATCAGCTTTTAATTGCGCTATATTACGCCCCGTGGCTTTGTTATTCCACATCATGCTATTCATCGCAGGAGCAAGGATAATTGGTTTATTGCTGGCAAGCAGCGTAGCACTCGCCAAATCGCCAGCTAAACCTCCTGCCATTTTAGCAATTATATCTGCCGAAGCTGGCGCAACCACCACCAAATCCGCCTCACGCGATAGGCGGATATGCCCCATCTCCGTTTCATCTTTAAGCGACCAAAGATCATCATAAACCGTGTTTTCAGTCAGGGCGGCAACCGAGAACGCCGTGACAAACTTCTTACTCGATTTGGTAAGGATACAGCGCACCAAAACGCCACGCTCCTTTAGCCGTCGAATCAGTTCCAACGATTTATAGGCAGCAATACTGCCTGTAATAATGAGTAAAACAGATTTTTGTGCCATAATTATGTATTTTATATTAATATACTTTTATTTTCTGTGAATAGCAGATTATTTGTAACTTGACAAAACGATAATAAAATATTAATAATGATTTATTATGATTAAAAATGATTCTAATATGCCAACTCGAGTGGTAACAGCACATCTTCCCAGCGAACTTGTTGGGCAGCTTGATGATCTTGCCCAACGAATAGAACGTTCAAAAGCATGGGTCATAAAAGAAGCTCTAATTGCTTGGGTAGAATTGGAAGAAAAACGCCATCGCCTAACATTAGAGGCTCTTTCCGATGCTGATGCTGGCAAAGTCGTACAACATGAGAAAATTAAAAATTGGGTGAACAGCCTACCTCAAAACAACTTATGAATCTAGAGTGGACTAGCAAAGCAGAATCAGATCTTCACCGCCTCTATGATTTTCTGGTTAGAGTGAACCCGCAAGTTGCCCACTCCATAATCCAACAATTAGTAGCAGCTGCTGGAACACTTCTCGACCACCCAAGACTCGGTTCACGTTTAACAGAATTCACCTTACATGAAGTACGACGAATTATCGTTGGTGACTACGAACTGCGCTACTTAATTAATGATGATTCAATCACAGTTCTTCGCCTGTGGCATACACGCGAAGACAGATAAAATTAGCCCACCATTCCTCTGAGTTTATACAGCATTTCGAGTGCCTCACGCGGGGAAAGACTATCAGGGGAAAGATTTTTAATTTCATCAGATAAAGCGGTAAATTCTGGAGATATTGCAGGCACGGATGGTGCATAAGAAAAAAGCGGTAAACTGGCAGCAAGGGCTGGTGATGAACGCTGTCCCTTTTCTAATTGGTGTAAAATATCCGCAGCACGGTTAATAACCGTAGCTGGAAGACCAGCAAGGCGGGCAACATGGATGCCATAAGAACGATCGGCACTGCCAGCCGCCACCTCATGCAGGAATATCAAATCACCTTTCCATTCTTTTACCTTCATCGTATGGCAGGAAAGAGCGGCAAGGCTACCAGTTAGCTCAGTTAATTCATGATAATGGGTGGCAAAAAGACCGCGACATTTGGTGATATTATGTAGATGCTCCACCACCGCCCAGGCAATTGAAAGCCCATCAAAAGTAGCAGTCCCCCTACCTATCTCATCCAAAATTACCAGCGAACGTGACGTTGCCTGATGCAGGATGGTTGCTGTTTCCACCATCTCCACCATGAAAGTTGAATGTCCGCGCGCCAAATCATCAGCCGCACCAACTCTGCTGAATAACCTGTCAACAATCCCTATTTTTGCACTATCCGCTGGCACAAAAGACCCAGCTTGTGCAAGAATTGCAATCAAGGCATTCTGGCGCAGGAAGGTGCTTTTACCAGCCATGTTTGGACCTGTAAGCAACCATAGACGCTGCGTATTTTCCAAATTACAACCATTACCCATGAAAGCCGTACCAACTTCCCTGAGGCTAGCCTCTACAACTGGGTGTCTGCCACCACGAATATCAAAAGCAATTCCATCCTCCACAACTGGGCGGGTATAATTATGGGAAACAGCCAGATGTGCCAATGCTGTACTGACATCCACCTGCGCCACCGCTCGCGCCGTAGCTATTATTTTTTCGCTGATAGCGGTAAGTTGCTCAAGAAGCTTTGCAAAAATTTCCTGCTCCAATTTTATAGCATTGCCCGCTGCTTCATTTATTTTCCGCTCTAGCTCGGAAAGCTCCACTGTGCTGTAGCGCAAATTATTGGCAAGTGTCTGACGATGGATGAAATCATTAGTAATTTTGCTCTGGTGCTGCGCGGTTATTTCTACAAAATAACCAAGCATATTATTAAAGCGAATTTTAAGGGTGGCAATGCCGGTAAGCTCTACATATTTCTGCTGCAGGGCAATTACCCGCTTCTGCCCTTCATCACGCAGATTGCGAAGTTCATCAAGTGCCGCACTATATCCGTATTTTATAAAATTACCGTCACGCGCAAACACAGGTGCATCTTGATTTAATGTTTTGCGTATATCCTCTGTCAGGACTTCATGCCCACCGAGAATTGGAAGAATTGCGTACAAACTCTGTGGCAGTTCCCGACTTTGAAGCTCTAGAACAACTCTTACTGACTGTGCAGAATTAAGACCTGCTGCAACTGTCAACACATCGCGTGGTCCACCGCGTGCGAGACATAAACGCGATAAAGCCCGCTCAATATCCGGACATTCTTTCAGAAAACTGCGGATACCACCGCGCAAATCAGATTGCCGAGTAAAAAATTCGACATTATCAAGACGCTCATTAATAGCTACAACGCTGGTTTGTGGTGCAGAAAGCTGTGCAGCAAGCAAGCGTGCTCCTGCCGAAGTTATAGTTTCATCAATAACCGAAAACAGGCTGCCTTTACGCTTGCCGGAAAGCGTTGTCATAATTTCCAGATTGCGCTGGCTTGCTGCATCTATCAGCATATGCGCACCTATATCTTCACGGCGTGGCGTGTCAATGCGCGGCATGTTTTCTTTTTGTGTCAGCTTCACATAATCAAGCAGCACACCACAGGCGGAGAATTCGCCCGGCGAAAAATCGCCGATAATGTCAAGCGTGGATAAGTTATAGGTTTCTTTGAGCAATCTCTGCGCCCGCCTGCTATCAAAAATACTGTCAGGCTGCGGTACAAACACACTCTTAAAATCCTGCAATTCAGGCATCATGGTTATGGTCTCAGAAATCAGCAATTCACGGGGATTTATCCGCGCTAATTCCATGGATATGGTTTGCGCTGTCGTTCCAATCAAATAAAATTCACCTGTAGATATGTCCAGCCAGGAAATTATATAATTACCTCCGCTGCGAGCCTTCTGGCTCTCGCATGAGGTGTTGCTGAGGGCTGTGCGGTCTACTGACCGCGAATCGCCGTCGCCATTTGATTTTACCACCGCAGCCAGATAATTCGCCTGACGCGAATCCAGCAAATTTTCTTCGGTAATCGTCCCTGCGGTTACTATGCGCACTACATCGCGCTGGATTATTGCTTTATAGCCACGTTTTTTCGCCTCAGCAGGTTCTTCCAATTGTTCACAAATAGCAATCCGCACCCCTGCACGAATCAGTTTTTCCAGATAAGCCTCATGCGAATGCACAGGCACGCCACACATCGGAATATCCGCGCCATTATGCTTGCCACGCTTGGTTAGGGCGATATCTAGGATAGAAGCAGCTTTAACCGCATCATCAAAAAACAGTTCATAGAAATCACCCATGCGGTAAAACAACATACAATCCGCGTGGCGTGCTTTAATCGCAAGGAATTGCTGCATGGTGGGAGTCACTCCATCCTGCCCATCCGTAGTAACCGCCATCTTATCTGCAAGTGCTGCTATTGAAGTCATAAGCTGAGATTAACAGCTAAAACTCTACACTCAAGAGATAAATATGCCTGAACTAAGCAGCCCTAATCTTATTCAGGAAGTTATCAACCTGAGAATTAAGATTTTCAGCCTGTTTAGATAGTTCCTGCGATGCCTGTAACATCTGCTCCGCCGCAGCTCCTGCCTCCGCGGATGATGAGCTTACATCAACCAGATTGCTGGAAATAGTCTGCGTTCCACTAGCGGCAGTCTGCATGCTCCGTGCAATCTCATTGGTGGTTGCTGATTGTTCTTCAACCGCTGAAGCCACACTGGAAGATGCTTCGGAAATTGATCCAACCGATCTTTTAATCTCGCTTAAGGCATCAATGATAGCATGAGAAGCGGTACGCATTTCTTCAACAACGCCCTTAATCTCAACTACTGATTTATCAGTTTGCCCTGCAAGATTTTTTACCTCATTGGCAACAACAGCAAAACCTTTTCCTGCTTCACCGGCACGCGCAGATTCGATGGTAGCATTAAGTGCCAGAAGATTGATCTGTCCGGAGATTTCTGAAATCATTTCCATCGCATTGCTTACCCTATCCGAAGATTGAGTAAGAGCGTTCGCCAGTGCATCAGCATTTGCTGTTTTTGTTCCGGATTCGGCAACCAGACCAGTTGTTTTTTGGAACTGATGTGAAATTTCTTTTACCGAAGCTGATAATTCTTCAGCAGCAGCCGCAACTGATTGCACATTGGACGCTGTAACTGTTGCTGCATCAGTGGCACTGCCAGCTTTTCTGGCACTGCCGTTAATAATATCTACCATATTTCTTGCGGTCTGTGAAAGTTCGGTTGCAGCGGATGCCACAATATTAACAATCCCCTTAACGCTTGACTCAAAATCTTTTGCCAGCTTTTCCTGCATTTCACGTTTTTCCCGTTCAACGGATAATCTTTCATTTTCAACATAAGCAAGTTTAGCCTGCATGGCCATAAGCGTGGTCATTATGTTGTCTAGCTCATCAAATTCAACCGCCAGCTCTGTTTTCAGATTCCCGCTTGAAATTGAAGTAAGCTTGGAATCAAGGTTTTTCACTTTACGGTCAATAAACCTCTGCAGATATTTTGATGCCATAATCGCAAATGCCAGACCAAATAAAATAACTGCTAAATTAACTGCAAGCCCTATTTTATAACTACTCTGCGCTTCTTTATAAGCATCTTCAGCGACATCCAATTGTAAAGTAAGCAATTCTTTGTTAGTGCCTACAGCTACTTGGAAAAGCTTTTCTACCTTTGGCATCAGATCTTGTAATTCTGCATCTTTGCCGTCCTTTGCAAGGGCAATCGCCGACTTCAGACCTTCTCCCACAAATTTTTTACGTTCTTCGGTATAACGATCCGCCAGAATTTTTTCTTCCGGAGTCAGATAGGTTGCCATGTAAGCCTTCCAGATTTCCGTAATCTCTGCAATATTATTTTCAACCTGCCCAAGCATTCCCGCCCGATCCTCAGCTTTTCCGCTGGCAACAATGGAAAGGTTCAGAACATTATTATACATAAGCCGGTTAATGTCAGCCAGCTGCCCGGCAGGAATAGTACGGTCTTCATAAACGGTTCTAAGGCTCTCGGTAATCTGTGAAGATAAATACAAGCCAGAGCCACCAATTACAGCCAGCATAAGGCATAAGGCAGAAGCAACGTACGTAACCTTCGCACCAATACGCCCAGAGAATCTTGACAGGCGCGCAGAACGGGAATTATCCAGTACCTGACCATGACTGATATAAAGACCTCCAGCTTTTTTCTCTTTAAATAATCGATAGGCAGCTTCAACCTTTGCAACCTCTGCTGCTTCAGCTTTAGTCCGTACCGAACTATAACCAGTTGTCTGACCGTTTTCTATAATTGGAGAAGTATTCGCCTTTACCCAATAATGATCACCATTCTTACAACGATTTTTAACATAACCGCTCCACGGCAATCCTGCTTTCAAATCGCGCCAAAGATCTTCAAATGCTTCCACCGGCATATCGGGATGGCGAACAATATTATGTGGCTGCCCTACGAGTTCTTCCTCGGAAAACCCTGAAATATCGACAAAATCCTTATTTACATAAAGTATTTTTCCACCTGCATCAGTTCTTGAAACAATAACTGTATTATCATTTAAATAAACTTCACGTCCGGTAACAGGCTGATTTACGCGCATAAATTGAATCCTTCAAAAATCATATTAGAATAACGATGTGATACAGACAACGGCACGATACACAATGCACCCAACCATCTCTGCGATAATGTCTTGGACTGGTACAGTAAAACTAAAAAATAAATAAAGCGTTAAACAAAGCAAATTTATTTCGTATTAATCATAGTTTTCTGCATAAGGATTATTGTTCTTTTTTATTTTCATGCGTATCGGCACAGAAGGCAGTTTAAACGCCTCACGCAGGCTATTAGTCAGATAACGGATATAGCTATCAGGAACATCGCTGGTATTTGAGAATAGAATAAAACTAGGAGGACGCGCGCATTTTTGTGTCATATAGCGAATTTTTATTCGTCGCGATTTAACAAGAGGTGGAGCATGAATTTCCAGCGCGGATTCCAGCCAGCGATTAAGTGCGCCCGTGCCTATTTCCTTATTCCAAAGTTCATATAGCTTGAAACAGGTTTTAAGTAGCTTTGGAATCTGAAATCCGGTTTCTGCGGAAATAGGCACGACAGCCACACCTTTTAATTGCGGCAAAGTTGTTTCTAATATCTCATTTATCGCTTTCAAATAGGCTGGCTTATTATCCACCGTATCCCACTTGTTAATTGCCAGCACCATCGCCCGACCTTCTTGTTCCACCAATGAAGCAATGGTATTTTCCTGTTTTTCCATCGGAGCCTGAGCATCAATCACCAGTATCACAACGTGCGCATATTGCACAGCTCGTAAAGTGTCAGCCACCGCCAGCTTTTCCACTTTAGCAATGACATTGCTCTTACGGCGCATACCAGCAGTATCAACCAGTTTTATAGGCTTGCCGTCAAACTCAAAATCAACAGCTATCGCATCGCGGGTTATGCCGGCTTCAGGACCGGTAAGCACCCTATCCTCACCCAAAATTTTATTAACCAGAGTTGACTTCCCCACATTCGGGCGGCCAACTATAGCAATCTGCATAGGTGTATTGATGTTTTCATTTATCTCGATATTCTCATCATCAGATTTTTTAGCAAATGGCGCGAGCGCATCATACAATTCCGAAAGTCCTTCGCCATGCGCCGCCGAAATAGCGACTGCTTCACCAAAGCCTAAACTATAAGCATCGGAAATTGCAGAACTAGCTTTTCCACCTTCCGCCTTATTCACCACTAAAATCACCTTGGTTTTCTTTTTTCGCAGCAGTAATGCAAAATGTTTGTCTATAGGAGTTATACCAACCCGCCCATCAACAACTAAAAGACTTACATCAGCATCCTCAACCGCCCTTTGCGTCTGCGCCGTCATCCTTGCAGCAAGGCTTCCTTCCGGTGCATCTTCCAAACCAGCAGTGTCAATAAGGGTAAACTCCATCCCACCGAGGCTAGCATCGCCTTCACGCCGGTCACGCGTCACCCCCGGCATATCATCCACCAGAGCGTGCTGTTTTCCCGTCAGGCGGTTAAACAACGTCGACTTTCCAACATTTGGACGACCAGCGATTACTACGGTGAAGGTCATGCTGGTAATGAGATGATAAGATGATAAGATAATTTGGATAAAATTAAATTATCTTTAACATAGGTACAATTGCTTAAAATTCTTATCATCCTATAATCCAATTATCTAATAATCTTATTCTACTGGAATGAATAAAGCGTCGCATCTTGCCCAACAAGATACAATCTTCCGCCAACAACCACAGGTGCAGTCAAAATATTATCAGGAATAGATTGGGTTTCTACTATTTTGCCATTTGCGGCAGAAACAACAACCATTTTGCCATTGGAGCCAACAATAATCAATTTCCCGTCAACCATAACTGGTCCACGCCAAGTTATAGGATCGCTCTTATTATCCGGATTATCATAACTGTCAAGAGCCACAGCCCAGCGGATTTTTCCGGTATATTTTACCAAATTAACCAGCACATTATCGGTAGTAAGCAAAAACAGTTCATCACCGACAAGCCACGGTGTGTTTATTGAACCTGCCTCTACCTGCCATATACGCTGACCACGCCCAGTATCAATTGCTGCTGTAATCCCGTTGCTGCCAGCAACAAAAGCGACAATTCCATCAAGCACCGGGTCACCTCCAATACCGGTAAACACTGATGCTTCCGTGTATTTATTCTTAAGTAAAACATCGCCCCATAATTCCTTACCATCAACCGCGGAGAGAGCAAATAATTCTCCCGAAGAATAAGGGATAAACACATCGTCACCAGACATAGCCGGCGAGACACTGTTCATAACCAAAGCCGTTTCATCTATTCCCCGATGAACCCATAATATGTCACCAGTCTTACTGGAAAGGCCATAAGTCTGGCTATCTATAGTCATCACAACTACCCGATCTCCGGAAACACGTGGCGCACCACGCATAGGAACAGTGTAATTTTTTTGCCAGATAACCTTCCCGTCAGCAGCGTTTAATGCAGCAACCTGCCCATGTCCGGTTACAGCATAAAGAATTCCGGCATCAATCGCCAGCCCACCTCCAACAACTTCATTCTCATCTGAATCAGCTACGGCTTTTGATACAAATTTTACTTTGCTTATATCAACCGCATCGTGCGCCGAAATAATTCCCGCTGAGTCCATCGCAAATACCGTCCCACCTGATACAATCGGACGAGGAACGAGGTTATGAGTAAAATTATTACCCTTCCCAACCTCTGCCGAAGTTTTTCCTGCAAATTTTCCTCCAGATAAATTCCCCGTTGCTGCAGAAAAATTGCCATTGCTCTGCGCCCAACTTTCGTTTGCAGTTACTTTTGGCAAAATAGGAGTGGTGTTTTTAAGTGCAACATCAGTATCTAGTTTACTGGAACTTGCGAGCGCGACCTTGCGCTCACCAGGTAATTTAGGCTTTGATTCAGTAATTCCGCCCATCCAGGAAGGAGCGTAGCTACAGGAAGCAAGTGCAGTTGAAGCAAATATCAGTAATAAAACTCCCTTATTCATCGTTTATCCTTTTTTTCTGATAATTTTTCTGGAGCAATTACCCGCAGTGCTTCCTTTGCCCGTAAAACCATTGCTGGTGGTGTTTTTTCATCGCCAAGCAACTCCGCAAAAATAGCAGATGCTTCTGATTTTTTATCAGACTGCAACAACTGCCAGGCATTACGCTCAGCAATAGTATGATAAAACGGTGAGGTTTTCGCAGCTTTTATAGTTTCACCCGGTTTTAAATATTTAAGTGCAGCCAGCTCGGAAAATTCCGATTTGTTTTTACCTTCATTTTTCTTTGCCAGAACCGCATAGGTTTTTTCAGCACCTTCAACATCTCCTCCCTGCTCCTGCGCCTCAGCCTTATGCAGCATCGCAAGACCATAATATGGTGAAGAATCATCATCAGTAAGAACTGAGAATGCAGAGCTTGCCCCCTTGTAATCATACGCACTCAAACGCTCATCGCCTTTAAGTAGCTGGGAAGTTTTTGCTTCTGCTTCTTTGCGTGCATGGTTATCCCATATCACAAACACTGTGGTAGCCGCTATTACGCCAATACTACCCCACACTGCAATACGACCAATGCTTTTCCATATTTTGTCAAAGCGTTCGCGCCTTATATCTTCTTCAATTTCTCTCAGTAACTCACTCATATTATATTTTCCTATATTATACTCTTCTCATTTCAAGAATTGGCGTTGTTAACCTTCGACTCGTGTAGTTTTTCTACACTTCGTCTCGGTTGTCTAGCCAATTCTTGAACTGCTTTGAGTATATCGTAAAGCGTAGCTCGTAAATGCGTAATTCGTAAACAAGAAAAGTAATCAACTACGAATTACTAACTACGCATCTACCAGCCTTATTCCCATTCTATTGTTCCCGGAGGCTTACTGGTTATATCATAAACAACGCGGTTGATACCTTTTACTTCATTAGTTATGCGGTTAGATACACGACTTAAAAAATCATAATCAAAATGATAAAAATCGGCAGTCATCCCATCGGTAGAAGTCACTGCCCGAAGCGCGCATACATAGTCATAACTGCGAGCATCTCCCATCACCCCTACACTGCGGATTGGAAGCAACACCGCAAACGCTTGCCATATCTTATCATATAATCCTGACCTCCGGATTTCATCAATATATACCGTATCTACCTTGCGTAGTAACTCTATTTTTTCTGCACTCAGTTCACCAGGAATCCTGATAGCAAGACCAGGCCCTGGGAAAGGATGCCTACCCACCATGTCAGCCGGCATTCCCAGCTCACGACCTAAAACCCGTACCTCATCTTTAAATAACTCGCGCAACGGTTCGACCAGCTCCATTTTCATATATTCCGGAAGACCGCCGACATTATGATGCGATTTTATGGTAACGCTAGGACCGCCAACAAACGATACTGACTCGATAACATCAGGATACAGCGTACCTTGCGCTAGAAAATCCGCCCCACCAGCGTTTTTTGCCTCGTTCTCGAATACTTCAATAAAAGTATTGCCGATAATTTTGCGTTTCTGCTCCGGATCTTTCACACCGCTTAAGCGGTTTAAGAACAACATGCTGGCATCAATATGAATCAGCGGGATGTGGAAATGTTCCTTGAACAGTTTTTCCACCTGCTCGGGTTCACCTTCGCGCAGCAAACCATTATTTATGAAAATACAGATAAGCTGCTCGCCAATAGCTTCATGCAATAATGCCGCAACTACCGATGAATCGACACCACCAGATACAGCGCACAAAACTTTCCTGTTTCCAACCTGTGCACGCACGCGGGCAATAGCACTCTGGCGGAAAGCAGACATTGTCCAATCTCCCTTGCAACCAGCCACATTTCGTACAAAATTCTGCAGCAATTTTGCTCCATCCGGCGTATGCACAACCTCAGGATGAAACTGAACTGCGTAATAACTCCGAGCTTCATCAGCTATAGCGGCAAAAGGCGCGGAAGGAGTAGTAGCAACTACTTTGAAACCTTGCGGTAATTCAACCACACGATCACCGTGGCTCATCCATACTTCTTGTTTCGAACCCTTTTCCCACACCCCAGAAAATAATTCGCAGTTTTCAGCTATATCAATAACCGCCCGCCCAAATTCGCGGTGCGAAGCAGCTTCGACTTTACCGCCAAGCTGTTGACAAAGCAGTTGCTCACCGTAACAGATGCCAAATATAGGTATATTCAGGTCAAAAACCCGCTCGCTAACTTTGGGCGAATAGTCTTCGTGAACTGAGGCAGGTCCCCCCGAAAAAATAATTGCTTTCGGCGAAAAATTAATTATCTCCTCTGCGGATATGTTGAATGGACGAATCTCTGAATAAACGCCACATTCACGCACACGACGCGCAATCAATTGTGTAACCTGCGAACCAAAATCTAATATTAAAACACGATCAGTCATTTATAAAAATTTCTACCTTCTGCTTAACTTTATTATCAATTTTTTTATCATTGGCATAAATTGCCACTTCCTTCACCCCGAAAGCTACAAGCTTCTCCTTCACTGCCTGAGTTCTCTCAAACGATAGTTCCGGATTGCTCTGCCTACCTTCCGATTTATCTATTATCACAACCACATAATTATCCTTGGATGTCAAAGGCGCTGCCGCCTTTCCTATATTCATCTCTGAAGCCGGAGTTATAACATTACTTCCTGCTTCAAAAAACAGCAGGAAAGATATTATTGCCGGCTCTTCTCCACTGACTTTTTCTTTTTTATATGTAATTTTTTTGTCTACTTTCTTAGATACAGCTTTACCAACTTCTTTGTTAACCGCTTTGCTTTTTCCGCCTATCTTTTTAGAAGGTTTTTTATTGTTACTACCCAACTTTGCCAGAGATTGTATAAAATTATCACGGCAAAAGGCAATATCATCTTTCTGCCAGTTCTCCTCCAGTTGCTCTACCCAGCAATCAAAATAAAATTGCGCGCGCGCTGCCATTTCCGGATTTTTTGCCATAGTCTCAGGTGTAAGCACTGCCATCAAATCCGCCCTAGCTTTCTTCAAATTTGCAAGCTCATCTTTTGGCAAATTCCAGTTCTTCAGATTTTCCGGTGCCGTATCCTTACCATAAATGGCAAGCAACCCTTTATCAGCGAAATACCAGGAATCCTGCCAGTCATAATTCCCCTCCTCGGAATCAGAAAAATCCATATATAATTTTGCCAGAGCATTCTGGAAGGCATTACCCTGTGGCTTGGTATGACGGAGTTCCTGCAAGCTGTAAGTAGAGCAGCCAGAAACCGATAATAGCAGCAATAAAGGTATAATTACTGATTTATCTATGATTTTAATCATCAGCAAGTTCCACAAGCAAGTTATGTTTATAGGTAACAAAAACATAGACAACATCACGGTTTTTCTGCTCTTTGTCATTACTTAAGCGAACAGCACTATCTGAAGCTTCCTTATTCATTTTAGAAAGGAATATTCTAGCCTTCGGCACTCCATTATTTATCAATTCATCACGAACAACAACTAACCGCTGATCAGATAATCCAGACCCGGAATCAACACGATAAGTCTTAAGCTGCAGCTTATAATCCTGATATTTTGCAGCATGGGAAGCTATCTTCTTTATCAATTCTTTTTCTTCATAGCCCAACTGCGCATCACCCTCAAAAAACCTTATAGTATTTTTACTATCATCGCCATAAAGAAAGCCATCTGATATTTCCCTGATTTCATCATATACCAAGTCAAACTCTTGCTTACAGGAAGCTATAGCAGGTGACGCTGCCGTAACAGTTAAACCTTCCTTCTCCTGCTCATTCCAGCAATCAAATAAAACCTGAGCGCGGGCGGCTTTCTGCGGCTCTGCATTCTTCACTTTATCATTCAAAACGTCCATTAGAGCTGCACGGTAATCAGAAAGTGATTCAGAACCGACGGTTTTTTCATCAACGCTATCCAGATTAACTTCCTCGCCTCGGGTAGCACGCAGCCCCTTGGCTGCAAAATGCTCGGAAGAAGATTTACGCCCTTGTTCGGCTTCCGACTCGGCATATGCCAGATATTCAGACGCCAGAGAGCCGGAAAACCCATCTGGGGCAGGAGAAATAGACTTCAACTCCTGCAAACTTGGGTTGCAGCCAGAAAGCAACAATAAAGGAATTAAAAAACAACCATGGGTGAATATATGAGAGCGCATATGATTTATATAATTAATTTATGCCTGATTGCCCCATAACATAGCCATTTTATAGATTTTGTATAGTAGAAATAGAGGGCAGGATTCAGAGGAGATTGGATATGTATTAAAAGTCTATTGCTTTCCTGGACATTTAGCCTTATATAGCCAGCCAAGATTAAAATTTAAGGAGTAATTGCAATGGCTAAACAACGTACTTTTTCTATCATTAAACCAGACGCTACCGAGCGCAACCTGACTGGCAAAATTATCTCTAAATTCGAGGAAAATGGTCTGCGTGTTGTCGCGCAGAAGCGTCTACGCATGTCCCGCCTGCAGGCGCGTGAATTTTATGCAGTACATAAGGAACGCCCGTTCTATGATGAACTGGTGGAATATATGGTTTCCGCCCCGGTTGTAGTTCAGGTTTTAGAAGGCGAAAACGCAGTGCTTAAGAACCGTGAAATCATGGGTGCAACTGACCCGGCGAAAGCAGCAGCCGGAACTATCCGCAAAGAATTTGGCGAAGGCATTGAGCGCAACTCGGTTCATGGCTCGGACAGCGAAGAAAATGCAGCGATAGAAATTGCTTTCTTCTTCAGCGGAACAGAGATTGTAGGGTAGTTAATTCGGCGGTTTCTTTCCGCTCTGCTGCTTCCCACTACCAGCCTTCCCTGTCTTTTTCCCGTCATTTTCTAACTTATCAATAATATCGCGCAGTCTTGCCGCTTCTTCAAATTCAAGGTCAGAAGCTGCTTCCAGCATTTTGCCGCGCAGTTTTCCTATATATTTCTCTTTGTCCTTGCCATCATCACGCACATCATATTTTTTAGATGTGGTGGCAACAGTGTAATGGTCATGCTCGTAAACCGATTCTATAATTTCACCAATTTTTTTACTGATTGAGGCAGGAGTAATACCGTGTTTTTCATTATATTCCATTTGGACTTTGCGCCTGCGGTCAGTTTCATCAAGAGCAATTTTCATAGAATTAGTGATACGGTCAGCATATAAAATAACTCTGCTATCAACATTGCGCGCTGCCCTGCCAATAGTTTGAATCAGCGAGGTTGCCGAACGCAGGAAGCCTTCTTTATCAGCGTCTAAAATAGCAACTAAACCACATTCAGGAATATCCAGCCCTTCACGCAGCAAATTCACGCCAATCAGCACATCAAATTTGCCAATTCGCAGATCACGGATGATTTCTATGCGCTCTAAAGTCTCAACATCAGAATGCAGGTAACGCACGGAAATGCCTGCCTCATTCATATAGTCGGTAAGTTCTTCCGCCATGCGTTTGGTAAGAGTTGTAACCAGCACGCGCTGCTTCTTTTTAATCCGCAAGTGACATTCCGCGAGTAAATCATCAACCTGCGACGCTACCGGACGAATATCACAAGGCGGATCGATAAGCCCAGTCGGACGTATAATCTGTTCAATAAATGCACCACCGGTAGCCTCTAATTCCCATTTTCCCGGTGTCGCCGAAACAAAAACAGATTGCGGGCGGCGGACGTCCCATTCAGCAAAAGTCAATGGCCTATTATCCAGTGCCGAAGGTAGGCGGAAACCATACTCCACCAATGTGGTTTTGCGCGAACGGTCACCACTCGACATACCGCCAATCTGTGGCACGGTGACATGACTTTCATCAACAAACAGCAACGCATTTTTGGGCAAGTATTGAAACAAGGTAGGTGGTGGCTCACCAGCCTCTGTGCCTGCCAGATAGCGCGAATAATTTTCAATTCCTTTGCAAGTCCCTGTTTCCATCAACATCTCTAAATCATAGGTGGTGCGCTGCTCCAGCCTTTGCGCTTCAACCAGTTTCCCTTCCGCATATAGTCGTTCAAGACGGGTTTTCAGTTCGCTTTTTATCTGGATTATCGATTTTTCTACAGTCGGGCGCGGTGTGACATAATGGCTGTTGGCATAGATGGTTATCTCATCAAGCTTGATCTTCACCTCGCCGGTCAGCCAGTCAAACTCATTGATGATTTCTATCTCATCGCCGAAAAATGAAATGCGCCAGGCAGTGTCTTCATAATGCGCTGGAAACAGATCGATAGTGTCGCCGCGCACGCGGAAAGTGCCTCGGGCAAAATCCATGTCATTACGCTTATATTGCAGCTCGATCAGGGTTTTTATCAGACTGGCTTGGGTACGGATTTCACCACGTTTGATGGTCGCTATCATCTGCGAATACATCTCTGCCGAACCGATACCGTAAATACACGATACCGAAGCCACAACAATCACGTCATTTCGCTCAAGCATCGAACGCGTGGCGGAATGGCGCATCCGGTCTATCTGTTCATTGATGGACGAATCTTTTTCAATAAAAGTGTCACTCCTTGGAACATAAGCTTCCGGCTGATAATAATCATAATAGGAAACAAAATATTCCACGGCATTATGCGGAAAGAAACTCTTCATCTCTGAATAAAGCTGAGCAGCAAGGGTTTTATTATGCGCCATGATAAGTGCCGGACGCTGGGTACGTTCTATGACATGTGCCATGGTAAAAGTTTTACCGGAACCGGTAACTCCCAGTAAAACCTGATCACGCTCGTTGTTATCTATGCCAGAAACAAGTGCGGAAATAGCCGAAGGCTGATCACCGGCTGGTTTAAAATCTGAAACGAGTTGGAAGAGTTTCGAGTGCTTAGTTATGAGTGCTGAGTGCTGAGTATCCGTAATCATTTTATTATTTTCTAAATCTATGAACAAATATTCAATAGCATTTCTGCTTTATTTTGTACCAGAAAAAATAGGAGAAAATATTAAAGCTCAGCACTCACTACTCAGCACTCATAACTCACTTATCAGCATCCCCAAAAAGACCACCTTGCTGGTTCAATCTGATAATTGCTGGTCCAAGTATTATCATAAACAAACCAGGAAGAATGAACAAAATAAGAGGCAGAGTAATCAATGCCGGAAGTCTTGCTGCACGTTCTTCGGCCTTCATCATGCGGTCAGTACGCTGCTCTTCGGCTATCATACGCATTGTGTCAACCAGACTGGTACCAAACCTTTCCGCTTGTATTAACGATGACACAAGGGTACGAACAGCTCCGGTCGGAGCGCGATCACCAAAATTCTGTAAAGCCTGCACACGGTCACTCATCATGGTCATTTCAAAGCGAGTCCGGTCAAATTCAGCAGCAACAACCGGATGTGATTCTTTCATTTCCTTGCAGACACGGGCAAAAGCCGCATCAATACCCAGACCAGATTCAACACATATTAATATCATATCTAAAGCATCCGGGAATGTCCTGATGAGCTCCTTGGTTCTTTTCTGTGACTGGTTAGTTAGAAACAAGGTTGCACCATAAGCACCAGTTATAACCAGTAGAAACCCAGTTATAATTAACGCTCCATACTCTGACGGTTCCCGGAAAAAGGTAAATATATGAAATAATATATAGCCACCAATGAAGAGGAAAAACGGCTGAACAAAACGCTTGAAGAACAGTAAATAAACAAGGGCACGCTGTGAATTATAACCAGCCTTGGAAAGCTGAAGAATACTGGTGCGCTGCCTAGCGAGGTTAACTCCGGTCAGGATGAGAAACTGCTTCATTATAGTCGCAGCTGCGCCAAGACCCCTGTCATCCTGCTCCGGTAAAGCTTCAGCAATTTCCTTAGCACGTTGCTGTACTCTATCCTTACTGAACAGCCGTACAAAGGCCATATACACAGTAAAAACCGCAACAGCTATCAAAGCATAAGTAAAATAACTTGAAAAATCCATGTACTATATCTCCATATCAACCATTTTGCGGATAATTATAACACCAACTGCTATCGTCCCAAGTGTAATGCCAAGAATTACATGACCAAGGGGTGTTACAAATAATGGTAGCAGGTAGTCAGGTTCAACAACGTGAATGGCAAGCGCTACAAGAAATGGCAGCAAGCCAAGTACCCATCCGGTAAAACGTCCTTCAGAAGTGATTGCATGAACCTTTTTTATCATCATTTTGCGTTTACGGATAAGTGCTGACAAATTGCCGAGAACTTCGGCAAGACTTCCGCCAACTTCCTGCTGCAAAGTGAGTACCACAACGAAGAAATTAATATCCGGTGTATGCATACGTTTACCCATGCGCACCAGCGCATCAACCAGAGTGCTGCCATGCACAACCTCCGTTGACATCTTGCGGAATTCTTCATTGGTAGGAGCCTGCATACTTTCTGCCACCATGTTTACTGCCGCATTAAGAGGAAAACCTGAACGGACGCTTCGCACGATAATATCAAGGGCATCGGGGAACTGATTCATAAATTTGCGGATACGACCTCTTATTTTGCTCTGTATTACCACCCAGGCAAAAGCATAAGTGGCTACAATGGCAAAGATAAGTATAATAATGCCATTGTCACTGATTTTCAGTAACGGCAGAAGTACGATAAAAACCGCAAATGCCCCAAGGCATGTCAGAAAAAAACTATCAACAGTTCCCGCCATTCCTCCCCGTAACAGATGAGGATGCGAAAACTTACCAAGCGGCATCGCATAATATATTTGTGCGAGCAAACCAGTTGACTGGTAGCGATCCTGCATCACACTGCTATTTTCCATTTCACTGATAACATCATCAATACTTTGAGAGCCTTTTTGCTCAAGACCCTTCAGCTGTTTACGGGTAAAGTTCGTAGAATCTGATTTCAGAAACAATTTCTGCACAATCAACACGCCGATGACATACACGAAAACCCCAACGAAAAAAGCAATAAATATCGGCAGCGCATTCATAATTTATCCATATTTAAATATTTAACCTTAAACAACATTTACAATAGCAATACTACTCTAAACTACTCTAACCCAAGACTGGTTAACATTTCCTTTTCTTTACCAAAATACGCTGCCTGTGATAAAAATGCCGGTCTGGTTTTCGTACAATAAAACTCGCCAGTCAAAACCCCATCTTCATCCATCGGTCCAGCACGAAATCCAAATAAAAGATTCGTCACTATTTCATTATCCTCAAGGCCAACCACTTCTTCAATGTGAGTAACCCGTCTTTTACCATCTCTTTGGCGCGCAACCTGCACAATCAGATGCAAGGCACTCGCTATCTGGTTTTTAAGTGAGCCAGATGACATGTTAACCTTAGACATACCTACCAGATTCTCAATACGACTAAGTGCGTCGCGCGGAGTATTAGCATGTATAGTCGCCATTGATCCGTCATGCCCAGTATTCATGGCCGATAACACATCAATAACTTCATCACTACGAATTTCCCCGATAATAATACGATCAGGGCGCATACGCAGCGCATTTTTTACCAGTTGGCGAGCCGTAATTTCACCAGCCCCTTGCATATTAGGCGGGCGGGTTTCCATACGCAAAACGTGCGGCTGCTGAAGCTGTAACTCCGCTGTATCTTCGACCGTAATTACACGTTCAGAATTCGAAATACTACCAGACAAAGCATTAAGCAACGTAGTCTTACCACTCCCAGTGCCGCCGGATATTAATATATTTAAACGGATATGTCCACAAATTGATAAGAACTTTACCATTTCTTGAGTCATTGAGCCAAAATCGATATATTCTTTAAGGGATATCTTCTGCCTTCTGAATTTACGAATTGAAACCAATGAACCATCAAGGGCAAGTGGCGGAATTATCGCGTTAAAACGGGATCCATCCGGCATTCTGGCATCCACCATGGGGCTAGACTCATCGACACGTCTTCCAACAATTGATACAATCTTCTGGATTATGTTAACCAGATGTTTTTCACTGATAAAAGTAACATCAGTCAGGACAATTCTACCGTTTTTCTCCACAAAAACACGTTTGCTGCCATTAACCATTATATCGGAAACATCAGGATCCGCCAGAAGCACCTCAAGTGGGCCAAACCCCAAAAGATCATCGATTGCCTGCTCCCTTAACAGTTCAACCTGACCAACGGTTAAAGGAATAAGTATTTCCTCCCTGACAATTCTAGAGGCAACCTCTCCAACCCGCCCCCTCTTCATTTCTTCGGTCATCTGCTCTAAAAGACCAAATTCAATATTATCAAGTATTTTTTCTGTAAGATAGGTTTTGGCAGTTAAGAACTCTGCATTTTCTAAACTGGCATCCCGAAAGAATGCCTCAACTTTATAATCGCCCTCTGCAGCATGAGAAGTAAGCTTCTCAGCAAAAGGTTTATGTTTTAATGTTACTTTCTCGATATTGCGGAAATGCCGTACATCTACAAGCTGATTTTCTCCAGAAAGTTTTTTACCAAACATACATCATCCGTTCTTCTTTCCTAAAAATGTAAGAAGATTCTTACGATTAGAAACGTTAGTGCCAGAATAATTAAAATTAGTGTTCGGTGATTCCTTCTCAATATTACTACGTGCCAGAATATTTTTGGTAAATTGTCGTATCTGCTGTTGCAATAATACCGTATGACCTATTTCAAACAAGGTCTTACCTTCAGATTCAGCCAGCACTACCGATTTAATATCATTACTCAGGTAAGACTCGATTTTATGATGAGTTATGCGCTCAAAATCATGAGCGGTTATGGCTTCTTTGAATTTAGCACCGCTGCGATTAATCACTACAGATATTGAATCTTCGGAAAGACCAATTGTCTGCCATACTGCAAGCAAACGTGAGGAATGTGTAAGAGATCTCAACCATAGCTGAGCCACCATAATCACATGATCTGAGTAAGTGAGTGATGCAGCAGTCCATCCCGTCCATATATGGGGAATATCAAGTATAACAAAATTAAATTTCGTACGCAGCAAACTTATCATATCGCGTACCAGCTCTGGTTTGACGGCGGGTAATTGGCGAAGTTCGTGCGGTGATGCGATGATACTTAAGTTTTTCCCATGTTTTGCCAGCATTTTTTCTATAAGCAACTCATCAATGCCGCGCTCCGGAAAATCAAACAACTCCCTTATGCCAAAAGGCGCAGTAATATCCAGACTTTTAGCTATAAGACCAAACTGATAATCCATATCAATCAAAACCGTGGATTGCTCAAATTCCTCTGCCAGACAATAAGCCAGATTGACGGCAAAAGTGCTGGCTCCATCGCCAGATGCAGCACTTATACAGGAAATAACCGTACCACGCTTAGAAACAGATGGGTTTTTAGCATTATTAGTAGAAGATGATTGCAGTAAAACGGAGCGTATGTCGCCTATTTTAGCCGGTCTAGCGCAATATTCAGCAATACCACGAGCGCGCAACTGACGATAAAAATTAATATCATTTACTGAACCAATGACCACAACCTGCACTTTTGGTTCACAATGCAGGGCTATTTCATCCAGATCGTCAAAAATATTAGTGTGTTTATCAGCAATGTCGATAATTAAATAATCAGGAGAAATCGTTCTGACATTCAGTGCAGCAACCGCCTCGCCTACACCACCAACCACTATCTCTGCATCAGGATAGCCAAGACCGCTGGCCAATGAGCTGAGATTAAGCCTCTCTTCCGGATCATAACTAATAATTAAAAGAGGACTAAAAGAACTCATGAACTACCCCCTAAAAAAACCAACACGCGATGAAATACCTAAAGCATAACCGACTTAGGTAAATATTTTGCTAAGATTATTTAGCGGATGTAGATGAACTCCACTCGGCCGACTTAATTTCACGCTTGGAAGAAGGCTTCAAATAGTCGCTATAAGACTGACCTAACTTCTCAGCGTCCGGCAAATCCGTAAGGCTAGGACTGGTGAACTGGCTCTTATCGCTCACCATCTGTACCATGTTCCCAGCAATTGAACAACCAAATGCCGGATGATTAATGCTACGATTACCACTCATATTATCTACAAAACGCTGATCACAATCACGAACCATAACCCTGTTATATGATAAAACAACACTGTTGCTCTGCTCGCTGCTAAAATTCATCTGGATACCGCCACGCTCAAAAATCTCTTTTGCCTGAGCACAACGCGAATTGCTCAGCGAACATCTGAGTTCCACACTGGAAGGACGATCTTCCTTAATCATGTCTGAAAGCCGACTTAAAGATTTTTTGGTTTTTAAGCCGAAGGTAACGGTTTCAGATGAGTTATCGATCAACCGTTCTGGATCTCCGCTGTCCACAGCAACCTCATTATAAGGTTCAGTGCATGCAGAAACTGAAAGAAGGCAAAGTAACAAACTATATTTTTTCATAAATGATTTTTTCATAATTAATCCATCATAAAGCCTGTTGGCCCCTCTATTTCTACTTGAGGAATTTTTACAGAATTTTCACCTGTCATAATCGCACCTAAAGCCCCATAGAAGAACATCTCAACCTGACTTGCAGGACGGAAATCATCGGTAGGAAGCTTTACATCTGAACTCTTAAGGGGATCAACAAGATAAGGTGTCACCGAAATAACCAGCTCGGTTTCATTGCGCTGGAATTCGGTGCTTCTGAACAACGCGCCAAGGACTGGAAGTTCTTTAACTCCTGGAATCTGGTCGATGCTGGCCTTGGTATTATCTTTTATTAAACCAGCAATCATAAAGCTCTCACCGGGCGCAAGCTCAATAGTAGTTTTAGCGCGACGGGTCGTAATACTCGGTATGGTAAAACCGCTCAAAACTATAGAATTAGCTGAAGAAATCTCAGAAACCTCTGGTTGCACAACCATACGGATACGATTTTGCGAAAGCACGTCAGGCGTAAACTTAACCGAAACACCAAATGGTTTATATTCAGTTGTCACAGTAGGAGCACCAGTGGAAGAGGACGAAGGGGTAACAACCGGAATTTCTCCACCTGCCAAAAATTCAGCCTGCTCACCAGAAATTGCTACCAGATTCGGCTCTGCCAAAGTTTTAATTAATCCATCACGTTCAAGAGCACTTATAACAGCACCAGCACGATGACTAGGATTGCTTTGCCAGAAAAATCCCTGCGTGCCACGGAAAGCATCTGCGTCAGCCAATGTATAAGCAGACGTAGCACCAGCGGCAAGCCCTGATATACCCTCGCCCAAAGCACCAGCCATAGAGAAATTACGCCCTGACAGAACTAAAGAAGGGTCAACCCCTAAACGCTTCAAAGCATCACGGTTCACTTCGGAAACACGAACCCTGAGCATAACCTGCTGCCCGGAAATCACTTTCATCATGTTAAGAATTTTAGGATATGGGTTTCCTTCCGTTGTAGCGGGAGTGGCAGTAGCCACCTTGTCACCGGCGGAATTACCAATATATTCCTGAGCAATTTTCAACGCCCGGTCAATTGATGCATTATTACGAACCTGACCGGTAAGGGCTACGCTGGTATTAACCATCTCGACATTGATAGTTTCATCAGGAATAAATTTCTTTATAGCACGGCGTATAGCCGGAAGGTCATAACCCACTGTAACTTCCAGCGTTTGCGCCAGCTTTCCGGTTTCATCAAAAATACGAACATTGGTAGCACCGGCAGTCTTTCCTATAAAGGTAAGAGCTTTAGAATTATTTACATGAACATCAGCTATATCAGGGTTAGCTATGACTATCTCTTTAACTGGGCTTGGCATTTCAACAAGGGACGAGCGATTAACCGGCAAAAACAGACCAGCCGCTGAAACCCCAGGAATATACGCCACAAATGCCGTCAAGGCGCAGGCACATAAGGAAACATACCTAACGCTGCGACGACAGCTTAAAAAGCTCATATCAATTTTATTTAACATCATTTTGCCTATCTAGCATTATTATCAAAATTACTACTTAACCACGGAACCAGTATTACCTATAACCGCATCCTCACCAGAGACAGGAGTTTTATTCTCGGCAGGAGCAGAATTTACAGATGGCGGCGAACCATAAACCACATCAGGCACACCAGCATTTTTTGAAGCACCGGCGGCAGTGCTTGCGGTTATTTTTCCACCTGAACTGCCAGGTCCGCGCACTATCATCATGTCTGCACCGGAATACTTTGACAAATCGCCTAAACCAGATGGAGGAATTGCAGAAACATTATCATCATGTATGGAACGCAAAGCGAAGGCCAGCGTGCCATTCTTTTCTGCCAGACGAATTTTCTGAGCTAATTCATCACCAACCTCCAGAGTAATACTGCTAGGAGAAACAACAGATGGCTTAGACGGATCAGCTTCGCGCAGATTAACCGCCAGAACACGAATACCGGAACCTATAACCTCCGTAGAAGTAGGCTTACCGGTAATAACCTCGCCATCAACCGGAACCCCCTTCATTACTTCATGGGTAAACAGCACGTCAACACGATCACCTGGAAATATAAAGCCGGCTATACCGGTAACCATATCAGTGGCAATAGTTATTGCGCGCATGCCAACCGGAAGATTTGCTGCCAGAAACCCAGGATCATTTGGATGGGCAAGCTTACTTTTCATAAGCGGCTCATTAGCAGCAATCGCCGAACGAGCAACTCTACCGATTACATCCTGACCATTCTGCTCACCCATAACAAAGTTATCCAGAATCAAATTTTCTGGCCAAGGCTGCTTAACAATCATAGAGCTGGCTATTATGGTACCAACGGGAATATCAACCCTTGCCATAAAAATATCAACGGTGCCAACATTTATACCTGAATCCTGCACAACATTATTTTGATTATTACTTGCAGGGGCAACTGCAGAATCAGAAGCCTGAAAAGCAAGTACAGCTGCCACCAAGGCAAGAACTGCGATAATACTAAAAAATACGAATTTCATCTCAGAATATTAACCTCTAATTAACCTATACGGCTTCAAACATTAAGCATTAATACACATCAACCATATACGTGTAAACAAAAAAATGAATGGGTTATGCTGTTTTCTTTGCACGTGTGATTTTTTTGCGCTCATTAGAATCCAGAGCAATTTTACGCAATCTCAATGACTTAGGGGTAACTTCGACCAATTCATCATATTCGATGTAGGAAATCATCTGCTCCAGAGTCATTTTCAGAGGTGGCACAAGGCGGATAGCTTCATCTTTGCTAGTTGTACGAATATTAGTCAATTGTTTATTTTTTATTAAGTTTATTTCTAAATCATTATCACGACTATGTTCACCTACTATCATGCCTTCATAAATTTTAGCACCCGGATCTATAAACATTATACCACGATCCTGCAAATTCCAGATTGCATATGGCACAGCTTCGCCATTTTCCATAGAAATCAACGCGCCGTTGCGACGACCGGGAATGTCACCTTTATATGGAGCATAAGAATGGAATAGTCGGTTCATCATGCCGGTGCCACGTGTATCAGTTAGGAATTCCCCCTGATAACCGATAAGCCCGCGTGAAGGCACATAGAAAATTATACGGATCTTACCGCCACCGGAAGGACGCATATCTATCATTTCGCCTTTACGCAGAGAAATTTTCTCAACAACCACGCCTGTATGTTCTTCATCAACGTCAATAACCACTTCTTCTATAGGCTCCATTTTCACGCCTGATTCATCATCCCTGAATAATACGCGCGGACGCGACACAGAAAGCTCAAATCCCTCACGGCGCATGGTTTCAATAAGAACTCCAAGCTGCAACTCACCGCGCCCCGCCACTTCAAACGCATCTTTGGCATCGGTTTCCTTAACGCGGATGGCAACGTTGCCTTCTGATTCACGCAGCAAGCGTTCGCGGATCATACGGCTAGTAACTTTTGTTCCTTCCTGACCAGCAAGGGGCGAATCATTTACTGAAAGGGTAATAGCCATTGTTGGCGGATCAATCGGGCTAGATGGAACTGGCTTGTTAATTGTGAGGTCGCCGATCGTGTCAGCAACTGAGGTATTGGCAAGCCCAGCAATAGCAACAATATCACCAGCCTGCGCCTCTTCCACCGGCACTCGTTTAATTCCGTCAAACGAAAGCAATTTGGTAAGCCTTCCCTGCTCCAGAACATTGCCGTTCAAATCCATCGCTTTAATCGGCATCCCTACTTTTGCCATGCCGCTATAGATACGTCCGGTAAGAATACGCCCCAGGAATGAATCATATTCCAAAATAGAAACCAGCATGGAAAATGCAGCGTCAGGATCAACATCCGGCGCAGGAATGTGATTCACAATGCAGTTAAATAACGGATCTAAATCTTTGCGTTCACCTTCCAGGCTTTCTGCAGCCCAACCATCACGCCCTGAAGCATAAAAAGTTGGGAAATCCAACTGCTCTTCGCTGGCATCAAGTGCTGCAAATAAATCAAACACTTCATTTACCACCTGTTCAGGACGGGCATCGCCACGATCCACTTTATTAATAACAACAACAGGGCGCAACCCGAGCTTTAAAGCTTTTGTGAGTACGAATTTTGTTTGTGGCAAAGGTCCTTCTGCTGCGTCAACCAATAAAATCACGCCATCCACCATGGAAAGCACGCGCTCCACCTCACCGCCAAAATCAGCATGCCCTGGCGTATCAACAATATTGATACGGATATTACCGCGCACTACCGAGGTGCATTTAGCAAGAATAGTGATTCCACGCTCTTTTTCCAGATCATTGGAATCCATAACGCGCTCAGCCACCGATTGATTGGCGCGAAAGCTACCGCTTTGCCGCAGCATCTGGTCAATCAAGGTTGTTTTACCATGATCAACGTGGGCAATAATGGCAACGTTACGAATATCTTTCATGAACCCATTTCCTTAAAAAAATTATAGCCAAGCACAGTGCTTGGCTTAAGTAATATGCAATTTAAATTTTATGTGCAATTCTATACCAAAGAATTATTCTGAGGTGCGTCCGGAGGTCGGCAAGCGACTATCTCTGGGCGCACATACTCAGGATAAAGTTCTTTTAAGACTAAAGCAGTTTTAAATTAACCGCTGAGGTCTTTCCCTTGCTGTTTTCCAGATCATATTGAATTTTCTGGTTATCATCAAGAGTATGCAGACCGGCTGCTTGCAGCGCAGTAATATGCACGAATACATCACTTCCACCATCATCTGGCTTAATGAATCCGAAAGATTTATTTGGATTAAACCATTTAACAACACCTGTAGCCATAATACTAATATCCTTAACTAACTAATAACACTCACTTAGAAATCATCCAAAATTAGAGGAAAAAATCCTATAAAATCATCAGAACACAAAACGAGCTTTGCAAAAACGCAACGCCACCATGACATTACCAGCGGAATGTATTAGCCTAATTTTTCTACACATGCAAGTAGGTTTATTTGGATAAGTGGGATAAGCGGATAAATAGATTAATGGATTATAACAATCTGGCTTTTACCTAATCAATTCGTCCAATTATCAAATTATCTATTCATTTCAATATGTGAACTGCTCTTTTATGATACGCTCAGCGAGATTATGCTCAGGATCAAAAAGAAGAGTTACGCCGGATTTTCGCTGCTCACTTACTATCACCTCACCAACATCCTTAATCTCGGTAAAATCAGCCACAGCCGCCACTGGACGCTTCTTTGGTTCCAATATACTGAAAATAACGCTGGAATCATGTGCAAGCAATGCCCCTCCCCAACGCCTCGGGCGGAATGGAACAAGAGGGGTAAGAGCGATAACATTAGCACCAAGCGGAATAATCGGACCACCTGCGGAAAAATTATAGGCAGTACTACCCGCCGGAGTTGAAACCATTACCCCGTCACAGATAAGCTCATTCAAACGAACCACATGATCAATCGCCACGCGGATTTTCGAGGCCTGCCTGCCCTGACGGAATAATGATACTTCATTAAAAGCAAGTGCTTGAACTATTTTCCCATTAAGACAGCGTGCATACATATGCAGAGGATACAAAATCGTACCACGCGCATGTTTTATTTTATAGTCAAGATTATCCAGAATCGGCTCATTCATCAAAAACCCGACAGTGCCGCAATTAATACCGTAAAACGGCAGCTTCATTTTCATATAGGTGTGCAGAGTCTGCAGCATGAAGCCATCCCCACCAAGGACGATTATAGCTTCAGCCCCTGTCCGTCTTTTACTTATTTCCACCACTTCATAGCGTTTTTTAATTTCCCTGAACGCATGCTGCGCTTTAGCAGAATTATCGGCTACACAGGCAACTTTAATCTGTTTCATATACTACCTATCAAGTTACTGAGCTACACGACGCACCAAGGCGATAATATAAGAAATATTTTCTACAGGACTTTCTTCGGAATATTGCAAAATTCGTTCGACTATTCGGTTAGAATAATACGGAGAGTCACTATTAATTCCATCACCATCCAATTCACGCACAATTTTAAGCAATAATTTCACCGCAGGAAACATGGTATCCGGCAATCCAGATTTATTATAAATAGCACGAAAACCAAGTTCACCACGGTCAGCAATCAGTTTGCGGGCATTTTCAACCTGAATATTAGACAGCAAGGCTAATGATGATTCAAAAAAATCAAAATTCCCTTGGCACAAAGAACTAAGAATCATTGATGGAGTAAGGCGATTTGAATCACGAAGATGACTTACCAGTGCACCTACATCCTCATGCGAGCGGGCAGCGCGCACAAGATTCAAAGTTTCCGATTCTCTGTTTTTTTCAACTTCCTTCCGGATAGCTTCATCAGGAAGTTTATATTTTTGTTTAAGGGAATCACCAATACTTGATGACACTACATTTACCAGTTTTTCCACGACACTTATCGGCAGGCGCGCACGGCTGGTCATAGACTCCATCATCTCAGAACTTTCCTTATAGGTATCAACGATCTGAGTGAGAATATCATCAGAAATGAAAGCCCCATCATTATTCAGCAAAGTACGGGTAACCTCATCATCGCCTTTATTCACCAGCGTGCCGGACACAACCTCTGAAACATTATTGCGTTTAGAAATAGCAAGAAATTTTGTATTCTCCTGCGTAGCATAAATTACGTCAAGCAAATCAGCATCGGTGAGCACCTGCGAATATTCAAGTATCGGCAGCGATACTTCATTAACATCACCAACCATAGACATCACAATATCATGCGGGATTAATGTGCTTTCTTTTAAATTCTGAGCCAGAGAAGCACGCACCTTTAATTCCGTATCGCGCACCAGCAGGCGGAAAATCTGCTCTGCTAATTTACGTTCTTCTTCTCCAATTGAAACATCGTTATAGGCAGATGCGATTCTGCTACTGATTTCAGCGCGACTGTCAGGCGTTTTATCTTCGATTAGCTGACGCACTTCATCGCTGGTCAGAACTATTTTTAAAGCAGCACTGCCAGACATCTCCATCTTCAATGTACCGCAAACGAAGAATGGCTACCGGATAGTTTGCCATCAATAATAGACAGCAGATAACCCATACCATCCACTGAACGGTTATAACCCTTTCTATAGATACTCTCAACCACCTCTTTACGGAAATCCTTTGGCTTAGTATATCCATACTCCGTAATCTCGTGGGTTACCTTAAGCAACACCTCCACCGCATCTTTGAAACCTTCCGGCATAATCGCTTCACGATAAATGGCTTTAAAACCCTGTGAACCGCCCATCAGCAGAATACGAGCATTAATCCTCGGAATCCCCGCCATACGAGCAAGACAGGATTCGAACAGATTCAAATATCCCATGCATAAAGCACGAATTACCAACGAATGAGAAAGCCTGCCGGTTATATAAAGATTATCGACCAGTTCATCAATACGCTCATCATTATCGGGATGAGAAAAATCTTCCACCGGCATTATGCCAAGCAATTCCCATTCGCGGGCATCCACAGAAGATTTCTGCAGTAAGGAAGAGGATATCTTATATTCGCGGGCGAGATGCTTTTTAAGCTCCCCAGAAACAGAATGAAATATCTTTTCGGCAACGGTAAGCGGCAGTCCTCCCCGTTTCACTAAAACCTCAAGCAAGGAATTGCTGGTAGCAATCATATCCCACGCTTTATTCAGACCCTGCTCTGTGAGCGTTGCTCCTTTATTATAGAACAGGTCGTTTAGAACCACTTCCTGATGAGTATCTATCAATGCTTCTGATAAACGCTCGGAAATTTTTGCGCGTCTGGCAATCGCACAAAGATTTAAAACCTCTTTTGTACTTTGGACAATGGAAACAAGGTCGTCATCTGTCAGCACCAGTGAATGGCGGAGAATGCGATCAGCAACATCATTTTCATCACAGGCAAGCTTAAATACAATATCATGGGGAACACCAGGATTGTCATACAGATGCTCAGCCAGCGTAATACGGACTGATTTTTCCGCATCCCTGAGCAGAAGGCGAAAAATATCAGCGGCAATAGCCGATTCATTCAAATTAAAACTACCGGAAGAAAAAGCACCGCCAATTTTCGACGCAAGCGCACCAAGCTCAACGCTCGAAGGACTCTCTATAAGTTTGTGTACGTCCATAGCTGTTAATTGCATTTTACAATAACCAAAATCCATTACATAACTTGAGAAAATTATCTCATCGAAGATAGCTAAAAATTACTGCTATTGCAATAGAGAAACTAGCTCAATTATATGCATGATCAGTTAGCAAAATTTGATAAAAGTTTAAATTAAACATCACCCCAAAAAACCACCCATATTCCAACTACAACTTTAAATTCCCAGCACCAGTTACAAGTTAATTTATTATTTATATTAAACCACAAAATTGGTAAATAATTAGTTAAAATTTTATTAAAAATATCATTTATTGATAATTAATCATTTTCTGCTAGGTTTCGGTGCTGATTTTCACTTTTGAATACTGCTAATTTATCAGATTAATTACCGGGAAATATCAATGAATAAAACATACGAAAATGCCTCTGAAGCCCTTGCTGGCTTGTTATTTGACGGAATGACCATTATGGCGGGGGGGTTCGGCTTATGTGGCATACCTGAACACTCAATCCGCGCCATTGCCGATTCCGGGGTAAAAAATCTGACCTGGATTGCCAATAATTGCGGGGTTGATGATTTTGGCAGCGGTATATTGCTGCATTCCCGCCAGATAAAAAAAATGGTCGCGTCTTATGTCGGAGAAAATAAAACTTTTGAAAAACAATTTCTTTCCGGCGAATTAGAAGTGGAATTTAATCCGCAAGGTACGCTTGCTGAACGTATCCGTGCCGGTGGTGCCGGTATCCCGGCGTTTTATACTAAAACCGGGGTAGGAACAGTAATTGCAGAGGGCAAAGAAACCAAGGAATTTAATGGTCAGATTTATGTGATGGAAAAATCTTTAAAAGCAGATCTTGCGATAGTTAAAGCCTGGAAAGGCGATAGCGAAGGCAACCTTATTTTCCGCAAAACCGCCCGTAATTTTAACCCTATAATGGCAACTGCAGCCAAGGTCACGGTTGCGGAAGTTGAGGAGCTGGTGGAAGTCGGAAAGCTGGATATAGAAATGATCCATACCCCCGGTATATTTGTTAAGCGTATTTTTAAAGGCAATAATTTTGAAAAGCGGATAGAGTTCGCAACGACAAGGGATAACTAGATTACTGGATGATTAGATGATTGGATAAATAAAAGATAATAAGTAAGCTAAAATCATGTTTAATTCTAATCATCCAGTCATCATCTTATAATCTGTAAACAGGGACTTAACTATGTGGAATAAAGAAGATATGTGCAGGCGAGCAGCCAAAGAACTTAAAGACGGATATTATGTCAATCTTGGCATCGGCATACCAACGCTGGTTGCCAATTATATCCCCACCAATATCAAAATTACTTTGCAAAGCGAAAACGGGATGCTGGGTATGGGTCCCTTCCCCCTGAAAAATGAGATAGACGCAGATCTGATTAATGCCGGAAAACAGACAATTACCCAGCTGGCACATAGCAGCTATTTTGATTCGGCCACATCCTTTGCCATGATCCGTGGCGGACACATAGATATTGCCATTTTGGGCGCGCTGCAGGTATCACAATATGGAGATCTCGCCAACTGGATGGTTCCGGGGAAAATGGTAAAAGGCATGGGCGGAGCTATGGATCTGGTTGCCGGTGTAAAAAAAGTCATCGTTATCATGGAACATAATGCCAAGGATGGAGCAGCTAAATTGGTGCGTGAATGCTCCCTTCCCCTGACTGGTAAGCAAGTAGTGCATATGGTAATTACTGAGCTAGGAGAATTTACAATTGATAAAAACGGGCTTACCCTGACCACACTGGCACCAGATGTAACCCTTGATGAAATAAAAAGCAAAACTGAAGCGGAATTTATAGTTAACTAACAAAATGATTGCATCATTTTGACGCTACCTTGAGCTGAGTTCTTTATCTTTGCGTAGACATTTTTTCAATTTTCTGTGAAACACTATTTGCTGTTTTTCCCGCAGTTTTTCTTACGCCGTCGGTTGCTTTGGATATCATTGAGCTAAGCCCCTCTCCTCCTCCAAAGCCTCTACCAAGAGGCATGGTTGCCTGCGACCTAGACAGTGCCTGAGCAATTTGCGGGGTCATCTTAAGCAGTTGGAAAAAAGCAGAGGCGATAGCCAGAAGTGCTATAAAATGATAGCCAAGATAATATACAAACCTCTCATCCCTGAGCACAGCTTGCGGTTCACGCAAATACACTTTTAAATCATTATCTTTTAAATAATCATCTGCTGTTAAATTAGGATTATCTTGAATTTCCTTTGATGTATCACAGCCCATAAAAATCGGTCCTTGACCATCCGGTGCAATAGGGACAATCTTACCACAACACTGTATCCCTGGACCTCCCAAGGTGTAATCAGAAGGGAGAGATATACTATCAAACCCCGGCTTCTTATCAGGAGGGAAAAAAAGTGGACAGAAAACCAGCTTATCTTCTACGGTTAATACCCCGACCTTATCGGTGCTGGCTTTAGGAAGCACCGTTATAACTTTTCCTATATCTCCTATAAAATTCAGGAAGTCGAAAGAAATGATAATCCACAGAGAAAATATCGCGAAAATTATCATAGGCTGCAATGAATAAGAAACCAGAAATCTGAGCCAGTTATCAAACAGGCTGTAAGTAGAATTAAACAGCATGAAGCTCATAAAAATAGGTGATAGAGATATAAGAAATGCCACCGCCGTAATCGACAGCATAAAAGTAACCAGAGAGCTTACAAATACTGATACAGCTTTTGCTATCATAGTGAATAATAACATAAAGGCTGTGAAGGATATAAAAAACAGAACAAAGAAAAACAGGATTAACTCCCCATTGCCGGTAAACAAACCAGCGGTTGTGCCGTCATTAGTCCCCATTATTATAAACTTGACTTTTTCATCAATATCGCCAAAAACCTCGGAAATACTTTGAGCACGACCTATACAAATAATGGTAGGGCAATTTATGCCGGAAAACACCCAGGCGACTGACTCTTGAATAAAGCTCACAAAAAATTTGTATATATAACCTACCGCCAACGCGCCTTTATCAATAAACATATAAACAATGCCAATTTTGATAAATGCAAGAATCGCTGCCCCGCCGGTAGCTTCCTGTGTTCCAATAAGTAACCTGACTCCGTATATCGCTATATAAAGGGCGACAACCGCTACCACAAGATCACGCATCCCAAATTGCAGGGCACAGAAAAATTTGCTGAATACATCATTTAATATGCTAACATAGCGGCAGCCTATAGAGCTGAAAATATTATCGACACTCACCAATCCGCACGGATTACTAGGATCAATCGGCCCTTGTGCTGCTGTATCATAAATAATTTTTGGATCAAAAACACCTCCAGTTGCGCCACCGGCAGCATCACAGGCAAGATCCTCAAACGCTGCCATAACCGTTTGCACAGGAAGTATAACTGACATAACTGCTATAATAAAGAAAGCTACTATCCTGCGCAGTTTTTTCATATCAGTAATCCTTCGTTACGCCGGCAAACCGTCCACGCGCAGAAGCAAGTGATTTAACGTCATTAGTGAAAATTGCCAGAACATCCTCAAGCTCTTTTATTGACAAGTTAAGAGCAATACTCTCACCGCTTTGTTTGAGAAGAAAATCTCCTTTTTGCCTTTCCATACCAAGCAACATATATTCATCATGTGCATTGATACCAAGATTTTTAGGGCGGTAAGAAACCAGCATTTCATCCGGCATATATATCTGGGTAGAAGTAGATTCCATCAATGTAGCAAGTGTTTGCGTATCACTGCTGCCAGAAATCTTACTGGTAGTAAACATAACCATCACATTCCTCTGGCGTAACATCTCTAGCAGACTACCAAGCCGAGGCGTAAAAAACTCGTTTTCCAGAAGATCCCACGCTTCGTTCATGACAATAACTGTTGGCCGGTCGTCAATAGAGTCAATTACCCTGTGCATTAAATAGGAAAATAAGGGAAGCAAAAATGCCGGTTTAGAAATAGAAGAGGTCATATCAAACCCAACCATATCTAAAGCCATATCCAATAAATCATGATCATAATCAAATAAACCGGCATATTCACCCTGCCCGATCCATTTCTCAAATGGCTCTTTCAATTCCGGATTAAGCTGCGCAATTAATGTAACCAGACTTGGTAAGTTACGCTGAGATTCAGGCATGGAATAAAGTTTTTCTACAGCTGCACGTATAACCCCGCGTGATGCCTCATCAAGCACTACATCAGAAGCGACAAGTAGGCCACACCAGGCAGCAAGGAAAGAAACGTTATAATTAGAAAAGGGAAGGGTAAAAGGATTAAGTGCCAATCGCAACGATTTATCCACTGCCAGATCCCTGTTCACATTTTCCAGCTGAATCATAGGAAAATACCTTCCGCCAAGCTTATTTAGCAATAAACGGGCGGAATGATTCCTGTCAAAAACTACAATTCGTGTATTAAATTTGCGGGTCTGGGTAAGTAAAAAATACTGTAATATTTTACCGGTACGATCCTCAAATGAATTAAAGTCAAATATCACCGTATGCCCATTATCCTGAACATGGAAATTAAAGAAATAAGGGGAGTTAACATCGGTTGGAAGCACCGTCAGGTAATTCCCCCAATGAGTTCCGGAGGTAATGCCGGAATGATAGCGGTTCAGACGGCATAACCCGCCAATCTGCTCAGTATATAAGGGTGCGGAACGACGGATAAACTCGAAATTGCCGGGAAATTGCGACCAGAAACATTCTTCCATCAGGATTTCTTCGCGTACCGTAACCAACCCCAATTTAGCAAATGAATCCAGAAATGCGCCCACGGACTCATCCAGTTTACGCAAATCATCAACCATAACCATCACTGTGATCTGGTTTTCACAGAAATCAATATTGTTGCCATGATCGGCATTAAGCATCTGCTCTATGCCAAAGCTAACGTTAGATTTTATATCACCGCTCATACCAAACAGTTTTTTCTGGGCTGTAGAAAATTTCAATGCCTTATCAGAAGGTATAAAAGCGAAGCTCTGGCTGATAATAAATTCTATAGGAGCCTGCATTACGCAATCAACAGCCATTACCGGCATGTCTACATATTGCTTAATACTGAGCATAGCGGCAAAGCGACGGTCACCAATCTCTTCATTCCTTGCTTCTATGGCGTTAAAGCCAAACACCAGCTTAGTGGTTTGCACAGCAACGCTCAGATCCAGATCCGGCAGAGGAAAACTTTCCGAACGCAGATTCACTATCTTTCCTAAAAATTCCATAAACTCAGAATAGAAAATTGAAGGGCGCGCAACTTTGCCGGAAGTCGGCATAACCCTCTCCGCTAAAGTAAGTCGGTTAGCCTTATATTGGCTACGGATTCCCTCCAGTATGAAGGTAGAAAACTCATCAAGTATGGGATATACCGCATCAAGATACCTGTTACAAAAGCGATCATTCAGTTTGGGAATTGCAGAAACTGCAACATTCTTTGCATCAAACAATTTTATAGCCTGACCATCGTATAGAATAGTCAGATAAACATCATTTTTATATGAATATTCCCATATCCTCTCTTTTTTCCACTGACTGCTAACATATTCAGAAAATTCCTCAGGAAACACAGTATCACCCCCGGATAAATCCGAAGCCACAGGCGTGCGCTTGCGAATGGTATGCAGCCAGAAAGAAACTTTCTTATCCAGATTGCTCTGGGCTATAACCTGCCTTATAGTGCCACACAGCGAAGCATGGATGCCATCAAGGTTTTCACATGGCTCACCGCGAAAATTTCCCTCTATCTTAATGACCTGCAGCAACTCACCATTCTTGGTTATGACAGTATGCGCATTATAATAGCTGTGATAAGGTATGAATTCAGAGCGATCCTCAAGCTGAGAACCTCTGGATTTTTTCTTGTTTACAGCTGACGACTTACCTAATGGCATTTACCTTACCAGTGTGTTTGAGGAACCATAAATAGACTATATAAAACTCGCTACCAGAGCAACAGATTCTTCGTTATACTCCAACAGCACATCCTGCTAAAGCACCGATATTAAAGAGACCCTCGGGTACAAGGGAACTCAAACCAGCACCTAAGACCGCCGAAGAACCAAGCTTAAGAGCTATGCCAGGGGCACCGAAGATTATCGCTATACCAGCCAATATGGTAAGACCTTGCGCCCAAGTCGCCCTGCCCATCAAGGCACTGATGCCCAGCACAATAACCGCAAGAGTTGCCACGCCACGACCAATATCAATAATAACCATTAGGATAACACTGCAAAGAACAGAATAAATGGCACTAGCAGCATAACTCGGAACACATAGCAGAAAATATATGCTAACAGCGAAAATCATCATAGCAGCAAGACGCTGGTTATCTCTTTGTGCTACCATAGTAGCTGCAATTGTTTGTTTAGACATGATTCGTTACTCCCTAATATTTATTATAAATTATTTTTACCCGGCACAATCATTTTTATTATATCGCTCGAACAAAATACGAGTTAATAACTATAACCGCTTAGGCAGATTGTAACATAGATTTGTGACAGTTTTTTGACAGTTTAAATTAAATTCCAATTTATTTGCCCGTTAACAAAAAAAATATATGTTAACTATAGCAGCAATTTATTAATAAAACTTAAATAAATCAGCTTAATAAATCAAGAAAAAAGCTTTCTTAAGCAGGTTGCGCCTATTAGCATATATATGCTAATAACCACTTCACAGGTTTAATGCTGCACCCAAACTCTAAAAAGGAAGATAAAATGAGTAATATCGAACAAAAACTAACCTCTATGGGGATCACTCTACCGCCATCAGTAATGCCCGCTGCCAATTATGTGCCATATACTATTTCAGGGAATTTAGTGTTTGTTTCCGGCACGTTACCTATGAAAGATGGAAAACCACAAGATATTGGCAAACTAGGCAAAGAGTTCAGTATAGAGCAAGGACAAGCAACCGCCCGCCTCTGTGGTATCAATATTCTGGCACATCTTAAAGCTGCCTGTGGCGGTGATTTAAGCCGGGTTGTGCGTTGCGTACGCATGGGGATTTTTGTAGCTTCAGCTGAAGGTTTTACCGACCAGCCCAAAGTTGCCAATGGCGTTTCCGATATGATGGTCGAAATTTTTGGTGACGCAGGCAAACATGCTCGTTTCGCTGTCGGAGTAGCCGAGCTACCTTTTGGCGTTTCTGTTGAAGTTGATGCTACTTTCGAGATTAAGGTATAATTTTTCCCCTGTCATCCCTGCGCAAGTGGGGATGACAGCATTCCTTCAGCTGGCGAACTAGGGCTGCCCCCCTCCCTTTGTTCCATCCTACCAGCCAGAAAAGCCTTCCGGCCTGCTTCCACTGCCTGTTTCATCGCTTTTGCCATCAAAATTGGCTCTTTTGCTGAGGATAAAGCGGTGTTGAGCAAAACCCCAGCGCAGCCCAACTCCATAGCGATGCAGGCATCGGACGCTGTCCCTATTCCGGCATCCACCAGCACGGGCACCTTAAGTTTACAGGCAATCATATGGATAGCCCGTGGATTTAAAATGCCAAGACCAGAGCCAATCGGTGCAGCCAGCGGCATAACTGCGCTGCAGCCAGCATCTTCCAGTCTCCTTGCCATAATCAGATCGTCATTAGTGTAAGCCATCACCAGAAAACCATCTTTTACCAATATTTCTGCAGCTTTTAATGTTTCCTGCGTATCCGGGTAAAGAGTCTGCTTATCTCCGATAACTTCGAGTTTCACCAGATTCCAGCCTCCCAACTCACGAGCAAGATGCAAAGTCCTAACCGCCTCCTCAGCCGTATAACAACCAGCACTGTTAGGCAAATAGGTATATTCTTTTGGTGAGATAGCCTCTATCAGGCTGCCCTCGCCTTTCTGCGATAAATCCACACGACGCAGAGCAACAGTCACTATTTCCGCACCACTTGCTTCTATCACCGCTTTGGTTTGCGCCATATCCGCATATTTTCCCGTACCAACTAACAGGCGCGAGGCAAAGCTGCGACCAGCGATTATGAGGTTATCCTTCATTTTATCTGACATTTTAGCCGCCACCAATGAAGGTCACTATTTCCAACTCATCACCTTCTTCCAACATGGTTTGCCCATAAAGTGAGCGCGGGATAATCTCACGGTTACGCTCAATGGCGACCTGCGTAGCCTCAAGCTTCAGAATTTCTGAAAGCTCAGATAAATTTACCTGATTTTTAAGAGTATATGGCTTTCCGTTAAGTGTAATTTGCATATGTATAATAGATAATTGGATGTTTAGATTATTTGATTACTAGATTATTAAGATCAGATATATTATTATATTGTCTAATCATCTATAATCCTATTATCAAATAATCAATATGCCTCAAATTCTTATTGTCAATGGCCCAAACCTTAACATGCTTGGCTCCCGTGAACCAGAAATCTACGGAACCGAAACGCTAGCCGATATTGAAGAAAAATGCAAATCTCATGCGACAAAGCTCGGTTTTACTGTGGATTTTATCCAATCCAACGTTGAGGGAGAGTTGGTTACAGCCATCCAGGATTCGGCAAAAACCCATCAGGCAGTGCTGATTAATGCCGGGGCATATACTCACACTTCCATTGCTATTATGGACGCGTTGCTGCTGCTTAAAATCCCAGTGATTGAAGTACATCTTTCTAATATTTTCAAACGTGAGCCGTTCCGCCATGATTCTTACATTTCCAAGGCAGCCAAAGGGGTTATTTGTGGGTTTGGCAGCGAGAGTTATGTTCTCGCTCTCTCAGCCGCCACAACCTTGATAAGCAGCAATAAATAGCAATAGTGCCTCTGCTTTTTCATCGTACTAGGAAAGCAAGGTGAAGTTTATAACTAATAAATGAGCCGAAGCTTGACAAAGTACGAGGGAAAATGAGAGGTGCTATATGTGGCGAATTGGACATCGTGGGGCTTGCGGACATGCGCCGGAGAACACTCTTGCCTCAATGCGTAAAGCTCTGGAAATCGGGGTTGATGGTTTTGAGTTTGACATCCAGCTGAGTAAAGATGGTATTCCTGTTGTTATCCATGATGATACTTTGGAAAGAACTACAAACGGCAAGGGAAAAGTCAGTGATTTTAGCTTAAAAGATTTACAGAAGCTGGATGCTGGAAATTCTAATTTTCTGGGCGAAAAAATACCAACATTGCAAGATGTTATTGACATGGCGGATAAGCGCACGCGTTTGTTTATCGAGCTGAAAGCAGATGGTGCAACCGAGCCTGTGGCAGATATGGTTAGCAATGCGGTAAAAAAATTGGGTTGGAGTTATGAGCAATTTTTTATCTGCTCATTCAACCACCAGCAGATAGCTCTTTCACGCTTGCTTCTTCCGGAAGTTAGCACCTGCGCCGTGCTGGTTGGTATTCCGGTAACTCTTGCAGAAATTGCTGTGCAGGCTGGTGCATGGGCACTTAGCTCGGCTGTTCACCATACTAATCAGGCACTAGTTGATGATGCACGGGCGCGTGGACTAAAAGTTATGGTATGGACAGCTGATAAGCCCGAAGAAATTGCCAAAGCCCGTGCGCTTAAGGTTGACGGGATAATCAGTAATTATCCTGACAGGTTATAATGCTGCTATCCGATTCAGAAGTAACGTGGGAATTTCTGCTAGCTGCCTATGCTAACGGCTATTTCCCGATGGCTGACAACAAAGATAGCCCGATACTTCAGTGGATGTATCCTGAGATACGCGGAATTTTACCTATAGAAAATTTTCATACTCCCAGAAGTCTTGCCAAGTTTATGAAAAAATCTCCTTTCACAATAAGCACTAATACCAACTTTCCTGAAGTAATACGCTCCTGCGCACAAACAACCAATGAGCGCAAAGAAACATGGATAAACGAACAAATCATCAAGCTTTACTGCGAATTATGGGAAAATGGTTATGCTCACAGCGTTGAATGTTGGAAAGGTTCGGAATTGGTTGGCGGATTATATGGCGTGGCGATAGGTGGAGCATTTTTTGGCGAGAGCATGTTTTCAAAAACCAGTAATGCCAGCAAAGTTGCTTTGGTGTATCTGGTAGAACTTCTGAAAAACGCCGGCTACACGCTGCTCGACGCGCAATTTACCAACGAGCATTTAAAACAATTCGGGATAATAGAAATACCGCGCAACAACTATTTAAAAAAATTAGCGCAGGCTATTTCTATTACACCAGAAAAATGTTTTAATTATCCTAGGCGACCTGAAGACTGCTAATAAACTTCTTGATTTCTTTATCCAGATTTGTTGCCTGCATCGAGAGAAGCTTGGAAGAATTCAAAACATCGTTAGTTGTGCTATCAGCAGTGTTTGTAGCTGATTTAACATCTACAATGTTATGAGATATAGAATTCATACCACTCGATGCCACTACCATGTTTCTTGAAATTTCATTGGTTACTGCGCTTTGCTCTTCAACAGCAGCAGCTATTGTTGAAGAATATTCGTTTACATTATTGACCACATGCTTGATTGAACCGATAATGCTGACCATTTCCTTAGCGATAGACTGAACATTGGCAATTTGTCTGGCTATATCATCAGTTGCTTTAGACGTTTGAGTCGCAAGATTTTTTACTTCCGAAGCAACTACAGCAAACCCTTTTCCAGCTTCACCAGCACGCGCCGACTCAATAGTCGCATTAAGTGCCAGAAGATTAATCTGTGAAGCAATATTGCCGATAAAATCACTCACATTACCAATTTCAGTAGCAGCACTTGCAAGAGTCCCGGCAAACTGTTCACCTTTCATAACTTCCTGCATTGCCTCGTTTGCTTCTCCAGAAGACTTACTAACCTGAACAGAAATTTCCCTTATTGAAGCAGATAATTCTTCAGCAGCAGACGCAACTGTTTGCACATTAGTGGAGGTTTCCGAGGCAATTGATGCCACATCTGACGCTTTACTATCGGCATCCCCAACTGTTTTTGCCATATCCTCAGAACTACTTTGTAATTCAACAGCAGCTTTAGAAACCTCATCAACCGCAGCAAAGGCAATTTTTTGGAAAGAATTGATCGCCATCTCTACTTTTTCTGAGCGTTTCTGTTTTGTAGCCTGCTCCATTAACTCATTTTCTGCCATATTATCCGCTAGGCGTTTATTTTCTAAAAACACCTGCATAGAACTAGCCATTTCACCAATTTCTGTTTTAGAAACCGGAGGAATTTCAACATTGGTATTTCCTGATGCCAATTCCTGCATTGCATTCGTAATGTTGCGCATTGGAAGTATGATAGACCTAATAATAACAATAGTAAGAAGCACTGAAAAAGCTGCGACCGCTAATATTACCACCAGCAATACGCCTAAATTATTATTAGCACTGACGACTGACTCCGCCACCTTCTCACCAATTTGTTGAGCATAATCTATATTGCTCTGTGTAGCAATTACCGCCTTTTCCTTTGCTTGCTGTGCATCAACCCCTTGCTTTTTGACAACTGCTTCTAACAATACATCTATGCTTGCAGAAATTTTCTTAGCATCGGACAGTAATGAGTTTCCCTTTACACGATTGCCTTCTACAAAAGCATCAACCGCTTTAAAGGCAGTATCACCAAAATTACCGATAACAGCTTCAATTTTTTTTGCTTCATCTGGAGCGAAAGAAGACAACTTCTTCAGAGATTCCATTAATTCTTTTTTTGTTGATTCCGCGTTACTTTCTGATTCATTCAACCAGCTCGCGGAAAGGTCTGTTATCCAATATCTAAACATATTAAAATTTTTCTGTGTCTCACGCACTGTTTCCAACTGGGAGTTGACCGTCTGCTGTTTATTGAGACTATCCTTTACTTCATTACCTTTGCTTTTAATATCATGTACGCCTTTTTGCGCATCTACCACAACATCGTATATCTTATAAGTTATATTGGAGCTGTAATAATTAGTTCCAGCCAAGGCTAGTAACAACAGCCCAGAAATGGCAATCAATTTAGCTTTAATGGTAAAACTATTCATAAAACCACCAACCTTATTATCAATACCACCGACCATATATAATCTCCTTAAGGTAAACTCACATTATCCATTGGCAAACTTGGCATCATATTAGGGCAAATAAATAAAGGATTAAGGGAGTATCAATTTTTCAACTAATACTCCCTTATTTTAGAACTTATATTTAGTATGATTTATTTAAATAGAGTTACGCTGATAGCACCACCCAAATCATCCAATTTAGCACCTTCTTTTTTACCGCCAGAAATATCAGTTTCACCTTTTGGTTCACCATGGCAGCTTAAGCAAGATTGTCCATAATACTCAGGCTGGATATATCTAAACGCGCTTTTGCCATCAGCAGTTGTGGTCTCAGAAAACGGCTTGCCTTTTTCATAACCAGCTTTTTTGAAAGTTTCCTCAATCGCTTTATTTTCCCAATCATCAGGACGATTTTTACGATTACGAACCAATTCTTTAGGAGCTGTAAGCTTGATAATCGCTTTACCAGCTAATTTTTCAGAAGCTTTTGTTGCCACCTGACCGGCGAAAACCGCAGGCAGGAACCCTTTAAAGCCTTTTCCTTTTTCATTGATCAACGGCTGAGCATCTTTCATCACTTCACTGATCGCATCCAAAATAGCCTTTTGATTTGGATCAGTATCAACGACATCCTTACCCGTTTTTTCTTTATATTTTTCTTTTGCCTTGGCAACTACAGCATCACCGGTTAACGCCTTATCTCCAAGTTCAGCATTGTTAATATGAGCTTGATTGTCAGAAATAACTGCACGGCCAGAAGAGAAAAGAATAGCCATTTCCTTTGCTTCGTCCTCATCACCAGCATAGGCAGAAAACCCAAGGAATCCCCCCATACAAACAGCTGCTGTATATAAATATATTTTTTTCATAGATAAACTCCATTCCAGTTGGTTAAATTAATATTTTATCTGTACTGTAGCAATCACCTTGGTTGTGTCTGTAAAAAGCTGGTCAGCATTGTAATCAGCAAACTTCAGGCCAAGAGTTAAACGCTCATAAAAGGTTTGCTGAATAGAAGCATTCCACTCTGTACCATAATCACTACTGGTATTTTCTGCCTGATAATCATGATAGGCAACCATAATTTCAGTACCTTTAATATAGCTTTCACCGAACGGAACTTTATATCCCAGTGAAACATATTTGTCTTCCAGACCATTTGCAGGAGTAGTCAAGAACTTATCCGCCCAGCCATTGAAAGCATGCAGTGTCGCAAGTGGTGTTTGGAATGAACTTGTCCCATTACCTTCCAGCACTTCATATCCAAGTTTTCCGGTCAAACCGTTCCAAGTAACTCCTGGCTCTATCAGGTAATAACTCTCATCATAATTGGCAGTGTTAGAACCATAATCTGATTGTCTGGCGAATTCACCGGCATATATCAGGCTTAGGTCACTATTTACCGCGTATTTACCGGTAAGACGTACACCATAAGTGTTAGACGAAGATGACGCAGCATCATTGAAATCAAGAGCATAATCGTACGCTGTTACTTTAAGCAACGGATCAACCTCATAAGACACGTTCACGATATGCGAATCGCTTTCATAAGCACCATTGGTCGCCGAAGGCCCTGTGATACGGTTAACTTTGCGAAGATAAGCGTAATAGATGTTAGCTTTATCAATAAACTGACTGGAGATACTAGCCGCATCGAAAGTCTGATCATTCTGCCTCCAGCCGACCGAGCCGACAAACCTCTGATTGTCAAGATTGATAACCTGACGACCTACAGTAATATTGGTTTTTGGCAATCCCTGAAAGCTGATATAAAATTGGTTAAGCAGCGTATCTTCCGGATCGGAAACAGTTGGAAACTGAGTTTTTCCATTAGTTGTACTGTTGTAATGATCGGCACCAAGAGCTTTAATATTCTCGCCTTCAACAGCAACCTGAAAGCCATTCCACAGACCAGTCTTATAACCTATTTTAGTACGTAGTACGGAAGCATATGCATCCTCAGCAAAACCATCTTGAGAAACATTTTCATAGCGATAACGAACATCAATCCAATGCTTGCCTTTCACCAGAGCATGACCAAGACTATCTGGAGGAAAACAGGAAAACGGATCAGAAGAAGCGGGAGCAGCAGGAGCACTTTCAGCGGGAGCAGGAGCTGCGGATTTTTCTTTAGATGAAGCTTTGGCTTTGGTTGCAGCAACAGCATCAGACGATGCTAAAACTGTAACAATCGGAACCATAACAAAGGCACTGGTAATAAGTAAAAACCTGCTATACAATCTCATATTTTCTCCTTGCTTTATCTTTTGGTTGAAAATGACATAAGCCTCACCAAGCCACAAACTCACCTCAGCCTATCACCTGACTGACAGATGTATCGCATCCAAAGATATTTTCTAGATTAATATATGTTAGATATTTAATAGCTTATGGATTGTATTTATTTACAAATTATAAAAATAATTTCGATTAATTAAACGTCTTTGCTTGCTATATCAGGGTCAATACACTCTAATCAAAATCAGAAAATTATAAAAAACGTGGCGACAAAAAAGTCACTGTTAAAAAAATAATACTATGTCCACTTATAATTTTACCCGCTCACCTTTTTTTCTTTCGCTATCAGATTTAAGCTGCCCACAAGCAGCAAAAATATCCTGGCCACGTGTTGCCCGAACTGGTGAAGAAAACCCCGCTGCATTTACAATATCAGCAAAAGCACGAATGCGGTTTCTGCTGGAACATTCATAAGGCGATCCTGGCCATGGGTTGAACGGTATGAGATTCACCTTAGCATGAATACCAGAAAGTAATTTCACTAACTCCCGCGCATCAGAATCAGAATCATTTACACCTTTCAGCATCACATACTCAAAAGTTATTCTTCGAGCATTATTAGCAGCTGGATATTCTCGGCAAGCTCGCAGTAATTCCTTAATAGGGTATTTTTTATTGATCGGCACTAATTCATCGCGGAGTTCATCACGCACGGCATGCAGCGAGATAGCCAGATTCACTCCCAGCTCATTCCCACAACGTTCAATCATCGGCACAACGCCAGAAGTTGAAAGGGTGATACGACGCTTGGAAATAGCGATGCCTTCCCCATCCATGATTATTTTCAGTGCTTTTGCCACATTATCATAATTGAATAACGGCTCGCCCATCCCCATCATAACTATATTGGTAAACAGGCAATCTTCCCGCCTCTTATCCCATTCGGAAAGACCGTCACGAGCTATAAGGACCTGCCCGATAATATCGGCAGGCGTCAGGTTACGCACCAGTGGCATAGTGCCGGTATGGCAGAAGGTGCAGGTAAGCGTGCATCCCACCTGCGAAGAAACACATAATGCTCCCCTATCTTTTTCAGGAATAAATACCATCTCAATCTTGTTTTTATCATCCATTTCCAGCAGCCATTTGCGCGTGCCGTCAACGGAAGTAAGGGCGCGGGAAATTTGGGGGCGAGTCAAAGAAAAATGCTCAGCAAGCAGGGCATGCTGTTTTTTAGCGATACTCGTCATCTGCGAAAAATCAGTAACGCCTTTTACATAAACCCAGTGCCAGATCTGCTTGGCACGAAAAGGTTCAATTCCCACTTCTTTGAGTTTTGCTGCCAGTTCCTCACGGGTAAGCCCGATAATTTCAGTTTTTTCTGTCACAAATATTCTTTCATTTTTATAAATTAGTCATGGAATTCAGACCTAAAATAAAAATCCAAGACCAGTGCAATTAGCCACATCAGCTGTTGCAGACGACAGATCATATTTAATAGGTGAAACACCCGAACTGGTACATGGCGCATTATCCGCCGGCACGCCAGTACTTGCTGGAAAAGTCCCCTTTTCCCTCACATTTCCTGTTGCCGGCATACCGTCATCCATATTGCTGTCAATTTGATATGCCTGATTCGCAGAATATATATCTGAAGTCCCGACCATAGGTATAATAAAGAGTGCGTTAGCTTTTGTGGTATTATTAAAAAGCAAATTTCCATTATTATGGTTTTCAGAAGCTAATATATGACCCTTAACAGGCATTTTGGGGCGTGGTAGATACAGATCATAACCAGCCTCCGTTGTCGGGACAGAGGTTGGTTGCCCGGCAGTCATTGCTAGGCAATTTGCCGCAGCAGCCCTGAGAAGATTTCCTGCTTTTCCGCCATAACTGCCTTTAACCAGATTAGCATCGGCAAGGTGCGACCAGAAGGCATATGCTTCATTAACTATATTAACGCCACCATCATTATTGCCAAATTCAAAAAATGAACATGTTTTTCCTGCCTGTGCTCCGGTAAAAGTAAATAACCCCAACTGAACAGATTGATTTGGCGGCATATCACCCGGCATATATCCATATTTAATTTTAAACGTATTGATTGCGGTAACCATTTCCTCAATCTGACTGATTTGTCCCCTGATTTCTGAAGACCGTATCAAATCCCTGCCCACCAGAATACCACCAACCAGTAGCCCGATAATTACCAATACTACAGAAAGTTCAATTAAAGTAAAACCAGCACTTTTTTTCATATGCCAGGAATTAATGATAGAATAAGTCATACACATTATAATTCATTGAATTAGTTATTGTTTGCAAACATTATCTTAGCCGTAGAGCATAGCATTTATTATCAAATTGTAACAGCAAATATATTTCTATTATAACCAGATTGTTTGATGCGGGCTGATTTTTTACCACACTTATAGGATAATTCAACAAAAGCAATTCGTTAATTAAAGCCATTGCGGTTTCTGAACTGGAAAAGGAAATCCCGCAGTTTATAAAAGGCGCGGCAGTTTTCGCCTGTTTTTTCAGGTAATATCTATTACTGTAAGATTAACTTTTCTGATCTTCTAAAAAAGACGGTACGTATTATGTCGAAACATTACGTCTCAAGGTTCACCCCCCCCCACACACATACATTCTGTTATGCGCTACAAACTGCCTAGGCTGATTGCAATTTTTTGCCTCGGTATTTCTCTTTCCGTAGCAGCAACCGCTAATGCCGCCGATTATTACATGTCGCCATCGGGCAGTGATTCCAACCCGGGAACTATTGCCGCGCCGTGGAAGTCGCTCGACAGGCTGCAAGAGGCGCAGAAGATCCTTAAACCCGGAGACACTGTTTATTTCCGGGGCGGTGATTATATGACGGGATATGCCTCAAACAGAGCTTATTACAGCTGGAGTGCTAAGGGTACGTCTTCTTCTCCTGTTACCTATAAAAACTATCAGGGTGAAACGCCGGTAATTGTTCTGGATCGCACTGCACCCCGAGAAAATACAGGCACGCTTATTTTTATAGGAAGTTACATCACCATTGAGGGTCTGAATTTCAGGCAGACGGAGGCATCACGAAGTCTTATCCAGAAGCCGGATGGCAGCATTGTAAGAAACAGTGGAATTGGTGCAACGGCTCTCGCAACATGGGGGGACGGAGTAAAAATCCGCAATTGTTCAATACAGGGATTTACGCTAGGCATTGGAGCCTTCGGAGGTAAAAACATATTGGTTGAGCGTTGCAAGGTTAGCGGCACGGTGTCCCATGGATTTTATATCGCTGCAGCAGGAGGTACATTCCGTTATAACGAACTGGATGGCAGTCGCGGCTATTATAACCAGCAGGGCATTCAGGTTCAGTACGAATCTGCCGTTGGAAATAAAATCTACGGCAACCTGATCAAAAACGGGAGGGCTTCCGGCGTTGTTTTATCCGGCAGTGTTTCCTACAACGAGGTTTTTAATAACGTCTTTATCAATGCTGGTTCCATGCCGGGTAGTTTTGGATATGCCCTAAGTTTCTGGTGTGAGAAAGACCATGAGGAAAGCGGTGGTGTTAGACCGTTCGCCACAGCGAGACCAGGCAACAAGTTCTATAACAATACCATAATTGGTAAGAGCAATTCTGGTGTGATCAATACTAGTCTTGGTACTCCCGATGGTGGTGAGTACTGCCAGAAAATGAATGGCGGGAGATCAATAGCTGAGAATATAGCAATATATAATAATATTTTTTATCCAAGCTCGCCTCCTGCTACGACACTAAAGAACATATCTACCATGAAAAATAATATTTTTTACAACATCAAAGGTTCCGTTCCTTCCGGTAATACACTGGTTAATCCGATGTTGAAAAATCCAAATGGCAACACCTCGGAAGATGCGATGTTGTTAGAAGGCTCACCTGCCATTGATAAGGCTCCTAACGGTGCGCCTGCGCTTGATTACCGGAGCGGCACACGGCCAGTTGTGGCATATGCTGACATCGGCGCGTTTGAATCCGGTGCGCCTCCTGGTCCCGGCGGCGGTCCGCTGGGCAGCGACATCGGCAGTTTCCCTACATCCGTTCCCGCCCCTGTTTTATTAGGTCCTAACGGTGAGGTTTGCCCTAGCGGGTTTTGAGAAATACCTGGGCTTATACTGCTATAGCCGATAGCCGCCCTCAAAGGCTTTTATCATTTCAACATCAAAATTATCGCGGATTTTCTTACGCAGGCGGTATATATGCGTTTCCAGCGTATGGGTATCCAGTGCCGAATCAAATCCCCATACCTCCTTAAGCAAAACCTCGCGGGCAATTCCTAAATCCCCGGACTGGGCAATCATCTGCAACAGATGGCTTTCTTTATCAGTTAAATCGACTGCAATTCCGCTAGAATTATTAGAAATGACTTTATTTTGCAATGAAAGCTGCAAATCAGCACCAATTTCCATAGTATCATTGCCAGTAGAATTTTCTAATACTGACTGAATATCATAAAACACTCCCTGGATACGTACTGGCAGATTCACCTTAATAACAGGAAATTGGCAGTTCACATTAAGAGTTCTATCCGTAACCAACACTGTTACATCACTGTCAGGAATTTCAGGCTCTGAGGTTACTGCCTGACAAATTACTCCTAACTCCCGCGTGACAAGGGCTGAGAATGACTCTATAAAGTCGCGATTATCACTTAATAAAAGTATGGTTTTAGGTTTTGTTAATGCGTTATTCATAGGCAAAAATATAAATGATTGATAAGGTCAAAGATAGCAAAAATGCTGTGGATGCTCTGTCTGAGGCTATAAAGCTTCTGCGCAGCCAGAATGGGCTGGTCATCAAGCAGAAAAACGGCAAAGAAATTGCTATATATCCCGCTGAATTTCTTGATGAATCTGCACAATCAAAATACAAACTGACAAGATCCGCTACTTTGCTTACGCTTGCTAAACGCGCTGGGCTATTGCCGGCTTTACTGGTTATTCCCACCACCAAAGCAACCGCTGGCTGGAAAGTTTTTTCGGAAAAAGAACTGGAGTTTGCTCTTAAACAAACCGGCGGAAAATTATTTGAAACCGCGCGGGCAAAACTTCCCATAAACGAGGCGGAAGATTCAATAATTGTAAGCTTCCGTGAGCAGAATGAAGAGCTGGTACATCTAGCACTTATTATCGGCAAGCCTGAGAACAACCAATTACCGCTGGTACGTGCGCATTCTTCCTGCGTAACCGGTGATTTATTAGGCAGCCTGCGTTGCGATTGTGGCGATCAATTAAAGCTTGCCCTTGCTGCCATAAAAAAAGAGGGGTATGGCGTTCTGCTCTATCTCAATCAGGAGGGACGCGGAATTGGCATCACCAATAAACTCAAAGCCTATAAGCTACAGGAACAGGGCATGGATACCTATACCGCCAATCACGCGCTTGGCTTTGAAAGTGACGAACGCGATTTTACCACTGCCGCCTCTATATTAAAAGCCCTGAAGATTTCCAAAATAAATTTATTATCCAATAACCCGTATAAAGTTTCAGAGCTTAAGAAAAATGGGATAACCGTCACTAAACGCATCCCACTTATTGCAGAAGCCAATAAACACAACCGCGCCTATATAAAAGCCAAAGCAAAAAAAGCCGGGCATATTATAGCTGATTAAGCATGTAATTGCTTAATCAAGCTATGAAAATCGCAAGCCGAAAGCGCGATTTTTCGCGCCGTAGGCAGCGTCAAAATGATGCAATCATTTTGTCAGTTAACTATATCGGGGATAATATTGGAGAAAACGAGTAAGTTTTTTTTATTCTTTTTTATCCAGAATATTCAGCAACTCTTTGGATGTTGCCTCACTTTTGGCATTGTTTAGTATTTCCCAAGCGCAGGAATCTTTTTTCCAAGTATTGACATTGGTATCAAGATTTACTTCTTTCCATTTCGGGTGTCCGCTTTCCTTAAGTGCCGGTATTCCAGCACGCAGAGCATCAGCAAATTTGCCTATCTGTTCGCAACGCTTGGTGTTGTCACCACCTTGCGAGAAATCACGGCTAATCAGAATTGCCTGCACTGATATGGTAGGAACTGGTTCTTTGATAAACTTATAATCAGCCGAGGTCAGCTCCGCCGGTTTGTACTCTTCCAGCATTTTTGCACCATTCATAGGAAGAAAATGAACTCTTTCCAACATGGGTGCATATTTCTGATTTTCAGGAAGAGTTAGATCTTCCAGATTTTTAAATAACCTTACTGGTTTACCGCCAACAAAAATAGCTGCGTCAGCTTCACCTTTCAACACGGCAACAACGCCTTGTGCCGAAGGAATTTTAAGGCTTTCAGCGGGTGCTATATTCATCATCGAAAACAGGTTTATAGAGGTGAGCATATTGCCACTACCTTCTTCGCCTATAGCAACTTTTTTGCCTTGTAATTCTTTGAAATCTTTTATTTCTTTACGAGCAAGAACATGTATTTCTTCATTATAAAAAGGGAAAATAAGACGAAGGTTGCTTGCCATTTTCATCGAATCCGGATTTTTAGAACGCCCTAAGAACCCGAGAACATCCGATTGCACTATACCTAATATGACGTTCTCATCACTATTAATGACTTTGATGTTATCAATCGATCCCTCCGATGACTTTACTGCCATGTCCATCCCTGATTTTTTAGCAGCTTCAAAAAGGTCTCTGCCGAATATAAAATATGTACCTGTTTTTAAACCAGTAACCACGGTAACAGGTGGAGGCATATCTCCTGAATTCTGACGAGACGCGCTTGCAGCCTGAACAAAAGAAGAGGAAAAAAATATTGCGCCAGCGACGATGGCATAAAGCATAAAATAATAATAATGCTTCTGGAAAATTACTTTCATAAAAACTCATTGTATCAGTTGTTTGTCTGTTATTTTATCAGACATACTTACTAGCACAAAAAGTTAACGCCTGTCAAATAAATTTTTAATTTGTATTAATATTTACTCAGTATGGAAAGCAGCTCACTTTCGGTTGTAGCACCGCTAGTACTATAGACTTTATCCGGAATCGTCTTCTCAAATTCTGAGGCGATCCTTATTACATTGCCAACAACAAACCCATCACTATCACGAAAATACAAGGTCGATTCACTGGCTCTTACCGGTTCCATAGAAGAATTTACCAGTTCCAGCAAGTATTTATCATCTGCAGGCGGAGAAGTCGTCACAAGCAATTCGCTAACATACTGATAAACAACGAACAAAATCGCAAGAAGTGCCGCCACCCCTAGCGATGCTTTTACAATTTTATCGTCTAATATATTTATATAGTTAAAACTGACACGCGCAGGAGGGAGTGGAAGACGATTAATCTTCGGTCTCGATACAAACTCTTGCATAATAGCTTCACTATTCATAATAAGCGAAGTATACATAAAATTTATCTTAAATACAATGCAACTATAACACATACTCTTGTAGAAGCGATATAACTCTTTATGAGCCTTGATTCCAACATACTTAGACAACTGCTTAAAACAGCCCATTCATGCGGAGCAGATGGAGCTGATGCCATAATGCTTGAGACCACTAATCTCAGCATTTCCAGGCGCATGAACAAGCCTGAAGGCATAGAGCGTTCAGAAAATTCAGCGATAGGTCTTAGAGTGTTTGTTGGTAAAAGCAATGGTGAAATCGGTCAAGCCAATGTATCTTCAACAGATTTTGAGAAAAACTCACTACTGGAATTGGCGCAGCGCGCAGTTGCTATGGCAAAAATTGCCCCAGCCGATATGGACAGCACCTTGCCACCTGCTTCCCTACACCCTGAAAATAGCAAAAACCTGGATTTAGTCGATCCTATTGAACCATCTTCTGACTGGCTACTTGAACAGTGTGCTATAGCTGAAGATACGGCGCTAAGTGTTGTCGGAATAACTAATTCTGAAGGAGCGGATGCCAGCTACAGCAAATCACGTATAACCCTTGCAATATCAGGGTATAATGGGACAGAATTCATAGGTGACTACGAAGGAAGCCATTTTTCCATATCGGTTTCAGTGCTGGCGGGCAGCGGTACAACAATGGAACGTGATTATGATTTTACAAGCTCTCGTCATAGGAGCGATTTAGGTAGTGCCAAAGACATTGGCATTAATGCCGCAAACCGCGCCATCAAGCGCTTAAATCCACGCAAAGTTTCTTCATGCCAAGTGCCAGTGGTTTTTGATCCGCGTGTCAGCAAATCACTCCTTTCTATCCTGACCGGCTCTATTTCCGGAGTGGCAATTGCGCGTGGAGCATCTTTTCTTAAAGATTCTCTGAACGCACGAATATTTACAGGTGGCGTCCGGATAATTGACGACCCGCATCTCCTACGTGGTTTTTCTTCCCGACCATTCGATATGGAGGGTGTAGCCAATAAAAAAACTGCCTTGGTAGAAGATGGTGTTCTGCAAACTTGGTTGCTGGATATTCGTACAGCCAATAAGCTTAAAATGCAGACTACAGGGCATGCATCACGCGGCATATCTTCTCCACCCTCTCCGTCTTCAACTAATTTTTATATGGAAGCTGGCAAACTTTCCCCTGTTGAACTTATCTCCGATATAAAAAGCGGTCTTTATCTTACCGAAACTTTCGGCATGGGGATTAATACCATAACTGGTGATTACAGCCAAGGTGCGGCAGGATTCTGGATAGAAAACGGGGAAATTGCTTATCCTGTTTCGGAAATAACCATTGCTGGCAACCTTAAAGACATGTTCCTCGGGATCACCCCCGCCAATGACCTAACCTTCCGCTATTCCACCAACGCCCCTACCCTGCGCGTGGAAAATATGACGATTGCTGGGGTTTAATGATGAATGATTTTGATACTTGCTGTAATGGTTTAACATCTATATCTTAGCGAATTATGACCACTAACACCTTACCTGAACATAGAAATTTTGAGAATGCCCCTATTAAGGAGGCAATAGTTGATATTTCATTTCCAGAAATACCAGAAGATAAATTGCCAATAATAGAATCTTTAGAATCTGATTTTAAGGATGAATTTCCTAATAAAAAGACCATGCGGAGAATTTATCAAACTTTAGGGTTTAAAGAAGGACAGCCGAGCAATAGTTCCAGTGAATTTTCTACCGCTGGCTATCAATTTTGGGCGCAGGATGAAGTTGAAGACTTGGTAACATGTAGGCGCGATGGTTTCTCCTACAATAAATTGAAACCTTATAGCGAATGGAGCAAGCTTTTAGAAAAAGCACTTATCGGGTGGGAAAAATACAAAGCGAAGATTCAGCCAACTGTTTTGAACAAACTATCTGTTCGCAATATAAATTTAATAGAAATTCCACAGACTCGCTTTGAATTAGAAGATTATTTCGCAACTTCTCCAAATCTTCCTCCAGCCATAAATCGTGATATGGAAGATTTTTTAATGCGTTTTATAATTGATTTTTCAGAAAAAAATGCCAAATGTCTGGTGACTATGGCATCCCAACCGCCAACCACGGAAGGATATGCCCTGATATTATTGGATATTGAGGCATTTTGTTACGTCAATACATTACCAAATGATGAACAAATTAGTGAAATTTTAACTAGTTTAAATCACATTAAGGATATAGTTTTTTTCAAAAGCCTTAAAGAAAAAACATTGGAGCTTTTTGTATGAGTTATCTTTCATCGCAAGTCGCATCGCCATTAGTATATGCTGGTCTATTGGCAACCATGACTTACCAAGGAATCACCCAAGGATATGATAATGTTAGCATTAAACCACCTTCATTTCAAACCTCCTCAAATTCAATTTTTTTAAATCCTCTAAATGTTTTGGAAAATACAATAATTGATTATTTTGAAACAAAATCAGAGCATGGGTGGGATGGCTATGATGCGATCCCAGTTACAGAAACATCAAAAAAAATTGCATTGCAAATAATATCAAATTTACCGAGAAACATACAAAACCCTGATATAATCCCAAGCGCAGGTGGAGGATATAGTATTGAATGGTTTGCTGAACAAAAGATTCTATCGATAGAAATAGAAGATTTAGAAATGTCTTGGTCTTTCGTTGACGCAATTAACAAAAGAAAACAAAGTGGATATGAAAAAACTTTTAGCGGTAAATTTCCTAATTCTATTTCAGAATTATTGATTAAAGAGTTTGCAGCCTAATGGAGAAAACTTGTCCACACCCACGTTTTTATGTGGACTCTGGAGAAAAATTAACACGTTTTGTTTATGAAGAATCTCACATTAAAAAACGTGTTACACAACATGTTTTCAAACAAGGCGAGGACAACACACTTTCTGTTTATCGTACGAACGATATATCACCCAAAAATATATGGGATATATGCGTTAAGTATGTTGATGGAGAAAGGTCAGATGGTAAAAAATCATACGGAAGAGCTGAATTATCTGCCAAATCATTTACGGATAATTATCTTTTATTTGAACCAAATGGTAAACCGCATACTCGGCATACAAATATTTTGGGCTGGAACGCAAATAAACCAGATGATTTGGAACGCCGTAACATATTGGCTTTAGCCTCTATCGGCTATACCAGACCAAACTAAATTATGACCATCATAAACAGTAAGCAACATACAGGCAAAGAAATAATCAGGCGGTTGCTGCACGAGCATATCGCACCTTATAAGAAAAAGCTGTTCTTAGCGATGTTCTGCATGGTGATTGTGGCAAGCTGCACCGCGCTGAATGCGTGGATGATTAAGCCAGTTATGGATCAGATTTTTATCGAAAAGAATCGCAATGTTTTAATCCCAATTTCACTAGCAGTATTTTTTATCACATTTATTGGGGCGGTGGCAAATTATGTTAATATTCTTTCTATGCGTTTTATCGGGCAGCGGATAATTGCTGATATGCAGGTTAGCTTATTTAAGCATCTTATGAAAAGCGACATTGGACTTTTCCATGCCCAATCATCAGGGCGGTTAATCTCCCGCTTTACCAATGATATAAATTTATTGCGTAATGCTTTTTCTAACGTACTTACCGCCATAATCAAAGAATTACTAAGTATGGTGTTTTTACTTAGTATAATGATTTATCAGAATCCAATACTCGCTGGACTTGCCTTATTTGCCTTTCCTACGGCCATTTATCCAGTTATTCGACTTGGTAAAAAAATGCGTCGCCTATCCGATAAAACCCAAAATGAATTGGGCGATTTCACCACCACTCTTGACGAAATTTTTGGCGGAGTACGCACCGTAAAATCCTATAACCGCGAAGAATTTGAAATTGGGCGGGCAAGTGGAATTATCGAATCACTTTTCCGCCTATATTATAAATCCTCACGCACACAAGCTGCTGCCACTCCTATGATAGAGATTTTAAGCGGAATTTCTATGGCATTAGTTATATTTTATGGCGGATTACAAGTTATGGATGGGGAAATAACTACAGGTGCATTTTCTTCTTTCATAGCTTCCTTCCTGATGGCTTATAAACCTGTGCGCGCCATGTCGGGACTCAATGGCGTTTTGCAGGAAGGCATAGCTGCTGCCAGCCGCCTGTTCAATGTACTGGATACACCGCCGAAAATTATTGATGCGCCGAACGCCACGCCGCTTATTGTGGGTAAAGGTAGTATAAGTTTTAACAATGTGGGCTTTAATTACACACCCGAAATAATCGGAATTAATGGTGTAACTCTGGCTATTCCAGCAGGAAAAACTGCAGCTCTGGTCGGGCTTTCAGGTGGTGGTAAATCAACACTGATGAATTTGCTGATGCGTTTTTATGATGCTGAATCGGGAAGTATTTCTATTGATGGGCAGGATATTAGAAATGTGACTATGCACAGCCTGCGTGCCAGCATGGCGTTTGTCCCACAGGAATCAATGCTCTTTGATGATACTGTTAAAGCCAATATCGCTTATGGACGCGAGGGTGCGAGTGACGAAGAAATCTTTGCTGCTGCGCGTAACGCTTCGGCTGATGATTTTATCCGCGCTATGCCAAATGGCTATGACACAATGATCGGCGCGCACGGTGTCCGCTTGTCAGGCGGTCAACGCCAGCGTATTGCCATAGCCCGTGCCATGCTAAAAAATGCACCTATTTTACTTCTCGATGAAGCCACCAGCTCGCTGGATAATGAATCTGAACGTAATATCCAGCAAGCCCTGCAAACTCTTATGCAAGGGCGCACCACACTGGTTATCGCCCACCGCCTTAGCACCATAGTGGGGGCGGATATAATTTATGTTATAGAAAGCGGGCAAATAATCGAAAGCGGCAGCCACACGAACCTGCTTGAACAGCGCGGTAAATATTACCAGCTTTATGCCGATGGTTTTGAGAAGTAGTTTAAATGCTTCTACCAGAAGTGGTGGATTGATTAATATTAAATTCAGACACAGCCTTAGCAGATACCACATCCATCATTATCTTATCAAAATCGCCTGCTTTAAGCTTAAGACACTTACCAAAATCAAACTCTATTTCTTCCTGCCCGAAAAGCAGATCAGTATTCGACGGCTTAATGTAAGATCTAGTAAGATCATTATCAATATTACCAAGAGCTCTTCTGACTTTTTCAGTTGCAGACTTAGCATCTTTACCAATAAGCTTAAAAGAGAACACTTCCCTACAATTTATCACCATTTGACCTTAATCCATTAATTAGGCAAATTTGAGAATCTATGCCGCTAATATCTAAATTATCGCCAACGATTATTCTAATTACTGCGCCAATCTTCTCTGCTATTGGTAATGCCTTCAATAATTTTTCTTCCTCAAGATCCCTAAAACTTGCCATAACAACCTCTAATAAATTTTTTAGGTGGACATCTTAACATGAGATTGCTTATTACTTAAATGAAGATTTAATGACATCTTCTATCAGATTGTAAATAAATGATAAATTAACCCAACAGCTTTTCTTTCCAATATTTTCTGTTGACATCCGCCCCCTCTTCGCCTATTATGACTCCATATCCGCTTATTGCGTGCAGTAAGCTCAGGGGCATCCGTCAGGATGCCCTTGCTTTTTCTAGGCAGCGCACTAGACTCTCCCAACAGAAAATAATGAAGCCAATTACTGGAAAGAATACGTATGAAGAGGATTTATGTCTATGTTGACGGCTTCAATCTCTATTACGGCTCGCTTAAAGAAACCCCTTACAGATGGCTCAATCTGAAAACCCTTTTCCAATCAATGCTAAATGCCGATGGTCGTATTGAGAAAATCAAATATTACAGCGCGCATGTATCCGATAAAATCAGCGAAGGCGCATCCGCGCGGCAACATGCCTATATAAACGCCATAAAAACCATACCGGAAGTGGAAATTCACTGGGGAAGTTTTATCGCTTCCGAGAAATACCGCCCGAAAGTTCCGGTTGTTGTTCCCAAAAAATACATAAAAGTGGTGCTAACCGAAGAAAAAGGCTCGGATGTTAATCTTGCCAGCCACCTTATCAATGACGGCTGGAAAAACTTGTATGATGTTGCGGTGGTAGTTTCCAGCGACAGTGATCTGGTCGAACCTATCCGTATTGTTAAGGAAGAACTGAAGAAAACCATTGGCATTATCTGCCCGCATGATAATCTGGCGGAAAAGCTGAAATCCATACCACCATCATTTACAAAACATATTTCTTCCACTGCCCTCAGAAAATCGCAATTTCCTGACATGTTGCCAAAAACCAATATAAAAAAGCCTGATTCCTGGTAAACATGTCCCTTTCCAAAAAAATTCTCAAACACCCACGCACACAAGCAATACTCAGCCATCTGCTGGCGGGATATATTCGCGTGGTGATGATAACCAACCGCAAAGAATTTCATATCCATCCCGATACTGAGATTTTTATGCGCGGTGAGAAAAATGCAATTTTTGCTTTCTGGCACGGGCGTATGATGCTACTTCCCGCCATCAACCCTCCCCGCAAAATGCACGTTCTGATTTCTGAACATCGCGACGGCAAATTAATCTCGCAGGTCATCCATCATTTCGGGCAGGACACAGTGGTTGGTTCATCCAGCAAAGGCGGCACAGAAGCGGTGAGAAATATCGTCCGTTTGCTTAAAAAGGGCGATAATATCAGCATCACGCCTGATGGCCCACGCGGACCAAATCAAATAGCGGAAGCCGGAATAGTTACTATCGCCAGACTCTCAGGAAAGCCGGTTATTCCTGTAACTTTTTCTGCCACGAAACATAAAAGGCTGAAAAGCTGGGACAGGTTCATGATAGCCAAGCCGTTTGGACGAATAGTATTTTGTATAGGCGCACCAATTATGATAGAACAGGCAGATGAGGCAGCAAGAATTGCTGTCGAAACTTCTATGAATAATCTGGTGGAACAGGCTGATGCGTTATAATATCTATAAAATAGTTACCTCTGCCCTCTCTCCACTCATCACTATCTGGCTACGCATCCGCCAATTGCAAGGCAAAGAAAGTCGTGAGAGATTTAATGAGCGTTTTGGCTTTTCAAAAATAACCCGCCCTAAAGGAACTTTGTTATGGCTACATGCCGCAAGTGTAGGCGAGGCTAACTCAGTATTATTCCTGATTGAGCAGATAAAATCGCGTTTTCCTGAGGTGAATATCCTGCTTACTACCGGCACGCTTACTTCAGCAAAACTCATAGAAAAACGCAAGCCACAGAATGTTATTCATCAATTTGTACCTGTTGACACTTCAGAAGCAACGAACCGCTTTTTACGCCATTGGCGACCTGACATAGGTCTTTGGGTGGAATCAGAACTCTGGCCAAATCTGGTGATTAACGCTAAAGCGCGTGGTTGCCTGATGTTTATAATCAACGGACGTATGTCGGTAAAATCTTATAATTCATGGCAGAAATTTGCTCTTATCATGATCTACCAGATGCTTAATTGTTTTGATATGGTATTCGCCCAAAGCGAAAGTGACGGACAACGTTTCCGGGCACTGGGGGCAAGAGAAGTGCGCTGCGTTGGAAATTTAAAATATGATGCTGCTGCCCTGCCCTGTGATGAATCAGATTTATTTGCCCTGCAACAAGCAATAGGGATACGCCAGACATGGCTCGCTGCCAGCACCCACCATAATGAAGAAGAACAGATAATAAAAGCCCACAATCAACTTGCAGCAAAACATCCGGATTTACTAACTATAATAGCACCAAGGCATCCGCAGCGCGGGGAAGAAATTGCAAATCTGGCTTCTAAAAGCGGTAGAATTGCCTTGCGTTCGCGTAACGATAAAATCACCAGTGAAACTAAGTTTTATATTGCTGATACACTCGGCGAACTTGGTTTATTTTATAGACTATCAGAAATTGTATTTATGGGTGGTTCCCTAATTCCACATGGCGGGCAGAACCCGCTGGAACCAGCAAGGCTGCGCTGCTCTATAATCACTGGTCCACATACCGAAAATTTTTCTGCCGTATATAAAGAGATGGAAAACCTATCTATCTGCATCCGTGTAAAAAATGCGCTTGAGATTGCTGATAAAGTCAATAACCTAATGCAAGATTCCGATGAACTAACAAAAATGCAGGCACAAACCAGAGAATGGCTCAGAGGAAAAAGCGGAGCAGCAAACAAAATAATTGATATTATAGCTCCTATTTTCGCGCCTGTGAAAAAACTATAATGTTCATACTAAAAATCGTATGCCAATAAAACTTCCTCCATATACAGGTATGATACTGCGTTGTGACTTTTCAGGATTAAAACCGCCAGAGATGGTAAAAATTCGTCCAGTTTTAGTTATTTCTCCACGCCCAGAAAGATTGAGTAAAAAAACTTGTATAGTAGTTGCTCTCAGCACTACAACTCCAGATCCAATAGAAAAATATCATCTTAGAATTGAACTCCCCAACAAATTACCAGATAACCTATCTCGTGAATGCTAGATAAAAGGAGATATGATTTATAGCCTTTCTTTTGAGAGGATGGATTTGTATCGTTATGCTAGAGAGAGACCTCTGCATAATGCGTCATTGCGAGTGAAACGAAGCAATCCATCTTTCTATGATGCTTAATTTTACTGGATTGCCACGTCGGCTTCGCCTCCTCGCAATGACGAAAAACGCATTATGCAGAGGTCTTAGAGATCATGAAGGAAAACGGAAATATTATTATGATAGGGTTTCAGCAGATATTATTCAAAAAGCAAGAAAAGCAGTCGCTTACGCAATTGGCGTTCCGTATATGGAATAAACTTGACTTTCATATCAAAAAAATGGATAATCAACAGGTTAGCTTCGCACTTCTTCGGAAGCGTGTTAAGCCTCAAGACCTTTTAAATTATTTATAATTTAAAAGGCTGCCACGCTGATTGTTGATAACAAAACTAGTGCGTGGCATAGCGGATAACAAAAAGCTCGATGAAAACCATCGGGCTTTTTTGTTGCTAAATTCTTGTATTTTTTCTCTATTGTTATTACTGTAGATTAAATTTAATAAAAGCGTGGAAATTACCAAACTATGAAAGCACCTCGTTTCTGGCAATCTAAAAATATAATTTCTACTCTGCTATTGCCGTTTTCGTGGATTTATCTTTGTGCAAGCAGAATTTGCTACAATTGCATTACTCCTGTAACCCTTCCCATACCAGTTATCTGCGTGGGAAATTTAACCGTGGGCGGGGCGGGGAAAACGCCAGTAGCTCTGCATATTGGCGAATTACTCAAAAAGAAAAATATCAAGGCATTTTTTGTGAGCCGTGGCTATGGCGGCAACCAGAAATCTGCGGTGCGCGTTAACGCAGAATTACATAGCGCGCTGCAGGTGGGTGACGAACCATTGTTACTCGCCCAGATCCTTCCTACCATCGTTGGAAAAAATCGGGTGGAAGCTGCCAATCTTGCTATCGCGCAGGGCGCGGAAATAATTGTTATGGATGATGGATTTCAAAACCCAACACTCACTAAAAATCTTTCATTAATCGTGGTTGATAGAAGGCTCAGTTTTGGCAATGAAAGATTGCTGCCCGCAGGACCACTTCGCGAAAAAGTGGCAAATGGGCTTAAGCGCGCGGGGGCAATTGTGATTATTAACCCAGCTAATTTCATGCCTACTTCACTGCCTAACATCCCCTTCTTGCTCGCCCGCTCACAACCAAGGCCTTCTATGCTTGCGCTTAACGGCAAAAAAATCATAGCCTTTTGCGGCATCGCAATTCCCCATAAATTTTATTATATGCTAAAAAATGCTGGCGCAGAAATAGTTGAAAAAATATCATTTGCCGACCATTATTATTACAAAGCAAAAGACCTGCAATTACTGCATCAGAAAGCCAAAGAACATGGCGCGGCACTAGTTACCACCAGCAAAGATTTTGCGCGAATGGGGAAAGAATTTAAAGATGAAATCAGGGATATCCAAATTGCCGAAATGGGGCTGGTATTTGAAAATCAAGACAAACTGGAATCACTAATTGAAGAAGCGATAAATGCTAAAAAAAGCTAAACATTCTATCGAAGCGATAGTTCTATATCTGCTATTCACCGCCCTGCGCCAATTTTCACTGGACAGCGCGTCAGTCATCGGAGGGCTGATGGCAAGGTCGGTTGGACCATATCTTTCTGCTCATAAAACCGCCCGAGAAAACCTAAAAAATATCTTTCCTAAGCTTTCCAGAAACGAAATAAACCAGCTTCTGGATAAAATGTGGGATAATCTAGGGCGCGTAGCTGCTGAACTCGCTCATTTACAGGGTGATTACATTATAAAACGGATTAAAATCACTGGCGCGGAAAATTTACCCGCGCAAGGCAAGCCAGCTTTTTTATTCTCAGGGCATGTTGGCAATTGGGAGTTACTCGCTCCGGTTGCGGGGCTTCATAACCGCCCGATAACCGCAGTGTACCGCGAAGCAAATAACCCGCTGGTCGATGATATGATCGCTAAAATCCGTGCCACACGCTGTTTTAATATGATTCCCAAAGGCAGGCAGGGCGCAGTTAAAATTGTGCGCGCCATTAAAAATAACGAGGCTATCGCCATGCTGGTTGACCAGAAAATGAATGATGGTATTTCAGTGCCGTTTTTTGGGCGTGATGCCATGACCGCCCCTGCCATTGCCGAGCTGGCACTGCGTTATGACGCACCTATTATTCCCGCCCGCGTCATCCGCACCAAAGGCGCAAATTTTGAAACCATAATATACAAACCACTAGAATATAAAAAAACAGGCGATAAAGATAAAGACGCATATAATATCATGCTGGCTATAAACCAAATGCTGGAAGGCTGGATTCGCGAACACCCCGAACAATGGTTCTGGGTGCATAAACGCTGGCCTAAGGCTTAACGACCAATTCTCCATCAGCAAAAATAACTGTCAGTGATTCATTGGTTTTTGCTTCTTTTGCTGTGGTTACGAGTTTATCATTTTTTCCTTTAACTAGTGCAAAGCCACGCGCTAGTATTTTCTTGTAATTTACGCTCTCCATCAGACTAACAAGATTCGTTAGTTTCTCCCTGCGTGCATCAATTATTCGCAGTGATGCGGTATTTATTCTTGCCTGCAATTCCAATAATTTTTCACCAGTCTTGTTAATTTCGTTTTTAAGAGCTTGTGGGCGCAGATGTGTGGCAAGCATTGCCAGTTGTTGTTCTTTGCGAGTGAGTAAGGCTGGTAGGGCAGCAATTAGTCTTTCCTGCCAGTCATCCAATCGCTGGGTTGCTGTTTGCAATAATTGTACAGGTCTTGGCAGTCCGCGTGCCAGCCCCTGCAATTGTTCACCGCGCTGCGTAAGCAAGCGGGAAAGCGCACCATCATGGCGTAGTGAGAGCTGCCCCACAGCAAGGCGCAGTTCATCACGCACTGGCACAGCCATTTCAGCAGCGGCAGTTGGTGTTGGTGCGCGCATATCCGAGGCATAATCAATAAGCGTGGTATCAGTTTCATGTCCGACGGCAGAGATTAAAGGAATTTTTGAGTTTGCCGCCGCCCGCACCACAATTTCTTCATTAAACGCCCAAAGGTCTTCTATTGAGCCACCGCCACGAGCAACAATGAGTAAGTCAGGGGTCGGGATTCGGGATTCAGGATTCAAGGAATTAAAGAAATCTATAGCACTTGCGATTTGTTCAGCCGCGCCCTCACCCTGCACTGCCACTGGATAAACCAGAACATGTACTGGAAAACGCTCGGAAATTCGGTGGAGAATATCGCGGATTACAGCGCCAGTCGGTGAAGTAATCACCCCAATCACCTGCGGCAAAAACGGCAGTTTTTTCTTGCGCTCCTGCGCAAACAACCCCTCTTTTTCCAGCTCAACGCGGCGTTTTTCGAGCAGTGCCATAAGCGCGCCCGCACCTGCTGGCTGCATCGAATCCACCACAATTTGATAAGATGATTTTCCAGGATAGGTGGTAAGCTTTCCTGTTGCCACCACTTCCAACCCATCTTCTGGCTTAAAAGCAAATTTGCCAACTGTACCTTTCCAGCAAACAGCGTCTATTACAGCAGAATCATCCTTCAGGCGAAAATAAACATGCCCTGAACTCGCTATTTTCCAACCTGAAATCTCACCGCGCAGCGAAACCCGCCCAAACCTGTCCTCCACCATCCGCTTGATGGACTGCGCCACCTCGCTTACGGAATAGATTATTTGATTATGATTGAAATCCGGCTGATTTTCTGGCATCTACTTAAGCTTCACCTCTATATTGAGCAATCTCACGCTGAAAAATTGCTGCTCCTTCATTTATTATGTTTGGTACATCCTGAGTCTGTCGCAAAACGGCAGCGATATGAATATTATTGTTCATCGGAACATAGATAACATAATGTTCACGAATTGGGTATATTGATAATCCACTTTCGCCTGTTAATTCTGGGCGTATTGGAAAGGATTTATAGTTATCTGCGATATATTGAAGAGCTTTGTCTATGTCCTGAAAATATTTTTTCGTTACAGCACGACCAAACTTAGCAAGTGACCATTTCTTATGATCACGCAACTGGTTAATTGCGGTTGGTGAGAGAAAATAGCTACAGCTACGTGACAAATTACTATTCCTCGTTAAAAACATCCATAGCAGTTTTCTTTACCGATTTTCCTTGCCGTATTTCCTGCAAACCATGCACAATACTGGAAGTGGTTCGCTGGGCACGATCTTTACGAATAAGGTCACGTACAAACTCACTAGGAGTTGCATAAACATCATTATCGCTGGCACGTTCGTCCACATAACGGCGTAATTCAGTAGTCAGCTGAATATTCAGGCTATTACTCATTATCGGCACCCTTTCTGCTTTTATAACTGTGCTATTCTAACATAAATTGCCATTAAACGTCAATAATTGCCATAAATCTACATCTTCATTTACGGATAGATTATTTGATTATGATTGAAATCCGGCTGATTTTCTAGCATATGAGTAGCAATAACATAATTTATGAGGGATTCAATGAATAAGGTTCTGGTAATTGGTGGTGGTGGGCGTGAACATGCGCTGTGCTGGCGGCTAAAACAATCACCCAGCGTATCGCAGGTTTTTTGCGCTCCCGGCAATGCTGGCATCGCGCAGGACGTAACTTGTGTTCCCCTTAGCAAGCCTGATGAAATTATAATTTTCTGCAAAAGCGAAAATATCGCGCTGGTGGTGGTTGGTCCCGAGCAACCGCTGGTAGACGGACTTGCGGATGCCCTGCATGGCGCAAATATTCCGGTATTTGGCTGTAGCCAGAAAGCAGCTCAGCTTGAAGGCTCTAAAGTTTTTATGAAAGAGCTTTGTAAAAAATATGGAATACCCACCGCTGCTTATGGTTGTTTTACTGATAAAGCAGCAGCTTTATCCTTCTTAGAAGGGAAATCCTTGCCAATCGTGATAAAAGTAGATGGTCTGGCGGCGGGCAAAGGTGTTATCATCGCTGAAAATAAAAAAGAAGCGGTTGAAGCCATAGAAAACATGTTCTCTGGCGAGTTTGGCGCAGCTGGTTCACAAATTGTAATCGAAGAGTTTTTAGATGGTAAAGAAGCCAGTTTCTTTGCCATTTGTGACGGCAAAAAAGCCGTAGAATTTGGCTATGCGCAGGATCATAAACGCGCCTATGACGGCGATAAAGGGCCAAACACTGGCGGCATGGGAACATACAGCCCGCCTCCGCTTGTAACCGAGAAAATCCGCAAGGAAGTAATGGATAAAATCATTCATCCCACCATGCAGGCGATGGAAAAAGAAGGTTGCCCATTTTCCGGTGTGTTGTTCGCCGGTTTAATGCTCACCAAAGACGGGGCAAAACTGCTCGAATATAATGCGCGTTTTGGTGATCCGGAAACCCAATCACTAATGCTGCGCTTCGATGGTGATTTGTTTAAGCTGCTGCTTTCCTGTGCGAATGGCGCAGTTGATGAAAAATATATTTCATTTACGAAACAAGCTGCAGTTTGCGTGGTTATGGCAGCAGGTGGCTATCCTGCTGCTTATGAAAAAGGCAGCGTGATTCGCAATCTTAAAAAAGCAGGATCATTTCCGGGTGTAAAAATTTTCCACGCTGGAACTGCTGAGAAAGATGGTGAGATTATCAATGTCGGCGGAAGGGTTCTAGGAGTAACCGCACTGGGGAACAGCATTAAGGAAGCACAGCAAAATGCCTATAAAGCGGTTGATTTAATTGACTGGAAAGAAGGATTTTGTAGGCGCGACATAGCTTGGCAGGCGGTTTAAAAAGCCGACTAAGCTTGTTGCCCTAGACCCCGTGTCGTAGCACAGGGTGTCAGCTATTCCTTCCCATACTTCTTAATAAGTGGAATTTGCAGAAATGTAAATAACATAGTCAGGGTAAGCATCCCGAATACTTTAAAATTCACCCAGAAATCGGTGGAGAAACTCCGCCAGATAAATTCATTAAGCACTGCCAGAAATATAAAAAACAACCCCCAGCGCAGGGAAAGTATGCGCCAGCCCTCATCACTCATCTCTAACGCGCTTTCCAGTACATATTTAAGCAACGACTTTTTAAAATAAAGCCCACCCAGCAAAACAGAGGCAAATATCAGATTAACCAGAGTTGGCTTCATTTTAATAAAAGTATCATCCTGAAGCAGCAAGGTAAGGGTGCCAAAAGTGGCAATCACCACCCCGGAAACCAGTGGCATAACGGCAATTTTCTTTTCAATCCAGTATGTTATAATCAACGAAATTATGCTGGTACCCATTATTGCAGCCGTGGCGGCAAATACTCCGGCAAACCTATAAGTAAAGAAAAATATGGCCAAAGGACCTATATCTAAGAGTAATTTTAGCTTGGAATTCACAGATTTATCTTTTTATTAACCACTATTGCCTATAAATAATACTATGTTACAATGCCGGTTCGTGCAATCAGCTTTTAAGGATAATAGGTTTTGGAAATATCTGTTTTAATTGTTGAAGATGAAATAGCTATCGTCACTTTGCTGCGTTATAATTTAGAGCGTGAGGGCTTTCGCGTATTTTCCACAGGCGACGGCGAAGAAGCTGTCGGCATGGTAAAGGATTATAAGCCGGATATCATCGTTCTGGACTGGATGCTCCCGTCAATGTCGGGCATTGACATTTGCAAGCAACTGCGCTGGAGTCAGGATACTAAAGGCATCCCTATCATCATGCTTTCGGCGCGCGGTGAGGAAAGCGATAGGATAAGGGGGCTTGATGCTGGGGCCGATGACTATCTGGTAAAACCCTTTTCCCCGGCAGAATTAATTGCCCGTATCCGCGCAATATTTCGTCGCTTCCGCCCAGCTTTATCGGAAAAAATCCTGGCCTTTGCTGGCATAAAAATGGATGTTGCTGGTCATAAAGTTACCCGTAATGACTCAGAAGTTCATTTAAGCCCAACTGAATTTTCACTGCTGCGCTACCTTCTGGAACATCCCGCCCGCGTGTTTTCCCGCGAGCAGCTGCTCGACGCGGTATGGGGACACGATATTTATGTTGAACTGCGTACTGTTGACGTACATGTCCGCCGTCTGCGCAAAGGGCTGGATTATGATGGCAAACAACCGGATCTAATCCGCACCGTGCGCTCTGCTGGCTACGCGCTTGAAGAAAATCCCGTTGACGAAGAAATACCTGATGAATCCGGGGAAATTGGCGATAAATAGCCAAAACTACTCTATACGTTTCAGCAACTCTTCCTTTCTGAGTTTATAACCGCTTTCTTCCCATATGCTTTCCAGCCTATATAGCTGCTGCCCTAATTTCTGTCCCGGGGCAATTCCAATAGCAATTAAATCATTACCGCTAACCGGCATTACCGGTGGTCGCCAATTAGCTGCCAGCTTCAACATAGCATTATAATTGGCACCGTAATTCTTTGCTGGCTCAAGCAGTATTTTAAGATGCAGCAGTGCAGAGAAAGTTTCAGCCCCAAGCCTGCGGATTAACTGCTTCTGCTGGGCAACATCAATAGCAGGCGATATATCTGCCACATTGGTTATAAGTATAAGAAGTGCCTGTTTGAGGTTATTCGATAACTTCCAACGCTCAGCAAGAATTTTCAGGGCATCAGTGGCGTTGATTTCTGCGCGTAAGAGAAGCAAAGCCAGACGTATGTTAACGTTATTTATTCCAACTCCGTGGGTAAATATCCGTTTGCAGGAAAATCCACAAACATGCTCAAGAATCCCATGTTCCCGCATCAGCTTAAGTGCCACTGAAGGGTCTTGAGCAGCCAGTAATTTTAACATTTCGTTTTGAATGCGCTCACCTGAAAGTGAATTGATTTTAGGAGCAAGCTCAGCACAGACAGCAAACAATTTTGCATCAGGTAAAACCTTTCCATAATAAGCAAAAAACCGGAAAAAACGTAGAATACGCAAATAATCTTCTTCTATACGCGCTCTTGCATCGCCAATGAAGCGCACATGCCCAGCTTTAATATCAGAAAATCCAAAAAAATAATCAAACAACTCCCCATCTACTGTAAGATACAGAGCGTTCATGGTAAAATCACGGCGCGACGCATCCACACTCCAGTCATCCGTAAACTCAACTTTGGCGTGCCGCCCATCACAGGCAATGTCACGGCGTAACGTGGTTATCTCAAAATTCCTGCCATCTATTGAAGCAGTTACTGTCCCGTGTTTAAGTCCGGTAGGGATAACCCTGATACCGGATTCTTTAAGTAAACGTATAGCCAACTGCGGAGCCATACTAGTTGCCAGATCAACGTCCTTGCTTGCAATGCCAAGCAAATGATCACGCACTGCACCGCCTACGAAACGGAATTTATACGCTTCATCGCCAAAAGCACTTATCAACTTCACCGTTTGCGGCCATGCCAACCAATCTGGATTTAATTTCATAATGGCAACCTTATTAACACACGTAACCCGCCTGACGGCGAATTATCAAGCGATATTATACCTCCATGCGATAAAACCACATCGCGAGCAATGGTAAGCCCAAGACCTACCCCACCGGTTTTATTATTACGCGACGGATCAAGACGGTTGAATGGTTTAAACACTTCCTCGCGTTTCTCTGCAGGAATCCCTGCGCCTTCATCATCAACTATAATTTCACCGTAACTGCCAGCCTCACGCAATATCAACCGGCAGCGTTTACCATAACGTAGTGCATTATCAATCAAATTATGGAGCATCCGGCGGCAAGCACTTACTCTAAGTTCAATTTCCAAATCATTTTCCACGATCAGCATAACTTCCTGCTGCATCCGCGTATAATCATTTACCACATCAGCAAGAAATTCACCCAACCATATTTTTGTTGTTTCTTCTCTACCTTCATCACGAGCAAAATTCAAATATTCCTGAATCATATGCTGCATCTGCTGGACATCATCTTCCAATTCAATAATTGCTTCGCGCATATCCTCGCGGGCAACCACATCAACAGGAAGCATAGCAAGCTGCAATTTCATGCGGGTAAGCGGCGTACGCAAATCATGAGAAATACCAGATAACATATCAGTACGAGTACGAATCTGACGGCGGATACGTTCACGCATGACAATAAATGCGCGGGCTGCTTTGCGAACCTCAGTAGCACCATGTGGGCGGAAATCAATTGTATCCACGCCTCTGCCAAAATTATCCGCTGCTTGTGCAAGTCTGGTAATCGGACGAATCTGGTTACGCAGAAAAATAATTGCGATAAAAAGAAAAATAGTGGATGCACCCAGCATCCATGCCAAGAAAATTCTGGTGGTAGGACTTTGTAAACGCTTAGTGCTGGTAACAATCCTAAGGGCTTGACTCGGAAGTAAAATAAATATTTCTACATAGTCGCCATCAATATCATGTACCGTAAAATTTTCTTTGATTTTGCTACGCAATAGCGATTGGAACTCGATAAAATCTTTCGATGTTTTTTTGGCATTAAATGCCTCCACTGTCTCAAAAGAAACATCTATACCGGTTGCCAGTTCAAATTCGCTAACTACTTTTGGTTTCTGTTTTGCCGTAACATCTTTTAACTGCTGTATAAGGAAAGCCACTTCTCCAGCCAATGAGTTTGACATATGGCGGGTAACATTTTCCCAGTGCCGATCAAAAAATATGTAAGCCGTCACCATCTGGATAAATAAGGTTGGCAGCACCAGAATCAGCAATGCGCGGACAAACAGGCTTTTAGGCAGATATTTCTTGCTCATGCCGTACCCTTCTGCGCGTAAAGCACGTATCCCGCACCACGCACGGTCTGTATGTAAAGTGGCTTACTGTCATTTTCCTCAATTTTTTTACGCAATCGTACCATCTGCACATCTATACTACGCTCATTGCCACTTCCCGGCATTAGCTTGGATAAATCCTCACGCGAAACAGCCGTTCCAGCTTGCTGTGCCAATATCTTCAGAATCAATGCCTCATTAGAGGTCAGGTAGACAATTTCATCGTCTTTCTTAAGCTGAAGATTAGCAAGGTCAAAACGAAAAACTCCAAACTGTACCACCAGTGACTTTTCTTCCTGAGTAGACACCCGACGCAAAATAGCACGAATACGCAGCACCAGTTCTTTGGGTTCAAACGGTTTATTGAGGTAATCCTCAGCACCCAGCTCCAAACCGCTTATCCTGTCTTCCGCTTCCCCCATAGCCGACAGCATAAGAACCGGTGTGCCATTGTCTTTTAACGAAGCAAGCAACTCAAGTCCGGTTTCACCTGGCATCATTACATCGAGAATAAGAAGATCGAAAATAAACGCTGCCATTTTTCTGCGCGCTTCAGCGGCACTTGCGGCAGAAGATACCATAAACCCTTGATCACTCAGATATTTACTAAGCAGAAGGCGCAGGCGATCATCGTCATCAACAACCAGTATATGTGGCTTATCACTTGTCACATTCATTTTCTTTTTCGTTTTAATAAAATATAAAAAGCACCATCACCACCATGTTTTGCTTTTGCCACATCAAATGCCAGTATAAACTTGTTTAAGTCTGGTAAGGCGAGCCACTTTGGTAGTGACGCACGCAATATACCGCTTCCTTTACCAGTAATCACCAATAAACGGCGATTTTCCAGTTTATCCTGTTTTGCAATAAAGTTAACCAGCGCGTGATGGGCATTTCCCTGAGTCATTCCGTGCAGATCCAACTTAGCATCAATAGGATCTTTCCCTTTGCGAAAACTTTCTGCAGTAGAGCGGTCGATTCCTGAATAATCACCTTGCGCTCTTACTTCTTTGGTTTTGACTTTTGCCTTGGGAGCAACAGGAGCCGGTTTTACTGACACCGTTTTTGTTTTGATCTTAGGCTCAGGAATATGAGCAGAGGCAGTTTTACTATCTTCTTCCTCGGCTTCTTCAGAAGCAATGGAAGCAGAAAGAGGCTTGGCAGTACGCGTAATCAGTTTCCACAGGCGTTTTTCTTCCGGAGTTAACTGGCGTTTTTTAACCATAAACACATTCTCACTGCATTTGAGACGTAATTTCTTTCGGTACTAATAAACTATATATTCCCTGATTCTTCATATATCCTGCCAGATATTCAGCTTCATCACCAGCACCAAAGAAAATATCGGCACGCACTGGCGAGCGAATCGCGCCACCCGTATCCTGTGCAACCATAAGACGGCGGAAGGTGGTTGCTCCATAATTTCCTGGCAGCTCAGTTTCCATATAAAGCGGCAGTCCATAAGGAATATATTTGCTATCTATGGCGATTGAGCGTTTGGGAGTAAGCGGTGCACCAATTGAACCGACCACTATAGGTTTATCAATTATTTTAAAGAATACGTAAGACGGGTTACGCTGCATGAGAGAAATAGCCTTATTGGGATTCTCATAAAGCCACTGACGGATAGTGAAGAAATTTATTCCATCTTTTGGCAGATAACCTTCATCACCCATAATCTTACCCAGCGAAACATATGGGTGACCATTCTGATCGCCGTAACCGATACGTAACTCCCTGCCGTCTTTCAGCCGGACGCGCCCGCTTCCCTGTATCTGCATGAAAAACAGCATAACCGGATCATCAACCCAGACAATTTCCAGACCACGCTTTGCAAGAGCTCCTTGGTCAATTTCTGCTCGCGAATAGTAAGGCTTCTGGTTTTTTAGCTCGGGTGGAGCAGCGTAAAGAGGGTATTTATAATCCCCAGATTTGCGCAATGAACCATGTAAAACCGGCTCATAATAGCCGGTGAATAAACCCTGCTCCTTACCATTATTAGCAATGCGATAAGGTACAAAACGCCGTTCAAAAAATTCACGCGCCTGCATGTTGTTCATTACCTGCCCAGCTTCATTGCATAAAGAACCCCAGAGCAATGAGCTTATATCAATCCCGCTCTCACTGGTTACCGGACGTGATTTAACCGCAAGAATTCCACAAGAATTTCTGAATGTTTCCAACGCTGCAAGATGATTATCATATTCCCAGCCGGTCAGCTCCGCAAAGCCCACCTGCCTCGCCTCAAAATGATCCTGCTTAATATCGGCACAGCCAGAAGCCATTAGTAAAAGACCAAGACCTAAATATAGGTTCTTACGTAGCAGGAAATTCATGTTTCTATTATTTTCCAGTTCGGATTCTTGGAAGTTATATCGCGTTCAAGCACCCACTCATCAATCACATGTTGTACATCCGAGGGATCGCCACTGACAATATCGCCAGTTTTAGCGCGTTCAATGGTCACTTGTTCACTTTCAAAACGCACCGCAATACGAGCAATATTCCTATCAAGATCAGCCCGGAAAATTTCCTTTACCTTGACTGAAAGCAAAGTAGTCTCCTGCCTATTTTCCTGCCTTTCCCGTTCCTCGATATGACCCAGGAAATCATTATATATTTCCTGAGAAAGCAGCATGGAAAGTGTCTGTTTGTCACCTTTAGCGAAAGCATCAAATACCATCTCAAATGCCATTTTTGCACCCTCAACAAAACTTGTGGCATTAAATATAGGGTCTTTGGCTTTAATATCCTTTATTGCCTGCAAAACATTACTGTCATTCAAAGCGGAAAGATATGGATCAATATCCACCATAGGTTTGGGTTTAAGCGATTTATCGCTTAACTGGACAATCGTATCCGTATCTTTAATCACGTTTATTTTAGATGATTGCAGGAAATCCGGTTTATCATTATCGGTTTTCTGACCAAGTATACTACGCAGCCGGAGCAAAATAAATCCTGCAACCAGAGCGAGAATTACAATATCACCATATGGGAATCCTTCAGACATAGAATTATAACTCTTTTGTTAAAGATTTTTATAGAAATCAGACCATGTATATGTTTTATTGCAAAGCAGAGCAAATAAATATAACAAACAATATAAAAAAAATATCCAATTCAGAGGAAAATTATGACGGAAAACACTCCATCGCCAGAAAAATCTCCAAGCTTCACTATTAAAGGGCAATATGTTAAGGATATTTCATTTGAAAGTCCAAATGCCCCGCAAAGCCTATTTGCAACCAATACCGCACCAAAAATTGAGGTTAATGTTGAGCTAAAGGCACAAAAACTGCAAGATGATATTTTTGAGACTACCCTGCATATAACCGTGCGCTCAACCAGTGAAGGCAACGCGCTTTTCCTTGCCGATGTGGCTTATGCCGGTATTTTTGAGATACATAACGTTCCTCAAGAACATATAGAGCCTCTGGTTATGGTTGATTGCCCGTTCGTCTTGTTTCCTTTCGCCAGACGGGTTATATCTGATTTAACCAGAGATGGTGGTTTCTCCCCATTAATGCTGGATCCTATTGATTTTCATTCACTTTATCTGCAAAATAAGGAGCGCTTAAAAGCCGGGAATGTGGATTAGTGGCCTTGTTTATTCATCAATTCCCTGATTATTAATGTTTAACTCATTCTGGAAATAAAGGGGACGGAAAAGTTAACCTGTGGCAATCTGGCATCAGTTTAACAAAAACATGCGCTGAATTTACGGGTTTTTGTACAATTTACCTGACAATCGGCTGCCTGCTAGGCTATTAGGTGTAGATTCTGTCTGTGCATGGTGTAGGAAATATTTAGGTTGCGTTCGGGGTATTGTTTGGATTATCTTCCGAATTCAGATTCTTGCTTCGTGAAATACAACTAAAACATTGAATGCTAACTGGTACTGGAATTATAACTTTAAAAATAGAGGATACTGCTCATGATTACCCTTAAAAAAGCTTGCCTGCTCGCAACTGTAAGCCTTATGCTCGCTCCGGCTGGTGTTTTCGCCGCTGACGCTGCTAAAGATGTTGTTAAAGATAAAAATAACAACATCGTCCGCAATACTTTTGGCAATTGCGTAATAACCAAATGGGATTCTGCTAACGATGAATGCGTTGGCAAGCCTGCAATCAGCAAAGAAATGTTGAACGTATATTTTGATTTTAACAAATCAACTTTGAACGCTAAAGAGAAAAACAAACTGGATAACGTTTCCAAGCTTATCAAAGAATCAAAAGAAATTGAATCTGTTGACATCGCTGGTTATGCTGACAGCATTGGTAAGAATGGCTACAATAAGAGGCTTTCTGCTAAGCGCGCTCAGACCGTGAAAAGCTACCTTTCTAAGAAAGGTCTGAAGACCCGTAACTTAAGTGTTGAGTCTTATGGTGAAAGCAAACCAGTTACTAACTGTGATGCTAACCTCGCTAGAGCAGACCTGATCAACTGTCTGGCAGAAGATCGTCGCGTAGAAATTAAACTGGTTACGAAAAAGTAGTCGATAACCTTTTGATTAAATAAAAAGGGCTTCCAACTGGAAGCCCTTTTTTTATCATCTCTCAAAATATGTAAAAAATCTTTGCGATTATATTCACACACTGCTTGTCATCTGTTAGCAATTTTTACTCGGCTACTTCCAACCAAAGGGGATTCTTCAATTTGCTGAGCATAAGCTTATGAACCTCTTCTTCCTCAGCAGAAATGTTGAAAACTCTGTTTTCCAGTTTTATTTTATCTGTAACTACAAGCTGGCTTTCAGAAACTAGCGATTTGCTGCTTATATCCAATAATAGGGCAGACTGCCTGCCGCCCATTAGCTCCAAATAAACTTCTGAAAGAAGTTCGGCATCAAGTAATGCTCCGTGTTTAGTACGCTCGGAAAGATCAATATTAAAGCGCTTGCAGAGCGCGTCCAGATTAGCCGGACTGCCCGGAAACTTTTTGCGGGCAATAAGGACGGTATCAATTGTCCTTTCCATGGAGATGGCTGAAAACCCAAGCCTGTCCAGCTCAAAATTTACAAACTTCATATCAAAGGCAGCATTATGGATAACCAGCATGGAATCAGATATGAATTCCATTAATTCATCTATCTTTTCAGCAAACACCGGTTTATCTGCAAGGAATTGTTCGGACAGCCCATGCACGCGGAAAGCCTCAGACGGCATATCACGCTCAGGATTGAGATAGGTATGGAAGGTTTTTCCTGTACGCAAACCATCAATAAGCTCAACGCAACCAATTTCTACTATGCGGTGCCCACTGAAAGGATCGAGTCCGGTAGTTTCCGTATCTAAAACAATTTCACGCTTCATTGTCTATATTATTCCTTTATATGGCTAACTAACTGCTTCACTGCTCTAAAGCTATAGCCCTTTCCCAGCCCAGTTGGAATAACAAAATCAGCGCGATTGCGTTTTTCAAGATCCTGCATCTGGCTAGCTATTATTTTCTCGAATCTTTCTGCAGTCATTCCCTGCCGCGCCATCACCCGCTGTTTCTGGATGAAAGCAGGAGCAGAAACCACCACCGTGAAATCCACGCGCTCATGTCCGTTTGTTTCAAACAAAAGAGGAATATCAAGAACCACAAATTTTGTGCCAAGATTCCTCATCCTGCGAACAAAATCATTTTCCATTTCCTGCACCAGAGGATGCAAAATATTCTCTAATTTTATAAGTTTTTCCTTGTCGGCAAAAACTATTTTACCAAGAATTTTCCTATCAACCTCTTCATCTTTTACCGAAGAAGGAAAATGTTTTTTTATCAGAGCAACTGCTTTCCCGCCTTTTCTCATTAATTTATGGACACAGGCATCGGCACTACATGTTTTCGCACCAAGCAATTCAAATTGCCTGGCTACGGTGCTTTTTCCCATAGCAATCCCACCGGTAAGACCAATAACAATCATGACTTAATACCCGCCAATACGTATTGTCTTAGCTCTTCCGTCACTTCGGGTTTTATGCCAAACCAGGCTTCAAAAGCCGGAACTGCCTGATATAGCAGCATACCCAGCCCATCGATAGTTGGATTTCCCCGCGCTTTTGCCTGTGCAAGCAGTGGAGTTACAAGCGGTGAATAAACAATGTCAGTAACCAGCGCGGTTTTAGGAAGTAACGATAAATCAATTTCCAGTGACTCTTTGCCTGTCATCCCTAAGCTGGTGGTGTTTACCAGCAAATCAGTATTTTCTAATATCTCACCGCGTTTTTGCCAATCGACTACAGATAACGGATGACGGATGACGGATGACAATTCCTCGGCGCGCACTCGTGAACGGTTAGTAATTATGATTTCTTTAAAACCAATCTCTAACAAAGAAAAAATCACTGCCTTGGCTGCTCCGCCTGCTCCCAGCACAACTGCTTTCTTCGTTCCAGTAACAGAGGTTTTTATATTCTCAGCAAAACCGTAAGCATCGGTGTTTTTTCCAATCAACTTTCCGTTTCCATTAATAACTACGTTAACCGCGCCTATCTCAGTCGCTATTTCGTCAATATTGTCCAGTAATTTTATTACACTCTCTTTGTGTGGTATAGTTAGATTAACGCCGGAAAAATCTTTATCACTGCGCATATTATGGATAAATTCTGGCAGGTTTTCTGGTCTGACTTCATAGTGTTTATATTCGCCAGCAATATTATATTTCTTCAGCCAGAACCCATGCAAACGCGGTGACAGGCTATGCGCCACCGGAAAACCAACAACTCCCGCTTTTTTAATTCTGCTCACCGGAATTTTCCACAGATTTATACAAATTTTCCTGATGTTTTTTTATGTATTGCACAATAGTTGCCGCTGTTTCTTCCACCGAACGCTTGGTAACATCAATCACCGGCCAGCGATGCTTGGAAAAGAGCTTCCTCGCCTCAGCAATTTCCCGCTGCATATATTCCATGTCGATATAATTGCTCTCGCCTTCCTGATTAAGCGATTGTAAGCGGGTTTTTCTTATCTGCTGCAACCTTTCCGGGTTAATGGTAAGACCGACTATAAGTGGTTTTTTCAGGGTTTCCAGACTCGGCGGCAGCGGACAATCCAGAACCAGAGGAATATTTGCTGCTTTATAGCCTTTATAAGCCATATACATACAAGTTGGTGATTTTGAGGTACGCGATACTCCAAGAATAATAACATCGGCCTCCTCCATCTCCCAATGCCCCTGCCCGTCATCATGCGCTAGAGCGTAATTGATTGCATCCATGCGCGTGAAATATTCTTCATTAAGCTCATATTGCTTACCGGTCTGGGCATGGCTTTCCACGCCAAAATACGCTGATAGCTCAGAAACCACTCCTGATAACACCTCAATACAAGGAAGACCACGCTTGGTACATTCCATTTTCAGCATGTCACGTAGAGCAGGATCTACCAGAGTATACATCACTGCCCCAGGATTTTCCCTTATTTCCTCAATAACCTTATCCATCTGCGCCTTACTGCGCACCAATGTCCAGCTGAACTCCTCAGCGTCAATATCTTCGAATTGAACCAGCGCGGCACGGGCAACACTTCCAACAGTTTCCCCCGTTGAATCAGATACTAAATGCAGATTAAATTTTTTCATGGTTCGGTTCATTTATAATTTTGTGGATAAGTTTTGTGTATTTCTTGTGCAAATTTGTGAGTGATATTTTATCCAGAATTCCGGCATTCATATGTCAGTTTTTATACACATGCTGATAAGTTTAACTTAACTATGATAAATAGCTTAATAAAATTTGTTATCCACATTTTTCTTACATATAATATTTTTTTATTATTTAAGTAGAATGAAGAGCTTAAATAAATTATCACATATTTTATCCATAACAAGTTTTTGATTGCTATTCTGTTGATAAAAATGTGTTTAAAAAATAATCCCCGAAAAACCTTTGATAACTACTACTACCATTAAAAAGATACTTATATGATTAATAATAGTAATGATTTTATATCATGCCTGAATAAAGATAATATGCATTCAGGTAAAAGAGCTTTCTGGTTCATGCGTCAGGCTGGCAGATATCTTCCTGAATACAAGAATATTCGTAAAAATTTCAGTAATTTTCTGGAGTTTTGTTATAACCCAGAGGCAGCTTGCGAGGTTACATTACAGCCGATTAAGCGATTTGACATGAGCGCGGCTATAATATTTTCCGATATATTGGTTATTCCTGATGCTCTTGGTGTTGATGTTAAATTTGCGGAAGGACATGGGCCGATATTAAAACCAGTTTCAGATATTTCAGAGTTATCAAAAAATAATTTCAGGGAAACTTTAGAACCAGTTTATGAAGCAATAAGACTTACCCGTAAGGAGCTGGCAAAAGATAAGGCGTTGATAGGTTTTTGCGGTCTGCCATGGACTCTTGCCTGTTATATGATTGAAGGTAAGGGAAGTAGGGATTTTTCTTCAGTGCGTCAGGTAGCATTCAGGAGAAAAGAATTTTTTTCCGAACTTATCACAATACTTAGCGATGTGATTATAGAACACTCACTGGCGCAGATAAAAGCTGGAGCGCAGGCAATTCAGCTTTTTGATTCATGGGCTGGAGTACTTAGCGAGCAGGAATTTTATGATTATTCGATAACTCCAAGCAAAAAGATAGTATCTGCCATTAAGCAAAAATATCCACATGTTCCGATCATAGGATTCCCACGTATGGCAGGGAGCAAGGTAATTAATTACGCCAAAGAAACCGGTGTGGATGCAGTAAGTTTTGATGGGTCGATATCACTTTCAGTTGCCAAAAATGAGTTACAGAAATATGTAATAGCTCAGGGAAATCTTGATTCAGTGCTGCTTGCTGAGGATAGGAATGAAGCTTGCATACAGTCAAAGAAAATCATTGAAACATTAGGTGATAAATCCTTTGTATTTAATCTGGCGCATGGTATTTTGCCACATACGCCAGTTGATAATGTTTCTGCCATTTGTGATATAATAATGGCAGATTATAAATAAATTGCCATTATTACACTAATATGGCATAATGTGGGTATATGAAAATCGAGACCGAAAGTCCGATTTTTCGCCGCGTAGCGAGCGTACGCACTTCAAGAATTCAATTCTTGAGGTGCAAAAGGTATATTGCATTATTCAGGGGATGTTATGATTTATATGGGAAAAATTGGTGATGGAGGAAGAATTGTTATTCCAGCGGAAATCCGCAAGGATATGAAAGTAAATTCTGGTGATAATATAATGTTTTATTTTAAGGATGGTGAGCTTAAAATTTTAAACCCGAAAGAAACTATAGAAAAAATAAGGATTAAAGCAAAAAAACTTAAAAAGCCTGGAGAAAGCGTAACTGATGAATTTTTGAAGTCACGTAAGGAATATAGCGGAGATTTATGAAGAAATTTTCTTTAGATTCTTCAGCTTTTATAGCTTATATTTTTGATGAAAAAGGTGCGGATGAGGCTTATAAATATTTATATAATTCGGTTGTATCGTCAGTAATTTATTGTGAGTTCATTTCACTTATGATGGAGAGAGGATTCAATATTGACGAAGCGAGAGAAACAGTTGATTCATTTGGAATTGAAATTATAGATTTTGATGAAACTCAAGCTGTACTGGCTGCTGAACTTCGTAATAAAACCAAAGTAAAAGGTTTATCGCTGGGAGATAGAGCCTGCCTTGCTCTTGCCATAACTAAAAAAATACCTGTTGTCACGGCTGATAAAATTTGGTCAAAGTTAGATATTGGTGTTAATGTTAAACTGATAAGATAATAAAATAAGTAGTGAAAATGAACAAAAAAACAGCGGTTATATTACTTAATATTGGCGGTCCTGATGAAATAAAGTCTGTAAAACCATTTTTATTTAATTTGTTTAATGATCCTGCGATTATAGATTTGCCGAAAATTTTACGTTTTATAGTTGCCAAGATAATTTCTGGCAGGAGGGCATTAAAGGCGATTGGAATTTATAACAAGATTGGCGGAAAATCTCCGCTTCTGGAATTAACTAACGAGCAGGCAAAAGCACTTGAAAGAAAACTTTCAAGAAATAAGGATTCTGAATATAAAGTATTTGTTTCCATGCGCTACTGGCATCCGATGAGTGAAACTGTAGTAAAGAATGTAAAAAATTATAATCCTGACCATGTAATCTTACTGCCACTTTATCCACAATTTTCAACCACCACCACCGGTTCTTCATTTGCCGATTGGGAAAAATCGGCAAAAAACGCGAATCTGGATGTGCCAACCACTAAAATATGCTGCTATCCGGCAGATTTAGGTTTTATCACTGCCCATGCCAAGCTGATAAAGGATGCTTACTGGAAAGCCTCGGAAAATGGAAAGCCACGCGTTCTTTTTTCCGCGCATGGCCTTCCGGAAAAAATAATTGGGAAAGGAGATCCCTATCAGTGGCAGGTGGAAAAAAGCGTGTCAGCTATTTCACAGGTTTTAGCCATAGAAGATCTTGATTACGTTGTCTGTTACCAGAGCAAGGTCGGGATGCTTAAATGGATAGGACCTTCCACTGAAAGTGAAATAAAACGAGCGGCAAAAGATAAGCTGCCTATTCTTATGGTTCCGGTAGCGTTTGTTTCCGAACATTCAGAAACTCTGGTTGAGCTTGATATTGATTACCGGCATCTGGCAGAAAAACAGGGAGCGATAGGTTATGTCCGTGTGCCGACGCTGGGAGTTGAGCCGTTATTTATTGAAACACTTGCTGATTTATGTCTGAAAGCCGATAAGGAAGAAAAAATCTGTTCTTTCAGCCATAATCATTTCTGCCCAAGACCTTTTGAAAAATGCCCATATGCGGTGCAGGAAAAAGAGAGGGCGGCGTGAGTGGGGAATTATACCACTGGATAAAGGCATTGCATATTATTGCGGTTATCTCGTGGATGGCGGGAATGTTATATCTGCCACGCCTGTTTGTTTACCACACGCAGATGAAAGCTGGTAGTGAAGCCTCAGAGATGCTGAAAACCATGGAGCGCAGGCTGCTGCGTTATATAATCAATCCGGCGATGATTGTGACCTGGGGAGCAGGAATCTGGTTGATTTATTACACTAATGCCCTCGATGTTGCACAAAATGGCAAATGGATGCATTATAAACTTACCTTGCTGGTTTTTATGCAGATTGCGCATGCGGTGATGGCGCGCAGTCGCCGTCATTTCGCTAATGACAAAAATACAAAATCAGCAAGATTTTATAGGATACTCAATGAAGTACCCACAGTTCTTATGATTGCTATTGTTATTCTGGTGGTAGTGCGGCCATTTTAGACCATTTTAATTGCTTGTCATAGCGAACTAAGGTGAGGTATCTTTGATTTCTCATTATGCTCGAAATGACAAAAATATGGAAATCTCAAAAAAGAAAAAAGCTTATAAATTTGGTCTGGCTGCCGAAAAATTTGCGGTTATTTTTTTACGTTTAAAAGGCTATAGGATAATTGCGCAGCGTTATAAAAATCCCAAAGGCGAAATTGATATTCTGGCGGTGAAAGGCAAAACCTTGGCGATTATTGAGGTGAAAGCCAGGAAGAATTTCTCTGATTGCGCTTATAGCATACCCTATTGGAAACAGAAGAAGATTCTGGGAGCAGTTGAATGGTTGATGGCAGGTGGTGGGAAAATCGCTGGACTTGCGGGTGCGAGTGAACGTATTATACGTTTCGATGCAATATTAATTGTACCTAGAAAGTTACCAAGACATTTGAAAGATGCGTGGAGGATGTAATGCGCTTAATAAAATTATCTGTGATTTCCCTTTCAGTTATTGCTTTATCGGGCTGTGTGCCGCTGTTTATAGGTGGTGCTACAGAAACGGCAGTGGTGGTGGCGCAAGAGCGTTCGGTGGGAAATGCAGTTGATGATGCGGCAATAGTGCTGCAGATAAAGAATCTTTATGCCAAGCAAGATTATAAGGATCTTCTCGCCAATGTGGAAATTAAGGTGGTTGAAGGTCGGGTGTTGCTTACAGGCAACGTTGACAAGCCGGACTCGCAGATAGAGGCGGTTAAGCTGGCATGGCAGATTGGTGGTGTAAAAGAAGTTATAAACGAGGTGCAGATTAATGATAAATCCGGTTTCTGGAATTATGCCAAAGACGTTTGGATAAGCACGCAGGTGCGCACCCGCCTGTTATTCGGCAAGAATATTCGCAATATCAATTATTCGGTGATTACGGTGAATCAGGTGGTATATCTGATGGGTATCGCCCAGAGTCAGGAAGAGCTTAACCGCGCAACCAATGTGGCGAGTGCAACCAGCTATGTGCAGCGTGTGGTGAGCTATGTGCGTCTGAAGGATGATCCGCGCCGTGGTTATCTGCCGAATTAAATTGAAATATATGACCCTGCGTGTTGCCATACAAATGGATCCAATTCAGTTCATAAACCCTCGCACGGATTCAACATTGTTGTTGGGGATTGAGGCAGTAAGGCGCGGGCATGAGGTTTTTTATTATACTCCTGATAAGCTTAGCTATCGTGACGGAAAAATAAGTGCGCGTGCGCAGCCGGTAAAATTTTTCGATAACCCAGATCGTTATTATGAACTGGGCGAAAGTTTTCCCCTTGACCTGCATACCACCAATGTTGTCCTGCTGCGTCAGGATCCGCCGTTTAACATGGAATATATAACCACCACCTATCTGCTGGAGCAGCTACAACCAAAAACTATGGTGGTGAATGACCCTGCGAGTGTGCGTAACCACCCAGAAAAATTGTTTCCTACGTTGCTACGTGAATTTATGCCCCCTACCCTTATCACTGCCGATATTCAGGAGATTGAAGAATTTTACGCCGAGCATAAAGACATTATCTTAAAACCGCTTTATGGTTATGGAGGGCGGGCGATTTTACATATAAAAGATGGTGATGATAATTTTAATGCCCTAACCGAGATGTTATTTGCCGGTAGCAAAGAACCTATTATTGCTCAGAAATTCCTGCCGGAAGTAAAAAGTGAAGATAAAAGAATTATCCTGATAGATGGTGAAATTGCCGCTGTGGTAGGACGTATTCCAGCATCTGGTAATATCCGTGCCAATATGCGGGTTGGTGGCAATGCGGTAAAAACGGAACTCAGTAAAAAGCAAAAAGAAATTTGTGAAGCACTGCGCGAGCCACTTAAAGATAAAGGTCTAATTTTTGTAGGACTGGATGTTATTGGTGATTTCCTCACCGAAATAAATATTACTTCGCCAACCACCTTGTGTGCAGCGAATGAATTATACAGCATTAATCTGGAAAAAAATATCTGGGATGCTATTGAAGGGAAGCTGTAATTACCCTTTCCCAAACGCTATAAATGCCGGATTTTCAAAACCCTCTTTGCCATATAAAAACGGTTTGCCATCGGCGGTTTCAACTCGTCCGCCCGCAGCGTTTAGAATTGCATGACCAGCCGCTGTGTCCCATTCCATAGTCCTGCCGAAGCGCGGGTAAATATCGGCACTACCTTCCGCCACCAGGCAGAATTTCACCGAACTCGAACCGCTTATTACCTCCTTTATATTCAAAGTTTCCAGATAGGCGTTGGTAGCTTTGGAAGGATGCGAACGGCTGCGCACCACAGTTAAGCCATCGTCCGGAAATTTACGGGTTTTTATGATTTGCGGTTTGTTACCGCCGATTTGTTTATAGGCATTATCCCCGACCATGCCGAAATATAAGATATCCTGCGGTGGGCAGTAAATAACACCAAAAACCGGCAGGTTGTTTTCTATAAGGGCGATATTTACCGTAAATTCCGGCTCACCGCGTACAAAACTGCGGGTTCCGTCCAGTGGATCAACCAGGAAAAACCTCTTATGCAAGCTGCTTCCCATCACCTCATCTTCCTCGGCGATAATGGGGATTTGCGGCGTAATAGAGGTCAGTTTTCCTATGATGTATTTGTTTGCAGCGATATCAGCTTCAGTGACTGGGCTATTATCTATTTTTTTGTTTGACGTATAACCATTTGAAAAATAATCCATAATTATATCGCCTGCTGCCCGCGCTATTTCGCAAGCTGAGACTAGATATTTGTTATAATCAGTGCTATTCATCTGGGTATACTTACAATCTTAATTTATAGAAGTATTTACTCATGATTACCTCCTACTTGCAACAACAGAGCGCGCATCTTGCCAAAATCATTTCTGCTTTACCTAAGAATGCCGATAAAGATTTTTCTTATTTTGTTTCTAAGTTTTATGCAAAATTGCCAGTTGATGATCTTCTTGCATTAGAGCCGGATAAGGCAATTGCCTTGGCAAAAAATGCGTTTGAGTTCATGACGGAGCGTAAAGGCGATGCACCGAAGATCCGCATTTTCACTCCCGATAAAAAACAGCACGGTTACGAATCAAGGCATCTGGTGCTGGAGCTAATCAACGATGACATGCCTTTTCTGGTGGATTCTCTGTCGATGGAGCTGACGCGCCGTGGCTTTACCATTTATACTACCATCCACCCGATAATCAATGTTTCGCGTGACAAGAACGGAAAAATTTTAACCATAAGCGATAAGGGCGACAAAAAGGAATCACTTATTCATTTTGAAATTTCTTCCATCCCTGATGGTACGGAGAGTGACCAGCTGATACAGGATTTGGATTGGATATTGCAAAATGTCCGTGCCTCAGTTGAGGATTGGCAAAAAATTATGGAAAAAGCCAAATTAGCGGCTGATTCTCTTAAACTTGGTGGGAAGGCAACAAGTGCTGATTCAATCGATGAAGTTCGTGATTTCCTGGAATGGATAGTGGATAAAAATTTTATATTTCTTGGTTATGCCGAATATCAGTTTTTTGATGATAAGGGTAAAGAAGTGTTTTCGGTTATACCGGATTCCAAACTTGGCATTTTAAAACTGACCGATGAAATATCCCCGCGCGGGATAGAGGCAATGCCACTGGAGCAGAGGCATTTCCTGCTTATTCCGCAACTCATTGAAATAACCAAATCAAACCGTCGTTCGCTGGTGCATCGTTCAGTGCCGATGGATTATATAGGTCTTAAGAAGTTTGATAAAAATGGTAATGTCGTTGGTGAGATTCGCTTTTTAGGATTATTTACTTCCAACGTCTATTACCAAAGCACGGAGTCGATTCCACTTATCAGGCGCAAGGTCGCCCGCGTTCTCGAACGTTCGGAATTTGAACCAGCCAGCCATGATGGAAAATCCTTAAAAACAATTCTGGAATTCCTACCGCGCGATGAAATTTTTCAGATGTCCGATGAAGATATGCTGGAAACAAGCATGGGTATTCTGGCACTGGAATATAAGCCGACAGTGCGGATTTTTGCGCGCAAGGATGTATTTGAGCGTTTTATCAGTTTTATGATATTTGTTCCGCGTGAGAGGTTTTCTACTGAGTTACGCCGTCAGATTCAGCAGATTATCGAGCGCGGTTATAATGGTATCAGCTCATCATTTTCCACGCAGATTAATGAAGCACCGCTTGCTCGCCTTAACCTGATTATCCGAACCACGCCCAATGATATTCCCAAAGTTTCCTTGCAGACAGTGGAGCAGGAAATTGCCAAATGTGCTTATAAATGGTCGGATTTACTCAGTGCATCTCTTGCGAAAAAATATGATGAAAAAACTGCTGAGAAATTTGCCCATATTTACGGCGATGCTTTTCCACAAAGCTACATAAACAGTTATGATTCGGATGCAGCAGTAGCCGATATTGATAAAATAGAGCAGGCCGTAGCTTCGAAAAGCCTTGCGCTTGAACTGTTCTACAGGAAAAGAGAGGCTGATCAGAAAAAAGATCAGACTTTTCATTTAAAAATTTACAATCCCAATGAAGAAATAGCTCTTTCCGACATACTTCCTATGTTGGAAAATAGCGGTTTCAGGGTTATTGAGGAGCATCCATTTTTAATAAAACCACAAAATGAAAATAATGTGGCTGTATGGGTGCGTGATTTCCGTCTGCAACATATAAGCGATGTACAAATTGATTTTGCAAAGATCAAGCCGCTACTTGAACAAGCCTTACTCAAGGTTTGGCGATTGGAAATGGAAAATGATCGGCTTAATGCACTTATTTTGAAAGCCGGACTCAATTTCAGGCAGGTTACGCTGCTTCGGGCTTATGCTAAATATTTGAAGCAAGCTGGGTTTGTGCATGGTTTAATGGCGATTTGCCAGGCTTTCACTGCCCATCCGCAGATTATAAAAAATATTGTGGAGATGTTTGAATCACGCTTTAATCCAGCAACCAGCAACCAGCAACCAACTCCTGATTTTGAAGCGCAACTGGCGCAAGTAGAAAGTGCGACGCATGACCGCATATTACGCCGTTATATAGAATTAATTGGTGCAACACTGCGCACCAACTATTTTCAAACAGGTAGCGATGGTAAAGACAAACCGGTTCTTTCCTTTAAATTTAATTCAGCCAGCGTTCCTGATCTGCCAAAGCCAGTGCCGTATGCTGAGATTTTTGTCTATTCACCACGGGTGGAGGGTATCCATCTGCGGGGCGGGAAGGTTGCGCGTGGGGGCTTACGCTGGTCGGACAGACCTGATGATTTCCGCACCGAAGTTCTGGGGCTTATGAAAGCACAGATGGTGAAAAATTCGGTTATTGTGCCGGTTGGCTCTAAGGGTGGTTTTGTTCTTAAACAAGCTCCAACTGCTCGAGATAAATTGCAGGAAGAAGGCATTGCCTGCTATAAACTATATCTTAGCGGACTCCTTGATATTACCGATAATATAGTGGGCGGGAAAATAATTCCGCCTGAAAAAGTGGTTCGCCATGATGGTGATGACCCTTATCTGGTGGTTGCTGCCGATAAAGGAACAGCCAGCTTCTCCGACATTGCTAATTCCGTGTCAGCCGCTTACGGCTTCTGGTTGGGTGATGCCTTTGCTTCCGGTGGTTCGGTTGGCTATGACCATAAAAAAATGGCGATTACCGCTAAGGGAGCGTTTATTTCCGTTAAACGTCATTTTGCCGAGATGGGTGTGGATATAGACAGTGAAACTTTTACCGCAACCGGCATTGGCGATATGGCTGGTGACGTGTTTGGCAATGGTATGTTGCTTTCAAAAAATATGCGCCTTGTTGCAGCGTTTAACCATCTGCATATTTTTATTGATCCAACTCCAGATGAAAAAACCAGTTTTACTGAGCGCGAAAGGCTCTTTGAATTACCTCGTTCAAACTGGACAGACTATGATAAAAAGCTGATTTCAAAGGGTGGCGGGATTTATGAACGCAGCGCGAAAAGCATTAGTTTAAGTGATGAAGCACAAGCTGCTCTGGGTGTAAGCAAAACGACTTTAACGCCAGATGAACTTATTCGCGCTATCTTGCTGGCACCGGTTGATTTGCTGTGGAATGGTGGCATCGGTACTTATGTCAAAGCACAAGATGAAAGCGACGATCAGGTTGGTGACCGTGCTAATAATGCGGTGCGGGTAAATGGCGGTGATCTGTGCTGCAAGATTATCGGCGAAGGCGGTAATCTCGGCTTCACCCAAAAAGGTCGCATCGAATATGCAAGGAATAATGGTCGGATAAATACTGACGCGATCGATAATTCTGCCGGTGTTGATTGTTCGGATCATGAGGTGAATATCAAGATTGCGTTTAGCAGCGAAATAGTCAGCAAAAAACTTACACTGGAAAAACGTGACGCATTACTTGCCTCCATGACCGATGAGGTGGGCGAGTTGGTGCTTAGGGACAATACTCTGCAAACGCAGGCACTGAGTATTGAACAAGCGCGTGGCGTTAAACTTATTGATTCGCAGGTTCGCCTTATTCATCAGCTGGAAAAATTGGGGCTACTAAAAAGGGAGATTGAATTCCTGCCCAGCGATAAACAGCTTGCCGAGCTGAAAACCGCCGGCAAGGGGCTTACCCGTCCGGAACTTGCCGTTCTGCTTTCTTATAGCAAGATGGCACGCTATAATAGCCTGCTTGAATCCAACCTGCCCGATGATGAATATTTTGTTTCTGACCTGAAACGTTATTTCCCTAATGCTATGCGTGGAGAGTTTGCTACTGCAATCGAAAAGCATCCTCTAAGGCGGGAAATTATCGCGACTCTTATCACCAATGACATAGTGAATTATGCAGGCACGACTTTCACTTTCAATATGGCGGTGGATCTTAATGTTTCCATGCGCGATGTGACTGCGGCTTATATTATAGTCCGTGATTTGTTCAATTTGCCGGAAATGTGGAAAACCATCGATGCGAAGATGGATACCACCGCGCAGATTGACACTATTTTTACTATTCAGAAATTTGTTGAACGCTCTATTTTCTGGCTGCTGCGTAATGTTCGGCTGCCGATTAATATTTCCGAAGTTATCAAGGATTTCGCGCCGGCAATCAAGGAGATGAAAGGTGATTTGGAGCAGTTAACATCGGTTTTTGATATTATAACTATTGCCCGCCAGACCAAGAAAACCGTGGAAGATGTTAGCGTGATTTATGGAGAAATTGGCAGTAAATTACATTTGGAATGGCTGCGCTTATGCTCACAGAATATCAATATGGATACTTATTTTGACCGGCTGGCGGCACAGGCTATCCTTGGCGATTTCTATGACGAGCAACGCCGTCTGGCAATATCGGTGATAACTGGCGGAAAAACCTTTGAGGATTGGCAGAAAGACAGGCAGGAAGCCTTAATCCGTTTTGATAATTTTATCCTGGAAATAAAATCAGGGGAGATTATTAACCTGTCCAAACTCATGGTCGCGCTTAACCACTTGCGGGTTTTTGTGTAGGCTTAAAATAAAAAAGTTTGTATACATCTCTTGATTGAATATATACAAAGTGGCATAGTTTGTATAATTTAAAAAAAAGAAGTATACAAACTATGCAAATTGAAATTGGTAAAAATATTAAGCAAAAAGAAGGATTTACTGCATTTATACCGCATGAATTTCCTCCCAGGCGTGGTTTTCAATTTAATGCCTTAACTTTAAAAAAGAACGACCAAGCCACAAGGTTGTTAGGTAAGCTGGATGGAATAACCAAGCTTTTACCTGATGCCGATTATTTTTTACTTATGTATTTGCGTAAAGATGCGGCATCTTCCAGCCAGATTGAAGGAACGCAAGCAACAATGATGGATGCAATTGAGGCGGAGGCGAATGCTAGTGCTTCTTTGCCTAAAGATGTTGATGATATTCTGCATTATATTAAAGCTCTTAGTTATGGAATGAAAAGAGTTGAGGAAGATGAATTTCCTATCTCAAACCGTTTTATTTGTGAATTGCATGAAGTACTTATGGATAATGCCAGAACTACGCAGCATGCTTATGCTGGCGAGTTTAGAACCACTCAAAACTGGATTGGTGGTACTCGTCCTGATAATGCTAGTTTTGTACCTCCACCTGTGATTGAAATGAATAGAGCATTAAGCGATCTTGAGAAATTTATTCATGCCGATGATTATACGCTTACTCTCATTAAAGCTGCTCTAATACATTCGCAATTTGAAACCATTCATCCTTTTGCCGATGGCAATGGGAGAACTGGACGAATGCTGATTACTTTTTACCTATGGCAGGAAGGTTTTTTAGAGAAACCTGTTTTGTTTTTATCATCATTTTTTAAAAAACATCAGCAACTATATTATGAAAGACTAAGTGGTTATCATAATGGACAGGTTGAGAAGTGGGTTGAATTTTTTCTGGATGGGGTGATTGAAATAGCTGGTGAGGCAATTGATGTCGCTGCCAAAATAACTGATCTACGTGAGCGAGATATGGTAAAACTACAATCTCTTGGAAAGAGAGCTTCGGAAAGCGCAGTTCTTATACTTCCTAAGCTTTATGCCCAACCAATTGTAAATGTTTCTATGATTGTAAAATGGACGGGTTACACCCCAGCGGGCGCACAAAAAATTGTTATGCGCTTTGTAGAAATGGGCATTCTTGTACCAAAAGATGCTGATAAGAGATATGGGCAGCTTTATCTTTACAAAGATTATATTGAGATATTCTCTAGATAATTAATGCCGAAAATGCCTGATTCCAGTAAACACCATTGCGATATTATGTTTATCAGCAGCTTCTATAACTTCTGCGTCACGCATTGAGCCGCCTGGCTGAATGATTGCGCTAATTCCTGCCTGCGCTGCCATCTCCACATTATCAGCGAAAGGAAAAAATGCGTCTGATGCCAGAACGCAGCCTGTTGTTTCAAGTCCTGCTTCTTTTGCCTTCCAACAGGCGATACGGGTAGAATCAATACGGCTCATCTGCCCTGCCCCGATACCTATCGTTGCTCCGCCACGCACAAGGACAATAGTGTTTGATTTAACATGTTTAGCAATGGTGAAAGCAAACAGCAAATCGTCCAGCTGGGATTTGCTTGGCGCAGTTTTAGTTGTGGTTTTAAGTTCATCTTTAGTGATAATCATATCATCTTCCTGATATAGAAATCCGCCCGAAATGGTTTTTATAGTCATTTTCGGGGCTGGTTTGCGGGTATTTCCTGAGAGCAATAATTTTAGTTTTTTGCGGCTCGATAACGTCGAAACTGAATCCGCATCCGCGTCTGGAGCGATCATTACTTCCAAAAATAATTTGCCGAGCACGTCGCAGAATTCCTTGGTTAGCGGGCGGTTAGTGGCGATAATTCCGCCATAAGCCGACACAGGGTCGCAGGCAAGAGCTTTTGCAAAAGCTTCTACGATATTACCACCCACTGCTACACCGCAGGGGTTGGCGTGCTTTACAATTACGACAGCAGGCTCATCAAATTCGCGCACCAGTTCAAACGCCGCGCTGGCATCATTTAAGTTATTATAGCTAAGCTCTGCACCTTGCACTTGCCTTGCGCCGGCGAGTGTACCAGTAATTTCACCAGCGGTGTAAAAAGCGGCTTTCTGGTGCGGGTTTTCACCGTAATGCAGGGATTGTTGTAATCTTCCAGCAATGGCTAGGTTCTGCGGGAATGGGTTTTCATTCTGGCGATTAAACCAATCACTAATAGCTGAGTCATAAGCTGCCGTTTTGCTATAGGCTTTAGCAGCAAGGAGTTTACGGGTTTTCAGGCTGGTGGCGTTTTTATTCGTCTTCATTTCTTCCATTACAGAAGCGTAATCACTTGGATCAGTTACGATAGTTACGAATTCATGGTTTTTGGCGGCACTACGCACCATGCTCGGTCCGCCAATATCAATATTTTCAATGCATTCTTCAAAACCCGCACCCTTTGCCACAGTTTCTTCAAACGGGTAGAGATTGATAACTACCAGATCAATGGCAGAAATATCATGTTCGCTCATTGCTTTTTTATGAGCTTCATTACTACGGACAGCAAGCAATCCACCATGAATCTTGGGATGCAAAGTCTTAACCCTTCCATCCATAATTTCTGGAAATCCAGTATGGTCAGAAACTTCAGTGACGGTAATACCAGCATCACGCAGAGCTTTAGCCGTGCCACCAGTTGAAAGGATTATTATATTTTGTGAAGCAAGAAATTTAGCAAAATCCAGCAGACCGGTTTTATCGGAAACAGAAATAAGTGCGCATTTAATAGTCATATACTCTTCTCAATTTTTATTATTAATGGTGAATGCTGCGAAGTACAGCTTCTGGGTTATGTGCTATAACATTAAGAAGAACCAATGCGGCTCCTTTTGGCTCTCTGCGTCCTTGCTCCCAATTGCGAATGGTCGCGGCACTAACTCCAAAAGCTGCCGCGAATTTATCCTGTGATAATCCAAGTTTGGAGCGGGCTTTTTTTACATCAATATCAGGAATTTTGATTTTGTGGGTAGTAGACATCTTTTTATTACCCTTACTGTAGGCAAGAGCTTGTTCAAGACCATGTAAAATGCTTTTTTCTACTTTATTAAATTTTTTCATAATTTTCTCCTTTATATATATTCTTCAATAATAAGAGGTAATATTTTACGGTAATGGTTGCAGGCTGCTTTACTAATATTTGCTTTTTCGTTTTTAGCAAATCCGGTAATTAGAAATACAGGAACATTCTCATTATAATAATAATGCACTATCCTAAAGCCGCCGGATTTTCCTTTACCATCTTTTGCAAAACGGAACTTACGCAGTTCTCCAGAACCAGAAATAATATCGCCAATTTCCGGATTATTCGCCAAATCACTTATAATTTTTAGCACATCATTTTCAGAGAGATATTTCTTTGCAAATGTTTTGAATTCAGGAAGCTCCACTACTGTAATATATTTTTCCATATAGTTACTATACGCTATTGGCGTATAGAAGCAAGTGCAATTTTATCTCTGTGCAAATCTACCTCTTTGCCTGCGTAAATTCAGGAACCAGCTTTTTTAGCATATCCAAAGCAGAAACGGAGTCGCGCAGTTTACAGGCTTCATATAGGGAAGAAAAGGATCTTTTCAGGGTTTTCAGGTCAGTTTCTCGTGGAGAAGCCAGAAAAATTCCTTTATGTGAAGTATGGGCGATATTTTCCGAGAGGTGGAAGAGCTCTTCATAGAGCTTCTCACCCGGGCGCAAACCGGTAAATACAATGTCAATATCGCTATAAGGCTTAAAACCGGCAAGCTTAATCATCTGTAGGGCAAGATCCAATATCTTCATAGGACGACCCATATCCAGCACGAAAATATATTCCTGCTTGGTCTGCATATCACGCCCCAGCACTGATGCCTGTAGCACCAGTTCAACAGCTTCGCGCACCGTCATGAAATAGCGAGTCATTTCCGGATCGGTCACAGTTATCGGCCCACCGCCCGCCAGTTGTTCATTAAACAACGGCACCACTGAACCGGTAGAACCAAGCACATTACCAAAACGCACAGTAATAAATTTAGTATGTCCGGCTTTGCTCTCTTGCTCCTGCTGTCCCATTGCCTGACAGAAGCTTTCAGCAAGACGTTTGCTTGCCCCCATAACATTGGTCGGGTTTACCGCTTTATCGGTGGAGATCATAACCATGGCCTGAGCCTGATGCCGCAGGCAGGCCTCAGCGATGTTGCGTGTACCAAATACATTGGTAAGAATGGTTTCTTCGATATTATATTCAGCAATCGGCACATGTTTTATTGCCGCGGCGTGGAAAACCAGTTCCGGCGAATGTTTTTCAAAAACCTTTTCCACCTGTTCTTCATCGCGGACATCACCAAGCACGCAAACCAGTGGTAGGTTTGGAAATTTTGCCCTGAGTTCGCGCTCAATTTGATAGATGTGCAGCTCGCTCAGTTCCATGATAACCAGCTCTTCCGGTTCGTAAGAAGCTATCTGCCTGGTTAATTCCCCTCCTATTGTCCCTCCGGCACCGGTAACCAGAACGCTCTTTCCCGCAACTAACTTACGCATCGCTTCACGGTCGAGAACATGCTGCGAGCGTCCAAGTAAATCTTCAACTGCTATGGGACGGATATCGAGTTTTTCCTTTATTCCCTGTTTGAATTCGCTAAGTCTGGGCAAGCGGGCAAGCGTAATACCCAAACCATCAGCTATATCAAGCAATTGAGCCATATTTTTACCAGAAACATCCTCATCGCTTACGATCATCTTTTGTGGCTTTATACCCTTGCGAGTTAATTTTCTAACAATAACTGGAATTGTATCACTGTCCCCATAAATAGGAACCCGGTGGATAGTACGTCCTTTTTTGGTAGTGTCGTCATCAATCAAACCCACTACCTCATAAGCGGATTGATGATTACGCTGACTATTGCGGATAAATTGTTCGGCTGCATCCCCCGCCCCTATAAGCAGAACTGGGATTTTATGGATTTCTTCAGCTGTAATTTTCCAGTTGATGGTGTGATCTTTAAGGGCACGATAGATAAAACGAGGTCCGCCGAGAAGCATTATAAGCAACATCCAGTTGATGAATAACACCGACCTTGGAAGCCCGCTTAATCTGTTAAATATAAACATTAATACGGCAAAAATCAGTATTGACAGGGTAACGGCTTTTATGATGGTGGTCAGGTCACGCATAGAAGCATAACGCCATGAGCCACGATAGAGGCGCATATATATGAAAACCGTAATACACACCAAAGTAAGGGTGACAGTCCCAATTAGTAAATAAGGGAAAGAATCGGTTATCTGCTCATCGCCAAGGCGAATATAGACAGCCAGCAGAAAACTTACAGATGCCATGATGGTATCATGCAAGGTTGCTACAAGATTGCGCAGTGATCTATCAAATTTATAGTTGTTCATGTGAAGATTTATTGGCGATACGTGCAAAAACCCATACTAAATTAAAAACCATCGCATAAGCAATAAGCAGATTGAAGATAGTCATGCGTGGACTGATTAATATTTGCATTTCTAAAAAAATCAGCAACATGTTTATTCCGGTTATCATCCGTATAACCCATTTAGGCGAACTACTAACCCTCACTGCACGCAGACAAAAAAGCTTTTTTACTACTGCATTTTTTGCAATTTTTTCGGAAAATGGCCGGTTAAAGAAAGTAACAAAACTGTCAGCAAGAAAATATGCGGGAAGAATAAAAGCTGCTTCGGGATATCCTTTGCTTGCTGCCAGCAGCAGAAGGTATCCGGCAATAAAACCCATTGGCACACTGGCAATTTCTCCACCATGAACTTTTGCCGGATAATGGTTCCACCACCAGAATCCAATACCTCCCATCGCAATAATCAGCGCCTGAGTTGACAGTGAGGAAGAAAAGGTTTCATTCATAATTGTTATGGCAACTAGACCAGCTCCTATGGAAATTATCTGTACCGGCAACATACCTTCCAGTTTTTCCAGTTTTTCAAAGCTGTAAATTATCCATAGCCAGAATAGTAGAGCGAGGGTTTTATCCAGAAAACTCGGAAGCAAATCAGAAAATATTGTACCATGAAAACCGATAAGAGGAATGGTTATGGCAATGATTCTTACTATAAGTGCTACTGTTCTAGGAAAAGGCATAACATTACCCAGCAGCGGCAGTCCGGTCAGTAAAAAAATTGAAGCTATCACAGCGTAATTAGTTCCAGCTCCTAACAACCCGATAATAATTGCAAAAACAAGTGCTATTCCACCATTTTCCGGTGTTGGCATTTTACGTTTTCCGGTCAATATATCGATATTAGGCGAAACTGCACGTTGTTGTAGTGTTAGTATCACCAGCTTGGTGCCAACCAGCGAAATAAAAAATACAGAAAAAGCCAGAATAATATTATATATCATCCGCGCCTCCCGAATAGCGTCTCAATATCCTTGCGCTTAAGCTCGATATAGGTTGGACGGCCATGGTTGCATTGCCCAGAACGCGGAGTCTGCTCCATCTGCCTGAGCAGCGCGTTCATTTCAGAGATATTAAGTACGCGACCAGCGCGGATACTGCCGTGACAGGCGATGGTGGAGGAGAGATGCTCTATTTTTTCACGCAGTGCCAGTGTCTGCCCATATTCGCTGATATTATCCGCAAGTTCCTTAACCAGACCATGCACATCAATTTCGCCAAGCATTGCCGGAGTTTCGCGGACAATAACTGTTCCGCTGCCGAAAGCCTCTATCATAAATCCCAGCTCCAGTAGCTCATCTTTTCTTGAAATCAAGGCATCTGTCATGCTTTCACCTATTTGTATTATCTCCGGTATCAATAATTTCTGCCTGACAATATCCTGCTTTCCCATAGATAGGTTCATTTGTTCCAGCACCAACCTCTCATGCGCCGCATGCTGATCGACAATCACCAATCCGTCAGCAGTTTCCGCCACAATATAGGTTTTATGTAATTGGCAGCGAGCAGCTCCGAGAGGATAATTCCTGAAGTCAGTATTCTGTTCGTAATTACTTTCGCTATGGCGTGCCAGTGGTGGCAGCATGGCTGGCGGTATAAATGATTCGGTGTATGGTTGCTTTGGCTGTGCTTCAAATGTGCGTCCTGCCGTTTCGTGTAAGCTGGCGAACGCCGGTTCTCTGACCGCGTTGCTATAGGCATAAACAGGAGAAGCAGAGTAACTTTCCGTTACGGCAGAAAAACGTTCCAGTGCTTGCGCCCCAACCGTATTGGAAGCGCGAAAGCCGGAGCTTGCCAGAGCATTTCTTATTCCGCTTACGATCATTCCACGAATCATCTGACTATCACGAAAACGCACTTCAGCCTTGGCTGGATGAACATTTACATCAACTTCTTCACGCGGAACGTCAATAAATAATACCACTACCGGATGACGGTTATGCGCCAGCACATCCTGATACGCACCTTTGACTGCACCAAGCAGCAAACGGTCACGAACAGGCCTGCCACCGACAAATAAATATTGCTCGGATGATGTTCCACGGTTGAAAGTTGGAAGAGCTGCAAACCCTGTTAGGGTAGCGGACTCACGCATGAAAGATAGGGGTATGGCATTTTCTGCAAACTCCTTACCCATAATATCACGCAGACGTTCTATTTTCTGGTCAACAGAATTAAATTTTAATGTGTTTTTTCTATCGGAGGTAAGGGAAAAAGCAACATCAGGGTGCGACATGGCTAGCCTGCTTATTATATCGGCGGTTTGAGTAACTTCGCTACGCTCGGTTTTTAAAAATTTAAGGCGAGCCGGCGTGGCATAAAACAAATCACGAACTTCTATCGAAGTCCCAATTGCCAGCGTTGCCGGTATCGGTTCGCAGACATCACCACCTTCTATGCTTATCTGCCAGGCATTATCGCTACTTGCCGTACGGCTGGTGATGGTCATACGGCTTACCGAACCTATAGAAGGCAAAGCCTCTCCTCTGAATCCGAGAAAGCGTATATCGAGCAAATCGTCAGATGGCAGTTTGGAAGTGGCGTGCCGCTGCACAGCCAAAGCCAGCTCATCCCTAGTCATGCCTTTGCCGTTATCCGTAACCACTATGCGGTTTTTGCCGCCCTGCTCTAAAATAATATCAATGCGCATGCTGCCAGCATCCAGCGCGTTTTCCACCAGTTCTTTCACCACAGAAGCCGGGCGTTCGATAACCTCGCCGGCGGCGATGCGGTTAATTAAAGTAGGTGGTAAAACCCGGATCACTGGTCGTTTCCAGCAATCAAATATTTCTTGGTCAGTTTTTTGCTTTCCTCGACAGCCGGCTGGTCAAAGGGGTTTATTTCAAACAGGAACGACATGAACATTATTTCCAGCGTGAAATGCATAATAAGCGCCCCGAAATGTTCTTCTGTCAGCTTATCCATCTCAATAAGCCGCACCGGGCAGCGGTTATCAGCCAGGGTTTCAAAGGTTGCTTTTTGCTGCGCTGCCATGACATCACCTAAAGTTTTGCCATTAAGATAATCCATTTCCGGGCGATTTTTCGGCACTTCAATTTCATCGCCGGTGCCTTCGCGTTTCAAAGTAATCATATGGAACAACTTATCCTTAGGACCACTTAAATAAAGCTGCAACTGGCTGTGCTGATCGGTGCTGCCCATGGAGCAGATTGGTGTTGTGCCTTTACCGTCTTTGCCTAAGCTTTCTGCCCAGCACTGGCGGTACCACGCCGAAAATCCAGAAAGACGCTGGCTATAGGGGAGTATAATACTTAAGTTACGACTACGTTGATAAAAACCATATTGTATCGTCGCGCCGATTGCCGGTGCAAATTCTTCCGGTCCCGATGCTTCTGCAAGCTGGGTAAGCACTTTCTGCGCGCCACTGCGCAGTGCCTTAATATCAATGCCAGCTATAACGGCGGGAAGTAAACCAACATTGGTGAATATTGCAAACCTGCCGCCAATATCTGTTTCGTGATCAAGCACCCGAACGTCATATTCACGGGCAAGTTGGCGCAGGGGATTCTGACCTTCATGCGCTTCCGGTTCGGTTATAATGATCATCTGCGCGGGAAGTGCCGTGCGACCTATGGTCTTCTTTATGCGCCCGATTACCGCGTAAGTCTGAGCTAATGTCTCAAGCGTTGTTCCGCTTTTGCTGATGACAATAAAACAAGTGTTTTCAATCTGGATTCTTGCACAAATATCATCAAGCATATCCGGATCGATATTATCGAGAAAATCAAAGCTCGGCGCGGCTGATGGGGCAAAAGCAAGCAGTGTCGCACCGCTTAAGGAAGAACCGCCGGAACCGATAACCAGCACATGGTTAAAGCGTTTGCGGATTCCTTCCGCTAATGTTTCCATGGATTCAAAATCATCGGTGCGCGCGGTGATGTTAAATATCGGGTTGGCTTCCGTAAAACCACCTGATTTTATTTTTTCAAAACCTGATTTCAGCGACGATATAAGTCCAGACACCTCTTCCCGACTCAAACCATGCACCCCGATTTTATCCTGCATGCAATAATCAGTTATTTGACGATATAGCATCATGGCTATTTAGTTCCATCCAATTTTGGGTTTCCTATCATAACTATCTGTAATTTATCAAGTTGCACTAGGCGTTTTGCCATTTCACCAACTTGTTTTACAGAAACTGAGTTTATGAGATTATTACGTTTATCCATATAGTCAATTCCCAGATTGTATAGCTGCATAACAGTAAGGAAATTCACGATGCTGGAGTTGCTACCCATATTCACTGCAAAAGAACCTACAATAAAGCGTTTGGCATCTTCCAGCTCTGTTTCGCTTACTCCATTTTCGGAAAAATTCTTTAATGTCTGCTTTAACACAGAGATTGTTTCCTGTGCTTTTTCATTACGTGTTGCAAGTTTTCCAACAAATACCGCAGAATGCTGCATAGGAATAAGAGACGAGTGAATAGAATAAGCAAAACCACGTTTTTCACGGATTTCACTGCTGAGTATCGAGGTAAGCCCCCCGCCTCCCAACAGATAATTGGTAACATAGCCGGTGATGTAATCAGGATCATCACGCTTCAAACCTTCCAGCCCGAAATTTATAATAGTTTGTGGTATATCCTGACTAATAAGTGTTATCTGTTTGCTTTCCCCCGGAAGCTTAACTTCCTGAAGGGTTACATCAGGATTATAAGATTTTGGCAATTCAGCGAAATTTTTCTCAAGCAAATCGGCAAGCTCAGCTTCGCTTATATCGCCCACCACGCTTATAACGATATTACCGCTGGTCAGGTAGCTTCTGGTAAAATTCTTCAGGTCGTTTTTATCCAGATTTTCTATAGTTTCCAGAGTACCAAGCTCCGGCTTGCTGTAGGGATGAGTAGAAAAAATCCTTTCCTGCCATGCCCTTGACAAGCGATACAGGGGTTTTTCCTGTTGCTGCTTGATAGTAGAGATGGTTTGTTTCTTTATCCGCATAAAAGAATCATCATCAAAACGCGAATTCTGGATAGCAAGTCCAAGATAGGAAAAGGCTTTTTCTTTATTTTCGCTCAGCGTATCCATGCTAGCGTAAAAATTATCTTCATCGGCAGAAAAAGATAGTTTTATTGCTTTTTCTTCCAGAGCCTGGGTAAAGTTTTGCGAATCCATATCTCCAGCTCCATCGCTAAGTATAGCTGTGGTCATTGCTGTCCGCCCCTCTTTCCCGTCCGGATCATAGGCAGTACCACTTTTCCTGAAAGCAATCCTTGTAGAAATTATGGGTTGCGAATGTTCTTCCACCAACCAGGCAGTAAGACCGTTCTTAGTTTTTATTTCCTTAACTGTGGTCGCGAAAGCAGTACCGGAAAATAAAAGACAGGTGCTCAGAAGCAGAAATCGGAACATAATCATTATTTGTCACCTTTCTGCATAGCATTTTCTGGAAGCAACAGAGCAGTCACACCCTCTTTCTCTTTAAGAGTGTTCTCTGCAGCGGCAAGCACCTGCTGGACTGAAATATTATCAACCAATTTTGACCAGTCTGTGAAATAATTAACAGGCAGGTTAATCATCCTTATCCAGCCCATAATGTTAGCTACTCCGGAAAGACCGTCGCGGGCATACACTATTTCCGCTTTAAGCAGGGTTTTAGCGCGTGTAAGCTCTTCACCCGTCAGGCCGTTTTTGAGAAAATCTGCCAATTCTTTATTAAGCTCTTCTTCCAGTTTTTCTGTATCGATTCCCTGATCAGGAGTAATACTGATGGAAAATTCGCCAGGCCCACGGCTAAAACCATTATAATTAACATCGACTGCTGAAGCTAATTTTTTCTCAGTTACCAGACTACGGTATAGTCTGCTGGTTTTGCCGCCACCCAACACATGCGCGAGCACGAATAACGGTAAAGCATCTTCTTTTTTTCCATAACCCAAACTGGAAGCAAAATAGATGCGTGATAATTCCGGCTGTATAACTTGCGGATGACGCATTACTACATGCCTGTTTGCGCGTTGTGGTGGCTCATCAGTCCAGATGCGTGCGGAAATTTGACCTTTTGGTATGTTACCATAATATTTTTCAGCAAGAGATTTAACTTCCTGTGCTTTAACATCGCCACTTACGATTAAAATCGCATTACCCGGATGATACCATTTCTTATGGAAATCCATTACATCCTGCTTGGTCAAACCGTCCATTTCATGCTGCCAGCCGATAACCGGCAAGCGATAGGGATGATTACGGAATAAAATGGCATTGACCTGTTCAGCAAGCAAAGCATCCGGATTATTATCAATACGCATCCGCCGCTCTTCGATAATCACCTGTTTTTCTTTTTCCATGTCAGTGTCAGAAGCTGTAAGACCATTCATCCGGTCAGCTTCCATTTCCATAGCCAGTGGCAGGTTCTCTTTGGAAATATTGACGTAATAGGCAGTAGCATCATAACCGGTGAAAGCGTTCTGTTCACCTCCATTCCGCGCGATAATTCTGCTATATTCACCGGATTTATATTTATTGGTACCAAGGAACATTGCGTGTTCGTGGTAATGAGCAAGACCGGACTTGCCACGCGGATCATCAGCCGCGCCTACTTTATACCATAAAGTATGGTTTACCGCAGGAACGCGGTGATTGGGTATGACAATCACCTCCAGACCATTTTTCAGCGTAAAGCTTTCTATGTTCGGAGGATTTTCTGCATAGGAATAACTCGGAAAGCAGGAAATAAAAAACAAGCAGACAACATATGAGAATTTTTTATAACTATTACTTCCCATTTTCTCGGCTTTCTGTTTTTTTTCTACATTTTTACTGGTCACCATCCTAAAATATTTCCAATAAGACCACGATCCTTGTCTTTAACTTCCGGAGTCTGCCCCGTGGTTATGGGCTTGTTTGCAGCTTTATTATCTTTAATTCTTTTAGATTCCTGCTCGGCGTTTACCAAAGTGTCTTTCTTCTCAGTAGTCGAAGTGAGGTTACTCCACCAGCTTCCTTCTTCTTTCTTTTCCTGCGCTTGCATTTTCTGTTCAATCAGTTCTTCACGAACTTTTGGGTCAGCTTTATCTGCACCAATCTTACTTAGAAATGGAGAACTGCTCGCTCCGCCTTTGTTACTTACAGTATCTTTTTTGTTTTTTGCAGAATCTATAGACACTGACTCGACCGGCATTACCGCTGTTTCTACGCTATTGTCATAACCAATGTCATTTTCTCCCTGCGCCTGCACCGGATTTCCGGTTATAATTGAACGCGCCTGCTTATCAGCCGGAACAACAATAGGTGACTGGGCATCGGCTGACGGCGGACGCAGATTGAATTGCGGAGGCACAGAAAGTGGCGGGCGTGATACTACGCGGAATTCATCCGGAGATCTGCTCCCTATTCCTAAAGTTTCTTTGATACCACTAGCTCCACCGCAAGCAGAAATAGCAAGTAGGCTGCAAGCTGTAAGTCCGGTGTAAAGTTTTCTGTGTAATTTCATAGTTAATTCCTCGGGTCAGTTTTTTCCTCGAAGAACATACTATAAATACATAAAACTACAACACCAATGAAAACAAAACTATCAGCAATATTAAATGCCGGCCAATGTAAATCTGCAATATGGAAATCAAGAAAATCAACCACTGCCCCATAACGTATCCGGTCTACTACATTACCTACAGCACCGCCTATCGCACTGCCTATACCAAGTGCTACAACCAGCGATGAATTCCTCCATAGCCACACAAGCAATATTGAGATGATGATTGCTGCTACACAGATTAAAATAACCGGTTGGTTATGTTCGGAAAACATGCCAAAACTTACACCTCGGTTCATTACCAGTGCTATGTTAAAAAACGATGTAATTTCAATGTGGTTATAGACAGTCAGCGCAGGAAGTCCAAGCACTAGCTCTTTGCTCCATTGGTCTAAAGCAAAAATTATACAAGCTACAGCTATACCTATTAAGAAAATGGATGATTTTTTTTTCATATATTATTTATTATTTCCTTGGCTACTTCAGAGTCTCTGGCAATCTGCCCTTTTAGATCGGAAAGAGAAGAAAATTTTTGTTCATCGCGAATAAACTCTATAAATTCTATGCAGATTCTCTTTCCATACAAATCCTGGGTTACATCAAACAAATGCACCTCAAGAAGCGGGGCATTTATCCCGAAGGTAGGCTTTGTTCCCAGATTTGCTACGGCATTGTAAATTTTGTCTGTTCCTTCAATTCTTGCACGTACAGCGTATACTCCATAACGTGGCAGGAATAATTTATCAAGTGCAAGATTTGCTGTGGGAAAACCTATAGTCTTCCCTCTGCCTTCACCACGTTGCACCCGTCCGTTTATCTGGTATGACCTGTTTAAAAGTAAGGCAACTTTTTTCATGTCTCCTTGTTTTAATAATTTACGTATGGCACTGGAAGATATGATATCGTCGTTTTCATCCGTTACTTGCGGGCAAGCAGTATAGCCAAAAGACAGTGCCACAGCTTCCCGCGCCATTAATTGCCTGTCACCACTGCGGTTTTTGCCAAAATAAAAATTCTCACCGGTTATTATGTGCCGAGCAGAGAGCGTATCCACCAGAATATTTTTGATAAAATCATGCGCACTTAAATTGGTAAGGCTATTATTAAAGCGCATTAAGAATATGCATTCCACTCCCAGTGATTTTATGATGGCGAGTTTACTGCGCAGATTATATATCCTGATACCTTCCTTGTTTGATTCTCTGGCAAAAAATTCTCTTGGATGAGGTTCAAAAGTCATTAGCGCTAAAGCGCATCCTTCCTTCTCTGCAATAGTTTTTGCCTCAGAGACTATGGCGCGGTGACCAAGATGTAATCCATCAAAATTTCCTAGCGTTATAACAGCATTTTTATATTTTTCAGGAATTTGGGAAAGATCACGGAAAATTTTCACAAACTTCACCACTTGTATTTATGCAGGTTCAATATCAGCTTCAACTTTTACCTCGGTGATAGCACGCAGATTCAAATAGATAAGTGTTGGCGCGGAAATAAAGATAGAGGAATAAGTGCCTATAATAACACCAAACACCATAGCCGCAGAGAAAGCGCGAATGACTTCACCGCCAAAGAGCAGTAAGGCAATTGATGCTAAGAGTGTGGTCGAGGCTGTAAGTACGGTACGTGACATGGTCTCGTTAACGCTGATATTCAGCAGATCAGAAATAGGCATTTTTTTGAAGCGACGCATATTTTCGCGGATACGGTCATAAATTACCACCGAGTCATTTATTGAATAACCAACAATAGTAAGAATTGCAGCAACGGCGGTAAGGCCAAAATCCAACCTGGTTAAGGCAAAAAAACCTATTATCAGGATGCTGTCATGAATAAGTGCCAGTATTGCTCCTACCCCATATTGCCATTCAAAGCGGAACCAGACATAAAGCATTATGCAGGCAAATGCCGAAAGCACAGCGTAGATACCGGATTCAATCAACTCTCTACCCACTGTTGGACCGACATAATCAATTTTGCGATAATCTATTTGGCTATTTATATGCTCAGAAATCAAAGTTTTTACTTTATTCACGATAACCGACTGATCGTCATTTTCTGACACTTGAATTCTTATCATTACATCTTTGCCGGCAGCAATATCGCCGATATTCTGCAATGAAACCTCACCAAAACCCTGATTTCCTAAAACTTCGCGGAGTTTGGATAAATCTATAGTTTCCTCATTGTGGATTTCCATAAGGATTCCACCGGTAAAATCAATACCGAGATTCAGCCCTTTTTGAAAAAACAGACCTATTGAGGCCAGAGTTAATACTATTGAAAATATAAAGCCGACCCAGCGTTTGCCCATGAAATCAAAGGTTGGTTTTTTTGCAAAAAGAGAAAGTGGCATTTTATAGTCCTTTTGTTTTAGATTGCCTCAACCGCGATTACTTCAGGTATGTAATGCTTAAGCATGTTTTCTATACCGTTTTTCAAAGTAATGGTAGAGCTGGGGCAGCCGGAGCATGAACCATGCAATTCCAATTGCACTATGCCGTCAGAAAAATCATGGAATATTATATCTCCACCATCTTGTGCTACAGCCGGACGCACACGGGTTTCTATCAATTCTTTGATTTGTTTTACAATATCGCTGTCATTTTCGTTTATGGTAATTTCTTTTTTGCTGGAAAGCATCACCGGTTTTTTAGCAACCAGAAAGTCCATAATGGAAGTTAGAAGCGGAGCCTTAAGCTCATCCCAACTGCTTGCTTCATCTTTAGTTACGGTGATAAAATCACTGCCCAGAAATATTGCTTTCACCCCCTCTATAGCAAATAATTCTATTGCCATAGGTGAAATAGTGGCATCTTCCACATTGGTAAAAAATGCAGTTCCCGACTCCATAACTATAACGCCAGGGAGAAATTTCAAAGTAAGAGGATTAGGCGTTGTTTCAGTTTGTATAAACATAATTCTACCATTGTTTTATTATATGGGTTTTACTAATACGGTTATTATAATAGGCTTTATTCAACGAATTTCAATAGAGTAAACCACTAACCAGCAAGGAGATAATAATGAAACATTCTTTTATTCTGACTATTGTTGCAACATCCTGTCTAATAACATCTTTCAATGCTTGGTCGCAGACAGGAAGCCTGACGGTATCCTCTACCAGCATTGAAAATAATAAAGCAATACCGGCAAAATTTGCTTTTTGCCAGACTGACGGTAAAGGCAAAACCAAAGATGCAGGCAATATTAGCCCGCATATCTCCTGGTCGGGTGCGCCAAAAGAAACCAAATCCTTTGCCATAGTAGCAGTGGATCCTGATGTTCCAACTAAATTTGATGATGCTAATAAAGATGGTAAAATAATAGCTGAAGATTTTCCACGGCAGAACTTCTACCATTGGGTGTTGGTGGATATTCCGGCTAATGTGACTGAAATTCCGGAAGGAAAAGGCAAGAATTTTTCGCAGGGAGTTTCTCTGGTAAATGATTTTGCTAGCTTTATCAAAGATAAACCTGCTCAGACATTTTTGGGTTATGATGGTCCTTGCCCACCATTTAACGATGCGCGTCTGCATCATTATCATTTTGTGGTTTACGCGCTCAATACTGCCAAAATAGAAATAAAGGAAAATGCCAAGTCTGCTGATGTGGCAAAATATATTGAAAAACACACCATTGCTAAAGGAAAAATAGTGGGGACTTATAGTAATTTTGTGAAGTAACCGGAAGCTGCAAACAATAAAAAACCTGCCAGAGTTTCCCCTGGCAGGTTTTTAAGTTTGATAATCCTGTTACGGATTATTGGCAACCAGAACCACCAGCACCGATAGAGGTAACCATAGTCGCAGCACCGAAGATCAGGGCGATACCAAGACCAACGATGATAGCCATACCCCAGGATACTTTACCCATCAAAGCACCAACACCGATAACGATGATAGCAAGGGTAGCAAGACCTTGACCGGTATTACCAGTAAACCAATCAGCAACGTTACACATTGCGTTACCGATTGCGGTGTCAGCAGCAGCGAATGCCATATCCGGCAGCATAACAACAATTACGCTAAGCATGATCATAAGAGACATCTGCCAAGCGGTAGAAAGATTAGTAGTTTTCATAAAACATTTCCTTTTAATAAACTAAGTTGTTAAAGAACGCAAGGCTTTCACCCGCGACTAATGTAAAGATCTACCTTATTTTTGCGTCATATATAATGACAATAAAGTAGATAAACTCAGATTACATTAAACGTGGAAGTGTTGTAAACAGGAGATTTGCGAACATTTTGTTACAAATAAGTTAATTTTATTATGGCGATAATATTTTCAGCCAGTTAACATATTGTTATTAATTAATAAAATAAGATTATCTGAATTTTAACTCTACTGCCGCACCTCAATAAAGGCGTTGCGCTGCAGATCGCGCAGGTATTTTTGTGCTTCCAGTTCATATTTCTGTCTGAACAGCACTTCTTTTATCTTTTCATTATTGATTGTCTTGCCAATAATCTCCTTTTTCTCGCACAGCATATACATACGAATTCCTTCAACGCTGGCAAATGGCGTTGAAACCTCGCCAATCTTCAGTTTTTCGCTGACTCCACGCAGTGCCGGAGATAACTCTGATAAGGTAGTTTCACGTAAATTAACTTCAATGTCAAAAGAATCGAGTTCACTAACATCGGCTACGGTTTTATCTTCACAGCTACCAGGATTTTTTGCAACTTCCGCCCCTATCTGTATTAATATCTCGGTTTCCTGCTTGGTTGCAGTTGGTTTGAGTTTTAGCAATATTTCCTTCAGACTTATGCTGAAATCTTTTGCGTTATCTTTTACTGCTTTCTTTTCTTTTGTCTTGTTTTCGCTTGCACGGATATTATGCAATTTGATTATGCTAAGTCCATTGCCCGTCTGAATGGGAGGAGTCACTGTTCCTTCTTTGCTTCTTTTCAAGACTTGGACAATATTGGGATCCAATTGTTCGGGTGCTATCCAAAATGGCGTAGCATCCCCGCTTGCAGAAAACTGTCGGGCAATTTCCCGAAAATTTGCACCCTTTTGTAATTCGCTATAGAGCTTGTCACCAAGCTTTTTTACTTCGGCTACGCGTGAAGGCTTATCAATAGCCAGGTTGATTACAGAAATTTCAACTTCCTTTATCGTTATATTGGAAGGTTCAGGAGCGGTAATATCTTTTCCGACAAGGGAAGCCTCCGCGTCGCTTATTTTTATGCGTGGACGGACAAATCTGGTCATTACCTTAGCCCATGCCAGCTGCGCCCTAATCTGGTCATTAAAGGTTTTTTCCGGAATATTGCCTGCTTTCAACATCCTTGCGATTTCGCCATCCGGCATTTGCCTTTGCTGCTCAATATTTGCTATTGCCTGCGCCACTTCCTGATCATCTATTGTTATATTATTTCTCTCCGCTTCCTGCATTTGCAGTGATTCATCAATCAGTGTGCGAATAATTTGTGGCCTGATTTTAGCTATAGTATCGGGAGTATTTGACAATCTTGTAGTAGCCAGAATGAATTTTATCCTGTTATTCAGATCGAAAGACGATATCACCTGATCGCCCACCACAGCGGCGATATTGAGTGAACTGGCAGCAGGCGCACTCTGGGCAAAAGAATTATTTGCCGTAGCCGTGGCAAGTAATATAGGAAGAGCTGCTAAAATCAGCCGGGAGTTTTTCATGATATCGTTATACTCAGTTCATATTTTTTAGAGAAACACGAAACATATAAGTGGTAGCTGGTTTAATGTCACGGTCAAAAGTATAATTCTTACCAAAACTATTGGTTACATAAAGACATTCATTCTGGAACGTCAAACTGGTAAACGCGCTGCTTAATCGGTCTAATTCCAGATCCCTGTTCGCACCAATTCCCCAGATCCATTCTCTGGTCAGGTTCAAACCCAATGTTCCGTTTATTTCTTCCTTATTGCTTAAGGTAGGATCGTTTTTAAGAGATAAATAAGATGAACTTAAAGTTACCGGGTAATAGTTCACACTTCCGGTAACATCATTCTGATTGAAAGCAAGACTGTCTTTATCCAGACGCGTACGGTACGATATGGTAAATGGATCATAATATACATCTATTTTTCCGACATAGTCAGACAGATTACTATTACTGTTATTAGTGTAAGGGAAATTATTATCGGTGTTTTGCCGGTAATGCTGCCCCACCAGCCAGTCAATATACTTGTTATCAAAGAACTGCGCCTGACCGCGCAGCCCGTAGCTCATCTGTGCGCCGGTTTCTATGCGGTCATAGCCGGCATAGCGGTTAGGGCTGAATAAATTAGTGGTGTTGAATTCCGGAACCTGTGAATCTTCATTAGGAATCTTATTGGAATTACCACTGTTAGGGCTGGCGGCAACCATCACAATTGGCTCTAAGAGTAAATTGCCATCTTCCCACTCATTTATGAGTGGATAACGCCAGGTTAAAGAGACCTGAGGCACAATCCTTCCGGTCTGTCCGCTATAATTTTCGTCAGGCGCAAGCAGATGGTCTTCTACCCGGTAAACATCGGTGCGTAGCTGAGTGGCGAGTTCCAGAACGTGACCGTCAGGAGTAATATACGGTGCTTTCCAACCGACAGTATTGGAAATTCTATTGCTCTCAGCCCCTTCCTGTCTGGTTAGTGACATCAGGTTGGTATCGATAAAGAAGCGACCATCATAATATTCCGGGGCAGATTCCCAGTTAAAATTAGCCAGTGGTAATATTAGTGGTGCTCTTCTGTTATTATCGGCAGCGGTCAGACCATCAAATTTAAGGGCCTCAATTTTTGCGATACTGCGTGATTTTTCTCCGGAAAATTCCTGAAGAAAATCACGTTTTTCTGCGTATAAGCGCGAAGTAAGCAAAGAGTCCTGGCTGAAATCGTAACGGCGCAAATAGGTGTCATCGCTGGTTTGGCGGATATTGAATCCTAAGTCGGTGCTTTTATCCAAAGCAAATTGACCAACGCCTTCAAAATGCCCGCGCAGATTTTGTCCTTTTGAGGTCACTCCTCCAGCATCACGGGTTTGCGGTTTGGTAATACTGCCGCTTAAGGTAATTCCACCATTGTTAAATAATTGTCGATATTCGCCGGCAAGAACAGGCCCTTCTAAAGTAGTAAACATTGGGCTTAAAGTAATATCTTTGTCTTTGGCAATACTATAATAAACCGGTTGCTTATATACTGTGCCTAAGTTGGTTGATTGCTTGAATGTTGGCTCGAGCAAGCCACTTTTATTATCAGCCCCCGGCGTTGGATGTGAGAAATATGGTGTGTAAAAAACCGGAACACCATAAACTTCCATTAGAGCATCATCATATTTAACAGTTTGCTCTTCCTTGTTGATAACAACATTATCGGCTCTCAGCTGCCATAAAGGCGCATTGCTTCCTTCTTCTGACTGGCATACTTTACAAGGCGAGTAAATAGCATGATCCAGCTCTATTATATCTTCATCATATTTTTTCGCGCTGGCTGCAACAAATAATGAATCATCAGAAAGCCGGGCTTTGAATTGATCGATGACACCGGATTTTAAATTATCTACCAGTTCCGCCCGATCCGCAAAAATAATACTGCCGGAAGATTCCAGCATGCTGATATTACCTTCAGCCACTACTATATTACTTTCCTGATTATAGGAAACTTTATCGGCAACCAGAATAATTTCACCCTGAGTTATTTCTACGTTGCCTGTGGCGATTACCAGTGACGAATCTTTGTCATAATCAACATGTTCAGCGGTCATTAGCACCGGATCTTTAGAAGATGGTTTTGCTTTAGAGTTGATTGCAGTTTTCTTAAAAACCGGAGTTGGGCTGGTCCCTACTGAAACGCTGATGGCCTCAGCTGGCGTAATAGGCAATAAACAATAGCTGATAGGCAATAAAAGGCTTAGGGCTTGAGGCTTAAGGCTTAAGAAGCTCCATTTCCTAAGCCTTAATCCATAAGCCCTAAGCCTATTTTCTAGTGTAGTTTTTTCCATAAATTACGTTTTGCTATATACATGAAACCGGTGAATATAGCGAGATAAATTAATACTTTTATGCCCATCTGCTTGCGTGCTTCCATTTCTGGTTCCGCCGCCCATTGCAGGAAGTTGGTAACGTCACGCGACATCTGGTCAACACTTGCTTTGGTACCGTCAGAATAAGTAACCTGATCATCAGAAAATGGAGCAGGCATCAATATATTATTACCCGGGAAATAAGGATTATAGTGATTTCCTTCTACCGGGGTATAATCTTCAGGCGGTTTTTGCCCATAACCGGTGAGAAGTGAGTATAGATAATTAGCACCATCGCCACGCGCTTTAACAATCAGACTTAAATCTGGCGGTGCTTTACCACTGAAGCCAGCACTAGCTGCTTGCTCATTAGGAAATGGCGGCACAAAACGATCAGAGGGCAGACCGTCACGTTCAAACATATCGCCAGAATCATTCGGTCCATCTTTAACCTTATAACTTGCGGCAAGTGCCTTGATTTCCGCTTCCGAAAAACCAATATCGGCGAGGTTACGAAAAGCAATACGGTTCAAACCATGGCAGGCTGCACAAACTTCCTTATATACCTGAAAACCACGCTGCGCTGATTGCTTATCGACACTTCCGAACATCCCGTCAAAATGCCAATTAACTTTTTTCAGTGGTATTTCGCCACCGCCACCGGCTAATGCTTGACTGCTGACACTTATAGCTATTAATGACACCACATTAAAAATAGATTTTTTCGCATATTTTTTCATATTATCACAGTTCCATTAATGGTGCGCGTTATTATTGTTTTTAGCTAGTACCGCTTCACTTATGCTGGCAGGAAGTGGCAGGGTTTTTTCATTCCCGCTGATAAGCCAGAGTATCGGGAAATAAGCGAAATAAATGGCTGTTGCGATACGTCCAACAGAAATATCTAAAATAGAAGTTCCGTCTACAACAATACTATAGAGTATGCCCCAGTCTGCTGGTTGCGAACCTACATAACCAAGCACAATTGCGTTTAAAATAAACACCCAGTAAATTTTCTGGAATAATGGGCGAAAATTCCCGCTGCGAACTTTTGAGCGATCAATCCATGGTAGCACAAACATAATAAGGATAGAAGCAAACATTGCCACTACTCCCAACAGCTTATCTGGAACTGAGCGCAGGATTGCATAGAATGGCAAGAAATACCATTCCGGCACAATGTGAGCTGGGGTGACCATTGGATTAGCCGGTATATAATTATCAGGATGCCCTAAAGAGTTCGGTGAAAAGAAAACAAACCAAGCAAACACCATAAAGAAAATACCAAATCCAAAAAAATCTTTATAGGTATAGTAGGGATGGAATGGAATTGTGTCCTGTTTTCCTTTAACATCAATGCCCAGAGGATTATTTGAACCATGCTGGTGTAACGCCCAGATATGGAAAATAACCACACCAACGATTGCAAATGGCAAGAGGAAATGCAGAGAGAAGAAGCGGTTAAGTGTTGGATTATCAACGGAAAAACCACCCCATAACAAATGCACGATTGATTCGCCAACCACCGGAATTGCTGAAAATAAATTGGTGATAACAGTCGCACCCCAAAAACTCATCTGCCCCCAAGGAAGAACATAACCCATAAAAGCGGTTGCCATCATCAGCAGGAAAATAACTAGACCAAGCCACCAGAGAATTTCACGCGGTGCTTTATAAGAGCCATAATACAGACCACGGCAGATATGGATATACACCACCACGAAAAACATTGATGCACCGACAGCGTGCGAGTAGCGCATCAGCCAGCCGTAATTCACGTCGCGCATGATTTTTTCAACACTGTCAAAAGCCATTGTAACATGCGCGGTGTAATGCATGGATAAAAACAGACCGGTCAATATCTGGATTACCAGACAGATGCCGGCGATAGAGCCAAAGTTCCACCAGTAATTAAGGTTGCGCGGTGCTGGAAAATTATTTCCAAGACTATTATTTAAAAATGAAAAAACCGGCAGGCGATATTCAATCCAGCCTATGACTCCTGGTTTTTGCTCTTTGGCTTCTGAACTCATGTTTTGCTACTTCCTCTTTGCAAATTTAGACCCAAACTTGTTTTCAATAATGTTTTTAATTCACAGTCCCCAGCTTCTTTTACTAATTCTCTAACAGCCTTATTAATAGCCTTCAGCTTTTCTACTTCAGCATTTTTATCTGCTTTTTTCATAGCAGTGCCAAATTCCTTATCTGTTGCCATAGCAGAAATTGCAGAGCAGATATTATGAAAATCGACATGCCCCCTTTTCTGCTGAACATCTGTGTAATAATCAGTATAAGAATCCGCAGGTAACCTTTCTTTCAGATATTTATAATCATCATTTCCTATAAAAACGCTGAGCTCCTGACTTGTTATTGCCAATCTTCCGTTGCCCATCTCCTTTAAATAACTCATATAGGATTTTCCAATGGCATTAAAATTTTCAGAATCCCCCAGCAGTTTGGCGAGTCCACCCGTCAGCTTTTTTCCAGCTTTATTTTCCTGATAATAATCACTTGATAAAGACATCATTCTTTTCTAACCAATCTTAATCCGGTTATCACTGATGAAAGCATATTTGGGAACAGGCAAGTTGGTAGGAGCCGGACCTTTGCGGATGCGTCCTGCCGTGTCATAATGCGAGCCGTGGCATGGGCAGAACCAGCCACCACCATCATTTCCGCCATATTCGCCAGCTCCTCCGAGAGGAATGCAGCCAAGATGCGTGCAGACACCAACCATGACCAACCACTGTTCATGACCTTTAAGTACCCGATCTTCATCTTTCTGAGGATCTTTCAAATCGCTTAAGGAAACTTTCTTTGATTCTTCAATATCAGCTTTGGTGCGGTGGCGGATAAATACCGGAACACCACGCCACTTAACTTTAATTGTCTGCCCTTCTTTGATAGGCGATAAATCAACCTCGACAGAAGAAAGTGCCAACACATCGGCTGCCGGATTCATGCTGTCAATTAACGGCCAGGCAACAGCTGCACCGCCGACAGCTGCTAACGCGCCAGCAGTGAGCATCATAAAATCACGACGGGTAGCGCCACCGCAATCATGCCCATGTTCATTAGAATTTTTGTTAGAATGCGAAACAGAAGATGTATGTTGACCCATGAAAAATCTCTATAAAAAATTACCTAGAGACGTTTCTATAACAAAATATTATGAAGTTTCAACTATTAGATTACGAGCCTGTTCGCATTTTTGTGAACAGTGGCACTAAATCCCCGAACCTTTTAAGATTGCCAGTCCCCAGGCAATTAAATGATTCCCCATCTCATGAAATTTTCCTACCCAGACATGTGCCATGTCAACACATGCACCAACCGTATCAAGATTGAACAGGCAAACACCCATACCGGAAGCAAAAGCAGCAAAGGTTGCGATCGTTGCGGGGATAAAGCCATTGCGTGGAACCATAAACAACCTTTTCATTTTCTCAAATATGAGTTTATAAAATATATCACTATACTACATAACGACTGATTCATTGTAAATTTAAATAATTTATTGTTATAAACCTTCCTTAATTTATAATATCCTGATAAATATGAATATTGCCTTATTTGAACCAGATATACCGCAAAATACCGGAAGCCTGATGCGCCTTGCTGCCTGTCTTGGGGTGAGTTTGCATATTATAGAGCCGTGCGGCTTTCTACTTGACTCCCGTCAATTAAAACGTGTTGTAATGGATTATGGTGCGCAGGTTGATTTGCATCGTCATATTTCCTGGGGAAAATTTATGGAAAAGATGGATACTGATAACCGCATAATATTACTAAGCACCAAAGCTAAAAATATTTACACGGATTTTGTTTTTAATAAAAACGATATATTGCTTCTCGGACGGGAATCTTCCGGTGTTCCCGATTATGTAGCACAAGCTTCGCATGCACAGGTAAAAATTCCGATGCACGGAAATGCGCGTTCGCTGAATGTTGCGCTGGCTGCAAGTATGGTGTTAGGTGAGTCACTCAGACAAACAGGAAGATTTTATGGATAATTTGCATATTATTGAACAGCAAAAACAGCAGGCATCAGCTTGGTTTCGTACATTGCGTGATGATATTTGTCAGCGTTTTGAGAAACTTGAAGATGAGTTTACAGGAAGTAATTTTACTGCGGGACGTTTTGTCCGCACACCTTGGAATCGTGCTGATGGTGGCGGTGGTGAAATGTCGGTGATGAAAGGCAGGGTTTTCGAGAAGGTTGGCGTGAATATTTCAACTGTTCATGGTGAATTTTCTGAAACCATGCGTAAGGAAATTCCCGGAGCAGATATTGATCCGCGCTTCTGGGCAAGCGGAATTTCTCTGGTTGCTCATCCTTGTTCACCGCTTGTTCCTGCCGTACATATGAATACGCGGATGATTGTGGTTGGGGGGGAATCCTTGCTTCCCGAATCCCGAATCCCGAATCCCGAATCCTATAAAAGCTGGTTTGGAGGTGGCGGGGATTTAACTCCAATGTATCCAATAGAGCAGGACACAGCCGATTTCCACGCAGCTTTTAAAGCAGCTTGCGATAGGTTCGACGCTGAATATTATCCTAAGTTCAAAAAATGGTGCGACGAATATTTTTTCCTGAAACATAGGAATGAACCGCGCGGAGTTGGTGGAATTTTTTATGATTATATAAATACCGGAAACTGGGACAAAGATTTTTCCTTCACGCAGGAAGTGGGCAGAACATTTGCCGATATTTACCCTGAGCTGGTGCGCCGACATTTGCAGGAAACATGGACTAAGGAGCAGCGCGAGTGGCAACTGGTAAAACGTGGTCGCTATGTGGAATTTAACCTGCTTTATGACCGTGGCACGCGCTTTGGTCTGATGACGGGTGGCAATACCGAGGCGATTCTTATGTCCCTTCCGCCTGAGGTTAGGTGGTGATTATCCCCGTGCTTGACACGGGGTCTAGAACCATAAATTCTGTATCCTGCTGGCAACAGATTTTCCTTGACTGTCTATTTACAATCATTTAAAATCAGTCACATGATTAGCATAATCAAGACCGATAACTTCCAGAAATGGTTGAACAGTATACGTGATAGATAGGCTATTTATAGAATCACCACACGTTTGCAGCGTGTTGAAGATGGTAATTGGGGATATTAAAAAAGCCAAAGAGTTAGCTAAGGATTGGAGATGAATATGAAATTGCCAAAAGGATGCAGTGTTTTTGACGCTGCCGATTATATTAAAAGCGAGGAAGATGCCGCTGTATATCTCGGTATCGTTCTTGAGGAGCATGGTGATGACCCTGCATTCATCGCTAAAGCTCTTGGTACAATTGCTCGTTCCAGAGGTATGAATAAAATTGCCAAAAAATCAGGGCTTAGTCGTGCCAGTCTTTATAAAGCACTTTCTGGCGATAGAACACCAAGTCTCGATACCTTTATCAGAGTTCTTAAGGCTCTTGATTTGAAATTGAAGATTGCCTAAACCTCCTCGACAACCACCACAGCACCACAAGTCCCGGAATAGCCAATACTACCGAAAGGACAAAGAAAGCTTCCCAGCCGAGTTTTCCTGCGAACCAGCCAGCGGGGGTGGAAAGCCACGTTCTGCCAAAGGCAGAAAAGGAGCTGAGCAGGGCGTATTGCGTGGCGGTGAATTGTTTATTCACCAGGCTGCTGATGAAAGCGACAAAGGCCGCAGTTCCCATTCCGCCACTGATATTTTCCAGAGAAATAGAGAAAGCTAAAAACATTTCATCTGCGCCTATTCTTGCCTGCGCCACAAACACCAGATTGGTAAATGTCTGAAGAATGCCGCAAATCCATAATGTCCGCATCATGCCGATACGCACCACCAGCACCCCGCTAATCAGGCTACCGACGATGGTGGCAATCACCCCGTATAGTTTTACCACGGTCGCTATCTGGTTTTTAGTAAACCCTATATTGATTAAAAACGGATTGGTCATCGCCCCCATGAAAGCATCGCCTAGTTTATATAACAGGATAAATAACAATATTCCCAGCCAGGCATCACGCTGCATGAAATCGGTAAATGGCTCTATGACGTGTTTTTTGATCCAATCTGTGGCTCCGTAAGCCTTAAGCCCTAAGCCACAAGCCTTGCTTTCTGGTTCACCGCCTATCGCAATAGCCAGCCATGCTATTGGCACAATTGCTGCCATGATCATGTAAGTAATCTGCCAACCAAATGCGGTGGCGAGGAAAAGCGCGCCAGCCGCCGAGGTAATCATTCCGAGGCGATAACCAAGCACAACCATCGCAGCCCCTGCCCCCTGCTCATGTGTGGGTAAAATTTCCACGCGGTAGGCATCAATAACAATATCCTGCGTAGCCGAGCATATAGCAACCAGCAAAGCAACTATCGCCATAAGCAATAAATTTTCGGAAGGGTTGCAAAAACCAAGCGCAATCAGACTTGCTATCAATAATAATTGCGTAGCTATGAGCCAGCCACGGCGCCTGCCAAAGAGCCTTGTAAATAATGGAAGTTTGAGACCGTCAATAAGTGGCGACCATAAAAATTTTAAAGTATAAGGAGTGCCAACCGCAGCAAATAAACCGATAGCTGAAAGGCTAACCCCAGATTCAGTAAGCCATATTGACAGGGTAGAAGCACTGAGAGCAAGCGGCAAGCCACTAACAAAACCAAGAGCTAGAACAACTAGCAGGCGTGGTTGGAGGTAGAGAGGTAAGCGATGACGATAAATCATGATTTAATGTAAATAATCAGAAGAAAACAACCCTGAGTCTATATCTCTTGCGGAATGCAGAACCCTAACTATTTCTACCGCATTCAAGTGAGTACGATAAAAAATGACATATCTTCCTATCGGGAAGCTTTTTAATCCATCTAACAGTTCGTTACGGGATTTTCCTATGTTAGGAGTTTTTACAAGTGTATAAAATAATTTTTCAATATCTTTGATGAAAGAATCAGCTCGCAGCTCACTATCATCTGCGATATATCCCCAGATTTCTATAATATCATTTTCTGCACATGGACTTTTGGAAAGACCTAGCATCAGGATTCAGAACTCTTATTTTTTTCGGCTTTTCTTTGACGGGCAAGTTGCTTAATCCCATCAGCATCCCAAGGTGTTGCTGTACCACTATCAAGTCCATCCTGAATATCTTGACGTAGTTTTTGTAATTTTATCATGCGTAATTGTTCTTGGGTTTCCATAGCATTTAATGCTTCAGATACTACTTCATTAGCAGAATTATATAATCCAGACGCAATTTTTTGTTGGATAGCCTTTTCAAGTTGTGAACTTAATTGTATAGACATAAGTGATACCTCAAATATACAGTGACAGGCTGTTTATAACATATTTAAGCCACGAGCGCATCTAGTTTTTTCTGGCTTCTTGCCCCGAGCTGCGTGATGATTTGACCAGCGCATTTATTGCCAAGCTGGGCGCAGTTCAGCAAATCCCAGCCCCTTGAAAGCCCGAATAAAAAGCCACTGGCGTAGAGATCACCCGCTCCTGTGGTATCTACAATATTATTGATTTTCTGTGCGGGTGCGGTTTCAATAGCTGCTTTGGTAACGACCACACTGCCTTTTTCACTGCGGGTAACAGCAGCTACTGCAACTTTTCCGCGAATTTTAGAAATTGCCGTATCAAAATCCTGCGTTTCATATAGAGCTTTGATTTCCTCTTCATTGGCAAAAAGAATATCAATATCATTATCTATTAGTTTTAAAAATTCAGCGCGGTGACGATGTACGCAGAAAGTATCAGATAGGGTAAAAGCCACGCGTTTGCCATGTTGTTTCGCTGTGGCAATGGATGAGCGGATTGCTGCTTTTGCAGCTTCTGCGTCCCACAAATATCCTTCAATGTATAAAATATTGGAACGCTGGATAAGTGCTTCATCCTTATCATTTTCTGATACAGAGCCACACGCGCCGAGATAGGTGATCATAGTGCGCTGGGCATCAGGTGTAACACAAATCATGCAATGGGCGGTGGCTGCGCCGGTAGTTGCCGGCTTGCTGTCAAAATAAACACCGACAGCGTGCAGATCGTGGGTAAAAATTGCGCCGAGCTGGTCATTTTTCACCTTGCCGATAAAAGCAGTTTTAGCACCAAGAGAAGCAAGGCCGGCTAGGGAATTGGCAACCGAGCCACCGGAACATTCGGTAGTTTGTCCCAGTTTCGCATAAAATCCTTTTGCCACTTCTTCATCAACAAGTGTCATGCTACCTTTGGCAAAACCATTTTCCTGTAAAAATTTATCATCAGAAAAACTTAAAATATCGACAATGGCATTGCCGATTCCCAGCACATCAAAATTATTTGTCATATAAGATTATATCTTTCTTGTGTTTTATTCAAAATCAATACGCCAGCATTTAACGGCTTGCTCTGCAAGCCACTTTTGTCTATTAAGAACAGCATCTTTATTCCAAATTTCATGTTCGGCACATTGTTTAGTGATTTCATAATCACTTGTAGCATAAACCTTTATTTTTTCGCTATAAAGCTTGTTTGCAACTTTTCTATTTTCCTCTTTTTCTAACAATGTCATGTTACCTAAGCGATAAATACTTTCATTAATTACTTCTTTGGTAAAGAATTCCAGCCAATCATCAGAAGGATTTTTTGGTAAAATATGCTCAAGAGTAGATCTTGCGTAACTTACTTTATGGTTTGGCTTTAGGTATTCTTCTATACGCTCCAATATATAACGGGCTTCTGGTTGTGTTTTTATAGATTTAAGCTCAAAATATTCGATAAATTCACGGTCGTTTTTGTACACATCTTTCAATCTATCTTTGATTGAATCAGGGCTGGTAAGAATGCCATTAGAAATATCGCAGGCTATTTTGTTATATATATCTTCTTGCTCGTTTGGGTGCCCTCTGCATATTGCATTATATCTAATTGATATAACTTCTATGTAGGCAGCTATTCTTAAAAAATCTTCTTTTAAAAAATTTAGGTATGCTGCCATTAATAAGCCATGCGGCTGTTTTATACTGAAGCATTTTAGAGTTTTAATAGAATTAGAAATTTTTTCGTTATTTTCTTTTTCGTAATCTTTCCATAAAGAATCATCTGGATTTTCCAAAGCTGCATAAATTGGTGCGGCTTTTTCTAATTTTTTTACATAATCACATGCTGAATTCTTATCTTTTATATGACTTTTAATCTCTCTAAAAAGCCCCGTTTTCTGGGTTTTTGGATGGTGGCGGCTATTCCATTCCACTTGAATAAAACGAGAAAAATCTCCATCGCGGCCAAGCTGGGAAAGGATGGCTTCCCAGTCTTCATCCAATTGATCAAGCTCTTCATTTTGTGTATTTTCTTCTTTATCTATCTGAGAAAAAAGATAGTTTTTTACTAGATCTGGTGTTGAAAGCTTTACCCCACGAGCATTAAGTGTTTCAAAAACCGTGTAAGCATTAAGATCATTTTTAACTTCAATTGTGGTAAAAAATAATTTATCTTCTAATTTACTAACAAATTTTGCTAATTCTTCACCTGTAGCAGTTATTTCAGATCGAATTCTTTTTCTATAGAATTTAAGTGCTTCGAACATTAACATTTCAGAAGGCTTTGCGTTACGAAACATAGGCTCATCCATGGAACATAACTTACGAAAAAATCTATTATTATTCCTGTTAAGTGTTAATTTTGCCTGCGATTGAAGTGAAATTGGATCTGTAAAAACAATATATCTACTGCGTATTGCATCTTGCCTTTTCTTATTATCATCTGGCTCATTTCCACTGTTTATTAAGACTTGTAGCTCATTCAAAATTGCTAAAATTATTATTGTAGTTGTGGCGATTCGCTGTTGACCATCAATAATTTTATGTTGATGTACATCCTTAGCATCCGGCTGTAACAGCAAATATCCCATATAATGCCATGGAGAAATATTATCATTGTTATTTATATCAGACCATAAATCTTCCCAGTGCTCTTCTCTCCAACTATAATCACGTTGAAACTTGGGTACGCTGTATTTAACACCATTTCCCATAAGCTGAATAAACGACTTATTGTCCATATTAAAATCAAAAGCCATACATCTTCCTCGCTTTTTCTAAACCTTCCTGCGTGTCTACACCGAGTGGTATAGTATCAACCACCGCTACATCAATCCGCATTCCTGCTTCCAATGCCCTAAGTTGCTCTAATTTTTCCCGAAGTTCAAGCGAACTTGGCGGCATACTTACAAATTTTTCTAAAGCCGCGCGCCGATAAGCATAAATTCCAATATGATGGTACAATTCCCCTTCGCCATGCGGAATGGTTGCGCGGGAAAAATATAGCGCACGCCCCCGTGCGTCCATAGCAACCTTAACCACCGACGGATCAGTTCTCTCAGCCTCATCAGTTATAACAGCAGCCAGAGTTGCAATATCAACCTCTTTATTTTCTAATACTGCAAATAGTTTTTTGATAATTTGTGGATCTAAGCATGGCATATCACCTTGCACGTTTATAACAATATCATGTTTCTTTTCGGGATCGATTTTGGTGAGAGCTTGAAAAATACGGTCAGAACCGGATGGTAAATCAGCATCGGTAATAATAGCTTCGCCACCGGCATCTTTAACCACCTTTGCTATTTCCTGCCCGTCACATGCAACAATTACCTGTCCAATATTTGCCGCCTGCGCCCGCTTCATCACCTGAACAATCATCGGCAACCCGCCAATTAAAGCCATAGGCTTGTCTGGAAGCCGCGTTGATGCCATGCGCGCCGGTATTATAATTACTGGGTTCATAATTTCTGATATTTCAATTTCTTCTAGTAAAACTTCTTATTGAATAGATAGAATGGCTATATTATAAAGACAACCAATTATTACTTAAGCAGTTTTTGGAGAAGTTTTATTATGTCAGGTGGTAATTTGGAATTTAATAAGGTAACTGGCGCGGTTTTACTTGCGGGAATTATTGCAATGGTTTCTGGATTGGTGAGCGAAGGGCTTTACTCTGGCGGTGAAGGTGGACATGGTGCTGAGCCTAAGCGTGGCTTCAGCATCGCTGTTGCTGATGCCCCAACCGCAAGTGGTGGCGCGCCAACTGCGGAAGAAAAACCGGTTGATATTGCGTCTTTTATGGAAAAGGCAGATGCTAAGGCTGGTGAGGGTTTGATAAAGAAATGCACTTCCTGCCATAGCTTTGACAAAGGTGGAAAAAACGGTGTTGGTCCGAACCAGTGGGGATTGGTTGGCAGTCATTTCGCGCATAGTGATGGGTATGCTTATTCGGCAGCTATTATGGCGATGAAAGATAAAAAATGGAATCCGCAGGAGCTTTCGGATTTTCTGGCAAATCCTAAAAAATCTATCCCAGGAAATAAAATGTCTTTTGCTGGTATGCCTAACCCGCAGGATAGGGCTAATTTGATAGCTTACTTAAGTACACTGAAATAGTTTTTACTCGAGGAGAATATAAATGATTAGTCTAATAATTATCTGGTTAGCACTGGGCGCGGCTTTTTTTATTGCCGATAAATTTACGACAAAATACAACCTTATTTATGCTTCTTACGCTGCTTTCACCATAGCAGCTTTCCTTATGACTGGAATTATGAGGGTGCCAGAAGGTGAAACTCAGGGGTATTATGAATATTTTATCATAGCGGAAATAATCTGCTTCGTGGTGGCGATATTTGCTTGGAAATATCTATTTCGTGATGTGGATGCGAACGCAGGTATGAGTCAGGAAGACAAGGAATTCTATAAGTCAATAAAAGATAAAACGGTGGAAGTTGCAACTGGAGGTATCAATTCTGTGAGTGGCGGTTCAGTTGTTTTTGCCGGTAAAACCCTGAAGGCTCGTTTTGCACCAAATGCCGACTCAGAAAGCGTTGAAGCCGGGGCTAAAATGCTGGTCAAGGAAGTAGATGGCGATACACTTGTTGTCACCCCTAAATAATGGAGGTTAAGATAGCAATATGGAGCATAATGTAATGATTGTCTGGCTGGTTGTTGGCGTCATCTTTCTTATCGCTGAAATTGGTGTTCCGGGTGTTGGCTTGCTGTTTGCCGGTTTAGGCGCACTTACGGTTGGTATGGGGCTGAATTTTTTGCTTATTCCATTAGATGATATTTTGCTGCAGATACTGGTTTTTGTTGTTTCGACCGCGCTGTGGGCATTGGTCTTGTGGAAACCAATGCAGAAATTAAAACTGGGGAAAACCAAAGCCTCTTACCATAATATTATTGGTGACACGGCAAGTGTTGGCGAAAAAGGTATTAGTAAAACTCATGGCGGAGAAGTTGTGTGGTCAGGCGCGATCATGAAAGCAAAGTTGGCGGAATCATCACCTGTAGAAAAACTGGAATCCGGTGCGCAGGTGGTTATTAAAGATATTACCGGAAATGTGCTGACTGTAGCTCCTAAATAACTCAAAAACAAAGGAACTTAACATGGAATTTTTTATTGCTATTGGTATTGTCGTACTTGTCGTAATTTTTAATGGCGCGAAAACCGTGCCGCAACAACAGGCATGGATTGTTGAAAGCCTCGGTAAATTTGACCGAAAATTAGAACCAGGGCTTAATATAATAATCCCATTCATTCAGCGGGTTGCTTATAAACATTCGCTGAAAGAAATGGCAGTCGATGTTCCTGAACAGGCAGGTATTACCCGTGATAACGTTACCCTGAACCTTGACGGTGTGCTGTATGTTCGGATTATGGATCCGATAGCAGCGTCTTACGGTGTTTCTGACCCGATTTATGCGGTGCAGCTACTTGCACAGACCACCATGCGCTCAGAAATCGGTAAACTTACTCTGGATAAAACCTTTGAAGAGCGTGAAGCGTTAAACGCTAACATTGTTGCAGCTATTAATCAGGCAGCGCAAAGTTGGGGCATCCAGTGCATGCGTTATGAAATTAAGAACATAACCCCGCCTAATTCCGTTTTGAAAGCGATGGAACTGCAAATGGCGGCAGACCGTCAGAAACGCGCAACCATCTTGGAATCTGAAGGTAAACGCCAGTCGCAAATCAACGTTGCCGAAGGTAAAAAGCAGGAAATCGTCCTGCAATCGGAAGCATCGCAGATTGAGCAGATAAACCGCGCGCGCGGTGAAGCGGAAGCCATACTTGCCGTTGCTGAAGCTAACGCTAAAGGTATTTCCATGATTGCTGAATCCATTCAGCGTGGTGGTGGTTCAGAAGCCGTTTCCTTCAAGATTGCCGAGCAATATGTTACGGCATTCGGTCAGCTGGCTAAAACCACCAACACAGTGCTTCTACCGTCCAATCCTGGTGATGCAGGTTCGATGGTGGCGCAGGCACTTACCGTGTTTGACGCAATAAAGAACAGAAACTCTCCAATGCCACATCAAGAGCCTGGCAAAGGCCCTTGGGGTGGAGCATAGTACGATGACGGATAATGGACGAATGACAAGATTTGTATATTTTCTCACTTTGTCATCCGCCCTCTGTTATCCGTCATCCGCCTTCGCAGCCCCTTCCCATTGCCTGACGCTTTACGGCGAGTGCAAATATAAAGCTGATTTCAAGCATTTTGATTATGTAAATCCCAATGCACCGAAAGGTGGCGCAGTAAAACTTGCCGAAACCGGAAGCTTTGACAATTTAAATCAGTTTATCCTTAAAGGAGTAAAAGCCCCAGGAATTACCATGATATTTGATTCCCTGATGGTGGCTTCACAGGATGAACCGCAAAGCATGTATGGCCTGATCGCCAGCGCAGTTGATATAAGCGGGGATAATTCCAGCGCGGAATTTACCTTGCGTAAAGAAGCTAAATTCCATGATGGAACGCCTATCACCCCTGATGATGTGGTGTTTACTTTTACGATTCTCAGGGAAAAAGGCGATCCCACTTATAAAATGCTGTTCGCGCCGGTGGTGAAGGTGGAAAAAACTGCACCGGACAAAGTCAAATTCACCTTTAATGAGACAAAAAACAAAGAACTGCCAATGCTTGTGGCTTCAGTGCCGATTATCTCCAAAGCTTATTACGCCAAGGTTGATTTTGAAAAAACCACTCTGGAGTCACCTCTCAGTAATGGCTCTTATAAGGTGGAAAGCGTAGAGCAGGGAAAAAATATAATTTATAAAAGAGCTGCTGATTATTGGGCGAAAGACCTGCCGGTAAGCCGCGGGCAATATAATTTTGATACAATACGCTATGATATGTACCGTGATGAGAACGTAACTCTGGAAGCCCTGAAATCCGGTAATTATGATTTTAGGCGTGAATATATCGCCCGTAACTGGGCAACGGCTTATGACGTGCTGGCGGTAAAGGACGGGCGGATTATAAAACGCGAAATCCCGGATAATACTCCTCAGGGGATGCAGGCTTTTATATTCAATACCCGCCAGACTAAATTTGCCGACCGCCGGGTGCGGGAAGCAATAGGGCTAACGCTGGATTATGAATGGATAAATAAAACCATTTTTTATGGCGCATATACCCGTAATAAAAGCTTTTTTGAGAATACTGATTTTCAGTCAAATTCCATACCAGAAGGAAAAGAACTGGCTTTACTTGAGAAATTCAAAGATGAATTGCCACCTGCCCTGTTCACCCAGCCTTTTGCTAATCCGGTCACTGATGGTTCCGGAAATCCGCGTGAGAATCTGTTAAAAGCCCAGAAGTTACTTGAAGAGGCAGGCTGGACAGTAAAAGATGGCAAGAGAGTGAATGCCAAAGGCGAGCAATTATCGCTGGAGTTTTTGCTGCGCCAGCCAACTATGGAGCGAGTAGCTGCACCAATGCGCAAGAATCTGGAGCGTTTGGGAATTGCCTCATCAATCCGCATGGTGGATGATGCACAATATCAGAAACGCACGGATGAAGGTGATTTTGATATGGTTTCCGTCTGGATTAACCGTGGCGTATTTTTCCCTGGCAATGAACAGATGTCCTATTGGCATTCGTCGCAAGCAGATGTGAAAGGCAGCAACAATCTTGCTGGCTTTAAAAGCAAGGCGGTGGATGGGGTGTTAGATGAACTTCTCAAAGCCCATGATAAGGATTCGCTGGTTGCTGCCGGACGGGCGCTTGACCGCGCATTGCTTTGGGAAAATGTGGTAATCCCGCATTGGCATTCAGGCAGCTTCCGTGTGGCCTATTGGGATAAATTCGGCATCCCCGAAACCTTACCTAAATATAACCTTGGCTTTCAAGCGTGGTGGGTGAAAGAAGGGAAGTAAGCATGACGCAAAATAACGCCATAGTTTTATTTAAAGAACAACAGATCCGCCGTATCTGGCATAAGGATGAATGGTGGTTTTCGGTGGTGGATGTGGTGGGAGCTTTGACTGACTCTAGCAACGCCCGTCGCTATTGGTCAGATTTAAAAATACAACTGACTGAAAAAGAAGATTTTTCTGAACTGTACGAAAAAATCGTACAGTTGAAATTACCTGCCCCAGATGGCAAAATGCGCGAAACCGACTGTGCAAATAGCGAATCTCTCCTGCGAATTATACAATCCGTTCCCTCCCCTAAAGCTGAGCCATTTATCTTGTCATACCAGCGTAGGCTGGTATCCAGTAAAAAGGTTAGTCTGGATACCAGACAGCTCAGTTTTCGTAGCCACTCGCTACGCTCATGGATAAAACTGGCTTCTGGTATGACAACATTACGTATAATGGCAGGCACAGCCCGCAAGGAAACCGAAAAAGAGCTGGGGCGCAGTGTGATTAGTGGCGATAATTACCTTGCGATTGTTGATCTTAAAAAATTGAAGAAATGAGGAATTAGGTATATAAAATCCCGAAGCCCTAATCCCGAAGCCCTAATCCCGAAGCTCGCCCATGCTCAACTACATAATACGCCGCCTGCTCATGATGATTCCAACTTTGTTTGGGATCATGGTGCTGAATTTTGCCATTGTGCAGGTAGCTCCGGGAGGGCCGGTTGAGCGCACGCTGGCACAGCTGACTGATGTAACTTCCGGACACGCCACTGACCGGATAAGCGGTAGTGGTTCAGATATGGCGGTAAAAGGCGATATAACAAGCACCAACTCGTTATATCGCGGTGGGCGGGGTCTGGATCCGGAAATCATAGCACAAATCGAGAAAATGTATGGGTTTGATAAGCCTCCGCTGGAGCGTTTCTTTCAGATGATGGGGAATTACCTGCGCTTTGATTTTGGCGAGAGTTTTTTCCGCAATGAAAAAGTGGTGGATCTGGTGCTTAAAACCCTTCCTGTGACCATTTCGCTGGGTCTGTGGACTACATTACTGGTATATCTAATTTCCATTCCTCTAGGCATCCGCAAGGCCGTGCAAGATGGTTCCAGATTTGATATATGGACAAGCTGGCTGATTATTATTGGCTATGCCATCCCCAGTTTTTTATTTGCGATTTTACTGATAATAGTTTTTGCCGGTGGTAATTACCTGAGCTGGTTTCCGCTAAAGGGTCTAACTTCCGATAACTGGTCGGAACTATCGCTTATGGGTAAAATCACAGATTATTTCTGGCATATAACCCTTCCAGTAGTTGCGATGGTCATTAGCGGTTTTGCCAGCCTCACCATGCTCACCAAGAATTATTTCCTTGAGGAAATCGGCAAACAGTATGTCCTGACTGCCCGTTCCAAGGGTCTATCGGAGAACCAGGTGCTGTACGGGCATGTATTCCGCAATGCCATGCTGGTTATCATTGCTGGCTTTCCCAGTGCCTTGCTCAGCATATTATTCACCAGCGCGCTGCTTATTGAGATTGTTTTTTCCTTAAATGGTCTTGGGTTGCTTGGCTATGAAGCGGTTATTGGGCGCGATTACCCTGTGATATTCGGCACATTATTCATTTTTACCTTGCTCGGACTGATTGCCGGACTGATTGGCGATCTGATGTATGTATGGATTGACCCGCGCATTGATTTTGAACGGAGGGATGTGTGAGAGAGGAGTTTAGAGTGTGGAGTGTGGAGTTTAGTATGTTGTTACATATTAATATAGTCTGGTTAAAATCTTACAGTAACAACTCTGGAATGGATTTTTTATGAAACCTTCCACACTCCACACTCCACACTCTAAACTCTTATCTCCCCTTACCCGCAAACGAATTGAGATTTTCCGAGCTAACCGCCGCGGTTTCTGGAGCTTATGGATATTTTTATTTTTATTTCTAGCCAGTCTATGCTCGGAAATTATCGCCAATGATAAACCGATAATACTTAAATATAAAAACGAGTTTTATTTTCCTGTATTTGCCACCTATTCGGACAAAGTTTTTGCTGGCGATTTTGAAACAGAGGCTATTTACCGTGACCCTTTCACAAGCAAAAAAATAGAGGAAAATGGCTGGATGGTCTGGCCGCCAATCCATTTTTTTTACAGCACCATCAATTATGACCTTACTCGCCCTGCTCCCTCGCCGCCTACCGCCATCAATATCCTCGGTACCGACGATCAGGGGCGCGATGTATTTGCCCGCCTGATGTATGGCTTCCGTATCTCGGTGCTGTTCGGATTGATTCTCACTATTATCAGTTCCATAATCGGGATTTTTGCTGGAGCAGTACAGGGTTATTTTGGCGGCTGGACAGATTTGTTATTCCAGCGTTTTATGGAGATATGGTCAGGGCTTCCCGAGCTTTTCCTGCTTATTATCCTCGCGAGTCTGGTAACGCCTAATTTCTGGTGGCTGCTTCTTATTTTGCTACTCTTTAAATGGATGTCGCTTACTGGCGTTGTCCGCGCCGAATTCCTGCGCGCCCGCAATTTTGATTATGTAAAAGCCGCCCGTGCGCTAGGAGTTTCTGAGCCAATTATCATGGTGCGCCATGTTCTGCCTAATGCGATGGTGGCGGCGATGACCATGATCCCGTTTATAATGAGCAGCGCGATAACCGCCCTCACCACCCTTGATTTCCTTGGGTTTGGGCTGCCTGTCGGCTCGCCGTCACTTGGTGAATTATTACTCCAGGGAAAGAACAATCCCGATGCTCCGTGGCTGGGTTTTACCGGCTTTATAACAATCGCTATGTTACTGGTTCTGATTGTGTTTATCAGTGAAGCAGTGCGCGATGCTTTTGACCCAAGAAAAGTGATAAAGAATTAGTCACGCCAGCAATAATCCTTACCGTCTCCGCCCTTATCATTATCTCTCAAAAGCCTTGGGTGCAGCTTTTCTGTATGCTTAGTTGGTTTACCTATCTTTTCAGGATCAATGCCAATCGCTAGACCGTCTCCTTCTATCATATTCCATCCACTGTTTTGTTCCGGACGTACTTTAAGGATGGCATCTAAATATTCTTGTAGACCTGTTGGCTTAGTTGGTTTAGGTGCTTTTCTAATCCTCTCATCATCATGGTCACCTTCTGGCTTATTTCCAGGTTTTCTTTCATCATATCCGTAATCTTCCCAACCCATAAAAAACTTTCCTAATTAAATGCAAAATTGCTAAAAGCATGGTAGATGCTGATTATAGAATATTTATCGCCGAATAAACATTAAGATTTGATGACAATGTTAAATGTAGAAAATCTAACCCTTTCCTTTGGTAATTCGCTGATTTTACGCGGGATTTCTTTCTCTGTGGAGAAAGGCGAAATGCTGGCGGTGGTGGGTGAATCTGGCTCCGGCAAATCGCTAACCGCCCTTTCTTGCCTTGGCTTGCAACCGTCAAATGCCAAAGTAAGTGGCAGCATTTCCTTCGGCGGCAAAGAACTGATAAACATAGCGGATTTCAAAAAACTCCGCGGCAAAAATATCAGCATGATATTCCAGGAGCCAATGACCGCGCTTAACCCGCTACATACTATTGGCAAACAGATAATGGAAATGAGGAATTGGAGAAATGAAGAAATGAAGAAATCTTCTGATTTCCCAATTCCTCAATTCGTCAATTCCCCAATTCAAGAATTACTAGAAAAAGTCGGATTAGAGAAATTTAAAAATAGGCTCGATGCCTATCCGCATGAGCTTTCCGGCGGCGAACGGCAAAGGGTGATGATCGCTATGGCGATTGCCGATGAACCCGACCTGCTGATTGCCGATGAACCGACCACGGCGGTTGATGTCACCATACAGGCCAAAATCCTGAAGCTGCTTAAAGATTTGCAAAAATCCATGAATATGGGAATGATTTTTATCACCCATGACCTAACCATCGTGCGCCAGATGGCAGAGCGGGTGGCAGTTATGTATAAGGGCGAAATAGTCGAGCAGGGAGCGGTTTTAGAAGTGTTTACCAACCCTCAGCATAGCTATACAAAAAAGCTTCTGGCATCGGAACCTAAAGGCGATCCCCTGCCCGTTCCGGCGGATGCTAAAACTATTATCGAATGTGAAAATCTCAAAGTATATTTCCCGATTAAAACTGGGCTGCTACGGCGAATCACGGATTATGTCAAAGCTGTTGATGATATATCGGTAACGCTCGCGGAAGGTTCAACTCTGGGTATAGTTGGTGAGTCCGGCTCCGGTAAGACCACCCTCGGTTTTGCCCTGCTCCGTCTGATAAAAAGCGAGGGAAAAATTGTTTTTCTGGGGCAATCTATAGATAGCTTAAAAACTAAGGCCATCCGACCGCTACGTTCAAAAATGCAGCTGGTATTTCAGGATCCCTATTCCAGTCTCAATCCGCGGATGCGCGTGCGCCAGATAATCGAAGAAGGAATGCTGGTGCATTATCCTGATAAAACTGAGGCTGAGCGGGAAGCAGAAATCGACCAGATATTACAGGAAGTGGGATTGCCGCTGGAAGTGAAAGACCGCTATCCGCATGAGTTTTCCGGCGGGCAACGCCAGCGCATCAGCATCGCCCGCACCATGGTTTTAAAGCCGAATCTGGTAGTGCTTGATGAGCCGACCTCTGCTCTTGATTTATCGGTGCAGGCGCAGATTATAGATTTGCTTAAACATTTCCAGAAAACCCGCGCCATTAGCTATCTGTTTATCAGCCATGATCTGCGCGTCATCCGCGCTATCGCCCAGAATCTGATTGTGATGCGTGGCGGGAAAATTATGGAGCAAGGCAAAACCGATGAGATTTTCAAAAATCCCCAGCACGAATATACTAAGACTTTGATAGATGCTGCGTTTTTGCGGGGATAGATTACCCCCTGCCCCGACCACTTTCGCTTTGTGATCTTATGGAAGATTTTTTATTAGCAACCGCGCCTTTTTCAGTGGCATATTCATTAGCCTTCTGGACTCTTTCAAGTGAATCTTGACTATCCGGCATTGTTACTGTAAGCTTAGGAAATAAATAAATTTTATTACCCTCTAGTGATACATTATTTTTAATTTCCTTTGGGTCAGTTATCGGAACTATTTTTCCATTTATTAATTTCCCATGTGACCAATCGGTTTCTATGTTATAGATACCAGCTTTTTTCAAATCCATTGCCATAGTGGGAACACTAATCCATATATCACTAATATTTCTACCAATTAACTTAGTTGTATCCAGGGTAATGATTACTTTGCATCTACCTTCATTATCTTTAGCAGATAAGGTGGCAGATAAGGCTCCAGCGGTAGGAATTTTGCTGGCGGAACAAAGCTTCGCGAAAGAAGCTTTAATAGCATCTAAATTGGCAGTCATGGGTTTAAGGTCTATATAATAATAAGTTCTGCAGTTTATATTTTAACTGCCAATAGTTCAATTAGAGCATTATGAAGTTTTTATTGCAATAGCGTAGTTAAAGCCCAAAGCCATTCACACCTACTCTAACCAATTGATTTCACCCCTTCCCTGCCACTCTCCGTCATTATACAATACATCATTATTATATCATAAATAGTTAAATGGTTAAAAAAATGTCACATAAACTCACAGCAAAACAGATATTATCAATACGCCTTTTGGTACGCGGCGATACTTCCGATGAAGTTTCCAGACAACTTAAAATGCGCCGCGAGACACTCTCACGCTGGTGGCAGATTCCAGAATTTATTCAGGAATATAAAGAAGTTATGGCAGAAGCAAAAGCGCGGCTGCAAACCAGCATAGAAGATGTTTTTCAAGAGTCGCTGCAAGCAATGAAGCAGGAATTAAAACGTTACGAAAGTGATCCGAAACGTATCGAAACGCTGCTGAATGTTATCAAAACGCTGGAGAAATGATAAAAATATCGTCATTACGATTTACTAAATACGATTTACTAACTACTATTATAAAATGACCAACCGTACCATATTTGCTCTTGCCACAGCTCCTGCCAAGTCCGGCGTAGCAGTTATCCGTATCTCCGGTGACAGCGCGGCCCAAGCTCTTTCTTTACTTACCGGTATTAATTCACCGATACCAAGACATTTTTACCGCTCCGTCATCCGCCATCCGTCATCAGCGGAAGCCATAGATAATGGTCTTGCCGTTTATTTTCAGGCTCCCCATAGCTTTACCGGTGAAGATGTGGTCGAGCTGCACCTGCATGGCAGCATCGCCGGTATACGTGAGGTTTCAGAGGTTCTTTCCGGATTGGACGGTATGCACATGGCAGAGCCAGGTGAATTCACCCGCAGAGCCTTTATAAACGGAAAAATGGATTTGCTAGAAGCGGAAGGCTTGGCGGATTTAATCAACGCTGATACCAATGCCCAGAAAACTCAGGCAATGCGCCAGATGCAAGGCGAGATGAGCGTATTTTATGATGAGATACGTGGCAAAACCATAAATTGTTTAGCGTTGCTGGAAGCCTATATCGATTTTCCCGATGAAGAAATTCCCGAGTCAGTTCTTATAAAATGGCGGGAGGCAATTATTTCTTTACAGAATTCCATAAATAATGCTCTGGCGGATAGCAAGCGCGGTGAACGCCTGCGCGATGGCTTATCAATTGTGATATTGGGTGCGCCTAATGCCGGTAAATCTAGTTTGCTAAATACGCTCGCTGGTCGTGATGCCGCCATAGTTTCCCACCACGCCGGAACAACCCGCGATGTTATCGAAGTCCATATGGATATCGCCGGTTATCCAGTGATTTTAATGGATACGGCGGGTCTGCGTGAAGCGGGCGATGAAATTGAGGAAGAGGGTATCCGCAGGGCAAAAGCAAGGGCAGGACAGGCGGACATAAAACTCGCCTTATTTGATGCTTCTGAACTACCTGATATGGACAAAAATACCAGAGAACTGATGGATGAAACCACTATCGTAATAATCAGTAAGGTTGATATTGCCAATGGTTCGTCATTGCGAGGAGGCGTAGCCGACGTGGCAATCCAAACTGGATTGCTTCGCTTCGCTCGCAATGACAATTCTCCAATCTTTCTTTCCACAAAAACCGGGCAGGGCATAGATAACCTGCTAAGTTCTATAGAGGAAAAAGTGAAGGGGTTCTTTACGGCAGGTAATGCTCCATTTATTACCCGCAACCGGCATAGGCTATTGTTATTAGAGGCAGAAATGCTCCTGAAGGCAGCTTTAATTCCCAAGCCATTGGAGCTTTCTTGTGAGGAATTGCGCCGCGCCGCGCTTGCCATCGGCAAAATAACTGGAAAAATTCAGGTGGATGATGTATTAGATGTCATTTTTAAAGAGTTTTGTATAGGAAAGTGAGATATTTTATTAGTGGCTTTGCCACTTAAAAAATTCTCATCCCGAGCTTGTCGAGGGATCTTTACAATATAATATCAAGATAAGATTCCTCACATTCGTTCGGAATGACAGATATAGGGCATATGGAAAAATTTGAAGTAATTATTATAGGTGGTGGTCACGCTGGTGCGGAAGCGGCGGCGGCTTCGGCGCGGGTTGGAGCTAAGACGGCTCTCATTACCCATAAATTTGCAACCATCGGGGAAATGTCCTGCAATCCGGCGATCGGGGGAATTGCTAAGGGAACTTTGGTTCGCGAAATTGATGCTCTTGATGGTGTGATGGGACGGGTGATTGACCGTGCCGGCATTCATTACCGCATACTCAATGCCAGCAAAGGACCGGCGGTGCGAGGGCCACGCGCTCAGGCTGACCGAAAATTATACCGCCTGGCGATGCAGGAAGTTTTATCGGAATATGAGAATCTTACCATTATAGAAGATGCGGTTGAGGATTTACTGATAAGTCATAACAAAGAAGTGCAGGGCGTTGTCCTTGCTTCGGGTAAGGTGGTAAACTCAGGAAAGGTGGTGCTTACCACCGGAACATTTTTAAACGGACTGATGCATATTGGTGAGACTAAAATCCGTGCCGGCAGAGCAGGGGATGCGCCATCGATTGGCTTGTCTAACACTTTGAAAAAGCTTGAATTTAACGTTGGAAGACTTAAAACCGGAACACCGGCAAGGCTAGACGGAAAAACCATAAATTGGGGTATTTTAGAAGAGCAAGCGGGTGACAAACCACCAACGCCTTTTTCCTATTTGACGGATAAGGTGAACGTCTCACAAATTTCTTGTTACATCACCCATACCAATCCAAAAACCCACGAAATTATTCGTGCTAATCTTCACCGCGCCCCGATGTATTCCGGTCAGATTGAAAGTACGGGCCCGCGTTATTGCCCGTCGATTGAAGATAAGGTGGTGCGTTTTGCTGCCCGCGAAAACCACCAGATTTTCCTTGAACCGGAAGGTCTCGATGATGATACGGTTTATCCAAATGGCATTTCCACGTCACTTCCCGAAGATGTTCAGATAGAGATGATAAAGACCATAGCTGGGTTGGAAAATGTCCGGATCATTCGTCCAGGATATGCGATTGAATATGATTATGTTGATCCACGGGAATTAAAACCGACCCTAGAGACGAAGAAAGTTAAGGGGCTTTATTTTGCGGGGCAGATTAATGGTACAACTGGCTATGAAGAAGCAGGTGGGCAAGGGCTGGTCGCAGGGGTAAATGCAGCTCTGGCGGCTTCCGGTTCCGAGCCATTTATAATAGATAGATCAGATGCTTATATCGGGGTAATGATTGATGATCTAATTACGCACGGAACTAGTGAACCATATCGGATGTTTACTTCGCGCTCAGAATATCGTTTGAGTCTCAGAGCTGATAATGCCGATTTACGTTTAACTGAAAAAGGAATAGCTATTGGCTGTGTAAAAAACGAACGCGAAGCCCTTTTTAAGGGCAAACTAGAGGGGTTGCGAGCTTCACGTGGAACTCTAAAGAATCTGAACATCACCCCTAATCAGGCGGCAAATTTCGCGATTAATTTGAATCAGGATGGAGTGCGTCGTTCGGCATTTGATTTACTGACTTATCCGCATGTGAACTTCTCCGATATTTGTCGGGTATGGCCAGAGCTTCAATCTATGAAAAAAGATATAGTGGAGCAAATCGAAATCGAAGCGGTGTATGATAGTTATCTGGAAAAGCAGGAACAGGATATTATAATATTCAAACGTGAAGAAGAGCTTCTAATCCCAGAATCCATCAATTATGATTTGCTGTCATCATTATCCACGGAAGTAAAAAACAAACTGAAATTTCACAAGCCACATAATATCGGAGCAGCGAGTCGTATTCAAGGAATGACACCGGCAGCTGTAACCGCACTTATTGGCTTTATCAAAAAACCAACATCCGGTGAGGATGAAATAAAATTCTGTGCATAATTCACCATTTGAATTATTGAATAGCCACATCTCAGTTTCACCTGAAGTTTTTGAACGTCTGAAACTCTATCATAATACACTCATCAAATGGCAAGAAAAAATAAATCTGGTGAGTAAAGATACGCTGAGTGATGTATGGCAAAGGCATTTTCTTGATTCGCTTCAGCTGATAAATTTCATAGAAGATAAAAATAAAATTATTGTTGATCTTGGCAGTGGTGCTGGCTTTCCGGGTATGGCACTAGCTATTGCCGGATATAAAAATATTCATTTGCTAGAAAGTGATTCGCGTAAGGTGGCTTTTTTGCGAGAGGTAGCACGAATCACCGAGACAAAAATTTCCATCCATAATTGTCGTATTGAAAATAATCCTGTGGCTGATGTTGATATTTTTATTTCGCGAGCCTGTGCTTCACTGGAAAAATTATTTTCGTTGATAGAAAAATCAGTTACACATGAAACAACTTGTCTCTTCCATAAAGGAAAAAATTATAGTATTGAAAATGAAAACGCGTTATTGCATTATCGATATGACATGAATGTAACCCCAAGTGTTGTCGATTCGCACGGAGTCGTTTTAAAGATTGCTAATATCAGGAGGGTGTGATGGAAAAAAATATTGAACAAGCCAAGCCTGAGTCTACCAGTAGAATTTTTGCTATTGTGAATCAAAAAGGCGGTGTCGGAAAAACTACTACCACGGTGAATCTGGCAACTGCTCTCGCGGCGGTAAATAAAAAAGTTCTGATCCTAGATTTTGACCCGCAAGGTAACGCCAGCACCGGTCTTGGCATAGCCCAGAATAACCGGAACGTAACTTCCTATGAGTTGGTTCTGGATGATATAGATGTTGCTTCGGCAATTCAAAAAACCCTGGTTCCTAATCTCCATATTATCCCTGCAACCATTGATTTGTCTGGTGCCGAGATAGAAATGGTAAGTTTAGTAGCGCGTGAATTCAGGTTAAAAAATGTCCTTGCCAAAAGCCCGCATAATTATGATTACATACTTATTGATTGCCCACCATCATTGGGCTTACTTACTTTAAATGCGCTGGTAGCGTCGGACGCAGTTCTTATTCCTTTGCAATGTGAATTCTATGCGTTGGAAGGACTCAGCCATTTAATCCGCACCGTTGAACTGGTACGCGGCAGTTTGAATTCCAATTTATCAATACAGGGAATCATACTTACCATGTATGACCGCCGTAACAAATTCACCGAGCAGATTGAATCAGACGTTCGTGAGTATTTTGGCGATAAGGTATATAGTTCGGTTATCCCACGTAATGTCCGTATGTCGGAAGCACCGTCACATGGCAAGCCGGCTCTTATCTACGATATGAATTGCGCCGGTTCCAAAGCTTATATCCAGCTTGCCAGTGAATTGCTCAAACGTGAACATAGCAGACAGGAAGAATCAGAAGCAGCGTAAGTATATACTCATTCTGTATAGTTCTTATTTGTAATTATTATAGTTTAAAAATAGTATAAAATACTGGGGGAGAAAAAATATGACGACAACAACAACGCGTGGCTTGGGAAGAGGTCTTTCTGCTTTAATTTCAGAGAATTACACGCCAGCTCCTGTGACAGTTCCGACCCAGGAATCGAAGAGTGCTTCCGCTAACCAGCCAGATTCGGATAGGTCTTCTGTTGCCACTTCTTCCACCCCTAATTCCACTGCTTCCGCCTCTCCTGCTGCCAAACCAACTAAAGACACCCAGTCAGGGATTGATTCATTACTCCTTGAGCAATTGATCCAAGGAAAATACCAGCCACGCACCCAGTTTAATGAACAGGCACTCTCAGAGCTTGCGGAATCAATCCGTCGCAATGGTGTTATGCAACCGATTATCGTTCGCCCAACAGCGTCATCACGCTACGAAATAATCGCCGGTGAACGCAGATGGCGGGCGGCGAAGCTTGCCGGTCTTAACCGCGTTCCGGTAATAATCCGCGAAATTGATGATAAACAGGCTTTAGAATTAGCTCTGGTCGAAAACGTACAACGCCAGGATCTGCTACCGCTGGAAGAAGCAACCGGCTATCAGCGTCTTATTGAAGAGTTCGATTATACCCAGGAAGAACTGGGTAATATTGTTGGTAAAAGCCGCAGCCATGTTACCAATCTTCTCCGACTGCTTTCCCTTCCTGATGAAATAAAAGCTCTGCTTGATAATAGTGATTTATCCATGGGGCATGCCCGCGCCCTGATTGGTGTACCTAATAATATAGAGATTGCGGGGCAAATTGTGGCGCGTGGTCTTTCGGTACGTCAGGCAGAGGAGCTAAGCCGCCTGGCACAGGGTAATCAAAAACGTACCAATTCTCGTTCACAGAATAAAAATATTCCGGTAGCAGCGCATTATCGTTCGACGGAAAACCGCGATCCGGATATACTGGCTCTGGAAGAGGCATTATCAGAAAATCTTGGTTTAAAAGTTGCTATTCATGACCGTGGACAGAGCGGGCAAATCGTCCTCACCTATGATTCCCTAAGCCAGCTTGATGAGATTTTACGCCGTCTGGGTGACGGGGTTTAGGGCGTTATTGGAAAAGAAAGAACATGGTATTAAAAAATAAGTTAGACATAACTGATCAGGTTGAGATTGCCAGAGCTGAGGAGAGAATTAGTAAGAAAAAAGCTAAGCAGCTTTTTGATACGGGAGAAATCAATAAGATTGAAACTGGTACGTTCGCGGGACTTAAGCAGATTCATAGAATTTTGTTTGAAGATATTTATGACTTCGCAGGAAAAATCCGGGAAGTGAATATAGCCAAAGGTAATTTTCGCTTTGCTCCATTGATGTATTTGCAGCAGTCTCTGGAACATATCGATGGTATGGTTGGGGGCAGCTTTGATGAAATCATTGAAAAATATGTTGAAATGAATATCGCCCATCCTTTTAGGGAAGGTAATGGACGCGCAACGCGCATCTGGCTGGATGTAATGCTCAAGGCAAATATTCAAAAAGTGATTGATTGGAATCTGGTGGATAAGGAAGCGTATCTATCCGCCATGGAACGCAGCGTGGTGAAGGATATCGAAATCAAGCACCTACTCAAAGCTGCCCTGACCGATAAAATACATGATCGCGAAATCTTCATGAAGGGTATTGATGTCAGCTATTACTATGAGGGTTATAGCGAATTTAAGACCGATGAGCTTTAACAGATGTAAAGCTCTGGGGATAGCTTACTGAAATTTAAACCGCAGCGAACAACTTTGCGTGGTTCCCGGATTTAAGGCATAAGCACCGGAAGAAATACATCCGGCAACTGCTGAAACGTTGTCCATGTTGAGAATTGACTTAAATCCTGGCTGCCATCAATAGCTATTATATTACCGCTATCCGGTAGACCATTATCAGTTTTTAGATCTATCTGATAAGCCTCGTTAGCGGTTATAGGATTACTTCCTGCTCCAACTCCACCTGCGCCGATAAAGCCGTTCACTGTTGCCAGTATGAAATAATTTTTCTTATCTCCTGGGGAATTTGCTTCTATAAATCCATTAGCTCCAATTTTTGCTGGAGGTAAAAATGCGCCAACGCCACTGGCCGCGATGACACCCGATTCCGCCCCGCAATTTAGTCCCATGCCATATTTTCCTTCAATAAGATTGGCATCAGTTAACTGGCGAAAAAATAAAAATGGTTCGCCTGATAAATGCGTTCTAGTCGGAGGAGACGTAACTGCGCCATTGCCCTGGGTTATGATACCATTATTATCGCCATAGCCATAATATCCGACATAAGAGCAGGAAACACGAAAAAGCCCAAAACCATAAGCTTCACTTTCTTTCATATCTCCGGGCAGGGCGTTATATTTTATTCGGAAAGTATTGGTTGCGGCGTTGAACTTTTCAATCTGGCTTATTTGCGCGCGGATTTCCGAGGATTTTATCAAATCTCTGCCGACCAGCACCCCACCAATAAGCAGACCAATTATTACAAGAACAATAGAAAGTTCAATCAGGGTGAAGCCGCTACGCATTTTAACCTCCTGAAATCCGGTAGCCGGAACCTCGCAAAGTCTGGATCAGGCTTTTATCAAAACCTTTATCAATTTTCTGGCGCAGGCGGCTGATATGGACGTCAATGACATTGGTCTGCGGGTCAAAATTATAGTCCCAGACATTTTCAAGCAGCATGGTGCGGGTGACGACAGTACCATGGTTACGCATCAGATATTCGAGAAGGGAGAATTCGCGGGCCTGCAGGTCGATGATTTTCCCACCGCGTTTTACCGTGCGGCTCAGCAGATCCATTTCCAGATCAGCGCAGGTGAGGGTGGTTGTGGCTTTCTCCCCGGATTTACGGCGGGTTATGGCATCAAGCCGCGCCTGTAATTCTGAGAAGGAATAAGGTTTTGCCAGGTAATCATCAGCCCCGACTTTGAGTCCCTTTACCCGCTCTTCAACTTTATCAAGGGCGGTAAGCAGGATGATCGGTGTCTGGTTGTCAGAAGCACGCAGGGTCTGTACGATGGTAATACCATCCACTTCCGGTAGCATCCGGTCAATAATCATAGCGTCATAATGCTCGGTGGTTGCCATGAACAAGCCATCTTTCCCACTTACGCAATGGTCAACCACATGCCCCTGCTCACGCAAACCCTTAAGCAGGTATTTTGCTGATTCCTTATCATCTTCTATGAGTAATATTTTCATATTTAGCTTTTTAATACGTAAGCTATTAATTGTCCACTATCTTCCAATATTGCTATCTGTGCTTAGGAGATGACTTTCTTGCTTTTTCTAGTATTTCTGATTCTTCGTATAGCTTGGCAATTTTTTCTGCATTATCACCTTCGCTGTAATCTATCGCAATTTCATCTCTCCCGCCATGTTTGCAACAATGGTGAGTGATGCCTTTTTCTTTAAGAAATGACTCTACCTTACTCATGCGTGCTTTCCAGTCATCACTAACATGCGCATTAATAAAAGGCACAATGACTATCAGGTTTTCTTTCTTTATGTCCGGCAAAGACTTAAGTATTGCAGGAGTTCCCTCAATAATATCCAGATAATGCCCAAGCCTGCCCCCTTTTTCGCTTTCCGGGGTTCTGCCTAAAACAAGAGCCAATTGCTCACATACAATTTTTTTATCCCCCATATTTCTACCTTCCCATTTGCCGTCTGGTATCGGCAACCGAGGCTTCGACAAATTTACCTATCAGATTCATGCCTTTAGCCGCAAGATTCTTGAGCATATCCTTGGATTCCTCAAAAACCGCAAGTTGGGTAGTAGCAAATTCCATATGCGCCTTATCAATGGCTTTTATCTTAGCATCTTTCTGTTTTACCAGTTTTTTTAAATGCCCAAGCAGTTTCTTAATGTCCTCAGGATTTTTATGTTTTTTCTGTTGGATAAAGGTAGATAAAATAATCCTGAGCTCCTTCTCGTCCAGATTCTGCGCCATACCTGTTATGGTTTTGGCATCAGCCTTATTTTCCAATTCTCCGATTATCACGCTTATATCCTTGGCATCGTTATTAATTATCGAGGTGCGTTCCTTATAATTACGATCAGCCATTGGTTTAAGCAGTGCTGAGAACATAATCGCGTAATGCTGGTAAAGCTCTGATATCCTTGCGCGGACTCCCCGGTCGGCACTATCACTGGTGGAAATCAGGTCGCCGTCCATATTCATAACCTCCTGCGAAGGCGATGAATTATCACCATCATTACGAAATGAAGAAAGCGGCATTTTCTCAATATAACGCAGGCAGCGCATATCATATGACAGAAGCTCAACACTCAGGCGTTGGTGATATTGCCCGCCACCTGTAAAGGCGCGGATAGCATCGTGGAAATAATCAATGCGCGGGCGCATATCGCCCTTGCCCGCAATCAGCTTGAATTTTTGTTCGATACTTGCTATTTCCAGATAAATTTCTGTTAGCAGGGCAATTATGGCTTGCTGGTCTTGTGATATATTCATTATTGCTACTTTGCTTCAATTACCGTTATGTTGCTCTACATAACGGTCTATCAATGTACGCAAAATGCGCTGGTATGGGACATTTGCTTTTTTTCCCTCTTTTTTCAGAAAATCAATACTTGAACGGGTAAATTCCGACGTAACTTTTACGGTATCAATTTTTCTTACCAATTGAGAAGGCGGAGGCAAAAAATCTTTTATGACTGTTAGATTGCCTTTTGGCTTATCATCAAAATTATTGCTGCTCTTTTTCATAAAATTTTCTCCATTTTCTCCAAATTCCCGCACCAATAATGCGGATTTTATTTCCCCTAATCGTAAACCGCACCGTTAAAATTCCTATAGGAGTTTTACCAATACAAAACAATCTTTCTTCCCTTTCTGAATGAGCGTCATCATTAGCAATGATGCGGTTTTTGTCGTAAAAGGCTTCTTGGGCATCTATAAAAGATACTCCATGTTGTTTCTGGTTTATAACGTCCTTTTCCCCATCCCATTCAAAATAATACTTTGTCATATAAAAAATTTACCATATATTTATATGTATATAACACCCATATAATATTACATATTCAGATATGTTTCAACTCTTATATTTCTAAGTATTGCTAATTTAATATATATTATACAAATGCTTGAAAAGCCTCTTGCCGTTTATATCCATTGGCCGTTCTGCCTGTCCAAATGCCCGTATTGTGACTTTAACAGCCATGTCCGCGACAAAGTGGAGCAGGAACGCTGGAAAAACGCTCTGCTGCGTGAACTTGCCTATATGCATAGCCATGCCCCAGACTTTACTGTTACCAGTATTTTTTTTGGTGGCGGCACGCCTTCCCTTATGCCAGCCGATACTGTGGAAGCACTGATTGTCGCTGTTGGCAAGTTATGGAAAAATGCGGACGATATAGAAATTACTCTGGAGGCAAACCCGACTTCGGTAGAGGCAAACAGTTTTGCTGATTTTAAAAGAGCAGGGGTAAACCGTGTGTCACTCGGGGTGCAGTCGTTACGTGATAACGAGCTTAAATTTTTAGGGCGCGGACATAGCGCAGGGGAAGCTATCAGAGCCATAGAACTGGCGAGGAAAACATTTGACCGTTACAGCTTCGATTTGATCTATGCCCGTCCTAACCAAACACTGGAAGATTGGGATAATGAATTATCGGAGGCGTTGCAACTGGCAGGCAGCCATCTTTCGTTATACCAACTTACCATTGAGGAAAATACCGCTTTTCACCATGCTTATGCTAAAGGCGGATTTGTTCTGCCTGATGAAGAATTATCAGAAGCTCTTTACAGGCTCACAGAAGAGAAAATGTGCTTACATGGACTTACCCCTTATGAAGTATCAAACTATGCCCGTATTGGGCAAGAATCACGGCATAATTTAAGCTATTGGCGTGGGGATAGTTATATCGGAGTCGGAGCGGGGGCACATGGGCGAATTAATGTAAATGGAAAGCGCGTTGCTACTCAGACTTTAAAAAGCCCGGAACGCTGGCTGGAAAATGTAGAAAAGAGTGGAAATGCGGTAGAGGTATGGCAGGAAATTACGCCGGAAATTGAAGTGGAAGAAAGAGTGATGATGGGGCTGCGTTTGCGAGATGGGATTAATTATCGGGATTTCCAAATTCAGACAGGGCTTGATCTGGAAAAGCATATAAATTTGTCTAAACGCGATTTTTATATAGGGCAGGGGCTGCTCGAAGATGATAAAAACGCCCTTAAAACGACGCTGAAAGGGCGACTGCTCCTGAATAAATTAACTGCAGAATTACTAACTGGCTAAATAAAAAACCTCCAGAACAACAGGTTCTGGAGGTAAGTTTTGAGATAGATATATTCAGTTATGCCCTGATAGTTTGCAGGAATTCATCAATTTTCTGTTTTAATACGTCTGATTGCTGGTTCAGATTTTTTGCGGAGCTTAACACGCCTAATGCTGTTTCTCCGGTTTTTTCCGCGCCATCCTGAACCGAGGTCATATTTTGTGATATTTCCTGAGTTCCGCTTGAGGTGCGGGCAACGTTATGAGCAATCTCAGTGGTTACTGCTGATTGTTCTTCAATCGCTGAGGCAACCGCCGAGGTACTCACGGATACCTGATTAATAATCTCCAATATATCCATTACCGAATCTACAGAGGTTTTTGTCGCACCCTGCATTTCATTAATCTGCTGGGTGATTTCACCAGTCGCTTTGCCAACTTGATTTGCCAGATTTTTAACTTCGCTGGCAACTACCGCAAATCCTTTCCCTGCTTCACCGGCACGGGCAGATTCAATGGTGGCGTTCAGGGCAAGCAGGTTAATCTGCCCGGCAATACCTGTAATAACCTCAATAATCTGGGCAACGCTCATAGCTTTTTCTGAAAGCATGTTGATTGCGCCTTTTGCAAATTCAGCTTTGGCAGCTGCTTCACTGGCAATATTCTTTGATTTTTGAGTCTGTTCACTGATTTCTTTAATAGAAGCTGTAAGCTCCTCAGCGGCAGCGGCAACCTGAGATGAAGTCTGAGCAGCCTGAGTGGATGCATTCACCACGATATTGGAACGTTTTTTAGTATCTTCAGCTATGTTAGTTACGCTCTCAGCACCAGATTGCATCTGAATAGCTGCGCTGGCAACCTGCGACACAGCACCTTTAACTGATGTTTCAAAATTATCGGCCATCTGATGCATCATACGACGTTTCTCAGCAGTGGCATTTTTCTCCTGCTCAGCTTGTTCCATCTTGATTTTTTCCATCTGCAGGGCATTTTGCTTGAACACTTCGAGAGCCGCAATTATTCTGCCAACTTCATTATTGGTGTGTTCAGGAATTTTAGCACTGAGATTACCGTTAGCCAATTCTTCAGTTGCAACCGCAGTTTTATTAATGGAAGCAATGATAGAACGGACAATGACAAAGGAAAATATGGATATAACAAGAAGTGTTACAGAAATAATAGTGATATTACCTTTCTGGGTTGCAGATGCATTATCAATACTTGTTTTCATTTGCTCCTTAAGGTCACTGGCAAAAGATTCTTCCACTTCTCTCATCAAGGAGATTTTTTTGTTTATATTATCCATCCATGTTCCAACCTGAACAGTTTTTACATTATCTGGATTATTTTCACTGACAATTGCCTCCATCCTAGCAACTTCTTTTGATGATGAATCCTCAACTAACTTCTCAAAAAGACTTTTCTGGGTAGCTGATGCATATGTCAGGAATACGGATCTGTAAGCATTCTGAGATGCAACCAGAGATTCGAATCTTTTTACTTCCGCCTCAGTAAAGCTGCCAACGGTAAAACCACCAGCACCAGTTGCGCGTTCGAGACCGGCAAGTTCTTTAGCTCTCATGAAGTTTGAAAATGAAATCAGTTTCAGGGAAACTTCAGAATCATTGCTGATCTCAGCCATATTTGCGACTAGATCTATGATACTAGTATTAATTTCCGTGTAATAACCAAGGGCTGCTGGTCTTTCTATAGAAAGTGAGTCTATAGAAGAGCGCATCTGCTCCATTTTGTCTATAGCAGAGATTATTTTGTTTAGACCATCGGAAAATTTTGTGCCGTAAATGCCAGCATCAAAACCTTTTACAAAATCTTTCAGGGCGGTTTTTTGTTTATCAACAACTGAGCGTTGAGTCGCTAGTTCTGATTTGAATTTTTCTCCTTTGCTGCTTATGAAAATACCAGTATAGCCACGCTCTTTCTGCTGTTCATCGAGCAAATTGCTTCCTAAAGTGGAAAGTTCAGTCAATTTGGATATATCCGATAGATCTTTTGAAACTTTCATATCACCCATTATTATCTTTGATGATAAAAATATTATGGCAGCAAATGCGGCTGCCATCAAAATAAGTATGGCGACAGATATTTTTAAATTAGCAATGATTCTCATAAATTTACTTCCTGTAAATTGCGGTGAAAAAAAACTCCAACAAATCCAATACTGGCTAATACACCATATGAGTTAATATTACGTTAAAAAAACAACCATTAGTCCAAAATATTTTTCTTACTTATCTGTAAAATTTCTTGGTGCGTAATCCACTACCTTAAAACCATCCGGGGTTATTTCCATAATAGCCAGTTTTCTGTCTGATATTCCTGTGGTATTGATACGTACCAGACCACCAGCAGGAGTATTGAAGCCCTTAGAATCAGTTAAATCTTCAGCGTTTATTCCTCTGCCGGACATGGCAATTTTTGCCATAATACTTACAGCGTCATAAGCAAGAGCGGCCAGACGTATTGGCTTATAACCATAGGTTGTGGTAAAACGTTTAGCAAATACTTCATATAATTCCGGAGGTGAACTTGGAAACCACGCCCCATGCAATTCGGGTATTTTGGAAAATTCCTTGTCATCCCATATTCCTGCCCCGAGTAATTTTATTTTCTGCAAATTGATATTACTCTTGCGCAGTGATTTTATTATATTGTGCATTTGCGCTCCTCCATCGGCAATAAATATAGCCTGGAAGCGACGTTCTTCCGGAGCATTATTATAGGCTCCGACAATACGTGATACGGCAGCATCAATATTAGCCATGCTGGGTGCATATAGTTCAGCGGAAGTAAGCATACCTCCCTTTTTTGTATATGATTCGGAGAGAGTATCGCGTACTTTTTCTCCGTAAGGATCATTGGGTGCAAGAAGTGCCACGCGTTGCAATTTATTCAGGTAAGCATATTCTGCTATTCTTTCCACCTGCTGTTCAGGTAGGAACCCAAAGGTATAGGTATTGGCTGAGGCAACAGCCTTATTGTTGGAAAAGCTGAGCATAGGGATGTTTTTTTCCTGCAGTAACGGTTTTATGGCAGTAACCGACTGGCTGAATAATGGTCCGATTACAAAGGTTGCCCCTTGCTCAATAGCTTTTTCTGTTGCTTTTTTAGTTTCGGTTACATTAACACCGGTATCTTTAGGTATCACGGTCAGCTGGGCACGAATCTGGTCAGAAGGCACTGTAAGATAGCTGTCGTAAAGCGCGAGGGTTGCCGCATCAACCATGGCATTGCCTACGGAAGCCGACTCTCCGGAAAGAGGAACCAGCAGGGCTATTTTTATAGATGGTGTGGCAGGATCTATCGCGCCGATAGATAAGTCTGTACTGGTTTCCTGAGAAATGATAGGTGGCGACTGCTCAATTTTTTTTGTCGTTTGAGTTGCTTTAGGAGAGGAGGGTGCAGCGCATGCAGAAATAAGCAAAAGGCAAGAAAAAACCAACAGAGAGTTTTTTAAAAACATAATCTATCCATGCAATATATATTTGTCGGCTAACTTAACTTTAAAAAATAACCTAGTCAAATAACTAAAATCGGTATAGAGACAGTGAATTATGCAAATAACTATTGATGCGGATAAAGTGATTGAAGATCTGATGACTGGGAATAAAAGATTCCTGGAGGGAAAATCTATTCAAACCTCAGAATCTTCTTTAAAAAAGCTCAAGAATTTTTCGGAAAATGGACAATTCCCCAAGGCTATCGTTTTATGCTGTTCAGATTCGCGAGCACCGGTGGAGATGATTTTTGATCAGGATATAGGTGATTTGTTTGTTATCAGGGTTGCCGGAAATATAATAGCTCCATCCCTGATCGGCAGCGTAGAATTTGCGGTTACTGCTTTTGGCACAAAGCTTGTATTGGTTATGGGGCATACGCAGTGTGGTGCGATCAGAGCTACCATTGATCATATAGAAAATTCCAATGCCATTTCTTCAGAAAACATCCATGACATTGTAAGTCGCATCAAACCACATATTTTTCCGATAACCCAGATGCCGGTCAGCTATGAGGAAAAATTCACCCGTTCGATAGAAGCGAATGTGTTTGCCTCAGTTGACCAGTTGGCGCATTCCAGCCGCCTTCTGGAAGGGCTGCTCAGTCAGGGGAAAATAAAAATCCGCGGGGCTGTGCTTAATCTGGCAACCGGCAAGGTTGATTTCTGCCATATTTAGCTAATTCTTAACATTTTCCGCTTGTTTTTCCGGTTAATATCTATTATTGTTGGATTGGTTCTTATGATCTTATTAAGAAAGGCAGCGCATGTTATGTCGGAAAATCTAATCTCAGGATTCAGCCCCCCCCCCCGGCAAACTGCTTAAGCTGATTACAATCTTATGCTTCGGATTTTCCCTTTCCGTAGCCGCCACCGCTCAAGCCACTACTTATTACATCGCCCCCAACGGAAATAACAGCAATTCAGGCACCAGTGCCGCGCCGTGGCTAACTTTTGCCTATGCTATCCCCAGGCTTAATCCGGGTGATACTCTTTTTTTGAAGGATGGCGAGTATAATAGGAATACAACAGGAATGGTAGCAGTTAATTGCCCTAATGCAGGGAGAAACGGCACTCCATCCGCACCCATTACAATTCAGGCGGAAAATGAGCGCAGGGCATGGCTCAGAGGTGATGGTACTATTGCGATACTAGATATCCAAAGTTGTTCTTACTGGAATATTGTTGGGCTGCGTGCTTCCAACGAGGACAGGGACGGCGGATCAGATGTCTTTTTTGGGGCTTTCAATAGCAACCATATCAACTTCCGTCGCAATCTTCTTTCGAATTCAAACCGTCGCGCTCGTAACCAATCGATGATTACATATAATGGCACTCAATATGGATTGATTGAAGAGAACGAACTGTACAACTACGTCCGCCACGGTTTTTTACTTGCGAACTCACCTAACATTGTGGTTCGGCGCAACTACGCCAATAGCCGAGATTATCCGTCACTGGGTGCGGTGGACGGAATACCCGCCAGCGGCAATAGTGGCGGTGATTCTCTGGTGGCTGTATACCCAGGGTCAAACAATCTCATTGAGAACAATATTTCTGAAAGAAATGCTTCTGGGTTTAGTATACAAGCTGATGGTAATGATGATGAACGTTTAACTGTCAACAACAGATTTTATGGCAATATATCCCTGAGAGATGGGGCGACAGGAGCACTAAGGATTCGCACCCGGGGGAATACTATACAAGGCATGGCGCAGAACACTCATATGGAGAATCAGGTCGTCATCGATTCAATCGGGTATGGTGGAGATTTCCGCGCCAATAAAAATACTACTGTTACAAACACTTCAATTTTTAACAGTGACGGTTATGGTTTTATTGCACACGCACCAGAGCGTGTGGGCGACGGTTCATCGACAATGGCTATTAGAAATTCATTAGCTGTTGGTAATAGTCTACATGGATTTGGTGTAGTTGATTATTCTGCTTTCAGCGTCACCGCTTCCAACTCTTTTAGCAATGGAACAAACTACTCTCCCGCCTCTCTCGCCAATGGCAACAGGAGTGTTGACCCCGGTCTTGGCTCTTGCAAGGTATTTATTCCTGACGGCAGCCCGATGAAAAATGCTGGGGCAGATGGCGGCGATATTGGCGCGAATATTCTTTGCCGTTATGAAAATGGGGTTTTAACCCAAACCCAGCTATGGGACTGGAGTACCGGACAGTTTCCCTGTGGAGTTAGAATCGCTGGTGTGAATGATATAGCAGGAGATTCCTGTTTCGATGTACATAGACGCCTTAATGTGAATACTAATGGCTGCAACCTTCCTGCCACGCCAAGCTGCAGGCAGCCTGCACCGCCTAACAATCTTCCTCCTCCTAGTGGTGGTGGTGGAACAGGTGGTGGTGGAACAGGTGGTGGTGGTATTGGCAGCTGCTACCAATGATCTAGCTATGTGCTTACGGTGAAGTTTGCCCCAGCGGGTTTTTAGTGGGGAATTACAGAAAACTAGATTGTTTGCCACTAAAAGCTTGATTTTTGCCATATTTAGTGAATTTTGAACATTTCTGCTTGTTTTTTCGGGCAACATGTATTACCGTTAGATTAACTTTTTCTTCTCTTCTAATTAAGAAAGG